>Ga0209046_1000001_pt1 | contig 497522 bp, 410 predicted proteins | sample SaaInlV_200m_DNA_5_FD_184669 | JGI IMG/M metagenome (GOLD analysis project Ga0209046, IMG submission 184669) | Marine microbial communities from expanding oxygen minimum zones in the Saanich Inlet - Saanich Inlet SI073_LV_150m_DNA (SPAdes) (version 2) | ecosystem: Environmental > Aquatic >... | reverse complement strand
CTCCAAATACTTTTGGGACAAAATTACCAATTTTATAGGCAATCTGGGGGTTCAGGTCTTTTCCCCAAACTCCTCTTATATCATACGCCTTAAATGCTTTCATTATTTATATATCCTCATTTTATCTAATGCTTTCTGATATTTTCTGGCATTTCGATTATGCTGAGTATTGGTTTTGGCAAATACATGATAACCTGAGAGGTCGTCTTTGGCACAAAAGTAAAGATACCCTTCATTCTTGTTTTCCAAAACAGCATCGATTGAGGATTTAGAGGGAATACATATTGGACCTGGAGGCAGACCTCCATTTTTATATGTATTATATGGCGAATCAAAGTTTTTGTGCACATTAAGAACACGTTTAATATTGTAGTCACCGATGGCATATACTAATGTTGGATCAGCTTGTAATCTCCAACCTCTGTTAAGCCTATTAATATATACTCCTGCTATTAATGCTTTTTCATCATCTTTATTTGTTTCTTTTTGAACAATTGAGGCCAGTGTAACCACTTCGGCTATGGACATATCCAGTTTTTCTGCTTTTTCTAGCCTTTCTGCATTCCAAAATTTATCATACTCATCATACATCCTAGCTATGAAAGCACCTGCGGATGTATTCCAATACAACTCATAACTGTCGGGAATAAATATTATTGAATTTGTTTGCAATGTTAATCCCATTGAACTTAATACCTCAGGACTCATCAAGTCGTTTACTATTGAAGCTGAATCAGCTTCAATTTGCTTGCTTACCTTTCCTGCCATTTGGTAGATATCGCGGACGTTATTAAAAGTTACCATAACAGGAACTTGATTTCCTGAGCGCAAAAGGTTGATAAGCTCCGAGTTATTCATTCCATTCTCTATGATATATCTACCGGGCTTAATAAGGTCTGGATAATCTTTTTTACCAGCCCACCATTCAAAATCTTTTCTATGAATAATTAATCCTTTTTCATAAAGAATGTTTTTAACATCATCATAAGTTGCATCAGAAGGTATGTATATAGATATATTTTTACCTTCAGGAGTCCATACATTTACCTTGTAAACTACCTGATATAAAAAGTAGCCCACAATGATTGCCAGGACAATAAAAAGTAATATTCCCCACTTGATATACTTACTAGGTGATTTTTTCTTACGCTTGTAAGTACCGTATTTTGAATGATAATAAGTCATTTTTTACTTATTTTAGTTTATTAACTGAAGTAATATCTCATCATCGTACTTGTTATTTTTGAAAGTCCAGTCCTTCTTTACTCCAACCTTTAGAAATCCTTTTCCTTCAAACAGCCTTAAACTAACGATATTCTTCGACCCAATATTGCAGAATAGCTGATGTAAGTTTAGATGATTAAAACTATAATCCACGACTATGTCCAATGCTGTTCCTGCAATTCCTTTATTTCTTTCAGACTCCAAGACAACAACACCAATGCCGGCTCTTTTATTATGAGCATCAAAATCAAAGATATCCAATAACCCTACAGATTTGTTATTATCAATTCTTTCCATGATAAACCTCACCTGTTTTGCAGAATAAATATCCTTGTTTGCGAGCATTACATATTGCTCAATATCTAATCTTGAAAAGGGATTGTAAGTATCACTTATACCCCATAGAGACGTATTGTTCTCCATTCTAAGAATGAAATCTACATCCTCATGCTCAACAGCCCTAAGTCTTATGTTATTTTTTTCAAGCAATTTACAAAACAATAAAAAATTAATTAAAAATACATCAATTTGCTAAGATTATACCAATTTACTACCAATGTAGACCCTAAAATACGAAGTTACTCATCTAAAAGTTGCAACCAGATTCCATATTCATGTACAGTTATGCTAACAAGTATTTCTAAGATGTCCATATCAATATAAGCAATAAATATTAGGTAGATCGAAAGAATATAAGTATGTTTGACACGCATTTGTAGCAACCTATTTCAGCTTAATGATGTCATAAACAAGTAAATTAGACTATAACTAACCAATTTTAAAATATTTGTATCATGAGTAAAAAACTTAATGACACTTTAAAAAAGTCAATTTTTCTAGTACTATCAATACTCCTATCAATTTCTGTTCTTGCCACTGATGCCAAGATTGATTTTGAAAATAGCTGGGGTAAACATGGAATTACTGCAAAAAAACAAGATAAAAACCATGTATTAATAAATTCGAGTATCTCATCATTTAGTCTTACTGAAACTCAGCTAAACAAGGGGTTATTTCAAACTATTACCACTTCTGGAGTATTATTACAAAATGAATCAGGGGCTCCAAATATTCCAACATTTAGCAGTTATATAGCAGTTCCACAAGGAGCTAAAGTAATAACCAAGATTACTAGTATGGAAACCGAAGCTTTTCAAGACCTTGCCATCGCTCCATCCCCAGTAATCCCAAAGGATAATGATAATAGCCCGCTTACATTTGAATTTGATAATAGTATTTACAATAGCAATGCCCTATATCCTAGCAATATTATTCAAACATCTGAACCAATGAAAATTAGGGGTATGGATGTTGTTCTAATAGGCATAAGCCCATTTCAGTACAATCCTGTTACCAAGGAGATGCTAGTTCACAAAAACATAGAAATTGAAATTATTTTTGAGGGTGGAAATCAACACTTTGGTGAAGACAGATTGCGTAACCGATGGTGGGATCCAATAATTGGAGATGCTGTAATAAACTCATCTGTAATTGAAGAACCACAGCAAACAACAAAAGGTATTAATCAAATTGGTTGTGAATACCTTATAATTGTACCTGACGACCCTGTATTTCTTTCATGGGCCGACTCAATAAAAACATTCAGAAATCAGCAAGGTATTCTAACTGATATTGTGACAACAACTGAAATAGGAGGTAACACTGTAAATAAAATTGAAAGCTATATTGATCTTGCATATTATACTTGGGATATCCCTCCATCCGCAGTTCTTTTAATGGCTGATTATGGTGACCAAGGTAATACTATCATATCACCCATATACGACAACTATTGCGCATCCGATAATATTTTTGCTGATGTTGACAATGACCAGATGCCAGATATTATTTTTGCAAGAATGACAGCTCAAAACGGTGGCCATCTGGAAACATTTGTTAGTAAAGTCATAAACTATGAAACAAATCCGCCAACTGATCCTGATTTTTACAATCATCCCATAACTGCACTCGGTTGGCAAACTGAAAGATGGTTCCAGATATGTTCTGAAACCATTGGTGGTTTTTTCAAGCACATACACGGAAAAGACCCAATTAGAATTAACGCTTTATATGGTGGTAACCCAAATACAGACCCTTGGTCAACAGCAACTAATACATCAACAGTATTAAACTTCTTTGGACCAAATGGATTAGCTTATATACCACACTCACCATCAGACCTTGGAGGCTGGACAGGTGGATCATCAGCCGATGTAAATAATGCAATTAATACTGGTGCTTTTATTCTACAACATCGTGACCATGGTAACTCAACAGGTTGGGGAGAGCCATCGTACAATAGCAACAATATTAACGGGTTAACAAATACAAATTTGAGTTTTATTTTCTCAATTAATTGTCTAACAGGAAAATTTAATAACTCCGGAGAATGTTTTGCTGAAAAATTTCACAGATATAAATACAATGGAGAAAACTCAGGTGCATTAGGTATCATAGCCGCATCAGAAGTATCATACTCATTTGTTAACGATACCTACGTTTGGGGCATGTATGATAATATGTGGCCTGAATTTATGCCAGATTATGGCACAGAGCCTGAATCCAGAGGAATATTACCAGCATTCGGTAATGCCGCTGGAAAATATTTCTTAAAGCAATCATCATGGCCGTACAATACAGGAAATAAAGAGGTAACATACAATCTATTCCACCACCATGGTGATGCATTCTCTGTGGTTTACTCCGAAATACCACAATACCTAACTGTTTCTCATGATCAAGGTATCATTGCAGGTGAATTAAGCTTTACTGTAAATGCTGACGATGAGTCGTTTATTGCTCTTACAGTTAATAATGAAATAATAGGAACCGCCGAAGGAACTGGTCAGCCGGTTGACATAAGCATACCAGCTCAGGTACCACCAAACCAAATACTTGTAACCGTTACAAAGCAAAACTATTACAGATATTCCTCAACTGTGGATGTGATTCCACCAGAAGGTGCATATGTGATATATAATGATGTATTAGTGAATAATACATCGGGACTAATGACAACTGGTGAAGAAACAATTGTGGATTTAACAGTTAAGAACATCGGTGTAGAAGAAGGTGAAAACATCTCTGTTAGTTTAACCTCATCAGATGAATATGTGGAAATGATTGATGACACTGAGGACTATGGATCCATTGCTCCAAATGCTACACAAACAATGCCAGAAGGATTCAGTTGGAATGTTGCAAATAATATTCCTGACATGCATGTTGTTATGTTTAATGTTGAATCTACTGACGCTGATAATACGTGGTTATCTAAAATGTATATTACAGGACATGCTCCATCCCTAGCGATTGGAGGAATGAGCATTGATGATAGTGAAAGTGGCAATGGTAATGGTAGGTTGGATGCTGGCGAAATAATTGATGTACGCATACAAACTATCAATGAAGGTTCTAGTGCTGCAATTAACACCATGGGATATTTGAACTGCAATAGCCCTTATGTGAGCTTTATAACTGACGAATATCTATTGGGAGATATAGATTCCGACGGTTCAACCGAATGTATCTTTACAATTGAGATATCCGAATCTACACCAATAGGTTCAATAATTGAATTTGATTATGAGGTAAATGCAGGAGTATACAATGCAGAAAAATTATTTACTCAAAAAGCTGGATTAGTAATCGAAGATTGGGAAACCGGAGACATGAGTAGATTTAACTGGCAAACAGGTGGCAACGCTGAATGGGAAATTTCATCTGCTGGCCAATATGAGGGTAGTTATTGTAACAAATCAGGATTTATAACTGATAATCAATCAACTTGGATGTCGATTATTTATGAAGCCGCCATTGATGATAGTATCACCTTTTATTTAAAAGTAAGTTCAGAAAATGGTTATGATTTCTTTAGATTCTTCATTGATGGAACTCAAAAATTTGCAGCCTCAGGTGAACAAGGATGGCAAAGGGTATCTTTCCCAGTCTCTCAGGGAGCTCATTTATTCAAATGGCAATATTCAAAGGATGCATCGGTATCATCTGGTGATGATTGTGCATATATAGATTACCTTGTACTACCTACCCCACCAATTACTTCAGCCTATGCAGGGCAGGATGCAGAGTTTTGTGAGAATGATATTATCCAATGCTTTGGAGCATCCTCAAACTGTATTTATTTGGAATGGACTACTTCTGGAACTGGAACATTCAATAATCCCGAGATTAATTCACCTGTTTATTACCCATCCGAACAAGATATAGAAGATGGCTATGTTACTTTAACAATAGCAGGAACAGGTTCAAGCACTACAATCACAGATGACGTTATGTTCACATTTGAGAAGTCACCGGTTGTAAACCCAGGAGATGATATTACAATTTGTAGTAATAGTTCGGTTTTATTTGAGAATGCTTCGGCTGATAATTATAACGAGATCCTATGGACTTCAGAAGGTGATGGTTTCTTTGATGATGCCACACAAATTAATTCCTCTTATACTCCGGGAGTTAATGATATTGAGCAAGGATATGTATCCTTAACTTTATCAGCAACTGGTGGGGATTTATGTGGAACTATTTCTGAAAGCATAGCTCTAACTGTTTTAAAGGCAGCAACTGCATTTGCCGGAGCAGATACGGACATTTGTCCAGGGGTAATTTATCATATAACCGACGCATCATTTAGTAATTATGAAGAAATAACTTGGCAAACTTCTGGAGATGGTACTTTCAGTGATATGAATGTGGCAAACCCAACCTATACACCTGGTGTTTCAGATAAGAATAGCAAGGAAGTTACCCTTAGTGTTGCGGCTTCAAATTCAACTGGATGTTCCGATGCACAAGATGAAATTATGATAACTATACTTTGCACTGATATTGCAGAGCTAAATAATTTGGCAAGTATTTCAATATTTCCCAATCCAAATAATGGTTCATTTACTCTTAACCTAAGCAATATTGGTAATAAAGATAATGTACTGAGCATATTCAATTCACAAGGAAAGATAGTACACAAAGAAAGTATATCTCAATTGGATAATACTTCCGAATACAAGGTTGACTTAAATGTTCCAGCAGGTATTTATACCATTAGATTGGCAGGAGCTGGATTAAACATAACCAAATCCTTTATTAAGAATTAAATATAGCAGTCAACAAACCATAAAGACGCCCGCTCCCACATCGTTATAAATTTACGAAAATGGGTGCGGGTTTTTTTCTACTTTTGCACCTGATAAGTAACAACAATTTATGATTGAGATAATACTGATTGACAGGTTAAAAAGTGCCATTAAATTTTTATATGAAGAAGATATCTCTGAAAACCTAATTCAGATTCAGAAAACTAGATCTGAATTTGATGGAGATATTACAGTTGTTGTATTCCCATTTTTAAAATTATCAAGAAAATCGCCAGAGCAAACAGCAGATGAAATTGGTAAATATCTGATTGATAATATTGATGTTGTTGAATCATACAATATTATTAAAGGATTCCTTAACATAGTTATTAAACAGAAATTCTGGCTTAAATTTTTTGAGGATAATCATAACAATAAATCCTATGGCAAACATAGTTCCTCAATAGTATCTCCAGTGGTTATAGAGTATTCATCCCCTAATACTAATAAACCTCTTCATTTGGGTCACATAAGGAATAACCTACTTGGATGGAGTGTTTCTGAGATTATATTAAATAGTGGAAAAGAAGTAAAAAAAGTAAATCTCATAAATGATAGAGGCATTCACATTTGCAAGTCTATGCTTGCATGGATGAAATGGGGTGAGGGCAGCAGCCCTGAGTCCACAAACCTCAAGGGTGACAAATTTGTAGGTGAATATTATGTCTTATTCGACAAAAAAAACAAAGAACAGATTGCCGAACTTGTTGCCAATGGTATGGACAATGATGAAGCTGCAAAGAAAACAGACTTGCTAAATGAAGCTAAAGACCTACTCATTAGGTGGGAAAATGAAGATACTGAAGTTCGTGAGCTATGGAGCAGAATGAATAACTGGGTTTATGATGGTTTTGATATTACTTATGATCGAATGGGTATTGATTTTCATAAGGTATACCATGAGTCTGAAACATACTTGCTTGGGAAAAAACTGGTTAACGATGGACTGAAAAATGGTGTACTGTTCAAAAAAGATGATGGTTCTGTTTGGTGCGACTTAACGGATGAAGGGTTAGATGAGAAACTAGTACTTAGAGCTGATGGCACATCTGTTTATATGACTCAAGATCTTGGAACAGCACAATTAAGATATGATGAATTTAAACCATCGGAATTTATATACGTTGTTGGTAATGAGCAAAATTATCATTTTGATGTACTCAAACTAATTCTTAAAAAACTGGGTAAATCATGGGCTGAACATATATACCACCTAAGTTATGGAATGGTTGAATTACCAGAAGGTAAAATGAAGTCCAGAGAAGGAACTGTTGTGGATGCAGATGATCTAATGGATGAGATGTATAACACGGCAAAATCAACCTCCGAAGAGCTTGGAAAATTCAATGACTTCTCCGACGAAGAAGCACATGAATTATATAGTATGTTAAGCCTTGGGGCATTGAAATATTTTATTTTAAAAGTAGACCCAAAGAAAACAATGACCTTTAATCCCAAAGAATCTATTGATTTTAATGGAAATACTGGCCCATTCATACAATATACACATGCTCGCATAAAATCAATTCTAAGAAAGGCATCCGAAAATAACATTGGCAACAACAGTAAAATAAACTATAATATACCTCTGGAATCAAAGGAAATATCATTGATGAAACTATTGTATGAATATCCTTCAGTAACAATGCAGGCATCTGAAAATATGAGCCCTGCCCTTTTTGCTAATTATGCCTATGATCTTGCGAAAGAATTTAACCAATTCTATCATGACATATCCATATTAAAAGAATCGGATGAAGAAAAGCGAGATTTTAGAATATCTCTTGCTGAATTTGTTGCAAAAACATTAAAATCAGCCATGGCTTTATTGGGTATTCAAATGCCCGAAAGAATGTAAAATCAACCTTAATAATTACATTGTAAATCATCTATCATGTCACGACGAAAGCGACCACTCCCCCACTTGGAAAATATTATTATTACTGATGCAGCAGCGGAAGGTAAATGTATAGCAAAAACAGAAGACAAAGTTGTTTTTGTTCCCTTCACAGCACCTGGTGATGTTGTTGATATTCAAATTACAAAAAAACGCAAATCATACTTAGAAGGTAGGGTAACCAATTTCCATGATTACTCCAAAGAAAGAACCGAACCAAAATGTTCACATTTTGGATTATGTGGAGGTTGCAAATGGCAACATGTTAAATATGAAAATCAGCTGTTAAATAAACAAAAACAGGTAACTGATAGTTTCGAAAGAATTGCTAAGGTTGATGTGAATGATACATTGCCCATAATTGGAGGAGACAACCAATATTTTTACAGGAATAAGCTGGAATACACATTTTCCGATAGAAGATGGCTAACTGATGAGGATGTATCAAAGGAAGACGGTGGACCACTAGATACCAATGGGCTAGGATTCCACCTACCAGGTATGTTCGACAAAATATTAGACATTGAAACATGTTACCTTCAAAAAGATCCTTCAAATGCAATACGCCTCTTCATAAAAGATTATGCAAAAAAAAATAATCTGGAATTTTATAATGCTAGATCGCACGAAGGATTTCTTAGAAATGTAATTATCAGAACATCAACAATTGAAGATTTGATGGTAATAGTCATATTTAAATATGACGATATGGTTATTGCAGATATGATGAAAGCCATTGGTGATAAATTTAGTGAGATAACATCACTAATGTATGTTATCAATGAGAAAAATAATGATACCATTTGGGACTTGGATGTAAGACTTGCAAAGGGAGAACCTTTTCTTATGGAAGAGATAAAAAGACCCCAAGAGGATTTACCTGACTTAAAGTTTAAGGTTAGGCCAAAGTCATTCTATCAAACAAACCCGGAGCAAGCGTTTAAACTATATATGACTGCATTTGAATTTGCAGACTTTAAGGGTGATGAACTAGTATATGACCTATATACGGGCATTGGTACCATTGCGGATTTTATTGCAGGCTCTGTAAAAAAAGTAATTGGAATAGAATCTGTTGAGCAAGCAATAGATGATGCAAAAGAAAATGCCTTACTTAATAAGATTGATAATGTGGAGTTCTTTGTTGGAGATATGTTGAAAATTTTGACCGAAGAATTTTTTCTCGAACATGGTAAACCCGACGTAATAGTTACAGATCCTCCTCGAGCTGGTATGCACGAAAAAGTGGTTAAACAAATTCTAAGTGCCATGCCCGACAAAATAATTTATGTAAGCTGTAACCCTGCCTCTCAAGCAAGAGATATTGCAATTCTTTCAGAAAAATATGAGGTTTTAAAAATTCAACCAGTGGATATGTTTCCAAACACACACCATGTTGAAAATGTTGCTCTCCTAACAATAAAAAAATAGCTAATAACTGTTATGTTCGCTTATTTTTGCTACTAGGTGATCGATATTCAGATTGAGAGCTGGAATTGTTAAGGATGCTTTTTCATAATATTTTTTTCTACTATTCAGTTCTTTTTCAACAAAATTTAAAAGCTCTTCCTCACTTAAGTCATTTATAAGCGGCCTTTTTTGCTTTGATGCCATAAGCCTGTTCATTATAGATTTATCATCCATTTGAAGTAGTATACTTAGTCCGTTAACATTTATTTTATCCATAGCATCAAAATAACATGGTAGGCCACCTCCAGTAGCAATTACACATTTATTATGATTAAATGTTTCAAGAAGAGTTCCATGTTCGATCTCCCTGAATAATTCTTCACCGTATTTGGAGAAAAAATTGTTGATGTTTATTTTGTATTTCTTCTCAAGAAGCTTATCTGTATCCATAAAATCATAGCCCAATTTACGAGCCAAAGCCTTAGCAGTAGTGCTTTTTCCAACACCCATAAAACCTAAAATATAAATTCTATTTACCATTTGTATGCAAGAATCAATTTTAAAATTTCTGTTTTTTTAGCAATCTATTATGAATTTCCATAACCTGTGGAATAAGCATATCATTATTGTTATTGGAGATAACAAAATCAGAAAGTTTACACTTTACCGTGTCTGACATTTGATTGCTAATTCTATCTAAAACCTCATCTCTTGTATTACCGTCCCTATCCATAACACGTTCTACTCTTAAATCTTGATGTGCACTAACTGTTATGATGTAATCAAATCTATCCTGGAGGTTATTTTCAAACAATATTGCAGACTCGTGGATTATATACTCGTTGTTTGAGTGTGTATCTAGCCAATTATTAAACTTCTTTAATACTTTTGGATGTATCAGTTGGTTTATGCTCTTTAGGGCCTTTTTGTCCGAGAATATTATTGCCGCCAACTTCTTAGTATCAATTGTTTCTTTTGAGGTCAATATATTACTGCCAAACAATTCAACTAGCTCCTTGATAACATCATCATCAGTGTATAGTTCTTTTGCGACCATATCAGCATTAAATACAGGTATGCCCAGAATATTAAATATTCTTGCCACAGTTGATTTACCACTTCCTATATTACCGGTAAGAGCTATTTTAAGCATATTATTTTATTATCAGAAACTCCACTTCTGAGGGAACAACCCTTATGTTACGTACAATTTCAGGGAATTTCACAACCCTAAGTGGAATCTTATTAGCTAGCTGCACATCAACATTATCAGTTGCCAAAATCACATAAAACTGGTTGGCTTTAATATCTTTAAAGTCCTTTTGTGCAACTCTGAAAAAAACGGTTGCATCGGAAGGAAATGTTTTAATATTATATGGCAGATTGGATGAGTTTATGGGAATGCTAATTTCTGATTCTGTAAATTTCTCAACATCAAATTTAATTGTCGCAATATTCTCTTCCATACTGATTAATTGTGGCAGAGGGTTAGTCAAATTAATGGATTCTGATACGTTACTATTAACATCACTCAATACCAAAGGTAGCGTACTTATACTCGAAAGAGTATCTAGCACCTTTGATGGTCCATATACCATTATTTCTGCTGGTATAACTTCAATGTCATTGTATTGGTCAAACTGATCCGTGAAGCTTATATCCAAATTTACTTTTATGGGGATTACCTTTTGACTTGTCTTTTCCATTTCAAAGGATAAGGTTACCCTTGAAAGCTGGATATCTTTTTCATCAACATCCACAAGGTCAGACAGCTTTGTTATCAGCTCCTGAGTGTATATTGAGTACTGATTATTACCTCTATTATCGATATTATAATTATCTAGATTAATATCCAGATTATCCATATCGTTAAACATATTGAGTTTGAGAATATCAAAACCTCTGGCTGTAAGACTTAAGTCAAGAGTTGTATCTATAACTTTTGTTAAACGCACAGATGTTGGAGCATTCTCATATCTTACTTTGAAGGAATAATTAACGGTGTATACATCCGATAATTTAATGAGAAACCAAAATAAAACTGCTGTCAATAAGCATATAAAGAATATGAGCCTACCACTACCAATATCATGTAACAATCCTAGTTGACCAGATTCCTTAAAAATGCTGTATTTGTTATTAGAATTATTCATATAACGCAAATAAAGCCATAATACTTCTGAAAAATACTACTTTTTTTATTTTCAGAACCAAAGCAATATCAATTCATTGCAATTAAAAATGAAGCCTACGGAAAAGGTTAGCTAAGGTTAAGCGATATTATTTTTGCTGACCTACGCTTTTTGTATCCATTACAATTGCACTCTTCTCAATATTGAGTTTAATGTTGTTTCCACAATCGAGAACGATGGTCTTTTCTTTAATTTCTGCTACCTTACCATGCACTCCACCTATTGTAACTACCTTGTCACCTTTTTTGAGAGCTTCTCTAAATTTGCGCTGTTCCTTGTTCTTTTTTGTTTGAGGTCGAATAAAGAAAAAGTAAAAAACCACAAGTATTAAAAATAGTGGAAGCATGGACATCCATCCACCTTCAGTTTCTGCTGCTTGTAATAATATTAGTAAAGAATTCATATCTTATTATTTTGAATTATTAATCTGTTGCTGGCTGAACTACCTTAGCTTTTATTCTTAAAGTAGTTGAATTGGGTACTGTATTTGCAAGTACTGTTACAGTTTTACTTTGTATACCCTTTCTATTTTTACTATCAAATGACACTTCAATAATTCCAGATTTACCTGGTGCCACAGGTTGCTTAGGATAGTTACCTATTGTACATCCACAGCTTGAGCTAACTCTTGTTATTACAAGATCTGAACCCCCTATATTGATAAATTTAAAACCAAATAACACCCTTTCTCCTTGTATTACCTTGCCAAAATCATGTATGGTTTCATCAAAAAACATAACGGGTGCTTTGTCAGATTTGTCTGCAGGTAGTGCAGATTTATTGTTTTTTACAATATCCGTTGAAAGACCTTTATCATTTCCACTTTCACAAGCTATGATGAAAATAGTGAGAGTTAGTAGTATTAAATTTCTAAAAACCATAAGTAATTTATTTAGTTTCCTCGTAGTATAGTTACGGAACCCTTGTATATATCTGTGCCTTTTACACCATTACACTCTAAAACATAATAATAAACACCATCTGGAAGATTGTCGCCATTCCACTTGTTGTTGTAATTATCCGACTTAAACACTGTTCTTCCTGCTCTATTAAAAACTACCAACTTGGATGTTACATAAAACTTACTCAGTGCCTCGGTACTCTTTTCCTGTTTATCTGGATCATCTGTTATTACAAAATATTCATTTGCAGAATCACCAGTTCCAGGCGTAAAAACATTTGGTATAAACAATTTTATTGGCTTTACATCTACAAACTTTGTATAGGTAGTATCGCAACCTTCGGGATTAAACACTGTTAATATTGTGTAGAACTGTCCAATTGAACCATACTCATATGTGGGTTCCAACAGATCACTGGTATTTTGATAATCAGGATCTGGAATCGTATCACTAAACCACCAAAAATGATTTGTTATGGGTATGCTATCTTCAGATAGATTGATATATGAATATGTAACAAATGGGTTTTGGAGATATGCAGTGTCTGGGTCAGCATTTATTTCCACCTCAGGATTGCTAAATGCCTCTGTCCAGAATTGTTCAGTTTTTGGACATCCATAATTATCCATAACAGTAATTGAGTAGTATTGATGTGCCTTTAGATTTAGAGCTAATGTTGAGTCACCTGGTGCTATCTGTAGGGGGTGAACATCCCATAAATAATGATATTCATCGGGGTTAAAAGCTCCACTTGCTGTTGCCCTTACCTTAGCCGAATTACCATTGTCATTATCACCATTGGTACATGTGAGTTGTAATTGATCAAACACTATGTTTATTATGGGTCTTACACTTACCCCAAATAAATTACTTGTGCATGTTTCCATGGTAATTGTATCAACAACTATTACTCTAAAAGTTGTAGAGTCTTCTATGCTTGTTCCCAAAATGGACTCATCACCAACCTTCACAAAGTTATCGCCCTGTTTTTCTTGCCATTCAAATGTAAGGTTTGGTTCTTCAAATACACTTAGTTCAAAATATATGCCCGGACATACGGGCATGGGTGTGTCCATTGATATATCACATATAACCTCAGCACTATTAGCTTTTACCTGAACTAAGACAAGTAAAATAAAAAGTGTAGTAAGCTTTAGGACTTTTGCTATGATTATTTTCATTAATCCTTTTCTAAGGTGATATATTTATGAATGGCAAAATTAAAAATAAATTCTTACGCATTTGGTATTCTAGAACAATCCTTCATCCAACATTACCAAAGTGCAATTTTCCACAACTTCAATCTGTTTATTCTTAGCCATATCCGACAGTTCTTAATTTTCAGTTTCCATATTAAATATAATCCTTGATGCTCCCAGACCAAGTACGTATTCATAATATTCAACTTGATTACCAGAGCGCAAATACATTGCTATGGGGTGTGATATTATCCATAAATACTTAATTATCTGCCATTTTGTCAGTTTAGATAGAAATATTATGACAATTTTTCCTGTTTACGGTTAAATGATTAATTTGGTAATCAAATTGATATTGTTTTAATAAAAAAATTAAAAAGATATAAATGAACTTAAATCAATTCACAATAAAATCGCAAGAGGCCATTCAAAAGGCTCAAGAGATAGCTACTTCAAATGACAATCAAGCAATTGAAAGTATACATCTTTTGAAGGGTATATTGATTGTTGATGAGAATGTTTGTCCATATCTGTTGAAGAAACTAGATGTAAATTTTGAAGTCTTCGTTAAAGCAGTTGATAAGATAATAGATTCTCTACCCAAGGTAAAAGGAGGTGAGCCATACTTAACAAATGATGCAAGGGATGTTTTAACAAAAGCACGGGGATATCTTAAGAGTTTTAAGGATGAGTTCGTTTCAATAGAACATATTTTACTTGCCATACTAGAAGTTAGCAGCACTGCATCAAATCTTTTGAAGGATAATAATATAACAAAGAAAGAACTCATTGGTGCGATCAAAGATTTGAGAAAAGGCTCAAAAGCTACAAATCAGAGTGCAGAGGATCAGTACAATGCGTTGAATAGGTACGCTCGTAACCTTAATGACCTGGCAGGATCTGGGAAACTAGATCCAGTTATTGGCCGTGATGACGAAATACGAAGGGTGCTACAGATTCTTTCGAGAAGAACAAAAAATAATCCCATCCTAATAGGAGAGCCAGGGACAGGTAAGACTGCAATTGCAGAAGGCCTAGCACATCGAATAGTAAACGGTGATGTACCTGAGAACCTAAAATCAAATCTCATTTATTCGCTTGATATGGGAGCACTAATAGCTGGTGCAAAATACAAAGGGGAATTTGAGGAGAGATTGAAGGCAGTAGTGAAAGAAGTTCTTTCAGCAGATGGCGAAATTATTCTTTTCATTGATGAGATACATACGCTCGTGGGCGCAGGAAAAGGAGAAGGTGCAATGGATGCAGCTAATATTCTGAAACCAGCACTCGCTAGAGGTGAACTCAAAGCCATAGGTGCAACTACATTAAAAGAATATCAAAAATTCTTTGAAAAAGACAAAGCTCTAGAGCGTCGTTTCCAACAGGTTATGATAGAGGAGCCAGATACGATGTCCGCAATAGCAATACTAAGAGGGTTAAAGGAACGGTATGAAACACATCATAAGGTAAGAATAAAAGATGAAGCCATTATAAGTGCCGTTGAATTATCTCAAAGATATATTACGGATAGGTTTTTACCCGACAAAGCCATTGACCTCATTGATGAAGCTGCTTCAAAATTAAAGCTAGAAATTAATTCCCTACCAGAAGAATTGGAGGTTGTGGAAAGGAAAATACGACAGCTAGAAATTGAACGCGAGGCCATAAAAAGAGAAAAGGATAAGTCAAAAATGGAATCTATCAAGAAAAAGTTAGCAAATCTTAATGAGGAACGAAATAGCCTGAAAGCATCCTGGCAATCAGAAAAAGATTTGGTTGATAAAATCCAGCAGGCAAAACTAGAGCAAGAAAATTTAAAAATAACAGCTGAGCAGGCAGAGAGAGATGGTGACTTTGGACGAGTGGCAGAAATAAGATATGGTAAACAACAAGATGTGCAAGCATCTTTGGAAGCATACCGAGCAGAACTCCAAAAATTACAAGGTGATAGTCCGATGATAAATGAGGAAGTTGGAGCTGAAGATATTGCAGATGTAATATCCAAATGGACAGGTATCCCAGTAAGCAGAATGCTTCAAAGCGAACGCGAGAAATTACTAAGGCTTGAGGATGAACTGCATAACCGTGTTGTGGGGCAGAATGATGCTATAGCAGCAATATCAGATGCCATAAGGCGAAGCCGAGCAGGACTACAGGATGAGAAAAGGCCAATTGGCTCCTTCATATTTATTGGAACAACAGGAGTTGGTAAAACCGAACTCGCAAAAGCACTTGCTGATTTTCTATTTAACAATGAGAATGCAATGGTGAGAATAGATATGTCTGAGTATCAAGAGAGACATAGTGTTTCAAGACTAATAGGCGCACCCCCTGGATATGTTGGTTACGATGAAAGCGGACAACTAACAGAAGCAGTACGTCGTAAACCTTATTCCGTTGTTTTATTGGATGAAATAGAAAAGGCACACCCTGACGTTTTCAATATTCTATTGCAAGTTCTAGATGATGGAAGACTAACCGATAATAAGGGACGTGTTGTTGATTTTAAAAACACTATTATTATTATGACATCAAATATTGGTTCTCATATAATTCAGGAAAATCTTGCGGGATTAACCGAAGAGAATCAAGACATGAAAATTGCAAAAACCCAAAGTGAAGTAATGGATCTTTTGAAGAAAACCATAAGACCGGAATTTCTTAATCGAATTGATGAAGTAATAATGTTCAAGCCATTAACAAGAAGTGAAACCAATGATATTGTTAAACTTCAATTTAATGGTGTTAAAAAAATGCTTGAAGACAATAATATTAGTATCAGCATAACTGAAGATGCGATTGATAAAATTGCGGAAATAGGTTATGACCCTTTGTTTGGAGCAAGACCTTTGAAACGAGTAATCCAAAGGGAAGTACTAAACCAACTTTCTAAGATGATACTTGCAGGGAAACTTCTTCCCAATGAATCAATCTTGGTTGATATTAAAAATAATGAATTTGTTTTTAAGAATGAATAAAGAAAGCCTTATATAATAGCTAGTCCTGGTGCGGAGAGTATTTATTTTTAGAGTATCATGAAATAAATAATTCTCCGCCAACTTTATGATATACTCAATTTATGCTACTAAACATTAAATCTAATGTGCATTACGTCAGCATCCTCCACAACATAATTCTTTCCTTCAACATGAAACTTGCCAGCATCCTTAACGGCCTGTTCTGAACCATATTCAATATAGTCGTCATATTTTATTACCTCGGATCGTATGAAACCCCTCTCAAGATCACTATGAATTACTCCTGCGGCTTCTGGAGCTTTCATTCCTTTTTTAATTGTCCAAGCCCTAACTTCTTTAGGCCCAGCAGTAAAAAAAGACATTAGGTTTAAAGCATCATAGGCCGCTCTAACCAATCTATTTACTCCCGGCTCTTCCAACCCAGCATCAGTCAAAAATTCTTTTCTATCATCTTCATCTTCTAGCTCGGATATTTCAGCCTCAATCTCTCCCGCAACCACTAGAACATTTGACGTTTCACCCAAGAATTCCTTTACTTTATTCACATACTCATTACCTTCTGTGGGAGAACAACTATCATCAACATTGCAAACATAAATTACGGTTTTGCCCGTAAGCAGCTGAATATCCTTTATATGCGACTCATCGTAATCCGTTACTTCTGCGGTTCGCACATTACCAAAGTTCTCCAAATGATTTTTATATTTTGTTAGTGATTCTATACCTTTTTTAGCCTCCTTATCGCCAGATTTCGTTAGCTTATTTAATCTTTCTATTTTTCTATTAACCAAGTCCAGATCACGAACCTGAAGTTCAAAATCAACAATCTCAATATCTCGAACTGGATCAACCGAGCCTTCTATATGTGCTAAGTTATCATCATCGAAGCATCGAAGCACATGAATGAGTGCGTCAGTTTTTTGGATGTCGGCCAAAAATTTGTTCCCTACACCCTCCCCTTCTGAAGCTCCCTTGGATAATCCTGGCACATCAACAATTTCAATGGTTGCTGGTATTACTTTTTCAGATTTAATGAGATCATCCAATTTGTACAACCTAGGGTCAGGAACATTTACAATTCCAATATTTGACTTGGTAGCACTAAATGCATAATTTGAACTTTGAGCCTTTGTATTTGACATGCAATTAAAAATGGTAGTTTTTCCAGTGTTTGCAAGTCCGATTATTCCGCAGTTTAAAGACATACCTTATTGTATTTATCTGATTTTATGACTTTTATATAAGCTTGAGCTGATTTTTTATCCCGGCAAATATAGTACAAAATAAGAGTTCAACTTTTATTATAAATATATTTTCGTAATTAAATAATTATCAGTACTTTTGCAGCCCGATTTTAAGGTGCCCGGAATTTTGGTATTCCAAAGTTTTAAGATTGTTTTTAATTTATGTTTAATCCGTTTCGATTCACAAGTACCGGGCTGTTGATTTCGTAACACATGAATTTTTTAATGTCAGAATTAGAAAAAAAAGCTACTAAAACAAAAGCAAAAAAAGAAGTAGCAAAAAAACCTACTAAAGAAAAAGCTGCATCCGCAGCAAAAGCGAAAAAAGAGAAGGTTGCTGAAACAGAAGAAGTAAAGGCAGAAGTAGCTGTAGAAACCCCTAAAAAAGCTAAGGAAAAAGTTAAAGCAGAAACTCCTAAAAAAGCTAAGGAAAAAGTTAAAGCAGAAACTCCTAAAGAAACTAAGAAAAAAGTTAAAGCAGAAACTCCCAAAGAAACTGAAGAGAAGAAGGCTGAAGAAGATGTCGCTTTTACTGCACAGGAAGAAGAAGTTAAAGCAGAAGAAAGTATACCAGTAGAATTTGACTGGGATTCACTTGAGAAAAAACAAGATAACTATTCAAGCGAGGAAAGAAGCAAACTTGAAGATCTTTATTCAAGTTCACTTAGCTCTATTGTTGAACATGAAGTTATAGAAGGAACTGTTGTTGGTATAAGCAATCGCGAGGTTGTAATCAACATTGGTTATAAATCTGATGGAATCATACCATTCAATGAATTCAGATATAACCCAGATTTAAAAGTTAGTGATAAAGTAGACATTTATGTTGAGAATCAAGAAGACTCTAATGGTCAGATGATTCTATCTCATAAAAAAGCACGTATTCTAAAATCATGGGATCGTATAAACGAAGCTCACGATAAAGAAGAAGTGATTAATGGTTATGTAAAATGTCGTACAAAGGGTGGCCTAATTGTAGATGTATTTGGTATAGAAGCATTCTTACCAGGATCTCAAATTGATGTTAAACCCATTAGAGATTACGATATCTACGTTGACAAAACAATGGAATTCAAGGTTGTGAAAATTAACCATGAATACAAAAATGTTGTAGTTTCTCATAAAGCACTTATCGAAGACGAACTTGAGCAACAAAGATCAGAGATTATTGCTAAACTTGAAAAAGGACAGGTACTTGAAGGTATCGCCAAAAATATTACTACCTATGGTGTATTTATCGATCTAGGTGGTGTTGATGGACTTATACACATAACAGACTTAAGTTGGGGCCGTATAAAGCATCCTGAAGAGGTTGTTGAATTAGATCAAAAACTTAAGGTTGTAATTCTTGACTTTGACGAGAATAAGAAGCGTATTGCTCTTGGCTTAAAGCAACTTACACCTCACCCATGGGATTCTCTTGACACTAATCTTAAAATTGGTGATAAAGTTAAAGGTAAAGTTGTTGTATTAGCTGATTATGGTGCATTTATTGAGATTGCTCCAGGTGTTGAGGGTCTTACACACGTGAGTGAGATGTCTTGGTCACAGCATCTTCGTACTGCACAGGACTTCTTGTCAGTAGGCGATGAAGTTGAAGCAGTTATTCTTACACTTGATCGTGAAGAAAGAAGAATGTCACTTGGTATGAAACAACTAACTCCTGATCCATGGAGTGCAATTCGTGAAAAATATCAGGTAAACTCTAAACATAAGGCTACCGTAAGAAACTTTACAAACTTTGGAATATTTGTTGAAATAGAAGAAGGAGTTGACGGGCTGATTCACATTAGCGACTTAAGCTGGTCCAAAAAGATAAAACATCCTGCAGAATTTACTAAAATTGGAGAAGAAATTGAAGTTGTTGTTCTGGATATAGATGAAGAAAATCGTAGACTAAGTTTAGGTCATAAACAACTAGAAGAAAATCCTTGGGATGTATTTGAAACTGTATTTACTGTTGACTCAGTTCACGAAGGAACAGTTATAAACTTACATGATAAAGGTGCTCTAGTTTCTCTTCCATATGGTGTTGAAGGATTTGCTCCAATGCGTCATCTTAAAAAAGAAGATGGTACCAATATCAAGGCTGATGAGAAATCTGAATTTAAGGTTATAGAGTTCTCAAAAGACAATAAGAAGATAATCCTTTCACATACACGCTTATTTGAAGAAGACCCTAAAACGGTTAAAGCTAAAACTGCTGTGAAAGCAGATTCTGAAAATAAAAAATCAAAGCGTGCAATTAAGAAGGTTAACGAAAAGGTTGAAAAGACTACATTCGGTGATCTTGATGTACTTGCTAATCTTAAAAATGAGATCGAAAAAGAAGAAAAAGCAGGAAATAACTAAGGAATCTAAAACATATTTAACACTTAAATCCCTCTGTTCACAGAGGGATTTTTTTTGTCTTTTATTTTCCTTCTAACCACTCCACGATGAATTCACTTTTACTTATATACATTATTCTGATATTCTAAACATAAAAAAATCCTTTTTGCTAAATTTGCATCTGTGAATTCAAATATTAAAATTACCATACTTGGGAATACAGCAGCAATTCCAAAAAGGGGAACTCACCTTTCTGCTCAACTAATTCAAGTAAATAATGAATCATTCCTTATGGATTGCGGTGAGGGTACACAGATGCAGCTAATTAATTATGGTATCAAATACAGCAAAATAGAAAATATATTTATTAGTCATCTTCATGGTGATCATTTTTTTGGCTTAATTGGTTTGGTTTCAACATATCATCTGCTAAGAAGAGAAAAACCTCTTAGAATTTATGGTCCTCCTGCATTGGAAAAGTTATTAACCACACAACTGGAGGCTGCAAACACCTCTCTTAACTATAAGCTTATTTTTATTGGTGTAGAAACAGATTCAAAGAAATTGATTTATGAAAGTAGCAATGCATTAGTATATGCCTTTCCACTGGAGCATTCAATACCAACCCATGGCTATTGTTTTGAACAAAAGCAAAAAGCAAGAAAGGTTAATCCGGATTTCATAAATGAACATAACCCCAGTATCAATGATATAAAAAAGGTAAAGGCAGGTGGTGATTATGTAACGAGTACAGGGGAAGTTATTTTAAACAAAGATATTACCATTTCATCACCAAGACCCTTATCATATTCATATTGCTCTGATACGAAATATTTTGAAAAACTTATCGAATACAACATGGGAGTGAGCGCTTTGTATCATGAATGTACTTTCGACATAAGTCTGCAAAAAAAAGCAGAAGCAAGGTTTCACTCAACAGCAAGCGATGCTGCTAAGGTTGCACTAAAGGCAAATGTTGGCCAATTAATACTTGGTCATTTTTCATCCCGTTACGAAGACCTAGAGGTATTGCTTCTTGAGGCCCAAGACATTTTTCCACATACCATATTAAGTGAAGAAGGTATGGAATTAGTTCTCGAAAGCGGTTCCTAGGAAAAATTATAATTTATCCCCCACTTTTTCATCCAACCATATCAATGTTGTGTTGATAATAGATAAAATAATTTTTGTCGTAAACGCTTATTGTAAGCAGGATGGAAAGAAAAAACCCACCCAGACCAGGCGGTCTAACGGGTGGGCCCAATTATGAAAAACAAACAAAACAAGCACTGCAAATATAGGATATATTTTATTTTATTCAACATATGGACATCTTTTTTTAATATATTTTTTATTTACACCCTTTATATCATTTAAAACCTGCTATTTGACCAATGGAATAAGCTATTTGACCATGAATAAGTTGAGCCAAAAAATACATAATTAGCTATTATATTAATGTCTATTGGACTACTTAATGGAATAAAAGTGTAGTAAAAGGCAGATAATATGGGGTGAAGTGGTACAATTAACTAAAAATAATTGCCATTGGGTATGATTACCTATTTGCGAATGACAGTGAATGAACCATCCTTTTCTAATTTGATTATTGTTGATGATTTTACCGATTTAACCCTATCCTGAAATACATCTACAATATAATCAACTCCACTTTTAATACCCATATCAATCATATCAAAAGTAGTTGCAGTAGGTAAGTCCGAGAAGTTAGCACTAGTTGATATTATGGGTTTACCCAGGCGTTTTATTAATTCTGAACAATAATCTTCCTTTACTATCCGAATTGCGATGGATCCATCATTGGCAATGACATTTTTTGCCAGATTCATTGCTCCTGGATAAACTATGGTTAGTGGCGTTTTTGAATTTTCTATGAGGTCATGGGCGATGAGAGGAACTTCTTTCACAAATTCTTTTAACTTTTTTTGATCATCAAGTAAAACTATCATTCCTTTACTCTCACTCCTACCTTTGAGCTTATATATCTTTGTTATCGCACGAGAATTAGTTGCATCGCACCCTATTCCCCAAATAGTATCCGTGGGATAAAGTAAAATTTTTCCTTTTTTTAGCAATCTAACTGATTTTTCAATTTCAGCTTCTAGGGTCATTTGAAGATTATTTTTTAATTCGACTTTAAATATTTTTTAGGTGACCAAATTAGTCAATTGATTTATTGGTATTGTATATGCACATTCAAAAGTTTTCTTTGGACACTTATTATGACCATGAATTCCACATGGACGGCACCTTAGTGCCTTGGATGACTGAATAATGTATGATTTGGATGATTTAGGCCCAAACCCAAATTCGGGAATGGTTGAACAATAAATGGCAGTAACAGGAGCATCAATTGATGATGCCATATGCATAGGCGCTGAATCATTAACAAAATTCATCTTAGCATCTTTCATAAGTGCTGTTGATTCAAGAAACGTTAGTTTACCTGCCAAATTCAAGTAATTTACATGCCCAGATTCTAATATTATTTCATTGCACAAGTTAACCTCTTTGGATGAACCAAGTAAGTATATTACCATATGCTTTTCCAAATTACGGATTAACTCAACCCACTTTTCTTTTGGAAACTGCTTAGTAAACCATAAGCTAGCTGGTGATATTGTTATAAATTGTTGCGTTTTATATTGACTTACTTTGGCAAAATCCTGTTGGGTAGGGTAAAGTTTCATTGGAAAGTTACTTGCATCTGTGAAGTCTTCAATGAGACTTAAGTTTCTCTCTGTTTCATGGGGGTTACCCTCAGAGGTTCCAATTTTGTGCTTTTTCCTGTGAGTAAAAAATATGGATAGTGGATTCTTGCTAAAACCTACTGTTTGTTGTGCATTAGACAAAACAGTAATTAATCCAGATGAAAAATATCTCTGTGCATTTATTATTAAATCATATTCTTTTTGTCTAAGTGTTGATATCAGCTTAGATAATTTTCGATACCTATTTTCCTTCTTATCCCATACAATTATATGATGTAACTTAGGGTGATTTAACAATAATGTTTCATAACCTTTCTTTAAAAGAAAATCAATTTTAGCATTTGGATATACCTCATGAAGCTTTTCAATTATTGGTGTGCATAATATAACATCACCCAATGAAGCAGTTTGTATAATAAGTATGCGTTTCAAAGATATCTTTTGATTATTTGTTTGCAAATATAAGTAGAGCACCTTTAAATAAGGTAAATATCATAGTATTTATTGCACTTGCCCATTTATATTAATTATTTAAAATTGTTTTTAATTCTGTTAAGACTATTATTATAAGGTATAAGTTTCTATTTTTACATATGATATTTGGATTGGATTAAAACTACTATTTATGGCAAATCTGGAAACAACCTATATGGGCCTAAAACTCAGAAACCCAATTGTTGTGGGAAGTTCGGGTTTAACAAATTCATTTGAAAATATTCTTGAAATTGAGCGCTCAGGTGCAGGAGCAGTTGTACTTAAATCACTCTTTGAGGAGCAAATAAACCAAGTTGCAAACCAAGTATTTGACCGTGGTGATTTTTCCAATTACTACCCCGAAGCTTTGGACTACATTAACAATTATAGCACTGAAAATGATGTAACCACCTACCTTGATTTAATCAAAAAATGCAAATCAGAAATAAGTATACCTGTAATAGCATCCATTAATTGCATGGGAGATAAAGAATGGACCTCCTTTGCTGCAAAAATTGAAGAGTCGGGTGCAGATGCTCTAGAACTTAATATTTTCGTACTTCCTTCAGATGTCAATAAATCAAGTGCTGAGAATGAAAAAATATATTTTGATATCATTAAAAAAGTAACTGCCGAAGTTAATATTCCTGTGGCCATAAAACTTAGCTATTATTTTTCTGGATTGGCCAAAATGATGGAAATGCTATCATGGACAAAGATCAAAGGCCTCGTTCTGTTTAATCGTTTTTTCTCTCCTGATATTGATATAGATAATTTTGAAGTTAAAAGTACAAATGTGTTCAGCTCTCCTGCGGATCTAGCACAGTCACTGAGATGGGTTGCGATGCTGAGTGACAAATTAGATTGTGAAGTTTCTTCCAGTACTGGAGTGCATAGCGGTGAAGCTGCAATAAAGCAACTACTTGCTGGTGCCCAAACAGTACAAATAGCTTCTGTTCTTTATAAAAAAGGTATTCGGGAGATAGCCGTTATAATTGATTTTATAAACAAATGGATGGATAAAAAAGGTTTCTCAATCATAGAAGATTACCGGGGTAAAATGTGTGTCAAGAAAACAGAAAATCCAGCCGGATGGGAACGAGTTCAGTTTATGAAATATTTTTCGGCAATAGATTAAATTTATCAGAAATTTGTTCTCATCTAATTACCCATAACCATATTACAAGATTCACAAATAATTGTTGAAATAATATAAATGTATGATTTTATTATTTTAGACAAAAAATAATTATTTGAAACATACTAGTATATTCTTTACTTTCTTGATTTTAACCGGATTATTATTATCAAGTATTAGTACGCAAGCTCAATTGATGAATCACTATTGGTCATCGAATTTCAATTCACAATCCTCGCTTCTGTCTGGGGCTGTTGTTGCAGGTGACGGGGGTAACACATCTATCTATTATAATCCTGCAACCATAAGTGATATGGAAAAAGGGTCAAATCTTTCCTTTTCAACATCACTGCTCACATGGAGTGTCTCCCTCTTTACCAATGCTTTAGGTAATGGCACTGATATATCAAACATAAGTTTCAATGTTCAACCTCAATTCTTCTCATTTAGTAGTAGACCCCATAAGAGCAAATTTGCATATGCATTTACGGCACTGGTTAGAATGAAAGATAGAATTGATATAAGCTACTACAATTCTACTGAGATTGACATTATACAATCAACTCCAGGCCTTGAAAATTATAATGTTGCTTTTAAATATTTTCTTGATTATAGCGATAACTGGATTGGTATGGCAAGCTCATATGATGTAAATGATAGATTCAGAATCGGATCAAGTCTTTTTCTATCCGTAGTATATATTTCCTATAAAAATTTAATAGACACATACGCATTTTCTACTGAAGATACCTTATGGGTAAACAATGTACCCAACCCAGCTCCTGTTTCTAAAGCATTATATAGCAATGACTTTAAATTTGTAGATTATAGACTCATTCTAAAACTTGGTTTTTCATATGCATTGGATAATTGGAAGTTTGGGCTAAATTTTACATCAGGTTCCTTTTCACTTTTTTCTTTTAGGAAAGAAGCCAGAAGAGTGCAGGAAATTGCAAATATCACCAACGAGTCCAATAATGAGTTTATGCCAGGATATGTAATTACCAATGGCCAGATTCTAAACGATATCACCACCAGAATTAAATATCCATTCTCCGTTTCTTTCGGATTGATACGTAACCTAAAAAGCAGTCATAACAAACTTTATTTTACCATGGAATATTTCCACGGTATTCAACCATACAAGATGATTTCTGCTCCAATAAAAGAAGATATTACCTCAAGTATAATCTACGATGAGCTTGAAAATAAAGATTGGCTTTCAATTGCAAACACAGCAAAACCAATCCTTAACCTTGCAATAGGCTACAAATGGGAGTTAAAAGAAAATATTATGTTTCTAAATGGCTTTAGAACAGACTTCAACAACATTAGTGGAGCTGATTACAAAAATCTAGATAATTACAATAAGATAAATACCAATAGCATTAACATATATCATTACACGAGTGGTTTCCAATTCTTCTTCCTAAAAAAATATTTAATCATAATGGGTGGTGAATTATCCTATGGTCGCAAAAAAAACCAGAGGCAATTGGCAAATTTTACCGATCCAGTAGAATACAATCCTGCATCTAATACTATTCTTCAAGGTACAATACAAAATAACATGGATATATATTACTTTGGGTTTAACATATATTTTGGACTATCCTTTAAATTTGGTGGAGAGAATAAATAACCAAGCGGTGAATATCACAATATTCCACTTATTGTTGAAATTGCAACCCTTAATTAAGATTAATTCTAAATAATTTTACTAGTTTTGTAATTCTGAGTATCCAAATATAATTATAAACTAGAAAAATGCCTAAAAAAACCTCTTTTTGTCAATTACTAATGGGAACATTCGTATTTGCTATTATTGTTAGCATGGCATCATGTTACCCAAATGATGATTTAACAGTAAGTGAAACCGATTTGGTGATGACAAGTTACTATGATTCTGTTGACTTTTCAAATCTCAACACCTATTACATGTCAGATACCATTTATCCTGTGCGTGATGACACATCGGATAAATCATTAATTAAAAACAATAATTTAATTGTTAAAACAATTGCTGATAACATGCAAGCAATTGGTTATACAAGATTATATGATACGTCATCTGTTGCACCTGATGTAAGAATCTCGGCAGCTGCAATTTCCATTACCAATATTCAAGTTAATTGGTGGTACCCATACTATCCCGGTTGGGGTTGGGGCTGGGGTTGGGGTTGGAAAAAATCCTCAAAAGGAATGGATTATTATTACGGTTACCCCGGTTATTACCCTCCAGGTTGGTGGGGATACCCATACTACACCTCTTACACCACAGGAACTCTACTCATAGAAATGGCTAACCCTAGCGATATTAGAGTAGTAGACAACGACACTGTGGTTCCTATGTATTGGACAGCAGCAGTTAGTGGAGTATTAGGAAACGCTTCAAGTAATAGTGATCGAGCTGTGTCAGGAGTTAATAAAGCATTCGAGTTGTCTCCGGAAATTAAGCCTAACAACTAAGATCAAATAAGCAAAAAGATGAAAAAAAATAAATTTTTAACAACAGTATTTATTCTACTCATTGGGTTTTCTGCAATGGGCCAAGGAGGTGGAGTATGGAATTTTGATTGGAACATGGGTTTTCCCATGGGTGAAACAAAAGACTTTATTGGCCAACCCTCATTTCGCGGATTTTCAATGGAAGGCCGAGGATTTGTTACCGAAAATATCACACTCGGAGGTATTGCCGCATGGAATGTATTTTATGAAAGCTCTGGATGGATTACAACTCAGCAGGATGAAACTAAATTATATGGTTATCAAAGACGTTATCTAAACGTTATGCCTCTTATGATGACAGGACACTACTATTTCTCACAAGGATCTGTTCAACCATACATTGGTGTTGGTGTTGGTACATACTACATTGAATCACGTAATTTTATGGGAATCTATTATGTTCAAGGTAAGGCATGGCACTTCGGTGTTAGCCCAGAAATAGGAATTATACTACCATTTTCCAATAGTAATACTGGTGTAAATCTAAATTTTAAATATAATTATGCAGCTAAAACCAAGAGTGAGCAAGCTTATTCATGGTTTGGTGTTAATTTTGGAATATCTTATTTATTCTAATTTTATTCCGTTATGAATTTTAAAAACCGGAGATTTAAATCAAATTTCCGGTTTTTTTATATTAAGAATTTGTATTGAATCTATTAATTATAATCTAAACAAATAAATATGAGACGGTTTATTATTGTTATAATATTAGTAATGGCTGGGTTTGTATCCCAAAGCCAAGTTTTAATAACCATATTACTTGGTGATAAACTTAACTCAGATGGATTGGAATTTGGTTTAGAAGGAGGCCTGAATTGGTCAAATATTTCAGGTCTCGAAACCAATAGTTTTGCTAGAAAATGGAATTTGGGATTTTATTTTGACATCAGAATTAAAAATCAATGGTTCCTCTACACCGGAGTTCTTGTAAAATCTAATTCTGGAGTTGATAAGCTTAAAGATGGAGATTTAGATATGCTAAATGCAACTAAATATTTGGAACTGAATGGTGAGTCAATCAATGGAGACTATAATCAAGTCATGAATTATTTTCTAGTACCTGTGCTCATAAAGTACAAGACTAAAAAATACTTTTATGGTGAAATAGGTCCACAATTTGGATTAATGCATAAATCATATATTGAATTTACCTCTGATATAGACGGTAAGGATGCTACAATACGAGAATATAATAAGGATAATATTAATAAAATTGACGTGGGAATTATGGTTGGCATTGGTTACCAGTTGTTAAAAGGTAACGGTTGGACAATTGGAGCCAAATATTACTATGGGTTTATTGATGTTTATAGGGAAATTGAAAATACTAAAAATAGTTCCATATTTCTAAAGATGAATATACCAATAGGTGCAGGAAAAAAAGATGCTAAAAACAATACTAACTAAATAGATTTTATGTAGATATAGAATCTATACAAAATGAAAACTTACAAAGTAGAATAAACACTTATATTATTAATTATTCTATGCATAGGCAGCATTAATGCACAATATGCCAATAAAAAACAAGTATGAAGTTTGTAAGGATAGTATAAAAAGTATTGAATATAACTATCTATTACCAGTTTATGGACAAAACGCTTATAGCAAAGGTTTTGATATACCATATCCATTGTGTGGCATGGTGTTAATCTCTTAATTAAATACGGAATGGATAAACAGGTTTCTGAGATTTGGAATATGGTAATAGATGCACAATCTCAACTTAATAAAGACTGGATGTTTAGAAGTGAGGGTGGAATTCTTGGTAATAGAAAATCATTCCTAATATAAGTTAATTACAGGTTCCTAGGATTTAAGAAAAATTCCTAAATTCACATTTAATATATTAAATGGTAAAGGAAAAATACCTTTATGTTATACTAATTTAATTTTCCGTAATAACTATTTAAAAACCGGTAAGAATCACCCAAAGGCTTTGTCGGTTTTTTTTATACATTTACATTATATAGATGAACTAATTTTATAGATATGCAGAAAACACTTACTCTTTTAATAATTATTCTTACTAGTTCTATTATTTATTCTCAGCAACAAATGAATAACCCTGGTTTTGAAGAATGGGAAGAAATTGGTTTTGGACCTGATATAATTGAACCTATCCACTGGAGCTCAATTAAATCATCAGATGACCCAATATTAAATGGGATGGCACCAGTGGTGTTAGAGAGAAGCGAAGACGCGCACTCGGGTAATTATTCCATAAAACTAACAAATATTGCAACCTTGGGTATTGTTGCCACAGGAACCACTTCAAACGGAAGGTTTCATCCTAATTTGAACCCTGATTTAGCATATGTTTATACTGATATAGAAGATGATAGATGGCACACTGCAATTACTGATAAACCAGATAGTTTAACTGGTTGGTATAAGTGTAACCCCGAAGTTAATGATTTTGCAACAGTGAAATTTATATTACACAAAGGTGCAGATTCAATACCAAGTAATGAAATGAATCATATTGCAATTGCCTACATCGAATTACCTTCGAATAATATTGATGTATGGACTAGGTTCTCAACTCCTTTTGTCTATTCATCTGATGATAACCCCCAATATATTCTTAGTGTAATCACATCTGGTAATGGAACTGAAGCCATATCAGGAAGCACTGCTCATTTTGATGACATTGAATTAATATACAACGGAAGCTCAGTTGATGAACTTACCATAAACAAGCTGGATGTTTATCAGGAATATAATAATTTGATAATTGGGTTTCCAGCTAATGTTAGTAATGAACTAGATCTGGAAATAAGAAACATAAGTGGTCAAAAATTAATTTCAACCTCAATTAACAGATCATCATCAAACAATATTGACGTTGGTAGCTTAAAATCTGGCCTATACATAGTAAGTGCTGTAAATGAACAAAACATGTACCTGAGCAAGGTTATGATAGTAAAATAAACTTAATCTCCAGGAATATTATATGAGGTTATTGTATCTCACATCCCTAAAAGTAATCATTATTTTGGCTGTTATGGTTATGTCAGTTAGTCTAATTGGACAAACTAATGGGACTCTTTCCGGAAGAGTTACAGACAAGGTAACATCAGAATCACTTATTGGAGTAAATATCTTTCACAAGAAAGATATGACCATTGGCACAGTTACTGATTTCAACGGTTATTACTCATTATCTCTAGCACCAGGTACATATACCTTTACAGTGTCGTACACAGGTATGAAATCGCAATCCTTTGAAATTAAAATAAATGACAGCCAAAACATAATTCATAATATTCAGCTTGAACCATTTAGTACAGAATTTGATGAAATTATAATTCGAGCTGGTAAGTTTGATAAGGCAGTTGAAAACCAAACAGTGTCCATAGAAATAATGAGCCCAAGACTCATTGATGCAAGAAATACAGAATCCGTTGAAACCATATTGGATATGGTACCCGGGCTTAACATTTTGGATGAAGAGCCCCAGATAAGAGGCGGCAGTGGATTTACATTTGGCGTTGGTAGCAAAGTTGCTGTATTCATAGATAACCTGCCAGTTACAGCTGGAGATGCTGGAAAAACTAACTGGTCATTAATACCAGTGGAAAATATAAAACAAATTGAGGTTGTAAAAGGTGCTGCTTCAGTATTATCAGGGGCATCGGCATTAAGTGGTGCCATTTACATAAGGACTAACTATCCAGGAGTGCAGCCACAAACAAAGATCAAAATGTATGCGGGGTTTTATACAACACCAGAACCACCGTCGACAAAATGGTGGAATGGTGTAAATTACACATCTGGCGCAAGCTTTTTGCACTCTCAACAACTTAATAATGGTCAAACAGATCTAGTTCTTGGAGGTTTGTTTTCTGCATCTGAGAGTTACCTTGGCGCACCGGTACCAGGGCCTTATGTGGTTGATTCCAATGATATTTCTGATGCAGATATGGCAAACCGAAAAGCCAGAATAAACTTTAACCTAAGACATCGTTCAAAAAAACATACCGGTTTGGATTTTGGTATTAACGGAAATATTATGTACAATAAATCAAGTACTGTATTTGCATGGCTTGACGATACAGCAAATTTTTATCGTGCATATCCTGGTGCAGTCCTCCTATCCAACAATACAACATTTTATGTAGACCCATTCATAAATTTCTATTCGGACATGGGCTTCAAACATGAATTCTCAAATAGAATCATGTATTCAAATAACAATGCAAATAATAATCAAAGTACAAAATCCTTATTTATTTATAATAACTATCAATTTTCAAAGAGTTTTAAAAATTTAGGAAACCTTGATTTTATTGTTGGAGCTACCAGTCAATATACATATTCTCATGCAAACTTATATGAGGCGTCAGGGTCACCTAATAATTATTTATGGAATACATCTGTTTACATGGAGATTGAAAAAAAAATTGGGAATATCCTAAATTTTTCTGCAGGCGTTAGATTAGAAAATTATTGGATAAATGATTCAATTAAAGATAGTAAACCTATTTTTAGGTTGGGTAGCTCTCTAAAACTTGGTCAAGAAACATATCTTCGTGCATCCGTTGGCCAAGGATACAGGTTTCCAACTATCACCGAAAGGTATATCAAGACAACAGTTGGGTCCTTTGGTGTTTTTGACAATCCTGATTTAATTCCCGAAACAAGTTGGAATTCAGAAATAGGAATTAAACAAGGATTTAAGTTTTCAAATTTTTACGGCTATTTAGATGTTGCATTGTTTTATCAAGAATACAATAATACAATAGAGTATTTATTTGGTTTTTGGGACTCTACTTACACTTTTGCATTGGCAGGATTTAAATTCGTAAACACAGGGAGATCAAAAGTTACTGGCATTGACGTATCACTTAACGGACAAATAAAAACATCCAAGAAAATAATGATAAATACTATCTTTGGATACACCTATATAATGCCCGTTACATTAGATCCTTATTATGTATTTACGCAGGATTATAACCCCGGGGGAGGAAAAGATTTTTCCTATGAAACAACAAGTGTAAATCCTAGTAAGGATATATTGAAATATAGGTTCTTACATACCATAAAGTTAGATTTTGAAGTAAATTACAAGAGGTTCACAGCTGGCATGAGCATGAAATATTTTAGTAAAATAGAAAATCTTGACAAGGCAATATTCGATTTTGAAGATGCTACAATAGCATCTGGAGGAACAACACAACCAATTTTATACAGAAAATACTATGAGAATCATAACAATGGTAACATTATTTTAGATGCTAGAATAAGCTATGATATAGGAATCAGACATAGAATAGCAGTAATATCAACTAACCTTGCCAATAGAATGTATTCACTGCGTCCATTGAAGGCAGAACCGATGAGAAATATAACACTTCAGTATATTCTAAACCTATGATTTTTATGCGATAAAAATTTGAATTGGCGATTGCCAATGAATTACTGCAATATCATATTTTCATATATTTGCACAAAGTTTTAATTAAATCTAAATTAAAATGCCTCACTATCAAATTCGCGGTAAGATTCCAGATAAAAGACATATTACTTTCAAAAAACCTGATGGCTCTCTATATGCAGAAGAATTAGTTTCCGCAGAAGGATTTTCTGATGTTTATTCAATAGTCTATCACAACTATCCACCAACAAAGGTTCTTAGTATTGACAAACCTTTGGATGTCACTCCTAACATAGAGATTGATAGAAATCTTCAAAATAGAGCATTAAAAGGTTTTAAATCAGAGCCAAAAGATGATTATTTAGAAAGTCGAAATATTGTTCTTACAAACGACGACATCAATATTATTCTTGCAGCTCCAAAAAAATCCATGACAGACTATTTCTTTAAAAATGCTCAGTCTGATGAAATGGTATTTATACATAAAGGAGGTGGCAAACTGCTAAGTGTTTATGGTGAGCTTAGTTTTAAAGAGGGTGACCATGTTGTAATACCAAGGGGTACCATTTACCAGTTTAGGTTTAATGATTCGGATAACCGTCTTTTTATAGTGGAATCAAATGAACCATTAAGGTTTCCAAAAAGATACATGAATAAGTATGGGCAATTACTTGAACATTCACCTTTTCACGAACGAGATATAAAGGCTCCTGAAGCACTTATTACTCATGATGAAGAAGGTGATTTTCTTGTAAAAATAAAGCGTACCAATATGATATACCCTTATCATTATCAAACACATCCCTTTGATGCCATTGGATGGGATGGGTGTCTTTATCCTTTTACTTTCTCCATTTATGATTTTGAACCAATAACGGGTAGAATTCATCAACCACCACCAGTACATCAAACTCTTGAAACAAATGCAATGGTAACATGTGCATTCGTTCCAAGGCTATATGACTATCACCCACAAGCTATTCCAGCACCATATCACCATAGTAACATTGATTCCGATGAAGTGCTATATTATGTTGATGGAGATTTTATGAGTAGAAATAACATAGAAAAGGGGCAAATAACCCTTCATCCAATGGGTATTCCACATGGACCACATCCAGGAGCAATTGAAAGAAGTATTGGTAAAAAAGAAACTAACGAATATGCTGTTATGGTGGATACCTTTAGACCATTAAAATTAACCAAATCGGCAATGGAAATTGAAGACAAAGACTATTATAAAAGTTGGCTTCATTAAGCAATTACAAAAGTGATGCCTTTAGATCTCAGAAATTAGCACCACTATTATTAAACAATACAAACTAACTAAATAAAATGGACAATAATATAAGCAAATGTTTACCAATTAATGGTACTGACTACGTAGAGTTTTATGTTGGTAACGCAAAGCAAGCTGCCCACTATTACCAAAGTGCCTTCGGGTTTCAACCTGTTGCATATGCGGGGTTGGAAACAGGTTTAACCGATAGAGTATCTTATGTTCTTAGACAGAATAAAATCACATTTGTCTTAACAGGGACATTAACACCAGATTCTGAAGTAGCTAAACACCATATTAAACATGGTGATGGAGTAAAAGTAATAGCACTATGGGTTGATGATGCTCAGAAAGCATTTGAAGAAACTACTGCACGTGGGGCTGATGTAGATTTTGAGCCTAAATCATATAGCGATGAAGATGGTGAAGTTGTTCTTGCATCAATAAAAACATATGGTGATACCGTTCATACTTTCGTGGAAAGGAAGAATTATAATGGTAGTTTTTTACCTGGTTTTATGGAATGGAATCCTAACTACCGACCAACTGAAACCGGTCTTACATATGTTGACCATATTGTTGGAAACGTTGGCTGGGATGAAATGAATAATACCGTTGACTATTATAAAGATGTTATGGGTTTTGAGCAACTTATATCATTTGATGATAAGGATATTTCTACTGAATTCACTGCTCTGAGAAGCAAGGTAATGGCAAACGATAATATGCGTATAAAATTTCCCATAAACGAACCTGCAAAAGGATTAAAAAGATCTCAGGTTGAGGAGTACCTTGATTTTTATGTAGGTGCCGGGCCACAGCATGTTGCCCTTACAACAGATGATATAGTTTCTACAATTGCATCATTGAGAGAAAGAGGGGTTGATTTTCTGCATGTACCTGATGAATACTATGAAAACATATCTGATCGTGTTGGAAACATAGATGAAGACTTAAAAATTCTAAAGAAACATAACATTCTTATCGATAGAGATGATAAGGGGTACTTGCTTCAACTCTTTTCGAAGCCAGTTGAAGACAGACCTACCTTCTTTTTTGAGATTATTCAAAGGAAAGATGCAATATCATTTGGCAAAGGTAATTTCCAAGCATTATTTGAATCAATAGAATTAGAACAGCATAGTAGAGGAACACTTTAAATCCACCTTATCAATGATTGCAGCAAATAACCCATTATTAAAATCATGGATTGATATCCCTGAGAATAGTGACTTTCCAATTCAAAATATTCCATTTGGAATAGGCAAGCCAGAGGGGAAAGAACCTCGACCTGTGAGTAGAATTGGAGATACGGTAGTTGATTTAAGCTTAATAGCTGATTACGGATTCTTTGATAACCTTGGCATTGAAAATTATGGGGTATTTTACTCTCCAGTACTCAATGACTTTATGGAGCTTGGAAAACCCATGTGGTCAAAAGTTAGAAATAGAATCTCTGAACTTTTTAATGCTGATAATACAGACCTAAGAGATAATACTGAAGCAAAAAGGGCATGTTTATATGAGATAAATAACATACAGATGATGTTGCCTGTAGAGATTGGTGATTATACAGATTTTTATTCTAGTATAGAGCATGCTACTAATGTGGGAGCTATGTATAGGGATCCAAAAAATGCTTTACTCCCAAATTGGAAACATATTCCTGTGGGCTACCATGGTAGAAGTTCTTCAATTGTGGTATCTGGAACAAATATCCATAGGCCATACGGACAAACAAAAGCTGATGATGCTTCTGCACCAACTTATGGTCCTTCAAGATTAATGGATTTTGAACTTGAAACTGCATTTATTACTGGTACTAAAAGTGACCTTGGCGAGGCTATTACAATTGAAAATACCAATGATTATATATTTGGGATGGTATTGTTCAATGACTTATCTGCACGAGATATTCAAAAATGGGAATATGTCCCACTGGGCCCGTTTCTTGGGAAAAACTTTGGATCGGTTGTTTCTCCGTGGATCGTAACAATGGAAGCACTACAACCATTTTTAACTGATGGGCCCAAACAAGATCCTCCTGTTTTACCATACCTAAAATTTAAAGGTAAGCATGGTTATGACATTAATCTGGAAGTTGCTATTGAAACTCCATCTGGAGTTGAAACAGTAATATGTAGAAGCAACTTCAAGTATATGTATTGGAATATGAATCAACAACTTGCGCATCACACTGTTAATGGTTGTAATATTAATATTGGTGATATGTATGGGTCGGGCACCATATCAGGTCCCACACCTGACTCATATGGTTCAATGCTTGAACTTAGCTGGAAAGGAACAAAGCCAGTTGAATTAAATGATGGTACTGAAAGGAAATTCATTCAGGATAATGATACGGTAATAATGCGTGGGTATTGCAAAAATGAAGACTATAGGATAGGTTTTGGAGAATGTGTAACTACCATACTTCCAGCAAAATAAAAAATTATGCTTCACATTGACCCATTAGAATACGGAAATCAAAAACTATTTAAACTACTTCTTGGCGGTATTGCACCCCGGCCGATTGCATTTGCAGCTACAGTAGATAAGGAAGGTAATCATAACCTTGCTCCCTTTAGTTTTTATAACGCATTTGGTGTAAATCCATCTACTCTCATTTTCTCTCCATCTAGAAGAGGCAGTGACAATACAACAAAGCACACTTTGGAAAATATAAGGGAAGTACCAGAGGTTGTTTTAAATGCTGTTACCTACAATATGGTTCACCAGATGAGCTTAAGTAGTACAGAATATCCAAAGGGAGTAGATGAGTTTAAAAAAGCAGGTTTTACGGCTCTTGAGTCAAAAATGGTATTACCTAGAAGAGTATCTGAATCACCGCTGCAGTTTGAATGTAAAGTAAGGGAGGTAATTGAGACAAGCGGAAAAGCTAGATCAGGAAACCTAATAATTTGTGAGATTGTTCATATACATATGGATGAATCTATTTTTGATAATCATGGAGTTATTGATCCTGATAAAATTGATCTGGTGGGTAGATTAGGGGGAGATTATTATGTAAGAACATCAGGGAATGCTAAGTTTATGGTACCCAAGCCAATTTCTCAAATGGGAATAGGCATTGATAGTCTTCCTGAAAAAATCAGACTTAGTAAAATACTTACAGGTAATGATTTGGGGCAACTTGGAAACTTAGAAAGCCTACCTACAGAGGAAAAAATTGATTTTTTCAAGCGCAAACCTGCAATATCACAGATCAAAGGCAACACAGAAGAGTTACATAAGTACGCCCACACACTAATAGAAGAGGGTAGCATAGAAGACGCTCTTACTATCCTTATGATAGATTAAAGTTCAAATTATTTTTTTACTACCGTGGTAGCTGATGTACTTACAATGTTAGCAGGTATTTTCATCCCTTGTTGTTCTATCTCAATTGTTAAATCAATATCCATTGTTGAATTTACAAGCATTCCTGTGTTTCTATCAACAATAAGCTCACCCCCAGTAGTACCATCTAATTTTACTTCGGTTCCATCAACAACATTTCCAGACAGAGTGCCATCCAATGAAATAATAACTTGCTTTTTTGTAATCTTGAGTAGTGTATATTTCATAAACACCCTCATTTCGCTATCCTTAAGTGGCTTTATATTTCTTTCCCAGGTCTCTCCTACCTTTATATCTCCTTTAGGATAAAGAGCAAAATTACTTCCAGAAGTTAGATTATTTGTGAGGTCATCAACACCTTTAAGCTCACTAAGGTCAATTTCCACAATATTTCCTTTATTATCCATTCCAAAGTTTATCGACACGCCTATTATCTTGTTAAACTGATCAGCAATTTGCGCTCCCATTCCCGTCCAAGTTGATTCATCTTCGGAGTTATAGTTAAGTTCCATTCCAAATATCTGCTGATTCATACTTACCTTATCAAATTTAAGGTCTTGTGTGATTAATCCATCGGCAATGGATATTACCTGGGTACCCATCTGAAAGGACATTACTTGCTCCAAAGTCATAGTTTGGCCATTGGCATCAAATGATATATCTTGGTTTAATTCTGTGTTAAATTCATATTTGTCTCCAACATTGAGGTTATAAGTAAGCTCAACTGCTTTTTGTGCATTGGCAATGGTAATTGTAAACATTATGACTATTACAATAGTCATTCGAGAAATAATTGATTTCATATATAAAAGCTATTTAAATTTAAAATGGTGTGTCATCATCCATTGAATTCATTTTGGATGGAAAATTCTTAATCCCTGCACTTACATCTTCAGCACTAAAACCATCACCCCCATGGGAGTAATCATCAAACCTAGCAAAATCAGCGATGAACCTTAATTTCACATCCCCAACGGCACCATTTCGATGTTTGGCAATAATAATTTCAGAAACTCCTTGGGTTGGGGAGCCATCTTCGTAAGCATCAATTTTATAATATTCTGCTCTATAAATAAATAGTACCAAATCAGCGTCCTGCTCAATGGCACCAGATTCACGAAGGTCTGATAAAATAGGTCGCTTTGCCTGACCAGGTCGTGTTTCTACAGCTCTGCTTAATTGAGATAATGCTAATACTGGAATATCAAGTTCCTTTGCTAGTGCTTTAAGGGAACGTGAGATATTGCTAATTTCCTGTTCTCTATTACCCCTATTATCGGATCCTCCGCTCATTAACTGTAGATAATCTATGAATACCATTTGTATATCATGCTGCTGCTTTAATCTTCTGCATTTCGCACGCAATTCAAATATCGATAATGCAGGGGTATCATCAATAAACATCTTAGCATCAACAAGGTTTGTAACTTTGTCTGTCAATTGTTGCCATTCATAACTTTGTAAATCTCCTCGTTTAAGTTTATCGGATTTCAATTCTGTCTCGCTAGAAATCAAACGTGTAACAAGCTGAACTGAGGACATTTCCAATGAGAAAAATGCTATGGGCTTATTAAAATCAACTGCTATATTTCTTGCCATATTCAGTGCGAATGCCGTTTTACCCATGGATGGTCTTGCTGCAAGTATTATCAAGTCAGATTTTTGCCATCCTGATGTAATTCTGTCGATATCAACATAACCTGATGGAACTCCTCTCATATGCTCATCAGCATTTTTGGCATTTTCAATATCCAAAATAGCTTGCTTAACCAAGGAGGGCATATCTTCGAAATTCCTTCTAAGATTTGATTCGGAAACCGAGAAAAGATTTTGTTCTGCTCTATCGAGTAAATCAAAAACATCTGTGGTATCTTCAAATGCATCTTTAATTATTTCAGATGAAATTCGAATGAGCTCACGCTGAATATGTTTTTGCAAGATTATCCTAGCATGATACTCAACGTTTGCAGTAGAAGCAATTCTACTTGTTAGCATTGTTATGTAGTATGGGCCACCTACCATTTCCAAATCTCCTGTACTCTTCAGTTCATTTGTAACTGTTAGAATATCTACTGGCTCAGACTTAGAAAATAAACTTGAAATGGCAGCCATAATTTTTTTATGACTTTCCTTATAAAATACTGCTGGAGAAAGAATATCTATAACAGCAGAAACTGCATCTTTTTCCAACATCATTGCTCCTAACACAGCCTCCTCAAGATCTACAGCTTGAGGCTGTATTTTACCATGTTCGGCAACTTCTTTAGAAGTAATATTGGAACTTCTTGATACTTTTTTTCTGGTTGATTCTTTTTTCACTTTCTCCATGGACTCAAAATTACAAATAATGCATAACGGTTAATAAAGTGTTAATAACTATTTCTGCAATTTGAAATAATGAAAGTTAAAATCGCCCTAAATTCCTGTTTATCAGCCTCTAACTAAAAGCTATATCAGGATCTTTAATCAAAGGTAAACCGAGGTATTTGCGTAATAATTGGACTATTGTGACTACATCCTTCTGACAATATTCTACTATTCGCTTAAGTTCTTTATCCATCCAATAAACTTTACCCACCATTGAGCCATCAATATCGTCCTTTGGGGTAGAAATATTAAAAATAGCGGCAAGCAATTCCAGTGAAGTATAGTGCTTGTAGTCACCAAACTTCCATAACTCCATTGTATCTAGGTGTCTTATTTCCCAGGGTTTTTTGCCTGCCATATTTATTATACCTGGTAGTTCGATGCCCAGAATTAGCATTCTTCTTGCAATGTATGGAAAGTCGAACTCTTTGCCATTGTGGGCGCATAATAAATTCTGAGGATTTGCATAATGCTTATTTAACATTTCCGCAAATTCATTAAGTAAGATTGATTCATCATCACCGTAAAATGATTTTACTCTTAATTCTCGTCCATTCATAAATCCACAAGAAATACAGATTATTTTACCAAACTCTGCATAAATACCTGCAGTATTATACAGTTCCTCTGCATTTGTCTCAGGTTTATGTCGCATTAATACTTCCGCTTTTTTGTCCCAAAGATGTTTGAGTCTACCATCCAGTTCTGAGTATTCAGAAACCTGAGATACAGTCTCGATATCAAGAAATAATACGTCGTCAATTTTTAGGTTTTTTAGCATCTCAATTTTTATTTTAAAGATACAAAATATTACTTTAGCTAAAAATAAACAACAACCTCTTGAAAGTTATTTTTTACATCTATGCTTTGATTTTATTGTTGAGTTCTTGCTCTAAAGAGTCATCTGATAATGAAGCAATGGTAAATATTATATCACCGCAATTATTTGACTTATATGTTATTCCCGACACCATTGCAGTAGAGTTTGAAGTAACTAGTCAAAGGCCAATAAATTATATCCGTGTAAGTGTAGATAATATAAACCTAATCCCATTAACCAACCAAACATATATCTATCCGGAGATTGGTGAAGCTGTTTTTACCACAGAAATATTTTTAGATAATCTTGATGATAAAGTATTACTGCCACCTTATTATATTCATATAGCATTGGACATTGGAGGTGATATTCAGCATGATTTTAAGGAAATAAGTATTCAGAAGCCAGACAAATCATTTAAGGGTTTTATTACATTCACCCAAGCCGACAATAACATAGTTCAAATGGATGTTCATGACTTAAGTAGTGAAGTTATAAAGTCTGGACTATACCCTGGATATTTTATTGAATCGGAGATATCTGGCGAAGATAACTTAGCATTTTTGGCCACATCTTCTCCAAATATTACGACAGCAATAGATATAAATACAGGCGACTACATTTGGGAAAATTATGGGCAATTACCATACCCACTTGTTTATGACTTTATTAAAAGCAGTAATACACTATATCAAAGTAGTGAAATGGGACGGATTGTGGGCTTTAATTTGAGGAATGGTTTACAGATATTTAATACGCAGATACTACCTGATGCTGTTCCACATTACATGGCCCTAAATGAGGATTATATTTTTGCTGACTTTACACTAAGAAATCCTGGCAAAAAAATTTGGATTACATTTTTCAAAAGCAATGGTCAAAAATATAGTCAGTATGTACATGACTATGTTACAAAAGCAATGTTTGCACAAAATGATACTGTCATATTATTCTGTGGGCAAGGCACCCAAAGCAAAGTTATCAACTTCCACATTTTAGATCATAGCATTATAAAAAGTATAAATTTGAATAATATAAATATTAATCAAGTATATAGCCCTAAAAACAATGAATTTATTATAGTTGAAGGAAATAAGTTCATTACTTATAATAATACAAGTGGTGATATTAGTACTTTTTTTGAAGCATCTGATACTATTATTGATGTTCAATATGAAGAAATATCTGGCAATTACTTTATTGCTTTACCACATGAGATTATAATGCTCATAACAAACTCATCATCCTTTGAACAGTTGGCAATAAAAGATTCTAGAATAGAAAGTATTGAATTGATTTATAAGTAAAAAGATATCTTTTAAATTCTTATTTTTGTGTGCCAAATTAATATTAAAGTCTTGTATATGCTAACAACTCTAGACTGTAAAATATTTCTGACTTCTAAACTTAACAACTGGTAAAATGAGTGAATTATCAGAACATTTTTTGAGTTTTAGAAAGCATATCATTGGTGATGACCAGGAGTTCAAAACACCCTACGGTGTTAAGAAGATGATTTATGCCGACTGGATAGCTAGTGGAAGGAACTACAGGCCCATAGAGGATAGAATGAGGGATATGATTGGTCCTTTCATCGGTAATACACACACCGAGACTACGGAAACTGGAACTTTAATGACCAATGCCTACAAGGCAGCTCATAAAATTATTAAGCAACATGTTGGAGCAAATGAAAACGATGTTATAATTACTGCGGGTTCAGGAATGACAAGGGTTGTTAATAAGTTACAGCGAATACTAGGCCTAAGAAGGTTTGAGAATAATAAGAATGTAAATACTTACATTTCGAGAGAAGATCAACCAATAGTTTTCACAACACACATGGAACATCACTCAAATCATACTTCATGGCTTGAGACAACTGCAAAAGTTGTTGTTCTTGAACCAGACGAGAATAATATGGTTGACAAGAATGAACTTGAGCGACAATTGGAGTTTTATAGGGGTCATAAGATTAAAATTGGCACATTTACTGCAGGTTCTAATGTAACAGGCGTAATCCCTCCTTACCATGAGCTTGCTGAGATAATGCATAATCATGGCGGTATAGTTATGGTAGATTTTGCTGGTTCAGCTCCATATGTAGACATAAACATGCACCCTGAAAATGAATTACAAAGTTTGGATGCAATATACTTCTCACCTCACAAGTTTTTAGGTGGCCCTGGCAGCTCTGGAGTTGTGATATTTAGCAAACAATTGTACAAGAAACAAGTACCTGATAACCCAGGAGGAGGAACTGTTTCATGGACTGATCCATGGGGAGGACATAAATATTTCGATGATATTGAATTGCGAGAGGATGGTGGAACACCCGGATTTCTTCAGGCCATAAAAGCAGCCTATGCAATTAAACTGAAAAATAAGCTTAATACAAAACTAATAGCCATAAGAGAAAAAGAGTTGGTTAAAAGAGCCTTTGAAGGTTTCTCAAAAATTGATGGCATTCATATATTGGCAGATAATGTAAAGGATAGACTTGGTATCTTTTCTTTTTGGACAGAACATATACACTTCAATCTAATTGTAAAGCTTCTTAATGATAGATACGGGATCCAAGTAAGAGGAGGATGCGCATGTGCAGGTACATATGGGCATTTCCTACTTAATGTAACCCCTTCGGAATCCTCAGCAATTGTTGAAAGAATTAGTAGTGGCGACTTATCAGTTAAACCAGGATTTGTTAGGGTTTCTTTACATCCAACAATGACAGATGATGAACTGGATTATGTGATAGAATCCATAAAGAGTATTATCGAGAATCATGAGGAATGGGGTAAGGAGTATGAATATAGTAGCAATACAAACGAGTTTACTCACAAAACCTTTGACTCAGAAATAAACGACAGAATAGCCAGTTGGTTTGACATAGAATAAAAAAAAAGGCTCCCAAGGGAGCCTTAATATATTGTATAACCATTATAGGTTTTAGTGCTCACTCAAATATTTTGCGACGCCATCTGCATCAGCTACCATTGCATCTTTTCCAGGTTCCCAGTTTGCAGGACAAACTTCACCATTTTCTTCAAAATATTGCAATGCATCTACCATACGTAATGCCTCATCAATACTTCTTCCCAATGGAAGGTCATTTACAACCTGATGACGAACAACGCCCTGTTTATCTATTAAAAATAATCCACGATACGAAACAGGGTCACCAGTGAAAACTCCTTCACCGTCCTCGTTATAGTCATACGAACCAGCAAGAACATCATAGTTTTCGGAAATTGTTTTGGAAAGATCTGAAACTAAAGGATACTTAACACCTTTAATACCACCATCATTCTTTTCTGTGTTTAACCATGCCCAGTGTGAAAAGTGAGAGTCTACAGAACATCCCACAACTGCAACATTACGTTTATCAAATTCTTTCATCTTATCCTGAAATGCAATTATTTCAGTTGGACATACAAAAGTAAAATCCAGTGGGTAAAAGAAGAATACCACATGTTTTTTTCCAATAAATTGCTCAAGAGAAAATTTTTCTGCAAACTCACCTCCGTTTACAACGGCATTTGCTTCAAATAAGGGGGCTTTTTTCCCAACTAATACTGCCATAGATATTTTATTAAAATGTTTAAATCAAAATTGGCGATCCAGTAAACATCTGAACCTCTGTTATTAAATATGATGCTAAATTAAGAATAATTTTAAATAAGAATAATTTTTGAATTGCTATTTTATTCTAGTAAATCATCGGTATCTATTGAAATCGGGATATTTCGCTGAAAATCAAAAAGTGTAAGTCGCCTAATCTCATAATAGCTTTTCCAATAAGTCATAAGTGATCTGTAGTAGCCTATTTTAGCATTATCATTATCAACCTGAGCAAGGCTTAATTCTAATATATCATTTATTTTTCCGATCATGTACCTTTTTTGTGTTACGTCATATCTCTTCTGAGCAACAGTATCAGATTTAGCTGCAATAAATAATTGATTCTTTTGCATATTATATTCCATCACATTGATAAATACATTTTGTCTGAAATCAATAACTTCCTGCTCAACGGCAGTAATAACTAGATCTTGATTGGATTCAGCCATCTTTATACTACCACGCGATTTACCCCAGTCTAGTAATGGAACTTTTATTCCCAACTCTAACCTTTCCTCATCCAATGGATTGACATACGCACTTTTCAAAACATCAGATGACTGTGTTAATCCAAATACAGCGTAAAGCTCTGCATCAAACCTGCCTTCTGTTTTAGCTCTGTTTACTTCACTTTCGGCCTCCAGTAACCTCCGCTTAAATTCAACTCCTTGTGATGAATTATTCTCTGCCTCTTTAATAGCAATTTCTGGGTTTATTATGTAATCTGGTGTTATCGCAGGTGGAATAAGGTCTACAACCTGATCATCCTTAATCCTAAGGTAAGATTTAAAAACAAAGAACCTGTTTTCGTAGTTTAGCTCTGATTTTTCTACACTTGCTCTGGCATTTAATAAATTTAGTTCAAGCTGTAAAAGTTCATTTTCAGCTATTTTACCTAAAGTAAACCTTCCCACAGCAATGCGATAAAGGGTATCGTAGTTGGAATAATTCTTATTAGCTATTTTACGCTCAATTTGTGCGATTAAAAGTGAAAAAAAATATTCAACGGAGGTAGCAGCTATCTTTTCATTTGTTTCAACAACAGTTCTCTTTGCTTCCTCATACTTCATCGGCTCTATTTTTTTTAACCATTTATATGGGTTATATGAAAAAATAGGTTGTCTAATGCCCACATTTATCATATTGGCAAGGTATTCAGAGGTTGATGTATCAGAATAAAAGTTATCTAGCCTTCTAAATCCAGAGCTCAAAAATATATCACCACCCGTAAAACCTATTTTCTGACTTAAGCTCAAGTCAACGGCATAATTTGCAGAACTCTGTAGAATATAACTTATGCTTCCATCAGTAGCAGATGAAACCTCATTAAAGCTTCTATTAATATTAGGTAAACTAGCATCTAACTGTAGTAAAGGCAAATAATCTGCCTTGTAAAATCTGTAACTCCAATAACTATATCTAAAGCTATGCTTAGCCTTTTGAGCATCAGGTGATTGTTTTTGAGCAATCTCAACAACCTGACTAAGGGTATAGGTAATAGTATCTTGAGAGAATATATTAATGTTTATCAGAAGAGCTAGTGAAAAAATGGTAAGTGTTTTTACTATCATGGTATTAGTAAACATTTGGATAACTATAAGTTTACAAAACTAATATTTTGAAAGGTAAATATTAATAATAAAGTCAATTATTATTAACCATAATATGAAAATCATCGTAGTTACCTTTTAATTTGAATCAACAATAACAATATTTTACTTCTCATCATCAAATGAATCAAAAAACCCCTCAATAATTAGAGAGAGCCATTTATACGTGACAACTGAAGTCACCAAAGCTGATTATAATTGATAATAAAAAGAACTAATTAAATATTCCTGAGAATAAATAACTAATTTTCGATGGATTACATATAGTTAAAAAATATTTCTACATTTATAGAATGATCAATAAAGTGATGATTACTGTTATTATTAAACGTATTGCGCAACTATGGAGTTTATTTAGTATATTATTTTTGTCTCTAATGTTATTTGGCCATCTATTTGGAGATGAAGGGTTTAATTTTACCTCAGTTCAAGAAATTATTTGGTTTTGCTTCTTTCCCTTAGGAGTATATTTGGGTATGATTATTTCCTTTAAATGGCAAGGAATTGGGGGCTTAATAACAGTTTTAAGCATAGTAATGTTTCATTTATTAAGCCGAACACATTTTAACTACTGGATAGATGGAGTTTCTTTCCCTGGATTCTTAAATATTATTTATTGGTCTTTAATATTTTTCCAAAGGCCCTTACCTAATACCTTAAAAAAAGAGTGAGTATAGAACCGAGAGGTCCCCTAAAAAGAAACCCACTAATTAGAGTGGGTTTTTTTGTGGGCCTTTCGGTCCTAAGTTCGAGCTTTTTTAAGGAATTGAGTAAGGACTTGGAATTTTAGATAGATCCATCATTGCATACTTTAATGATAAAATAGCAAGAATGAAAACCCCAATTAGAATGCTTTTCATGCGATCTTCTTTACTAAAATTTTCATTTATTTTAGTGTAATAGTTACTTATAATATATATGGGAGTTACACCAAAAAGAGATATTGTTACACTCCAAGAAATAAGAAAATTAGCAAAAGGCCAATGCATTATTTTGAATAGAACACCAAGTATTAATGTGCTAAGAAAAAAACCTGCAATTGCGTGAATTATTTTTTTCTCTTTTAATTGAGAGAAAATAATAAATGGCATGAAAATTAAAGAGAAAAACAAGAATCCTAATGTTAATACCTCTTCTGCTCCTTGCAGATGAAATATTTTTAATAAACATCCAACAATAATAATTATAGATGAACCTATTCCTAGTTTTATATTTAGATTATTCATGAAACAAATATAAAAAAAACCCACTCAAATGAGTGGGTTTTTTTTTGTGGGCGATGAGGGATTCGAACCCCCGGCCCCCTCGGTGTAAACGAGGTGCTCTGAACCAGCTGAGCTAATCACCCTTTCTTTTTTCAAAAGGAGTGCAAATATACACGATTTTTTATTTTTAAAAACAATTATTAATTATTTTTTCTTGATAAGTGAAATTCCATAATTTATTTGATATCATCCTTATTATTATTTTTGTGCATGTTAAAATTACAGAGATTTGTTGTGATCATAAAAGGAGAACAATAAATGAAATTTTTACTCCATAACTAGAAAACCACATTTGAAAAAGAGTATAATATATATATCACTTTTAATTTTATTAATTACTGCGTTATCTGGCTGCTCTGTAAAGAAATACTTGAGCGATGACGAGTTCCTTATAAACAAGTACAAGTTAACTGTTAGTCCAAAGCAAACCAAAATTAGCACATCCGAACTAAGAAGTTTGATAACTCCCCCTCCGAACCAAAAATTTATATTTTTTAAACTTAAGCTATGGTCATATCTAAGGTATCAATCAAAGCAGTCAAAGTTTAATGGTTGGCTCAATAAACACTTTGGCGAAGAACCTACATTATATTCAAGTAGAAAAATTGAAATAATTTCAAGAAAAATGGAAAGGTATTTGGATAACATTGGCTTTTTCAACTCCAAGGTAGAATTTGAAACTACTTTTAAGCATAAAACTTCAGTAGTTAAATTTACTATCACCCCTTCAATCCCCTACAAAATATCCAAAATTGACTACACGATAAATGATACAACACTAAAACAATTTTTCAATGAGACATTAAAAAACTCATTAATAAATGAAGGCGATATATATAATGCATACACCTTTGACGATGAGCGTGATAGGATTACTGAAGATCTCAGAAACAATGGATATTATTTTTTCAACAGGAATTTTATACAATTTGTTGTTGATAGTAACCATATGGATCATGAAATGGATGTTAACCTTATAATCAACAACGTTAAAAAGCAAAACACAAACTCACCAGGAGAGTTTATTGAAGAGACTCACAAGCGCTTTTTCATAAACACAGTTAGTGTTTTACCAGAATTTGATCCAAATAACACTAACAAATACGATACCACTATACATCAGATTAAGTTTTGGAAAGATAGCACTACCTATAATTATAACTTTCTTTATAATACCAAGGTTCATATATATCCAGCAGCATTCAATTCTGCAATAAAAATAAAACCTGGAAAACCATACAGTATCAAATCCGTACAAACCACATACAGAAAACTATTCAATTACCAGATTATACAAACTGCCAATATCAGCTTTGACACCACAAATGTTCCACCAAGTAATGAATTTGATCACCATTATATAAACTCACGAATTCAACTAAAGGATAACAAATTAAACCGATTCTCGGCTGAGATGGAGGGAACCAATTCCAGTGGCGATATGGGGATTAGAGGAAATCTGGTTTTTCTTAATAAGAATATCTTCAACAGAGCTGAAGTTTTTCGTCTTAGATTAAAAGGAGGACTTGAAGCTCAAACAATTAGCGAAACTACCAAAACAACTTCTAGTCTTTTCAATACTTTTGAGGCAGGTATTGATGGGACATTTTTCTTTCCAAGGTTTCTTTCTCCAATTAGACTTGATAAATTCAATCAAAAGTATATCCCCAATACAAATTTAAATTTTGGTTTTAATTATCAACGCAGACCAAACTATTCTAGAAATATAACCAACCTTGATATCGGATATGCATGGAGAACTAGCAAAAACGTTAATCATATTTTAACTCCAGTTAATATAAATTATGTAAATATCTTTCCTACGACTGAATTTGATTCCATATTAGTAAATGAGCCAAATAGAAGGCTTCGGGAACAATATAGTGACCATATGATTGTAGGTTTAAAATATAGCTTTATATTCAACAATCAGAACAATAGAAACCAAAGACACTTTAACTATCTGAGAGTCGATCTTGAATCATCCGGTAATGCGCTTTATTCAATAAATGAGATTGCTGGTACGCACAAATCAGATAGCGGATATTATCGCATTTTTGGTGTTCGCTATTCACAATATTTTAGAATAAACATTGACTTCCGTTATTATTTCTACTTCAAGAATAAAACTAATAGTCTTGTGTGGAGATTATTGTTGGGAGCTGGTGTGCCATATGGTAACTCTGATGAGCTACCATACGAAAAGGGGTTTTATGCTGGAGGTGCAAATGATATGAGAGGTTGGATTTTTAAAAGTCTAGGACCTGGAGATTATTCTGGGAACTCTCCATATGAAAAAATTGGTGACATCCAGATTGAAGGAAACCTAGAGTATAGATTTCCAATATATAGCTTCTTTAAAGGTGCATTATTTACGGATATTGGTAACATATGGACATATGAAAGATCAACAACTTTTCCAGGAGGTCAATTTTATTTCAACAAATTCTATAAGCAACTTGCTGTAGATGCAGGTGTTGGGTTCAGATTCGACTTCCAGATATTGATTTTTAGAATTGATGTGGCCGTTCCGTTAAAAAATCCAGCATACCCTGCCGGCGATAGGTGGAGGATAAGATATATTCAACCAAAAGACTTTGTTTGGAATTTTGGTATAGGATATCCATTCTAAAAAGACATAGAAAAGTAATTTGTCAGATAAGCTAAATAATTCAATCCTATCAAACCTTGGGTTTAAAGCCACAAGTGATCAAGAATTGGTAGCTAGTCATCTTGATTCATTCACATATAGTAATACTAACAACCCAGTATACATACTAAAAGGATATGCTGGAACTGGTAAAACAAGTATGATTAGCGCATTTGTTGAATCACTTGCAAATATTTCAACAAATTTTGTTTTACTTGCACCTACTGGAAGAGCAGCAAAAGTACTTTCAAAGTATACTGGTCATGTTGCACATACAGTGCACAGGTACATTTATTTTTATACGACAAGTAAGGATGGTATAACTAATATTATTCTTGGACCAAATAAGCTCAGTAATACAATATTTATCATTGATGAATCGTCAATGATAAGTGATACTAGTCAAAACAATAACTCCTTATTTGGTAATAACAGTCTACTTGATGATATTATAACGTTTGTGTTCTCTAACAAAGGGAATAAATTATTACTTGTTGGAGATACTGCCCAATTACCTCCTGTGGGAATTAACCTTAGTCCTGCATTGGATATTGAAAACATCAAAAGAGCATACTCTGTTACTTCATATGATTTTGAAATGAAGAAAGTTATGCGACAGGCTCTTGATTCAGAAATACTAAGGTCAGCAACCAACATTCGCCAAAAAATAGAAGTAGATGATTTATCTTTACCATATTACATATCTACTAAGGAGGATGACATACAAATAATTAATGATACACAATATTTTGGAGAGCTTCTTATGGAATCATTCACGGATAGTGAGAGTGATGATGCAATAATAATCTGCAGATCCAATAAAAGTGCAAACATATATAATCAACAGATTCGCAATAGGATATTATTTAGAGAATCGGAAGTTGAGGTAGGAGACCTCATGATGGTGGTGAAAAATAATTATTTCTGGCTTGAAAAAGGTTCAAAAAGTGGGTTTATAGCAAACGGTGATATCATAAGGATTATAAGATATCGAATGACGGAGGAAGTTTATGGGTTTAGATTTGCAGATGTTGATATACAACTTGTGGACTACCCAGATGAAAAAGAGATTAGTGTGAAAATTCTTTTGGATACAATTGATACAACAACTCCAGGTCTACCAGAACAAGAGAATAAGAAGTTCTTTAAAAACCTAGAAGATAGTTATATGAATTACTCCAAAAGGAGAACAAGGTTAAACAAGATTAAAGTAAATCCATATTATAATGCACTGCATGTCAAGTTTAGTTATGCTATGACATGTCACAAGACTCAAGGAGGTCAATGGAAAAATGTTTTTGTTGACAAGGGTTTTGTAAAGAAAGATACCCATGATATAGAATTTCTGAGATGGCTCTACACTGCCACCACAAGAGCAACAAATAAATTAAATTTAATTGGATTCTCAGATGAATATTTCAAAATAATTGATAATGAATAGGGTTTTAATCAAAATTTGTAGATTTACATTAAATATCTGTACCAACATGAAACATATAATTTTAATAAGCCTACTACTAATATTTTTTTCTGGAAGAACTCAAGAAGCAAAGTATCAAACTTACTCTGCAGACCTAGAAATTATTGCGACTAAAGATGGGGTTGATTATCAATGGCAAAACTCTGATATATTAGTTAATCTAAATTATAAAACAGGTAAGATAAATATTGAGATTAAAAGCAATGATTTTCATAATAAAGGACAAGCAAAACCTACGGAGAATCTAAATAATGACTTACGATATTCTTTGATTGGCTACCTTCCCATCGAACAAGTTATAAATCAAAAAACAAATACGAAGCAATATACAGTTGAACTTCAGCTAATCAACGATAATATAGATTTTAGTGATGTTTTAAACTTTACAATGAGTGTAATGAGAACAAATCAGCAGGCTAACAGTTATAGAGTATTTACGTTTGTTGGCACTCTTTACAATGATAAACTTCAGATACCGGCATTTAAAGAATTTGATAATCAAATCGATATCCGGATTATGTTTAATGCCTTTTGGAATGGCTGATAAATACTACTTAATCATTACTATTGCTTGAGCAGCAATACCTTCTTCTTTACCAATAAATCCAAGATTGTCTGTTGTTGTTGCCTTAACGCTCACCTTATCCACACCAATACCTAAGTATGTAGCAATATTTTGACGCATCTGAACCATATAATCCGCGATAGCTGGATTCTGTAAGATTATGGTCGAATCAATATTAACTATGCTAAAGCCTGAGGAGGTAATTAAATTCCCAACTTTAAAAATTAATTCTTGACCTGTAATATCTTTATTATTATCAGTGGCTGGAAAATGTTTGCCAATGTCACCAAGCGCAGCTGCTCCCAATAGGGCATCCGCAATGGAATGGATTAGAACATCTGCATCAGAGTGGCCTAATAACCCCTTATGAGATTTTATATGTACACCACCAAGGATTAGCTTTCTACCCTTTATAAGTTGATGCACATCGTAGCCAATTCCAATTCTAAAATCGGACATTACCTTTAGTTATCACTTTTACTTTTCTTTCCTAAATTGAACATCAAGGAGAACCTTAGGGTGTTTTGAAGAGGATTTTGATCTCGTGTTACTGGAATTAGATAGGAGAAATCTAACCCAAATACATTGTACCTTAAGCCTATACCTAATGTAGCATATTTGCGGTTACCTTTTGTTAGATCTTCATAGAAGAACCCACCTCTTAGTGCTAAAACATCTGTGTACCAATATTCCGTTCCAAAAGCAAAGCTGAATTCTCTCATTTCTTCAGAAAATCCACCAGGAGCATCATACCAAGATTGTATCATCCCTTGAATTGGACTTACATTTGGATCCATCCCTTTCAAAATAATATATGAGCCATCAGGATTTGTGGAATCAGCATAAATTGGAGGTGTTGGTACTAAAAGTTTGTTGATGTCTACCTGGAAACTAATGCTATTGTAATCATCTAGTTCCAGCGTTAATCTTGGACCAATTCTCAAATTAGTTGGTATGAAGTCCTTTTCAATGTTTGTTCCTGAATATGAAATCTTGTTACCTATGTTAGAAATATTCACACCCCATGCGAACGTAGCATCCATTGACTTGAACCAGTCTACATCATCTTCCCAATACATAGCAATATCCGCTGCAACTGAAATACCAGGTTTAGTCTCTACTCCTTGAACAAACTGACCCTGGGTAAGATCAGAGTAAATGAAACGACCTGCCACTGCAAGAGAAAATTTATCTGATAGAATCCTTGAATAAGTCGCATCAATGGCAAATTCATTTGGTTTATATGTTCCAATTGGCATTCCTGTATTATCAGTAAAGGTAATCTCTCCAAGTGAGAAATATCTCAGAGAAGATGCAAAGGTTGACACCGGATTGATTCTTTTGTAGAATGAAACATAAGCAAGGTTGATATCATTTACCAGATTTCTTAACCAAGGGGTATAAGAAAATGAAAAACCCATATCATCTGCTATCCTTGAGTATTTAGCTGGATTCCAATGCATTGAATTGGCATCTGGAGATGATGCCACTCCTCCGTCACCCATGCCGCCAGCACGAGCATCTGGGCCAATCATTAATAAGGGAACTGCAGTGGTTATAACGTTTAAACTTTGACCATTTTTTTCTATGGAGCTTTGAGCACCGAGATTAATCAAAATAACTGATGCAACAAATGTTAATAGGATATTTTTTTTCATCTAACTACTTAATATAAAAAAGGTTTGCAAACCTAACGAAATATTTTAATTAATATTACTTGATAGACCAAAAAGGTTTACGACCTTTTTCATCATTTTTAGTAACTATAACGAATAATTAGACTTTATGTTATTTGGATAGTTTAATTAATTTCTGCTGCTGAACAGTTACATTACCATACTCATCTGTCACTTCTAAGGTGTAGGTATATAAACCAGCTGGAACTCTGTTATTGTTGGAATTTTTTCCATTCCAAATGATATTTCCGTTGATATTATTTTCATTTGATAGTTCGACTACAAAATTCCCTGTAATATCATAAATTCTTATAACCACATTTAATTCCACTCCTGATTTATTATGGTTAAATGTGAACTCTGTTTCTTCTGTGAACGGATTTGGATAATTGTAAACTCCTCTCAAGCTTATTTCGGCTTCATCATTAACTATAAATTCAATTGTTTTTTCAGAAGAGTTATTATACAAATCCCATACTTTTAACTTCAGTGTATGCAGTCCACTTGATAAATTTGACATTGGGTAAACAATCTGACCACTTTTGTAGCTGTTTAAATCCATGCTAAAAAACTCATTCATTATTAATGGATTTGAATAATCATTGTCTAATATCATTACCATATCACGTCCTAAACCAATTCCCGTGTTGTTAATACCATTATCGTCTGTAATTTTAGAAAATAATACGGGGTTACTTGTTACAACATCCATATTGGAAAATTGACTTGAATTTAAATAAAGGTTTATATCAGGTCCAATATCATCTAAATCAGCATTTTCATCCACCCCTCCTATCAGGAGGCTTTCAAACCCACCCCACGCATCAGTATAGCTGACTGTATCTAAGGCATAATATAAAATTTTTCCATTTCCATAGCTGTAAATAATATTCTTGGGAACCTTAAAATCAAATTCAAACCTTCCATTTTCAACAAGAACCCTTCCATCATATAGTAGTCTGTCAAATAAGGTAAAGTCTTGCGGAAAACTATTTCCGTCATTACCCAATGTTGTGTAATTAGTTGCTTTATCGTATACTTCAGGATAAAGAAATCCATTGAAATTTGACTGCAAATTACCAGTTGCATCATTAATCCTACCGCTAACATTAACAATAGACAACGCATGAATCGTATCGTTATCATCAGTTGTTGTAACATTTTCTGTTTCCACTATATATTTGGGGTATGCAAGTGTTAGAGCGGGATCTCCCAGAAGTGTGAAATTTAGAAAATTTTCATTTGATGGTATCTTAGATAATCTTATTAGATCACCTAACCTTGGCACACTACCCTCGTCATCACATGAAAGTAAATTGGAATATATTCTTGAGTTCATTATAAAGTTGGAGTGAGCATAAGCTAGCCTGGTTGTTGTTAATAATCCGATGCCACCACCATTTTCATTTAAAAATACGTACTCTCCTGCCGATTTGAATTCTGGATCATCAAATCTGCTAAACTCACAAGTTGCGGTTATTATCAGAGGTAAGTTGTCAAAATTATCAAATGCATTTATCATAGGAACATCAAGTACAAGTTCATTGGACCATCCAATCAGGCCTCCATGACCAGTATAGTTTACAATTAACGCACCCTGTGAAATTTGCTCATTTATCTTTCGATTCACATCAGGATATCTGAAACCACCTGGTACCGTTACTTTATTATAAGCATCTAAAAATATTTTTTTTATACCTATTCCGTTGAACAGGGTATCAGTAATATCTACTAGATCCTCTGCCTGTATTAAGTGAAGATTATTGTCTCTATCATCTGCGATAAAACAAATGTCTGTTCTCCATTTACTCATGACTTTATTGTTTTGAACCAGATAGTTCTCAATTTTTTCAACTGTAGTTTGGGCTTCTTGTATTGTTGAAATTGGAAACCTTCCTATTCCGACATCCAGATCCCCAGAAGCATTCGCCCCTTCTGAATCATCCAATAAACCAAAATAATCATCAGTTGCAAAAGTTCCAGTCTCACGCAAGGATTCTAAAGACTCGTAGGTGGGAACAAGGTTAGTATTATCATGAATACGATCTTTGTAGTCAAACGAGGCATCACCAAAAAGCAATAAATAGGCTCTTTCATTGCCAAATGCATCTTTTTTGTATAACATTCGCATGAAATCTCGAATTGCACTTATATCCTGAGAGCCTGAAGAGAACTCATTATAAATTTCGGTCAAGCCAACGGTAATGGTTTTCAAATCATCATGATACCTATGGATGTTTGCAACCTCTTCAGCATAATCAGAGAAGAAGTCCGGTCTAATGATTACAAAGTTAACATCTGTAATCCCATGTAAGTTTTGATTGGAAACAATATCATATGAAACGGGTTTCAAAAAACTATTTCCATCATAAATTGTAAATGTTTTTAATGAATCTGTCGGAAGAGTAAATACAGTTGTTGCATCTTCAAAATTTGTCAGGACTTTTTTTGGATTATGTATATCTGTTATATCCCATACCTCATCGTCGGAAGAAGTTTCAGCTACTCTAAACTCAGAAACATTGCCAGTTGCAGCCGTGTGAGGATTAGAAAATTCCATTTGATTACCCTTGAATATTAATTCTCTTTCTGCATTAAGAAGCAAAAAGTCTAACCAACCAATAGCATTAGGATCACCTGACTTAAAAACCAATTTAACGTCTAGATCATCCGAATCTGAAAAGAAAGTGGCATTTGATGTTGATTTTCTTCCAAATATTCCCAAAGTGGGGGTAATGAAACGTATTTTAGTTGAATCTACAACTTGTTGATCATTAACATATACGTCATAATACGAATTTTCATACGCGCGGCCAATAATCTCTAATGATAAGAACAAAGGTTCATCCAATTTTAAATTTGGAAAACTAAAATTAAATGTTCTCTCAAGGGTATCACCTTCGAACCTTTCACCATACCACTCTTTTCCTGAAGATATCATGTTTTCCAGATCTACTTCATGAACTGCCTTATCTGTGAATGATGTTACAACATAAGTACCAACTTCTGATGTACCATCCAATACAGACATGTTCTTTTTACTTCCACTATCTGGTGTAAAGAAGTAATATGTGGTATCTGCATAAAAATTATTATTGTGTACAAATCTCCCTGTAAAGGGATTATAGGACCAGGTAAGTGCAGCCTGAGCATAGAATAAAATTAAATCTCCTTCATCAAATTTACCGTCTTCTAAGCCAACTGATTTTATTGAATTTTCCTCTAGGTCATCTTTCCTAAATTTACTATTTGCTTCAGGCAGAACACCATTATAATTTCCAAATATTCCAATATTTTCCACATCCATATCACTGGGATTAATTCCCATGGAATTTAAATCATCATAACTCAAGCTATGGATACCTGTTTCTGTTATACCTAGTTTGAACCACGTACCGATACTTAATTTTGATTGATTTGCATAATTTGTATTCATTGACCTTCTATTGTCAGTGGATTCAGATGGTACATATTCAATCAATACCTCAAAATCTAATAATCTCTCAATTCCTTTTGATGTCTTTCTGTATGGCATTACATAAATACTTGCTTCTTGGCCTTCTTTAAATACGATTGTTTTAAAGGAAGTGTCAATAAGTTCATTATCTGTAATTGAATTGGCAATCACGTTGTCAAGAGTATCTATTTTTTGAATTCTAATATCAATCTCACAATCAAATAGCCTATCAGGAAGGGTTACAGTTGATTTGTAAAATGGCACTGCGCCATATGCTTTAAGATTAACAGCGCCCTTAAATGTAAGGTATGTAATGTCTGCATTTTTCAAACTTTGCGATACTATACTATGGCCTTCAATCCTTACAGGGATATTAGGTTGTGCAAACAACAATGTTTGAAGAATTAGGAATATTGCTAAGCTTATTATTCTCATAGTTACAAAGACAAAAATAATATTCTTATGGTTGGTTATATTTCAGAATATTCTTATTTAACGTAAATTAACTTTGAATTTTCTTTAGCCACGGATCCGTCTTCGTTTCTTGCGGTTAAACGATAAACGTAAAATCCCCTGTCTATATTACCACCATTATCTTTCTTGCCATTCCAATTTATGGGTTCGGAGCGGTGACCTTCGGGGTTAAGTGTTTCATTGATTTTTTTTACTAGTTGGCCATTAACGCTGAAAATCTCAATCTGAACCTCTAACTGATTACCCGATTGATTATGATTGAACACAAAATTTGTCTCATTAATAAATGGGTTTGGATAATTCATTAGATTTTCAATAATTACATTTTCGGAAGTTACTACTACAAAATCTAAAAATGCAATTGAAGAGTTATTATAAACATCCCACACCTTAAGACTAAGGCTATGTTCACCTTCAGGCAGGTTACTGAATGGATAAATTATTTTTCCTTGATTGTATTTATTTTCATCTGCTTCATAATAGTCATTCAACACAAATACTAGCTCTTTATCACCATTAATTTCTGTGATTATATCATGTCCAATACCGTTACCAGTTGTGTTTATCCCACTGGAGTCACTAACGTAGGCAAGAAGGTTAGGGTTTTCATTTGTTATACCGCCAGAGGTAAAGGTTGTATCATTCATAAACAGGGTAATGTCAGGCCCCTGGGAATCTTCTTTTGCTCCCTCATCAAATCCACCCACGATAATATTTTCGTAGTAACCATTTCCATCTGTTACACTATCCATAAAATAGTAGCTAATCTTACCACTACCATATTTATATGCAATATCCTTAGGTAACATAAATTCAAAAGTAAAATTTCCATTTGTTATACTTGCCTTACCATTGAATATAATACTATTTCTGACAAAAAAGGTAAATGGTGAGCCTTCATCTCCAAGTGTAGCAACTTCAGATTTCTTATCAAACACAGATGTAAACAATTCCCCATTGAAGTTGTTTAATTGTGTTCCATCCTCATCGGTTATTATACCCTCTATCTTTACAAGTTGGAGTGCCCTTAGGGTATCATACTCCATAGGAGCTACAACATTTGAGTTTACCTTAATTGTTTCAGCTGTGTATTGAGGATATGCCATCCTGCAGGCTGGGTCTCCAATTAAAATAAATTTTTTGTCATTTGAAGTGCCGTATAGTTTTGATTTTCTAATTATATCACCAAATGTAGGGTATTGCCCATCAACTTTGTTAAACATATTGTTCAAATAAATGGCCCTATTCAATGCAAGGTTAGAGCCAGCAAAAGTAGCTCTTGAAGTAGTGAAAAGAGAAATAGCCCCACCTTTATCATTCAAGAACACCATCTCTCCAGCAGACACTCTATTTGGATCATCATAACGTGTAAATTCGCAAGTAGCTGTTATAAAAACAGAAAGTTTATCATAATTTGTCCAAGACTGAATATCAGGAATCTGAAGAAACCTTTCATGACCCAGCCCAATTTCTCCTCCATGCCCCGAGTAGTTCATAATAAGAGAACCCTTATCTATTCTTTCGTTAATGGCAGCATTCACAGCCGGCGCCGCCTGACCACTTGGTGTTGAGATTTGCTCATAAGCATCAACATAAATCTTGTTGATATTATATACCTGAAATGATGAGTCAAAAATAGCGGCCAGTTTTTCTGCATCCTTGAGGTGTCTATTAGCATCACCATCATCGGCAATAAAAGTTACATTATTCCTCCATGGGGCCATAACCTTAGTCGTATTTACTGAATAATGTATCGTTTTGTCAACAGATGCTGAGGACTCTTCCTCAGTTGCAACTACAAAACGACCGATTCCAACATCAACAAGGTCATTTGCAAACTCTTGGCCTTCTCCATCATCTAAGAACCCAAAATAGTCGTCCGTTGCTATTGATGAAACAATGTCTAGGGATGAAATAGATTCCCAACAGGGAACATAATTTGTGTTATCTGGAAGAATATTTTTGTAGTCGTAGGATGCATCCCCAAAAAAAAGCATGTATTTCAACTCTCGACCTGGATCACTATCATCATATAGAAGCTTGGCAAAATCACGGATTGCAGTTATATCTTGGCCTCCTGAAGAAAATTCATTGTAGACCTGATTAACAGTAACAACTAAAACTGAAAGATCAGTATTGTCTCGGTGAAAGTTAGCAAGTCTATTGGCTTGATCAAGAAAATTTTCATGAGTTACAATAAGGTAATCAATATTCCTAAAGCTATGCAGATTCTGATTTGCAACTTGTTCAACAAATTCTGCGCGCAAAAATGATTCCCCATTAAATGCAATAAACTCTCTAATTTCAGTGGCATCAGATTTAAAAACGCTAGAACTACCTTGGATTATTGGTGAGATTTTAAATGGATTTACAGGTATTGTAACATCCCATACTGTAACACCTTGTCCTGCATTTGCAAGAGTATACTCTGCAATATTAGCATCTTCCAGAAACTTCCTAAACAACATCTGTTCTCCGGTGAATTTCAAATCACGCTGAGCATTAATTTCAATAAAATCGAGATAACCAACAGATGTATTAGAAGTTCTTATGTATTCTGTTGTTACATTTATTTGATCACTGCTAGATGAAAATAGAAAATCATTTTCAGCTTTTTTTGCATATTCATATCTATTCCCTGTGTTTAATGGTTGAACATTCACAATTTGTTCCTGATTACCATTGATGATTATCTTAAAAGCATTTGATGAATAAGCACGTGCAGCATACTTTCCTCGAAAATATATATCCTTGACATTTGTTTTTAAATTTGGAAAATCAAAAACAAAGTCATATTGGGTTAAATAATCATAAATTTCTCCGTACCAAGTTCTTCCAATACCTGCAATATTTCTCTCATCAACTTCATGTACTGCATAGTCAGTAAAGTCTGAAACCTCAATATCAGGTGAACCAGTCACAGGGACAATATCTTCTATTCTTTTTGCCTGATAATCTACCGTCGAAATAAAGTAATACGAATAATCTTTATAATAATTGGTATTATGATTGAAAACACCATCACTAGAATTAAAATCCCATGTTACTGGGCCTTCCCCATAAAAAATGAAATAATCTCCAGCATCAAAACTACCATCTTCTCCTCCAAACACTTTTATTGGGTTTTCATACAAATCATCGTATCTAAAATCATCATTCTTTTCTGGCAGCAATCCTCCACCATTTCCAAATAAAGCAATGTTTGATGGATCTACATCAACATTAAAACCCATTGCAAGTAACTCCTGGTATGTTATTCGGTATATTCCACTTTTATTTAATTTTATTTTATACCAATTTCCTGATGAAAGCACACTACTGGATGCATACTCTTTCATAGTAGAGTTCTCTCTTTCGGTATCTTTTACATCGATCTCAAGGTCGAAAGAAACTAATTTTTCATAGATACTAAGCTTTTCATTCCATCTTATGGGAATAAAACTTACTTGAGCCATGGGCTCTTTTCTTGAGATAACAATCGATGCATTAACTAGTATTTCATCATTAACAAACTTTGCATTATCAAGCAATTCAGACTCTAATACTGAAGCAGGGACAAAAATCATGTTTGAAATAGAGGCTTCAATGTTTGCGTTTGATGTATGAATAAAAAACTTTTCAACAAATGCCGGAAGACTCTCCTTCCCTATTATTTGCGACCCATCAAATGTGATAAATTTCTTAGAATAGCCATCCTCATTAAATGTTTTGACTCCTGACCAATTAATTGATTTACTATATTCGTAGGTCAAACCATAGCCTGCAATGGTTATGTTAAACAATATAAGTAATGAAATTAGCTTGCTATGCAACATATTGAAAAGATTTGAGGTCAATTAATAAGCAAGAAAAATAAAATTCTCGATAATCATAACGATGGTGCAAGATATTTATTTTGTCCATACATAGAATACTCTTCAAGATTTAAAAAAATCAAAAGTGTCCTATTATATTAGAGAAAAAGATTGTATAATTGTGGGCTTGAAAATCAGAACCAAAGAATATTAAATAATGAGGACGGTAAATTACGTCATAATATTATTTTTAGCAGTTATAACCTGCACTGTAGCAAAGGCTCAAGATCCTGAGTTCTCGCAGTTTTATGCGAATCCTCTTTATCTTAACCCAGCCTATGCTGGATCTGTGGATTGTGGTCGTCTAGGGTTGAATTACCGTAATCAGTATCCCTCTTTGGCAAATGCGTATGTTACTTATAACGTTAGTTACGATCAAAGTCTGCCAAGTATAAGTAGTGGTTTTGGGTTGTTAGTTATGAATGATGCTCAAGGTGATGGTGGTTTGGTACGAACTTCAGCTGCACTTTTCTATTCATATAATCTAACAGTAAGTAGCTCCATTAATGTCAGGTTTGGCGTAAAAGGAGCTTACTATCAAGAAAAACTTAACTGGAACAAGTTCATTTTTGCCAGTCAAATAGATCCAACAACTGGAAATATTGACCCTAACTCAGGTGAACCGCCTCCAACCAAGGACAATATTACCACAGTAGATTTTGCTGTGGGAGCCGTTATGAGTTATAGTGATTTGTTTTTTGTAGGCATAGCTGTGGATCATTTAACGCAACCCTCACTATCATTTTATGATAATAGTGATAGCAAGCTCCCTATGAAAGTTACTGTAAATGCCGGTGCGATGATAAATGCATCAAGTAGAGGTGATTTGCTTATTTCACCAAATGTACTTTACATGCAACAAGAAAATTTTCACCAGCTAAATGCTGGATTATATATTAATAAATATCCATTTGTAGTTGGTGGATGGTTTAGACATAATTTTCAAAATCCAGATGCTGTAGTTGCATTAGTAGGTCTGACTTACAACAACTTACGCGTTGGATACAGCTATGATTTTACTGTCTCTCAAGTTGGAAGTAAAGCAGGAGGGGCTCATGAGATTTCATTTGCCTGGGATTTCTGCATCTACAAAGAAAAGTCCAGAAAACATATTAGGGCAATAAAATCACCATCATTTTAGTTATAACGAAGTATGAAACCAAATACATTCAAAAATGTTTAAAAATTCAAAGTGGTCTATTTTAATCTCAGCATTAGCCGTTTTAGCTATGTTAGTTACATCGTGTAAGAGTAACGAAAGATCAGGTACTACCGGTTGGGAGTACAATAATCCCGAAAATGGAGGTTTTGAAGTCGCTCAATCTTCCGAACAAGTAACTGGTCCCGGATTAGTCTTAATCGAAGGTGGTACATTCACAATGGGAGCCACCAACGAAACACCTTTTTACGAGTGGGATAACATTCCTAGAAAAGTTACTGTAAGTAGCTTTTATATGGATCAAACAGAGGTTAGCAATTTAGCTTATCTGGAATATATATATTGGTTAAATAGGGTTTATGGCGAAAGTTACCCCATGGTTATCCAAAATGCATTTCCTGATACTCTCGTCTGGAGAGATCGACTTGCCTATAATGAGCCATTAGTTCAAACATACTTGCGTCATCCATCTTACCAAAATTATCCGGTTGTTGGTGTTAGTTGGGTTCAAGCAAATGATTATGCATCATGGAGAAGTGACCGCGTAAACGAAGGCCTTCTCATAGAAGCAGGAATTTTAGACTTCGACCCAGACCAAAAAGACGAAAACAATTTTAACACAGATGCTTACCTTGCTGGACAATATGAAGGCCTTGTAAAAGAAGGAAAACAAGATTTAGATCCCAATGGTACAGGTGTACGTAATGTACGATTTGAAGATGGTATATTACTTCCCAACTACAGATTGCCCACAGAGGCAGAATGGGAATATGCAGCGCTTGGACTAATAGGTAATACTCTTTATAACAGAGTGGTTGAAAGAAGAACATATCCTTGGAATGGTGATGGTGTAAGAACAGATGAAACAAAATATTATGGAAGCTTCGTTGCCAACTTCAAAAGAGGTACTGGAGACTACATGGGAGTTGCTGGCAACTTAAATGATGGTGCTAGTATTCCTGCTCCTGTTGGTTCATATTGGCCAAATGATTATGGAATATATAACATGGCTGGGAACGTTAGCGAATGGGTTCTTGATGTTTATAGACCTATGACTCCTGAATTTGTTAGTGACTTCAATCCCTATCGTGGAAATGTATTCAAGAATAAGTTAAAAGATATGGATGGAAGCATTGCTGAGAAAGACAGTCTTGGGAGAATCAGAGAGATTGAAATTACATCAGAAGAAGCAGCTTCAAGAAAAAACTACCGAAAGGCTAATAATGTTAATTACCGCGATGGCGATTACGAATCTTCAATCCGATCAAGCTGGTTAGATGGGGAAGAAAATATGGCTTTAGGAAGTGACCATATGTACGACTACGGTGTAACAACACTAATAAGCGATAAAGCAAGAGTTATAAAAGGTGGCTCATGGAACGATGGCGTTTATTATTTAAGTCCAGGTACTAGAAGGTTTTTAAATGAAGACGAATCAGCTTCAACTATCGGATTTAGGTGTGCTATGATCAGAGTAGGTAGCCCAATTCCGGGGAGAGGTTATTAAAAAATACATCAAAAAGAAGTAATTTTACCCCGTTCTCAACAGAGCGGGGTTTTTTTATGAAAGAAATCAAAAATTTATATAAACATTTCCTCAAATCAGACGGTGTATCCACCGATACGCGAGAGGAACTAACTAATAAAATTTTTTTCAGTTTATCTGGTGAAAATTTTGACGGCAATAAGTTTGCAAAAACGGCTCTGGCAAATGGAGCCTCCCTCGCTGTAGTTGATAATGAAGACTACTGCATTAACAATAATTATTTTCTAGTGGATAATGTCCTTGAGACTCTTCAAGCATTGGCAACTCATCACCGAATAAATACAAAGGCAACAATATTTGGAATTACAGGATCTAATGGTAAAACGACTACCAAGGAGCTAATATATGAAGTGCTTTCCAATGAGTATTCAGTAATAGCAACTCGTGGCAATCTAAATAATCACATAGGAGTACCACTTACATTATTGAATATAAAACAAGATACACAGATAGCAATTATTGAAATGGGGGCTAACCACATTGGTGAGATTAATCAACTTTGTGAAATAGCAATTCCCAATCTGGGTTTAATTACTAATATTGGAAAGGCTCATCTAGAAGGTTTCGGATCTTATGAAGGAGTAATTATTGCCAAAAATGAACTTTACAATTATCTCAAAGCTGAGAATGGTAGTATTTTACTCAATAATGATGACAAACTACTGGTAGAGTTAGCTAGAGATTTAAAAAAATCAACATATGGTTGTCATAAAGCCGATGTGGAAGCCAAGATAATTAACTCATTTCCATACTTAAATATTGAGTGGAAAAATAATGGAATAGTTACACGTTGTAATAGTAGAATGTATGGTGATTACAACTTTTTTAACATATTAGCTGCGATTACTGCAGGAATTTATTTTAATATAGATCATAATATTATTAACTCTGCCATTGAAGGTTACGTATCTTCTAACAATAGATCTCAGGTAGTTAGCACATCAACCAATAAAATAATTTTGGACGCCTATAATGCTAACCCTTTTAGCATGGAAGAAGCCATAGAAAGTTTTGCAAAATGTAAATTTAAAAATCCATGGATACTACTTGGAGATATGTTTGAACTTGGAAAATATGCCATAGAAGAACATCAACTTATAATAAACAAATTAAACCAACACAACTTTAGCAATGTAATTCTCCTAGGAAAAGAATTTGCTAAAACATTGAATAATCCTTTTAAAACCTTTGAGACTACTAAGGAAGTAACCGAATATCTTAGATCTAATAGAATTGAGAATTCCAATATACTCATAAAAGGCTCAAGGGGGATGAAAATGGAAGATATAATCCAAGTGCTCTAAACCATAAACAGTGAAGGAATTCAAAGCCATAGGAATAATGTCAGGTAGTTCTCTTGATGGGATAGATATTGCATACTGTAGGTTTTATTTCATTAAAGAATGGAAATTTGAAATTATTTCTGCTACAACCCATTATTATAATGAAGAATGGAAACTGATTTTAACCAATGCAACAAGTATTGGATCAGAAGAGTTAATAAAATTAGATGTTGATTATGGAAAATACATAGGCGAAGTGGTATTAAATTTCATAAATGATAAAAACATAGAGCCTAATATTATTTCATCTCATGGTCATACAGTTTTCCATGCGCCAGACAAAGGATATACATTACAGTTAGGAAATGGGCAGGCAATAGCTAATAAAACTGGGGTCAGAACAATTTTTGACTTTAGAACTGAAGATATTTTAAATGGAGGTCAAGGTGCTCCACTTGTCCCAATTGGAGACCAGTTACTATTTAATAGTTACGATTATTGTTTAAATATTGGTGGTATTGCAAATATTTCTTTCACAAAAGATGATAAAAGAGTTGGATTTGATGTATGTCCAGCAAACCAGCTACTAAACTTTCTAAGCCAACAACTGGGTAAGCCATACGATGAAGATGGTAACTTTGCACAACTAGGAAAAATAAATCCCCTTTTATTCGATCAGCTAAATAATCACCCATATTACCACATGGGATATCCCAAAAGTATTAGCAATCAATTAGTCCAAAGTTCCTTTATACCTATGCTACATGATTGTAAAGCATCCATAGAGGACAAGTTGTATACAGTGTGCAAGCACATAGCCTTTCAAACAAATAAATTTATTGTTGATAAGGAATCAAAAATATTGATTACTGGCGGAGGTGCTCATAATTCATTTCTAAAAAGATCATTACAATTAGAAACTAATGCAAAAGTTATAACTCCTAACGCCTTGATAATAGACTTTAAGGAAGCAATTATTTTTGCCTTTATGGGGGTTCTTAAACAACTTGAAATAATTAACTGTTTATCCTCTGTAACTGGTGCACGTAAAGACAGCATTACCGGGATTATTGCAAATCCGTAATCAATATTAAACTTAACTAATACCGATAAAAAAAGTGGGCTAGAGGTATATCCAGTAACCACCTAGCCCACAAACAATCAAACTAACTCAAAAAAATCAACTCCTTTTAAGTAATCTTAATTTTTAAAGATTGAATAAATCAATCAAGTCTACAACACGACATGAGTATCCCCATTCGTTGTCATACCATGCTAATACCTTTACTGTTTTACCCTGAATCATTAGACTTTCTTTATCATAGATAGATGAATGTGTGTTATGGATAATATCTACACTCACTATTGGATCTTCCTGATATTCGAGAATTCCTTTCATTGGTCCTTCTGCAGCCTCTTTCATTGCAGCATTTATCTCATCCTTTGAAGCCTCAGTTTTTAGGTTTACAACCAAATCAACCAATGAACCAGTTGGTGTAGGTATACGTATTGCCATTCCATCCATCTTTCCATTTAATTCAGGAATAACTTTACCTACTGCCTTTGCAGCACCAGTAGTAGTTGGTATTTGACTAACAGCAGCAGATCTTGCTCTTCTTAGATCAGAGTGAGGTGCATCCAAAATACTTTGATCATTGGTATAAGCATGAATGGTTGTCATCAAACCACTCTCTATACCAAACCTATCGTTTAATACTTTTGCTATTGGAGCAAGACAGTTAGTTGTACATGATGCATTGGAAACACATTGGTCATCATCCTGTAATTCATCATCATTAACACCCAAAACTATCATGCGATCGATTTGGTCTTTTGCAGGAACAGTAAGAATTACTTTTTTAGCACCTGTCTTAAGGTGGTCACCATATCCTCCCTTATTACTTTCTTTGGACCTGAAGATACCAGTAGCCTCTACAACCACATCAGGTGTTTCAGCCCACTTAATATCAATTGGTAATCTTTCAGCTGTAACTCTAATTTCTTTACCATTTACAATTAAACTATTTTCATTAAAGCTTACATCTCCATTGAATTTACCTTGAGTTGAATCATATTTTAAAAGGTGAGCTAGTGTCTTTGTGTCTGTTAGGTCATTTATACCTACAACTTCCATGTTTGACCTTTCCTCTGCCAATTTAAAAACATTACGACCGATACGTCCAAAACCGTTAATTCCAATTTTTATTTTACTCATAACTATTATATTTAATTATCCATATCAGTAAAGACATTTTATCTTATTGTTTTTGTTTTATCTTTACCCTTGTGATATATAACTCATTAATTTTAAGGCAAAATTAAACTAAATCGTCTTTCATTTTTCGTATTTCAAAGCAGTATGACAGAAAAATTCAAATCAAAAGCACTTGAGGCAAATCTCGCTGAAACAAGATATAAAGATATAAAATTAAAGCCTGATTACCAGTCTTTTATAAATCTATCGAAAAAGTACTTTGGAATCAATAAGCGTGCAAACGATTGCATCATAGAATATCAACATCCATTTTCAAATAAAAAATTTGTATCTGAGGAGTTAAGAAAGATAATATTGACCGATTATTGGTTTTATATAGAATTAAGTAGTTCAAAAAATGCATTTAAGGTACCGCTTGAACTATTAACCAAGTTATTACTGGATGAGAAAACTGATGAAATCCATGTTATGATCATAAGAACTCTTCTTGAGTTTATAGAAAAGCTAAGCAAGGAAGAAAAAGATCATTCAAAACTAATGGATTTGTGTTTTGCTTCCATAATTTTAGGATTAAACAAAAACCCTCTGAGTTTCATAAGAGCATCCAAATATTTTAATAGATATCTTAAAGATATTGTTAAAGTTGAAAAATACACGCCTCAGATATTAAAAACTAACAAGGAAATCTATAAAATAACTCTTGAATATTGGGGGAAAACATCAAATATTGAAAATTGGCTTGACAAGCAAGATAAGGTTATAACAACCAAGAAAAAGATTATCACAGAAGCTTTGGGAAAACCCTGGTTTAGCTCATTAAAAACGCAGCTCACAGGCATTACAACATGGAATGAGCTAATTACTGTAATACCAGATTATGATGATATTGCCACTAAATTTTCTGATTCTGTTTCCCTATTTGATCCATTTATTGAAAAATTCTACTACAGCTTCTATTTACTAAATCTAGATGGCATGGTAAGTCATAGGGAGCGAATTATATGGAATTTAAATACCATGCTCCAGCATACTGTTGAAGAAATCAATGAGAATGATCTGATAAGCTTCATTGATAATATTTTTGGATTTTGCCAACAACTTAGAAAGGAACATACATCTTCCGTATTAGACATAATATTGACCCTTGGTAAAAAGATTATTGATATTGATAAAACTGCTGACCATACCCTAACTCATCATGTGGAAAAACAAATAATAAATTTTGGATTTGAAACACCGGGAATTGTTTATGTAAATGAAGATTGGCAGTTAAGTGTTAACAATAGTCACATCAAGAACATAAGTGTTTGGTTGGAACTAATAGAATATTCACAAATGGAAATGGAAAGTTTATTATCAGTGTTGATAGTAAACCTTCAACTTGGGGGTATTTTTCTTAGCGACACAGACTTATTTCAAAGGGAAATAACAAAGATACTCAACTCAAACATTGCTCCCTTTTACAAAAGGGTAAAACAACTCACAAGAATATTTCCAGTTTATTTCAATGAGATTGGTGCTGAGGGAGAAATACGAAAAGTTACAACATCAATGGATGAGATATCACATAGGAAAGATAAACTCGTTCATTTTCTCCGTAAACAAGTTCATACGGAGAGTAACAACACTCTTATTGGTTTAACTAAAAAGATATTTATATTCTGGCATGGGGGTAACCTAGAAGAAATCAGGCATATGCTCCCTAAGAACGTGTATGATGATATTGATATGAAGAGTGAATACTACGCTCCCATTAACAAAATGGTTAATGAGATGTGTAAATTAAGCTCCATGAAACCAGATGACTTGCTTGCATTAGGTTATGCTCAATTTGATTTAATACTTAGTCAAGTATCGAAAAAAAATGACAGAGATATAGAGAGACTGAGAGATATGAATATGCTTTATGCATACCTCAAGGAGAAGTATTCATTTGAAACTGTTGACATAAGTAGTGTGCTGAGCAAATACTCATATATAAAAGAAACAGATATTACCAAGTTTAAGCGTGCTCTCGATAAGGATGATTTTGGAACATCTTTGAAGTTGATATATAAGTTTATGAATAGCTTGAAAGAAATCATCTTCAATGAAGAACCAAGCCAAGGTTGGGAGAACATATATCATAAGCGACATATCGCGATTGGTATCCCATCCATGTATGGAACATATCGGGAACAAAAGTTTGAAGCTTTGGGCCTTACATTCAGACTCGAAAACATTGCAACAAGGTTGATGGAGAAAGTGGTTGAAAAAATAAACCTTAGCTATATTTCGGCTAAAACTCTTACGGACATTTATGATATCCTTGAATTTTTTAGAGAAGGATTAGAACTTGATGGAATTACCAGTCAGAGCTTTAACTCTAATCTACTAATGCTAAAATATAGCTTGAGATCCCAAAGTCTTTCATTTGACCAGTACATAAACATTTTTCAGTTTTTAGCAGAAGATGTAAAACGTACAATAATTAAGTATTTTCTTAAATCTTACGAGATACCCCTAAGAATTGTAATCCCACAATTATTTGATAGGAATGATAAACTAAATAACGAAGCGAAAGTAAATTTAGTAAACAAGGTGAGTGAGAAATTTTATAGAGATGTGATTGCTGAAGCATTTTTAATGCAGCCCCTTGACAATTTTATTGCTAAAATACTGGACTCCTTGCGAGCGATGGCTGATAATATTAAACCATCTATGATTAAGGAGGTAATGTCGTATAACTCGGACCTTGTAATAGCACGTTTGGGTGGAGCAAATCCACAAGTTGACAATCAGGTGTTCCTGGGTTCAAAGGCATATCATTTAAAGGTTTTAAGAATTGCTGGCTTTCCAATACCCCCTGGGTTCGTGCTTACAACGGAAGTTTTCAGGAAGCATAAGGCTATATTTGAACACCCTGAGTTAAGGGATGAAATGTATGAGCTTATAAGAGATAGACTACATAGAATAGAAGTTGTTTCCAAAAAAGAGTTTGGTAATCCAAAAAATCCTCTTCTTTTATCTGTTAGATCTGGTACTGCCATTTCCATGCCTGGTGCAATGGATACAATTTTAAATGTTGGAATGAATGATGAAATAACCGAAAGGTTAAGTAAAAAACCCAAATTTGCATGGTCGGCATGGGACTCTTATCGTAGATTATTGCAAAGCTGGGGAATGGCCTTTGGAATGTCGAGAGACGATTTTGATGATATAATGGAAATTCATAAGGTTAAGTTCAATGTTGATCACAAAACTAACTTTAGTCCGGATAACATGAAAGAAATCGCATATGCATACAAAGCAACATTACATGAAAACAATATTGAATTTGAAGAAAATGTTTTTAATCAGCTAATTATCTCTACAAATTTTGTTTTTGAATCATGGTCATCTGAACGAGCAAAAGCCTACCGAGAGCATTTGGAAATTGCTGATGACTGGGGAACAGCAGTGATTATACAGGAGATGATATTTGGAAATATGCATGATAAATCTGGCACCGGTGTTATTTTTACCCAAGACCCCACAAAGGAGATGCAGGGTGTTAGCCTCTATGGAGATTATACATTTCGTAGTCAGGGAGAAGATATTGTAGCAGGATTGGTAAAACCAAGTCCCGTTGGAAAGAATCAGCCTTCTGCAATGGGGAATAATGATTCTCTGGAAGAGTTGTGTCCCGCCATTTACAAACGGCTCAACGAGATGGCAATAGAAATGACAGAGAATTTAGGCTATGGCCCTCAGGAGGTGGAATTTACATTTGAGTCTGATAATCCTGACGACCTATATATTTTACAAATACGAAATCAAGACATGGCATCCCGAGAATCCATAAACATATTTAAATCAAGTATTGATACAATGGAGTTAGTTGGGAGAGGGATTGGTGTTGGTGGAGGTGCAATGAATGGTAGAATTGCCTTTGACCAAGAAGATATATCAAATCTTCGTGAAAAATATAAAAAAGATAAAATTATACTAGTAAGACCAGATACTGTTCCTGATGATATAGGTATGATATTTGAAACCGATGGGCTTTTGACTGGAAAAGGCGGTGCAACCTCTCATGCGGCAGTTACTGCGGTCCGACTTGGTAAAACATCAGTTGTTAATTGCACTAGTCTCATTGTGGATGAAGAAGAAAAACGATGCGAATTAAATGATGTAACTTTTAATTCTGGTGATAAAATTAGTATTGACGGTCATTTAGGTAATGTTTACAAGGGAAACTATCCCATTGAAACTCGACAAGAATACTCAGAATTTAAATTTTAATATTGGTTAATTTCATGCCCATATAAGCCTTCCATTGTTATGTATTAACATTCATTTTTAATGCCTAATTTTCTCTAATCCTTATTAGAAACCATTCTAAAAAACAAATATCTGATAAAGTGTAAAATCAGTTGACTAATTTTGTACCTTTACGACCTTTAAAAAAAGCGTGAAATCATCGTGATTACACGAACTAATTGTTAATAAAACAGATATAAAATAGAAGTTCATTATGGATAAGATTCGTGTTGCAAACCCTGTTGTGGAACTGGATGGAGACGAGATGACCCGAATTATTTGGGCAATGATTAAGGAAAAACTTATACTTCCTTACCTTGACATTGATATAAAATATTATGACTTAGGTGTTGAAGCTAGAGATGAAACTGACGATCAAATAACTGTTGATGCTGCAAATGCAATCAAAAAATATAACGTTGGTATTAAATGTGCAACAATAACTCCAGATGAGCAGCGTGTTGAGGAGTTTGGATTAAAGCATATGTGGCGTTCGCCAAATGGAACAATAAGAAACATCATTGGAGGAACTGTTTTCCGTGAACCAATTTTAATGAAAAACATCCCAAGGCTTGTTCCAGGATGGACAAAACCAATTGTAATTGGTCGTCATGCATTTGGAGACCAATACAGGGCAACTGATTTCTTAACAAAAGGAAAAGGTAAGCTCACGATTACATTTACTCCAGAGGGTAACGGAGAAACCCAATCATTTGAGGTTCATGATTTTGAAGGTGATGGCGTTGCCATGGCAATGTATAATACTGATGAATCAATAAGAGGTTTTGCTCATTCATGCTTTAACATGGCATTGGAGAAAGGCTGGCCATTGTACATGAGTACAAAAAACACCATTCTTAAAAAATATGATGGTCGTTTCAAGGATATCTTTGAAGAAATATATCAAAATGAATTCTTTGATAAATTCAAAGACAAGGGTATCATTTATGAGCATCGTTTAATTGATGACATGGTTGCTGCCGCTCTAAAATGGGATGGTGGTTTTGTATGGGCTTGTAAGAATTATGATGGAGATGTACAATCCGATACTCTTGCACAAGGTTTTGGTAGCCTTGGATTGATGACATCAGTGTTAATGGCTCCAGATGGAAAAACAATCGAAGCTGAAGCAGCTCATGGAACTGTAACAAGGCATTATCGTGAGCATCAAAAAGGAAATCCAACATCTACCAATCCCATTGCATCAATTTTTGCATGGACACGTGGATTAGCTCACAGAGGTGAACTTGACGGAAATCATGATTTGGTTGATTTTGCAAATACTCTTGAAAATGTATGTATTGAAACCGTAGAGAATGGTAAAATGACCAAAGATCTAGCTCTAATCATACACGGAAAAAGTTTGGACAAAAGCCATTATTTAACAACTGAAGAATTTTTAAATGCCTTAGATGAAGGATTAAAAGCGAAATTATCATAGTAAAACTATATTTCGATGAACACATTAAAATCTACATTATTTGACAAAATAGAGGCTCACAGACCAAGGATTAAAACCCTTCTTGATCAATATGGAGACAAAGTAATAAATGAAGTAACTGTTCAACAGGTTATAGGCGGAATGCGCGGTATTAAAAGCCTTATAACAGACATAAGTTATCTAGACCCATATGAAGGAATTAGATATAGGGGCTATACTTTACCTGAAGTAATAAAAAAATTACCAAAACCTCAAGGTGCAAATATGCCTAGTGTAGAAGGACTTTTTTATTTATTGCTTACTGGCGATATCCCAACAGAAAATCAAGTTGCTGATGTTATTTATGATTCTGTTAATCGTCGTCAGCTGCCTAAATATGTGTATGAGGTTATTGATGCGTTTCCAAATAATAGTCATCCTATGGTAATTCTATCTGCAGCAGTAATGTCAATGCAGAGAGAATCTATTTTTAATCTGAAATATCAAAGGGGAATGGACAAACTCGATTATTGGGATCCAACATTTGAAGATGCCTTTAGTCTAATATCAAAATTACCCGTAATTGGAGCTTACATATACAATAAGCTATATACTAAACATGAGAACGTATATCAAGATCCGACACTAGACTTTGGAGGAAATTTTGCATCAATGCTTGGTATTGACAAACCATATGATGATGTGTCAAGAATGTATTTCATTATTCATGCTGATCATGAAAGTGGTAATGTGAGTGCCCATGCTGGTCATTTAATTTCAAGTTCATTATCCGATATATATTATTCAATATCTGGTATGATAAACGGACTAGCTGGACCATTGCACGGACTTGCCAACCAAGAGGTGCTCAGATGGATTCAAGAAATAAGAAGTCGTCTTGGAAATAAAGTTCCAAGTGAATCCGATATGAAAAAATTTGTAAATGACACATTGAAAGGTGGCCAAGTTATTCCAGGTTTCGGACATGCGGTTTTAAGAAAAACTGATCCTAGATATACTATTCAGCGAGAATTTTCACTTGAACACCTAGCTGAAGACGAGCTATTTAAATACGTTGATATGCTTTACAAAGTTGTTCCTCCAATATTGCAAGAACATGGTAAGGCAAAAAATCCATGGCCAAATGTTGATGCCCAATCTGGAGTTATTCAGTGGCACTATGGACTAACACAATATGATTTCTATACAGTTCTTTTCTCCATTGGAAGATCAATAGGCGTAATTTCAAATATAATATGGGCCAGAGCATTAGGCTTTCCAATTGAAAGACCAAAATCTATTACTACCGATATGCTCGAGCAAATGGTAGGAATAAAATAGACACCTGAATCAACCAAAATAAAAAGGTCCTTTTTTTTGAAAGGACCTTTTTTTGTAACTATAATCTAATAGTTAGCTCCCTAAATCCTTCAAATTATTATTAATCAATATTACTTATCTTCGTTATTAAAATATAATGATCAAACAAAAAGAGATAGAATTAGGTATCCTAGCCAAAGGATTTCATAACATCGATAATATCATATATGAATCCTTTGATAACTTTCCTGAAACAGGACTAGTTAATATTTTTGTTAAACATACTTCCGCTGGAATTATGATAAACGAAAATGCTGACTATGATGTAAGAGCTGATCTAGATATTCTTTTAAATAAATTGGCCCCCGAAGGAGAACCTTTTTATAGGCATACAATGGAAGGTGTGGATGATATGCCTGCGCATTTCAAATCATCTGTATTTGGCCAATCCGTGTCAATTCCAATCACGAACAGATCAATGAACCTAGGCATGTGGCAGAGTGTGTTTTTCTGTGAATTTCGCAATAACGGTGGACCAAGAAAGGTTGTCGTAACCATATATTATTAAGACCAATTACTGTTAATGTTTAAGAAGAAATATAACCCTTATTTATTTGTACAATACGCAATTCCATTATTAGTATTTTCGTACTTTACAATCGATAACTCACCAGAGTGTTTTATAAGTATATGATTAAAGCTGTATTTCATAACTTGAGTATTGTCATAACTGCTATTTTGTTATGTTCAACTTCTATTTTACTCGCTGACGAATACAATAAGAACGAATCTGATTCAGCATTAATATCAAAATATTTGCTCAAGGCTTATGATTTCGAGAACTCAACTCTAAATGTAAAGTTAGACTCAACTAACTACTACTTAAACCTTTCAAGTACTTTAGCAACTGATACAAACAATATTTTATGGCTGGCATCCTCAGCGGATAAAATTGGTACAAAATTCAGGAATAGTGGTAATTACATTAGTGCTTTAAAATTTCATAACGGGGCATTTGATATTGCCTCAAGAATAAACGATAAAGAATTAATAGATACCAAGATGACAACATATATAGCTAGCTTTGTTACATCTTTAAAATCTTTCTCAAAAAGATATAACCTAAAAGACTTGGAACTTTATTGCATGGAGCTTGAAAATAATATAAATAATTTTGAGATAGAAAAAGTAGACTCATTGCTTGTAATATTTAACGCAGGGTATCAAAAAATATTTAATAAATCAAAGCAAAAAAATGGAAAAAATATTGATTGTTGATGACGTTTCTAAGAACATTCAGATACTAGGAAACATATTATCTCATAAGAAATATCAGATTGCCTATGCCCAAAATGGAGAGCAAGCCTTAGATATTTGCAATCATCAAACATTCGACTTAATACTATTGGATATTATGATGCCAGGCCTTGATGGTTATCAAGTTTGCGAACGGCTAAAATCAAATCCAAAGACAAAGGAAATACCCATAATATTTTTAACAGCAAAAACTGATATGGACAGCATAATAAAGGGTTTTGAGATTGGAGGCAACGATTATATAACCAAACCTTTTAATGCTGCTGAATTGATAGCTAGAGTTAACAACCATTTGCTCATAAATAGACAGCGTGAGAGTTTAAAAGAATTGAATATTGATCTTGAGAGAAGGGTAAAAAGAAGAACTTCGCAACTTGAAAAAGCAAATCATAAGCTGAGTGTACTGGACCTAGCAAAGAGTAACTTCTTATCCATCATAAGCCATGAGATTAGGACACCTTTAAACGGAGTAATAGGTCTAACAGAATTATTAAATCAAACCAAAATTAATAATGATCAAAAAGAATATCTGTCCAATCTTAAAGAAGTATCGGAAAGGCTTGTTAAATTTAGTAATACAGCACTTTTAATAACAACATTAAGAATTGATAAATATCATCCAGAGATTCTACCTGTTTCCGCCCATATTCTTTTGGAGGATTCCATTAAGCAGTTTGCTATGGATTATCCAGAATCTAAATTATCAATCAATTCAAACTTGCCATCAGAAGAGTTACTAATAAAAGGTGACTCAGATCTTCTAAGGACATGCTTTTTGATGATAATTGAAAATGCACATAAATACGCTGGAATAGATCCAGAGCTTACAATTTCAACATTTAAGAATAATAATCAGTTACAGATTATATTTATTGATAAAGGCCCAGGATTCACAGAAGAAGCTATTTCGAGTTTATTTGAATTATTCTCTTCAGGCGACATTCTTCATAATGAAGGAAGTGGATTAGGTCTTGCCGCTGTTAAGCTTGCTTTAGATGCAAATGAAGCAGGTATAGATATTTGTAATAATGATGAAGGTGGTGCTAAAATTGTAATATCAATTGATTATATAATGGGATAGATTATTCACTAAAATTATTTCCCCCTGCCCTGCAGCACAATTAGTACTGTATAGATTAATATCTTAAAGTCCATTGCAATGGACATGTTCTCAAGATATAATATATCATATCGTAATCTTTCAACCATTTCATCTACATTTGATGCATAGCCGAACTTAACTTGCCCCCAGGAAGTTATTCCAGGTTTTATTTTCATTAAAAGGCGATAAGGAGGAGCCTTTTTAACAATTTGATCAATGTAAAACTGTCTTTCAGGGCGTGGCCCCACAAGAGACATATCACCCTTTAATACTGTATAAAACTGCGGAATTTCATCTAATCTTACCTTTCTAATAAATTTACCAAAAGGTGTAATTCTAGGGTCATCGTCAGATGATAACTGAGGCCCAGCTTCTTCCGCATCAGAGTACATTGATCTAAACTTATGCATCATAAACGGCACACCTCGTTTACCTATTCTTTCCTGAGAAAATAATATTGGGCCGTGAGAGGAAAGCTTTACGCCGATTGCAGTTATTATATACGCAGGGAGTAGAATTATCATCGCTATAATGGATGCAAATATGTCTATTGCTCTTTTTATTGTTTGCTGCCAAGCAGGCAGTAGGTCAGGAGATATTTCGATAAGCGGGGTATGAAAAATACCTGAAGTCTTAACAGATCCGAACATAATATCCTGCATAAGAGGTATAACCTTTATTAGAACACTTGTTGTTTCTAATTCAATAATAATACGCTCAACAGTATCGATTTCAGATCTTTCAATGGCAATAATAACCTCATCTATTTGATACTCTATTATTATTTTATTGAGATCACTATAACCGCCTAAATATGGCATATGCTGTTCTATTTTGAAAAACTTTCTATCATGAACATTAACAAAGCCAACAAATTTATTTCCTGCGGATATTTCTTGCTTGTCTATGTCATTAAAAGCATTGACTGCATTACCATTGCTACCGACTATAACAGTATTAAAACCAATTTTTCCTGAGTGAATTTTCCTTACTGTTGCTGTGGTTATAATTAGTCTAAAAGTATATGTTATTACAAATTGATAAATAAACAAAGTTATAAATGACTGATAATATGACTTATACGTAAGTATTATATCATCAAGTATGAGCACAAAAAATATTACCGTAACACCAATTAAGGCTACAAAGAAAGTTTGGCCTAATTCCTTTAATCTAGCTTTTCTATATATTCTTCTGTAGGAACCTACAACTGCATAAAGAGTAATCCAAAAAAGAGGAACAATAAGTAATCCTAGCCATAATTTTTCATCCTCATAAATGGTTTCTATGTGAGAGAATAAAGTACTATCCTCTGAATATTTTCTATATACATAAAATAAGCTCCAAGCAATGGCTGCAGAAAGCCAGTCTAAAATCACATATTTTGTTACTTGTAACCGTCTATTCATGTTATCTGTATACAACTTTAACATTATCAATTAAAATTTTTCCCTCTTCGTTTTCAGACTCTAACCCAGCTCTAAAAATAACCTTGTAATCATATGCCAATGGATATAATGAAAGATTAGAACCTAGGTTTATATATATTTTTTTCCACTCGTCAGTATGATTTAAAATAATGAGTTCCTTTTCAGGAATGGTACCATCATTATTGCGAATTAATACACCAACTTGAATAAAATTATTTGTTTTGAAATTCAGCTCAAGCATAGTAATAGTTCCAGGAATCTCCATTTCAAAGCTATTATATGAAATACCTGTATATACAGGTTTTTCAGGAGTTAATGTAATCTCTCCGGAGAACCGTGAAGTTGGAGTTATAAAAGCTATTGGATTATTTTCGGGTTCGGTACGCTCTATTATTGTATCACCAAAGTCACTGATGGATATGTTTGTTGCCTCAAAATCTTCAAGCCACGCAAATTTTGTGTCAGAATAATAGCTAGTTGTTAGCTCACCCAATGCTTGTGTAGTTCCAGGAATAAAATCAAATTCATCAAATATTATGGGTTTATAAAAAACGTATGGAACTCTGGTGCTGGTAATACCATTTAGTTTAATTCCTGGCCTGATCTCAAGTTTATTTTTTCCTTGTGCAAGCACTGGGAATTCAACTGGAATTGTATCTGATTCTGGGAACACATAAACACCAATCAGGCCATCGTTAAGATATACCCAAACATTATCGACATCTGAAGAATTTGAACCTTCTTCAGGAAAATAGGTTGTAAGATTTATACCTGAAATTGTAATGTAGGCGGGGATTGTTTGATCTCCGCTAAATTTGTAGCAACCGGAAACCAATGAAATTAAGAAAATGGCTATAAAAGGGTAAATATTAACTAATGATTTCAACGTCTGAGTCCTTATAAATTTATAACGGCCAATTTTATACCTTATTGTGAGCGTTGATACTTTTGTATCACTTTTGAGAGTTCCTCTCAATATCTTCCATAATCATATGGGCAACATTCAGTGCATTATAGCCATCTTCTATCGTTACTGTTGGTATTGAGTCGTTTATAATTGATAAATTAAAACTCTTAAGCTCTTCAACAATTGCATTTAGGTTTGCTACCTCAGGTTTGTCAAAATAAATTCTTCTTTTTTTCTTATCTGGCCCCAAGTCTAAAACCATTGCCATTGGGTCATCAGGCTCACCATCTAGTTCTTCCATTCTTACAACTTCAGATTTCTTATCAAGAAAATCAATTGATATGTATGCATCACGTTGAAATATTCGTGTTTTACGCATATTTTTAAGTGAAATCCGACTAGCAGTTAAGTTGGCAACAGCTCCGTTTTCAAACTCTAATCTGGCATTTGCAATATCAGGGGTATCACTAACAACGTTAACACCACTGGCACTAACTTTTTTAACATTTGATTCTAATGCACATAGAACAATGTCAATATCATGTATCATAAGGTCAAGAACCACTGGCACATCAGTACCCCTGGGATTAAATAGTGCTAATCGGTGACTTTCAATAAATTTTGGTTCACTTATCATGTCTTTGGCGGAAATAAAAGCTGGGTTAAACCTTTCAACATGACCCACTTGAACTTTTATATTCTTATTACTGGCAAGCTCTATCAATTCTCTGGCTTCTTCTGGTGACGTAGCTATTGGTTTTTCAATAAATACATGCTTATTATTTTCTATTGCTGTTTTAGCACAATTAAAATGGCTCACAGTAGGTGTAACAATATCAACAGCATCAACGACATCCATTAAGTCTTCAATGGTTCCGTAAGCTTTTACATCAAACTCTTCTTCAACAGCCTTCCTAGTCTCTTCATTTGTATCATAAAAACCAACCAGCTCTATATCATCGATTTGCTTAATACATTTAAGATGGATTTTTCCCAAATGACCAGCACCTAACAATCCTATTTTCAACATGGTTTATAAATTTTGACAAAAGTAAGTTTTCTTGCTGTCAATATTCCTATTTTAGCACAAAATTATGGTTAAATATTATGGTTGACACCTATCGGCACAAGGGAATGCGAAAAAGACTTGTGGACAGCATAAGAAATAAGGGTATTTCAAATGAAAATATACTTAGCGCTATGAATAGAGTGCCTAGACACCTATTTTTAGACTCATCATTTTTGGAATTTGCCTATGATGATAAACCATTTCCCATTGGATCTGGACAAACCATTTCACAACCATATACTGTTGCTTTTCAAACAGAAATTCTGGATGTAAGAAAAGGTCAAAAGGTACTTGAAATTGGCTCAGGCTCAGGCTACCAGGCTTGTGTATTGGAAGAAATTGGGGCTAAGGTATTCAGTATTGAACGTCAGAAAAAATTATACCATAAAACAAAAGAGTTCATATCAGAGTTGGGCTATAAGGTGAGGTTTTTTTACGGAGATGGCAACAAAGGAGTACCTTCCTTTGCTCCCTATGATAGAATATTAATCACTGCCGCTGCACCAGAGATATCCAAGGAGCTTATAAAACAGCTAAAACCTGGCGGTATATTAGTTGTACCTCTTGGGAAAACAGAGATTCAAACAATGATAAAAATAACCAAGTTAGAAAATGGAGATTTAAAAGAAGAAGAGTTTGGAGTGTTTAGATTTGTTCCATTGTTAAAAAACAAAGCAAACGATTAGCAATTATATTCCAGTATCTATTTTAGAATTTGCCAATATCTTCGTGATAGCAAATCGGTTAAACAAAAAAAGCCTCTCAAAATGAGAGACTTTTAGTCGGAGTGACAAGACTTGAACTTGCGACCTCTTGACCCCCAGTCAAGCACGCTACCAACTGCGCCACACCCCGAATTATGAAGTGCAAAGATAGTTCATTTTCCACAGAAACCGAAGAAAAGGAAGTCCAATAAAAATTTGAATAACACAAGAAAGAAAATCAAATTTTTTGGGCTCAAATACTAACTATCAGAAAGTCAACGGAAGGGATATTTAGTTATGTCATTAATACGAGTTTCACTGGTTACTTAATAAATAATATGGATACTCTTTTAAAGAATAATTAATAATGCCATGATTGAAAAAAATCTCAAATTAAGAAGATATTCTATCTACTTTTTATGAGATGAGTACTTACTACTCATTAATTCTTGAACCATAGTAACCATAACGGCATGGAATTCAGGTATTGACACTTGACATGTGTAGTTTAATTTATTATATTGCGCATAAATCACTATTAACACCTAAAACTAATTAACATGAAAAAGAAAAACCTTATTTTAATTTCAGTTTTATCAGCATTATTGATATTTCCATCATGTGAAAAAGATGATGACGGTCCTGGAAGCGATTCAGTTTCAGAATATAGTTCTTCAGTAAATAATGTATATGACGCGCAATATAATTTTATTGTTAAGAATCAGGAATTTGAAACTGTAGATTTTACAAGTATGCCTATTGAGGATGTTAAACCTTATGTAGATGAATACATTGCATCCGCACAGCAATATTTAGATGCGTTAAATCATATTGTTGAATTTGAAAATAATAAAAAATCTTCTGCCAAAAATCTTCTTGATGGCCCTGATTGTAGTTTATTGGATTTTGTACCAACACTGGATAATGGACTTGGCCCAGGTTTAGTAAAAAGTGTGGGTGATATAGTTAAAAAGAATAATGAAGAAATGGCACAAATACAAAAGGACTGGGAAGATGGTCTTATTAGTGCTAATGAGTATTATGAAGCAGTGGGTAAACTTCCACAGAAAAATGGTGGTAAAGCTTTAGGATTGGGTGTTGGTGCGATAATGGGTACCGGAGCAGCTATTGTTACTGGGGCAGTTGTTGGAACAGCAACGGCACCTGCAATTGCAACTATAGCAATAGTTGGTGGAACGGTTGGTGTTTTAACAACATGGTATGCAAATTGGACTATGAATAATAAAGATGGTGATCCGCAGTATTTTATGCTGACAGGAAAAACTGAAGTTGGTGGGTCCATTCCATTAAACATGTTTGGTGCTAATGCTAATATTGTTGTATCTATTGATGGTTATGCACCTGTTGCAATTGCCAATTTTAAACTACCTGACGGTGGAATTAATAAGACAATTGAGATTGATGCAGTGAAACTAGAAGACGCTGATTGGGGTGGATCCACAGAGGTTTGTTTATATGAAGAACCGATGACTGCCTCATCATGTACTGAAGTACAATTTGTTAGTGGATCCCCATCACCTTCTGACCCAGGTCCTGGAGAAGGAGTTACCGTTACAGCTACACTCGTTCCTCCTGTTGCAGATTGTAGTATTAGCTTCTCTATTGTTGGTACTGATGGATATTCAAATTCAGCAACTAATAATAGTGATGTTGGAGGACAAGCAACATTTTATATTCCAGGAGGAGATGAGGGCGTTGTTGATAATGTCACAATAACTAGTAGTAATGGTAAAACATATACCGTAACATATGTATTCTAATTAGTAAATTGATAATTAAGACACTAATTGTTATTTGACTAGTAGATGGAAGAGGGTTTGCTTTGAACCCTCTTCTTTTAGCTAAAAATGTAACACCAAGTATATTGTTGCTGTTGGGTTTGATGGAGAATGTGGTGACTTTGTACCTAATAAGATTACTGTTATTTTGTAAAAATAGCGAGTGACAAAATGAAACTAATTGTTTTAAGTTAAATTTATTTGTTTTAAGTAATAAGTGTTTATAATCATATTTACAATGTTTTATAATTTTATTCCCGAACTGCGCCACACCCCGGTTTAGGGGGGCAAAAGTAATATATTTTAACCAAATTGTTATTCCATTTTACATTTATTAGTTTGTATCTTTGTCCAGTTTAAAGTATTATGTTCAGACATTGTGTCATTAAAAATATACTTTAACCCTTATTATCAGATAAGCAAACATTATGGCATTCTGTTTGAGGGATATGCCCAAAGAAAAAAAATGTAACGTGATGGAAAAAACAAAGTGTTTAATCATAGGATCTGGTCCTGCAGGATATACTGCAGCAATATATGCTGCGCGTGCTGATTTAAAACCAATAATGTATGAAGGCTTGCAACCTGGCGGTCAATTAACAACCACAACAGAAGTGGATAATTTTCCTGGATACCCTGATGGAATTGATGGTCCAAAGATGATGGAAGATATGAAGGCTCAAGCTACACGTTTTGGCACCGATGTAAGGTGGGGGATGGTAACAAATGTGAATGTGACAAAAAGACCCTTTAAAGTTGACATAGACGATGGAAAAGAAATTTTAGCTGAAACAATTATAATCGCTACCGGTGCAACAGCTCAATACCTTGGCCTTGAGTCAGAAGAAAAATTCAAGGGAGGTGGTGTTTCTGCCTGTGCTACATGTGATGGATTTTTCTATAAAGGAATGGATGTTGCTGTTGTTGGAGGTGGAGATACTGCTGCAGAAGAGGCAACCTATCTTTCTAACATTGTGAATAAGGTATACTTAATTCACAGACGTGATAAGCTAAGAGCTTCCAAGGCCATGCAAAATCGTGTTTTCAAAACTCCAAACATTGAAATATTATGGGATACAGAGGTTAAGGAAATTGTAGGTACTGAAGAGGGATTTACAAAAGCATTAAATGGGGCTATTCTCACAAATAATAAGACAGGAGAAGAAAGGAAAATAAAAATAGATGGATTTTTTGTTGCAATTGGTCACAAACCCAATACCCAGCTATTTAAGGATATGATTGACATGGATGAAACCGGTTACTTGATAACAAAAGCCGATTCAACAGCAACGAATATACAAGGTATATTTGCTGCCGGTGATGTTCAAGACAAACACTATCGTCAGGCTGTAACTGCTGCAGGCACTGGATGTATGGCGGCTATAGAATCAGAAAGGTTCCTAGGAGAGCAATAATTGCATTTAATTGGAAATATTTAGTGTGGTTAGCATACTATTATTTCTAGCTTTTTAGTTTGCTCAGCATAAATGCTATTTTCTCACTTTCACTAATTTGGCCATCAATCCAAATGATCTTAACGCCTTTTTTTTCCATCTTTCTAAACCAGGTCATTTGCTTTTTTGCAAATTGACCTATAGCTATATTCAACTGGTTATACATTTGTTTGAAGTTAACTTTTCCAGTAATATAGTTGGTAACAAATTTATACTCCAGGCCATAATAAATTAAATCATCTGGATTCAAGCCTTCATCTATAAGTCTTTTTACCTCATCTACCATTCCCTCATCTATCCTTTGAATAAGGCGTTTCTCTATGCGATTTCTGACATCATCTAGATTATACATTATCCCAAAGTTTATTGAATTAAACTCAGGTATCTCAAGTGAGGAAACTCTATTCTTAAATTGAAATTCAGCAATTTCTATAGCTCTATATAATCGCTCATCACTGGTAATATCCGAGATATTATGGAGAGGACCATATGACTTTAGTCTCTGAATTAATTTATCAAAGGACAAATTTGACATTTCTTCTCTTAAGGAATTATCGTTGGGAACCTTAGAAAGTTCATACCCACTTAGTATTGCATCAAGATACATTCCACTTCCACCTGAAAATATAGGTATCTTGCCTTTGTCAATAACACTAGTAAATGCTACAGCAAATGCTCTCATATATTCAAACACATTATACTTTACTCCGGGTTCTACAATATCTATAAGGTGATATGGTATGGATACACCATCTACGACATAATCCGAAAGATCCTTGCCCGTTCCGATATCCATCCTCTTGTATAATTGTCTGGAATCTGCACTTATTATTTCTCCATTTATGAGGGCAGCAAGTTTAGCGGCAAGTGAAGTCTTTCCAGCTGCTGTTGGCCCTAGTATTGTAATCAAATTATGCATGCCATTAATTGTAATTTAGAATTTGGGTTTTTCTTTGATGCATTTCATTTTTGAAGAGTATATCTCTGATATTCTTCAAGGAGTCAATGTCAATGTTTTCAAAATCAAAATCTTCAATGGAATCGATAAAATCTTTATTCTCCGACGACTTCAAAAACTGACTTAAAAATACAAATAAATTTCTTTCACTATTCAGATCATTTTTATCCACCTTCCAATGTAGGAATTGAAGGATTCTTAAACCATCAATTTTATTTACACAAGCTTTAATAAAATTATCCTTATCCCTATAATTATTTCTTAGAGGGGCCCATATATCCTGATTATTAAACTTATAAGCAAGGTATTCATCCATGGGAGTATAAACGTTATCATTAAAAAGTTTTGTAAACGTATCAAATGAAGCCTTTATGTCATCGAAATAAGAAATGTTATAATTTGGATAAGAAGTCCAATCACCTTTCAATCCTTTTATAAGAGCTGGACCTGTTCCAAAGGCTACTCTGCTAGATAATCTTGGTGAGGGATAAGCAATTGTATCAGCCCAAATACCTATTCTACCTGATTTAATCAACTTTTGCAGAAAATAGAAGTCTTCGCCTGCAGCTACAGGTGTTAATCCTCCTACTTTTTTGTAAGCCCAAACTGGAAATGCCATTGCAGACCCCAGTGCAGTAAAACCATAGGGATTATTTATACGCATCATGTTTAACAAATAGTAGCGCATATATATTTCGTACCTCAATATTAATCTGTCCGTATGATTACCATCCAGCCTATGATAATATGGAAGGGCTAATCCCAATAAGTTATTATGATTAACAAAAAAATCCTGAATGACTTGAAGATAATTAGGAGGATAATAAGTATCAGCATCAATACTAACTATTATATCAGAGCTTCCAGCAATATTGGTTATTTTATCCATCAGTATCTTTCGTGCCCATCCAACACCTCCTTTTTTTCTCGTCCAACCATTTCCCTTGGAAGATTTATCAATTAACACAACATCAAATTCATTTGTATTGGAAAATAATTGTAGGCTTTTAAGGTTATCTAAACATACTGGTTTAAAACCATCGTTCTCCCACCATTCATCATATTGATTGACACAGACTACCAATTTATAACTCTTAAGTGTCTGAGATTTCAAACAATCAAGTAGGCTTGGTATATTTTGTGATTCATTAATCACAGGAAGAGATACAAAGATATTTGGTTTTTCTACCATGTACTAATTTTACTCGTATTCATCAATTTTAAACTTTAGCAGAGGTATAATTTATTCAATTCTGCAAAGTTGAATCATTTACTGAAATATCTACCAAAAGAAGTAAATAATTTTTATTTTTGAGGTAATTAATATTTTTTCTAAATAATTCGAATGGACTCAAATCAAATAATTAATAATCTTCCAAATCATTTAAAGTCATTCATTGTGGATCAAGAGTATGCTAGATACTCTGCTCAAAACCATTCAGTATGGCGAGCTGTAATGAAACAAAATAGAACTTATTTAAAAAAAGTTGCACACAGCTCTTATCTCAAAGGATTAAAGAAGTCTGGAATAACTATCAATAGAATTCCTAATCTTAATGAGATGAATAAATCACTTGAAAAGATTGGCTGGGCGGCAGTTACAGTTGATGGGTTTATTCCTCCTTCAGCATTTATGGAGTTTCAAAAACACAGAGTGCTGGTAATAGCAGCAGATATAAGGTCGGCAGACCAAATTGAGTATACTCCTGCACCTGACATTATTCATGAAGCAGCTGGACATGCCCCTATAATAGCAGACAGAGAATATGCTGATTATTTAAAAAACTTTGGAGAAATTGGATCAAAAGCATTTTCATCTAAATCTGACTACTCAATCTACGAAGCAATAAGGCACTTATCTATTCTAAAAGCAGATCCTGCCACTTCAGCAAATAGCATAAAAACTGCTGAAAATTTACTTTCCAAAGTAATGGATAATGCAGGAATGCCATCTGAAATGACCTTAATTCGTAATCTTCACTGGTGGACTGTAGAATACGGTTTAGTGGGCAATATTAATAATCCTAAAATATATGGTGCAGGACTATTATCATCAATTGGTGAAAGTAAAAGTGCATTAAAATATAATGTGAAGAAGATATTGTATACAATTGATGCAAAAGACTACAGTTTTGATATAACAGCTCCCCAACCTCAACTTTTCGTTACTCCAAATTTTAAACATCTTAATACTGTTTTGGAAGAATTTGCAAATCAAATGGCAATCCGAACTGGAGGACTAGGTGGAATAATGAAAGCAATAGAATCAGGGTCAACATCAACTTTAGAGTATTCATCAGGGCTCCAAGTATCAGGCACTTTTACTGATATAATCATCCATATGGGGAGCCCCATATATATTAATACTACGGGGCCTACCACTCTTAATTATAATAATAAAGTTATACCTGGTGAAGGAACAGAATCTCACAAAGATGGATTTGGATCGCCCATTGGAAAAATAAAAGGCACACTAACCCCAACAAGGTTTTTATCAGATTCCGATTTGGATAATATTGGTATAGAAATTAATAAAAAATGCAAGTTCTCATTTGAATCAGGCATTAAAGTGGAGGGTATTCTAGTTAGAACTATTCGAGAAGATGGAAAGCTGCTCTTGTTGAGTTTCGACAACTGTGTTGTGTCACATAAGGGTAAAACTTTATTTGAACCAGCTTGGGGAAGATACGATATGGCAATTGGTGAAACAATATCAAGTGCTTTCAGTGGGCCAGCAGATGCAGATGGATTTGGTCTTAGGTTTGACCCGCCAAAAGAGAAAACTCACAAAATTATTTATGATGAAAAGACTTCCAGTCTAAATAATCTATATGAAAAAGTAGGAAAAATACGTGAAAAGAAACTAGGCAGATCGGAGCTAAAAGATATTTGGGCGGAAATTCAAACTAGTTATGAAAAAGAATGGCTACTTCCCACCGAGATTTTTGAACTAGCTAATGACTCAACTCTCAAAAAAGAAGTTAAGAGTTACCTTATGGAAAAGAAACAAACACAGCCTGAGTCTTCATTAATAATTGATAGTGTTGTCAATTAAAAACTAATAACCCACAATAATTAGAATGGAATATTTTTATAGCAAAATGATAATTAATGCTTCATTTGAGGAAATTGAATCAAGTGTTAGAGAGGAGTTAAAACAGGAAGGCTTTGGAGTTCTAACAGAAATAAATGTTCAGCAAACTCTAAAAAAGAAACTTGATGTGGATTTCAAAAGATATATAATACTTGGGGCCTGTATTCCAGAGGCTGCATACAAACTATTGCAACAAGAACTGAAAGCAGGCGTTTTCCTGCCTTGCAATATTATCCTTGAAGAAAATGATGACGAATCAATAGAAGTATCAGCCATAAACCCAGTTGCTGCTTTCAGCGCAGTAGATAATGATTCTATCGGCTGTCACCTTGAGGAAATTCAACAGAAATTAATGAATGTCATTGATAATTGTTAACCATTTTATGTATTAAGTGATTAAAATGGAAATAACAAAATTTTGAATCAATAATCCTTCTTATTAGATTCCAAATAAATACATAATTCAAATGTCGCTTACAATTATTAATATGAATTCAGAAAAATTAACCGTTGTATTAATTGAAAAATATTGGTAGTACCATGGTAAAATTTAAATTTGTAAAAAAATTCAGATGAGTATTAAAGATAATCTGATCAATTTAAAGAATAAATTACCATCCACTACAAAGCTAGTTGCTGTATCCAAAACAAAACCCATTGAGGATATAATGGAAGCATATGATGCTGGCCAAAGGGTTTTTGGCGAAAATAAAGCTCAGGATATGGCCTCTAAGCATGCACTTTTACCAGAAGATATAGAATGGCATTTCATAGGCCATATGCAAACTAATAAAGTAAAATTAATAGCCCCATTTGTTTCTTTAATACACTCTGTAGATAGCCTTAAATTAGCAAAGGAAATAAATAAACAGGCTGAAAAAAATAACCGTACAATTGATTGTCTTCTACAATTTCATATAGCAGATGAAGAAACAAAGTTTGGATTATCATATAATGAAGCCATTGATATTATTCAAAATAAAGCAACTAACAATATGGATAATATCAGGTTTGTGGGAGTAATGGGGATGGCAACATTTACGGATGACAATATTCAAATCAAAACAGAATTCGGTAACCTTTTAAAGTCCTTCAATAAATTAAAAGCTACATGCTACTCAACATATGATTATTTTGAAGAAATATCCATGGGAATGTCAGGTGACTATAAAATTGCAATAGAAGAGGGAAGTACAATTGTTAGATTAGGAACATTGATTTTTGGAGAAAGAACCCACATCTAGTTCCCATTATTTATTATGGACACCATATTAATATACTTACTTTTTATACTTGGGTTTGTTTTCCTTATTGTTGGAGCAAAGCTATTAATAGATGGAGCCTCATCAGTTGGGGAAAGGTTAGGATTACCGCAACTAATAATTGGTTTAACTATAGTTGCGCTGGGCACCTCTTTACCCGAACTGGTAATAAACGTTTTTGCTAGTGTTGAAGGAAACACAGATTTGGCAATTGGAAATGTTTTAGGAAGTAATATCATGAATACTCTGCTGATAATAGGTATTTGTGCAATAATTTACCCAATAAAAGTAAACACTCTAGTATATAAACGTGATTCGTGGATAAACCTATTGGCAATATTTATAATGGCATTATTAGCAAATAATTTCTTTGTTAACAAGGGAATTAATTCAATAAATAGATCAGATGGAATTATTCTACTACTTCTTTTTACCGGGCTTATGTTTTTATTATTCAAGGAAAAGGGTTCAATTGATCATGAGCATAATTCACCTAAAAAAAAGAGCCCTTTTTTTTATTCCATTAGTTTTATTTTAATTGGGATAACGGGCTTATTTTTTGGTGGCAAATGGATCGTAAAAGGAGCTTCTATAATTGCTAGTGATATTGGAGTATCAGAATCTACCATTGGTCTGACATTAATAGCAATGGCAACATCACTTCCCGAACTTATAACATCCATAATAGCAGCACTAAATAAAAATACTGACATGGCAATTGGTAATGCTTTAGGTTCTAATATCTTTAATATTTTTCTTGTATTGGGTGCCAGTGCAATTATAAATCCAATTAATTTTAACTCTAGCTTGAATATTGAGATTGGAATATTAGTTATTGCGTCATTATTCTTGATACTAACGATGCGATTTGGGCGCAAAGAGAGAACCATATCAAGGTTAGAGGGAATATTCTTGACAATTGCCTACTTTGGCTTCCTTGTATGGACCTTATTTTAAAACTGAATCTACATGATGTATAATCTTACTAAACTAACCTTATTTCTTTCTATTTTCACGGTTTACGCCTTAAATGCTCAACAACAAGGCTTTGGCTTAGTTAAAAGCATGGAGGTCATCTCAACATCAGGAAACCATACACCTGATTTTAATTCCTCTTCAGTTTTTGATGGTATACCTATCATGGGAAAGAAAGCAGACAAACACAATAATACATACTCCCTCCCCTTTGGAGCCGGTTTCCACGCAATATATTTTGATCAAAAATACCTGGCCAGTAATTTATTTCTTAGCTCTGATTCAACAATATTAACAGCCCGTGCTGATACATTATACCAAAATACTTCTGCCTATGAGATGAAGGGTACAATAAGGCCAAATGTATGGGTATTCCCATTTTTAAATATTTACGGAATATTTGGTTATACAAAGGGTCTTATTTCTCCAAAACTAGTTATTCCATCTGTTACCATCGAAAACATCCCTATAATAAATACTTTAGCGGTTGATTCAACATTTGAAATAAACGATGAGATTGGATATGTAGGACCAACCTATGGAATTGGAGCTACAATTTCCTTCGGATACAAATTCATGTTTTTCATGATTGATTATAATTACTCAATAACAAATCCTAGTGATTTTGATGAGAATCTAGAGAGTCATTTTTTTAGCCCTAAAGCCGGCCTTTTCCTGGGAAAAGAAACATCAGAAATGTTCGGAGCACTATGGTTAGGAGCCATGTACATTAATAATGACCAAACATTTTATGGTAAAGTAGATGTTGTGGATATTGACCCTGCTTTTATTCCATTTTTTGGAGAAGAAGCAAATTATAGTGGAAACCTTTCAGCAGTTCAACGTTGGAATGTTATTTTAGGTGGTTCGATTATTATAAACCATCATCATCATCTCCTTGTGGAATTGGGTTTTCTTGACAGAAAGCAAATCACAATTGGATACGATTTTAGATTCTAATACATTCATTGCAAAACACATCTTTCGGCACCAAATTATAAGAACTTATCCCCATTGTTGTTATTTTATTCACAAATAGTTGCAAAATCATAAAACCAGGTATATATTTGCGTTGTTATAAATTTAACAATTAATAAAAATACATGAAAGCTAGTGATACTTTAAAGCAGCTCCCTCACAAAACAATTGAGCGTTTGAGCCAATATAGAAGGGCATTATTAATTTGTCTCGAAAATAAAAAGGATCACATATTCTCACACGAAATAGCTAAAATTCAGCATATAACACCAGTACAAGTAAGACGAGATTTAATGCTTATAGGTTATTCTGGAACCTTAAGAAAGGGTTATAACATCCAGGAATTAATTGATCTCATTTCTGACATTATTGATAGTAATGAAGGAATAAATGTTGCAATTTTAGGAATGGGTAATTTAGGCAGAGCACTATTAAATTATTTTTCAGGAAAAAGACACAAACTTTCAATAGTTGCAAGTTTTGACGTCAATCCTGATAAAATTGGCAAGTCTTTTAACAACATTCCATGTCATAATATTACCGATATGGAAAAAGTAATCAAAAGGGAAAATATTGAGATAGGTATCATAACTGTGCCAGCATCTCAATCAATGGCTACAGCAAAACAGCTTGTTAAATCTGGCATTAAAGGCATCCTGAACTACACTCCCAAACCTGTAGAGGTTCCTGAAGGTGTATATCTTGAAGAATATGATATGATAACTACTCTTGAGAAGGTGTCCTTCTATGTGAAAATGGAAAATGAAAGAGCTGCAGATCAGGTTATTCAAAGAAAAGACCAAGGCACAGCAGCATCTGATTTTTAGTTATACGATAGTAATCCGCGTTCCACCATTATCAACCCCCAATAATTCCGGAGCAGTAATAATAGCATCCTTACCACTTCTTACCACAAAGTTGATGGCAGCTTGAATTTTTGGACCCATGCTACCCGATGAAAACTGCCCATCTTTAAGATATTGTTTTGCTTCAGCAATACTCAATCTATCAAGTGATTTTTCTTGAGGTGTATTATAGTTTAAGAAAACCTTTGGCACATCTGTTAATATAAACAGCTTATGAGCATGAATCTGTGATGCAAGTAATGATGATGCAAGATCTTTGTCGATTACTGCATCTATTCCCTGAAGTTTATTTTCCTTTTTATAATAGCAGGGTATTCCACCACCACCAACAGCTATGGCAATATGACCATCATTTGCAATTTTTTCAATTGATCTCATATTAAATATAACAAGTGGTTCAGGAGAAGCAACTACTTTTCGCCATCCTCCACGTGCTTTGTCCTCTTTAAAAACAGAACCCGATTCCTTAATAAATATATCAGCCTCTTCCTTTGAAAAATATGGGCCAATTGGTTTTGTGGGATTTTCAAATGCAGGATCATCCTTATTAACAAGAACCTGTGTAATGATGGATATGATATCGCGATCCATATCATTTTCCATTAATACATTCCTCAATTGTTGTTCAAGCATGTAACCAATGAAACCCTGTGAATATGCTACGCTAATATCTAGGGGCATGTCAGGAATATCATAGGACTTATATCCAGCAGAGTTGGCCATGAGTATATTACCAACCTGTGGGCCATTACCATGTGTAAGAACAAGATTGTATCTTCTATTCAATAATTTTACCAAATTCTTACTTGCAGCATAAGCATTTGCTTCCTGTTCGTCAACTGTACCTTTTTGACCCGATTTTAAAAGTGCGTTACCTCCAAACGCCACTACCGCTAACCTCCTCATAATCAATATCACTTTAGTGAAAAAGAGCACAAATGTACTATTTTTTTCATTTAACGTGTTTACCATAAATATATTTTAACAACTAGGTTAAAATTCAGAATAACCAGGTCTCTTTTCTTTAGTATTATTTAACTTTATTGATTTTAAATGGATATTCTAATTATTATACTAATTAATTATTTTTGAGGAATGTTGACTTTTAAAACCGATTTAACTATACGCCCATAATGGTTAGTAACCAAAACATGTAATACGTGGAAGGAAGTAAACAAAATAAAGCTTATGTATTAGCTCTGGTGGCGCTAGTATTATGGTCCACAATGAGCTCTGCATTTAAAATTACTCTAAGATATATTGAATTTGATCAATTATTATTTTGGTCTTCGCTTGTTGGCATAATTGTTCTTTTTTTAATCAATAGGTTTATTAAAACCCCTTTGAATTTTAGTGCACTCAAACCAAGAGATATTTACACTTCCATGTTAATGGGGTTGTTTAACCCATTTCTTTATTATTTGGTTCTTTTTAAGGCTTATGAACTTCTTGATGCTCAGATTGCAGGCACTTTAAATTATACGTGGCCCTTGACACTAGTTATAATGTCATCAATATTTTTGCGACAGAAGATTAGCATATTAAGTTATGTGGCCATTTTAATTAGTTTTTTCGGAATTATAATAATTAGCACAAATGGTACATTCACAGGGTTTGGTAATTCCAATATATTCGGAATAATTTTGGCCGTAGGAAGCTCCATTTTATGGGCGTCATATTGGATATTAAATCTTAAGGATAAAAGGGAAGAAACCGGTAAAATTCTTTTAAACCTGATTTTTGGTTTCATTTTTATACTCATATACATGCTGGTAACATCAAAGAACATAACTTTACCAACGGGCTATGCATTAATTGGAAGTATTTACATTGGGATGTTTGAAATGAGCATTACATTTGTAGTTTGGTTATCTGCATTAAAAAATTCTGATAATACTGCAAAAGTTAGTAATATCATATTTCTATCTCCTTTCATTGCGCTGATGATAATAAATTTTACGGTGGGTGAAAGCATTAAACACTCTACAATACTAGGACTTATTTTTATCGTTATTGGTATCTTAGCTCAGAAGTTTCTGAATAAGAAATAATTAGAACAAATCATCTGATGTATACTATCATCATCAAAATTTCCATACTTTTAGTTCCAAAATAAACTGAACATGTACCCACGCTTAAGCGATTTAATTAATGATTTATTTGGAACAGATATTAACCTTCCAATTCAAAGTTACGGGTTCTTTCTTGCAATGGCATTTTTTGTTGCGGGCATTTTTCTGAGAAGCGAGCTTATAAGAAAGGAAAAATTAGGTGAAATTCAACCTACAAAAAAGAAAGTAACCATTGGGAATCCTCCTTCTTTTGTTGAGATGCTGATAACATTCTTAACAAGCTTCATATTAGGGTTTAAAATAATTGGTCTAGTAACATACTATGATCAAGTAATTGCAAATCCGCAGGCGTTCGTATTTTCCTTGGAGGGATCATGGCTGGGTGGTATTACAATTGCTATGCTAGCAACTTCATATCAGTATTACATTCAGAATAAAAATAAATTGAAGGTTCCAAAGATTGAGGAAATAATAGTACCAGCAAAGGATCAAATGTGGCCTGTTATTTTTATTGCAGTAATTTTTGGAATTATTGGAGCAAAAATATTCCACCAACTAGAAAACATGGGTGATTTTTTAGCTGATCCTATTGGCTCTTTATTTTCATTTAGTGGATTAACATTTTATGGCGGTTTGATAGTAGCAACTGGTGCCGTTGGATATTATGGTGAAAAAAATGGCATAAAATGGGAACACATGGCCGATGCCGTTGCTCCATCATTAATAATAGCTTATGGGATAGGAAGAATAGGATGTCAGATTGCTGGTGATGGTGACTGGGGTATAGTTAATCTAATACCACAACCAGAGTGGCTTAGTTTTCTACCAGAATGGACATGGTCATATGATTATCCACATAATATCATAAATGAGGGAGTCCTAATGCCAGATTGCTCAGGATCCCACTGTTACAGACTTGCACAACCCGTTTATCCAACTCCAATTTACGAAACAACGCTCTCCATTCTTATTTTTATAGCTCTCTGGAGTATAAGAAAAAATATTACCATCCCTGGATCTTTATTTGCCGCTTATCTTATGTTAAATGGTCTGGAAAGATTCTTCATTGAAAAGATAAGAGTTAACAATGTTTTTGACATGTTGGGAATGAGGGTGACCCAGGCAGAAATAATTTCAACCTCCTTATTCTTTTTGGGATTAGTTTTCATGATTTTTCTAATTGTTCAGAACAATAAAACAAAGTTTGGGAAATAATTGGGGGGGGGAATAAACGAATCTATTTTTTAAAAAATAGTCCATTAACTTTCCAATAATTTATACTACCTTTTTAGTAAATAATGGAAATTATTCCCTAATATTTTAGTATTATTGTATTCTAAAACATTGCTAATTAATGTCACAAATTAAACATTACGATATTGAGAAAGATAGCCCTACCAGGAGCGTATTAAAAGCTATAAGCTGGAGGTTAATAGCATCAGGGTCAACATTTATTATAAGTTTTACAATATTTACTCAAACCACAGAAACTGCCTTTGGAGATATTATTGGTGCGGTTTCTCTTATAACTGGAGTTGATATAATTTCGAAATTGATTCTTTATTATTTTCATGAGAGATTATGGACAAATATAGTTTGGGGTAAATACTGGAGAAAACAGGCCGCAAGAAGAAGGGTAAGACGGATTAAGAAAATTAGAAAGACTAAGAATGATGATTCGTTGCATTAAAATATTTTTGTTTCAGATATTAATATTTTTATTTATGTCTGGTTATGCATCAGACAGCACAACTCTGGTGTACACATTCAAAATTGATGAAATGATTGCTCCTCCTGTATGGAGAACCACTAAAATTGCAATAGAGAACGCTCATAAAAACAATGCTGACCTTATACTTATAAGCATGAATACCTACGGAGGAATGCTAGATGCTGCAGACTCTATAAGAACTAAAATACTTGATTCTCAGATTCCCATATACGTTTTTATTGACAAGAATGCTGCATCAGCCGGAGCCCTGATATCCATCGCATGTGATAGTATATACATGGCCCCAGGATCAAATATTGGAGCTGCAACGGTTGTTGACCAAGAGGGTAAAGTATTACCGGATAAGTATCAATCTTACATGCGATCAATGATGAGATCCACAGCAGAAGCCAAGGGAAGAAATCCGGAGATTGCACAGGCAATGGTAGATCCAAAGGTATTTGTAGCTGGAGTTAGTGATTCAGGTCAGGTATTAACATTTACAACTTCAGAAGCAATTAAAAATAAATTTTGTGAAGCTGAGGTTATGGATATTGAAGCCGTGCTTAAGCATGCTGGATATGATAACTACCAGTTCATGGACCATAAAATTTCAGCCACTGACAAGGTAATTGGATGGCTAATAAACCCGGTTGTTAGTGGAATACTGATTATGATAATAATCGGCGGATTATATTTTGAGCTTCAGTCTCCAGGAATTGGATTTCCAATTGCAGCATCAGTTTTAGCAGCTCTACTTTACTTTGCGCCTCTTTACATTGAGGGGCTTGCTAATAATTGGGAGATTTTATTATTTGTTTTTGGGTTGATTCTTTTGGCAGTGGAGATATTTGCAATTCCAGGTTTTGGAATATTTGGCATACTTGGATTGCTATTAATGATAACTGGCCTCACTTTGAGCATGGTTGGAAATGTTGGACCAGGATTTTTTGATGTTGATACAACGGGTATAGCAAGTGCTTTTTTCATTGTAATTATTGCTTTCTTTATTGCAGTTTTTGGATCAATTATATTGAGTAAGCAGCTATTCACAACCACAACTTTTGGTCACCTTGCTTTGGAAAAAGTCCAAAATAAGGAAGAGGGTTACACCTCAGCCTCCAAAAAATATTCTAATCTGCTTGGCAAAAAAGGTAAAACATATACAGTACTCAGGCCATCTGGAAAAGTGATATTTGATGAAGAGCTTTTTGATGCAACTGCTAGGTCTGGTATGATTGATAAGGATACTGAAGTGGTTGTATATGACTATCAAAATGCACAACTTATAGTAGATAAGGTGTGAGGTTGAGTTAAATTACCTTGAATGCTTTAGTATAATCATACTATCAGAGATATTCCATCTTCTCCCAGCTTGATGAGTTTCTTCTTGTATAGAAGACCTATTGATTTTTTAAATACTTTTTTACTCATTTCAAGCCTAGCAAGTATAATAACGGGGTCTGTTTTATCTGTGATATTTAAGTGGCCGCCATTATCCTTTAATTTTTGTAATATCCGATCTGCATTTGGTTCAATACTTGCATAACCCTGCTTTTGAATACTTACATCAATTTTATTATCGGGTCTAATATTCTTAATATAACCCCTTATCCTCTCTCCTGGTGAAACTGCCTGAAATAATTCATTGTCATATAACAACCCCTTATGAATATCATTAATTATTACATTTATGCCTATTTCGGTTGGATTACAAATTAATAAATCTACCTCTTCATCTTTTTCAACAGTTAACTCATCCAGCTTAAGGTATCTATCAACTTTACAGGTACCAACAAGGCGATCTGTTTTACTATCAAGATACATATACACAGGGTAACTTCTGTTTGTTTGCATTCTCTGTCTCTGCTCAGAATATGGAACCAATAAATCTTTCTCCATTCCCCAATCCATAAATGCTCCGATCTTATTCATATCAAGAACCTCAAGAACTGCAAACTCGTTGAGTTTTATGGTTGGTTCTATTGTTGTTGCGGTAAGCCTATCTTCAGAATCTTTAAAAATGAAAGCAGATATTTCATCTCCCACATCAAAACCATCTGGAACATATTTATTTGGTAGTAATGCCTCATTACCTTCATTATCTGATAAATAATGGCCATGCTGTGTTTTCCTACTGGATGTTAATGGATTAAATATTCCCTGAATCATTTTTATGGATATTGAGTCTGCAAATCTAAGCTTATTAATTGATAATTGATATGTCATTATTGTGGATGTATTGATTCTAAACATTAGAAATAATTACACAAAAAAATACAACATAGAAGTGCTTACATAAAAAATCCCGTAATTTGCCATTGCAATATTAGGCTAATGGCAAAAAGAGGATTCCTACGAGATTTTATTGGTGTTCTAAACAGTAATGTGTTTTCTATAATATGCGGTGTGTTGGTGGTTATCCTTCTAACCAATATTTTGGGGCCAGAAGGGTTTGGCCTATACTATGCATTACTAGTTATCCCAATTATTGTTGTTAGCCTCACACATTTAGGAATTAGAGGGGCTTCAATCTTTCTAATTGGGCAAAAAAAATATCCGGAGGATAAAATAGTTTCAACGGTAATTACAACGCTAATCTTCACAAGTATTATTGGTGTAGCACTCAGCTCTATTGCATATTATTACTTATATGAACCAGAATATACAATAACCCTCATTGCCTTGGTTATCATAATAATTCCGTTTAAGCTGGGTATAGTGTACATTGGAGGTGTTTATTTTGGAAAAGATGAAATTAAAAAGGCGAACAGACTTGAGTGGTCCATTAATCTTCTAAACCTTTTATTAGCTATGATTCTGGTTTGGTGGTACAACATGGGGTTACTAGGCGCAATAATTGCCCTCACTGCCGCAAATATCTTTGTTGGCATTTACGCCTTATATTCAATATCAAAGGAATTCAGCGTACAAATTACTTTAATTCCTGAGATATTTAGGCATATGATTAAGTTAGGAATCATGTATGCATTTACATTTTTTATCGTACAACTAAATTACAGGATCGACATTCTTCTTCTTGAAAAGCTATCTACCATCCACGAGGTTGGAATATATTCCCTTGGTGTTCACATAGCCGAGCAATTATGGCAGGTTCCATTTGCAATAAGTATAGTTTTGTTTAGTAGAACAGCCAACTTAAAGGATCAAAGTAAAATAACGAATTCATCAATAATACTTGCTCGACAGTCTCTGATAATAATTATTTTTCTATCCATAATTGCAATATTGATTGCACCATTTGTTATCCCCTTGGTATTTGGTAGCGACTTTGAAGCATCCGTTAATATTCTTAACCTAATACTTCCAGGTGTAATAGTTTTAGTTGTTTTTAGAGTTTTAAGTGGGCAGCTGGCAGGTATAGGAAAGCCACAATATGCCATATATGTATTTGGACCTGCATTATTATTAAATATATTCTTGAACTTTCTTTGGATACCAGTACATGGAGCCATAGGTGCTGCATGGGCATCGAATATTAGCTACGCATTTGGGACTATAGGGTATTGGGTTATCTTTTCTAAAGTTACAGGTGTAAACCTTCTTGAAATTTTCAAATTTAGCAAAGCTGATATAAGTATATTTGTTGATCTCAAGAAAAAATTCATCAGTTAATGAATAATATCTCTGGCATTCCTATATTTTTTGTTGTCGGTCGTCCAAGATCAGGCACAACATTATTACGCATGCTTTTTGACGCACATCCTGATGTTACATTTCCCCCTGAATGCCAGTTTATTGTTAACCTATATCCAAAATATAAGAATGTGAATCCATGGAAAGAGGAAGATTTAATATCATTCTATGATGATCTATGTAATCAATGGCTTTTTGATACGTGGAAGATGGATAAAAATAAGCTAAAGGAAAACCTGTTAGAGTATGCAGGTAACCATTCATATGGTACAATTTGTAAGGTGGTTTATATGACGTACAATTCCTTGTTTGATAAAAAAGAAATCAAGCTTATTGGAGATAAAAACCCTGGCTATGCCATCTACACCAAATTACTACTTAAAATATTTCCCGAAGCAAAGTTTATACACATTGTTAGAGATTATAGAGATAACTTTGTATCCATTAAGAATGTAGATTTTGAGCTTCCAATTCCGTCAATTGTAGTGCAAAAATGGAAATACTTCTTCAAGAAATTTCGAAAGGACAGCAAACTAAATCCCGCACGATATTATACTATTAATTACGAAAACCTAGCAACAAATCCATCCACTGAGTTTGAAGCTTTATGCCAATTCGCAGGAGCCTCATTTGATAATTCTGTTTTTAATTTTTATTCCAAAAAAGATGAATTACTAGATCAGTATCCTGAGGGTTATATTAATACCTATCATACCAGTTTAATGAACAAAGTAAATACCTCAAAAATTGGTGTTTGGAAAAAAGCATTATCAAACAGGCAGGTAATGATTATGGACCAAACCGCTGGAATAATTGCTAATGAAGCTGGATATGTAAGAAAATATAATGGATTTAATCCGTTAGTAGCTTTGGCCATTTTACCTGGAAGAGCTTATGCGGGAATATTATATTTGATAACAAAACTTGTTGACACCTTCCCGTATAGGTTAAGAATGTTAATATTAATGAAAGGACCACTTTTCTTGGCTAAACTTTATTTATCCATATTTAACAGAAAAAAGCTAAAAAAATTAAACGCGGCCATAATCAACGAATAGCTACTAATCTGTTTCCAAAACAACTGGCGAAGTTATCCTGTAAACAGGATATGGGTAATACCCTGACCCCCACTGGGGAGTTAAATATCTATCAAAATAATTCCATTTTAATAAACAATCCTGTGCTTCAGGTTCAAGCAATGCTGCTATAACATTTCCCAGCTTTTGTTCCGTATATACAACCACAGTGCCTTTTTGAAAGCTCTTCTCAGTAACCTTATACTTACCCGAAGCAATATTATTATAGTGGCCTTGATTAATTCTAGAAGAAGGTTTTAGTTCACTAATTTTATATTCCTCTACCGTTAGAACCATATTGTCAGATAATACTTCCATTTGAATTCCATGATTGGTGAGTGTTTCAATTATCTCAGGATCTGATGATGTTATTAGGTAAGCGAATGGAAATTTAACATTTTTTGTTGCATAATAGTCCGCAATATACGGTATGGTAACACTTATCCTCCTATCCGACTTTTTAAACCTACCATATCCCTTTACCCCTGGAATAGTATCAGTTTCAAATGCCATAATTGTTATGGGTTCAGGAGTAGCCTTTCCTGCATATATTATGGCAAACGAGTCTGAAACCAAAGAAGACGAAAACCTTGAAACCAAAGAAGCATCAGCAGCTAACAATAGATTCTTAATCTCATCCATCTCCTGAGAAGCATACTCAAGAACTGTGAGTAAAAAATTATAGCATCCCAATATTCTTGTTTTATAATCGGCATAAACATAGTTTTCATTTAATATTGCCAACCTATTTCTTAAACCAATATAGTTAACAAGGTATCTGGGCTCTGATGCATAGGATAGCCATCCTTTTGAGTAATCAAGTCTATCTACAAATACCCCATAATATATATTGTCAACATCATACTTAATATCCAATGTATCTCTTACATTAGGCATCATTTTATCACGCATATAATTAATAAGAGACCTATCCCCATTTGGGTTCTGCATCCATGTAAATGTTATTGGTTCTTCATGAAAAGATCCATTTGTTGTATGACAATCAACCGATATTTGTGGATCCCATGTATTTAGTACACGAGTTATAACTGCCTTTATTTCTGGGGTTTCCATTTTCATTGCATCTCGATTTAGATCAAGATGTTGGCCATTATACCTCACTCCTACTCCATTAACCGGCCCCACCTGATTCCTTCTATTACTGGTACTAATCTTATCATTTCCATCTATGTTTAGAATCGGAGTGATCAATAATACTAGATTCTTCATCAACTCTGAATTTGGGTCTTTTAGAAGATCCCTTGCCAACATCTGCACAGCCTCTTTTCCTTCTACCTCTCCAGCATGTATGTTCGCCTGTAGATAAACTACTAGTCTTTCTCCAATATCATTATGGTTGGAAGGCAGAGGGTTTCCAATTATCATAAGGGGAATAGGTTTACCTTCAATTGAAAATCCAATTGTGTCTATGGTTAGGTACTCAAAATTACTTTCTTGAAGTTCTGAAACAAATTTAATCACATCATTATACTCTCCCGTTGACTTAAAGTCAGAATTTTCAGCAACAGTTAACAGTTGATTTTGAGAATTAGCATCACTTAAAGTGATAGCAACAATCAAAAATAGAAGTAATATGTGTTTCATAATTATGCTTAATTTTTTATAATTAATGTAAAAATACCCATTGTAATTGAAATAAGAAAAATGATACAAAATCACAGAAATTTTTAGTAGCTTGAAATATTAAAAATTTATGATAATTTGTAGTAGTAGTTCTACCAATATTGTGTTAAAATCAATTATTTTTGCGCATGCATTTTTGGGATGAATTACTTTCAGTTAGTCAACAATCATTAACAATTACACTTTTCGTATTGTCAATGATGCTAATCATAGAATATATAAATGTATTCTCGAGAGGAATATGGAGTAATAAACTCAAAACTAGCTCCTGGAAACAAATTATTTTCGCAGCATTACTTGGAGTTATTCCTGGATGTTTGGGCGCCTATACAGCTGTTTCATTGTATGTTCACAATATAATCGGAACTGCAGCTTTGGTAACAGCAATGATAGCAACTTCTGGTGACGAAGCCTTTTTTATGTTCTCCATAATACCAGATACTGCAATAATTATAAACATTGTAATATTTGTTATTGCAATTATTACTGGGTTTTTAGTGAACATTTTTTTGAAAAAAAATCATGGCCTAAGGAACCATCAAGAAGAACACTTAGAGATTCATAATTTAAAATCGCAATGTTTCTGCTTCAACAAAGAATTAATCATTAAAAACTTCAGGAACATATCTCTGCAAAGATTAATTGTTCTTGTAGTTCTTCTCATAACCCTTTTAGTCCTGATAATATACAACCATACTGGCCACAATCATACCTTTGATATTCTACCGATGCCCAATATGGAACATCTGCATCCTGAATGGGTATCTTACTCTTTTATTGGTGTAATAGCAATGTGCTTATTAATGATATTAACTGTAAATGATCATTTTTTAAAACATCACTTATGGGGTCATATTATAAAGAAGCATTTTCTAAAAATATTTATCTGGACATTTGCAACATTGATTTTATTGAATTTTTTGAATCATTACATTGACCTAAAAAGCCTAATAGGTGATAACATATATCTTGTACTTATAATTGCTGTTTTCATTGGTATAATTCCTGAATCAGGACCACATCTCATGTTTGTATTGCTTTTTGCATCTGGAAGTTTGCCTCTTAGTATACTTATTGCAAACTCTATTGTTCAAGATGGGCATGGTAGCTTACCGTTGTTAGCTGAAACCCGCAAAGGTTTTTTTGTTGTGAAATCAATAAATATTATGGTAGGGCTATTAGTTGGCATAATTGGTATTTTGACCGGCATCTGATTTATATTTAGTACATGTAACCAAGTTAGATATTTTATGCAAACGTTTTAATCATAAACTCACGTAACAGAACTTCTAATCCTAAATAATATGAGTGCTAACGAACACCATTTAATATTATATTATTGAAATTTTGTTTACATTTAACCATTATAAATATATTAAGATGAAAAGAAATTGGATAATAATTATTGTAATACTTTTATTAGTATTCATAGTTTATGGATGGGTAAAAGGCACATATAATGACATGATTATACAATCGGAAATCGTTGACAAGCAATGGGCTGATGTTGAGAATGTTTATCAAAGAAGAGCCGATCTAATACCAAATCTTGTTGCTACAGTAAAGGGTTATGCTGAGCATGAAAAAGAAACCCTTGAGGGTGTCGTAAACGCAAGAGCAAAGGCAACAAGCACTACCATAAACGCAGATAATCTAACTCCTCAGAAAATAGCTTCTTTTCAGAAAGCACAGGATGGTCTTAGTAGTGCCCTATCCAAACTAATGGTTGTGGTGGAAAGATATCCTGATTTAAAAGCAAATACAAACTTTCTTGAACTTCAAGCTCAGCTTGAAGGAACGGAAAATAGAATTGCTGTAGAACGTAGAAAATTTAATGAAGCTGCCAGATCCTATAATACAAGCATAAAACTATTTCCAAAAAATATGATAGCAAATATGTTTGGCTTTGAGAAAAAACCATACTTCAAATCACAGGAAGGATCTGAAGAAGCTCCCAAAGTTGAGTTTTAAGAAGTTTGTTGAAGATTCGTAAAACTAGATTTTAGTTTAATTTAAAATATAAGCGTATGAAAGCCAAAGACTTTTTCTCAAAAGAAGAAACGGGAGAAATTAAAAAAGCAATTTTGAACGCTGAGCTTGACACATCAGGAGAGATTAGAGTTCACATTGAAAATGAATGCGGTGGAGATGCACTTGATAGAGCTTCCTATGTGTTTAGTAAACTCAAAATGGACAAAACTGAACTTAACAACGGGGTATTATTTTACCTTGCGATTCAAAGCAAGAAATTTGCAATAATTGGTGACTCAGGTATTAACAAAGAAGTGCCTGAAAACTTTTGGGAGGAAATAAAAACAGAGATGTCAGTATACTTTAAGGAAGGTAAGTTTGCCCAAGGGTTAGTAACTGGAATTTCCATGGCAGGAATGAGACTCAAAAAACATTTTCCATATCACATAGATGATATAAATGAGCTCTCTGACGACATTTCCTTTGGCGACTAACATACCTGATTTTTAAAACACATGGCATATCTTCACAAAACAAGAATATTTTCAATATTTTTTGCAATCTTTATTTCCAATATTATCTTATTAAATGGTCAAGCTATTCCTGATAAGCCATATCCGCCAATGTTGGTTAATGATTTTGCAGGAATTCTTAATGTCAAACAAACAAGATTTCTTGAAGAAAAGTTAGTGAGATTTAATGATACCACATCTAACCAAATTACTGTTGTGACTGTACAGTCATTGGATGGTAATTCACCTTCTATGTTTGCCACAGATATTGGCTTAAAATGGAACGTTGGCCAGAAAGATTTTGACAATGGCATTGTAATTCTTATCAAACCTAAATTAAATAATTCTGACAAAGGCCATGCATATATTGCAGTTGGTTATGGACTTGAGCCAGCAATACCTGATGCAATTGCAAAACGCGTGGTTGAAAATGAAATGATTCCTTCATTTCGTAATGGAAAATATTTTGAAGGTATCAATAAAGCTACGGGCATTCTTATGAGTCTTGCAGCAGGCGAAATAACATCAGACGAATATAGTAATCAAAGTAGACCTGACGGGTTTGTTTCACTTATTCCATTTTTAGCATTAGTAATTGTACTTTTAATTATACGTAACAGCCGATCACGAACACATGGGATTTCATCCCACGGTAATGGATCATTACTCACTGCTCTGTGGCTTGGAAGTATTATGGGTAATAGTAGTAGACATTCTGGAAGCTGGAATAATTTTACAGGAAATGGATCAGGTTTTGGTGGCGGGGGATTTGGTGGCTTCGGAGGGGGTAGTTTCGGTGGTGGAGGTGCAGGAGGCAGTTGGTAAATTTAATTGCCATAACTACAATACAAAGGTGTATCATACCACGACATGTTTTTTCTTAACTTTGCATTCCAAATTTACAAACTGTGGAGATACTCGACAAATTAGAAGTTGTTAAAAATCGTTGGGAAGAAATTTCAGAGCAAATGAATGATCCGGAAGTCATTTCCGACATGAAACGCTATGTAAAACTCAATAAAGACTATAAAGAACTTGAACCTCTTGTTACTGCCTATAAAGAGTATAAAACTATTCTAGCTAACATCGACAGCGCAAAGGATATCCTTGAGAATGAAAAAGATGCGGATTTTAAAGAGATGGCCAAGGATGAACTGGATGCATTAACTCCATCAAAGGAAGGCCTTGAGGAAAAAATAAGAATGTTACTCATACCTAAGGATCCTCAAGACTCTAAAAATGCAGTTATGGAAATACGAGCTGGTACTGGTGGTGATGAGGCAAGTATTTTTGCAGGAGACCTTTTTAGAATGTATCAAAAATATTGTGAATCAAAGAAATGGAAACTGGAAATAACCAGAGTAAATGAAGGCACTGCCGGAGGCTATAAAGAAATTGTTTTTAGTATCACAGGAAATGGAGCATATGGTATTCTGAAATTCGAATCTGGTGTTCACCGTGTTCAACGTGTACCTAAAACTGAAACACAGGGGAGAGTGCATACCTCTGCAGCATCAGTTGTAGTTTTGCCTGAAGCTGAGGAGTTTGATGTGGAACTGCATGAAAGGGATATTAGAAAGGACACTTATTGTTCATCGGGTCCCGGGGGTCAATCGGTAAATACAACATATTCAGCCATTAGGTTAACACATATCCCAACAGGTATTGTAGTAACATGTCAGGATGAGAAATCACAGTTGAAAAACCTTGCAAAAGCTATGAAAGAGTTGCGAAATAGGCTTTACGATCTGGAATACACAAAATATCTGGAAGAAATGTCAGGGAAGAGAAAAACAATGGTGTCCACCGGAGATAGATCTGCAAAAATACGAACATATAACTGGCCACAGGGAAGGGTAACTGACCACCGTATTGGGCTAACTCTTTATAACCTCCCAGCAATAATAGATGGTGATATCCAGGAAATAATTGAAAAACTTCAAATGGCTGAAAATGCTGAAAAGTTAAAGGAAGAGGTTTAATGATTGAACCCGGAGAATAACCAAAATATATTTATATCAAAAATGAATAGAAAACAGCTATTTAAAGCCATAAAACTAAAAAGGTCATTTCTTTGTGTTGGTCTTGATTCTGATATAAACAAAATACCAAAACATCTCTTGAGTTATGAAGATCCAATTTTTGAATTTAACAGGCAGATCATAGACTCAACACACAAGTATACAGTTGCTTATAAGCCAAATCTTGCCTTCTATGAGTCCATGGGAGCTAGTGGTTGGGTAAGCCTAGGTAAAACTGTTGAGCATATAAGAAAAGTAAGTCCAGAAGTTATTATTATAGCAGATGCTAAAAGAGGAGACATAGGAAATACCTCAGCTCTATATGCAAAAACATTTTTTGAAACCTATGATTTTGATGCTGTTACTCTCGCTCCATACATGGGTTTAGATACGGTTTCCCCATTTCTAAACTATGATAATAAATGGTCAATAATACTTGCTCTTACATCAAACAAAAGTGCCTCCGATTTTCAATATATACGGGATAATAACAATACAGCTCTTTATGAAAATGTTTTAAAAACAGCTCAAGATTGGGGCAATACTGATCAAATAATGTTTGTAGTTGGTGCAACTAAGGCAGAAGCACTCAGTGAAATACGTGAAATAGCTCCTGATAACTTTTTACTAGTTCCTGGGATTGGTGCACAAGGAGGAAATCTTCAAGAAGTTGCAAAATATGGAATGAATGATCACTGTGGCCTACTGGTTAATTCATCTCGTGGTATTATATATGCTTCCTCAGAAAGTGATTTTGCAATGGTAGCAGAATCCAAAACTAAAGAACTCCAGATCGAAATGGAGAAATATCTGAAAGAAGCAAAATTGATTTAGTTATTAGCACCTAACTCTTAGTGTTAATTAAACCCCTTCAATAACTGTTGTCCAATTGTATCTGTCTTCTAACGCACCCTCTTGAATTCCTCTCAAGGTAATGTATAGTTTTGTGGTATAGGGCCCTGGAATATTTCCGTAATCATAGGTAATGTTTTTAACTCTATCGTAAACCTTCGATATTGGACTTATTATTGCTGCTGTGCCACATGCGCCAACTTCTTCAAATGTATCAAGTTCTTCAACAGGCACCTTCCTACGCTCAACCTTTAAACCTATATCTTCTGCAATCTGCTCAAGACTCATGTTAGTAATTGAGGGTAATATGCTATCCGAACATGGTGTTATATACCTTTTATCTTTAATACCATAAAAATTTGCTGGTCCAGCTTCATCAATGTATTTTTTTTCAAGTGCATCAAGAAATAAAACGGATGCAAATCCATCCTCATGAGCTCTGTTTGCAGGAAGCATACTTGCAGCATAATTTCCACCAACCTTTATACTACCTGTTCCTTGTGGTGCAGCTCTATCATAATCACGAATAACTTCAATGGGTACAGGTCTGAACCCCTGTTTAAAGTATGGACCCACAGGTGTTCCAAAAACCATAAAAGCATATTCTTCCGCAGGTTTTACGCCAACTTGAGGTCCACTACCAAATAAAAGAGGGCGTAAGTAAAATGTGGCTCCTGTTCCATATGGTGGAATATATTTTGAATTTAACTCTATTACTTTAAATATTGCTTCCTTAAAAAGTTCTTCTGGCACTTTTGCCATCATAATTCCTTCTGCTGACCGAGTCATTCTTTTCACGTTCTCTTGCCACCTAAAAAGCCTCGCATTACCATCTTTACCTCTATAAACTTTTAATCCCTCAAATGCCTGTTGCCCATAATGCAGGGCAGTGGCAGCAATATGCATATCAATTGTTTCTGATGATGAAACCTCCAATGATCCCCACTTACCATCCTTATAATAACAGCGAACATTAAAGTCTGTCTTATGATATCCAAAGGGTAATGCACCCCAATCTATATTCATTGAATTATCCATTATATCTAGATAAAATTAATGTGCGAATTTACGGATAAAAAAGAAATTATCCATCTCCAAAAGAGATCTTTTATACAGTTTATAAAGGGTACAAATAATATCCGTAAAAACCTTCTAACTACCCTAAAAGTCCCAACCATTAGCTGTGTTTAACAAAACTGGTAATGCCATAAAGACTAGTTAAAATATCGCGTATGTATGGGCCCAATAATTGAGCTTACATTTGATTTTTGAAGTTATAAATATATGAATTTTTAATTAAACGTTCTCCTTAACTTGCTATTTTTGCAACCTTAAATATAAATATATGTCTTCTTAAGAACTAATATTAAAAATTTAAGTCATAAAATTTGAGAACATCAAAGAACATAGCATTTTCATTTGCATTAACAATTTTCCTTTTCTCGTGTAGCCCTGAGAAAAAGGTAGCTATGGATTTTGCCTCCAAGTCCAGCGCTAAAAATATAATGGTGATTTCTCCAGATTATATTTATAAAACCAGCTTGAAAACTTACCTTCTTGATTCCCTCAAAATTGATAAATCTCTAGATACAGATTCTGTATTACTTGCTAATAGCAGTTACCTGAGTGATATTGATGATTCCCTTTTCTTAGCAAATTATATTCTTGGGTTTTCAAAATCATTAGCTGCATTTGGATTTAATGTTTATGATCAAGATCAATCGAGTTTATTTCTGGCTTTGGATTCAAACACTTACCAAATAAACATTGCACAGATTGAAATTGAGGAAACGCTTTACTCTTATAGAGACGAAACTGATATTTATGATAAGTATTTCTACCATGATCATAATCTAAATGCTATTTATGTTAACTCCTGGTTTGAGTTTAGTAATCCGGAAAGTATTGAATCATCTCAAAAAGTATTCTTTACAACAGATTTAATAACAGATATTCCTGATGGAGTTTTTGATTACGATATTTTTAGTGGAAAAGTCAAATACATGTACAATATTGATTCTTTGGAGCAAAATATGCTATACAGTTTTGCATATAGAATTGGTGCTGAGTACGCTAAATATACATTCGACTATCTGCTTAATCAGGATTTAAACAAAAAACTATCACCGCACCAAAGAAGCAGTAAATATTGGAGATATGACCCATATAACCATCTCTTTTATCCTGCCACGGATGACAGATTCATACCACTTAACAATCAATAAATAAGATTTTTAATTTAGAATATTACTTCTCATCAAGGGGATGTATTATTACATGAAAAATGACTTAAATGTGTCAGCAATAGATCTGTATGAATTTGCTATAGCATTTCTAGATAGTTTTTTATTGAGCCATACTGCTTGAACTATATCTTCAGAAGTTTGTGGAATGGGATCCCTGGTAACATGTGTATACATTGAGTACCAATATGTTTTTTTTAGATACCACTTTTCATTTTGTTCGTAGATGTGATATGTATCAGGTAATTTATCTACAATCTTTAATCCACAAATAGCCGTCTCTTCATTTACTTCGCGTATAGCGGCATCCTCAGCACCTTCTCCATGTTCTATCTTCCCTTTGGGTAAATCCCACTTTCCAAATCGTTTTATCAAAAGATAATCACCATCCTCATTTTTAACTATGCCTCCTGCAGCAGATAGGTATTTAAAATAACCGATAAAATACTTAGTAACACAATTGTAGTTACTCACCCTTAAACATAAATCACTCGGTGTTTCACCGGTTATAAATTCGGTTATAATATCATAAACATCTTGCTTACTAAGCACTCGATCTAGATCTGGCTTTTCAGCTTCATTTAAGGGTAGAAATGAAATTACACTGTTATTAAAATAGGCTTTCATAAAAAATATTAATCATGCTAAATTATAAAATTATGATCCCAGGTATACAATAAATAATAATTGTAATTGTAATTGTAAATTAAAATGGGTAATGAAACCATTGTTGTACTTATTTTGTCATAGTATGTAAAATACGAAAAACTTGATTAGATTATTATTGGAACCTCACATCAATTTTATTTGAATATAAATATCAATAATTATATTTTTATATTTATTTTGCATTAAATTTAAACCATGAAAAAACACATACTCTTTCTCTCTTTCATTTCATATTTTATTATGGTTGTCGGCTCAACACTAGTTGCTCAAGACAGTAATTTTGAAATGTTAAAACAATATAAAGAAGAATTAGATGATCCTTACAAACCCCGCAATAAGGATGAGATAGTTACATCACCTGCATACAAATACAGAGGTAGCAGCGTATACACAATTCAAGTCAATACTGATGAAGATGGGGATAACATTTTATTTGATGCTGCAAATGAACCATCCATTGCAATTGACCCTTTAAACCCTGACCGCATGCTTATTGGCTGGCGTCAATTTGATGATGTTACTAGTAACTTCAGACAAGCAGGTTATGCATATACGGATGATGGTGGTCAAACATGGACTTCACCCGATCCCATTGATGCTGGCATTTTTAGATCAGACCCAGTATTAGCAACTGATAATGACGGTATTTTCTACTATAATAGTCTAACAAAGAATGACCAAAGTGATTACTGGTGTGATGTTTTCAGAACCTCACCAGATGATTTTGTTTGGGATGATGGAGTATTTGCTCAAGGTGGTGATAAGCAGTGGATGACAATTGATAAGTCAGGTGGAATTGGAGATGGGAATATATATGCCTTTTGGAATGCAAGTTATTCGATATGTTATCCGGGTTCATACACAAGGTCCATAGATGGTGGTGATAACTACGAAGAATGTGACGGAATACCTGGTAATCCCATTTGGGGATTAATAACAGTTGGACCTGATGGAGAGATGTACACCGTGGGTGCAGCGAGTAATGCAAGTGTTGTTGTCACAAAATCTACATCTTCTCAAGACCCTTCTACTACAACAGGTTGGGACAACTATACCTATGTTAATCTCAAAGGCGACTTAACTGGATGGCAATCCATTAACCCAGCAGGGTTATTAGGTCAGGCTTACATTGATGTTGACCGATCCAACGGAGTTGGCAGAGGTAATGTTTATGTGCTTGCTTCCGTTGAAAGATACAATGGCGATCCTGCAGATGTTATGTTCGCTCGAAGTACTAATGGAGGTATTAACTGGTCAGATCCAGTAAAGGTAAATGATGATCCAACTACATTCCGTTGGCAGTGGTTTGGAACAATGAGTGTTGCCCCTAATGGTAGAATAGATGCTGTATGGCTAGATACACGTTTCGCACCTGGAACAAATATGTTTTTGTCAGAGTTATTTTATTCCTACTCCATAGATTATGGAAATACATGGTCAACAAATGAAGTAATATCAGAACAATTTAATCCACATCTTGGATGGCCCAATCAAAATAAAATGGGGGATTATTTTCACATGGAATCTGATAACAATGGAGCACATCTTGCATGGGCAAACACAATAAATGGAGAACAAGATGTATATTACACCTTCATAAATCCTTGGTTTGTAGGTGTGGAGGATTTTAAAACTAATTATGATTTTTCACTTATAAGCTATCCAAATCCGGTTCAGGATCAAACTACTTTAAGGTATACACTTGATAATGATTCAGAGGTTACGCTTACAATCACAGATATGATTGGGAATACTTTTGAGGTTTTTGTCAACCAAAATCAAAATGCCGGTACTCATAACTTTATATATAATGCAGACAATTTGAGTTCAGGAATATATTTCTGTAAATTATTAACTCAACATGGATCTCAAACCATAAAGATTACTGTTTTATAGTATAAGAAATTGAAATGTTTTTTCAGATATATTGTATTGTCATTTACCAACTGAAACATATATTTTTATGAAAACTTTTTGTAGGTTTGTGTTATGATTAGAAACACAGAAATTGCTGAAAATATCGCATCTATATTACTGGATATCAAAGCTATAAAGCTTAGCCCTAAGAACCCATTTACCTGGGCTTCGGGTTTACGCTCTCCCATATACTGCGATAACAGAATTGCCCTATCATTTCCTGATAAGAGAACTTATATTAAGGAGCAAATCGTAACAACAATAAAAAAAAACTTTACCGAAGTTGAAGTTATTGCAGGGGTAGCTACTGCTGGAATCCCTCAAGGTGCTTTAGTTGCAGACATGTTAGGTCTTCCGTTTGTTTACGTGAGATCATCCACTAAATCACATGGCATGACCAATAAAATTGAAGGAAAGATTGAAAAGGGACAGAGAGTGGTTGTAATAGAAGACCTTGTTTCAACTGGTAAAAGTAGTCTTGATGCCGTTGATGCGCTAAGAGCAGTAGATGCAGATGTAATGGGAATGGTTGCAATTTTTACCTATGGACTCGACATTGCTGTTGATAATTTTGAATCAAAAGAATGCGATTTGATTGCTTTGTCAGATTATAATGCCATGATATCTAAAGCTGTTTCGGAAAAATATGTATCTTTTGAAGATGAAAGGTCATTATTGGAGTGGCGCAAGAATCCCAAAAAATGGAGTGATAGCCTAACAGGTTAGATAATCTTAATCTAAAATTTTGTAGTTAAAACTAAATCCCATAATTATGATAATAGAAGGAAAACCAGCAAAAATAAATCATTCAATTGATAGGGTATATGATTTTCTAACAAACTTTAATAATTTTGAACCGCTTATGCCTGAGCAAATTACCAATTGGAAAAGCGATAATAACTCATGTTCATTTACAATACAAGGTATGGCCGACATAAGCCTTACATTTGGTGAGAAGGTTCCAAAATCATTTGTAAAACTTGTTCCTCTTGGTAAGGTTCCATTTAGCTTCTCTCTGGGATTAAAAATTATTGAGGATAATGATTCCACAATAGTAAAAATTGAAGTTGATGCAGACCTTAACCCGATGATGGCAATGATGGCAAAAAGACCGCTGGAAAATTTAGTAAATGTTATGGCTTCAAACATTAACGAAGCTTTGGAGAAAAATTAGAACGTTACCTCCTTAAATAAATATAACCTTGAGTTTCCACTTCTGGTTATAATTTCTAGTCTACCAAACTCATCCACATCAGATATTTTTCCTGTAAAAGAGCCATTTAAATCTGTAAAGTTATGCCAAGCACCCTTTAAATATAACTTATCTAGGTATGCCTCATTAACATTATTATAATCCTGATATTCTCTAAAAGATTCATAGCGATTTTTAAAATCCTCAAGTATCTCATTTAAAATATCATTAGTATCAACCTCTTCCTTCAAATATTCAATCAAGGCAATCGGATTACCAGTCTTAAGTGAGAATTTTTTTTGATTTATATTAATGCCAATTCCAATAACTGAGTAAGTCAAGCTTTCTCCCACAACAAAATTCTGAAACAATATACCTGCAATTTTTTTATTCCCAATGTAAATATCATTTGGCCATTTTATTGAAGAATTTGTATTGTATTTACTTAAGTAATTATCCAAAATACTTATAATTGATAGGGATATCAATTGAGTAAGTACAAATTGTCGAGAAGGAGAAATAAATATTGGCTCTAATATTAATGTGCCAGTTATATTTTTATTTGGTTCACTTTCCCAGTGATTTTCTCCCTGTCCTTTGCCCTGTTTCTGACTTTTAGTAACAACCACATCCCCTTCATTAGCCTTGCCTTTTTCTATTAATCCTACGGCGTAAGAATTTGTTGAATCTATTTCAGATATATTTATGACGTTAATATCCATGCATGTCCTTTGAATTGCAAATATATGATGATTAACAAATCCTCTAATTATTAATGTTTTTTATGATTTTAAAGTCATAACGATATGAGTCCATATCTAGCTCGTAATCCACTTTTTTTGTACTTTTGTTAATCATTTCAAATTGTTTTTATGGGTAGTAAAAAGATTAATGACAACACTGACTATGTTTTAAAAAATATTATTTCCGCAATACAGGAGAAAAAAGGCAAAAATATTATAAGCCTTGACATTAATAATATTCCTGACTCTGTAACACATTATTTTGTCATTTGTCATGCTCCTTCAACTACTCAGGTTGATGCCATTTACGATGCTATCTTAGATGAAGTTCAAAAAAAATGTGGCATAAAACCATTCCATAGGGAAGGTTATGAAAATTCGGAATGGATTTTGATAGATTATTTCGATATTGTTGTTCACATATTTCGAGACAACATAAGGGAATTTTACAAGCTTGAGGAACTATGGGCTGATGCAGTGATACAGGAATATGATAGCGATAAAAACTAATCATACCCAGCAAGTTCAATTTTTAATTTAAGACATAATGGCAGAGAAAAATATAAATGACAAAAAGAACGATCAAAGTTCAGGTTCTAATCCGTTTAACAGCCTAAAAGGCAAAGATGGTAAACCTAAATTCAATTTTTATTGGATCTATGGGATATTGTTTGTTATTCTAATTGGGATACAGTTCATAGGGCTTGGTGGTGAAGGAAAACAAACCGATTGGAGAGATCTAAAATTTATGCTCGAAAATGACGATGTTTCCAAGATAGTGCTTGTAAACAAAGAAACAGCTGAAATATATATTAAGCCTGGAAGTCTTTCAACAGAAATGCATAAAGATATTGATGGAAAATCAGGCTTTACAAAGAATACACCACATTACTATTATAATGTTGGTTCTGTAGATAAGTTTTATGAAGATGTTGAAAACGCTCAACAGAATAGCCAAGATCCAATCTATGTTGAAACAGAGGTAAGGCACAACTGGGGCGCTGAGATATTAAGTTGGATATTTCCAATAGCTCTACTCATAGGAGTTTGGTTTTTCTTTATGAGAATGATGAGTCGCGGTGGCGGTGGTGCAGGAGGACAAATATTTAACATTGGGAAGTCAAAAGCTCAGGTATATGACAAAAAAACCAGCGTTAATATTTCCTTCAAAGACGTAGCAGGACTTGAAGAAGCAAAGGTGGAAATAACAGAAATTGTTGATTTTCTAAAAAAACCAGAAAAATATACAAAACTTGGAGGAAAAATACCTCGAGGAGTTCTTCTTGTAGGCCCTCCAGGAACAGGTAAGACATTACTCGCAAAATCAGTAGCAGGTGAAGCTGACGTTCCATTTTATTCCATTTCTGGATCCGACTTTGTTGAAATGTTTGTTGGTGTTGGAGCATCAAGAGTAAGGGACTTATTCAAGCAAGCCAAAGAGAAATCTCCTAGCATTATTTTTATAGATGAAATTGATGCAATCGGCCGTGCCCGAGGTAAAAATCAAATAACCGGAGCAAATGATGAACGCGAAAATACCCTTAACCAACTTCTTACGGAGATGGATGGGTTTTCACCTAACTCAGGAGTGATTATTCTAGCAGCCACAAACCGTGCAGATATTCTAGATAAGGCATTAATGAGAGCTGGAAGATTTGATAGACAGATTCATGTTGAACTACCAGATCTTAAGGAGAGACTTCAAATTTTTGATGTTCATATGAAACCTCTAAAGTTAGTTAAATCATTAAAGGCTGATTTTCTAGCGAAACAAACCCCTGGCTTCTCTGGAGCTGATATAGCTAACGTTTGTAACGAAGCAGCATTAATAGCTGCGCGTAAAAACCATAAAAGCATATCAAAACAAGATTTCCTTGATGCTATAGATAGAATCATAGGGGGATTAGAAAAAAAGAACAAGATAATCTCACCAGATGAGAAGAAAGTTGTTGCATATCATGAAGCAGGCCATGCATCCATAAGCTGGCTTCTTGAGCATGCCCATCCATTGGTAAAAGTAACCATCGTGCCTAGAGGTAAGTCTTTAGGTGCTGCCTGGTACTTACCAGAAGAGCGACAAATCACAACCTATGATCAAATGTTTGATGAATTAACAGCAACTCTAGGAGGAAGAGCGGCAGAACAAGTAATATTTCATAAAATTTCAACCGGTGCTCTAAACGATCTTGAAAAAGTTACCAAACAGGCATATGCAATGGTTACCTACTACGGCCTTAGTAAAAACATTGGAAACATAAGCTACTATGACTCCACAGGCCAACAAGAATATTCATTTAGCAAACCGTTTAGCGAGAAAACAGCTGAGGCGATAGATAAAGAAGTTAAAAAAATCGTTGAAGATGCCTATGCAAGAGCAATTAAGATTCTGGAAGACAATAAACAAGGGTTAGAAGATCTTGCATCAAGATTACTGGAGAAAGAAGTAATTTTTAGCGATGATCTTGAAGATGTATTTGGCAAAAGACCCTGGGGAATTGAAACCAACCTTTTGAAAGAAATGGAAAGTGGCTCAGAAAAATCAAAAACTTCAAAACCTACTAAAGAATCAAAAGGTAGTAATAAATCTGAAAAGAAAGAATAACATCAGATAATGAAAGAAAGTACAAGTAAAGAAAAAGTACTCAAGAAAGTGCGCAATGCACTCATAAACAAACTCGAAAACCCTTTTAAGGATGTTGATTTTACATCCAATGTTTTTTTTCAGCAAAAGGAAGGCCCCGAAGTTGAGTTTGCAACCAAACTTGTTGAAAACGGAGGTACTTTTATTTATTGTGAAAATGAAAAAGATTTGGGTAATCAATTAGCGGCCTTGGTTAGTCAGAAAGGTTGGACAAATCTGTATTGCATAGACAAGAATCTTTCTGGCATGTTACAGAATTCCAAAATACATTTCTCAGATAGTGATAAAGATTTTAAGAAGCTTAATGTGGGAATAACTCCATGTGATTTTTTAATTTCAAGATTTGGAAGCATCGTTGTTTCATCTGGATTGGGATCAGGAAGAAGGATAATGGTATATCCCGAAACACACTTAGTGGTTGCAAAGGCTTCACAAGTCGTAGCAGAATTAAAGGATGCATTAGTTGGTATTAAAATGAAATATCAAGATAACTTCCCTTCACAAATAACAACCATAACTGGTCCAAGTCGAACTGCAGATATAGAAAAAACTCTTGTAATGGGAGCTCATGGTCCTAAAAACCTATATGTGTTTATGATTGATGATATGTAAAACCCATCATCTAACATTCATTCATTTTGCTAAATTTGCAAATTCATTAATATCTCAACTATCAAGTCTTGAAAGATATTTACACCAGAACCTTAACGGGTATAGTATTTCTAATTGTAGTTTTAGGCTCAATCATTCTTGATCCACTAGCTTTCTTTATTGTGTTCTCATTTTTTACATTTGTTGGATTAAGGGAATTTTATGGGCTTTCAAGAAAAGATCAAAAAAATAAAAATAACATAGAGTATTATGTTTTTGGAATACTAATTTATATCCTAATTGGTCTGTCTGGCATTGGATATATTGATGTAAGAAATACTGCTTTTATATTTGTAATTTTCTTTCTACAAATAGCCTTTGAAATATTTAGAAAAGATAACCCAGATTGGAAAAATATATCTACCAGCTTAACAGGTTATATATATGTTGCAATACCATTTGGCTTGATGAACTCACTTTTCTATACTGGTGCAATAAACGAACCTAGATATGGTATTCTTATCGGAATATTCCTAGTTATATGGACAAGTGATGTATTTGCATACTTAGTGGGAAGTATGATTGGAAAGCATAGATTATTTGAACGGATTTCTCCCAAAAAAAGTTGGGAAGGAAGTTTTGGAGGTCTCATAATGGCCATGATTGCCGGGTATATTTTATCCATTTATGTTACTCAGTTATCAGTTTTAGAATGGATGATTTTAACCCTAATAATAGTAGTAAGTGGAACAATTGGAGATTTGGTAGAGTCACTGCTAAAAAGAAACGCTGGTGTGAAGGATTCAGGAACCATATTTCCTGGTCATGGTGGTGTTCTTGACAGGTTTGACTCAATAATATTTGCAACACCCATGGTTTTTGTTTACTTAAATTTGATTTAGAATGAAACTTCATAAAGAAGGTTATAAAATAATTTTTATTACACTGCTTATTTTAGCTATACTAAGCTGGGCTACCATTGAAGTAGTTCCATGGCAAAATCTACAAATATTTTTGCTAACGGGATTTTTACTTGAGTTTATCTGGACACTTAGCTTTTTTAGGGTACCTAAAAGAAAAATTAACTTTAGCGAGAACCATATATTAGCATCGGCAGATGGCAAAGTCGTTGCCATTGAAGAAGTTGATGAAAATGAATTTTTTAATAGTAAAAGAATAATGGTTTCCGTTTTTATGTCACCATTTAACATACATGTGAATTGGTATCCAATAAAAGGTAAAGTTTCCTACACCAAATACCATAATGGTAAATATTTAGCAGCATATAATCCAAAATCATCAACGGATAATGAGCGTAATACCATAGTTGTAGAGCATGAAAATGGAAAATCTATAATGATGCGGCAAATTGCAGGAGTATTTGCAAGACGAATAATCAGCTATGCCAAATCAAAAGATGAGGTAACTCAAGGTCAAGAATTCGGAATTATAAGATTTGGCTCAAGAGTTGACTTTTTTCTTCCTTTGGATACAACTATTCTAGTGAAATTAGGAGACAAGGTTAAAGCACAACAATCAGTTATTGGAACATTCTAAGAAATTTTAACTCTAAAGAATATCCATTATTTCTTTTAAGTTTCTTATTGTATAGTCGCAAGCATTACTTTTTTTAATAAAATTCGGATCAAAGAAAATTTGCTTAGCACCCACATTCATAGCACCCAAAATATCTACCTCAAAATCATCACCAATCATTATGCTCTCAGAAGGTTTTGCACCTGACTCCGTGAACGCATGTAAGAATATTTGCGGATCTGGTTTTTTTACACCAGCCTCTTCTGATGTTATTACCTTATCAAAGTATTTTATCATTCCCGATTCACTAAGCTTAACGGCCTGCACCTCTGCGAAACCATTGGTTATTATATGTAATTTGTATTTCGGATATAAATAATCTAATACCTCTATTGCGTTTGGAAATAAATTTACAATGAGCGGACTAATCCTTACATACTCATTTCCTATCTGCTCAGCTAGTTCGTCATCATAAACACCAAATTCATTTATTGTTAACTTAAATCTTAGTCCCCGTAAAACATCTTTTTTAATTTCTCCTTTGCGATACTGATCCCATAGCTTATCGTTATGAACACTATATGAGTCATGAAAAGCTTTTCCCGAGGGTATGCCATATTTATTGAGGTTATACTTTATGTAAATCTTGTCAAAGGCTTGTAGAGCAGTCTTTTCAAAGTCCCACAGAGTCCTATCAAGATCAAAAAAAACATGTTTTATTTTATCCATAATAATACAATATTGAAATGCAAAGTTAATAATACAACAACTTCCTAACTAAACTATTTTCATCAGCTATGATACAAAAATTGCAAGTAATAACATGTTATTACATATTACCAACTTTCATTAATAATTTATTATGTTTGTCCTGCTAAAATCAAATCATCCATATATGAAGCTATCCATACTGTCAAAATTTTTATTAGTGATGCTATTAATGACACTATCACAAAAAATTACTTTTGGGCAGTTTAGTCTTAGTATTACAAGATGCGAGACCGTGGCCGATGTAATAGCACTTATAGATACTGTTTTTCTTGAAGGTGTAAATCCAAGTCAATACTCAAACATCACATTTACAGGTGATCCCAAAGCAGTTGGATATTTCAATGGAGGTTATCTTTTTGGCTTTAATGTTCCACAAGGTATAGTTATGGGCTCTGGTTTTGTTGAAGACCTTGATGGCACAAATAGCTGCTCTGCTTTTGCTAGTGGAAATACAGGCGGCGGAGGTGATCCAGATTTAGCTGCGGCATCAGGCCAAACCATAAACGATGCATGTATTATAGAATTTGATTTTATGCCAACAGGTGATACCGCCAGATTTAACTATGTATTTGGTTCTGAAGAGTACCATGAATGGGTAAATACCCAATGGAATGATGTTTTTGGATTCTTCCTAAGTGGACCTGGTATATCAGGAACATACTCCAATGATGCCATTAATATAGCAATAGTTCCAGGGACCACAAGTGCCGTTACAATTGCAAATGTGAATTGTGGGAGACAGCAAACAAATTGTACTCCTCCACCTGGATCTGGCCCAAACTGCCAATTTCTTTATGACAATACCAATACTGGCAATTCTTCATTTAGCAATACAGCTTTGGATGCTTACACATCACCTTTCGTAGCAAAAAATTCAACAGAAACATGCCAATGGTATCATATCAAACTTGCGATTGGTGATGCTGGTGATGCTGCATACGACAGTGGAGTATTTTTAGAGAAAGGTAGTTTTGATCCAGGTTCTGTTGAAGAGAATACAACATACACCCACCCCACAGTTGATAGCCTGCTTTATGAAAGTTGCAATAACCATGAGGCTATTTTATACTTTGATGTTGGGACACCTAGATCGGCTGATTATATAATTCCATACCAAATATTTGGCACAGCAACTTTAGACGAAGACTACACTATAATTGGCAGTGGGCATGAGGATACAATATATATCGATGCGGGACAACTATATGACTCATTAATAATAAGACCTTTCTGGGATAATGTTACAGAGGGTATTGAAGATGTAAGGATAGTATATAATCCTGTTATATGCGGATTTAGCACTCCAGACACAGTTATAACGCTTATTGCTGATATACCTGAATTCCCTGATACTAACAGAGTTTATAACGTATATTGTGAAGACACGATACCAATAGGGTTTGCTGACATTCTTGAAGGAGTGCCTCCTTATGCATATGAATGGTATAATAGCGAATGGCCAGTATCCATATCAAATACAGAATATATTGATGTTTCAATAACAGGAGAAAACAGTGATTATTGGTACTGCCTGGTAACTGATACCTGTGGTTATGAATCGGTTGATACAGCATTTGTGATTGTTCCGGAACTGGAAACTGATGCTGGACTTGATAAGTCAATGTGCAATCAGCCTAGTGTAGACTTAGAAGGTATATCATTGGGTGCACAATATTACAATTGGCTATCAAATCCATTGGATCCAACAATAACAGGACAAGGAAATGACACCATTTCGGTAAGCCCAACACAAACGACCGAATACATTCTTGTTGCAACTGACAATTGTACAAATTCCAATCAAGATACAGCATATGTAACTTTGGATGGTGCCGTAGCAAATGCCAGCGAGGATGGCAGTATTTGTTTGAATGACTCCATTACACTCTCTTGTAATATTGGCAACAGCAATGAAACATACATCTGGAGTTCCGTTCCAAATGATCCAGGACTATCATCACAGATTACGAATCAAACCATTAAAGTATCTCCTTCAGTTTATACAATTTACAGTGTAGAAGTAACTGACGATTGCGAATATAAAGACACTGATGATGTTGTAGTTACTGTTTATGATCTGCCTGTTGCAAATGCTGGAAACAACAACGAGATATGTTTAGGTGAGGAATATGTTCTCAATGCAACAGGGGGAATAAGTTATCAATGGGGTTCCTTACCTATGGACCCTTCATTAAGTATTAATGGTCAGGATACATTGGCTAACCCCACAGTGGAACCATCATCAGAAACATTATATAAATATTTTGTTACCGTTATCAACATTAATGGATGTTCCACAACTGATACAATGGAGCTTACGGTAAACCAAACCCCAAACATTGAACTTATTGCTGACAATGATGCTATATGCTTTGGTCAATCTGTAATTGTAACTGCATCTGGAGATATTGCAGATGATTACCAATGGTCAGCCCTACCCCCTGATCCCTCATTAACAGGAATCAATCATAATACTATAAATACTACACCAGATACAACAACAACATACTCTCTTATTGCAACTGTTGGAGGTATAAACTGTCCGGCAACACCTGAATATTCGATAACTGTTATCCCTCAGTTATACTCCTCCTTTGATATTTCCAGTTCCGAAACATGCGAGAATGAATCAACGGAAGTTACTTACATAGGGAATGCATCTGCCAACGCAACATACAATTGGGAATTTGGATTAAATGCCTCGATTAATGCTGGCTCAGGACAAGGCCCTTACAACATTTCATGGCCAAATGCAGGAATAATATCGATCAGCCTAAACCTAGAAGAAGAGGGATGTCTGTCTGATACTGTCCTAAAAGTAATTGAGATTATCTCAATGCCTCAAGCAGAATTTAGTGCAGATCCTGAATCTGGATGTGCTGAACTTGAAGTAAACTTCACAAACCTATCTTCAAATCTTGATGATGCCACATTTAGTTGGAATATAAATGGTTCGGTAGTAACAGATTCTAATGCATCATATGTATTTAAAGATTCAGGAATATACCCAATTAGCCTTGCAACAACAAATAGAAATATTTGTGTTGATGACCAGATAAAAAATGATTTCATTATTGTACATGAAATACCAACCTCAAATTTTGATGCAGACCCCCATGAAACAATCTTAGAAGATGGAATAATAAACTTTATCAACACTTCCTCTAGTCAAGATAATTTATCTTACATGTGGTACTTTGGGGATAATGACTCATCATCTTTTGAAAACCCAGAACATAAATATTTAAGCCAAGGTATTTATCTTGTGGAACTTATTACAACAACAATCAACGGTTGTATAGATAAATCCAGTATGAATGTCATAATTCATCCAGATTTTGCTGTTTATCCACCCAATGCCTTCACTCCAAATGGTGATGGAGAAAATGATAAATTTGATATAAAAGGTATAGGAGTTAGCTCATATTATTTGAAGATTTTTTCTCGTTGGGGAGAGTTAATATTTGAATCTGAGAATCTTGAAGAGCAATGGGATGGAACCTATAATGGTGAACTCGTAAGCAATGGCACATATGTATATACCATTAATTACAAGAGCATGGTAGACAAGGATTACTCCATAAATGGAACTGTCACAGTAATTAGATAAATAACTTGATAAACCCACTATTTAAACATTAACATGGTTTCAATTAATTACAATGTGACTAACACCATCGGTTTAGAATTATTTTTTAGAAGTCATAATACAAAAATATCGTGTTAAAAGATTAACAATATTCCACGCTTTTCATAATTTCGCACACTCAAAAATTATTTATCATGTCTATTATAATATCAGGCGCAGAATTAACCATCGAAAAGGTTGTCGATGTTGCACGAAATAGAGTTAAAGTATCTCTTGACCCTATGGCAGTGGAGAGGATCATAAAATGCAGGCAAATGCTTGAACGGAAAATCTCTTCCAATGAAATTATGTACGGTGTTAATACTGGAATAGGAGAGTTTTCTGAAGTAGTTTTGGATGATGATCAGGTAAAAGATTTTCAAAAGTATCTTATTTATAATCATGCAGCAGGAATTGGTGACGCAATGCCAGAAGAGTACGTGAGAGGAGCAATGCTTGGTAGAATTAACGTTCATGCTCATGGTAATTCCGGTATACGTCTTGAAATAACCCAAACTCTTGTAGAAATGTTAAATAAGGGTGTAACACCTTTTGTTTGTCAAAAGGGTTCAGTTGGTGCATCGGGTGATCTGGCTCCGATGTCTCAAATTGCATTACTGCTAATGGGAGAAGGTAAAGCTTTTTATAAAGATGAATTACTTGAGGGCAAGAATGCAATGGAAAAAGCTAAAATACCCATACCTGGATTAAAAGCCCGCGATGGTTTAGGAACAATAAATGGGTCAAATGTACTAACAGCAATGAGCGCCTTATTTTTATTTGATGCAAATAATTGGCTAAAACAAGCAGAAATTGCTGCATCCATGTCATTGGAAGCCTTAAAAGCTAATATGGGACCTTACACCGCAAAATTGCACGAGGTAAGAGGGTTTAAGGGAGCCATAAGAAGTGCTTTGGCAATAGGTAAACTTGTTGATAACGGTGATCTTAAAACAGGTAAGGTAAAATGCAAGGTTCAAGATGCATATTCCATGAGGTCTACTCCTCAAGTTATAGGAGCCGCACATGATGCTCTAGATTACGCAAGATCTCAGGTAGAGATAGAGTTAAACGGGGTAGGTGATAATCCTATTTTCTTTCCGGATGAAAATATCCAGTTATCAGGAGCAAATTTTCAAGGAACACCAGTTTCTCTGCCAATGGATATGGCAGGAATAGCTATAACAATGGTTAGTGTGCTATCCGAAAGAAGGATGAACCGATTAAACAACCCTGCTCTTAGCGTTGGATTACCACCATTCCTTACAAAAGGTGCCGGATTATTTTCAGGAATGATGCTTAGCCAGTATACTGCTGATATGCAAATAGTTGAACAGCGAATACTATCTGCCCCAGCTTCAATTCAATCAATTCCTGCAGCAGCTGATCAGGAAGATTTCGTTTCCATGGGTATGAATACAGCAATAAAGAATTTTCAGATATTAGATAATGCCTATGGTATTCTTGGCATTGAGCTTATGGCCGCCGCTCAAGCTCTTGATTTTAGAGATTATAAGTTTGGCAATGGAGTAATTAAAGCAAAAGAAGTAATTAGAAAATATGTTGAATATCTTGACATAGATCGACCTCTTTACAAAGATCATAATACTATGAAAGAGCTTGTTAAATCCTGCGAAATTTTAACAGAAGTTGAGCAGGTTACTGGATCATTACAATAATCATATAATCCTACAATTCTTAACTGCAAGGATACTAAAGAAATAAATCCATTTAAAAAAAATGAACAATAGTGCTAATATTATGCGCCCTAAGCTATTAAAAATTCTATGTATATTAACATTCGTTGGTAGTGGGTTTTCATTAATCTCAAATATTTTTATGTTTCTATATATAGGAACCATCAGAGAACTTTATTTGAGTGGTAGTTTTGAATTTATGATGGAAAGTCTTGATGTTGAAACATTTGAAGTTCTGATAATGTCAAAAAGAAGCTATTTTGCTGCTCAGGCACTAGTATTTACTGGGTCGATTTATGGCGCTTATAATATGTGGAATCTAAAAAAAATAGGATTTCATATTTATACTATTTGTCAAATATCTTTAATCATTCTAACCCAAATTTTTCTGCCAAATTTGCCTTTCCCCTTATTTGAAGTAATGGTTTCTCTTATTTTTATAACACTTTACGCTAAGAATATAAAAATAATGAATTAGGATTTTAGTAATTAATCATACCAAAACCTAAAGCGCATACTTAATATCAAAAAAATTATTATAGCCTCATATTGTGCATTTTACAGCTCTTTTGATAACTATTTTAACATTATTACTGTCTTTTCTATTAACATAATAAAAGAAGTTAAATGCCCCTACTAGAAACTAGCTGCTTTTGTTCAATTTTCCTGTATTTATCATACATTGTTAATAAATGTTAACTTTACGTGATTATTTTATTATGTTTGTACTCTTATTATTACGCAAATCAAAATAAGAAAAAGCATAAATTTTGTGAATATTATAATTAATTTATATGTTTAACTAATTCATTAACCAAAAATTATCATTATGAGAAAAATTACAATTTTGCTAGCGTTCTTATTTTTTGTTGGTGCAAATATTGCCAATGCTCAAGTAAGAACCATTAGCGGTAAGGTTACTGGTGCTAGTGATGGTGCAGGTATACCTGGAGTTACTGTTCAAGTCCAAGGTACCACATCAGGTACTGTTTCTGACATTGACGGTAACTACACACTTGATGTAACACCTGACGCTACGTCTTTAGTCTACAAATATGTAGGTATGAAGTCTGTGGTTGTTGAAATCGGTGATCAAAACTACATAACCGTAACCATGGAAGCTGATGCTGTCATGATGGGAGAAGTAGTTGTTACCGCCCTCGGTGTATCTCGTGACAAAAAATCACTGGGTTATGCTACTCAAGAGATTACAGGTGATGCTTTAAACCAAGTTACAACTGATAACTTCATCAACAACCTTCAAGGAAGAGCTGCTGGTGTTTCGTTAAAGGTTAACAACAACTTTGGTGGATCTACCAATGTTATTATTAGAGGATCTACATCACTTACTGGTAGTAACCAAGCTATGTTTGTTATTGATGGTGTTCCCGTAAATAACTCAACAACAAACACAAATGCTCAGGGAGGCGGAGGCACAGGTTACGATTATGGTAACACACTAAGTGACTTAAACCCTGAAGATATTGAATCCATGAATATCCTTAAAGGTGCTGCTGCGACTGCTCTTTATGGATCACGTGGTGCGAATGGTGTGATTATGATCACAACCAAAAAAGGAAGCTCCTACGTAGATAGTGGTGAAGATAGAGTTGGTATAACTATTAACTCAAGCGTTCAAATGGGTCAAGCTGATAAAAACACATTACCAACTTATCAAAAAAGTTATGGTGCTGGTTATGGTCCATACTATAGTGGTGGTGACTACCCTGGTCTCTCAGAAGAAGAAATCAATGGTACTATGAGTTTAGTTGTTCCATTTACAGAAGATGCTTCTCAAGGACAAGCATTTGATCCAAGTTTGATGGTATATCAATGGGGAGCCTTCGATGAAGCATCTCCAACATACAACCAAGCAACTCCATGGGTTGCTGGAGCAAATGATGCTAACGAATTTTTTGAAACAGCATGGACTTTACAAAATAGTATTGCCTTTGATGGTGCAGGAGAAAAAAGCACATACAGAGTTGCTTATACTAACTTTGACCAAACAGGTATAATGCCTAACAGTTCTTTAAAAAGAAATAACTTCACCTTTAATGGTTCTTATAACTTAACAGATAAATTAACTGTTAGTGCATCTGCAAGTTATATAAACACACAAGGTAAAGGTCGTAACTCAACTGGTTATAGCGACAACATTATGTCTGAATTCAGACAATGGTGGCAAGTAAACGTAGACATTCTTGAGCAAAAAGATATCTACGATGCAACAGACCGTAACGTTACATGGAACAGAAGTGGTACATATGATCCATTCCCTATTTACTGGGATAACCCATATTGGACCAGATATAAAAACTATGAAACAGATGCTAGAGACAGGTTATTTGGTAATGTAATGCTTAATTACGAAGTAACAGACTGGTTCAGCCTAATGGGACGTGCAGCAATCGATACTTATGCTGAGATTCAAGAAGAAAGACGTGCTGTTGGAAGTATTTCAGCTAGATTTGGTATTAGTAGAGGTGATGTTCAATCTGGTTACCAGAGAAAAAACAGAAACTTTACTGAAACAAATTTTGACGTAATGGCTAAGTTTAATAACAACATTACTGATAATTTAACCTTTAATGGTCTTTTAGGTGTTAACATAAGAAGAACTACAATAAACTCAATCTTTGCATCAACTAATGGTGGATTGGTAGTTTCTGACCTTTATTCTCTTGAAAACTCTATTAACCCAGTACTTGCGCCTGTGGAAACAGCCTCAAAAGTTGGTGTTGATGGTATTTACGCAACAGTTTCATTTGGCTGGAATAATATGCTTTATTTAGACGGAACAATAAGAAGAGACCACTCTTCAACATTACCTGTTGATGAAGCTGTATATTATTATCCATCTGTTGCGGCAAGTTTTATATTTTCAGAAGTACTTGATGCTGATTGGATGCAGTTTGGTAAGGTTAGATTAAATTATGCTAAGGTAGGTAGCCCTGCTCAGTTTGATCAGCTTTTAGATACTTATTCAAAACCTGCACCATTTGGTTCAGTTACATTATTCTCTGTGCCTAGCACAAAGAAAAATTCATCATTAAAACCTGAGAATACAACAAGTATGGAAGCTGGTTTAGCAATGAGCTTCTTCCAAAATCGTCTTGGATTTGATGTTGCTTACTATAAAACAAATACAGTTAACCAGATTATCCCTGTTGCTGTTTCAGCAGCTACTGGATACGCAACTAAAGTTGTTAATGCTGGTGAGATTCAAAACCAAGGTGTTGAACTTATCGTTAACATAGCACCTGTTGTAACTAGTGACTTTAGATGGGACATCGCATTGAACTGGAGTCGAAACAGAAATGAAGTTCTTTCATTGTATGAAGATGCTACAAATATGCAGCTAGGTAGATTCCAAGGTGGTATTTCAATTAATGCTACTGTAGGGCAACCATTCGGAACAATTATGGGTACTGATTATGTTTATGAAGGTACAGATGCTTCTGGTAATTCTGTGACATATGACCAACCTGTTGTTAACAGTTCTGGTTATTATCTAGAGACATCAACTTCTGATCAAGTTATTGGAGACCAAAATGCAGACTGGAATGGTGGTATGCTAAATACACTGTCATTCAAAAACTGGTCATTTAGTTTCTTATTTGACTGGCAAAAAGGTGGTGATGTATTTTCACTGGATCAATGGTATGGTCAAGGAACAGGAGTATATGACAACACAGTATTCACAAATGATTTAGGAAATCCTGTAAGAGATCCTGTTGTGGATAATGGCGATGGTACATATGCTGCAAATAGTGGTGGATTGATTCTTCCAGGTGTTACTGAAGATGGATCACCTAACACTGTTCGTATTGAAGGTAATAACTATAAGCAAGCTGGTTGGGCTCGTAACCCTAATTCCAGATATGTATTTGATGCATCGTATATCAAGCTAAGAAACATCAGCTTATCTTATTCATTACCTCAAAGTGTTTTGGCAAACTCATTTTTTCATGGTGTTTCGTTTACTTTAACAGCATCAAACGTTGCTATTCTTATGAAGAACGTACCTTATGCAGATCCTGAAGCAGGACTTGCAGCTGGTAATCTCCAAGGATGGCAAAGTGGTGTAATGCCAACCACACGTAATTTTGGATTTAGTGTTAACCTACAATTTTAAATAAAACAGATATGAAAAAAATACTTATTATATTAATGGCATTTATGGTTGTAGCTTCCTGTACTAAGCTGGAAGACTTAAACAAAAATGTTAAGAACCCAACAGAGGTTCCCGCAACAACTCTGTTCTCTAATGCTCAAAAGGATCTTGCAGATCAAATAGCAAGTACCAATGTAAATATGAATGTATTTAAGCTTTGGGCACAATATTGGACAGAAACTACCTATACAGATGAAGCTAATTATATGATCGTTAACAGAACCATTTCAGATAATGCATGGGAAGTTTGGTATCAAGATGTGCTTATGAACTTAAAAGAGTCAAAAACTCTTATTGAAGCATCTGGAGACAATAGTCTTCAAGCAGTTAATCAATGTCAAGTTATTGAAATTCTAACTTGCTACTCGTACGAGAGAATGGTTACACTTTGGGGTAATATTCCTTATACAGAAGCTTTAGATATTAATAATGTTACACCAAAATATGATGATGCTAAAACCATTTACACTGATTTGATTACACGTTTAAATGCTGCTATTGCAGCCATAGACGAGTCATCAGGTAGTTTTGGTACTGATGATTTAATATATGGCGGTGATATGGCAGCTTGGAAAATGTTTGCAAATACTCTTAAGCTTAAAATGGGTATAACACTTTCAACAGCAGACCCAGGTTTAGCTCAAGCTACTATTGAGTCAGCAGTAATGGGTGGAGTTTTCACCTCAAATGCTGATAATGCTAATTTTGTTTACCAATCAGTAACTCCAAACACAAATCCTCTTTATGTTGATCTTACACTAAGTGGAAGACAGGATTTCATTGGAACTACAGTTGTTGATTACTTGAATGATTTTAACGATCCAAGAAGATCTGCTTTCTTCACTTATGCACCTGATACTGAGGAATACCTTGGTGGTGTATATGGTATCTCGAATCCATATGTAGGATTTTCACATGTGGCTGATGCAATTGCTGGAGATCCAACATTTTCTTGTACTATCTTAAGTTATACCGAAACTCAATTTTACTTGGCCGAAGCTGCCGAAAGAGGGTTCACAAATGGTGTTGCTGAAGAGCATTACAACAAGGGTATAGAAGCATCCTTTGAATTTTGGGGTGTTGGTGGTCTTGATGATTATATGGCTCAGGATGGCGTTGATTATAACTCTACATGGGTTGGTAACAATAAGCTTGCTATGCAGTCATGGTTTGCAGCATACAACAATGGTTATACTGGCTGGACAGTATGGAGAAGATGGGGAAATGAAAGCCTTCATTTTGTTGACCCTCCTTCAGTGGAAGATGGTACTTTTGCAGGAATTCCAGTAAGGTTCACATATCCAGTGTTTGAACAAACTCTAAATGCTGAAAACTACCAACAAGCAGCTGCAGCGATAGGTGGTGATCTACTTACGACAAAACTTTTCTTTTTAGAGTAGTAATCTAATAGAGTTTTAACTTTTAAAGAGCTCGCTGGTTTTTCCAGCGGGCTTTTTTTATTTTATTTTCCTTATTCGTTAATTAACTTAACCATATTTATCCCAACTCCATTTTGAAACCGATACTAATAAATAGATATATTAGTTTTCTCTCCGGTTGTAAATTAAAAGTTAATGCCATTTAGATGCCAATCACATCATATTTGCTAGTAAATATGAATTTATTACCCCATAACTTTGACTCCAAATTGAGGTACTTTCATAGACTTTTAGATAATATTTTCAATCCTTAAATGACAACTAGGTACTATAATTAATTTGGGGGTATGTATACATGTAATTTATTTTTTGTTAATTAAATGTTAATTATATTTTAATTTTTTATTAAGTTTGTCAAAGTGAAACATTATAACTTGATATATTCAAAAAATATATAAGGCTAATTATTAATTATTTATAAACCAAATATTATCGTTATGAGAAAAATTACAATTTTGCTAACGTTCTTATTTTTCATTGGTTCGAATATTACCAATGCTCAAACAGGAACAATTAGCGGTAAGGTAACTAGCTCTGAAGATGGAGCTAATATACCTGGAGTTACTGTCCAAGTTAAGGGTACTGTATTAGGTACCGTTACTGACATAGATGGTAACTACTCTATTGAGGTCAAACCAGACTTCAAGGTTATAATCTTCCAGTATCTTGGTATGTCAACTCAGGAAATTGAGATTAATGGTCAAACAATAATCGATGTTTCCATGATTCGTGATGTACTATTAATGGAGGAGATAGTGGTTACCGCCATTGGTATTCCAAAAGAACAGAAAGCACTTGGATACACAGTGCAGGATGTAAGTTCAGAACAAATAGCTGAAAGCGGGAATACGGATATGATTAGTTCCTTACAGGGACGCGTTGCCGGTGTACAGGTAAACAGCTCTAGTGGCGCTGCTGGCGGTGCGAACTACATTACAATTCGCGGTGCTACTACTCTTACGGGTAACAATCAACCTCTTTTTGTTGTTGATGGTGTTCCCATTGATAACTCAACTACACGAGATTCAGATGGATATCAGGGTGGTGATGTTGCAGGGGTTGCTAGAGGTAATCGTGCACTTGATATTAATCCCGAAGACATTGAAACTATTAGTGTTCTAAAGGGAGGTGCTGGTACAGCTCTTTATGGTATGCGTGGTGCAAACGGTGTAATTGTTGTTACTACCAAAAAAGGCAAAGCATCACCATCAGGTAAGAAAATAAGTGTTAGTTTCTCTTCGTCTGTTATGATCTCTCAAATTAGTCAGGTTCCTAAACTAAACACAAAATTCGCCCAAGGTTGGGGTGGTGATTGGTACTCTGGTTTCTTCGCTTCATGGGGTCCTGAAATATCTGAAACAGGATATTCAAAGGATGCTGCATGGTCCAATGGTGGCTGGGCTGCCTTTGACACTGATGGAGACATTGTTAAAAAAGATGACCCTCGCTATGACCCATCATTGGGTGCAACAAATGTTTATGATCAATTTGATTTTTTCCAAAATGGCATGACTTTTAATAACTCATTAAGTCTTTCAGGAGGAAATGATAAATCATCATTTTATGTTTCTGCATCTGATTTGAGAGATAAAGGGGTTATTCCAAATAATGAGGTTAGAAGAAATACATTTAAAATCTCAGGAAGCTCAGCATTAAATGATAAGTTTAAAATCTCAGGTAATGCTAACTATTTAACAACAAAAGGAGATAGAATTCAGCAAGGCTCAAACACATCGGGTGTAATGCTTGGCTTATTGAGAACTCCTCCAACCTTTGACAATACTGCCGGTTATGAACTTCCCGATGGAAGTCAGAGAAATTACCGTCACGGTGGTGGATATGATAATCCATATTGGACTGCAAATAAAAACCTTTGGGAAGATCATACTGAAAGGCTCATAGGTAGCATTCAACTAGACTGGTATGCTAAAGAATGGTTGCAGTTCACATTACGCCCTGGTGTTGATGTTTATAGCGAGTACGTTAAAAACTATATAGCAGTAGGTTCAAGGACTGCTCCAGGCGGACAAGTTTACGCAAGGGATATGACTCATAAAGATTTCAACAATGATCTTATCGCCTATATAACACATGATTTTAGCGAATCTTTTAGTACATACGCTACCTTTGGGTGGAACCTCCAATCACGAGAGTATAGATATGTTGAGGGTACGGCCAATGGTCTTTCTATACCAGATTATTATAATCTAAATAATACATCCAACATATCAGCTGGTGAAAGCACATGGCAAAAGCGACAAATGGGTCTCTTCTTTGATATTGGAATTAACTGGAATAGTACTTTTTACATCAATGTTACTGGTCGTAATGATTGGTCAACTACATTACCTGAAAAGAATAACTCATTCTTCTATCCATCTATTAATGGTAGCTTAATAGTATCCGAACTTCCATTCCTAAAAGACAATAAAGTATTGCCATTCTGGAAGGTTTTTGGTTCTTATGCAATAACTGCTAATGATGCGGATCCATATAGAACACTTACTTACTGGTATCAAGGTTCAGTATCTGACGGCTGGGTTAGCCCATTTGGTGTTAACTTTCCAATAACAACTAATGGTAGTTCATATAATGGCTTTACATATGGAAATTCCATGGGTAATAACGATTTAAGGCCTGAGAAAACTAAATCATTTGAAGTAGGTACAAGCATGAAGTTCTTTTCAAACCGTTTGGGAATAGACTTTACATATTTTAATAACCAAAGTGAAGATCTTTTACTTCCAATTGACATCGATCCATCTACTGGTTTCTCAAGTATGTATAAAAATGCTGCTTCAATGTCATCAATAGGTGTTGAACTTGTACTTTATGCATCTATTGTTGAGAATAAAAACTTTAATTGGGATGTTCTTGTTAATTTCTCAAAATTTAAAAATAAAGTTGAAAGCCTTGCTGATGGTGTTGATGCATTATTCTTAGGAGGTTTTACAGATCCTCAAATTCGTGCAGTTGCTGGCGAAGAATATCGTACTATTTATGGTTACGACTGGCAAAGAAACGACAATGGTGATGTGTTAATTGGAGATGATGGGTATCCAATGGGTGAATATACTATGAAACCTCTTGGTACTGTAAATCCAAACTGGACAATGGGTATTGGTAACACATTCCAGATTTTTGACTTAACTATTTATGCACTGCTTGATTTCAGGAATGGTAGTTCAATGTGGAATGGTACAAAGGGTGCTCTATATTATTTTGGTGCCCATGCTGATACTGAGAACCGTAACGATGATTATGTATTTGATGGTGTTAATGTTAATACCGGACAACCTAATAATGTTGCTGTTAAGCTAGATCAAACCTGGCGTACAAGTGGTGAAGGTAGCGGTTTTACCGGCCCTACAGTTGATTATATCGAAGAATCTAATTGGGTTCGCCTAAGAGACTTTACCGTTTCTTACTCATTGGGTAATTTGTTAGAGAACACGTTTATTGATAACCTTGACATTTACTTTACAGGTAAAAATCTATGGTTAAGTACTCCTTACACAGGTATTGACCCTGAAACAAGTTTACTTGGATCATCCAATGCTCTTGGAATGGATTACTTCAATATGCCCGGAACAAAAACTTATCTGTTCGGTTTACGTGCTTCATTCTAATTATAACTAGTTAATTAAATTTTAAAACGATAAAAAAATAAAATCATGAAACATAATATTTTAACAAAAATCATGTCGTTCGTTTTGTTGGTGCTAGTTGTGAGCTCATGTAGCAAAAAATGGATAGACTCAGATATAAATACTAACCCTGATGCACCAGCAGACGTTCCAATGGAACTTATTCTGCCAACTATTGAAGCTAGATTAGCTTTTGATGTTGTAGGAAGTAATGATCTTACTAGAACACAATCTATGTGGATTCAACAAATGACAGGAATAGCACGCCAGAGTCAGGCTGAAGGTGCTTATACTCTTCGCTCAGGTGATGTTAACAACCTTTGGGGAAATGTTTACGCAGGTGTCTTAATGGATTCAAAGCAATTAATAGATAAAGCTATTGCTCTGGAATCGCCACACTTTGAAGGTGTTGGTTATATCTTAACCGCTGTAACACTTGGTATTGCTACGGATAATTGGAATGATATTCCATGGACAGACGCACTACAAGGTGATGCAAATTTAACACCTGCTTTCGATAGCCAGGAAGCCATTTATGGGGTAATACAAGATTACCTAAGTAAAGGTATTACTGCGCTTAGCTCAAGTACAAGCGTTTTCAGTTTGTCAGGAGATATCATTTTTGAAGGAGATACTCAAAAATGGATAGAAGCAGCATATGCACTAAAAGCACGTTATGCTATTCACCTATCAAAACGAGATAATAATGCATATTCTGAAGCATTAAATCATCTTGGTAATGCATTCACAAGTAACAGTGGAAATATGTATTATTCATATGGTTCAGGTGATGTTAACAATGCAAATCCATTGTATCTTTTTATGCAAGATAGAGGTGATATTCGAGTTAGCTTCCAGATTACAGATTTATTAACCACCTTAGGAGATCCCAGACTACCAATGTTTGCAACACCAATATCTGACACAATGGAAGTTAATGGGGATACATATTTACCAGGAAGTTATGTTGGAGCGCCAGCTGGTCAGCCATTGGATAATGCTTCTTCACCAGGGCCTGGTATTGCATCTTCAAATTCAAAAACACCATTTATCACATATGCTGAGCTCGCTTTTATTAAGTCTGAAGCCTTGGTACAAACTGGTGATTTTAATGGTGCGAGACAGGCCTTAAAAGATGGTCTTGAAGCATCCCTGAACGAATATGGTGTATTTGATCAAGGCTGGTTTGATATGATGTCATCTGAAATTGATATGTATCCGGATGATGAGCTACTTGGAGCTATAATGGTGCATAAATGGATTGCGATGATGTACAACAGTGAATCATTTGTTGACTGGAGAAGAACAGGTTTTCCTACATTAACTCCAAATCCTGACGCCGCTACACAGGAAATTCCAAGAAGATTTCCTTATGCAAGTGATCCTATTACATATAACCCCAATACTCCAGATCTAGGAAATGAACCCCTATGGCAAAGAGTATGGTGGGATGTCGAGTAATACATCAATTACAAATAAAGTTAAAGCTGCTCCCATTGGGGCAGCTTTTTTTTATGTGTCGAATATTACAATTTTACAATCTTGTCTTATAATGCTCAACGACGGAATCAAATGCATTTTGATAGGATGTATCAATGGGCAATGATGGTGGAGATTCAACCTTTAAGGGATCAACGGGTTTACCGTTCTTATAGAATCTGAAGTCCAAATGCGGACCCGTTGACAATCCTGTTGAACCAACGTAACCTATCAAATCACCCTGACGAACATGATCACCAACTTTTATCCCTTTTGCAAAACCTTTAAGATGCATATAAGTAGTAGAATATGTACCGTTATGCTTAATTTTTATATAATTACCACCTCCCCTTTTTTGATATCCCTTTTTAATTACAGTTCCATCGCCAACAGTATAAACAGGTGTACCTGATGCCGCAGCATAATCAACTCCGTGATGTGGCCTTCTTATTTTTAAAACAGGGTGTAATCTACTGTTGGAAAATCTAGAACTTATCCTATTATACCTCAATGGTGCTTTTAAAAATGTTCTTTGCAGACTATTACCATTTTCATCAAAATAATCTCCTTTTCCATTTTGCTGAAAGTAAAATGCATATAAGCTATCTCCGCCATGAAAGAACAAAGTAGCATCTACCCTTCCCAGGCTAACATACTTATCTTCAACAAACTGTTTATTATAAATTATTTTGAAAGAATCTCCTTTCCTTAAACCAAAAAAATCTACGGTCCATGCATAAATTTCAGAAAGCTCATTGGCAAGGTTTGGATCTGCTTGCTGTGCAACAATAGCATTCCAAAGTGATGACTCAATTACACCAGTAATCGTATCTGTTTTAGAAATGATAGACTTTCTACCTCTGGATACTTCTACAGAATCATTAAAATTATATAGTACGTATTTTGATGCTGATATTTCATAAGCAAAATACAAAGTCTGGGGTAATGAGTCTTTTGTTTTTATAACAGAGTAGCTATTACCTGCTATTATCTTCCTTACATCAAAGGTATCTTGTGTTCTTCTTGCTATATAATCTATTTGATTATAATTTATTCCATGGCGAAGAAGAATGTCAGCAAGAAACTCGTTTTTTTGTACAACATATTCAGTTAATACCAGAGAATCAATTACGATTCCATATGCTTTTTCTGGAATTACAACATCCTGGAAATTCACACCTCTATTTTCTGGATCATCATGTGTGTTGCAACCAATTGTCAGCATAAATACTGATAGTAATAAAATCCAAAATTTATAATTTAACATACTATATGTAGGAAGAATACAAGAAAACAAATAATCTAATTTATTTATATAATTATTACCGCAAAAATAAGAGTAATTATTATCGCTTTGCTCTTAAAATGAGAAATACTCCTGCAATAATGAAAGGCACACTTAGTAATTGGCCCATATTTAAAAGCATTGTCCTTTCAAAATCAACCTGTGGAAGTTTGATAAATTCAATTAAAAATCTCACAACCCACAAAATAACTAGGAAATAACCAAAAATTATACCTTCCGAGACATGCCCTTTACGTCTCCAATAATATCTATATAAAAACACAAAAAGAAAAAGGTAAGAAAGAGCCTCATAAATTTGTGTTGGATGGTTGGCAATTACATGTCCTGCTCCGAAGGTTTTTACAAATATAAATCCCCAAGGAAGTGTAGTTACATCTCCAAATATTTCCGAATTCATTAAATTTCCCATACGAATAAGAAATCCTGCCAATGCTACAACAATCACAACTCTATCAAGGACCCATAAATATGGCCTATTAAATTTTTGAGCAAAAAATACTAATCCGATTAATATGCCAACTGCAGCGCCATGACTTGCAAGGCCACCCTCCCATATCTTGATGATTGAAAGTGGATTACTTAGATAATAATCAGGCTCATAAAATAAACAATGCCCTAACCTTGCTCCTATTATTGTGGAAATGACCATGTAGGTTGTTAAGTCATCTAAGACTTTAACAGGTATGCCTTCATTATCGAACATTTTTTTGAGTATGATATAACCCAAAATAAAGCCAAGGGCAAATAGTAGACCATACCATCTAATGGCAAATCCCCCAATTAATGGGATTGAATCAGAAATGGAAAATATTTCAGGATTAATATTCCATACGATGTATACTAAATCCATTATGTAGTGTATGAAGTAAAAATGCTAAATGAATTCTTTCTCGAGTTGCTTTACCCATTCTGTGATTCTTTTATCTGTCAGGTTTTCTTGATTATGATCATCCAAAACAAGCCCAACGAATTTACCATCTTTATCTGCGAGAGAAAAATAATAATTGTATCCCTTGGATGGCCATAGCCCAACCACACATGATTTATCAGGTAGCCTACAATACATAGTTCCCAATCCATCTACAAAGCTTTCAGGATATTCTAATTGGTCCCCGAGACCAAATAATGCAACTTTTCTATTTGAAAAATTTATTTTCGATAAATCGTCAATTGTCATCTCCCATTCATCCTGCATCTCTCCAATACCCCATGCAGAAGTTCCAAATATCAAATTAGTATATTTTTCAATGTCTTTGATAGATGCATTCTTTAAATCGTATAGATTTACTTTGGTTTTCCCAAATGCATCTTTAATTTTTTCGGCGGCCTTTTGAGTCATTCCGTATGTGGATCCGTAAAAAATTCCGATAGTTTTCATAATTAAATTTTATTCTTAGTCATTTAAATTGAACTAATACAATCAGTTCAACCAATATTACAGAGTTTTGTTATAAGCTATAGTGATAAATCAAAGCCCTGATAAAACCGCTACAAAAGTAGTTTGTTTTTTGAATTACATGTGATAAATAAAAAAAAAGCCCTCCGACAAGGCGTCAGAAGGCTCAAACCAAATTAATTAATGAAAAAGCTATCTTTTGTCCGGATTGGACTTTGTATCTTTTAAACTACTTTTAGAACAACAACTCTTTTTGGAGCTGCATGATGATTTTAAATCAGCATTTTTAGATTTCTTTTTAGATTTTTTTGTCTTATCGTTATCGTTATCTACGATAGATGATTGAGTTTGGTTATCTGATAATTGGGTGTAGGTTGACGCACTCAGACTAACTGTAAATAAGAAACTTAATGCAACGGCTAATAATTTAATTTTCATGATTATAGTTTTTAGTAAGTTTACTGTTACAAATTTATGTTCAAAAAACTTAGAGTTTGTTAACCCCGTGTTAATATCTGTTAACTAAATGTTAAATTTTGAGATATTTGTTATTTCAAACTAATTTTGAGTACAAAGTAACGAATAAATGCAGAAAAATACAATTTTTATAATTACTCTTATAACAACCATTGCATTATCCGGAATTCTAATGACTCAAATTTATTGGGTTAAAACGGCGTATTCACTTAAGGAAGAGCAATTTGACAATAGTGTTCGCATTGCGGTTAAAAGTGTTATTAATCAGTTTCAACAAAAGCAATATGATTCCACATTTCAACAAAAGTTAGTTAAATTGGCATACAAAAAAGATATCTTAACCATAGATGATTATATTAATGCCAATGAACTAGATTCTCTCATACACGATGAATTAAATTGTATGGCCATTAATTCTGAGTATAAGTATGGTGTATATAGTAAATCAAATAAAACTATTGCAATGGGGAGTGTTGGGGTAAGTGCCTCAGAACTCTTTAGTTCATATTATCAATTCTCCTTAGGCAGTATTTACAAATCTGGCGACTACTATTTGGGAATAAAATTTCAGAATCGAACATATATGATTCTACATCGCATGGAGCTATGGGTTGTACTGTCGGTAGTATTTGTACTTATTCTAACTGTAAGCTTCATATTTGTAATAATGACTATTCTGCATCAGAAAAAAGTTTCTGAAATAAAAGCCAATTTTATAAATAATATGACTCACGAATTTAAGACTCCCATTGCTACAACAACGCTTGCTGCTGAGATGATTCAAAAAAGTGAAGTGATAAATAATCCTGCCAAAATAAAGAGTTATTCTTCGATTATCCTTGATGAAAATAATAGATTACAGAGTCAGGTTGAACAGGTATTGCAGGTAGCAATATTAGAAAGTGGAAAGAATCAATTTAAAATAAAAATATTAAATGCAAATAGAATTATTGAAACAGTTCTATGTAGTTTTGAACTCAGACTAAAAGAGTCAAACATAATAATTTCTGAAAATTTGGATGCTAGCAATCCATATTTTATGGCAGATAGATCTCATGTCATAAATATCTTTTATAACCTAATTGACAATGCCATTAAATATAGCTCAAAAAATCCTATAATAAATATTTCTACCTATAATAGCCATGAGTATGTTGTTCTAAGCGTTAAGGATAATGGCATAGGCATAAGTAAAGAATACCAAAAAAATATTTTTAAAAATTTATATAGAGTTCCAACGGGAAATATCCAAGATGTTCGAGGTTTTGGATTAGGTTTATATTACGTAAAAACAATTGTAGATCAGTTTGGAGGTAAAATAGACTTAATCAGTGAACCAGGAGTTGGTTCCAACTTTAGCATTTCATTTCCAAAATACTTAACAAAAGCAAAAAATCATGAGTCGTGATGTAACACAAACAAATATATTATTCGTGGAAGATGACCCAAATCTTAGTATGATATTAAAAGATTATCTAGAAATAATTGGATATAATGTTGATCATGCCGGTGATGGCGTTAAAGGTCTTGAACTATTCAATAAAAACTCCTATGGTCTTGTCATATTAGATGTTATGATGCCTAAAAAAGATGGTTTCACGGTTGCCAAAGAAATAAGAAGTTTTGATCAAAAAATACCCATAATATTTCTCACAGCCAAGAATCTAAAAGAAGATCGAATAAAAGGGTTTGAGTACGGCTGTGATGACTACATAACAAAGCCTTTTAGCACTGAGGAGTTAAGTTTAAGAATAAAAGCAATCCTCAAAAGGTCTACATCAAACTTAAGTAATACAAGTGGTACGATAAATCAAATCTATGAAATTGGAAAATTTACTTTTGATAGTACTAATCTAATCCTAAAATCAAATGATTCAGAACGTGTTCTAACAAGAAAGGAATCTGGATTACTAAGGCTTCTATGCGTTCACAAGAATCAGCTTCTAACCAGAGAAGTTGCTATGGAAGCTATTTGGGGAGAAAATGACTACTTTATCGGCAGAAGCATGGATGTTTTCATTGCAAAGCTTCGCAAATACCTCAAACCAGACCCAGAAGTTAAGATAAGTAATGTGCACGGAATAGGATTTAAACTGCAAGTAATCAAATAAAGAGTTAAAAATTCATAATCATTTGTTCTGTAGTTTTATGGGATCTAAACCAACCTAGTTAGATATCTCACAAATAGAAGAGCCTAATTAAAGATTAAGCAAAATCTAGACTGATTCATAATCACATTAATAAAATTAATTTGTAAAACTTTGGTAAAATGATATAATTTTACACAGACAATTAATATTTGTAATTATTTATCTTTTAATTGGGCAATTAAATCTAAAAATATGTTTGAAAAAGAAGTGTATATCAAAAGAAGAAGTCAGTTGAAAAGTGAAATAAAATCAGGTATTGCTCTTTTTTTAGGTAATGTTGACACTGCTTTCAACTATCCTGCTAATCTATACAGTTTTAGACAGGATAGTCAATTTTTATATTTCTTTGGGTTAAAAAATCCTGGATTTGCTGGTATAATTGACTTTGACAACAATAGTGAATATATTTTCGGGAATGATTTCGACATAGATGATGTTATTTGGATGGGAGTTCAGCCAAAGGTGAGTGAACTTGCTGCAAAAGTAGGGGTCCATAAAACAGGACAATATAAAGACATGATCGACTTAATATTAAAAGCAAAGAATGAATCACGGAAGATTGATTTTTTACCTGCATACAGAGGTGAAACCATAATAGAGTTATCAACTCTGCTGGGAATATCAATTAATGATGTGAAGAAACACGCTTCGGAAAGACTGATAAAAGCAGTAATTAAAATTAAAGAGATCAAAAGTGAAGAAGAGATTAAAGAGATAGAAAAAGCAGTAGACATAGCATACGAAATGCATACCACATCTATGCGAATGGCTACGCCTGGTAGAATTGAACAAGAAATAGCAGGGACAATAGAGGGAATATCCTTAGCTTTAGGTGGGCCCGTTTCATTTCCTATTATACTGAGTCAAGATGGTCAAACACTTCATAATCATCATCATGATAATATTCTAGAGGTTGGAAGAATGATGGTTACGGATGCAGGAGCTGAAACTCAAGAATGTTATTCGAGTGATATTACAAGAACAGTGCCTGTGGGAGGTAAATTTAACAAAAGGCAGGCTGAAATTTACCAGATAGTTCTTGATGCAAATTTAGCAGCAATTAATGCTGTTGAGGCTGGAACTAAATTCAAAACGATCCACTTTATTGCCGCAAAAGTTATTATTGAAGGATTAATTAAGTTAGGCCTTATGAAGGGCGATTCTGACAAAGCTTTGGAAGCAGAGGCTCATACATTATTTATGCCACATGGACTAGGTCATATGATGGGAATGGATGTTCATGACATGGAAGGATTAGGTGAAAATTATGTTGGTTACGACGAAAAAACTGAGCGAGAAACATCCTTTGGAACCGCATATTTAAGATTGGGAAAAGAATTGAAATCAGGATTTGTTATTACCATAGAGCCTGGAATCTACTTTATTCCTGAGTTAATAGACAAATTTCGCAAAGAGAATAAGTTTAACGATTTTATCAATTATGATAAAGTAGAAACCTACAAAGACTTTGGTGGTATAAGAATAGAGGATGATGTATTGGTAACAGAAAATGGCTTTCGTGTTCTTGGAAAACCGATTCCTAAAACAATTGAAGAAGTTGAAGCAGTTATGGCAAACCCCTTATAAGCTTATTTGCCTTCCGCTTTGGATTTTATAAATTCATAAAATAACCTCACTCCCACTCCTGTTCCTCCAACAGTTCTATATGCATTTGATTTTGACAAAAATGCTGGGCCCGCTATATCTAAATGAATATATGGATAGTCTGTAAAATGCTCGAGAAATTTACCTGCAGTTATTGCACCTGCTTCAACACCTCCTATGTTTTTTCTATCGGCAATTTCAGATTTTAGCATGTCTGCATATTCGTCCCACATTGGAAATTCAACTATACGTTCATGAACTTTGTCAGCCGATTTACATAAACTTGAAAATTCCTTATCCGATTTAACCTTCATCCCAACCATAGCCTGAGAACCAATTGCCCTTGAAGCAGATCCTGTTAAAGTTGCAATATCGATAACTAACTCTGGATTATACTTTTTAGCATAGCTAAGAGCATCAGCAAGAATCATTCTTCCCTCCGCATCCGTATTAAGAACTTCTACAGTTGAGCCATCAAACATTGTAACAACATCACCAGGAGTATAAGCATTCCCGTCGGGTCGATTATCAGTAGCAGGAATAAGCCCAATTACATGAACTGGTAGTTTTGCTTTAGATATTGCATACATTCCACCAATTACGGCTGCAGCGCCTGCCATATCACATTTCATGGTATCCATAAAGTTTGATGGTTTCAGACTAAGACCTCCAGTATCGTATACAACGCCTTTACCAACAAAAATATATGGTTTCTCATTAATAGCATTTTTAGGTTTCCACTCAAAAATTGTAAAAGTAGGAGGATTTATACTACCTCTATTAACCGCCAAAAGACCACCCATTTTTAAGCTTTCTATCTTTTTCCTGTTAAATATTTCAACTTTTGCACCTGAATCATCACCCAAAGCTTTTGCCTCAGCAGCAAGCTGTTCAGCAGTCATAAAGGAATCTGGTTCGTTTACATAATCACGAGAATTATAAACCGCGGATGAAATAACCATTAGCTCGTCAATATCTTTATCACTTACTTCATTTGAATAAACTGATATTTCTTCTAAGCTATTGCATTTTTTATTTTCGCCAGTTTTGTATTTAAGGAATTGGTAATTACCCAAAACCATACCTTCCACAAAGGCAATTACATCATTTCCACTAAAGCTAGTTGACGATACAACAGCTTTTGTAATTTTTGATCCGTTTAAAAAACCAAGAGCTTTATTACCCAATACTCTTATTGATTCTGACTTTTCATTTACATTTGCTTTCCCAGGGTAATATGCTATGAATAACCTCTTGTTAAAACGGTTAACCTCAACTATATCTTTTTTTACCTTTCGCATATTCTTGATATAACTTACTTCTTCCCTACTAAAGCTTAAATCAAGAAGGTCTTTATTTGACTTTACTAAATAAATAATATTAGCATTTGATGGTTTACGTGTGGACTTTTCAACTTTCATTTTTTTCAATTTTAATGTTATGCAAATATAATCAGATGCTCAATAAATATTGCAGATTAAATTTTATTATATGACGCCTTTACTTGCAACTATAAATTCTTTTACCTTGCTGATAACCACATCGGTTGCGCCTGAATTTTCTATTACATATTGTTGCGAGACCTGAGAACATTTCTCATAAAATTTTCTATCTGTCATCAACTTTGTTAAAATTTCTTTTGCTTCCTTGTAGCTAGATATTGAGAATCCTACTTCAAGGTTTTGTAAATCTATGGCCTCTTTAAATCTTTTATGATTTGGACCAAAAAGCACTGGAATACCATAAGTGGATGCTTCCAAAAGGTTATGAATACCAGCACCAAATCCTCCTCCAACATAAGCAACATCAGCATATCTGTATAATTTGGAGAGAAAGCCTATTTCATCAATTATAAGAACTTTACAATTTTTCATGTTGGATTTATTAGCCTTACTATATCTAACAGGATTATACTTTTTAAATCTTTTTAATATGTCGTTTATATGGTCATCTCCTATTAGATGTGGTGCAATTATATACTTAAAATCTAAATTTGATTTTTCAAGTAAGTCATAAATAATGGCTTCACCTTGTGACCAGGTACTCCCTCCCACTAAAATTTTTGATTTTAAGACATAGCTTTCAATTATTGGAAATGAAACATCCTCATTCTTAATTTCTATAACTCTGTCGAAACGGGTATCACCACTTATTTCAGAATGGCTGATACCAATATTTTGCAAAAGCTTGATTGATATGTTATTCTGCACAAACAAATAGCTTATTTTATTTAATTGCTTTGCAAACCAGAATCCGATTGGCTTGAAAAAAATCTGAGAAGGCCTAAAAATAACAGAAACAAATAATAGTGGTATTTTTTGTTTATAAAGTTCATTTATGTAATTAAACCAAAACTCATATTTTACAAAAATAACCATCTGTGGTTTAACTATACTAATGAACTTCCTTGCATTTCCAATTGTATCCAGTGGAAGGTAACTTATAAAATCTGCACCTTTATAATTTTTCCTTACCTCATAACCTGATGGCGAAAAGAAAGTAAGCAAGATATGGTGATCTGAATAAATAGTCTTAATTCTCTCTATTATTGGTCTTCCTTGCTCAAATTCACCCAAACTTGCAGTATGTATCCATATGACAGGTCGTTTTCCTATGTGAGAATTTTTTAGATTTTCAAATACTTTCCTCCTCCCACTGGACCATAACCTCGCTTTTTTATTAAATGGCGAGGCTATTGTTATGCCCAATGAATAAATTCGTAGTAAAAAGGTATATAAAAAAATCATGGATTAGTTATAATAGTAATTATCAGGAGCACGCTTATAAATGGGTAACATCCAGCCTATTTTCATTCCTATGAAATAATCAAAGTAATTGTTATTATCCTTCTGCTTGCTATGAAAATCCCAATCTCTTAAGCTTTTTGTGAATGCTTGTTGAAATTCAAATCCACCATAGAAATTTAAAATTCTTGAGTTACTCATAAAATACCAACCTACAAATTGGTTCAAGGAAACGCCTCCGGTTAGCATATCATAGCCCTTTGCATAATCGCCAGAAATTTGGGGAGCTGTTTGATTCTGATTATCAATCTTCATACGAGTTAGCATGTATCCAATACCTCCGCTTATTAATAATCCAGAGTTAGGGTTAGGATTTAGGATCGGAAATTTTTTTCCAATACTAATGTTGAAATTGTATCCTCTCTCATAGAGGGTATATAGAGCAAACGTTCCATTACCATCCATTATATGCCCATCACTAGTTTCTACCATCCACAAAATCGAATCTGCATTCTTTACATCGTTACCAAAAATAAAGTTTACGTCAAAGGAATATATAAAATTCTGATCTGTTTTATATTTCAGACCAACTCCAATGGTGGAGTTATCTCCATATTTCTTTGATATGTCACCTCCGGCAAACTGATAAGAGTATGATAAAGTAGGTACAAAAGCTGATACAACAGAATCCCTGATTTGAAACTGGCCATGCATATTTGTAAATATGATCATGAGCAAAATGATCAAAACTAATCGTCCTTTCATAACAAATACTATCTAATTTATGCAAAGATAAGGCAATTTTAAGATGCCTTTGCCATACAAACGTGCCCAATCCCTTTTTGTTTTATTTTCTCAACTTTTTACTATTGTACAGATCTATTTAGTTCAACTTGTTTATCTTTGCAGCCCGCTGTTAATCTTTTAACATAAGCAGATATGAAATATAATATGGTTGACCTTGTTGGCCAATACAATAGAATAAAACCTGAAGTAGATGAAGCTGTTTTAAAGATAATGTCAGAAGCTAGCTTCATAAATGGACCTTCCGTTCGAAGTTTGCAAGCTAATCTTGAGAGCTACCTGGGCGTAAAGCATGTAATCCCTTGCGCTAATGGAACGGATGCATTGCAGGTGGCGCTAATGGCACTGAATTTAAAACCTGGTGATGAAGTTATTACTACATCCTTTACGTTTATAGCTACTGCAGAGGTCATAGCCCTATTAAATCTAACACCAGTTTTAGTTGATGTTGAAGCAGACACTTTTAATATAAATCCAAAGGCCGTGGAAGCGGCAATAACTGACAAAACAAAAGCCATTATTCCAGTGCATCTTTTCGGTCAATGTTCTGATATGCATGCTATTAATGAAATAGCCGAAAAAAACAACCTTTATGTTATTGAAGATACCGCTCAGGCAATAGGTGCAGACTTTAAATGCCCAGAAAGTGGTGAAATAAAAAAAGCAGGAACCATAGGACACATAGGATGCACCTCTTTCTTTCCATCAAAAAACCTAGGTGCTTATGGAGATGGGGGAGCAATCTTCACAAATGATGATGAATTAGCAGAGAAGATGCGAGTGGTTGTAAATCATGGAATGAAAATTAGATATTATCACGACGAAGTTGGAATAAATTCTAGATTGGATAGTATACAGGCTGCTATTCTTGATATCAAATTAAGGTATCTTGATGAGTATGGAAAAGCCAGGCAAGAAGCTGCTAATTTTTATAATAGGGCGTTTTCAAATTGTACTAAAATTACAACTCCAAAAATAAGTGATTTTACAACTCATGTCTTTCATCAATACACACTGGTATTGAACGATATAGACAGAGAAGGTTTGATGAAACATCTTGCAGAAAAAGGAATAGCATCAGCTATTTATTATCCAGTACCATTGCATCTTCAGAAAGCTTATTTAGATCCACGTTACAATGAAGGTGATTTTCCTGTAACAGAGATGCTATCCAAATTGGTAATGTCTTTACCAATTCACACAGAACTTACTCCTGAAATCCAAAAGGAAATTACGGAAGCAGTTTTGGAGTTTGTTGAAAAATAATTATCCCCAAATATTTAACTATGCCGGATTTTTTATGCATTTTTGCTAATTATCCGGCATTTTATTGTGCCTCCCACTAATTTATCGAATATGGAAAGCACCTTTTTTGCGCATGAATCAGCAATAATTGACGAAGGCTGCCACATTGGAAATGGCACTAAAATATGGCATTTTTCTCATATTATGTCAAACTGTAAGCTTGGTAATAACTGTAATATAGGGCAAAATGTAGTTGTATCTCCTGAAGTGATTTTGGGTAATAACGTTAAGGTTCAGAACAATGTTTCTATATATACTGGCGTTATATGCGAGGATGATGTATTTCTTGGCCCCTCAATGGTTTTCACAAATATTATAAATCCTCGAAGTAAGGTAATTAGGAGAGGTCAGTACACTTCAACTTTAGTAAAAAAAGGAGCAAGTATTGGTGCCAACGCAACAATAGTATGTGGACATGACATTGGCGAATACGCATTTATTGGTGCTGGAGCAGTAGTAACCAAAGAAATTCCAGCATATGCATTAGTTGTTGGTAACCCTGCAAAGCACATAGGATGGATGAGTGAATATGGTCACAGACTAGAATTTGATAACCAAGGATTTGCAATATGCCAAGAAAGTAAAGAGAAGTATTCTCTCAAGAATAATAAAGTACGTAAAGTTAAATAGCTCTTTTAGTTAATCCTTATCTTTTGAATATACCAATGAAAATACTTGTAACTGGCGGAACAGGATATATAGGATCTCATACTGTAGTTGAACTACAAGCCAAGGGCTTTGAGGTAGTAATAGTAGACAATTTAAGTAATTCTAGCTCTGATATTGTTGAAAAAATATCAGAGATTTCTGGTATTATTCCCAAGCTAGAGATTTTTGATTTAACAAATAAAGATTTAGTAGCAGACTTCTTTAGTCGCAATAACGATATCGTTGGTATTATACATTTCGCTGCATACAAAGCAGTTGGGGAGTCGGTTAATAAACCACTGCTATATTATAGAAACAATATAGAATCCCTAATAAATGTGATGGAAGGAATGCAAACAAATGGTATTGAAAATATAGTCTTTTCATCATCATGTACTGTTTATGGGCAACCTGATGTGCTTCCTGTAAACGAGCAAGCGCCCATTAAGATTGCTGAATCTCCATATGGTAATACAAAACAAATATCCGAGGAAATAATTCAGGATACTGTTAAATCGAGTAATATTAACGCAATTGCGCTGAGATACTTCAATCCAATTGGAGCCCATGAAACTGCACTCATAGGTGAATTGCCATTGGGAGTTCCCAATAACCTAATGCCTTTCATAACTCAAACGGCAATTGGAATTAGAAAATGTCTAAGTGTTTTTGGTGATGATTACCCAACCCCTGATGGAACTGCAATCAGAGATTACATACATGTAGTTGATCTTGCCAAAGCTCATGTAATTGCAATTGACAGAATGATAAGTAAAAATATGAAGGATGATTTGGAAATATTTAATTTGGGTACTGGGAATGGCTATTCTGTGCTTGAAGTAATAAATTCCTTTGAAAGAGTATCAGGATTAAAATTAAATTATCAAATAGTTGGCAGAAGAGAAGGTGATATAATTCAAGTATGGGCTGATCCAACATATTCCAATGAAGAATTGGGATGGAAAGCGGAGATGGGAATTGATGAAATGACAAATTCTGCTTGGAATTGGGAGCAGTTTCTATCAAAAAAGAAGTAATTTAACTCCATGGATAAGAAAAAAATACTCATAACGGGGGCTGCTGGTTTTATAGGCTCACATGTTGCAAGGTTATTTGTCAATAAATATCCTGAGTATGAAATTTATAATCTGGATAAACTTACTTATGCAGGAAATCTTGAGAACCTGAAGGATATTGATAATAATTCAAACTATAAATTTATCCTTGGTGATATAGTAGACTCTGTATTTGTAACTAACCTTTTCAGAGAACATAATTTCGATGGGGTTATACATCTTGCGGCCGAATCACATGTTGATAGATCCATTGAAAACCCAATGGACTTCATAATGACGAACATTGTTGGAACAGTCAACCTATTAAATGCTGCAAGAGAGATATGGAAAGATGATAATAAGGATAAAAGGTTTTATCATGTAAGTACAGATGAAGTATACGGATCATTAGGTATGGAAGGGTTCTTTTATGAGGATACTCCCTACGACCCACATAGCCCATATTCTGCATCAAAGGCAAGTTCAGATCATTTGGTAAGAGCATATCATGATACATATGGTATGCCAATAATTATATCAAACTGTTCAAATAACTATGGTCCAAATCAATTTCCTGAAAAGCTCATTCCCCTCTTCATAAATAATATTAGGAATAATAAGTCTCTCCCTGTTTATGGTAAAGGTGAAAATATTCGTGATTGGTTATATGTAAAAGATCATGCAGTTGCCATAGATGTAATTTATCATGGAGGAAAAATTGGAGATACTTTTAATATAGGTGGGCACAATGAATGGACTAATATTGACCTGATAAGAGTAATATGTAAGGTAATGGATAAGAAGCTTGGGCGTGTAAATGGATCATCAGAAGAACTTATAACCTTCGTTACTGACCGTGCTGGGCATGATTTACGATACGCAATTGACTCACAAAAACTTCAGAATGAACTTGGGTGGAAGCCATCACTGCAATTTGAAGAAGGGATTGAAATAACAGTTGATTGGTATATTAATAATCAAGAATGGCTCGATAATGTCACATCGGGGAAATACCAGAAGTATTACGATAAAATGTATGGGAACAGATAGGTAATTACCTAGTTACTTGCATTTTCATCCCTATAGATTGCCACGCCCTCTTTCGCTAGTTTATTTATGGTTGGATTCAGCATAAATGAACTAATATGCCATTGAAAGCCAAACAGGTTACTTATTTCTGTTTCAAGAGTTACTGCAGCAAGGGAGTCTATTCCATAGGTCATAATATTTTTATCGCAGTTAATATCTTCTCTGTTATAATTATGGTTTCTAACTATCCAGTTTATTATCCATTCTCTGATAGCTGCCTCAGTGGGTTCGGGATTAATAACTTTATGATCCTCCTGATGTTCTGATGAATTAATATTTTCCCACTCTGCCAATTTATTCAAATCATCATGCAGATAATCGTACTTTGCTTGCCTATGTTGTATTTTCCCACTGGAGGTTATGGGTATACTTCCAGGTCTTATCAAAATTACTGCATGAACATCAATCTCATGATTCTCCGTAATAACTTCTCTTACTCTATGAATTATATCTGAATAATTAGCATCTCGCATTGAAGACCTTTCGATTTCTTGAACAATTACCAATTTTTCAGATTCGTTAATAGAAACAGGAAATGCAGCCCCGCCATTTTGTCTTAATTCTGAGATATTGTTTTGGATACTATATTCAATATCGGTTGGATAATGATTCATCCCTCTTATGATTATGATATCCTTTAACCTGCCTGTAACAAAAAGTTCATTCCCATTAAAAAATCCCATGTCACCAGTTCTAAGAAAAGGACCATCTGTACTGTCGCCGATATAAGCATTAAATATATTATCTGAGTCTTCTTGATTTCTCCAATAACCTTGGGCTACAGTTGGCCCTTGAATCCAAATTTCTCCTACCCTATCCTTATCACATTTCATTTTGGAGACTGGATCAACTATCTCGATTCTCATATCCATCCATGTATGACCACTTCCTACTATACTTGTTGTCTTTTCTGTTTCCTTTTCACAAACTACGACATCTTTTTTTGATAATGAAGAAGTATCAACATCAAGATAATTTGGATTATCTTCACTATTACCACCCGTAACTAATAATGTAGTTTCTGCCATTCCGTAACAGGGATAGAGTTGATTCTCTCTTACATTTGATTTTCTAAAAGCATCAGTAAAATTCTTAAGAGTAGTTTTTCTAATGGGTTCTGCACCACAGAAGAAAACCTTCATTGAGCTCAAATCCAAAGCGTTGCGATCTTCTTCTTTTGTTTTATCAATACAATAATCAAATGCAAAATTCGGTCCTCCTGCAATAGTTCCTCTATATTTATGGATTGCACTTAACCAGTTTAAAGGATTTTTTAGAAATGCCATTGGAGGCATGTTTACATTTAAACAACAAGCATATGGCGCTTGCAATACGCCGCCAATAAGGCCCATATCATGAAATAATGGAAGCCAATGAACACCTACCGTTTCCTTACTTATACTAAATGATTGACGAATATATTCTGAGTTATACAAAAGATTTAGCTGAGTTATCATTACTCCTTTTGGTTGTCCTGTTGAGCCGGATGTGTATTGGATTAAAGCCAAATCTTCTGAATTTAATTCTTCATTTTGGAAGTGTTTATGTTCAGACTCATCAATGTCCTCATAAATTATCCATTTTAGATTATTAAAAACCTCATTATCACTATAGTTTCGTTGAATATCATCGTAAACTTGTTTTGAGACTAAACAAATTTCCGTACGAGAATCCTTAAATATTCTATAAATTCTGTCAATACCCCGGTTTCTCCTAGGAGGATATGCTGGAACAGCAACAAAACCAGAATAAAAGCAAGCATATAAGGAAGCAATATACTCCAGCGAAGGTTGAAATAACAATAGCACTGAATCACCTTTTTTACCAGTTCGTTGCAAAGAAGCAGCAATTGCCTGAGCCCTATATTGTAGTTGCAAAAATGTAAATGACCCATTTTCATTGATACCATCTTCTAAATAACGAAACACAACATGGTTTGGAAAAGACTTTGTTCTGTTTTTTATTACTTCGGTATATGTGGTGCAATTCCTTACATCAGGATCATCATAACTTTTAAGAAATGAAAATGACATAATCTTTTGATTTAATGCAAAAATAATTTTTTGATACAATATTTACATCCAATAAATCAGATTATATTTGTGCAAAACAAAAATGTGACAAAAATATTATCTTATAAGAGCCATAATATAGCCTATGATATTGTAGGTAATGGTGACACAATTGTATTTCTTCATGGCTTTTTAGAAGATTCATCAATATGGAATGATTACTCAAACAGCCTAAAGTCAAAGTATAAAGTAATTAAGATAGACCTACCCGGATTCGGAAAAAGTGATATTATTAGCGATACACATGAAATGAGCCTAATGGCTGATGTTGTTGTAAATGTTTTAAAGCAAGAATCCATTAATAAATATATTCTTGTAGGCCACTCAATGGGAGGATATGTTGCTCTATCGGTTATATCCAATAAACCAAATAACTGTAAGGGACTAATAATTGTTAATTCACAAGCAGGTCCAGATGATGATATTGCCAAAAAGAACAGAGATAGGGCAATAGATATTGTAAAGAATAATCATTCAACATTTATAAGTGGATTTATTGAGTCACTTTTTGCTGAAGAAAATATTTCAAAGTATCAAAAGGAAATAAGCGAATTAACAAGATCATCTCTTAAAACCTCTGATAAGGGAATTATTGCAGCATTGAAGGGAATGAAGATACGAGATGATTCACTTCCTATTATCAAAGAAACTAATGTGCCGATATTATTTATAATTGGAAAACAGGACTCAAAAATTGCATTTAAGAAAATTCATAAGCAGACAATGTTACCAAGATTAAGCGAGGTGCTAATAATGGAAAATGTAGGTCATATGTCGTTTATTGAGGCCAGAGACCTATGTTTGGCTACGATTGAGTGTTTCACCAAAAAGCACTTGTGATATTATGAATGCAAATATTTTAGATGATAAAAAAACAGTTACATGGTTTAGTTTAATATTACTACTAATAACATTTATTTTCTACTTCAATGTTATTTATAATCATTTCTCAATGGATGATTATCATGTAAATATTAACAATCCTATTATAGCAAAAGGTATATCTGGTATCCCAGAAATATGGACATCCCAATATGCGGAGGAAAGTGGAATGGCATATGGATACAGACCTTTGGTGAGAACCAGCTTCGCCCTTGAATATCAATTTACATCTAAAATGGATATAAATCCATACATAAGTCATTTCATAAATTTGCTTTTGTATGCTATTTCCATTCTAGTTTTATACAGACTTTTACGTCGTATTTTCAATAATTACAACATATGGTTCCCGTTTCTGATCACCCTTTTATTTATGGCTCATCCTTCCCATACGGAGGCTGTTGCTAGTTTAAAAAACAGAGATATTATCCTAAACTTTCTATTCTCAACTTTGGCAATATTGCAATTTATCAGATGGGTGGACTTCAAGAAAAATTTCCATCTTATTCTTGGATTCCTATATTTTACTCTTGCCTTACTCTCCAAAGAGACAGCAATAGCTCAGTTGGCAGTTTTCCCATTGGTATTATATTTCTTTACGGATATAAAACCAAAAAAACTCATTGGTCTAATTACCATTTCTCTTATTCTCATTGTCTGTCTTATTTTTCTTAGAAGCCTAATACTTCCCGAGAACTCTAGAATTTTAAAGTTCTGGGAGAACTCTCTAGTATTAAATGATTTCTCGACAAGGATTAGTACAGGAATGTATATTATTGGTCATTACCTGAAACTATTATTAATCCCATTTCCACTACTTTTTTATTATGGTTACAATACTATACCAGTTGTTTCATTTTCCAATCCGTGGGTTTTATTTTCAACGGTTTTAGTAATTACAATGTTAACCTATGCGATTTATAACTTAAAAAGAAAGGATTTAATATCATTTGTAATCCTATTATTTTTTATGAATATCTCAATGTATACAAACATTGTAGCATTGGTACCAGGAATTGTTGCTGATCGATTTATATATTTTGCGACATTACCATTTTCCATTTTTATTGTTTGGTTACTTTTTAAAATATTTAATGTCAACCTTAAATCAAATGTCAAAATAAATATAAGGATGGTTGGAATTATTTTATTAATAGTGATTATATTACTTCCATATGGATATTATGTAAGAGTTAGAAATAGCCAATGGCGAACACAAATGTCTCTGTACAGTTCTGATATCAATAGACTTAGCAATTCGGTTAAAGCAAATGCTCTTTATGGTCATGAGCTTATGAAAAAAGTAAATCGTGAAATTGCAAAACCCGTAAACCCATATAAGTTTATTTTGGGTACAATTGCAAAAGCTGAAAAACATTATAATAGAGTTCTAGAACTTGATTCTAGTCATTATACCACCTGGAACAATCTTGGTATAATTTACTCAAGAATACATGGTAATCAATCTATTCTTAGGGTAAATAGCCATGTTAAATATGAAAGATTTGACAAAGTTGACGAAGAAAAAAAGAATGCTGATAAATATTTTGATGAAGCAATAGAATATTTTCATAATGCATTAAAATACAATCCTGACTACGGAAGTGCATACTTTAACATTGGTTATGCTTATGAACTACAAGGAAAATACGATTCGTCAGTAATATATTACAGAAAAGCTGTTGGCGTTGATGGTGGAGAGATTGTGAGTATGTCTCGCCTGGCAAATTCATATTTTAGGACAGGGCAGGTTAAAGAAGCAATACTTTTAAACGAAGAAATAATTGCAAAATTTCCAGATAGCGATAAGCCATTTATAAATTTAGGCAATTACGCTATGAAGAATGAAGATACTTTGAGCGCTATCAAGTTTTATAAAAATGCTGTTAAATTGGGTACAAGACCTGAAGTAGGCAGGCTATTATCTAATTTTTATAAATCCATAGGAGATACACAAAGTTCCGACTATTACCTGAGGAAATCTTACGAAGCTGAAAAACAAAACCGTGATAAATAAGATAAATGTATAACACCATAAAATATATTAACTGTTATTATCCTAACAATATTCTCACCAATGAGGATATCGCTAATCAGTTTCCTGATCTTAAAATAAAAGAATTAACTCGCCTAACTGGTGTTCATAAACGTTATATTAGTGGAAAAGGTGAAACTTCAGTTGATATGGGGGTTTCAGCAGCAGAAATATTATTAACCAAGAATAGTATTGATAGGAATTCCATTGACTTCATTATATTTTGCTCTGCAGGAGGCGATTTTATTACGCCTGCTTCAGCATGTATAATACAAAACAGGTTGGGGCTTCCATCAAATTGTGGTGCTTTTGACTTTAACCAAGGATGTACAGGGTACATATATGGACTTAGTATTGCTGATGGTTTAATTCAATCGAATAATGCTAAAAATGTCTTATTGATCACTTCAGAAGCAATAACTAAAACAATACATCCTGATGATAGTAGTAATAGAGCTATTTTTGGTGATGCAGCTACAGCTACACTAGTATCAAAAAACAATAATGGCTCTGATAATAAATTTATATTTGGTACCGATGGGAGTAAGTTTGATAAAATTATTATAAAGCATGGTCGTGAACGATATCCATTACCTGAATATGCAGAACAGGATAGCTTGGATAATTATGGTAATGCACAAAACGATTCAAAATTTTATATGGATGGTGCAGAGGTTTTTAATTTTTCAGTAAACAAGGCTCCAGAACTTGTTAATAGTCTACTTGTGCAAAACAATATAACCATTGATGACATTAATTACTTCATTTTTCATCAAGCAAATCAAATAATACTTGAAACTCTGGGTAAAAAGCTAAAGATTCCAAAGGATAAGCTAATCATAGATATCTCAGAAACTGGTAATACTGTATCTTCAACAATACCCATCGCGCTATCAAATGCTATAAGATCTGGTAAAATAAAAAGAGGTAATCGTATAATACTTGCAGGGTTTGGAGTAGGGTTTTCCTGGGGAGGTACTATTCTAGATCTATAAGTGCCATAATTAAGCTTTCGATAGTCGCTCTATAACTTGCTTTACAAGTATTTTCATGCTTGATTTATAATCTGGATCAAACTCCTTAGTAACCCTATTTGCAATAACAGAACAAACAGTTAAGGCATTATGTCCTAGCATTGCTGACAGAAAGTATAATGCTGAAGTTTCCATCTCAAAATTGGTAATTGAATCATTTTTATAGATAAATTTCTGAGCTCTGTCTATAATGGTAGAATCCTTTAACTTTAATCTTAATTCACGTCCTTGCGGAGCATAAAACCCTGGTGCAGTCAGAGTAATACCTTTTCTCCAGTCATTACCTATTATTCTCAAAAGATGATTTGATCCCTTTATGGCATATGGTTTTGGGAAATCTGAATCCCAGTTCATATAATTAATAAAATACTGGGTCATATTCTCATCAATAAAGTTTGCCTCATCCTTATAGAAATAGGCAAGACCGTCCAAACCAATGCTATACTCTGATATCAAAAAAGATTCTCTAACTGGAATATCAGGTTGAAGACCACCAGATGTGCCAATTCGAACCAAATTTAATGATGTATGATCGGGTTTTACTTCTTTTGTTTCCAAGTCAATATTAAATAATGCATCAATCTCATTAATTACAATCTCGATATTATCAGTACCCATTCCTGTTGAAACAACAGACATACGTTTACCATTGAAACTACCTGTAATAGTATGCACCTCACGATTATGCTTTTCCAACTCTATATCATCAAAAAAGCTAGACACAAGCTTTACGCGACCTGGGTCACCAACAAGCATTATGGTTTCAGCTAAGTCACCAGGGGACAAATTTATATGGTATAACGAGCCATCGCTATTTAGGACAAGATCCGATTTTATTGATTCTGACATATGCTCTTAATGAAGAAAAAATTAATTTTGTAAAGATAACATTTACTTGACGATGAATAGAATATTTTTATTGAACGATTTTGTTTATGTTTACCATCAAATAGCAATAATTTAATATAATAACTCTTATCAGGTAATTTTACTTACAAACTAACTAAAACTGAAAAAATGAGCACAGACCCTAGCACTATTTTGGTTCCTATTGATTTCAATGAACAATCCATACATGCATTGGAACGATCTCAGGTAACTGCTCCTTTCCTTGGTCTTGACATAGTATTATTATATGTCTATGAAGAAAATGGATTCACATCTTCCCTAATATCAAGCTCAACAATTGATATAATGATCCAAGAGAAACTTGATCAGGCTGCAGAGGAAATCATTCAAAAATCTAGAATTGATGTTACTACGTGTATTAGAAAAGGGAAAGTATACGCTGAGATTTTAAAAGCCGCAGAAGAATTTAAATCAAAATTTATTCTAATGGGAACAAATAACTCCTCTGAGAATATCAGAATGAGTAAAAATACCATAGGTTCAAATACCTTAAAAGTTGTTCGCCAATCTTCAATTCCAGTAATAACTATAAATGGAAAAGAAGTTACAAGATTTGTTCACAACATACTACTTCCTCTTGATCTTACAAAGGAAACACGTCAAAAGGTTACCAATGCAATTGATGTGGCAAAGGCCTTTGGTGCTGGTATTAATGTTGTTTCCGTTTTATGGTCAAAAAACAATAAGGATTTGAAAGAAGAGTTACTTCAGCAATTAAATCAGGTTAAATGGTTCATTGAAGAGCAAAATATTAGATGTGAGAGTGAGCTTTTGGAGAGTAGTGGAGGTGAAAAAATGCTAGTGCCAAAGCTGCTAGAATTTGTTGATTTAAAAGGGAACATTGACCTTATAATGATTATGACTCAGCAGGAGAATAAGCTTGTTGAATATTTTCTTGGCTCAGCAGCACAATCCATCATTAGAATGTCTAAAGTGGCTGTTATGACAGTTACACCAGATAGAATTGGTTATGAACAACCTATTTTCTGATAAATGAGTAAAATATATGCTGATATAATAAACATTGGGGATGAATTATTAATCGGTCAGGTAGTAAATACTAATGCCTCATGGATAGCATCCGAACTAAATCAAAATGGTGTCGCTATAAACGAATTAAAAGTCATCGCCGACACTGAAGATGCAATCTTCAAATCCATTTCAGACTCCAAATCAAGCATAATAATAATAACTGGAGGTCTTGGTCCAACAAATGATGACATAACTAAAAAATCACTTGCTAATTATTTCAACTCAAATATTATTTTTCACAAACCTACTTATGACCAAATAGTTAGTCTTTTTGGGGAAAGAAATTACAAAATTACAAAGTCAAACAAAGAACAAGCAAATATTCCCCATAATTGCACTCCCTTGCTTAATAAGCATGGAACCGCTCCAGGGATGTGGTTCGATAGAGATGATCAAGTTATTGTGTCCTTGCCAGGAGTTCCTTATGAGATGAAGAATCTATTATCAGATGAAGTAATTCCTAGAATAATTGACAAATATAACCTCAACCATATCATCCATCGAACTGTTATGACAATTGGTGTTGGTGAATCACGAATTGCTGAACTAATTCATAAGTGGGAAATGAAACTCCCAAAAGATATAAAGCTGGCCTACTTGCCACAACCAGGTTTAGTTAGATTAAGACTTTCCACTGTAAATGAAAATTATAATGAGTCAATTGCAGAACTTAATCACCAAATAGAAATGTTGCATAAAATTATACCAGACATAATATTTGGCTACGATGATATTACCATAGAAGAAGTGGTTGGCAATATGTTAAAAGAATCCTCATCTACAATTTCAACCGCTGAAAGCTGCACAGGTGGTTATATAGCACACCTTATCACACGAATTTCAGGTAGCTCAAGCTATTATAGGGGCTCGGTTATTAGCTATAGCAATGATATTAAGATAAATCAGCTAAATGTTAGCAAGAATGTTATTGACAGTTATGGAGTTGTAAGCAGAGAGGTAATAGAACAAATGGCCTCAGGAGGCAGAAATTTATTGAAAACTGACTATTGCATTGCAACTTCAGGTATTGCAGGACCTAAAGGAGGCACAAAAGACAAGCCAGTTGGAACCGTTTGGATTGCTATAGCCTCACCAAACCACGTAATCTCTAAAGAATATCATCTAGGAAAACATAGGGAAAGAAATATCCGACGCTCAGCATTAATAGCTATGAATATGCTGAGACAGGAATTATCTGTAGAATAAATAACCTTAACAAAAAAAGGCTGTTTTCATAAATTGAAAACAGCCTAATTAATCCTTAAAAGTTGTCAACTATATTGTTGCACTTTGTGTTTGTATTTTCCTATCAACTTTTTTGAATAGACCTTGTAATACTTTACCAGGGCCTACTTCTGTGATATTGTTAGCTCCATTTGCAATCATGTTTTGCATAATCTTTGTCCATCTCACAGGAGCTGTTAATTGTGCAATGAGATTCTTTTTTATAATCTCACCATCATTAACCGATTGACCTGTTACATTTTGATATATAGGACATATTCCATTATTGAATTTTATGGAATTAATTGCATCTTCGAGTTCTACTCTTGCAGGTTCCATTAGTGGAGAGTGGAAAGCTCCTCCAACTTTTAGAAGTAATGCTCTTTTTGCACCAGCTTCTGTACATTTTTCCATGGCCTGATTGACACCATCATTCGTGCCTGATATAACTAATTGACCTGGGCTATTATAATTTGCAGGTACTACAATCTCATCAATACTTGTACATATATCCTCAACAACCTTATCATCAAGCCCAATTATAGCAGCCATTGTTGAACCTTCTATTTCACATGCCTTTTGCATGGCTTTAGCTCTTTTTGCAACCAATTTAAGACCATCTTCGAATGATAGTGTTTTATTTGCTACAAGGGCGCTAATTTCTCCCAGTGAATGGCCAGCGACCATATCTGGTTTAAAATTATCTCCCATTACTTTTGCAAGTATTACTGAATGTAAAAAAATGGCAGGTTGTGTAACTTTAGTTTGCTTTAGATCTTCTTCAGTGCCAGTAAACATTATATCTGTGATCTTAAATTTTAAGATACTGTTTGCCTTATTAAATAGCTCTTGAGCTTCCTTAGAATTGTCAAACAATTCCTTTCCCATTCCTACATATTGTGCTCCCTGACCGGGAAAAACATATGCGTTCATATTATATTAATTTGATTAATAACATTTTCTTATTTTCTGTCACCAAAAAAGCGCAGCAAAAATAGAAATAAATTTATAAAGTCTAGATAAAGAGTTAGCGCACCAAAAATTGTTGCTTTTCTTGCCATTTCAGATTCGGTTCCAATACCTGCTCCAAGACGTTTTAATTTTTGCACATCATAAGCAGTTAGTCCAGTAAAAACCATAACTCCAATGAAGCTAATAACATAATCCATTCTTGCGCTCTGTGTAAAGAAATTAACCACCGATGCTATTATTATTCCTACCAGTCCCATCATCATTATTTTACCAAATTTGGTTAGATCTGTTTTTGTTGTGTAACCAACAATTGCCATAAACCCAAACATACCAGCTGTAATTACAAATGTTTTGGCTATGGATGGCAATGAATAAACAAGAAAAATGAAACTTAAACTCATTCCCATTAGAATTGAGTAAACAATAAATACCAATAACATTGATGATGCACTCATTTTCTGAAATCTCATTCCCATTAACAAGACCAAGCCCAGTGGGGCAAACATTACAACCCAACCAATGGCTGACATACTTCCAGTTTCGGAGTTTATAAGAATGCTCATTAATGACGGGTTTGATGCAAACGTCCATGAAACAAGTGCCGTGATTGACAAAGCCATGGTCATCCACATAAAGACGCCCGATAAAAATGTTTTTGAAACAGAAACGACACCTGAAGTTTCTGTATAATTTATTTGATTATTTGTGTGATTCATATTCATAATTTAATTGGCAAACATACTGATATATTCAATGCCCTTTTAAGAGTAGTATTTTACCCTTTATCTGAACTAATAATGTTTGTTAGTAGTAATTTATTTCAAAGCTATCAAGAAAGAGAGGTAGATATTAGGCTTATGAACTCAGCCCTTGTCTGAGCTCTTTCAAATACTCCAGTAAAATCCGATGTGGTTGTAACCGAATGCTGTTTTTGTATTCCACGCATGGCCATACATAAATGACGTGCTTCAATCACCACAGCAACACCTAAGGGATTTAATGTCGTTTGAATTGCATCCTTAATCTGAGTGGTTAATCTCTCTTGAACCTGAAGTCTACGTGAATATGCCTCCACTACTCTGGCAATCTTACTCAATCCTGTGATATATTCATCAGGAATGTATGCTACATGAGCTTTTCCTATAAATGGAATCATATGATGTTCACACATTGAAAAAATTTCAATATCCTTAACAAGTACCATCTGTCTGTAGTCTTCTTTGAATCTTGCAGACATGAGTATCTCCTCTGGATTATGATCATGACCCTGAGTTAGAAATTGGATTGATTTTGCCACCCTTTTGGGAGTCTTAATTAAACCTTCACGATTAACATCCTCTCCTATTAGATTTAAAATTTCTTTATAGTGGTACTCCAGTTTGTTGAGATTCTCTGGATTAAATTTTTCAATCTTCTCGTATCCTAGCAAATTAAGTGGTTTTTCCATTTTGAGTATTTTCAATTATAATGTCAAAAACAATGCCATGCTAAATTGTATTAGCAAATTGGCATTAGCCATAATATTCGATGAAATTATTTTCTGATTCAACTACCTTAACACAATGAAGTTCTGCTCCTAATACATTTACATTATCTTCTAATTCATTCCATATGCTAACTGCCAAATTTTCTGTTGACGCAAGCTTTCCCTTCATGAAATCAACTTCAAGGTTAATATTCTTATGATCTAGCTTATTTATGACATTAGTTTTTATTATTTTGCTTAAGACCTTTAGGTTAATCAAAAAGCCTGTTTCGTTATTTATATCACCCTTTACTGTTACGAAAAGTTCATAGTTGTGGCCATGCCAGTTCGGGTTAGAACACTTTCCAAATACTTCGTTATTTTTTTCATCAGAATAATCCGCCCTAAATAGTCTATGAGCAGCGTTAAACCTTTCTCTACGTGTAATATGTATCATTGATTTGGATTAAGGTTCAAAGGTAATTATTTTTTAACTCAACACAAATGACATTTAAATGGACCTAACTTATTATTTGTTACTAACTTTACACGAAAATTAATCATATGAGATACCTACCCCTGGACAATAGCATGTTCGTTGAAAACAGAAGAAAATTTTCTGAGAAAATGATTAAAGGAGCAGCGGCAATATTCTTTTCAAATGATCAGCAGCCTAGAAATGGTGACCAGTACTTTCAATATCGTCAGCAATCTGATTTTTTTTATTTAACAGGAATTGATCAGGAGAAGAGCATACTTATTATTGCTCCTGACATGGCAAACAAGAGTTACAGGGAGATGCTGTTTATCATAAAAACAAACGAAAGCATAAAGATATGGGAAGGCCATAAATACACAAAGACTGAGGCTAAAAACATTTCCGGAATCAAATGTGTTTACTGGATAGATGATTTTGAAATGTTACTGCGAGAGGTTATGATGGTAACTGATAACATATATCTAAATAGAAATGAATATCCTAAATTTTTTCCTGAAGTTGAGGGCAGAAATGAAAGATTAGGAACACAATTGAAAGTTGATTTTGCACTACACAACTATAAACGATCAGCGCCAATACTAAAAGATTTAAGAACCATAAAAACCGAAGCTGAAATTAAATTGATAAAAAGAGCATGTGATATAACCAATGGTGCTTTTAAGAGAATATTATCAAAAGTTAAACCAGGAATTCAAGAATTTGAAATTGAAGCAGAGATAGATTATGAGTTTAAAATAAACCGAGCAAATGGTCATGGTTATTCACCAATAATTGCCTCTGGAGTCGATTCATGCGTACTTCATTATGTTGATAATGATAAAGAATGTACTGAAGGAACTTTACTGTTACTTGATTTTGGGGCGGAATATGCTAATTATACAGCCGATATGAGTAGAACCATCCCCATAAGTGGAAAATATACCAAACGCCAGAAAGATTGTTACAACGCCGTATTAAGGGTTTTAAACAATGCCATTAAATTGTATGTTCCAGGTAATACAATAAATACCATTAATGAGGAGGTCAACAAAATGATGGAATCCGAAATGATAGGTCTAGGATTATTTACCCGGGAAGATATTAACACTCAAGATAACGAAAACCCTTTATATAAGAAGTATTTCATGCATGGGACTGCTCATTTCCTTGGTCTTGATGTTCATGATGTTGGTGACAAAGAAGAACCATTTAAGCCAGGGATGATATTAACATGTGAGCCCGGATTATATATCAGGGAGGAACAGATAGGCATAAGGTTGGAAAACAATATTTTGATTACTAATGATGCACCTATCGATCTTATGTCAGAGATACCAATAAACCCAGAAGAAATTGAGGAATTAATGAATAAAAGTTAATAATTCAATCATGAAACTAATTCTAACTACTTCTTTGATTCTGATTACTTACATATTATTGCCGGCTCAGGAAGTTATTTTTGAAAACTCATCAATATTGGGGAAAGACGAAACAATACTTCCATCAATAACATTAATCAAATCGGCTGCCAAGGAAATCATAGCTAATTCGCAGAGTTGTGCCCTTATTACCATTGGTGAAGATGATTCTCCGAGAGCGAGAGCTATGGACCCTTTCCCAATTGAGGAAAATTTTACGGTCTGGTTTGGAACCAATCCAAAAAGCAGAAAAGTATCTCAAATACAAAAAGATCCGAGGGTAACATTATATTATATCAACAAGGACATATCTGGATATGTTGTAATATCCGGAACTGCTGAACTAGTTACTAATCAAACTCTCAAGAACAAATATTGGAAAAGAGAATGGGAGTCATTTTACATCGATAACAGAGAAAACTACTTACTTATAAAAGTTAATCCGATATGGATGGAGGTATTAAGCCCAAAACATGATATAAACAATGACACCGTCACATGGAATCCTCCAAGAATCAATTTTAATACTGAAAATAGGTAACCTATTTCAAAAGCATAAGCATAAAGGCATACTCAAGGGCAACCTCTTTATATTGCTCAAAACGACCAGATGCTCCGCCATGGCCGAAATCCATGTTTGTTTGGAGAAATAATGGGTTATCATCGGTTTTTAGATCACGTAGTTTAGCCACCCATTTAGCTGGTTCCCAATACTGAACCTGACTATCATGCAACCCTGTGGTTACCAATATTGCCGGGTACTCTTTGGCCTCAACCTGGTCATAGGGCGAATATGAAAGCATATAATCATAATATTCCTTTTCATTTGGATTACCCCATTCATCATACTCACCTGTTGTTAATGGAATAGTTTCATCAAGCATAGTAGTAACAACATCCACAAATGGAACAGCGGCAATGATTCCCTTAAAAAGATCAGGTCGATAATTCATTACAGCACCCATAAGAAGTCCTCCAGCACTACCTCCCACGGCAAACATTTTTTCAGATGAAGTATACTTTTCAGCAATAAGATATTCACCACAATCAATAAAGTCAAAAAATGTATTTTTCTTATTAAGCATTTTGCCATCCTCATACCAGTGCCTCCCCATTTCTTCCCCTCCTCTTATGTGAGCAATTGCAATGGCAAATCCTCTATCAATAAGGCTTAACCTTGATGATCTGAATGTGGATTCAACACTATATCCGTATGAGCCGTAACCATATAATAACAAAGGAGAGTCGCCATTGATACTAAATCCCTTTTTATACACTATTGATATGGGAACTCTAACACCATCTCTAGCAATGGCATATTTTCTATCGGTTACATATTCATCAGGATTATATCCACCAACAACTTCCTGTCTTTTTAATAGTTCTTGATCTTCTGAAATCATGTCATAGTCATAAACAGAGCTTGGAGTTTTTAGTGATGTGAAGTTATACCTAAATTTTATCGCCTTGTAGTCTGGGTTACCTGCAGATGACACAAAATAATCAATTTCCTCAAATTTTAAATAATGGTTAACTCCTGTTTTCGTATTGAAAATGCGAAACATACGTAATCCATCTTTTCGTTCCGTGACAACAAAGAAATTTTCAAAAGAATCGAAATTTTCTAACATTATATCTGATCTATTTGGAATAACTTCTTTCCAATTATCAATGGAAGTATTGTTTTCAGAGGTCTCCATTAGTCTAAAGTTCTTTGCTTCATAATTTGTTCTTATCAAGAACCTGCCATTCTGATGACTTATGCCATATTCAACTCCCTCTATTCTTGGTTGGAATATTTTAAACTTTCCGTCAGGATAATCTGCATCTAGTAATTGACATTCAGATGTTAGAGTACTACCTGATCCGATTATTAAATATTTGTCTGATTTAGATTTGTATATGTAGGTTGAGAATGTAGGGTCTTTTTCTTCATATACCATATTATCATCAGCCACTGGAGTACCTATTATATGCTTAAAAATTCTATATGATCTAAGTGTTTCATCTTTCGTTTGATAAAAAACTGTCTTATTATCATTAGCCCATACAATATTTCCAGTTGTATTAGATATAACCTCATCGGCGATAATGCCTGTTTCAATATTCTTAAAATAAATATCATATTTCCTTCTACTTACGGTATCAGTACTATATGCTAGAATTTTATTATTGGTGCTAAAATCCCATCCTCCGATTTGAAAGTATGCATGGCCCTCTGCCATTTTGTTACCATCTAGAAATATTTGGTTACTGGATTCATCACCCAATTGTTTTCGGCAAAACAAGGGGTATTCTTTACCCTCCTCAAATTTTACAAAATATGAATATCCATTATAATCATAGGGAACACTCTCATCGTTTTGCTTAATTCTTCCCACAATTTCATTGTAAATATCCTTCTGAAGGGTTTCCGTTGATTTCATCATTTCCTTCGTGTAGGCATTTTCAGATTCCAGATATGCAATTACATCCGGATTATCACGGTCGTTTAACCAATAATAATTATCTGTTCGAGTGTTGCCATGAATAACCATTTCTTTGGCTATTTTTTTGGCTTTGGGTGGGTTCATATTCTCATTATGTGTTCGCAAACATCCACTTAAGGCAATGCTTGCAGTTATGAAATATAGAAATAGTGAGTTTTGTTTAAACATAGTGTGATCAGAAATAAAGGCTTAAGCCAAAGCTTGGCATAAATGGTAATTGATAAACTACTTCATTTGTAACTATATCAACGTAAAATATATTTTTACGGTCATAAACATTTGTAATACTGAGGTCAAGCACTAATTTAGAGTTTGCACCAAGAAAGAAATTCCTTTTTATATCCAAGTCAAGGCGGTGATAAACAGGGAGTCTATTTGAGTATAAGTCTCCATAAATAATTCCCAACTGTCCATTCTCATCTATGAAGTTAGAGTTTATACCATCTGGAAATCCTAAGTATTCATAAAAGCCTTGAATTGGTGTAAATGGAAATCCAGTTCCTAGGTTCCATCTAGCGCCAAACTCCCACTGACTCTTACTACCGCTTGTATACGAAAATACGAAGTTCACATTGTGGCGACGGTCAAAATGAGGTGTATAGCTGATCATTTCACCATTTACTGCCTCGTATTCACGGTTTACAAAGCCAAGAGAGTAAACAAGCCATAAATACATCCTTTTATAATCATATTTGAAAACCACATCCAGTCCATATGCATTTCCTTTTTCTAATATAAAATCTTTGGTTTCCAAGTCCGATGATCCAGCAGGAGCATTTTCTTCAGAATAAATTTTAAATCTATTTATATTAGTCAATTGAGGAAATGATTTATAGTAACCTTCCACATTCATTGTTAGGCTTCTTCCCAGATCAAACTCTGTTCCCAGTATTAAATGGTTTGATTTTTGGAGTTTGCTATTAACATCCTTACCATTAAAATCTCTTGGCAAATTTTCGGGTCCAGAAAGAAAACCATAAAATAAATTAACCACATCTCTATCAGAAGATGCAGCAATGAGGTTCTGGGTATACATTCCAGCGGCTAATTTTATTCTAAAGTTGTCAGTAGCATTGTACTTTAGAGCAAACCTTGGCTCAGGTGATATTTCAGATAATGAAGCATATAGCTGAACCCTAATTCCTGGTTCTATAATTAGTTTACCGATAACGGCTTTATATTTTGCATAGATACCAAGTTGGGTGGTATTCTCTATTTGTTCTATTTCTGTGTTTATGAAATTTCTGAATTTATATTCAGTTCTATATCCCTCTAATTCAAACCCAAACTTTAGTTCATCCTTACCTAAAAAATACGTTACATTGAAACCAGCATTAAACCCGCCAATAAAACTGGATCTTTCATTAAGTGTGGTGGAATTGATACTTGAATTATATTGAGAATAGGCAACGATTCCATCTATGAGTACTGGTGATCTACCTGGTATTATTACAAAATTAGCTCCACCACCAGCAGATTTCCAACCAAAGTCAGAAATTGCTTTATAATTCTTAACATTGTCATTAAAGCTAAACCCAAAAAAGCTAACCTTACTACCATTGGCTCCATTCAATGAAATCTTACCATAGTAATCATCAAAATTAAATGGGAGTCCCTCTTCATCAACATATTCGTAGAAAATTTTCGAACTTTCTGCCAGATATGAGTTTTTAAATGAAAAAGCAAATGATGCACTACCCTTATCCGCAGACTTTTGTTTAACAATAGGTCCTTCAAGAACAACTCTTGCTCCGAAAGTACTTCCTCCAATTACTCCTGCAAATCTCTTTTTGTTTCCATCCTTTGTGGTAATATCCATTACAGATGAGAGCCTACCTCCATATTCCGCATTAAAACCTCCTGTATAAACATCTGCACTTCTAATTAAATCTGTTTCAAACACAGAAAATAATCCAATTGAATGGAATGGATTATATATGGTCATCCCATCAAGCATTACTTTATTCTGAACAGGTGATCCACCACGAATATAAAACTGACCACCTTGGTCTCCTGTGAAAACAACCCCAGGTACAACCTGCAAATACTGTGCAAAATCTGCCTGACCACCAACGGAAGGAATCTGTTTAATTTCCTTGGGAGTTATCTTAACAACGGATGTCTTAGTCTCAGTTCTAGCTTCTGCTCTTTCGGCACTGATGGTTATGGTTTCAAGTTTCACTGACGATTTTGTCAAAAAATAGTTTTTACTAATGATATTATCGTCTTTGATTTCAACACGTTCAGTAATAGAATCAAAACCAAGATATGTAATATTTAGTTTGTAGTTACCTGGTTCAATTTTTGTTATTATGAAGTAGCCATTAATATCTGTGGTCGAGCCAAATGTAGTTCCTTCAAGAATTGCATTACAGAAAACAGCAGGTTCTCCTGATTCCTCCTCATAAATAAATCCACGAATTATACCATCTTGTGAGAATACAGAGGTGGAAATTAGAAGTGATGAAAAGAAAATTAGAATAGAAAGGTATATTTTATTCATGCTTTATAGTTCTATGGTCAAGAAACGTGCAAAATAACCAAAAAGTGTATTACAATTGGATATTTTTTTTACAATTCTTAATATAATTACGAAAACCACATATAATTGATATCTTGGAGTCAAAAAAATAAGCCCCTATATTTCATTTTGATATCACAGGGACTTACTAAAAGTTTATTTACGTCTGATCTATATGAACTAATATCGAATAATTGAATAGCTTGAAACAGCAGTCTCAATGTCTAAGTAAATTTTATTCTCTGCATTGGCAAAATTTTCTGTGCGATAATGTCCATGATCAATTTTTTCAAAGCCTGAAATACTCTTTCCAGATAGAACAGCAGAAATTGAAAGATCACAACCTACTGTCTTAGGAACTTCAATAGATATTGACGATACCCCGGTTTCAAGGTGAACATTAGTTTCATCAAATTTATCTCCAAGTTTAATTTTCAGTGATGCAGCTCCACCCTCAACATAAAGGTCTCGAATTTTTAAACCTGTAAAATCCATTTCAACATCCGAAGCTCCAACTTCATAGTTCATATCCCAAACTGGATATGGGTTCAATGACATTTCCACGTAACAATGTGCACCATTTCTTAGGGTCATTTCATCTTCAAGATAAATATCAACATCAAGATAATTATCAACCTGTTTTACAGTATATTTATAGTCAACAATTGAGCCGCTTTTTTGAAAATCAATAAGTCCATAAGATTCATCAACCATTACAAAGGTACTGGTAGCAACTTCTAGATCTAAATTTGCAAACTCAACAGTATCCTCAAATGGAATTGTAAAGTCCTGATCTTTTGATTCAATATTGGAATTATCGAATGAATAATTAATTTGAAAATTACTATCATTCCAGTGGACTGTATTATTCATCATAAAGACTATGGACCCTGTAAGTATTATAAGAACAAAAATTACCTTTATGAAATTCTTAACGGGTAATATTGATATTCCCCAAAGTATTAAGAATACTGGCCACAATCGCCATAAATTATACCAACTAAATTCGATAACATTTAAATTATCCAGAGTGAAAAGAAATCCTAAGAAGATCAAAAATATGCCCCAAAATATGTTTCTAAATTTCATGCTACTATTTTTTATTTGATTTGAAAATATCAGGTTTAATAAGTATAACACCTACCACCACTAGTATTAATGGCCATAAATCGCCAATATTATAAATTGGAAAAATGCGTTGTCCGAGAAATATAACTCCTAGTAATATTAATATTACTCCGGCAATTAATCCACCATTGGAATTACTTTCGGTTTCTTTTTTTTTGACTTCTTCTGTATTGACAACCGAAGGATCGCTATCTGTTTCATTTTTGATATTTGGATGTTGATAAGGTTTATTAGGTACTGCTATCCATAAGATTATGTATATGAGAACACCGCCACCTCCAAACAGAGCCAATAAGACAAAAATTACTCTTACGAGCACGACATCGATATTAAAATATTCTGCAAGACCGGCGCATACTCCTCCAAAGACTTCCTTGTCTTTTACTCGATATAATTTTTTACTTGTTTCCATTATTAAATTTTTAGAGATTCTATTAATTTTTAAGCAAAAATATAATCAATTACAAGATGGATAAATAATATTTCGGTGAATGGAGGTCTTTTATCGGTGAGACCCTAAGGGAAGTTGTTATCTTACAATAAAGTTATAAGTGATTGTCCCTCTCTGAAGTTCAGATGCATTGTTATCTTGTGCAAATTTACTATTGTAAGCAGCGTCAACAGCAATTTTTTTCAGTTTAGGATCAACTATGGTTGTGCCCTTTGCACTTACCTGAGCTTTTTTAACAATTCCTGCCCGATCAACCCATATGTTAACCACAACAGAACCTTGTTCATTGAATTTCGCAGTTGGTTTTTCCAATAGTAAGGACCCACGTCCACCAAGAAAAAATGAAATACCATTTCCAACACCACCCTTTCCATCATATACTTGGCTCTCTTTATCACCATATGGCTTTCCTTGATCACCACCACCCTGAGTAACTCCTTGACTAGTTCCCTGACCTTTGGTTGTACTACCAGTATATAAGGCTCTGGTATTAACAACTGGCTTTTGCTCTTCCAAAACAATCTCTTCAACTTTTTCTTCATAAATAAAAGAAGAATCTATGATATCTTCGATGGGTTGTTCTTCTATTGTCTCATCTACGATTTCTTGCTCATTTTCTTGTACTTCTTGTTCGTCCTTCTCTTTCTCCTCTATAACAGGAGCTTCTTCAACATCCTGATTAACAACACCTTCTTCAACAGGCTCTATACTTTTTTCTGGTTCCTGTGGCGGAATATTTTTTGGTTTTGGTTTTGGTGATATCATATTTGGAGGTGTCTCACTCTGTATATCACCCAGTCCGTTTTCATCGTATCCAAGGTTAACCTCTACACCTTCTTCGCCGGGCAGTGGCAAGGGTGTTCTTAGAGCCATAAGTATTAAAAAGAAGAGAATTAAGGAATGTACCAAAATGGTTCCTATTAAGCCTCTTCGTCTATCCTTATCAAATTTCATGGGAATTATAAATCAAATATCAAACTAAATCAACGCCTGGGCTTTGTTGCCAAAATAACTTTATGCTGAGTACCATGCTTACTATTGATTTCATTTACTGCATCTATTACAACAACAATGTCTTGGACTGGAGCGGATTTGTCGGACCTCAAAACAATTGATGCAGTACTTTCATTTCGAATTAATCCATATAATACATTCTCAAGATTTACGGGCTCAACTTTACGATCTTCCACATATATATTTCTGGCTTTATTTATATATACTGTAACCGTTTGCTTTGACATTGTTTTACTATTGCTATTGGGAAGCAAGAGCTTTATAGCATTCGGAGCAACCAATGTGGATGTAAGCATAAAAAATATTAGTAAAAGAAAAACCATATCAGACATAGATGACATGCTAAAACTAGTATCTCTTTTATTTCGCATTTGAATTGCCATCGTTTACTTTTTTGCAGGTTCATGAAGCATATCCATAAATTCAGTTGCGTTTATCTCTAGTTTATAAACTACAGACTGAATTCTGGAAACAATTATATTGTAAAAAATATATGCTGTTATTCCAACTACAAGTCCTCCTACTGTGGTTATCATAGCCTGATATATACCTCTGGAAAGTAGTTCAATATTAATATTATTACCAGCCATGGACATATCATAGAATGCTCTTATCATACCTATGACGGTGCCCAAAAACCCCAACATAGGGGCTGCACCAGCAATTGTTGCAAGGCCAGCAACATTTTTCTCAAGCTTTGAAACTTCAAGCTTACCAGTATTCTCAATTGCGGCATTAATATCGCTTAGCGGCCTGCTAATTCTTGATAAACCCTTGCTTATCATTCTGCCTATTGGGCTATTGTTTGTTAAACAAAGAGCCTGAGCAGATTCAAGTTTACCTTCATGAATATATTTTCTTATACTGTTCATGAAGTTCTTGTCCTCTTTTTTTGCACGTCCTATTACAAAAAATCTCTCGATGAAAATATATACTGCAATAATTGACAAAACGCCAATTACGCCCATAATCCAACCGCCTTTCATAACAAGATCTATTATGGGAAGCGTAATTTCACCTTCACTATCTGTTCCCGAAAGAATACTTGCTGTTTCCTGAATTTGTAATATTATTCCTGTTATCATCATTAATTAGAATTGGAGTATAAATTGAATGCGTAAAAGTACTTTGATAAAAATAATCTCTTCCTTAAGTGATTCTGTTTTTTAAACATATCTCTGTTAATATAAACTGATATAGTAAAATATTATTATTCAAACTTACTTAGGTAATGTATAATATTATGATTGAAGCAAATAAGTATTTACTATTTAATTCGATAATTATAAAGTGTATTTCCGGAAGCTGAAACCAAATTAATTTTATTGCTGGCTGAAAGCTTGCCAATGGTAAACTGCCTTTCCCCAACCAATCCCTTACTGATTATTATGTTACCCTTCTTATCAAAAAGGTAAATTATTTTTTCATCATCATCAACAATTCCAAGAACCTTTTGCTTGGTATCAAGTTCAAAAAACATTGGTCTTATGGAAATATCAGAGCCAAAATCATAATTAAATAGCTCCTTTTTAAATCTGTCAAACACTTTTAGTTTACCTTTATCTATGTATATGAAATCTTTTGACCCGTCGCCGTTAAAATCCTCATAAAGGAAAAAATGATTTCCACTAAAATTACCAAAATCAGTGGTGTTTAAATTCCCTGAAGAGGAAATATAAATCAACTTACCATTGACATTAGTTGTAATGATAATCCCTTTACTATTGGTTTTGTTAACATAGAAATCTGAATTCTTCGCTTTGTTTAGGGTGCCTTTAAGTTTAATACGGCGTTTACCCTTTCTATCAACAATCTTTATTTGGTTACCTAGGTCCGTAATTATTATATAATCCTTATTATTTACCATTAACCTTTCTATTGGCTTATTTACAATGCTCTGCATTCTTGGCAGACTCCATCCCTTTATTTCCTTGCCAGTTTTTGAATAATTGTAAACTTTTTTATCAGATTGTGCCAATAAAATTCGATAGTCCTTTTTCTTTAAGTAATCAAAAACAACAAGTCCATTTGTTGCTTTTGTATGCAATTTCTTTGGGTATCCAGTTACATCTCGTCCTTTCTTATCAAGTAAATAAATAAAATCATTGGTATTGAATAAATACTGAATCTTTCTATTTTTATAGAAATCAATCTCATAAATATCACTGATTGGGGCATTATCAATTTTTTTCTCCCACATAATTTTACCCTCTGAATTTAAAAGGTACATATTATGGTTTTTATCAAATATTATAATATTCTTTGAATTGGTTTGATGATCATTAACCAGGAAAGGTCCATTTAAAATTTCATCATCAACGTTAACTTTCCATGTTGCTAGGTTTTCTTCGTGATATTCATCAGAATGTTTTAGGTATGCATTGGTAAAAACATATGGAATACCTGAAGTCATTTGAATTGAAATTCCCTGAATAGAGGATAAAACTTCATTTTCCGACTCAAATGATCGTGATGTATTTTGGTTTAAGTAACTATTAACTCTTTTGAGAATATCGCTAGGTTCAAAATACAGTAACAAGTTGGAATTAGTTGAAATATTATCTGAAAAGTCCTTATAATTGTCGTTTAGATCTAAAGTTTTACCAGTTTCTATAAAGTTGATCAGGTTTATTAGGGAACTCTCGGAATTTGCAAAAATGACATAATCCGAAATAAAAGTGTAATAATTACTCTTAATTGTTGAGAAAGCTTTCCCAAATAATCCGGAAATAAACTGTTCATCTTTAATCTGTCTTATTTTGTATCCATTATATTTTGATTCCTTTTTATTACCAGTATTTACATCAATGGATTTAAATATTCCAATGGCATCTTCTTTGTCTCTAACTCCAGCTGCTATCCATGAATTACCTTTTACCTCGGATATTGTACCAGAATTTGTGGCAAAGGCAAATTCTCCATTTAAAGCACTTACCACATCTCCAATATTATAATTTAACCTAGCAGATAATTTTTCTGAAGCGGAGTTTGTAAATATCTTTCGGTAAAAATCTCCAAAGTCACTTACTCCTATCCAAAGCATTTGATTTGTATTGAAGGGTAGCACATTTGCCACTCCCATCTTTATGGGTTTAGAATTACTTATTGCCGAAATGTACTTATTGCTCTCAGAAGATGTAAATCCAGATAATAATATCTCATTAGTTTTTATTTGAAGATCCATTTCTGTCCAGCTTGCAAAATTACTTAGCCAATTAAAATCCTCTCTTCTGTCAATTGCTATTATGGGAGATAATAACTCAGCAAATTTGGAATAATTAATAAAGATCCGTCCGTGTGCCTTAGAACCAGCAGTTTTTCTAAGGTTTGTAAAAATGGTATCATTACTTAACACACCCAATGTATTTGAGGCATTTTGTAATTTCATAATAAGCTTTTTGGATGTACTATATACAAATACCCCATTGATTGATACTATATACTGACTTAATTTCGAATCAGCATCCACTATTTTAAAGCCATCAATATTTCCATCAATATTTGTGATGCCGTACTCTCTTTTAAGCTTTGGCTCAAGTATCTTTTTTAGTGCATTTAAAGATATCTTTCGGCTATTAGGTGATAAAATAGCGACATCTAAAAAGTTAGTGGTGTCAGAGAAAATTCCAATGGATAAAGGTCCATCAAAAAACATATCATCTCCGTCAATTAGATTATCTATATATGCAAAATTGTTGTTAAACTGATCTATTGATTCAGCTTTTAATAAGTTTTCCCAAAACGGGTTATTACTATTTAATATGGAATATACTTTTGATGGGTTATCAATTTCTATAAAAATAGCCACATCATTTGCAATTATGTCGAGAGGGGAGCCAGCTTTTTGGAAAGTATTATTCAAAGCGAACCAAAAAGATGCGATAATTACAAGTAAAATAAATAAGATATAAATAACAATATTTTTCTTTGACATATAGGTGCTATTTGTAATACAAAATTAGAATAAAACAATGAGGGTATCATAAATTGATATCTGATAATTAACATGTTGGTGTTAATATGGTTTAAGAAATATTTAATTAAATATTGGGCAGGGAGAAATTTCGCAAATAACTATTCAGACATAATAAATTCTAAAAATTCCAAAAGACATATTATCAGCCCATTAACTTGGGATATGACAAAAAATACTTAGTTGTAGGTTTATTGAGCAAGTTTATGTTTAAATCGTCTGTAGCTTTAATTACATCAACTATATTTCCATCTTTCTGAAGGATACTTATATTTCCAGAGCCGGGTTTATAAGTATAATTTGTTGTTTTTTCGTTAATTACAAAATAATCAATCTCGGACTTATCTAAACCAAATTTATTCATTACTTTTTTTCTAATATTATCAACCATATCCGCACTAAATGGCTCATTCTGAATTTCTATTCGAAATAGCTTTCTATTGACTAAACTTTGGCTTAAAAAAGACAATATGAAATCACTATTGTTAGTCCACACCTTCAAAGATGCTGATATGTCGTAGTCGTCTAACATGGAGAACTGATGCAGAACTTCAGGATTATTCTCAAAATCTCCTATTTTAACCTTGTTTTTAAGAAAGAATGACAGCGCTGGAGTTGCAAATAAATCTAATCCTTGTAAACTCAATTCCTTTGCTCTTTTCAACACGTTCATTATTGTATATTCGGCAATAAGAACAGTTTTGTGTAAATAAACCTGCCAATACATTAATCTTCTTGCCATTAGAAACTTTTCAACTGAGTAAATACCCTTCTCCTCCATAACTATCTCATCATCATGTATATTCAGCATACTTAATAATCTTTCATAATTAACAGTACCTTCTGATACACCCGTAAAAAAGCTATCCCGTTTTAAATAATCTAGTCTATCCATGTCAAACTGCCCACTTACAAGCTTATGAAGAAATCCCTTTTTATAGTTATTCAAGAATATGTCTATAGCTATACTGAGTTTTCCATCAAATTCCGAATTAAGATTATCCATAAAAACCTTAGAGATCTGTTCATGGCTTACATCATCTACTATGGATTGTTCCAGCGCATGAGAATAAGGTCCATGACCAATATCATGAAGCAAGATGGCTATTGCTGCGCCAGAAACTTCATCAGATGAAATTTCATGTCCTTTAAAGGTCAATTCACCCATTGCCTTCAACATCAGATGCATTGCACCTAAGGAATGTTGAAATCTCGTATGTAATGCCCCTGGATATACTAAATGAGTTAGTCCAAGTTGTTTAATTCTTCTTAGGCGCTGAAAATATTTATGCTCAATTATATCGAAAATTAATTCATCTGGAATTGTAACGAAACCATATACAGGATCGTTAAATATTTTGCGTTTATTCACCTTTACTACCCTCATAAAAATTGTTAATTTTGTGATACGTGTCAATCACCGGCACAATAAATGTTTTCTTTTGACATTGTTTATATGATTTTACCAGTTGGTAAAGTGATTACAACTTCACAAATTTAACTGATTTAAATAATATCCAAATAGTATGAGTAGAATAAAAATCCTTTGGGCTGATGATGAAATAGAAATGCTTAGACCACATATCATTTTTCTAGAAGAAAAAGGTTATGATGTTGATGCTGTTGTTAGTGGAGATGAAGCCATTGAAATGATTTCAGAAAATTACTACGACATAGTATTTTTGGATGAGCAGATGCCAGGCATGAGTGGAATAGAAGCTCTTGAACATATCAAAAAAAATAATGCTAACCTTCCTGTAGTTATGATAACTAAAAGTGAAGAAGAGTCAATTATGGAAGATGCCATAGGATCTAATATTGCAGATTATTTAATAAAGCCAGTTAAACCCAGTCAGATACTATTATCTCTAAAGCGTAATCTTGAAAACAGAAAACTTGCAGGAGAAAAAGCAACAGTTACCTATCAGCAGCAGTTCCGAGAATTGGGTATGAGAATAACCGATAGACTTGATTTCAGTGAGTGGGTTGATGTTTACCGTGATTTAACCAGATATGAATTTGATTTGGATAAATCCGATGATAAGGGTATGGTTGAAGTTTTAAATATCCAAAAACAAGAGGCAAATAATTCATTTGCTAAATATTATGAAAGAAATTATAAGGATTGGTTAGATGGTAATACTGATTCCAAACCAACACTTTCGCACACCCTTGTAAAAGATTATATTTTCCCATTACTTGACAATGGAAAGCAAGTATTTATGCTGCTAATCGATAACCTTAGATTTGACCAATGGACAATAATAAAACCTCTTATTGAGCAATACTTTCGCGTTGAGAATGAAAGTTTGTATTATAGCATTATACCCACAACCACTCAATATGCAAGAAATGCCATATTTGCTGGCATGATGCCCAACGAAATAAGAAATAAATACAGAGATTATTGGGTTGATGAACATGAGGAAGGAACAAAAAATAAATTTGAGCAAGAATTGCTGAAAGAGCAATTCAAAAGGTTTGGTCGCAAAACTTCAATCTCTTACAATAAAATCCTAAACCTGAATGCAGGTCGTAAGTTATTCGAAAATATATCAAACCTTATGGATACAGAGTTTAATGTAATCGTTTACAATTTTGTTGATATGTTATCGCATGCAAGAACTGAAATGGAAATAATTCGAGAACTTGCAGATAATGAGGCGTCATATAGGTCATTGATGCTCTCTTGGTTTGAACATTCTTCTTTATTTGACATAATAAAATACCTAGCATCCAAGGATGTTTCTTTGATGATTACCACTGATCATGGATCAATTAAAGTAACAGAACCAGTAAAGGTTGTTGGTGATAAAAATGTAAATACTAACCTACGATACAAATATGGTAAGAGTCTTGCTTATAATGATAAAGATGTTTTTGAGATTGCGAACCCTGAGGAATATTACTTGCCAAAAATTAATATCAGTACGAGATGGATATTTTCAAGGGGTGCAGATTTCTTTGCATACCCAAATAACTTTAACTACTATTCCAAGTACTATAAAAATACATTCCAGCATGGGGGTATGTCAATGGAGGAAGTGTTGATACCTGCCATAACCTTATCTTCAAAATAATTATTCTAAGCAATGAAAACCATAACCATCAATAGTTTGAGCGAGCTAAAAATGGCTGCTCAAAATATCTTGGAAAATTCGGGAGATGAAACCATTTTTGCGTTAAATGGAAAGATGGGTGCTGGCAAAACCACTCTCATAAAAGCATTTTGCGATGTGCTCGGTGTAAAAGAAGTGGTTAGTAGTCCAACTTTTTCACTTGTAAATGAATACTCAGACAAAAGCAACAATTCTGTATTTCATTTTGATTTTTATAGGATAAAGAAGTTAGATGAAGTATATGATATTGGCTACGAAGAATATTTTTACAGTAATTGTAGATGTTTCATCGAGTGGCCAGAATTGATTGCGGAACTTTTACCAGAAAACTTCGTATATATACTGATAGATGAAATAGAAAATGGTAAAAGAACCATTTCTTACAAAATTAAGTAATAACTTGGCGATTAATAGTACCTGTCTTTATGGATGAAAAAAGTAAAGGTTTTCTTAAACCATCCGAAGTAGAGCAGTTAATGCCTCAGGAGGAAATGTTAGAGTCTATACCTGACGAAAACAATTTTTCAATTGGGATTCCAAAGGAGCTTTCGGCCAATGAAAATCGTGTACCTCTGGTACCTGAAGCAGTTAAACAACTGGTTGATTCCAAACACAATGTTTTCATTGAGGATGGGTCAGGTATGGCTTCCAACTTCACCAATGAGAGTTATGCGGAAGCTGGTGCAACAATTGTAAGCTCTGCCGAAGAGGTTTATAAATGTGATCTCATATCGAAAATTTCACCACCATTAGAAAGCGAAATAGAAATGCTAGGAAGAAACAAAGTTCTCTTATCATCATTATTTCTTCCGAATACAAGAAAACAATCCTATACAAAGTTAATGGCCAATAAATCCATTGCAATTGCATATGAATTTATTCAGGATAGTTCTGGTTCATTGCCAGTTATGAAATCAATAAGTGAAATAGTTGGAAATACGTCTGTGCTTCTTGCATCTCAATATCTTAGAAGTCCAGAACATGGAAAAGGAAAATCATTAGGTGGTTTTCCAGGTATAAGTCCAGCTCAAGTTGTAATAATTGGCTCTGGTACTGTTGCACAGTTTGCCGCGCGTACAGTTCTTGGAATGGGCGCTGCAGTTAAAATATTTGACAATTCCATTCACAAATTAAGAAGGATTCAAAGTAAGTTAAGAAATTCAATCCCTACTTCTACACTCAATCCAGAGGCTATAAAGCATTCATTGAAGGAAGCTGATGTAGTTATAGCAGCAAAATTTTCAAATTTGGGTATTACTCCTTGTTTAATTACTGAAGATATGGTTAAATCGATGAAACCGGGTTCAATTATTATTGATGTGAGCATAGATCAAGGAGGTTGTTTTGAAACATCAAAAGTTACAAGCCACGATAAACCAATTTTCAGTAAACACGGTGTTACCCATTATTGTGTTCCAAATATTGCATCGTGTGTTCCAAATACGGCCTCACATTCACTTAGCAATATTATAGGCCCAATTCTCGAGTCCATTTCCAGGTACGGTGGTGTTGATAGGATGCTAAAACATGATAATGGTTTTAGAAAGGGTGTGTATATCTACAAAGGTGCACTAACAAATGGACAAATTGGTGATTTAACCGGTTTACCATCTCGTGATATTGAACTATTGATGGCTGCATTTGATATATAGTAACTAGGACTTTCATATTATTTTATTTCAAACAATATTTCCTTCCGTTAAAGCCATATGCTGCTTTAACAAATATTAACACGTTTTAGTAAAACACTTTTATAAATTTGCCTTGAACTTAATTTCAATTTAATATGCTTGAAACAAATATTCGGGAATTAAACGAAAAAATCCAACAAGAAAGCCAATTTGCTGATCTCATTCATCTGGAAATGGATAAGGTAATAATTGGCCAGAAACATATGACCGAAAGTCTATTAATAGGGCTATTGGCAAACGGACATATATTATTAGAAGGTGTGCCAGGGCTTGCTAAAACGCTTGCCATAAACTCATTAGCAAACATTATTGACGCTAAATTTTCACGACTACAATTTACTCCTGATTTATTACCTGCTGATTTATTGGGGACATTAATATACAGTCAAAAAAAGGAAGAGTTTACTGTGAAAAAGGGACCCATATTTGCCAACTTTATTCTTGCTGATGAAATAAATAGATCTCCGGCTAAAGTGCAAAGTGCACTGCTTGAAGCAATGCAAGAGCGTCAAGTAACAATTGGTGACAAGACCTTTAAACTTGAGGAACCTTTTCTTGTTATGGCAACACAAAACCCCATTGAACAAGAAGGAACTTATCCTCTGCCTGAAGCTCAAGTTGACCGGTTTATGTTAAAAGTTGTGATTAACTATCCTAATAAAGAGGAAGAGAAGTTGATAATGAGGCAAAATATCACAAACACCAAGTCCAAGACTAATACCATATTAAAATCCTCAGATATTATAAAAGCAAGAGAAATAGTACGTGAAGTATATGTTGATGAAAAGATTGAAAACTATATAACAGACATTGTTTTTGCAACTCGATATCCTAGTGAGTATAAGCTTAACAATTTTGCTCAAATGATTCAATATGGAGCATCACCACGTGCTAGTATAAACCTTGCCCTAGCATCAAAAGCCTTAGCATTCCTAAAAAAACGTGGATATGTAATTCCGGAGGATGTTAGAGCTGTCGCTCATGATGTTATGAGACATCGAATTGGCCTAACATATGAAGCTGAAGCTGAAAATATTACAACTGAAGATATAATTAATGAAATTTTAAATTCAGTTGAAGTTCCCTAGACAATTTATAGAACCATATTGTTATTTGTTAATTTTTTACCCATAATGCTTAGCTAGATAAGATTGGAAGCACAAGAAATTTTTAAAAAAGTTAGGAAAATTGAGATTAAGACAAGAGGCTTGTCGAATCAAATCTTTTCAGGAGAATATCATAGCGTATTCAAGGGAAGAGGTATGGCATTTAGCGAAGTTAGAGAGTATCAGTTTGGAGATGACATACGAAATATAGATTGGAACGTTACTGCAAGATTTAATCATCCTTTTATTAAAATTTTTGAGGAAGAAAGAGAATTAACGGTAATGCTTCTCATTGACATATCAGGATCCAATGATTTTGGAACAAACCAGCAATTAAAACAAGATGTGGTAACAGAAATTTCTGCTATTCTCTCATTTTCTGCTATTCAAAACAACGATAAGGTTGGAGTTATTTTTTTTAGTGACAAGATAGAGAAGTTTATACCCCCAAAGAAAGGATCATCGCACATTCTTAGGATCATTAGAGAACTTATAGATTTTAAAGCAGAAAATAGTGGAACAAATATTGCCGAAGCACTGCGTTATCTCTCAAATGTAATCAAGAAAAAATCAACTGCTTTTCTCATATCAGATTTCATGGATGATGGATTTGAAAAAGCACTACAAATTGCAAATTACAAACATGACCTAATAGCTATAAGAGTTAACGATAAAAGGGAGTTTGAAATTCCTAATTTAGGTTTAGTTAGGATGATGGATGCCGAAAGTGGTAAAACAACTTTGGTTGACACATCAAATTCTAAGGTTAGAAATGAATATTCAAAGATAATAAGGAAGAAATCCACGGAACTAGATACAATATGCGGTAGATATGGTGTTGATTTTGTAAAAGTATATACAGGTCAGGACTATGTAAAACCACTTATGAAATTATTCAAAAAGCGAGAATCGAGAAAATAGAATAAATGTTTAAAAGATTATTTATCATATCATCCCTAGTAATTGCAATGATGTTTCATGTTAATGCTCAACAAACTGGTGCATGGTCATCATTAGATTCAAATGCAATCATGATTGGAGATCAGGTGAAATATCGATTTGGCATAACTATTCCTCAAAAAGCTTTTGTCAAATGGCCTATTATATTAGATACAATAACATCAAATATTGAGGTAATTGATCGTACTTCAATAGACACTACTGTGGAAAATCATGTGATGAGTTTATCTCAAACGCTTATTATTACATCCTTCGACTCTGGTTACTTTGAGGTTCCACCAGTTAATTTTGATTTTGTATTTGAAGATGATACCACTATATTTAGTACCTCTACAAGTCTTTTATTTCTTCAGGTATATGTTCCGGAAGTTGATACTGCCCAGGCATTTAAACCAATTATATCGCCATTTAATGAACCATACACACTAAAGGAGTTACTGCCATGGATTCTTGGTTTTTTAGCTATAATTATTACAATTATATTATTAGTGTATTACATATCAAAAAGAAGAAAAAATAAGCCTGTATTCGCAGGCAAGCCCAAGCCAAAACTTCCTCCCCACATTAAGGCATTAAATGAGTTTGAAGAATTGAGGCTGGAAAAATTATGGCAGTCTGGAAAGATTAAAAAATATTATACCGTATTAACCGATATTACAAGAGAATATTTAGCTAATCGATACCAATTTGACGCACCAGAGATGACTAGCCATGAAATATTACGTTACCTTAAAAACAAGAAGGTTAATAAAAATGCAATGACAAAGTTAAGTGGTGTTTTACATATGGCAGATATGGTAAAATTTGCAAAAGCAAAACCTACACCACTCGAGAATGATCTTGGAATTTCACATTGTGTTGATTTTGTAAACGAAACAAAAGAGGTAATCCCTAGAATAGATAATCATCAATTAAAGGAGGAGGAAAGTAAAGATGATTAGAATTGATAATTGGGAAAACCCTGAATTTTTATACGCACTCTTTATCATACCTGTTTTAATAGTATGGTACTGGTTTAAGCATAAAGACAATTCGGCTGAATTGCGATTTTCTAGTATGCAAACCTTTGGTCAAATAAAGCCAACCCTTAAAACCTATTTTTTTCATTCTTTGTTCATACTAAGGATTATCGCAATATCACTTATTATAATTGCAATGGCAAGACCGCAATCGGTATCAAAAAAGCAAAATGTCAATATTGAAGGTATCGATATTGTAATGACATTGGATGTGTCAGGAAGTATGTTAGCTCGTGACTTTAAACCAGACAGATTAGAGGCAGCAAAGGAGGTCGCAAAAGAATTTATTGCCAAACGACCCAATGATAGAGTAAGCCTCGTCATCTTCAGTGGCGAAGCATTCACTCAGGTACCACTCACCACAGATCATCAAATGATATCAAATATCTTTGAGGAAGTAAAAAGTGGAATGATAGAAGATGGCACGGCAATTGGAGATGGTTTAGCTACCTCTGTTAGCAGACTCGAAAACTCAGAAGCAATATCCAAAGTAATCATTTTAATAACAGATGGTGTAAACAATGCGGGTTCAGTAGATCCCATATCCGCAGCTGAATTGGCAAATATGTTTGGTATAAGGGTATACACAATTGGGATTGGATCAATGGGAACCGCCCCATATCCAGTTCAAACTCCTTTTGGTATCCAAATGCAGGAAATGGAAGTTCAAATTGATGAAGAATTACTACAAAAAATAGCCGCAATGACTGGTGGCAGATATTTCAGAGCTGATAATAACAAAAAACTTAGAGAAATATATAAGGAAATTGACACTCTTGAGAAATCAAAAATAGATATTCAAGAATTCAGAAAAAAGCATGAGGCATACTTACCGTTTGCCTTAATAGCTCTACTGATACTTGTTATTGAAATTACCTTAAGGTATATTGTTTTTAAAAGATTTCCATAGAAATAGGGTTGACATATGATAAAATTTGCACATAACGAATATTTTATTTTACTACTACTTCTAGTGGTATTCATAGCTTATTTTATTGTTTACAGATCTTGGGTTAAAAAAGCATGGGCAAAGTTTGGTGATAAATCTGTTATAGAATCTTTAATGCCAGAGGTTAGTACTTCAAAATCAGTATTCAAGTTTATTTTAGTCTTATTTGCCACATTATTTCTCATTGTCGGAATTATAGATCCACAGATTGGCTCAAAACTTGAAAAAATTAAGAGAGAGGGTATTGATCTTTACCTGGTATTAGATGTGAGTAACTCAATGTTAGCAGAAGATATTAAACCAAATCGTTTGGAAAGATCAAAGCTTGCTATTTCATCACTGGTAGATAAACTGGAAGGCGACAGAGTAGGCATTATAATTTTCGCAGGAAATGCATACAAGCAATTACCTTTAACAACCGACTATTCTGCGGTAAAATTATTTTTATCTGCCGTTGATACCAAAATAGTTCCCACTCAAGGGACTGCAATTGGAGAAGCCATTGAAATGGCAACAGTAAGTTTTGGAGAAACAGAACATAATAAAGCAATAATAGTAATAACTGATGGTGAAAATCATGAAGATGATGCAATCGAGGCTGCAAAAACGGCAAATGACCTTGGAATAAATGTTTTTACAATTGGTATGGGACTTCCTGAAGGAGCTCCAATTCCAATTTACAATAAATATGGAACTCAAACAGGATATAAGAAAGATAGAAATAATACAACTGTAATTACTAAGTTAAATGAAGATATGTTGAGGCAAATTGCAGCTGCAGGTGGCGGAGCATATGCAAGAGCAAATAATGCAAGCACAGGCCTCAAAAGAATATTTAATGATATAAATGAGATAGATAAAAAAGAAATTGAAACGCGTCAATTTACCGACTATGAAGATAGGTTCCAAATTTTTCTAGGAATTACATTATTTCTAATTGTATTGGAATTACTCATAGCTGACAGAAAAACACGTTGGACTAGAAAGTTTGATTTCTTTGGAAAGTAACATTATGATGTCTAGAATACTAATAATAATCTTAACTCTGTCTGCGACATTTGGGTTTTCGCAATCGGAAAAAACTCGTATTCGTGAGGGTAATAACCAATACGAAGAAGAAAATTTCCAGGAGGCTGAAAAAGAATATCGTAAAGCTTTAATGGAGAATCCAGGATATTTAAAAGGTACTTTTAACCTTGGAGATGCAATGTATAAGCAGGAGAATTATGAAGAATCTGCCAAGCTTTTCAATGAGGTGGTTGAACGTAATGCATCAAAAGAACAAAAAGCAGCATCATACTACAATATTGGAAATACTCTTATGAAAGAGAAAAATTATAAGGAAAGTATTGAAGCGTTTAAAAACTCATTACGTTTAATTCCAGAAAATAATAATGCTAAATACAATCTTGAATATGCAAGAAAGAAATTAAAAGAGCAGCAACAGCAAAATCAAGATCAAGATCAGAATCAAGATCAGAATCAAGATCAAAACAAAGATCAAGATCAGAAAAATGATCAAAACAAAGACCAGGATCAGAAAAATGATCAAAATAAGGACAAAGAGGATAAAGATAAAAGTGACCAAAAAGATAAGCAAGATCCTAAAGACCAGGACAATAAAGATAATAAGAAGAACCCAGATAAAGGTGATCAAAAAAATGATCAGAAACAACAACCACAAAAGATATCAAAGCAGGATGCTCAACGTATGCTTGAAGCACTGAAAAATGATGAGAAGAAAACACTTCAAAAACTTCAGAAACAAAAGGCTCAGGCCACAAAAGGTAAAAAGTCAGAGATAGACTGGTAGAATAACTAAATTTGTAATAAAAAATGAAACTGCAACCATTGACATATACTAGGATGAAGAAATTAATGTTATCTATATGTCATAAATTTAAGCTAAATAGAGTTTATTAGATGATTAAAAGTATTTACATATTAGCCTTACTTTTGATGATAACCCAAATTGGTTATGCCGATGATCAAATACGTTTTGTGGGTTCTTCTAAAAAAACTGTAGCAGTTGGTGAAAGGTTCAGAGTTGTTTATGAAATTAACCAAGATGCTGGAAACTTCATGTCCCCAAATTTTGGAGATATGCAGCTTCTAAGCGGGCCTAGCACCTCAACTAATTCGAGTGTACAATGGATAAATGGGAAAATGACCCAATCATATTCTAAAACATTCACCTTCATTTTAAGAGCGACCAAAGAGGGTCAGAATACCATAAGCCCAGCCTCTGCTATGGTTAATAATAGGCGAGTTCAATCAAACTCACTAACAATTAGAGTTGTTAAGAATCCTAATAGTCAGAAAACTAACTCTGGTAATGTCTCTAATTCAAATAATGAAGGTGTTCAGGATGATGATATATATTTAAAAGCATCTATCACCAACTCTAAGCCGTACTTAGGAGAGCAAATCTTAGTAACATATAAAATTTACACCAAAGTTCCTGTTTCAAACCTTATTGTTAAAAAGCTGTCATCTTTTCAAGGTTTCTGGTCAAAAAGTCTTTTGGATAATAAGCAACAGTACAAACAAACCACTGAAATAATAAATGGTCAGGAGTATGTTGTTGCGGTTATAAACCAGTTTGCAATTTTCCCTCAAAAGACTGGTAAATTAATAATTGAACCAACTGAAATGGAATGTGAAGTTCAGTTAAGGGTTCAAAATAATAGAAAGCGTGGATATGATCCATTTGAAGATTTCTTTAATGATCCATTCTTCAATAGAAATGTGAAAAATATCCGTACAGTAATAAAATCAAATCCAATATCCATAGAGGTAAAGCCATTACCCCAAAAGAACAAACCGGCCAATTTTAATGGAGCTGTAGGTGATTTTAGATTAAGCAGCAAAATAGATAGAACAGAGCTCAAAGCCAATGATGCATTAACTCTTACTTATACAATTTCAGGAAAAGGAAATTTGGAACTATTTAATATGCCAAATATCAAATTTCCAGTTGATTTTGAAACATTTGACCCAAAAATATCTAGTAATATAAAAACATCTTCATCGGGTGTTTCTGGAAGAAAGAAATTTGAATATTTAGTAATCCCAAGAGTGGGTGGTAATTTTATCATAAATCCTTTCACACTGAGCTACTTTGATCCAAAGACTAAGAAATATCGTACTATAAAATCTAAGGTTTACGAAATAAAAGTAGAAAAGGGTGAAATAACATCAGGAGGTATATCTTACAGTTCCTCAGCCCAAGAAGATATTCAATTCATTGGTCAGGACATTCGTCATATTAAACCTCTTCCCTTCAAACTCTATACTATTGGCTCTCACTTATTCTTATCCGCAACATTCTTTACAATAATTGTAATAATTATTCTACTTATGACGATGATAGTTATTCTTATTAAAAGAATGGAAAAAAGGAAATCAAACACAAGTCTTTTAAAGAACAGAAAGGCAAATAAAATTGCAAAGACTAGACTTAGATCGGCTGAAAAATTTAAAAATGAAGGTGACGATAAAGCTTATTATGATGAAATAGCTCAGGCTCTTTGGGGTTATATTGGAGATAAATTTTCATTAAAACAGTACGAGTTATCAATAGATTCGGTATCAGAAACTTTAAAGGAAAAAGGTGCTGATAATGTCGTTACAGAGACTTTTATAAATATACTTAACAACATAGAATTTGCCCGTTTTGCCCCCGGAGATTCAAGTAATAAGATGGAAAGTATATACAATGAATCCGTTAATGCAATAATGCTAGCCGAAAAGGCATTAAAATAATATGACGATGATTTATAAATCAAAATATTTAATTCTTTTGCTAATCCAGTTAATGGTATTAAATCTTTTTGCTAATGATGCGAACAAAATAATTGAAAAAGCTAATAATCAATACAATAGGGGCTTATATGATTCTGCAATAATAAATTATCAGTCCGTTGTAGATAGTGGGATTGAGGCTGGCGAATTATATTACAACATGGGCAATACTTATTACAAGAATAATGATATTGCATCTTCTATTCTATATTACGAAAAAGCAAAAAAGCTTCTTCCAAATGATGAAAGCATACAATATAATCTAAACATCGCAAATAGTATGATTGTGGATAAGATTGAAAAAGTACCTGAACTTTTTTACCAAAGATGGTGGTCCTTTTTTTATAACATACTGGATTCCAATACAGGTGCCATTCTAACACTAATATTATTTGCATTACTTATTATTTCCATTGGAATCTTCATTTTATCACAAACAAGAAATAACCGGAAAGTATCATTCTACCTTAGCATGTTTTTACTTCTTTTGACCATCGTTTCTACTACTTTAACATGGCAGAAGTACAACAATAGTTTAAAACATAAAGAAGCAATAGTTTTTGATCCATCAATTACCATAAAAAGTTCACCCACACAAAATGCAGTAGATTTATTCGTTATTCATGAGGGCACCAAGGTAAAGGTTATGGATAAAATAGATAACTGGGTAGAAATCAAAATCAATAATGGAAGTAAAGGCTGGTTGCCTGAAAAATCAATAAGAGAGATATAATTTAATCTTATAAATGTTTTAATTCTGTTTTGAGTTATACCCATCTTAACATAAACAAAAAAGCCCGCAATTTCTTGCAGGCTTTTAATATCATAGTTGAATTAAATGTGATATTAAGCGATTTTTACGTTGTGCGCATTTAATCCTTTTTTACCTTCTTTCAATTCAAATTCTACAGCGTCACCTTCGTTAACTTTGTCAACAAGACCGGTTACGTGTACAAAATACTCATTGTTTGATTCTTCATCGATAATAAATCCAAAACCTTTTGATTCATTAAAGAATTTTACTGTGCCTTTATTCATTGTAATATATTTAAAATTAGATGCTACAAAGGTATACTTATATTAATATCAACAACATATTTATTTAAAAAAAAACCGGTGAGTAGTCCGATACGCGTTATCTGCCTGATTTATTGTGCTTTACAGGCTATCAGGTAGCGTGTTTTAATGTATTTTATTAATAAATCAGACCAAATTAAACAGTAAATATTACATAATAATCAGCAATAAGTGTCTACAATATGGCAACAAACGGCACAAACATTATGGTAATAATGCTACTAAACTAGCACAAAAATTGGCATTTTGCTCAGCTTATAACACTCACAGCATTCGTGTTAAATAATTTAATGATTTTGATTAATTGTCTAGAAATTTATTGATATTATCCTCTATTCTAGCTACAACATTTTCCGCAGAAGATTTAACAAAAGTATCGCCTGTAACCTGCTCATAAAGTTCAATGTACCGATTGGATATACCTTGAACTATTTCGTCAGTCATCTCCGGCACTTGTTGTCCATCTTTTCCTTGAAAGCCATTTTCCATTAGCCACTCGCGCACAAATTCTTTAGATAATTGCTTTTGTTGTTCTCCTGCTGCAAACCTATCCTCATATTTATCAGCATAAAAATATCGTGATGAATCCGGGGTGTGTATCTCATCTATTAAGTAGATTTGATCACCAACTTTACCAAACTCATATTTTGTATCTACTAAAATCAATCCTTTTTCAGCAGCTATTTCGGTTCCTCTTTGAAAGAGTTTTCTGGTATAGTCTTCCAGTTTTGTATAATCTTCAGCAGAAACTAATCCCTGAGCGATTATTTCCTCCTTTGAAATATCCTCATCATGGCCTTCTTCAGCTTTTGTGGTTGGTGTTAATATGGGTTCTGGAAATCGCTGATGTTCCTTAAGGCCATCAGGTACTGGCACACCACAAATTTCTCTTGCTCCACTCTTATAGGTTCTCCATGAACTTCCCGTAAGAAATCCTCTAATTATCATTTCAACGGGAAATGGTTTACAATAATGACCAACTGTTACCATGGGATCTGGAGTAGCCATTTTCCAATTTGGCACGATATCCGCAGTTGCATCCAAAAATTTTGATGCTATCTGATTTAATACTTGTCCTTTGTATGGAATACCTCGAGGTAATACAACATCAAATGCTGATATTCGGTCGCTTGCAACCATAACAAGAAGTTCTTCTCCAATATTATATACATCACGAACCTTGCCGTGATAAACACTTTTTTGATTAGGAAAGTTGAAATCCGTTCTGGTTAATGCCTCTTTCATGTTATAGTTATTTAATTTCACTAGATTTATTATATGCACTTATTATTTTAGTCACCAGTTTATGTCTTACAACATCACGGCCATCCAATTTTATAAATTCAATACCTGGTATACCTTCCAATAATCGTTGTGCCTGAAGTAATCCTGATTGCTTCTGCTTAGGTAAATCTATCTGTGTTACATCTCCCGTAACTATAAATTTTGATGACTTACCCATTCTGGTTAGAAACATTTTGAGCTGACTTTCGGATGCATTTTGAGCTTCATCAAGAATAGCATACGCGTTACTCAAAGTTCTTCCTCGCATAAATGCTAGAGGAGCTACTTCAATGGTTTCATCTTCTATGTATGACAGAAACTTTTGGGTAGGAAGCATATCTCTAAGAGCATCATATAATGGTTGTAAATAAGGATCAAGTTTATCCTTCATATCACCTGGTAAGAATCCCAAACTCTCACCGGCTTCAATGGCAGGTCTTGCTAGGATGATTTTTTTTATTTCTTTATTTTTTAAGGCCCTAACAGCTAAAGCAACCGCAGTGTATGTTTTTCCTGTTCCTGCTGGCCCAATAGCAAAAATAAGATCATTGGTTTCGCTACTATCAACCATTTTTTTCTGGTTTACAGTAAGTGCCTTTATCAGTTTACCATAACGACCGTAAACAAGAACATCGCTATCATTAATCTCTCCTCCATCACCACCATTTCTTTCATCACCCATTATTCTTGTTATAACATCCTCATTAAGCTTACCAAACTTGTCAAACTGTATCATTAATAAATCGATTCTTTTTTCAAAGACATCCATATCTGATTTAGTTCCTATTAATTTGATAATATCACCACGTACGATAATCTTAAGTTTTGGAAACAATGATTTAATAATATTCATGTGAGCATCACCCGGTCCGAAAAACTCTACAGGACTCATTACATCTAGCTGTACTATCCTCTCACTCATATAATCTTGGTTAAATGAATATTATTTTAGTTAATGAGTTCAAAAATATTAAAAAAAAGCACCACAAAGAGAGTCAATTTTTATAATTTTGAACTTTTGGTATTATTCATAAATAGTTGTGGTAAAATACACTTATCAAATTGTATTTTGACCTCTACCAAAAAAATGAAAATCTTTGATGATGGGGTTAATAACACTTATTAGTGATTGGGGAACGCGGGATTATTATGTATCAGGAGTTAAGGGAATGATTTATAAATCTAATCCTGATGCACAAATAGTTGACATAACTCATCAAATAGAGCCATTTAACTCATCAGAGGCGGCCTATGTAATGAAAAATGCCTACAAAAGTTTTCCTGACAATACAATTCATATCATTGGAGTAAATACTGAGGAATCGCTAAACCATATGCATATCGTTGCCTATCACAACAAGCATTATTTTATTGGCACAGATGATGGGATTTTCTCTCTTTTGTTTGATAGTAAACCTGAAAAAATTGTTGAACTTGATATTCCAATGGAGTCTTCAATTCATACGTTCTCAAGCCGAGATAGATTTGCCAAAGCAGCAGCTCTATTATCAAAAGGAACCAATATGGAAGAACTTGGCCCAATAAGGAATGAACTTGTAAACAAGATGCATTTCAATCCTGTAATACAAGAAGGTTTACTTAAGGGAATGATCATTTATATTGATAATTATGAAAATTTAATTACCAATATAAGCATAGATGATTTCAAAAAATTCACATCGGGAAGACAGTTCGTTATTTCATTCCGAAATCAGAAATATAAGGTTACTAAAATACATGATTCATATGGGGATGTTAACCCTGGTGATATTGTAGCACTTTTTACCAGTAATGATGCGCTTGAAATTGCAATTAACAAAGGTAAAGCCGCCTCACTACTTGGTATTTCTGTCAGTGATCCAATTACAATATCACATTTGTAATATGTTACTAATTGGAAAACTACTTAGTCCCAAGCTCTCATAACCATAATAATCAATTTTGTTGCTAAATTTGTTGCACAATTACTATATATGATACTTGTAACAGGAGGTACTGGCCTTATTGGAGCTCATTTATTATACTCATTAACAAATAGTGGTTATGAACCCGTAGCCTTGAAAAGAAAAACTTCGGATGTTTCAAAAACATTGAAAACATTCTCATTTTATACTTCCACACCTAAAAAACTTTTTGAGAAAATAAAATGGATTGAGACAGATATTCTTGATTATTACTCTGTTCGAGAATCCTTAAAAAACATAACACAGATATATCATTGTGCTGCAACTGTTTCATTTCAATCATCCGACAAGGAAACATTACTTGCAACTAACATTAGCGGAACAACAAATATTGTCAATGCATGCCTAGAGCAAAAGAACATTAAACTAGTTCATGTAAGCTCAATCGGAACTCTGGGAAGAGCAGAGAGTGAGGGTATCGTAACCGAAGAAACCCAATGGAATAATAAAAAAACCTCCGTTTACTCAACAAGTAAATATCACTCTGAAATGGAGGTCTGGAGGGGGATAGCAGAAGGACTTAATGCTGTAATTGTAAATCCATCCATAATCATAGGCCCTGGAGATTGGACAACAGGAAGCCCAAAGCTTTTCACAACAATGTACAATGGCTTAAAATTTTATTCCTCTGGCACAAATGGGTTTGTTGATGTATCCGATGTTGTGATTGCAATGACAACTCTGATGAATAGTTCAATTCACTCCGAAAGATTTATATTAAATTCTGAAAATATTAGCTACGAAAATCTATTCACTACAATGTCTAGAGCTTTGGACATAAAACCTCCGGCTTACAGGGCATCTAAATTTATTGGCGAATTAGGTTGGAGAGCATATTGGGTTATTGGAAAAATTAAGGGGACTAGCCCTACAATAACTAAAGAAACAGCTGAAACAGCAAATCAGCATTACAGATACTCCAATGATAAGATTCGCAAAGAAACAGGTATGAGCTTTATTACTGTTGAGGAAAGTCTTGCAAAAACTGCAAAATTATTTTTATTGGATCATATTAATGGCAAATAAAGCTGCAATGGAGGTGTGTTAACCTACCACTTACTATCTTTCAAGAACAACCAAAGCATTTGCCATCTCTTTAAGATGTGAAATACTAAGATGTATTGTTTTAATCCCTTGCTCCTTCAGGTAGTCTTTTACTTTACCATGAGCGCTTACATATGGCTTTCCCAATTCATCATTTAGAACTTCTATCTCATGAAATGCCATTCCGTATCTGTAACCTGTACCCAAAGCCTTAAAAAACGCTTCTTTGGCTGCGAATCGAGCAGCAAAGCACTGATACTTTGTAACTGTTCCCTTATTGCAATATTCCTGCTCAGGCTTGGTATATAGTTTATCCATCAAAACATCATTCTTCAAGAGACTCCGTTCCATTCTCTTTACCTCAATTATATCAGTACCTATACCAAATATCATATTTTCTAGTTTTTTTAGGACATTGGATTGTTCTATTTTATTACATCCAATTCTTTACCAACCTTTACAAATGCAGATATCGCTTTATCTAAATGTTCTCTGGTGTGACCTGCGGACAACTGAACTCTGATTCTTGCCTCCCCTTTTGGAACTACAGGAAAATAAAACCCAATAACATAAATCCCTTCATCTAATAATTTAGAAGCCATTATTTGAGAGAGCTTTGCATCATAAAGCATAACAGCACATATGGCAGATTGGGTTGGTTTTATGTCAAATCCAGCTGCTAACATTTTTTCCATGAAATAATCTGTATTTTCATGAAGTTTATCTTGTAGTTCATTTGTCTCACTCATCATATCAAACATTCTTATTCCTGCACTAACTACAATTGGAGGCAGTGAATTTGAAAATAAATATGGTCTTGATCTTTGCCTTAACATTTCTATTATTTCTTTTCTACCAGTCGTAAAACCACCAACTGCTCCTCCAAAAGCTTTTCCTAGAGTTCCAGTTATAATATCAATCTCACCAAAGATATCGTAATGCTCACTAACTCCCCTACCCGTTTTACCAACTACACCAGCTGAATGACATTCATCTACCATAATCATGGCATCATATTTTTTAGCAAGTTCTACCATCTTATCAACAGGAGCAGTATTTCCGTCCATTGAGAATACTCCATCGGTTACAATTATTCTAAACCTCTGTTCTTGAGCCTTTTTAAGCTCTGCTTCAAGAGCATCCATGTCAGCATTGGGATATCGATAGCGCTGTGCCTTGCATAATCTAACTCCATCTATAATAGAAGCATGATTTAGGCTATCGCTTATAATTGCATCTTCCGCTGTTAGTAAAGGTTCAAATACACCACCATTAGCATCAAAAGCAGCTGCATATAAAATTGTGTCTTCAGTACCGAAAAACTCTGCAATTTTTTTTTCTAGTATCTTGTGCAAATCTGTTGTGCCACATATAAACCTCACAGATGACATTCCATATCCATGTGAATCAAGCCCCTCTTTTGCAGCATTTATTAATTCCGGATGATTTGATAAACCCAAATAATTATTAGCACAAAAATTTAGAACTTCCTGTCCAGTATCAAGCTTTATTTCAGATTGCTGAGGACTTACAATAATTCTTTCATCCTTAAACAAACCAGCATCACGAATATCTTCCAACTCGTTGATTAGATGATCTTTTATTTTTCCGTACATATATGTTGAGTTTCTGGTAAATTATTTTTTGATTTATCAAAAGTAATAAATCTATGAACTTGAATACGGACTAAATTCAATTTAGATTTAATCAACATTTTAACGACCTTTGCAAAAATTTATTGCCATGAATATCGCGGCCTTGGTATCGGGAGGAGTAGATAGTTCTGTTACTGTTCCTCTTCTAAAACAAATGGGATTTGATCCTCATATATTCTATATCAAAATTGGTATGGAGGATCAAGATTCATTCATGGATTGTCCGTCTGAGGAAGACATAGAAATAACTACATGGATAGCAAAAAAATATGGCTGTAGGTTTGATATTATTGACTTACAAGAAGAATATTGGGCAACAGTAGTTAAATATACCATTGATACTGTTAAGAAGGGTTTGACTCCAAATCCTGATATAATGTGTAATCTACTGATAAAATTTGGAGCGTTTAATGATAGATATGGGCAAGAATTTGATAAGATTGCAACTGGTCATTATGCCACTAACTATGAAACAAAAGATGGTGTATTTTTAGCTACGGCAAAAGATAAAGTAAAAGATCAAACATACTTCTTATCACAAATAACTTATCCACAGCTGCATAAAACAATATTTCCAATTGGTAACCTTCCCAAATCAGATGTTAGAAAAATTGCATCAGAAATGAGCCTTCCAAGTGCCACAAGAAAAGATAGTCAGGGTATTTGTTTCTTGGGTAAAATCAACTACGGAGAATTCATAAAAAATCAAATAGGCATATTGCCAGGAGAGATAAGAGAGCTTGAATCAAACAAATTACTTGGCGAGCACCAGGGTTTTTGGTTTCATACTATTGGACAGAGACGAGGTTTAAAACTTGGAGGGGGGCCATGGTTTGTTGTGAAAAAAGACACAATCAATAATATAATTTATGCTAGTAAGGGATACGATCCTATTTCCAGATATAGTGATGAGATAATACTTAATAAAGTACACTTTTTAAATCCTAACCATGATTATAGTGAACTGAATCAAATAAAATTTAAGATCCGTCATCAGCCTGAATTTATGGAAGGTTTTATCACCATTGGTGATACCACAAGTAAAATTGTAAGTAAGGAAAAGATATCAGGCATAGCCCCAGGACAATTTACAGTAATATATTCCAATGATGAAAAAACATGTATTGGAAGTGCAATGATTTCAGAAGATAATAATTAACCCCCCAATAAATTGGGAGGTTAATCAGATCGCCATTACCAATTAAAATAATTGATCTCTTCCAACATCCTTATCGCCTCTACCTGATAGATTTACGATGCTTATTTTATCACCCTGTCCCTTTAATAAACTCATGGCGAGAGCAACTGCGTGAGACGATTCAATGGCAGGGATAATTCCCTCTAGGCAGGAAAGGATTTTAAAAGCCTCCACAGCCTCGTCGTCTGTAACTGCATAGTATTTTGCTCTCTGTTTTTCCTTAAGAAGTGAATGTTGAGGGCTAACACCTGGATAGTCCAATCCTGCTGCAATTGAAGAAGTTGGACAAACATCACCATTTTCATCCGATATAGCATAGGAATATGTACCTTGAAAAACACCCGGTTTACCAATCGAAAGAGTTGCAGCTGTTTTACCAGGTTCTGCTTTTTCTCCGCCTCCTTCGGCAGCATAAATATTGACCGGATCATAAAGAAATTCTTGAAACAGACCAATTGCATTGCTACCACCTCCAACACAAGCAAATATATTATCTGGCAATCGTCCCTCTGCCTCAATAATTTGTTTTTTAGCCTCTTTTCCAATAATTCTTTGGAAATACCCAACTATCGTTGGGTATGGGTGCGGACCCACCTGTGATCCAAGCAAGTAAAATACATCGGGATTCTCAACATAATACCCCAGAGCTGCATCAACAGCATCCTTTAGTGTTGCTCTACCATTTTCAGTCAATATTACTTCGGCACCAAGCAATTTTATTCGGTTTACATTCATTTGCTGCCGCCTAGCATCCTTTGCGCCCATAAATATTTTACACTTGATGCCAAATAATGCTGCAGCGGTTGCCGTGGCCACACCATGCTGACCTGCACCTGTTTCAGCCACTACTTCAGTTGCTCCCATTCTATGGGCAAGTAATATCTGACCAATGGTATTATTTATTTTATGTGACCCTGTATGATTAAGATCCTCTCTTTTTAGATAAATCTTTGATCCAACATGCTTTGACAAGTTTCTTGCATAATATAAAGGTGAAGGTCTTCCAACAAATTTTTCCAAATAGTATTTATATTCATTTTCAAAGTCATCGTGCAATATTTCTTTTTGAAAGAAATCTGCCAGTTTGATTAGCTTCTCCTCAAGGTGTGGAGGAACATACATCCCTCCAAAATCACCGTACATGCCATTATTAGCTTCAAAAATATTTTCATTTGATTTAATCGATTTTATAGTTGTTTCCATTTTATTATTGTGTTAAGTGTTAATTATTAATTTCTAAGTGTCTTGGAAAAACCACCATCGAAAAATTGTTCTTGCCTTCCAGCTATTAATTTTAATTCTTTGCATATTTGAATTGTTAAAACAAAAAAACCGCCTCATTTTGTAATGAGACGGTTTTTATATTTCTAAAATAAGAGATAATCACATAACAGAATGTCCAACTAAGGAGTATTTGTTGTGCCACCACCAATTATTCGTTGTTATCTTAATCATATTGTGCAAATATATAAGTAAAGTTGTTACTTCAACAACTATTTAAAAATATTTTTCTTGAGTCAAGTATTTTTGAACATAATCATTTATACCATCTTCAAGACTTGTAAAAGCTTTTTTAAATCCAACACCTTTTAACTTTTCCATATTTGCCTCAGTAAAATATTGATATTTATCTCTAATATCTTCTGGAGTATCAATAAAATCAATATCGGGCTTAATATCCATCGCTTTAAAGGTTGAAATAGCCAAGTCAATAAAAGTTCTTGCAGTTCCCGTACCAAGGTTATATAATCCTGATTTGGGTTTTGTCTCCATGAGAAACATAATTACATCAGCCACATCCATTACATATACAAAATCTCGTAATTGTTCTCCATCATTGAACTTCGAATTATGAGATTTAAAAAGCTTTACTTTCCCTGTAAGTTTTATCTGATTATATGCATGCAATATAACCGAAGCCATTCTACCCTTATGATATTCATTGGGGCCATATACATTAAAGAATTTTAGCCCTACCCAAAATGGAGGTGCCTCTTTCTCTTTAATTGCCCATTTATCAAACTCATTTTTGGATATTCCATATGGATTAAGAGGTTTAAGGTTGTAAATAACATCATGATTATCCATATAACCATATTCTCCCATGCCATAAGTTGCTGCTGATGATGCATAAATTAAAGGGACTTCATAATCAGAACACCTAACCCACATTTGTTTTGTATAATCAAGGTTTAATGCATTTAACACATCCATATTGAACTCTGTAGTATCAGTTCGCGCCCCAATATGAATCACAAAATCAACATCTTGATAATTGTCATCAAACCAATGAAAGAAATCATCTCGATGAACCTTTTTCACATATTTTTTTTCCGCAAGATTTCTGTTCTTGTTAGTATTGGAAAAATCATCTACTAAAATGAGGTCCTCAAATTTTTTATCATTGAATCTCTCAACAATCACACTGCCAATAAATCCTGCGGCTCCAGTAATAACTATCATGACATTTTTTTTCAAAAGTAAATTAATTATGGGAATTGATAGCTCTTTCTTACAAGTCTCTTTTATAACAATTACATTTATTATTATCTTTGAGGCCACACTAACCATTTAATAATTACATTAATATTTACTTCGATGACAACCACTACATGCAAATCATTTTTTATCATTCTATTTATTATTATTTTCGGGTTTAGATCTTTTTCTCAAATTAACCAAGGAGGGGTTCCACCTAGTATTGAGTATAATATTATCGATGAAACCGAAAAAATAAATCTTATTAAACCCAACATGAATATAGTTCATGAGGAAGATATTATAAGGGAAACTACAGATCCAAATGCACCTCAGAGAATGGGCATTTCAGTTAAGGTTAATAAGACAATGTCAGAAATTGGCACATGGACGGATATTGAAGGCTTAGGAAGTATATGGAGGTTAGAGATTAAAGTTGAAGATGCAGTTGCTCTGGGAGTATATTACAATGAATTTTATATTCCCCAAGGAGGTAAATTATTTTTATACAACAAAGACAGATCTTATTTAATAGGTGCTTACACTAATATTAATAATCCAGAGGAAAGCTTATTTGCGACAGAATTTATTCCCGGCGATGTTGTTATATTAGAATATTTCAAACCCCTAAATGTTAAAGAAGATGCAATAATATCAATAAGCAATGTTGCTTATGCATATCGCTTAATTGATTTTTCATTTAATAAAAATACCAACTCATGGTATTGCATGATTAACGTTGCGTGTCAAGAGGGTGACAACTGGGAAGATCAATCCAAAGGTATAGCTAGAATGTCTATTAGAATCGGTGGTAGTTATTATTGGTGTTCTGGTTCTTTGATAAATAATACAAATAATGACAGAACACCTTATTTTCTCTCTGCAGCTCATTGTGGTGAAGGATCAACATCAAGCGACAGACTTCAATGGGTTTTTTACTTCAATTTTCAATCATCAAGTTGTAGTGGTAGTAGCAGCGGGTATAACTCAATTACTGGCTGTCAATTAAAGGCCAAGGATCAAAGTTCTGCTGATAGTGGATCAGATTTCGACCTCATGAAATTTAATAGCTCTATCCCTGACTCATATGACGTATATTACAATGGATGGAATCGAACTAATTCCACCGATAATGCAGGAAGTGGAGTTGGAATACATCATCCTGCAGGCGATATAAAAAAAATATCAACCTACCTTACTCCGCTTGTTTCTTCAACATTTTGGAATGGTCTGCATAGTCACTGGCGACTAACATGGGCTGAAACTATTAATGGCAAGTCAATAATGCAAGGAGGTTCTTCAGGATCACCAGTTTTCGATAGTAATGGTCTTATCATGGGAGATTTAACTGGTGGTTATGCATCAAATTCCTGTGAAAATCCTTCCCCTGCTTATTATGGTAAGATATGGTATTCTTGGGATAAAAATGGGACAACTAATTCAACAATGTTAAAACCATGGCTTGATCCAGGTGATACTGGTATTGAAAAATTATCCGGAGTATCATGGGAGATTATACCCCCAAATGCTAATTTTGATGCCGTTTCAACAAATATTACCCAAGGTGATACCGTTTACTTTAGTGATTTATCTGGACCGGGTATCTTAGAATGGTCATGGACATTTGAGGGCGGTGAACCATCAACATCAGATCTCATGAACCCAAATGTATTTTATGCAGATACAGGTTATTTTAATGTTTCCCTAACAGTAACAAATGCAGATGGAACTGACACAGAAATAAAATCAGACTTTGTATATGTTGAGCAAATGCAACTTCCAATAACTGACTTTGAAGCTAATAAGACATCAGTTTCTCCAGGAGGAGTGGTTTCTTTTACGGACCTCACTCTCAATAACCCAGATCAATGGTCATGGAGTTTTGATGGAGGTTCTCCCTCCACTTCTACATACCAAAACCCAACGGTTAGATTTAATACACCGGGCATTTACAATATATCCTTGGTAACTTCAAACTTGGGTGGATCAGATTCCCTTTTAAAAGAAGATTATATACACGTAGCAATTGTTGATATTGGAGAAAATATGTCAGATAAGAAGCCTTCAATATATCCTAACCCCAGTAATGGGCTTTTCACAATAGAATTTAATAATGTATTTATCAGTGATGTAGAAATTGAAATTAAAACAGCATCTGGAAAAAGTATCCAAGTTCACAAAAAAATAAATGCTTCTGAATCATTTAGCGTAGATATGAATGATAGCCCTAACGGAATTTATTTGATTAATATTTATGATGGCACATCTAATATTACTCAAAAAATAGCGTTATTCAGATAAGGCTATAAAAAATCGTATGAGTAAAAATCTATTTTTGATTATCCTATTATCAGCACTGTTCATTAATCTTGATGCACAGAACAAAATATCAAAGCCATTATCATCTCAATACGAACTAAGTTCTATTATACCAATAAAAAGTTTTATAAACACCCCTATAATAGTTGATAATAAAGGTAAAAACTACCCTCCGCAAGCTGGCTACACATTTCCCATTAAAATAAGTTTGGTTGATGGTATTATAGATTCAACCTTTTCTGGTTATATCTGGAGGATATCCATAGAAATCAAAAACTCTACCTCAACCAATTTTTATCTCAGCAATGTGAACCTCAAAGGCGATCAGAGTTTATTTTTATACTCTCAAGAGAAGAAACATATATATGAATATACCTCTGGCGAGTATAATAATATCTCCACCGATTTCATTGATGGAGATAAAATAATTGTAGAACTAAATTCAAAATCAGAAATAACTAAAATCCCCTTTCAGGTTAGAGAAGTAGGGATTCTTTTTGACCACCAACGAGGTTTTGGTGATGCAGGTAATTGTGAAGTTCATGTAAATTGTAGTGAAGGTAACGATTGGCAATTTCAAAAAAATGGAATTGCCCGTATACTAGTAAAGGAAGGTAATACAACCTTTTGGTGTTCTGGATCATTGATAAATAACACAAGGAATAATGGTGAACCGCTTTTTCTCACAGCAAATCATTGCGGAATAAACTCTGACTCCATTGATTACGCAGAATGGATGTTTTATTTCAATTTTGAATCAGATAATTGTATTCAACCATTGGAAGAGCCAGATTATAACTTATTGACTGGCTCAACACTTCTTTCGAATAGTAAGTTTGGCACTGGAGGTGGTTCGGATTTTAAACTTCTTAGATTATCTGAGAACCCAAGTCTTCTATTCAATCCATATTTTAATGGTTGGGATAGAAGCACTATAGCATCGCCTAATGGTGTAACTATTCATCATCCAGAAGGTGACCTTAAAATGATATCTACATACCATGAGCCATTAACATCAACAAAATATGATAATGATCAGGTTGATCCAAATGGTATGTATTGGAGAGTTGTGTGGGCCCAGACAGAAAATGGCTTTGGAGTAACTGAAGGTGGGTCATCTGGAAGTCCACTATTTAATGAAGAGGGGTTAATAATTGGCTCTCTAACAGGAGGTCTAGCATCATGCACATACCTTGAACAGCCAGATTTTTATGGAAAGTTAAGTTATTCATGGGACCCTATAACATCTGATTCTGCATCACAACTGGCTTATTGGCTTGACCCCATTGGTAGTGGAGTTGTGTATTTAAATGGTACCAATCTGGATTCAACAAATATATTAGCAGGGTTTGTATCGAATTTAAGAACAGTTCTAATTGGTGATAATGTATCATTTACAAATACCTCCATTGGAAATATTACAAGCTATAACTGGTTTTTTGAAGGAGGCGAACCCTCGTATTCAGAATTGGAATTTCCTGGGGACATCAGATATAAGCAGGTAGGAGAATTCGATGTGAGGTTAATTGTTTCCTCACCTGAAGGCTCTGATACACTGATAATTCCCGATTACATAAGAGTTGTTCCTAACATATCCCCAAACCCTAGTGATGGATTATTTAGGCTTGCATTCGGAAAAGAGATCCCAGATTCCTATTCCCTAAGAATATTTGGACTAAACGGAAAAGAAGTCAGTTTTAAAATTAAGGAAGAAGGAACAAGCTATTTAATGATAAATATGAATTACTTGGAAGCTGGCTGCTATCTAATAAGGTTTTCTTCAGATGAAGTAAATGCCAGTTATAAGGCAATGGTGTTTTAACTTAAAAAATCATCTTCCTTACGCGAAGAAACATATCCATCCCATTTTGATATTACTTCATGCATATCAGCATTAAGTTCGGATTCGAATTGCATTTTATTTCCAGTTGTTGGATGAATAAACCCAAGAGACCTTGCATGCAAAGATTGACGTGGTATTATTTTAAAACAATTTTGTATAAATTGCTTATACTTTGTAAAAGTAGTGCCCTTCAGAATCCCATCTCCACCGTAACGGGCATCATTAAACAATGGGTGACCCAAGTAGCTAAAATGTGCTCTTATCTGATGCGTTCTTCCAGTTTCTAATTTACATTCAACATGGGTTATATAGCCATACCTCTGCAGAACTTTATAATGTGAAACAGCCTCCTTTCCATATTCACCATCTGGAAATACAGTCATCACCCTTCTATCTTTCAAACTTCTGCCTATATGACCTGTTATGGTGCCAGCATCACTAACAACATCTCCCCATACCAATGCTTCGTAGGCTCTATCAACAGAATGATCAAAAAATTGCTTTGCAAGTTTCGTCTGTGCCATTTCATTTTTTGCAACAAGTATAAGGCCCGATGTGTCTTTATCGATTCTATGAACCATATAACCAAAACCATTTTCAACACTGGTTTTCCCTGTTTTATTGAAATGGAACATCAAACCATTTAGCATGGTTCCAGAATAATTAGCATGTCCTGGATGTACAACCAAACCCGGCTGTTTATTGATAACGATTATGTCATCATCTTCATAAATAATATTCAATTCTATATCCTCAGGAAATATTTCAACATCTCGAGGTGGATAGGACATTACTACAGAAATCTCATCGGCTGGTCTGACTTTATAATTTGACTTAACAGAATTTCCGTTAACCAATATATTACCAGCCTTTGCAGCCTGCTGAACCTTATTTCTGCTAACATTTATTATTTTACCAAATAAGAACTTATCAATTCTTACTGGTGACTGACCATCATCAACCACAATGTTATGATGTTCATATAACTCAAAATTATCATCCGAAGAATCCTTTGTATTATTGTCTGTCATCAGTTGACTAATAATTTAGCAGAATAGTAGTTATTATTGCTCTTAGCCTTGATAATATATATACCATTAACAAGACTTGAAACGTCAATTTGATTTATTTTCCCTTTTTCTGAATAAACTAATTGCCCAAAAATATTATGAATTGTAAGCTCAAGATTATTATCCGTTAACAATTCAGAATTACCAATGGTGAATCCATTTGAAGTAGGATTAGGAAAAATAATAAGTTTGGAATTTTTTAGTGTTGATAATTGGTCTTCGGTTGATAAAATAAGGTTGGAACCTATTATTGGCCTTATTAATAAGGCTCCAGAAACATTGGAAGTTTGCCAATCAATATCTGTTTTATAGAAGATTCTGTTATGTCTATCATTGTTGGCATCCATTCCTACATTCATATTATCTTTCTGCTGTTTTTCCCAGCCAACATAAATTGTTCCTGAGAGTATTAGTGGCTCATCCAATAAATATGGATAAAATGAGTATAATCCTTCTTCCCACGATACCTTTTGACCTTCCATTCTATGAATAATCTCTCCTGGCCTACCGTTGTTATCATTCCAAACTAGTAAATCAAAATAAAACTCGTTTACATCATTAAGAGTTTTATTAAAATATATCTGCACGCCCTGTAATGTATCTGGCATATTTAATGAAAATTGATAGGCAACCATTGCGCCACCTGCACCATCAACTCCCCATCCAAGTTCAGGCGTTCCATCATCATATGCATAATAATTGTAAAAACCTTGACGGTATATAATTGAGTCCACTATCGAATTTTGATCCGATGAATCACTAATAAAATGCTTTATGATATATGAAGTAGTATCTCTATCATAATCAAGTGAAAATAAGGAATTGACAGGAGGGCAAGAATGAGCTGCACCACAACCTATACACTCTTGGAAACCAATTTCATAAAAAGGTTTAAGGTTACAACTACCACCATCGTATTGAAATCCGAAATTTCCATTTACCTGACTTACCTCATAAGAATATTGAGTGTTATGCTCTATATCGTCTAGATTAGAGATATACATCTTAAGCTCTGGCTTCGTGTTAGTTAATGGAGAATATCTGTATTGACTGTAAGGCATTACTTCGTAGTCCTTGAGGAAAGATGGTGCTCTCTGAGAAAATGTTAAAACACGGTATGTTGTATCTGAAACTGACCGGTTATAGTTTAAGTACACATAATCAATATTCCATTGGTCACCATTACTTTTCCATGACGGTGGATAATTATTATTACTTACGGAGGCGTAATTTCTAAATCTAAACCTAAATTTATCGTTGTAGTAAGCACTATCTAATATTGGTATACTTATCTGTTTCATATTTTGACCCCACTCCTCTCTGAACTCATCAAATGTTTCTCCTTCTGAATACCAAATTGGATCCCAGATAACTTCTGGTACAAATATTGAATCGCATGCAACGTCGATAATATCTCCCCAAACTATAATTTTGTAATTAATTGTGAACACTTCGGGATTACATCCTAGTGGAGCCCAAAGTGTATCAAGAGGCCAAATAGTATCACTTGAAGATTGTAAATAAATTTCTGCAGGAACCTGAACAGAATCGACATGAGAGAATATTATCTGCCCTGTTTCTCTTGAGAACTCTAACAATAAGGAATCATTCAATTGAGGCGCATCTCCCACCCCCTGAGGTTGATAGAAAAAACTTAGATAAACAGAGTCTGCTGGGCTTAATTGCCTTGGAACCGGATTAAAAATGGAGTCAAGTCTTATGTACTGAGTTCTTAGTTCATCAGCCATAAATGGTATCCATGAAGCATCCGAATATACACTTCCTGTGCTATCAATGGCATCAAGTGTTGCAGATCCTGTATTAATGGGCATAAAGGGAAAATCCTTATTAACAAAAACGGAGTAACCATCCCATAATTTCTGATTGGGGAAAATATTTGAAGATGTAAAATCATCAAAAAATGGCAATAATATCTTCTCCGCTCTCTCTTTGGATAATGACCTTGTATCTTTATCCTCAAGTTCAAGTCTTTCAGCTTCCATTTTCACAGCCTCATTAAAATGCAAACCTGTTGTATATTCCTGACCAACAATAAGTCCTGAAATTTGTAAGAATAAAAATATTAAACACAGCCTACTATTCATCTTCCACATTATTAATTAACATTCTAGCTTCTCGTGCTGCAATGGTATCTGGATCAAATTGTAATAAGTAACCCTGAAAATCAATTAGTTCATCGGATCTATACCATATATTTACTGGCTGACCCAAATATAGCATTTCCTCGGTTAATGTTTTGGGATCTGTTTTATAAACTCTTGCATGTAATGTGTCCGCATCGTCCATAAAATACTCTCTTCCTATATTTAGCGAATTATGATGAAGTTTTCTTCTTACCTCTTCTTGTTTAAGAGCAATAAGAAAAGGCATTGGAACCATTATAGTTCTTTCACCTTTACCTAAAACTAAGTCTATGAAAGAACCCTTACTTAGCTCTGTTTGTGGCTCAATTGGTTCATCGTTCATAAGTTGGTCAACAACAGCGTTTTTTGCAAAATACTGAACATAATCAAGTTTTCCCACCATTAATTCATTTGACTCCAGCGTAACTAAAGCCTGCCTCAGAGACAAATTCTTTAGATTTGGCATGTACACCTTTTCGGGAGATTGCGCAACTATTGTAAGATACAAATGACGACCTTGTTTTACCCTTGATCCTGATAATGGGTGTTGCTGAACTACGGTACCCTTCTCTTTTGATTTAAAATAGACTGAATCAATTATCTTGAATTGGAAATAATCATTATAACCCTTCTCAAGGAGCTGATCTAGTGTGTAACCATTAAAATCCGGAACTATATAAACATCTCCATGTTGGGTAAAAACATCCATTGATTTTAAGACAGCCCAAAGCATAAATAACGATATGGCTATAATTATTATAAGGTGAACATAAAATCTCTTTTTACCAAGAAAATGAAAAAACCCCATGGTTGTTTATATGTTATAAGTCAACAAAATCATAACTCAACGTTGATAAAATTATTGCCTTGTTTTTAGGGTGCAAAGGTAAAAATATTTGATGTTTGAATAAAAACAAAGGATAATAAGTAAAACAGCTTATTTTTGCATACATAAACTTCTAATCATGAAGAACATTGCAATAGTTTGTGGCGGCTTTTCTGGTGAATACGATATTTCTATTCAAAGTGCACAAATGGTAAAAGAAAACCTCGACTCCAAGAAATACAATTCATATATAATATTCATAGAAAAAGGTGAGTGGTATCACAAGGATGAAATAGGATCTATTTTTCCAATTAACAGGAAGGACTTTAGTTTTAATAATGGGGAATTTGACATCTATTTTGATGGCGTATTCAATGCAATTCATGGTGAACCTGGCGAAGATGGAAAGCTATTGGGTTACTTTGACATGTTAAACATTCCATATACATCATCCTCTGCAGATGTCTCGGCACTAACATTTAATAAGTATTTATGTAATAAGTTTATTGATTCCATAGGTGTTAATACTGCTCGATCTATTTCATTCACAAATTCAGAGCAATATTCCATACAGGAAATTATTGAAATTTTAGGATTACCTCTATTTGTTAAACCAGCCTGCAGCGGTTCAAGTGTAGGAGTGTCAAAGGTAAAGACTGCCGATGAACTTAATGAATCAATCATTCATGCATTTAAAAGTGGTGACAGAATAATTATCGAAGAATTTATCGAAGGACGAGAAATAGATTGTGGATTATACAGGCATAATAATGAATTAATTATTCTTCCACTCACTGAAATTAAATCAGAAAATGAGTTTTTCGACTATGAGGCAAAATATACCGCCGGAAAAGCATATGAAATAACTCCGCCAGAGAACCTTGATTTTAACCATGAAATAGAATTAAAGGCAACGTCTTCTCTAATTTATAACAAGCTAGGGTGCAAAGGAATTGTAAGGATTGACTTTATACTAGCAAAAACAGGTCTTTATTTTATTGAAATAAATACTGTTCCTGGAATGTCAGAAGCTAGTATTGTTCCCAAACAAGCAAAAGCAATGGGTATAAATATTTCAGATTTATTTGGCTTATGTGTTGAAAATATGTTTGAAAATAGCATATAAATAACCCAGAATATTAAATTTTATCTTTCAAAAACTTAACTAATTTACTTGTTGCTAGTCCTCTATGACTAATGCTATTCTTCAACTTAGAACTCATCTCAGAGAAAGTTATATCATAACCATCTGGTATAAATATGGGATCATAACCAAATCCTGAATGACCACTTTTTTTATGAGAAATAATGCCATCTATTCTACCTTCAAAAAAATACTCAATTCCTCCTAAAAACAAGGATATAACAGTACTAAAATGGGCACTTCTATTTGTGGAACCTTCTAAATCTTTAAGTAATTTCTCAACATTATCATCATAGGAAGCATTCTCACCTGCATATCGAGCTGAATATACACCAGGGGCGTCATTTAAATCATCCACCATTAACCCTGTATCATCCGAAAAACAATCAATATTAAATCTTTCATATATAGTACTAGACTTTATGGTGGCGTTTTCCTTAAGTGTAAGACCATTCTCAGGAATATCAGTATCAAAACCAATATCAGATAATCCTAATACACTTATGGTGGGTGGTAAAATATGCCTTATCTCTTTTAGCTTATTATAATTATTTGTAGCAAATACAATTTGTAGCATATATATATGTTATTGTAAAGTACCCTATTATTACAAAATTAATCAGATTAAAGGAATAATGTGTAATTTTGGTATTTAAGATTAAAAGTTTATTCATCGTTTAAACCATATAAAATGAAGATTTTCAATTTAATATTTGCATCCCTTATACTAGTATCAATAACAGTTGCATGTAACCAATCTGCAAAAACAAACGAAAGTTTATGGAGTGAAGAACAAAAGTCAGAATGGACAAACAAATGCATGAAATTTATGGAATCAAACGGTACTGAAGAAAGAAATGCAACTGACTTTTGTGATTGTATGCTTAAAAAAACTTCTGAGAAATATTCTCCAGAACAAGCAGCTAGCATAACAGCAGAGGAGGAAAGAAAATTATGGGAATCCTGTGATTACACCTGGTAACTCTAAATCGACTTCTTGAACCCCATCTAAGTATTTGATTAATTTCTCTTGTCAATTTAATTTCTTATTGCTATTCTAATACCATAGTCCGATATATTTTATTGGTTAGTACTAACCTGTATAAACCATAATAATAAATTAAGCAGAAATGTTTGGCCCCATCTTAATTTGAAATATCAACAACATTTTGTTTTATTATTACGACAAAGAAGGGTCTATAATTATATTTGAAGAGAATTATAGACAAAAAAAATACCCCTTGATAACAAGAGGTATTTTATAAATATTGAGCGTTTACTCTATTTTATTATCAATTTTTTAGTCAACTGACCTCCTTCTTCAAACATTACTGTTACGAAGTATATTCCTGTTTTCCATCCACTGTGATTCAATGTGTATTGAGATCCTTCAACTTCAGTAGTGAAAACAACTCGTCCTATGCCATCCATAAAAACAATCTCACTCATATCAGCCTTATCATTTTCAATAACAACATAACCAACGGAAGGGTTAGGATAAATTTTCATTGCATCTCTAACTTCTATGGATTCGCCAATACCAGTAGCAAGCTCCAATTGAAGAATTGCTCGTGGTTGTAGATATCCTTGTACTGTATCCAAATAAGTTAATCCTTTTTCCTGACTCATATCAGGGTTAGAAAGTAAACCAGAACCATTTAGCAAAGCGGCATCAAAATCAGTTCCCATAGTAGCATTAGTTGCAGCTACAACAGCTTCTAGAGTTGCATAATCCCACCAATCCCACGGTGATCCTTGATTTCCAAATACACCTGCAGGTCCATCACCATTAAGAGGTAAAACAAAAGGATATAATCCTTCTGGATGTGCACTTACAGTAATCTCAGGCTGTGAAGCGTAAATATATTCATAAGTTTGACCATAAGTAGCGCGAGCAGCATCGGTATATGCATCACCATCTGCTATTGATGAGAATGCATCATTGTTACCAAATTCATTTGCTTTACGGATAAATACATTTCCTCCAGATACTGGTACAACATTTTCATTTGTAGTAGGCACAACAACCATCCCATGATCAAAAGGAGCATAAGGATCACGAACACAATGGAAAGCAACCATTGCAACTTCACCTTGATTTAGCCATGAAGAATCAGCCAATGAACCACCCAAATTAACCGACATACTTACATCTTTAGGTAAACCTAACATATAAAGGGGATCGTTCAATCTAAGAAAACCTGCACCTCCATCTATAGTACCGTCAACAGCTTCTAGAACAAATGGTAGTCCCGTTTCAGTATTAATAAATTTAGCGAGTCCTGCAATTTCAGTGTTATAATCACTTAAAGTGGTATAAGCCTGTGTTACATACCCTCCAGATCCCTGACCTATAAGGGCAATTTTGTCAGGGTTAATTCCAAACTGAGCTCCAACAGGCGAACGCATAAACCTTACTGCGGTTTGCACATCGTGAAGAGCACGATAAACAGCCTGTAAAAGAGTTCCTCGTCTAACGTTTGGATCAGTAGATATTGGGTTCCACCCTAATCTATAATTAACATTAATAGCAACATATCCTCTCTTTGCCATTTGCTTGCAGATATTAACACCAACACTGTCAGTCTTATTACCGGTTATTGCACCATTAAATAATGGTGGTAAAAAATTTCCAGTATGCACATTAATCCAAACAGGGCGATCCGTAACATCATCACTTGCAGGTGGAGTATAAATATCCATTTCCAATGGTGTTATTTTTACCATAGTCCAATACGCAGAATCAGGGATCATAGAGTTAGGCGCAAAGAAATTCATGTAGGATAACAAAGTATCCGGATTGGTAACTGAAGCCGCAATTAGCCCGTTTAAGAATATCATCTCAGCTTCCCATTGTGCCATTTGCGCAGGATCTGTCGGATTCGGAAATGTTGATATCAATGGAGATACATTAACTCCATAAGTAACATCTTCGATTAAAACAAACGAATCGAAAATTTCGGTCATGTAGCGCTGGCCATTCACTTGCGTAGTAAATGTCACAGCAAGTAAAATAATTAAACTTTGTAAAAAATTTTTCATAGATTATAAATTTTGTTGATTTGTGGTTAAAAGTAATGTTTTTTTTAATCTTATCTATTAATCCAGTCGTATGAAATGGAAAAATAAACTAAACGACCAACCAGAGGACCACCATATACCTGATAAACCTGATTATTCAGAACATTAGAAGCACCTAGTTTAAATGTCATATTAATTTTCTGAAGCGCGTAATTAACTTGCGCATCAACAGTTGAATAAGAATTAATAAATCCTGTAAATTGAGGTGAACCTTCAAACTCAAAACCCTGGATCCATTTATAATTAATGCCAAATCCAAAATATCTAGCCCCAAATAATACAAGATCACGACCACTAAGTCCTAAGTTAAATTTATTTTCAGGAGTATTAAAAGCAGGAATAATAGGGTCACTGGATCCATGAAGGTCTAATTTATTCCATGAATAGTTTCCATTAACAACCCATTTGGGCCCAATGTAATAATTGATTCCAATAGTTGCGCCTTGTGTTGTAACTCTGTCAGTTGCATTAGCGGCAATACGATATGCTTGAAAAATTGAAGGTAAAGGGTTTGAAGGATTATAATCAATGTCAACACCAATATTATATCCTATAAAATGTTCGTACCAACTGTGATAATATGTAAAGTCTATATATAATTTATCTCTGAACATGCCACGGTAGCCAATTTCAACAGTTTGAACCTGTTCTGGTTGAATCGGTGCAACATTAAAAAAATCAAGCTTATCCCAACCAAAAGTAGGGCTTGAGTTTATGGCATCTCTAAAAGAATCGAGTGTTACCAATGAATCCATGCCATTTAAGTTTCCAATTAAAATTGCTCGACCAACATTATAATATAGAAATTGATCGGCCATGGTTGGATTTCGTACAGCTGTGGAATATGATAATCGAAATATATGGTCCTTAACAGAATTATATACAACCGAGAATGCAGGTGATACAACAGGATCAAAATTTTCATTTTTATCAACCCTCACTGTTCCAAGGAAAACCATTCTATCATCTAAAATTTTATATTCAGCACCCAAGTAAGCTCCATAATTCCAGTTAGTTATTTTTGTACCTGCAGTATCCGCAAATATGGTTCCTTTTGAGTTAGGTTTATAAAGGCGATAATTACCACCCACTGTAAATCCTACAGACCCCAAATTAAATTGGTATTGCCCATCAATATTGTAGAGTGAGGACTTATCATAAAACCTCGATCCCCCATCATTTAGTAGACGAGATGTAATATCATTCAGCAATGAATCATAACGTTTGGTTCCAGGTTTATAAAAAGGATGCTCAGATTCAGAAGCTATGGTGTTATCTGTAAATTCGCGAGTTTCGCCATGCCAAACCTCCATGCTATCTTTATGTTGGTTAATCCAATTATCTTGAAGAATAACAGTTTCTGATTGCCATGCAAGATTTGCTTCTCCAAAAATTATTAAAGCTTCATTGATGGTACATCCGCAAGTGTTAAGTATATCTTCTAGATTGGGCCTATTTTCGTTATTAGTAGGTAAACCAGCATCGTACATACGCGGAACAATAAAGGTTTGATAATAGGAGGAATAATCTCTATAAAAAACGGCTTCTTCTTTGGACACTTTTTCCATCTCAAATGCTGTAACAACAGCGTCATATGAATCACCAGCATCTTCATTAGTAGTGTATGCCCTTATGAAAAATTTATCTGGCTGACTTATTTCGAGTTTGTTTTGATAAAATTGAATATTTTTTAGACTATATCTATTATCACCTTGATAAACTGTGGTTCCAAAACTATAATTAAAGCCATAGTTAATCTCTATTTTATCAGTGATATTATAATATAGTCCAATATTTGTTTTAACATTTCTAGTATCATAATCAACAATATCCTTTTCCATATATCCGGTTCTGTATATTCTTCCCAAACCAGGATAATTAATCGGATCGGAACTAAAATCATTACCACCTGCAAGCACTTCATCACCATATCGGTTTACTGCATCATATCCTGCAAAATTTGAAGGCGGGTCATCCGAAGTTGTACTTGCATCGAGATTTCCTGCTTCCCAATCATTTGCTTGCATACCCATAATATTGAATTTATAGCCAAATTTATCCTCTCCAGATTTATTCTTTATCACCTGGGCCCACCTTACACTAAACTGAGTTAGGTTACGCTCACCAACTTTAATTTCTGCAGATAACCCAGGAAATTGCATGGGTGATTTACTAGTCATATTGATGACACCATTAAAAGCACCAGGACCGTAAAATGCAGAACTAGCACCAGCCACTATTTCCACCTTCATTACATCCAAGTCGGGTGACCCTAAAAAATTACCAAGTGAAAAATTTAAACCCGGCGATTGATTATCTATACCATCGATTAACTGAAGTGAACGAACAGGAGATGTGGAGTTAAACCCACGAGTATTAACCACTTTAAACCCCATACTTGCCGATGTAACATCAACTCCTTTAAGGTTTCCTAGGCTTTCATAAAAATCACCTGAAGAAGCTTCCTTTATGGCCATTAAATCCATGGATTCAGTTGTTAGGGGTGACATTTTTTGTTTTTCACTAATTCGACTACCTATAATCTGCACTTCGTCCATCAAAACGTAGTCAGGTTCCAGTTTAATTTTTAGCGGAGTGCTAAAATCGTCAATCTGAGTTTCAATGGTTGTGTATCCTAAAAAGTTTATAACAATAGTAAAAGGGGGCGTTTGGTTTGCTTTTAATTCAAAATTTCCATCCAAATCAGTTACTACTCCATTAGTAGTTCCTTTTATAACAACACTTGCTCCAATTAATTCTTCGCCCGTTTCTTTATCAATTATTTTTCCCTTTACAACATTTTCTTGGGAAAAAACGCTGGATGACCCAAACGTTATGAGCAGAATCAATAAAAAGTAATTTAGTTTATAAGTAAAATTTAATTTCATGTACTTAGTTGATTTCCTAGTTTTGAGTTGGCAATTTAGAAATTTTTAATGAAAAATTAGAAATTTTATATTCTATCATCTTTTTAAAATTCATTATTTGATGATATATTATTAGGTAAGGCTTTTTTATTAATCTAAATTCCAATTAATTGGCTCGAGACCAATGTCGGTTAAAATACTATTGGTTTTAGAAAAATGTTTATGCCCAAAAAAGCCTTTATGCGCAGAAAATGGTGATGGATGAGGAGATGAAATAATAAAGTGTTTGGATGTATCTATTAATTTTTCTTTGTCCTGTGCATATCTGCCCCATAATATGAATACAACCCCAGCTCTCAAATCTGATATGGTGCTAATAATCTTGTCCGTAAAAAGCTCCCATCCTTTTCCTTGATGCGATCCTGGTTCACCCTTTCGAACAGTTAGAGTAGCATTAAGCAATAAAACGCCTTCTTGTGTCCATTTAATTAAATTCCCCGATTTAGGTATTTTAGATCCTATATCGCTGTACAGTTCCTTAAATATATTTTGTAGTGACGGTGGTAATTTAACTCCCTCAGGAACGGAGAAACTTAAACCATGTGCTTGACCTGGTCCATGATATGGGTCCTGACCAATAATAACAACCTTTACTGATGGTAATGGTGTATAATTAAGTGCTGCAAAAATGTGTTCTCCTTTTGGGTAAATTGAATAAATTCTTTTTTCATCAGCAAGAAACTCTTTTAGGTTAATAAAATAGCGTGCATTAAATTCGTCTTGTAATGCAATACGCCAGCTTTCCTCCAATTTCGGTTTCAAATCTGCCATCAATGTTATTATTTGGTTTTGTAACAATAAAAGTAAAAAATTCTTGTTATTTATTTAAAATCTGCTTTTCTTTGTCATATAAAGATATATCTAAAAATACTGAAGCTTGCAAATTAGAGCGTTATTTTAACAAAAAAGGAATGATCCTTGTTATTTATAAGTTTCGCACGACCGAAAAATAAAGTATAAACTATGAAAAAAGTAATAAGTCTCATATCGGCAATAGCATTGGTGATAGCGATGACAACTTCGTGTAAGTCATCCAGCAAATGTGCTGCTTACGGCGAAAATCATAAGTTTCAAAAGGAAAGCAAATATTAATTTTGCTGGCCGTTGCGGCTTTTCACTCATTTTTTAGCTTCCAACAAGAAGTTTTCCTACCATGAGTATGAAAAGATTCAAAAACATACTGATTCTTTTCTTACTGTGTCTAACCAGTATACCTGTTTTTTCACAGTTTGACAATAACCCCGTTGAGGACACCTTGGAGAATATGATTCTCTACAATAGGCAGAAAACTTATGGAGTGATTCTACACAACCTTGGGCTGGGAATTAACTATAGATCTGGAAAAAGACTGTCCATCTTCAACACACGAATGTTTGAATTAGAATTTGCTTATATGAAATCATACAAGCAAGTTAAAATGGTTAATCCATACGTTATCAATTCCAAAAGATACGTGTATGGTAAATCAAATGATGTATTTTTCTTAAGGGGAGGCTTTGTATGGAAAAAACTGCTAAATCGTAAACCTTACTGGGGAGGGGTTGAACTGCGATTTGTCTATGGTGGTGGAGTTAGCATAGGACTTGCAAAACCATATTACTTATATATAATTAAGGATATTTCTGGCTCAGGCGATACATTTACAATTGTTCCAGAAAAATACGACCCAACAAAACACTCAAATACAGATATATTTGGGCGAGCACCATTCTCAAAAGGGTTCAACGAAATTTCCATTCATCCTGGCTTACAATTAAAAAGTGGCCTTAATTTTGAATTTGGCACACAAAACACAAAAATTAAATCCTTAGAAATAGGAGCAGCAGTTGATATTCTGCCTACTGGTATGACCATAATGTACTACAGCGCGAATCAAATAGTATTTCCAACCTTTTATATTTCCATATCCTTTGGGAAAAGGTTTAATAGATACTAATCCAAATTAACATCGTATCCCCGCTCTATTTAGTGTAATAACTTACTTTCATAAATATTACAATTAATTACATCATATCTCACACCTAACCTTCAATGGTGGTTGTTAAAAAGGTGCTAAACAGTAATACAAAAAAAAGGTGCTTCCAAATAGGAAACACCTTTGAATGAATATGATTTTTAAATATCTATTTTATTAATAAACGTCTAGTAATAGTATAATCGTTGTCAGTAATAACAAGGTTATAAGATCCACTACTGATATTATCAATTGTTATAGAAATAGAGTTATTACCAATTTTTAAATCAATGATGTTGTCATAAACTACTTTGCCACTAAGATCAATTACTCTAATAGAATAACTGGAAGATTCATTGGCAATCATACTTAAACTAAAGTTACCATTTGAAGGATTTGGATAAAGGCTAATCGACTCATCATCTATGGTCTCTTGAATACCTATCCCTTCCTCTGTGGTAAATGACCATGTTTCACTCCAGTTAGATGTTAGTGCGCCAGATTTACCCTTAACTTTCCAATAGTATACAGTATTCTGATTCAAGTTAACCTGACATTGATACTTTGGATCTTCACCCATGTATTTAGTAGGGTTGCTAAATGATTCATCACTATCTAACCACATTTCATAGCCAGAGGTGCCCGCTACTTCTTCCCATGTGAATAAAGGGCAAGTATTTACTTCCTCAGAAGCATTTTCTGGACTTGTTAGCATAATTGAATTTACAGTATTAAGTGTCCAAACTTCAGACCAGTCGCTTATATCCTCAGCATGCTGAGCAGCAACTCTCCAAAAATATTGTTCTCCAAAAACAAGATCGTTTACCCATAAAGTATCTGGATCAGGAGCAAATGATCTTGGCATTGTGAAATTTTCATCATTATCAATTTGGAAAATATAGTTGGTTGTGCCTTCATATTGATCCCAAGAGAATTTAATCAAGAGATCTGTTTCATCTCCATTACTTGGTTTGTCTAGTGTGGGAGAGGCATAAGTTGTAAAAGACTTAACACCTGACCACATTGAAGTATCCATATCATGGAATGCTTTAAGTCTGTAGTAAAAAGTAGCTCCAAAAAATAGATTTGTTAAATTTAAAGCACTTGAATCAGGCGATATTTGAACATTCTTAAGGTATGGGCTATTAAAACCACTATTTGAACGGTTTAACATAACGCCATCTTCTCCAACTACTAAGCCTCCTTCATTAGAAACATAAACACAGCTGAGTAATTCACTTAGGCCTGATGTAACTGGATTCCAGTTACCACTAAACTTAACCATAGTGCCAGATTTACCAACTGCATAGCCCTCCATACCATTGAAACTAACACTATATAAATCTTTGGTTGTTCCTGAGGTTTCTTCAAACCATTCAGAACCATTCCACCTATATATTCTACCACTTTTACCAACAGTCCATCCAGTATTTGAATTTAACATAGAAATACTATAATGATCTTTTGAACCTACAACTTCAGATGACCATTCAGTACCATCAAAAGAAACTACTATTTTTCCTTCTCCACATGCCCATATACTTGAAGCATCAAGCATTGAAACTGAACGCAGATCATTATCATCTCCTGTTTCTGCTTCGGTCCAAACTCCAGAGCTGTAAACAACTACAGTTCCACTTGAACCTACAACTACTCCATTGTCGCTATCAGCAAAACTAACGCCTGTTAAGTCAGAAGTTGTTCCTGGGTCAGCTTGAGTCCATGAAGCTCCGTCAAAAAACAACAAAGTTCCTCCATTACCAACAATATAACCATTGTTAGCATCTACGAAATAAATGGCATTAAGGTCTTCTGTAGTACCAACATCAATTACTAACCAACCATTCCCATCGTTAAATAATACAGTACCATCATCTCCAATAGCCCACATTTCTCCGTTTGAAACCACTGCACTGGCATTTAAGTTTTCTGTAACACCTGAACTTGCATTTGACCATTCATAAACGGTATCCAATTGCATTATATATCCATCTATTCCTGTAATCTCATCCCAGCTAACTTCTGGATTTGCAAAAACTTCTGAATTATTGTTCGGCTTATCCATTGTAACGTTCCATAAAACACTAAAGCCCCATGATTCTGACCAACCTGAAACTTCGTTACCATCATAGGCTCTTACACGCCAATAATAATCTCCTCCAAAAAGCAAACCAGACATTGACAACGCTGTTAGGTCAGTTGGAACAAAAGTAACTGGATTTGTGAAATTCATATTGTCAGCCAACTGTACCTCATATAGAATTACTGGTGAAACACCTGTTACTGCATCCCAATCCAAAAGAACATCTGGCATTTGGTCAATTTCCATATTTTCAGGAGATCGCAGATTTGGAGCATATATCTTTGATTGTCCAAATACCGATACGGATATCAATACAAGACTTAAACTAAGAATTGAATAAATATTTTTCATATTCGTAGGTTTTTAATTTTTCTAAATTAGTTAGCAATGATTTTGTGCGTGTAAATATCTGTCCCGATAGTCATTTGTATAACATAAGAACCTGCTTTAAGCTCACTTAAGTTGAGCCCAATTTCGTTATTACCTTTGAGTACTTTTCGTTTAAGGAACATCACTTTTCTTCCAGAAAGGTCAAAAACAGATATTTCTGCCATGTTCGATGAATTTGCCTCAAAATCAAATGTTGTATTACTACCCACGGGATTAGGGTAAACAACCATGCTCATTGTTTCATATTCATCATTTAATACGTTATCCTCTATGCCGACAGGTTTTTGGAATCCATTACAACGTAATAACCCTCTTCCAAATGTGGCAGCATAAATAACTCCGTAATTATTTGTTCCTGGATATATTATTTTGATCACTTCTTCGCCGTTGACAAGAGTTACAGTATCTACTGTTTTTGAAACCCTTTGCTGAGTTAATTGGAATACTGGAACAGCACCCATAAGACTATCTTGTTGTGTCCACTCTGTTGATTCATCATGAATATTCTCAGTAACAAATATACCATGTTCTGTACCGATTATACCCATGTCAGTATCTGTCATTTCGATTACTGATGAGTAAACAGGCATATCTGGCAGATTACCTTGTCTAGATTCAAATACTGGTGTCTGATCCAATGCATTCTCACTATATAATACATAGGCATCATTTCCATAATTACCTAAGGTAATAAGAACATTTTGAGGATTACCTGGATCAACCGCAACAGATGTTACAACTTGTGTTATTGGGTCTGATGTACCAGGTATAGTCAATGGTATCTCCTGAGTTGAAACAATACATTGTGAGCTATTAACATCTGCTCGCTCATAGTTATAGGCAAGAGCCAAATTAGAAATCCTATACAATCTCCCATCTCTTGTACCAACAAAAATATGATTTGCATCATTGGAGTACCCAATACATTGTGGAGCGCCTGTGAAACCAACAGAGTTATTTGAAATTTCAAACCACTCTGGCATTTTACCAAAATCATGCAATTCTTTTGTCATGTATACTTTGTTAAAAGAAGCAACAAAATACCTTGACGATACAATATCCTGCACCATAATAGAATCACCTTCATTTAAAGTTTCTTGAACTGTATAATAAAAAGGCTGATTGCTATTGGTTGAAATAACCTGAACACTTGTTCCTGCAGGTTTGGTCTCTTTGGCATAGTACATTACAGAATCACGACTATTGGCATTATCAAAACTTTCCCAAAGTGCCATTGGCGTATAAAAGAAGTTTACTGACAGGCTTAATGGTCCCATAAATTGATTAGAATAATTAACCCCTCCATCTTCTGATCTAAAAATAAAATCAAACTCATTACCTGGTTCACTAACCACAAGTACATCTTTGTTTATTACTGAAACTACTGTTCCTACACCATCTCCTCTTAATATCTCTTCTCCCTGTTTACTTGTATTGCCATCACCTGAAACAAGTATTGTTCCGTTATCTTGTGAACCACCAGTAACATAATTTAAAGATCCGGATGTTCCTATGCTATAAAACTGTGTAGTAAAATAGCTCCTGTTGCTTTGTTGGAATGTAAATCCATCACTCTCGGCAACACCAATGGCAACACCACCGTCAGTTCCAATCATAAATGAATTAGTTGTACCTGGTCGGAAAACGTATGTATGATGATCAGCGTGAAGATAGGAGGAAGAAAAACCTGACCCAAAAGATGAAGATATGCTATTCCAGGAGTAAAGTCCTGTTTCCTGAAGTTTAATACCTTCCCAAGCATTTACACCACCTAATAGCACTCTGTATGGATTCTCAGGAAAAACAGTAATGGCATTATCATAAACTCCTTGTCCCATAAATATAGACATCGCTGGTGATCCAGGAAGAATCACTCTCCAAGTTTCACCTTTATCTTCAGAAAGGAAAATACCATTTAGGGAACCTTGCCCATCCACAACACTTGCATAAAGAACATTTGCATCGCTGGGAGCAAATGCAAATTCAATTCTGCTCACATAGTTATTGTCAGGAAGACTTATTGAATCTCCTGTTGATCTATTCACAAATGCATTTTCATCTCCTGAAACAGAAATGAAACATTTATTATCAATACAAGCTACTAAAGATCCATCGGAAGAAACTTGTACGTCCATTGTATTCATGTTTAGTTCGGCACCGGAAGTATCTTTGGCAATCGACCATGAATCACCTCCATCAGCAGAAAACATTAAGCCTGAATTTGTAGCAGCATAAAGATTTCCATTATCCATGTTCACAGCAATTTCATTTATGAATGCCCAATCACTATTGTTATCATTAAAGTTTGGCTGTGTTGATAGTATGGGTGTGAAGTTATCTCCATCTGTTGACTTATAAATTCCATTACCCATAAAACCATCCAAGCCGAATGAACTGATTCCAGATAAAGTTTCGGCAGCAAAGCTTTCACCAGTTCCAGCATATATTGTACCATTTGCATCTTGCTTCATACAAGTCACAAACAAATTATATGTTGAGCTATTAACCTTTTGCCAGGTTGTTCCTACGTTATTTGACTTCCATATTCCACCTGTCACACCAGCAGCATAAACTGTTGATGCACCAGCATCCTGATTGTCAAACATGATGGCCCTAGTTCTACCACCAAAGTTATCAGGGCCTAGTTGTCTCCAAGATAAATTTTCAGTTGATCTTGTGCTTTCAAATTTCTTTAGCTGATTTTGCACCTTGTCCAGATCTTCGGGAGCAATTACACCAGTAGTTTGATTATTACGAATACCTGCTAGATACTCTACAGATGGTTTAATTCCGTATACCAATGAGGCTTCATCTGATAACCGGGGTGTATATTTAGCGTTGCTCTGGTTGGTTGAAAAGCCTAATATTAATACTCCTAATACTATGGTAATCAATGTTAAGCTTAAGGGTAAAAATTTTCGTTTCATACTTTATAACTTTATTATGCTCATAATTATGGATCCTAATTTCGAAGGCACAATTTACAGCTTTTTGTTAAAATGATTTATAATATTTAAAAAAAATAACAAACTATTCGTCAAAATCATCATTTACTATAGCTTTAAAATCTTAAACTAACTCAATATCTGCATATTATACAATCATTCAAGGTTAGTATTAATCTCTATTATGTCAATTATCAAGTATAATATGTAATAATTTAGGAGATTAATCCATATCCATAGATAATAAAATGACAAAATAAATTATTAGAATGACCGATGCTTTATGACAAATATTTTAATTTTTAAAGCAAAAGATTAGTATAAGTCAAATTCTGCATTAGAATATTGATATAATGTATAATGACTTTAGGGATAAAAAAAAAGCCTTCCTGATATTATCAAGAAGGCTTTTATAAATCTCTGGCGATGACCTACTTTCCCACCTGGTATGGCAGTATCATTGGCGCTGGCAGGCTTAACTTCTCTGTTCGGAATGGGAAGAGGTGGACCTTGCCGCAATAATCACCCAAAGTTCTTTGTAAACTTGGTTTACTTATATTTTAATGATTTACTCTAAAATTAGAATAAATCAAAGACAATAAAGAAAGAAAGATAAGAATAAATATCTTGCGTGTAAAAGATTCCTGTATAGTTAAAAAGTCTACGGGTAATTAGTACTGCTCAGCTTTGATGTTACCATCTTTACACTTGCAGCCTATCAACGTCATAGTCTATAACGACCCTTAAAAGAAGCCTCATCTTGAGGTGAGTTTCGTGCTTAGATGCTTTCAGCACTTATCTCTTCCAAACATAGCTACCCTGCGATGCGGCTGGCGCCACAACAGGTACACTAGAGGTTTGTCCAACTCGGTCCTCTCGTACTAGAGTCAGGTCCTCTCAAGCTTCTAACGCCCACAACAGATAGGGACCGAACTGTCTCGCGACGTTCTGAACCCAGCTCGCGTGCCACTTTAATGGGCGAACAGCCCAACCCTTGGGACCTTCTCCAGCCCCAGGATGTGACGAGCCGACATCGAGGTGCCAAACCACTCCGTCGATGTGAGCTCTTGGGAGTGATCAGCCTGTTATCCCCGGCGTACCTTTTATCCTTTGAGCGATGGCCCTTCCATGCGGAACCACCGGATCACTATGCTCTACTTTCGTACCTGCTCGACTTGTAAGTCTCACAGTCAAGCACCCTTGTGTCATTATACTCTACGCACGGTTACCAACCGTACTGAGGGTACCTTTAGAAGCCTCCGTTACTCTTTTGGAGGCGACCACCCCAGTCAAACTACCCACCAAACACTGTTTCCGCCAAAGGCGGATTAGGCACCAGATAAATAAAGGGTGGTATTTCAAGGTTGACTCCACCACGACTGGCGTCGCAGCTTCATTGCCTCCCACCTATCCTGCACATCATTTATCCAATGTCAATGTTAAGCTGTAGTGAAGGTGCACGGGGTCTTTCCGTCCCGTTGCGGGTAAACGGCATCTTCACCGTTACTACAATTTCACCGAGCTCATGGCTGAGACAGTACCCAGATCGTTGCACCATTCGTGCAGGTCGGAACTTACCCGACAAGGAATTTCGCTACCTTAGGACCGTTATAGTTACGGCCGCCGTTTACCGGGGCTTCAATTAAGAGCTTCTTCTGATAAATCAGAATAACCCCTCCTCTTAACCTTCCGGCACCGGGCAGGTGTCAGGCCTTATACATCATCTTTAAATTTAGCAAAGCCATGTGTTTTTGATAAACAGTCGCCTGGGTCATTTCTCTGCGGCCATCCGAAGATGGCACCCCTTCTCCCGAAGTTACGGGGTTATTTTGCCTAGTTCCTTAGCCATGAATCACTCGAGCACCTTTGGATTCTCTCCTCGACTACCTGTGTCGGTTTACGGTACGGGCAGCTTATACCTGATGCTTAGAGGTTTTTCTTGGAAGCATGATTAGGATCACTATCCACTCACCCGAGGGCTTGTGGTACTATCCACCTTCAGCATGACGTGCGGATTTGCCTACACATCATATACCTTCAGTGTTCAACGTACTATTCCGTCAGTACGCGGACCTTTCACTTCTCCGTCACCCCATCGCAGTATAAGCCGGTACTGGAATATTAACCAGTTATCCATCGACTACCCCTTTCGGGTTCGCCTTAGGACCCGACTAACCCTGATCCGATTAGCGTTGATCAGGAAACCTTAGTCTTTCGGTGTGCGGGTTTCTCACCCGCATTATCGTTACTTATGCCTACATTTGCTTTTCCAGAAACTCCATCATACCTTACGATACAACTTCAGCGTTACTGGAATGCTCCCCTACCAATTCGTATAAATACGAAGTTTACAGCTTCGGTAATGTGTTTAATGCCCGATTATCATCCATGCCCGACCGCTCGACTAGTGAGCTGTTACGCACTCTTTAAATGAATGGCTGCTTCCAAGCCAACATCCTAGCTGTCTTTGCAGTCAGACCTCGTTAGTTCAACTTAACACATATTTGGGGACCTTAGCTGGTAATCTGGGTTCTTTCCCTTTCGGACATGGACCTTAGCACCCATGCCCTCACTGCTGAGGAACATGTCATAGCATTCGGAGTTTGTCAGGGGTTGGTAGGCGGTGAAGCCCCCTAGCCCTATCAGTAGCTCTACCTCTATGACACTCTAACTCAACGCTGCTCCTAAAAGCATTTCGGGGAGTACGAGCTATCTCTTGGTTTGATTGGCCTTTCACCCCTACCCACAGCTCATCCAAAGACTTTTCAACGTCTACTGGTTCGGTCCTCCATTGCGTGTTACCGCAACTTCAACCTGGCCATGGGTAGATCACCAAGTTTCGCGTCTACCCCCTCTGACTAATGTCGCCCTATTCAGACTCGCTTTCGCTTCGACTACTACTGTTGTCAGTATTAATCTTGCCAGAGAGGAGTAACTCGTAGGCTCATTATGCAAAAGGCACGCCGTCACCAATAAATTGGCTCCGACCGCTTGTAAGCGCACGGTTTCAGGTTCTATTTCACCCTCCTGTTCGGAGTACTTTTCACCTTTCCCTCACGGTACTTGTTCACTATCGGTCTCTCAGGAGTATTTAGCCTTGGCAGATGGTGCTGCCAGATTCAGACAGGGTTTCACCGGCCCCGCCCTACTCAGGATACCAATAGGGCTCTAAATCAATTTCGTGTACAGGATTATCACCTTCTATGATCTAACTTTCCAGTTATGTTCCACTATTAATTTAAAGTCCCATGTCTTGGTCCTACAACCCCAAAGATGCCGTAACATCTTTGGTTTGGGCTATTCCGTGTTCGCTCGCCACTACTTACGGAATCACTATTGTTTTCTCTTCCTCCGGTTACTTAGATGTTTCAGTTCACCGGGTTCGCTTCCATTGCTGGATGATATGTCTTCAACATACCGGGTTGCCCCATTCGGAAATCTCCGGGTTAAAGGTTATTTGCACCTCACCGAAGCTTATCGCAGCTTATCACGTCCTTCATCGCCTCTGAGAGCCTAGGCATCCGCCGTACGCTCTTAGTAACTTTCTTAACCTATTTGTTACAGGTGCTCTCGCACCAGCAAAATATGTAATTCTTACTTTCTCTCAATATGTCAATGAACTCTTTAAAGGACAAAACAAAAAAACACCTTTTTAAAAAAAAATGTTAAATCGTATTATCCAATGGTGGAGAATAAGGGAGTCGAACCCTTGACCTCTAGAATGCAAATCTAGCGCTCTAGCCAACTGAGCTAATCCCCCATAAAAATGTAGTCCCGCGCAGATTTGAACTGCGGACCCCTACATTATCAGTGTAGTGCTCTAACCAACTGAGCTACGGGACTATCTTGTAATGGTGAATAGTGAATGGGTGAATGTTGAGAATAGTCTCTCATCCACAATTAATCCAGCATCCATCATCCAATATCCGGTAGCTTTTGCCCAATCAGAATACATTTTATCACTAATAAAACATCTTCTGTAGGAATTGCTTCTCTCCATTTAATAAAAAAATGAAGACCAAACCAATGAAAATTAATCACAACTTATCTATGTACGTAAAAATTTGTCATGAATCTCTCCAGAAAGGAGGTATTCCAGCCGCACCTTCCGGTACGGCTACCTTGTTACGACTTAGCCCCAGTCACTAGTTTTACCCTAGGCGGCTCCTAAATGGTCACCGACTTCAGGTACCCCCAGCTTCCATGGCTTGACGGGCGGTGTGTACAAGGCCCGGGAACGTATTCACCGCGCCATGGCTGATGCGCGATTACTAGCGATTCCAGCTTCACGAAGTCGGGTTGCAGACTTCGATCCGAACTGAGACCGGCTTTAGAGATTCGCTCCCTGTCACCAGGTGGCTGCCCTCTGTACCGGCCATTGTAGCACGTGTGTAGCCCTGGACGTAAGGGCCGTGCTGATTTGACGTCATCCCCACCTTCCTCTCTACTTGCGTAGGCAGTTCTCCTAGAGTCCCCAGCATTATCTGATGGCAACTAAGAGTAGGGGTTGCGCTCGTTATGGGACTTAACCCGACACCTCACGGCACGAGCTGACGACAACCATGCAGCACCTTGTAAATTGTCCGAAGAAAATTCCCTTTCAGAAACTGTCAACTTACATTTGAGCCCAGGTAAGGTTCCTCGCGTATCATCGAATTAAACCACATGCTCCACCGCTTGTGCGGGCCCCCGTCAATTCCTTTGAGTTTCAACCTTGCGATCGTACTCCCCAGGTGGATCACTTATCGCTTTCGCTTGGTCACTGACTGTGTATTGCCAACAACGAGTGATCATAGTTTACGGCGTGGACTACCAGGGTATCTAATCCTGTTCGCTCCCCACGCTTTCGTGCCTGAGCGTCAATATCGGTTTAGTAAGCTGCCTTCGCGATCGGTGTTCTGTAGCATCTCTATGCATTTCACCGCTACATGCTACATTCCGCCTACTTCAACCGTATTCAAGACCAACAGTATCAATGGCAGTTCCGAGGTTGAGCCTCGGGATTTCACCACTGACTAATTGGTCCGCCTGCGCACCCTTTAAACCCAATAAATCCGGATAACGCTTGCACCCTCCGTATTACCGCGGCTGCTGGCACGGAGTTAGCCGGTGCTTATTCGTTTAGTACCTTCAGTTTCGTACACGTACGAAAGTTTATTCCTAAATAAAAGCAGTTTACGACCCATAAGGCCTTCAATCCTGCACGCGGCATGGCTGCGTCAGAGTTGCCTCCATTGCGCAATATTCCTTACTGCTGCCTCCCGTAGGAGTCTGGTCCGTGTCTCAGTACCAGTGTGGGGGATCATCCTCTCAGAACCCCTAGACATCGTAGCCTTGGTGAGCAGTTACCTCACCAACTAGCTAATGTCACGCATGCCCATCTTTAACCACCGGAGTTTTAATTATAATATGATGCCATATCATAATGTTATGTGGTATTAATCCCGATTTCTCGGGGCTATTCCTCTGTTAAAGGTAGGTTGCATACGCGTTACGCACCCGTGCGCCGGTCGTGTAGTCAGCAAGCTGACTCTTACCCCTCGACTTGCATGTATTAGGCCTGCCGCTAGCGTTCATCCTGAGCCAGGATCAAACTCTTCATTGTATATTGTTTGTCCTTTTTTTCAAAAGAATAATTTATATAACTTTCAAGATCCTGACAAATGTTAAACTCAATAAAATTTCCTGTAATTAAACAGGGGTTGTGCTTCCTTTTCTTGGCTTGGCTTCATTATGTCTATGAACTCTTTCCGATTTATCGGAAACTTCTTCTAGTTTTTCCCTTAAAAAGGGGCTGCAAAAGTAATATTCTTTTTTTTACTGACAAAACAAATATTGAAAAAAAATAATCTTTTTTTTTCTCGCCTTTAAAACCAATTATTTACACCGCTATATTACAGTGAAATAACCAATAATAATCATCTAAATATTACTCAGCTTTGTATATGAACTAATGCTTAAAGCGGCGGCAAAAGTAGATATATATTTCAGTTATGCAAATAGATTTGAGAAATATTTTTGAAAAAAAATAATTAAATTTATTTTGACTTGATTATGTGGTAATTACATCAAATAAAAAAAAGCCGACATAGGCCGGCTTTTTATGAATTATTATAAAAACTCTAAGTGTATTTAAAATCTTTACCAAGATATGATGCAGTATTTCCCAGAATTTCTTCAATTCTTAGCAATTGATTATACTTTGCAATCCTATCGGTACGACTTGCTGAACCTGTTTTTATGAGTCCCGTGTTAAGAGCCACAGCAAGATCGGCAATTGTTACATCTTCTGTTTCTCCTGATCGGTGACTTATTATTGAAGTGTAACTATTTCTTGTTGCCATTGAAACGGCATCTATGGTTTCGGTTAATGTACCAATTTGATTAACTTTTACAAGAATCGAATTTCCAACACCTTTTTTAATACCTTCATCTAACCTAATTGTATTCGTAACAAATAAATCATCTCCTACAAGCTGAACTCTATCACCCATTTTATCTGTCATTAGTTTCCAACCATCCCAATCGTCCTCAGCCATACCATCTTCAATTGATACTATTGGATATTTCTTTGTCCAGTTATCCCAATAATCAACCATTTCAGCCGGTGTCAATTTATCTCCTGTTGACCATTTTAAATGATATACATTTTCTTCAGGTATAAAGTATTCGGATGAAGCTGGATCAAGAGCAATATAAACATCTTCGCCTGGTTTATAACCAGCTTTTTCAATGGCTTCCAATACTACCTTAACAGCTTCTTCATTTGATTTTAGGTTTGGAGCAAATCCTCCTTCATCACCTACATTTGTAGAATATCCTGATTTACTAAGAACTGATTTCAGGTTATGAAATACTTCTGTTCCCACCTGCAATGCCTCGCTAAAACTTCTAGCACCAACTGGCATAATCATAAATTCCTGAAAGTCGATACTATTATCAGCGTGAGAACCACCATTAAGTATATTCATCATAGGTATTGGTAACATTTTTGCATTAACACCGCCAATATATCTGAATAAATGTTGATTAGATTCCTGGGCAGCTGCATGTGCTACTGCCATTGAAACACCTAAAATAGCATTTGCTCCCAGGTTTGCTTTATTGGGTGTTCCGTCAACCTCAATCATTCGATTATCAATCTCAACCTGATCCATAACATAGTAACCATTTAACTCCTCGCTAATGATATTATTTACATTCTGAACCGCTTTTAAAACTCCCTTACCAACATAGGTATCGCTATCTTTATCTCTCAATTCAACCGCCTCATGAACTCCTGTGGAAGCTCCTGAAGGAACAGCCGCTCTACCAACAATTCCGGATGTTGTATAAACATCAACTTCAACAGTTGGATTTCCTCTGGAATCCAAGATTTGACGACCGTGTATACTAGTTATTTGACTCATATTCATAAAATTTATAAATGAATCGCGAAAGTACCATTTTTATTCAAGGTGATTAAACTGTTGCTCGAAGTTCATGAGTAATTAATTACAAAATCGACAGGATTGTAAAATATGTATGCTAAATCACCATTAAATCGTTTGCACTACAAATTTAAAGTCACAAAAAAAGGATAAGAGCAGTACTCTTATCCTTAACTTACATTAGATTTTATGCAGTCTATTTATCTTCCTTTGCCTTATCGTCAGCTTTAGGCTCAGCTTTCTTAGCAGCCTTTGGCTTTTCTTCCTTGGCTTCAGGTTTAGGCTCAGCTTTCTTAGCAGCCTTTGGCTTTTCTTCCTTAGCTTCAGCTTTAGGCTCAGCTTTCTTAGCAGCCTTTGGCTTTTCTTCCTTAGCTTCAACTTTAGGCTCAGCTTTCTTAGCAGCCTTTGGCTTTTCTTCCTTGGCTTCAACTTTAGGTTCTGCCTTTACTTCTTCTGTATTGGGCTCTTTCTTTTCTACTATTTCACCCACAAGATCTTCCTCTAGAATATCTTCTACAACTGATGGTGCCTCATCCTTTATAGCAGTAACAGCTTCTTGTTTTTTGGCACCACCGCCTCTACGACGACGAGTTGATTTTGCTTTCTTGGATTTGTCTGTCAGTAATAGTTCGTTGTAATCAACCAACTCAATCATTGCCATTTCAGCATTATCACCTTGACGTTTACCAATTTTTATTATTCGAGTGTAACCTCCTGGGCGATCAGCAATTTTACCAGAAATATTTCTGAAAAGTTCAGTAACCGCATATTTATCATTAAGATAACTAAACACAACTCTACGAGAGTGAGTGGTATCTTCTTTTGATTTTGTTAACAAAGGTTCAACATAACCTCTAAGGGCTTTTGCTTTAGCAACTGTAGTTGTTATTCGCTTATGCAATATTAACGATGCTGCCATATTAGCGAGCATTGCTTTCCTATGTGAGGATGTTCTTCCTAAATGATTAAAACTCTTTCTGTGTCTCATCTCGCTTAATCCTTATCTAATTTATATTTTGCTGTATTCATACCAAACTCAAGACCTTTTTGTTCAACCAACTGGTCTAGCTCGGTAAGAGATTTTTTACCAAAGTTTCTAAACTTAAGTAAATCATTTCTATTGTAAGCAACTAATTCACCAAGTGTTTCAACATCTGCAGCTTTCAAGCAGTTTAGAGCTCTTACAGAGAGGTCTAAGTCAACAAGCTTAGATTTTAACAATTGACGTATGTGCAGTGTATTCTCATCAAACTCTTCATTAACCGATTTTTCCTCGGTTTCAAGTGTTATCCTTTCATCTGAGAATAACATGAAGTGCTGAATTAATATTTTAGCTGCTTCCTTTAGAGCTTCCTTTGGATGAATGGATCCATCAGTTTGTATATCAAATACCAATTTTTCATAATCGGTTTTTTGTTCAACACGAAAATCTTCAACGTGATATTTAACATTCTTTATGGGAGTATGTATCGAATCGATAGCAACCGTTCCAACCAACGCATCCTCGTCTAAATTCTCTTCAGCAGGAACATAGCCCCTACCTTTTCCTATTGTAAGTTCAAGACTTAACTTTACAGAAGGATCTAGGTTACAAATAACCTCTTCAGGATTTAACACCTGAAATACAGAGAGAAATTTATTTATGTCTCCAGCGTTGAATACTTCTTGATCACCAATAATGATGTTAACCTTTTCGCTATTTTCACTTTGAATTTGTTGCTTAAAGCGAATTTTCTTAAGGTTCAGCACTATCTCAGTAACATCTTCAACAACACCTTTTACAGTAGAAAATTCATGTACAACGCCATCGATTTTTACTGATGTAATGGCAAACCCTTCAAGTGATGATAATAAAATACGTCTCAGGGCATTACCTATAGTTATACCAAAACCTGGTTCCAATGGGCGGAATTCAAATATACCGCGGAACTCATCGGCTTCATTCATTACAACCTTGTCAGGCTTCTGAAATGCTAATATTGCCATAGTTTATCTATTTTAGAATTAAATAGTTAATTATTTATTATTTTGAGTATAACTCAACAATAAGTTGTTCTTTAATATTCTCCGGTATCTCCTCACGTGGAGGATAGTTTAGAAATTTGCCTTGGAGTTTATCAGAATCCCATTCCAACCAAGAAAAGCTTTTATGTGATTGTTCAAGTGAATCTGTAATTGCAATTAGACTTTTTGATTTTTCTCTAACACCAATAACATCACCTTCTTTTAAGGAATATGAAGGTATATTAACAATGCTACCATTTACTGTTATGTGTCGATGCGAAACTAACTGACGAGCTCCTGATCTTGTTGGAGAAATTCCCAATCTAAAAACAGTGTTATCAAGACGAGCTTCAATCAACTTTAGAAGGTTTTCACCAGTAATTCCTTTTTTACGAGTTGCAAGCTTAAACACATTACGGAATTGTCTTTCCAGAATTCCATATGTATATTTAGCTTTTTGCTTTTCTTGAAGCTGAATACCATATTCAGATTGCTTTTTCCTTCTTTTATTAGTACCATGCTGTCCAGGAGGAAATGCTTTCTTCTCTAGAAACTTATCAGGTCCGTAAATAGGATCATTAAATTTTCGTGCAATTTTGGATTTTGGTCCTGTATATCTTGCCATAGCTTAGATTTTTTGCTAGTTATTAATAAGAGAAATTAAACTCTTCTTCTTTTAGGTGGACGACAACCATTATGTGGCATTGGGGTTACATCAATAATTTCAGTAACTTCAATTCCTGAGGAATGAATAGTTCTAATTGCTGATTCCCTTCCTGCTCCTGGTCCTTTTACATAAACTTTAACCTTACGGAGACCTAGGTCATATGCAGTTTTTGAACAATCAGTTGCTGCCATTTGGGCTGCATAAGGGGTGTTCTTTTTTGAACCTCTAAAACCCATCTTACCTGCAGAGGCCCATGAGATAACCTGTCCTGTATCATTGGTCAATGATATAATAATATTATTGAACGATGCTTTAATATAGGCCTTTCCTATGGGGTCTACCTTAACAACTCTTTTTTTTGTACTTCTGGTCCTTTGTGCCATCTTTCTACTTATTACTAGACTATGAATTGATTAATTAATATTATTTAACAGCCATTTTTTTATTGGCAACAGTTTTCTTACGACCCTTACGGGTACGTGCATTATTTTTAGTATTCTGTCCTCTAAGAGGTAAGCCTAAACGATGGCGAATACCTCTGTAAGTTCCAATGTCCATTAAACGTTTAATGTTCATTTGAGTTTCAGAGCGTAACTCACCTTCAACTTTGTAGTTTTCGCTAAGCACGTTACGGATATCATTTTGCTGATCATCCGTCCATTCTTCTGCTTTAAGATTCCAATCAACACCCGCTTTAGTGAGTATTTTTTGTGCAGTACTTCTACCTACTCCGTAGATATAAGTTAAGGCGATTTCTCCTCTCTTTTTATTTGGGATATCTACTCCAGCAATTCTAGCCATAATTATTATTTTTATCAGTTAAACGAAAACAGATTAACCCTGCTTTTGTTTATACTTTGGATTCTTTTTATTAATAATATACAATTTACCTTTACGACGAACTAATTTATCGTCAGGTGTTCTTTTTTTTATTGATGCTCTTATTTTCATCTTACTAATCTATTTGTATCTGAATGTTATTCTACCTTTTGTCAGATCATATGGAGACATTTCCAATTTTACTTTATCTCCAGGTAATATTTTTATATAATGCATTCTCATCTTTCCTGAAATATGAGCAGTTATTATATGTCCATTTTCCAGCTCCACCCGAAACATTGCGTTTCCAAGAGATTCAATTACCGTACCATCCAGTTCAATTGACTTTTGCTTTGCCATAGTTACTGACTATTTGTTATTTAATTCTTGTTCAATATATTCAAATGTTGACAATATATCTGCCTTACCTTTTCTTACCACAACATCATGCTCAAAATGAGCTGATGGCTGCTTATCCATGGTACGGATTGTCCAACCGTCATTATCCTGAATAACCTCTTTAACTCCGAGATTAATCATTGGTTCTATTGCCAAACACATTCCAGACTTTAACTTTATCCCCGATCCTCGTCGTCCATAGTTTGGAATTTCTGGTTTTTCATGCAGATTTCTACCAACACCATGTCCAACTAAATCTCTCACAACAGAATATCCAAATCCTTCAACATATGTTTGAACTGCGTTGCCTATATCTCCAACTCTTTTTCCAACAATTGCTTGATCGATTGCCAAATACAATGACTCCTTTGTCCTTTGAAGCAGTAAGAGTATTTCTTCTTTCACCTCACCAACAGCAAATGTATAAGCAGAATCGCCGTAAAACCCATTCATATAGGTACCACAATCAATCGAAACTATGTCTCCGTTTCTTAACTCTCGATTACCAGGTATTCCATGCACAACTTCATCATTTACTGAGATGCATAGTGTTGCAGGAAACCCTCCGTATCCTTTAAAACCAGGTTCGGCACCATTGTCAAGGATATAGGTTTCAGCAACCTTATCCAGCTCCAATGTTTTTATGCCTGGCCTAATTATTTTGGCTACTTCGGCTAAAGTTTTTCCAACAAGTAAAGAACTCTTTCTTTGTATTTCAACTTCTTCTTCAGTTTTAATATAAATCATAAACCGGAGGAAGTTAAATTACATATTAAATGGTGATTTGCCTTTAATTCTTCCTGACTTAGTCAGTCCGTCATAATGACGCATCAATAAATAACTTTCAATTTGTTGCAGTGTATCAAGAACAACACCCACAAGAATTAACAATGAGGTGCCGCCATAAAATTGTGCAAACCCACTGTTTACTCCAGCAATCATAGCAAATGCAGGCATGATTGCAATAATTCCCAAGAATATAGATCCTGGTAATGTTATGCGTGAGAGAATATTATCAAGATACTCTGCTGTTTTTTTACCTGGTTTAACACCTGGAATAAATCCACCATTCTTTTTCAAATCATCAGCCATCTGCTTAGGATTTATTGTAATAGCGGTGTAGAAATAGGTAAATAATATAATCATTATGAAAAAAGTAAAATTGTACCAAAATCCAGTAAAATCAGAGAAAGCTGAAGCAAATCCAGTCAATGAATCTGATTCTGCAAAACCAACTAGTGTTATTGGCAAGAACATAATTGCTTGAGCAAAAATAATCGGCATAACACCTGCTGAGTTTACCTTAAGTGGAAGGTACTGTCTTACACCTCCATATTGTTTATTTCCAACAATTCTTTTGGCATATTGTACGGGAACTCTTCTGGTTCCCTGCACTAATAGTATGGTAAAGAGTATAACAAATATCAGAACTACAATTTCTAATAGGAAGTATACAAGTCCACCACCGAGAGCTCCCATTTTTGAAGCAAACTCCTGTACCAGTGATTGTGGTAGATAGGCAATGATTCCAATCATAATAATGAGTGATATTCCATTTCCAATACCCTTATCAGTAATTTTTTCACCTAACCACATAACGAATAGTGTCCCCGCGATTAGAATAATAGTGGATGATATCCAAAAGAAGAAATCCGGCGAGGTTACTGCTGCGCTAAATGGAGTTATTGCTTCGGATGGAAGTTGAGATACCAGGTTAGCTATATATCCAGGAGCCTGAAGCCCTACGATTATAACTGTTAGATATCTTGTTATTTGGTTAATCTTACGTCTTCCACTTTCACCTTCACGTTGTAGCCTTTGAAAATATGGAATCGCCATCCCCAGCAACTGAATAACAATAGATGCTGAAATGTAGGGCATAATACCCAATGCAAATATTGAGGCATTGGAAAAAGCACCACCGGAAAACATATTCAATAGACCCATAAGCCCACCTGAACCTTGCTGTTGCAGATTTGCAAGCATATTGGGGTCAACACCTGGTAGTACCACATAGGATCCTAAACGATAGATCAGAATAATACCAAGGGTGTAAAGAATACGATTCCTTAGTTCATCGATCTTATTTATATTCCTTATGGTTTCGATTAACTTCCTCATCTATTCTTAGATTTTTGTTGCAGTACCACCTTGAGCTTCAATGGCAGCCTGCGCTGTTTTAGTAAATCCATTTGCTGTTACTTCCAATTTAGCTTTAAGCTCACCATTACCTAGAATTTTGATTAGGTCATTTTTTGATGCTAAGCCATTCTCAATAAGTATTTCCTTATTGATTTGAGTAACTTTCTTATTGTCTGCTAATTCCTGAAGAACACTCAAGTTAACACCTCTGTATTCTTTGCGATTTATATTTTTAAATCCAAATTTAGGAACGCGTCTAAATAATGGCATCTGGCCACCTTCAAAACCTATCTTACGTTTATAACCTGATCTAGACTGGGCTCCTTTATGCCCTTTAGTGGATGTGCCGCCACGTCCAGAACCTTGTCCACGTCCAATTCTTTTTTTGTTCTTTACAGAACCTTCTGCAGGTTTAAGATTACTTAAATCCATTATAATATCCTTTTTAAATTTCTTCTACCTTCAATAAATGCTTCACTTTATTAATCATTCCCTCCACTTGTGGTGTAAGGTCATGCTCTTTTGGCCTATTGAGTTTTTTAATCCCCAATGCCTTTAGTGTCAATTTTTGCCTCTGAGGTCTATTAATTGCACTTCTTACTTGTGTTACTCTAACTTTCTTCATTTCCTTCCTTAGTTTTGACTGTTAACCGTTAAAAACAGTGTCAAGTTCAACACCTCTCAATTGAGCTACTGTATATGGGTCTCTCATTTTAGTAAGAGCGTCTATTGTTGCTTTAACAACCGAATGAGGATTTGAGGAGCCCTTTGACTTTGCAAGAACATCTTTAACACCCACACTCTCCAAAACAGCACGCATAGCACCACCTGCAATAACACCTGTACCAGGAGCAGCAGGTTGAACATAAACTTTTGCCCCACTGTATTTTCCCATTTGTTGATGCGGTAATGTGCCTTTTAAAACAGGAACTTTCACTAGATGCTTCTTGGCATCATCAATTCCCTTTGCAATTGCCGAGGTTACCTCTTTAGCTTTACCCAGACCATAACCAACAACTCCATTTTCGTTTCCTACAACAACAATTGCTGAAAAGCTGAAAGTACGTCCACCTTTGGTAACCTTTGTTACTCTTTGAATGCTTACCAAGCGATCTTTAAATTCGATTTCGCTGGATTTAACACGTTTTATATTTGCGTTTGTCATGATCGATTAAAATTTAAGTCCTCCTTCTCTGGCAGCATCAGCTAATGATTTGATTCTACCATGATATAAATATCCGTTTCTGTCGAAAACAACTGTTTCAACACCAGCGGCTTTTGCTTTTTCAGCTATGGCCGTACCAACTAATTTAGCCTGCTCTATTTTATTCACTTTGGCATCCTTGGCATCTGCAACTTTTGAAGATGCTGAAACCAAAACTGAACCAGTACTATCATCTATGAGTTGGACATAAATTTGCTTATTACTTCTGAAAACCGACATTCGTGGTCTATCAGCAGTACCAACAACAGTTTTTCTGATTCTTCTCTTTATTTTGAGCCTGCTATATGCCTTTTTATTCTTTATTCCCATTACTATTAGCTTTTACCTGTTAACAGTTTCAATAGTTTATTATTTTTCACCAGCAGCTTTACCAGCTTTTTTCCTAAGTTCTTCGCCTTGAAATTTAACTCCCTTACCTTTATACGGCTCAGGTTTACGTAAAGAGCGAATTTTTGCTGCCACCTGACCCAGAAGTTGTTTATCCACTGAAGACATTTTGATTAGAGGATTTTTACCTCTCTCGGATACAGTTTCTACTTTAATTTCTGATGGTAGCTCAATATATATATGGTGAGAATATCCCAACGATAAGTCTAAAAGTTGACCTTTAGCTTCGGCTTTATAACCAACACCAACAAGTTCTTGAACAACATTAAAACCTTCTGACACTCCTTTAACCATATTGGCAATCAATGCTCTATAAAGTCCGTGCATTGACTTATGCTCCTTTTTTTCTGTTGCTCTCTCAAGAACTAGTGTCCCATCTACATTTTTCACACTGATAGCTGGGTTAACTAGTTGTTCTAATTCTCCTAATTTTCCTTTAACTTGAACTCGGTTTGTGTCGGTTATGTTAACCTCCACACCTTCTGGTAAAGTTATCGGCATTTTTCCTATACGTGACATTGTCTTACTCCTTCTTATTAACTTACGTAACAAATTACTTCACCACCAACACCAAGTTTCCTGGCTTCTTTATCGGTTATTACACCTTTTGAAGTTGATAGTACAGCAATTCCTAAACCATTTAGAACACGTGGCAATTGATTTGAGTTCACATATTGACGCAAACCAGGTCGCGATACTCTTTTCAGTTCGGTAATAGCTGATAATTTAGTTACAGGGTGATATTTTAATGCAATTTTAATTGTTCCCTGAAAGCCCTCATCTTCAAATTTATAGTTGAGGATATATCCCTTTTCAAAAAGGATTTTAGTGATATTCTTTCTAAGATTAGAAGCGGGTACTTCGACCATTCTGTGCTTTGATGTCACAGCATTTCTAATTCTAGTTAAATAATCTGCAATTGGATCGGTTATCATCTGACTAAACTTTATTAAATATTTTTTACCAACTGGTTTTTTTAACTCCAGGAATCAAGCCTTGAAGAGCCATTTCACGAAAATTAATACGTGAGATTCCAAATTGTCTCATATAACCTTTCGGTCTTCCTGTTAATTGACAGCGATTATGCAGGCGCACTGGAGAAGCGTTACGAGGTAGTTTTTGTAAACCCTCGTAATCTCCGGCTGCTTTTAATGCAGCACGTTTATCTGCAAATTTAGCTACCATTTTTTCTCTTTTGCGCTCACGCGCTTTCATTGATTCTTTTGCCATGAGCTATGCTTTTTTCTGATTTTTAAACGGTAGTCCAAATGCTTTAAGCAATCCAAACGCTTCCTGATCAGAAGTGGCGTCAGTAACAATTGTTATGTTCATACCATTTATATTATTCACTTTGTCAATGTCTATTTCAGGGAATATAAGTTGCTCGGTAACACCAAACGAATAATTCCCTCTTCCATCGAAACCCTTGTCGTTTATTCCTCTGAAGTCACGTACACGAGGCAAAGCCACACTGATAAGTCTATCCAAAAATTCATACATTTTCACGCCACGGAGTGTAACTCTAACGCCTATTGCATTTCCCTTACGTAATTTAAAATTACTTACATCACGTTTAGAGATTGTTGGAACAGCCTTCTGACCTGTTATCGCAGACATTTCTGTTACACCCATTTCGATAAGTTTCTTATCGGTTAGGGCAGCACTGATGCCTTGATTCAAAGAAATCTTTGTAATTTTTGGAACCTGCATTATTGATTTATATTCGAAATCTTTCATCAATGCAGGAATGATTTCTTCAGTATACTTCTTTCTTAATCTTGGTGTTGCTTCCATTACTTAATAGCCTCCCCTGATTTTTTTGAAATTCTAACTTTTTTTCCTGTACTTTCATCTAACTGAACACTCGTACGAGCTGGTTGACCATTCTTATCTACAGCCATTAGATTAGACATGTGCACAGAAGCTTCTTGCTTTACAATCCCACCTTTGGGATTATTAGCGTTGGGTTTGGTGTTTTTCGATATCATATTAACACCTTCTACGATAGCTCTGCTAGTTTCAACATCAACAACAAGCACACGGCCTGACTGTCCTTTGTTGTTCCCTGCAATAACCATTACGTTATCCCCTTTTTTTATGTGTAACTTAGCCATAACTAAATTTCTTTCTTTTAAAGCACTTCAGGTGCTAGTGATACTATCTTCATAAACTGTTTCTCACGTAATTCACGCGCAACGGGTCCAAAAATACGAGTACCCATCATTTCACCTGCTGCATTTAATAATACTACAGCATTGTCGTCAAATCGAATGTAAGAGCCATCGTTACGACGCACTTCTTTTCTAGTTCTAACAACTACTGCCCTTGCAACTGCACCCTTTTTTATATTTCCGGATGGTAATGCACTTTTTACAGTAACAACCACCTGATCGCCAATTGATGCATAACGGCGTTTCGTTCCGCCAAGCACCCTGATGCAAAGTACTTCCTTAGCTCCGCTGTTATCTGCAACAGCAAGTCTTGATTCTTGTTGTATCATGGTTATTTAGCTCTTTCTATTATTTCTACTAATCTCCAGTTCTTATTTTTGCTCAGTGGACGTGTTTCCATAATACGAACAGTATCACCTATTCCACAGTCATTCTTTTCGTCATGAGCAGTAAACTTGGTAGACTTTTTAATAAATTTACCGTAAACAGGATGCTTAACGCGACGCTCAACCTGAACCACAATAGACTTATCCATTTTATTGCTTACCACAAGACCGGTTCTTTCTTTCCTTAAGTTTCTCTTTTCCATCTTCTGATTACTTATTATTAGTTTCTGCTATGATTCTACTCCTTAACTCCGTTTCAAGTCTTGCAATAGTTTTCCTGTTTGTACTGATATCGTGTGGATTTTCCAAAGGAGAAACTGCATGATTTAACTTTAGTTTTGTTAAATGTTTGCGTTCTTCTTCAAGACGCTCTACGATATCAGCCTTGCTAAGCTCTTTTATAACTTCTTGCTTCATTATCCTATTTTTTGCTCAGTGTAATCTCTTCTAACAACAAACTTGGTAGTTACAGGTAGTTTTTGCGCAGCAAGTCTCATAGCTTCTTTTGCAACAGCTACAGGAACTCCTTCTGCTTCAAATAAAATTCTTCCTGGTGTAACACGTGCAACGAAGTACTCAGGTGCACCCTTACCTTTACCCATCCTAACCTCTGCTGGTTTTTTTGTAACCGGCTTATCAGGAAATATCTTTATCCAGATCTGACCTTCACGTTTCATATAACGCGTAACGGCCTGACGTGCAGCCTCTATTTGACGTGATGTTATCCATCCCTCCTCAAGAGTTTTAATGCCAAATGATCCGAAAGCCAATTGATGACCTCTCTGGGCATTGCCTTTCATTCGACCTTTTTGCTGCTTTCTGTATTTCGTTTTCTTAGGTTGTAACATTCCTATTTGACTTTATAAATTTCTAATAAATTTTCTGCTACCTTCTTCTTTGTCTACCGCCTCCTTTTGGACCAGACTGTCTTGATTTGGAGCTTGGCACATTAGCAGAAACTAATTCAGGCTTACCATAAATTTCACCCTTGAATATCCAAACCTTAATACCAATACGACCATATGTTGTATGTGCTTCAACAAGTGAGTAATCAATGTCAGCACGAAGTGTTTGGAGTGGAATACGTCCCTCTTTGTACATTTCACTGCGGGCCATTTCTGCACCACCAACTCTACCAGAGATAAGTACTTTTATACCCTCAGCACCTAAGCGCATTGTTGAAGCAATTGATGTCTTAATAGCTCTACGGAAACTAACTCTTCCTTCTATCTGACGTGCAATACTAGTAGCAACTATATGTGCATCCAATTCAGGACGCTTAATTTCACTGATATTGATTTGTACTTCTTTCTGAGTAAGTTTCTTTAACTCTTCCTTAAGCTTATCAACTTCTGAGCCCCCTTTACCTATTATAATACCGGGACGAGCAGTGAAAATTGTAATTGTTACAAGTTTAAGTGTACGCTCGATCATTATTTTCGAAACTCCAGCTTTAACAAGACGCGCTGTAAGATATTCTCTAATCTTTCCATCTTCAACAAGCTTTCCTGAAAAGTTTTTTCCTCCGTACCAGTAGGAACTCCATCCTTTGATAATTCCTAGCCTTAGACCTATTGGATTTGTTTTTTGTCCCATTATTTATCTGTGTTTTCGGTAATAACTTCTTCTACTTCTTCTACTTTCTGAACTCTATTGCCTAATATTAGGGTAACGTGATTTGATCTTTTACGTATACGATGCGCTCTACCTTGAGGAGCAGGTTGTATTCTTTTCAACATCCTTGCACTATCTACGCTAATCTCTTTAATGAAAAGTTGGTTATCTTCAACTCTTTCTCCTTCGTTTTTAACCTCCCAGTTTGCAATTGCTGAACGTAATAATTTGTACAGTCTGCCTGAGGCCTCTTTTGGTGAGTGTTCAAGTACACTCATTGCACTTTCAACATTCATACCCCGAACCAGATCGGCAACAATACGCATCTTACGTGGAGAAGTAGGTACATTACGAAGACGCGCAACGTAAAGTGATTTACGCTCTTCTTTCCTTTTCTCTGCACTTATGTGTTTTCTTGATCCCATTATTCTGTACTTTATTTATTACCTTTATTCTTTTTACCAGCATGACCTCTAAATAATCTTGTTGGTGCAAATTCTCCCAGCTTATGTCCAACCATGTTCTCGGTTATGTATACTGGTATAAATTTATTACCGTTGTGCACTGCAATTGTTTGACCTACAAAATCAGGCGAGATCATAGATGCTCTCGACCAGGTTTTTATTACAGTTTTCTTACTAGCTTCTACATTCATCAAAACTTTTTTCTCAAGCTTAATGTCAATGAATGGTCCTTTTTTTAATGATCGGCTCATATTAAGTTCAATTAATACTCCTTAATTATTTCTTTCTTTTTTCTACAATGTACTTGTTCGACGCTTTTTTCTTAGATCGCGTGCGGAAACCTTTTGCTGGTAAACCTTTACGTGAACGTGGATGTCCACCTGAAGCTCTTCCTTCACCACCACCCATTGGGTGATCTACAGGGTTCATGGCAACACCACGTACTCTCGGACGACGGCCTTTCCAACGACTACGACCAGCTTTACCTGATTTCTCAAGGTTATGATCAATGTTAGAAACCATTCCTATGGTAGCCTTACAAGTTTGTAAAATCATTCTAGTTTCTCCTGAAGGTAGCTTAATGATAGCAAACTTTCCTTCGCGAGTCATCAATTGGGCATATGAACCAGCACTACGTGACATCTTAGCACCTTGTCCTGGGCGCAGCTCAATATTATGAATAACTGTACCAAATGGTATTTCACTTAAATACATTGTATTTCCAACCTCTGGTGTAGCTTCTTTTCCAGACATAATTTTCTGGCCTACTTCTAATCCATGAGGAGCTACAATGTACCTTTTTTCACCATCAACATAGTTTATTAAAGCAATACGTGCAGTACGATTTGGATCATACTCGATTGTCTTAACAATACCAGGGATTCCTTCTTTGTCCCTTTTAAAGTCAATGATTCTATATTTCTGTTTATGACCTCCACCAACGTTGCGGATTGTCATTTTACCTTTATTATTTCTACCCCCAGTACTTTTCTTCCCTGAAAGAAGACTTTTCTCTGGTTTACTGGTAGTAATATCGTCAAATGCACTTATAATTTTAAAGCGCTGACCAGGTGTTGTCGGTTTATATTTTTTGAGAGCCATTTCTAAATATTGCTAAAGAAATCAATAGTTTCACCTTCTTGTAAAGTTACAATAGCTTTTTTGAAGGCATTTGTCTTACCAGAAATTACGCCAGACTTTGTATTACGTGATTTCCTTTTACCTGAATAATTCATAGTATTTACGGATAATACTTCAACACCGTAAAGAGTTTCAACCTCACCCTTAATCTGTAGTTTATTTGCTCTTTTATCAACAATAAACCCATACTGGTTTAGATCCTCACCTTTTGCGGTCATCTTTTCCGTAATTACCGGTTTTAATATTATACCCATCTTTTCTCAGTTTTAATTTTTCGCGAATACTTCAACGATGGTTTTCAATGAACTTTCAACAAAAACAATTTTCTTAGCATTAAGTATTTCGTAAGTATTTATACCTTCTGCTCTCAGAACCTTAACTTTTTGAAGATTACGAGCTGACAAGTAGATATTCTCGTCAGAGTTATTCAAAACAACTAAGGTTTTATTACTGTCTATGTTAAAATTTTTCAATATTTCCTTAAAATCCTTTGTTTTAGGATTTTCTAACTTAAAATCTTCCACAACAAGAATATTCTTTTCTTGTGCTTTGTATGATAATGCAGATTTTCTTGCCAAGCGTTTTACCTTTTTATTTAGTTTAAAGGAGTAATTACGTGGATGTGGGCCAAATATTCTACCTCCACCACGGAATAAAGGATTCTTTATGCTACCTGCTCTTGCAGTACCAGTACCCTTTTGACGCTTAATCTTACGTGTACTTCCAATTATGTCGCTTCTTTCCTTGGAATCATGAGTACCCTGACGTTGACCAGCCATATATTGTTTTGCATCTAAATATATTGCATGATCATTGGGCTCTATTCCAAAGATGGAATCATCAAGCTTCACCTTTCTTGAAGTTGCTTCTCCGTTTACCTTATGAACTACTAACTCCATCTTTCTAATATTACTAGTGAATTATTAGGACCTGGAACAGCTCCTTTTACTACAACTACATTTTTCTCAGGAATAATTTTCATCACCTGAAGGTTAGTAATCTTAACCCTGTCTCCTCCTGTGCGGCCAGCCATACGCATACCTTTAAATACACGTGATGGATATGAAGATGCTCCAATGGAACCAGGAGCTCTTAACCTGTTATGCTGACCATGAGTTGCATCATTTACACCTCGGAAATTATATCTTTTGACAACTCCTTGAAAACCTTTACCTTTTGATGTTCCAACAACATCAACGAATTCTCCTTCGTTAAAAACCTCTACGGTTAATATATCGCCAAAACTCTTCTTTTCCTCGAATCTACTAAATTCAGCTAAATATCTTTTCGGTGTTGTTTTTGCTTTATCAAAATGCCCTTTCATTGCCTTTGATGTATGCTTTTCCTTTTTGTCTTCAAAAGCAAGCTGTATCGCCTCGTAGCCATCAGCTTCCTTTGTACGAACTTGGCTTACAACACACGGTCCAGCCTCAATCACAGTACAAGGAACATTTCGTCCTTGCTCGTCGTATATTGAGGTCATACCGATTTTCTTACCTAATAATCCTGACATCGTTAAAAATCTTTAAACCGTTTATAGTTATACTTTAATCTCTACTTCAACACCACTTGGAAGCTCAAGCTTCATCAATGAGTCTATGGTTTTTGAAGACGAGTTAAATACATCCATTAATCTCTTATAAGTGCTTAACTCGAACTGTTCGCGTGACTTTTTATTTACAAAAGTCGAACGGTTAACAGTAAATACTTTTTTATGAGTTGGTAAAGGAATGGGACCGTTAATAACAGCTCCTGTTGATTTTACCGCCTTTGCAATCTTTTCTGCTGATTTATCAACCAGATTATGATCGTAGGATTTCAGCTTTATTCTAATTCTTTGACTCACGATAGTATGAATTTATCTAATAATTTCCTTTAATTTTCTTAATCACTTCTTCTGAAACAAATGCTGGAGCTTCTTTAAATGAATCAAACTCCATACTTGATGTAGCTCTACCTGATGTAAGTGAACGTAATGAAGTTACATATCCAAACATTTCAGACAATGGTACCTTAGCTTTTACGATTTGGTAACCTACTTTTGCTGAAACATCTTCTAATATTGCTCTTCTTTTATTTAAATCTCCTGTCACGTCTCCTAAATAATCCTCAGGGGTAACGACTTCAACTTTCATTATTGGCTCCATCAATACTGATTTTGCCATCTTTGCCGCAATCTTATATCCAACTTTTGCAACCATTTCAAATGCTAGTTGATCTGAATCAACCGGATGAAATGATCCGTCTTTTAGTGTTACTTTCAAATTGTCTACTGCATAACCAGCAAGAACACCATTCTGCATGGCATTCTGAAAACCTTTTTTTACTGATGGTATAAATTCTTTAGGAACATTACCTCCCTTAACTTCATCAATAAATTGCAATCCTTCTTCTCCTTCGTCAACAGGGCCTAACTCAAATTGAATTTGAGCAAACTTTCCTCTACCACCTGTTTGTTTTTTATATGTTTCCTTATGATCAACAGTTACCGTTACAGCTTCCTTGTAGTTAACTTGTGGTAAACCTATGTTGCATTCAACACTAAATTCTCTTTTCAACCTATCAACAAGAATATCAAGGTGTAACTCACCCATTCCAGAAATTATAGTCTGGCCTGAATCCACATCTGTAGCAACTTTAAAAGTTGGGTCTTCCTCAGCAAGCTTTGCCAAAGCAAGAGACATTTTATCAATATCCTTTTGAGTTTTAGGCTCAATTGCAATGCTTATAACTGGATCTGGAAAGCTCATAGCCTCCAATATAATAGGATGCTTGTCTTCTGTTAGTGTATCACCAGTATGAATTTTTTTGAATCCAACACCAGCACCTATATCACCAGCCTCAATAACCTCCAAAGGCTCTTGCTTATTAGCGTGCATTTGCATTATTCGACTTATTCGTTCCTTTTTACCAGTGGATACGTTGTAAACATATGAACCAGCTTTTAGTTTACCTGAATAAACTCGGAAAAAACAAATTCTTCCAACAAACGGATCAGTGGCAATTTTAAAAGCCAGTGCGCTAAAGTTATCACTTGGGTCTGCACTACGATATTCTTCTTTGTTAGTTTTAGGATTGATGCCTGCTACATCTTCTACATCAAGAGGACTTGGTAGAAACTCTATGATAGCATTTAGAAGCATTTGAACTCCTTTATTTTTGAACGCCGAACCACACATTACAGGAGTAATACTCATATTTAGAGTAGAGGTTCTAATAACGTTAATCATTTCCTCTTCAGTAATGGAGTGTGGGTCTTCCATGAATTTTTCAAGTAACTCATCACTTTCTTCAGCAACACCTTCTATGAGTTTCATGCGATAGTCTTGAGAAATTTGCTCAAGATCTTCTGGAATTGGCACTTCAACTACTGTAGTTCCATCTGAACCTTCTTCCCAAACAAACGCTTTATCCTTTACTAGATCTACAACTCCCTGAAAGTCATCTTCAGCACCAATTGGAATTTGAATTGGAACAGGGTTAGCACCTAATCTATCTCTCATCTGCTCAATAACGCCAAAGAAATCAGCACCAGAGCGGTCCATCTTGTTAACAAAACTAATTCTTGGCACTTTGTATTTATCAGCCTGTCTCCATACTGTTTCAGATTGGGGTTCCACACCACCAACTGCACAAAAAAGAGCAACTGCACCATCTAATACACGCAACGAACGTTCAACTTCAACTGTGAAGTCAACGTGACCAGGTGTATCAATAATATTAATCTTATATTTCTTACCAAACAACTGCCAATATACTGTTGTGGCTGCAGAGGTTATAGTGATCCCTCTTTCTTGCTCCTGAACCATCCAGTCCATGGTAGCTCCACCATCATGTACTTCTCCCATTTTATAATTACGTCCAGTGTAATATAGGATACGCTCAGTTGTGGTAGTTTTACCAGCATCTATATGAGCCATGATACCGATGTTGCGGTTCAGGCTAAGTTTGCTTGTATTTTCGTTATGGGTTGCCATTAGTCTAAATAGAGTCTTTTCTTAAAATCTGAAATGTGAAAACGCTTTGTTAGCCTCGGCCATACGGTGAGTATCTTCTTTCTTTTTGAAAGCAGCACCTTCTTCCTTGTAAGCAGCTAAAATCTCACCGGCTAGTTTTTTACCCATACTTTTCTCATGACGCTTGCGTGAGAATCCTATAAGGTTTTTCATTCCTATTGACATTTTTCTACTTGATCTAATCTCAGAAGGAATCTGAAAGGTAGCACCACCAATTCGTCTACTTCTAACTTCTACATTAGGAGTAACGTTTGCCAAAGCTTTTTTCCAAACATCAACAGGATCTTCATTTGTCTTATCCGCTACGATATCCATAGCTTCGTAAAATAACCTGTATGCTGTATTTTTTTTACCTCCAAACATCATGTTATTTACAAACTGAGTAACAAGTACATCATTGTACTTTGGGTCTGGAAGGATGATGCGTATTTTTGGTTTCGCTTTTCTCATGTTATAAAGCTTATGCTGTTAATTATTTTTTTGGACGTTTAGTACCGTATTTTGATCTACGCTGAGTTCTACCCTCAACACCTGATGTATCAAGCGCACCGCGAATGATATGATATCTTACTCCTGGAAGATCTTTTACACGGCCACCTCTAATCATAACAATGGAGTGTTCCTGTAAGTTATGCCCTTCCCCAGGAATATATGCATTAACCTCTTTATGATTTGTAAGTCTAACCCTTGCCACTTTTCTCATTGCTGAGTTAGGCTTCTTAGGAGTTGTCGTATATACTCTAACACATACACCACGACGTTGTGGGCATGCATCAAGGGCAGGAGATTTACTCTTATCTACGAGTTTCTTCCGTCCTTTTCTTACTAATTGCTGTATTGTAGGCATATTAAATACTAATTTTAATCCTATTGTTTTTAAGAGCGCGCAAAAGTATTAAATCTTTCAACGCAGAACTTTGTTAACTGCTAATAATCTTAGAAAACTTTTAAGGTAAATATAATCCGGAAGGGTTTTTTAAACCACTCAGTAAAAACTGTTTTTTGCTGAGCCGGAAACCTATATCGTTTTACCTTGTCAGGTCCCTTTAACTATTACTGTTTCAGTAAGTTTCGTCTATTACTCACTTAAAACGGGCTGCAAAGGTAAAAATATATTTTTTATTAACAATACTTTGGGGATAATTTTTTGTTTTTTTTTGGGCGATTACAGAGTTTTTGAGTCCATTCAAAAAGATCTGCATCATTGTAATCTATTGTATAAGCCGTATTTAAACATATTGCCTGGGCGAGATGTTATTGTAATATTATTAATATCTACCAAAGACTTACTCTTATTCCAAACAAATATTTTGAGCTTTATGCCCTCCAAGGATTTAATATTTTTTAGTGCTAATCGCATATCAATGGTAAGAAATACATTTTTTACTGAATCATTTTTTAAGTTAAACTCTGCGGAATTCGAAGCATTCCAAAACATAGCTTTATTATCTCTATAAACAGATCCAACCAAAAGAGTTTTTGAATCAAATTCCGGAACACGAAACTCAGCAGCAATATCTAAGACATCATAATTATTTCTTAAAATCTCCTCAAGATCAAAGGTAATGGATGGGCCCCACACTGTTGTTGAGTCCAACTCAACATAATAACCATATACAGTGTCATGCTTTACCGCAGAAGATTTATATTGCCAATTACCATAATTATTCTCAAAATTGGTTGATGCAATTGTATCTTTGACAATTACATTGCTGTCCATTGGCATTTTCCGTGAAAAGATATTAATATCATAGGTAAAACCATTCTGGACACCTAAATGATAAGGGAATTTATTTTGAACAATTTGCAATTCAGAGCCTGTTAGCGCATGTGTAATAACTACATCATTTTTAATGCTATCTACATAACTACTAAATTCTAATAAGCTAATGTTATTATTACGTTTTGTGAAATAATCAACTGTTCCATTATATTTATCAAAATAATAATCGTGAAAATATGGTATACAATCATCTATTATGTGTACATCTTTGTCAGAATTAGTAACTATAGATGTATTAAAAAGCTCTTGATAGGGCTGCTTATAGAAAACCATGTAATGTTTTCTCTCATTAACTAAGACATAAATATTAACAGACATTAAAACTATTATTAGAATAGATATAATAATGGGTTTTATTCTTTTTTGGAATGAGAAAATATAAATATATATATAAGGAGTGGAGAAAATTAGCATTGAGTATTGTATAATTGGATTTCTCAACACTGAATATAAGTAGCCTATGGTTACTGGTAATATAAACCATATAATTAATAATGCTCTTTTGAGTATGCTATCCTTTATTAAAAAAGAATTTCCCCTCATGGACACAACAACTATTATAATAATTATTAAAACTATCCAATTTAGTATGGAAAAGTGAACCATATAATTGAAGTAATCAAAAACAAATGACCATTCGGGCTTAGAAAGCCATCCTCCGATACCACCTTCGGATAATTGGTGTAAAAATATTTTCAAGTGAGGTAAATACAAAATGAATATTATAACACCAGCTAGACCATATTGTAATAAATCCTTTTTTGATTTTATAAAAATCACTCCGCTGAAACCTACAATTGCAGCAAACAATAAGCTGAAGTGGTGATTATAAGCCGCTAAAGCTGAAAATAAAACATAAGGTATAAGGTATCTGTAACTTCTCTTTTCAAAAAAATACAAACTCCAAAATAACACCATAATCAAAGTGATTAGCAGTCCACTTGAGTATGGTCTAGCAATCTGACTATACATAACAAAAAACTGAGTGGTTGAAATCATTGCAGAAGCAAAAAGGCCCACAGCACTACTGAACCATAATTTTCCAATTTTGTAAACAAGCCATATCGATAATATTCCTGAAAGGATGAAGGGTAATTTTACCCATATTTCTGATGTTCCACCCAATTTTATCCAGTAATAAAGGAATATCTGGACACCTGCTGGATGGGTATCTCCAAGCATTACTCCATACTTTATTACATCAAATATATTATCAAATTGCAATCTACTTAAAGCACTAAGCTCATCATGCATAAAAGGCATATCTCCATAATTCCAAAAGCGAATAAAACCACCTACCAAAATGATAATTGATAATAAGTAGTATTCATATTTGTTACTAAGCGGAAACTTTCTAATGAATTCTTTCATAGTTCGGATACAAAATTAATTAATTGTTGAAAAACCATCTTTAAAGCACCTTTTTTCTTTATCTAAAAACTTAATTTTGCCGACACAATAAAATTTACTGTGAGCGATTTTTTAAAACAATTAAACAAAGACCAGCTTAGGGCCGTTACTCAAATAAATGGTCCAACCATGGTAATTGCTGGAGCAGGGTCAGGAAAAACACGAGTTTTAACTTATCGTATTGCCTACTTATTATCCAAAGGTATTGACCCCTTTAACATTCTCGCGCTAACATTTACAAATAAGGCTGCAAGAGAAATGAAAGAAAGAGTCATAAATCTTATAGGTGATGGTGACGCAAGAAATGTTTGGATGGGTACTTTTCACTCAATTTTTGCTAAAATTCTTCGTATTGAAGGACATTATTTAGGATACCCATCAAATTATACAATTTATGATAGTAATGACAGTAAAAGGCTCATAAAAAACATTATATCTGATATGAAGCTTGATACTAAACAGTATTCTCCATCATATGTATCGAGCAGAATTTCAATGGCAAAGTCATCACTAATTAGCACTGATGAGTACGCAAATGATTCTGACATACAGTCTGCTGATGAAAGTGCTCGAAAGCCCTACATAAAAGAAATTTACTCAAGATATCAATCACGGCTCAAGAGAGCTGATGCGATGGATTTTGACGATCTCCTTTTTAATACATACATACTGTTTTCAAGATTTCCAAAAGTCCTGTATAAATACCAGCAAAAGTTTAAATACACATTGGTTGATGAGTATCAAGATACAAACCACGCTCAGTATCTAATTGTAAAAAAACTTGCCGCCAATACTGAACAAATATGTGTTGTTGGAGATGATGCACAAAGCATTTACGGTTTTCGAGGTGCAAACATCAGTAACATCTTGAATTTTAAAAGTGACTATCCTGATTTCAAGATGTTCAAATTAGAACAAAATTACAGATCAACCAAAACGATTGTTGAAGCGGCAAATCAGGTTATTACTTTCAATAAGGAACAGATAAAAAAAACTGTTTGGACAGATAATAATACTGGAAATAAAATTGGTTACTTCAAGGCTCAAAGTGATACTGAGGAAGGAAAAATGATAGCCGATTCCATTTTTGAAAAGAAAATGAATGAACAGTTATCCAATGATAAATTTACAATACTTTACCGCACCAATGCTCAGTCTCGAAGTATTGAAGAGGCTTTAAGAAAGAAAAACATTCCCTACAGAATATATAGTGGGCAATCCTTTTATACAAGGAAAGAAATAAAAGATTTGCTTGCCTATTTTAGATTAGTCATTAACAATAACGATGAAGATGCCCTTCAAAGGATTATTAATACACCTGCTCGTGGTATAGGTAAAACAACAATTGAGAAAATTATTGTTGCGGCCGACATCAACAATGTTAATATTTGGGAGGTTATTAATAATCCAGCACAATATGATCTGAAGGTAAACTCTGGAATTGTTTTAAAATTAAACAACTTCAGCACAATGATTAATAGCTTTTGTGTTGTAAACAAAAGTAAAGATGCATATGAAACTGCAAATCATATTGCGGTATCGTCAGGGCTGCTAAAAATGTTTCGAGAAGAAGACACACCTGAGGCAATAAGCAGAGTCGAAAATATTGAGGAACTTCTTAATGGAATCAAAGAGTTTACAGAAAAAGCAATAGAAAAAAGCGAGGGTGATATGTCTGTTCACAAAACCTTGGATGAGTTCATGGAAGATGTTGCACTTTTAACAGATGCTGATTCTGATGATGATGAAGATCGTGACAAGGTTATGATGATGACTATTCATGCCTCAAAAGGTTTAGAATTCCCACATGTTTATATTGTAGGTCTTGAAGAAAACTTATTTCCTTCCATTCAATCAATTACAACACGCACAGAACTAGAAGAAGAAAGAAGGCTATTTTATGTTGCATTAACGCGTGCAATGGAGACAGTTACTTTATCTCATGCGGAGACCAGATATCGATGGGGTAATTTTACTATAACTGAACCAAGCAGATTTCTTGATGAAATAGAAGAAGGCCTGATAGATAAGCCCAAAGAAAGTCTTAATCTATCCAATCGAGAGAGTAACTTTTCAAAAACTCAGTCTGATACTGGTCAGCATTCATTCAAAAAACGAAACCTCATGCCATTAAGTAATAGTGGTGCCGAACCGACGGAAGATTCAGATATCTCTGAGCTAAAATCAGGAGCTGATGTGGAACATGCTAAGTTTGGCCGAGGTAAAATAATATCAATTGAAGGTAGCGGTCCGAATATGAAAGCAACTGTATTTTTTAATAGTGTTGGAAATAAAAACCTCTTATTACGATTTGCCAAACTAAAAATTGTTTAGAATAGCTTTTAGATTCTTTATGAAATAATTAGTAATTAAAAACTTTCATATTATTACTTTTGCAAAAAACATTGTCAGATGGTCACAGTTGATATAAAATCAATTACAAAATATTATGGTGAACAAAAGGCCTTAAATGAGGTAACCCTTTCCATTAAAAAAGGAGAGGTTGTGGGTCTACTTGGTCCTAATGGTGCAGGAAAATCAACTCTAATGAAAATAATAACCTCATTTGTTCCACCCACATCTGGAAAAGTAAGTATTGAAGGCTTTGATGTACAAGAAAAACCTCTTGAAATTAGAAAAAGGATTGGTTACCTGCCGGAGCATAATCCTTTATATCATGATATGTATGTAAAAGAATATCTGAATTTTGTTTTAAACACATATCCCGGTTCTAAAAATAATAAAACTGTAATCAAGGATATAATTGAGCTTACCGGTTTAGGTCCAGAACAAAAAAAGAAAATTGGCATGCTTTCCAAAGGTTATCGACAAAGAGTAGGTCTTGCCCAAGCACTTATACACAATCCTGACATTCTCATACTTGATGAACCAACATCTGGACTTGATCCAAATCAACTTGTCGAAATAAGAAAAATCATTACGGATTTGGGGAAATCAAGAACAATAATTCTTTCAACCCATATAATGCAAGAGGTAGAAGCCTTATGCAATAGAGTTATAATAATAGATAAAGGCAATATTGTTGCTGATGATTCTCCAAAAAACCTTAGCAAAACAAAAAGAGCATCAACTGATTATCATGTTGAGTTTAAAGAGGTTATTAGCAAGAAATCATTGGAGGGTATAAAAGGTATATTAAACGCAAAAAATATAGGTGGAAATAAATGGTTACTTTCTTCATCATCGAAAATTGACTTACGTGAGGATATATTTAAATTCGCGGTAAAAAATAACTACAATGTGCTTTCTCTATCTGTTGATGAACAAAAAATGGAGGACATTTTCCAGAATTTAACAAACTAATTAAGTATACTATTTGTAAAAAAGAACTTGCATAATATAATTTTTATATTTTTGCAGCTCGCAAAACGATAAGTGGAAAAATTTGATTGATTGCAACCACGAGAAAAAATGCTAAAGCAATGATCCTCTACCCGCAATCATCCTACCACTTGAAATTATTTATTTTAAAAAAGCACTTATATGTCATATTTTTTTACATCGGAATCGGTATCAGAGGGACATCCAGATAAGGTTTCAGATCAAATTTCAGATGGTGTACTTGATGAAATGTTACGTCAGGACCCAGATTCCAAAGTAGCATGTGAAACACTTGTTACAACAGGGCTTGCGATGATTGCAGGAGAAGTTAAATCGACGGCTTATGTTGATCTTCAAAAGGTTGCAAGACGAGTAATAGAAAGAATTGGTTATACGAAAGCCGAATATAGGTTTGATGCTGATTCATGTTCTGTATTATCAGCATTGCATGATCAAAGCGCAGACATAAACCAAGGGGTTGATAGAGATTCTGCTGAAGCTCAGGGAGCTGGTGATCAAGGTATGATGTTTGGCTTTGCAAATAAGGAAATGGATAATTATATGCCATTTACAGCAGGAATATCACATGACCTTTTATATGAAATGGCAAATATCAGACGTGAAGGTAAAGAAATGCTATATCTGCGCCCAGATTCTAAATCACAGGTTACACTGGAATATGACGACGATCATAATGCCATTGGAATTAAGACAATTGTAATTTCTACTCAACATGATGATTTTGCTTCCGAACAAGAAATGCAAAAAACAATAAAATCTGATGTTGAAAATATTTTAATCCCAAGGGTAAAGAAACAATATTCAGATAAGGTTAAGGCATTATTTAATAGTGAAATGGAAATTTTAGTTAATCCAACTGGTAAGTTTGTAATCGGTGGTCCACATGGCGATACTGGTTTAACAGGAAGGAAAATTATTGTTGATACTTATGGTGGTCATGGCGCCCATGGTGGTGGGGCTTTTTCAGGAAAAGATTCATCAAAGGTTGATAGGTCTGCGGCATATGCAACAAGGCACATAGCAAAAAATCTTGTGGCCGCTGGTGTTGCCGACAAAGTTCTTGTTCAGGTAGCGTATGCAATAGGAGTTGCTGATCCTGTGGGCTTTTTTGTTGATACCTATGGAACATCTAATGTTGATCTAAATGATGGCGAGATTGCTCGAAATCTAGAAAACATATTTGATATGCGACCATATGCGATTGTGTCAAGATTTGGATTAAAGAATCCTATTTTTGAGAAAACGGCTGCATATGGTCACTTTGGTCGCAGTCCTTATATTAAAGAGGTTGAGGTACTATACAAGTCTGAGGATACTAGTTTCAAAGAAAAGCGAAATGGGATAGATATTTATTCCAAAGATGTAGAATTTTTTGGATGGGAGAAACTAGACTATGTAGATAAAGTTAAGAGTGCTTTTGGCATCTAGAAAACATTAACTGGAGTGGGAAACCACTCCTTTTTTTTTGTAAAATAGTTAATTGAAATAATAATTAGCCTATTTAATTAATTTACAACTAGTTTTTTGGTAACAATAATATCTGTACCATATATAACTGAAACTAAATAAACTCCTTTGGGCACATCGTACAGATTCAATTTTAAACTACTTTCTCCTCTATCAATAATGCCATTCTTTATAACATTTCCCATCATACTATTTATATTGTAAAAGAAATCACCATTTAAGCTACTAGAAGGGTCATAATCTAGTGAGATCCAACCAGTGGAAGGATTGGGATATATACTAAAGTCCCTACTTATAGAATAAAAGTCATCATCAATACCAAAGGATATTGTATTGAATTCAACAAATACTGATACTTGCTCGGCTTCAAAGTCTAAATTATAGAAAACATATTTTATGATGGAACTACCTATTGTATTGTTTGGATTTATGTAGGCTTCAAAAAAGTCATCTGGACTACTACCGCCAGCAGGAACAAACAAATATTTTAAGGAGGTATCAGTTTCAGTGCTATATACCTCTCCCCATTTAAAATAATTTGTAACACCTTCATAGATTGAAACTTCCTCACGAGCAACTTTTATGTTGGATCCGTTACCCGTATTATTATTAAAAATTGCTTTTAGGCTAAATATATTACTAGCAGGATCACCATATACTTTTAAGGTATCACCATCTTTATATACTTCATCATTAACCAATATCTGAAAATTCTGATTATATGCGTTTAAAGTAAAGGCTATAACAAAAATTGAAAATAATATCTTTCTCATGATAATCGGAGATTTTATATGCTTAAAAAATGTTGACGCAAATATCACAAAAAAACCCGGCATTTTTGACGCCGGGTTTATATTATGTAAATATAATTAAGAAATGTCAAATGAAATTACTTAATTATTAATTTCTTTGTTTGGAAAATTTTCTCATTTAAAATAAGTGAATAAAAGTAAACACCGGTATTTAGATCTGAAACATCAATATCCAGTTTTCCATTTCTTTCTTCAATATTAATCTCTTTAATTGTTGCACCAAGAATATTAGAAAATTTTAGTTTCGCTGATTTAACTTCTTTTGGAAAGTCAAACTTAATTTCAGCAAAATTCAATGCCGGATTTGGATATATGTCTGAAATTTCGGTGTTACTAAAAATTGTCTCACTAATATCATTCGGTAAAGTATTATATTTAACAAAAACACTTATTTGATCTTCAGGTGTTGCAACATTGTAAAAGGTATACTCTACGGTAGAAACTCCCAAAGTTCCATGGATCTCATAATGAGCACTAAAGTCCTCATCTGCTGACTGCATTCCAGCGTTTATTAGTATCGTAGTTCCTGCGGTATCCAGGAACGGAGGATAACATGCACCCCAACAAAAGTAATCGGAGGAGTTTTCAATAATTTCAATCCTTTTTCTTATCACTCCAACATTAACATTGTCATTTGAGTTATTATGAACTACAGCATGAAAAACTAACTCGGGTTGAGGCCATTCAACAGTAGACAAAATAACAGTGTCTCCCAGAGCTACATCATCCCAGGAAAGCGAAAAGGACTGAGCATTTAGTGAGAACACAATCATAAATGAAATGATGGAGGATAGTAGTATTTTCTTCATGAGTTTAAAATTATTTGTAATTAAAATTGTGATTAAACAAATTCTTTACCAAATTCACCGCAAAAGTAAACATATTTACCTTTCTAACAACTTCCATATTTAATCACTATGTTAAAGACATTAGTAAAAACGATTAGGTTGCTCAATTGACAATAATATTTAACATTTGCTATGAATGTAATTGGATAAGATAATAGTAAATAATTTGAGCAAAGACAACCATCTTAGAGTTAGAAGTGTCATATTACTTTAATATGTAAAATGAAGAAAGCATATTGTTAACTATTTTTATATAAATTTGGCGTCTCCAAATATTAAATTAGTCTCAAAATAAGCAACAGAGTCATAATGGTTTTACACTAAAAAAAAAATTTATTGTATCATGAAAAAAATTTCTACATTAATTTTTCTAATAATTGCTACATTCACATTTGTGAATGCTCAAACATTTGTAAGTACAGATCCTGAAAACAAGAAGGTAATTCTTGAAGAATTCACGGGGATTCACTGCGGATATTGTCCTGATGGACATGCAATCGCTCAAGGAATTCAAAACGCAAATCCGGGTGAGGTATTTTTAATTAACATTCACGCAGGCGGATATGCAGTTCCTTCAGGCAATGAGCCTGACTACAGAACTCCATGGGGTGCTGCAATAGATGGCCAAGCTGGGGTTGCTGGATATCCTGCTGGTACTGTTAATAGACACGATTTCGGAAGTTGGTCCATGGGAGGCGGAACTGCCATGAGTAGAGGCAGATGGTCTTCAGCCTCAAATGTCATTTTAGCCGAGAGTAGCTATTTAAATGTTGCATTGGAAGCAACCATAGTAACTTCAACAAGACAACTTGTTGTTGAGGTTGAAGTTTATTACACTGGCGATAGTCCAGAACCAACCAATAAATTAAATCTTGCCATCCTTCAAAACAATGTTTATGGGCCACAATCAGGTGGAGGTGCTGGAAACAACTACAAGCATATGCACATGCTGCGTCATCTTATGACAGGGCAGTGGGGCATAGAACTTACACAAACTTCTACTGGGTCTTTTTATTCAAATACCTTTGCATATGAGTTACCATTAGATTATAATGGTGTCGACCTTGTCTTAGATAACCTTGAAATAATTGCCTTTGTAGCTGAAACAACTCAAGAAATTATTAGCGGTAACTCAGCTGGTGATATAACTTTTGTGGAATCCAATGATTATGATGCTGCAATAACATCTGTGATTGCTCCTCAAACATATTGCTTTGATGAATTAACACCAACTGTAAACTTAAAAAACTACGGGGAAATTAATCTCACAAGCTTAGAGTTTACATACTCAATAAATGATGATGATGAAATGACATATTCATGGACCGGAAACCTCGCTCAGCTAGAAAGCGAGGTAATTGAGCTTCCTACTATGACTTACACACCTACTGATGAAAATTTGTTACACGTACAATGTGACCTACCTAATGGTGAGCAGGATGAACTACCTCAAAATGATTATTTTAATGGAGTTGGTCAGGGTTCTCAAAATTACCCGCAGAATATAAATTTTGGTGTTAAAATTGACGCTAATCCAGAAGATATTACTTGGAATGTGTCAAATAGTGTTGGTGACATAATAGCAGAAGGTGGTCCATACTCAAACACAGGGTTTCAAATATCACCAATAGATTTATCAGAAGTAGGATGCTATGAGCTAACATTAAACGATGCCTCAGGAGAGGGATTGTCGGGAGGTTTTTATCTAATCACCGATGAAGATAATGATATTATTTGGGAAGGTTCTGATTTTACATTCCAAGCTAAAGCCGAGCTTGCTCGTGGCATGATCGTAGATATTAATACTGAGATTGCAGCAGAGGATATATCCATACATCCTAATCCAATTTCCGCAACTGCTAATATAGAATTTACGTTGGATAACTTATCAAATGTCAACATATCGCTATTTGATATATTAGGCAAAAAGGTACTAGACGTATTTAGCGGAGATATAAATGGTGGTTCACATACCATAAAATTGAATTCTAGGGACTTAATCCAAGGTATTTATTTTGTTAAGCTTCAAATTGATAACAACACAATTACTAAAAAGGTACTAGTAACTAAATAAACTCAGTTATTTAATAATTTAAAATCGCTATGCACATAGGTGTATGGCGATTTTTTTATTGATAAATTTCAGGTTTGATGGAAAGAGCTTACAATATTTGAAATAAGTGAGGCATTATTATTTACAGATATTTTAAAAAAACTCACTTATAGTGGGTCAACATCAAATTGAAAAATAACAGACTTGTATTCAGAAATTGTTTTGGTAATTGCTACTGATTTATGAATGTAATTTTTTACTTCGGACAAGTTCATTCCTTTGGGAATCTTAATCATCGCTTGTTTTATGTAAAAATTACGAATTCTTCCAACCAAAGGATATTCTGGTCCATAAACTAAATTGCCATATTTATCTCTCAGACATTTTACAAAGGCGGTTGATGCATGATTCACTACTTCTGTTTTACGATGTTTCATTCTCACAACTATAAGTCGGTAAAATGGTGGGTATAAAAACTTTTTACGATCCTCCAATATCCTATGGTACATCCCCTGAAAATCATGATTTACAACATCTCTTAAAATGAGATTATCAGGTTTCCAAGATTGAATAATTACAATCCCTTGTTTCTCCTTCCTTCCTGCTCTTCCACTTACCTGTGACATAAGCTGAAAGCTTCTTTCATGAGCCCTAAAATCAGGAAAATTGAGCATGCTATCAGCACTCAAAATGCCAACAACAGAAACATTATCAAAATCCAACCCTTTGGTCACCATTTGCGTACCCACTAATATATCTGTTCTATGTTGCTCAAAATCAGATATAATTTTATTGTATGAGTTTTTACCTCTTGTTGTATCCAAATCCATTCTATCAATTCTCGCATCCTTTAAAAGAAGGCCCAATTCTTCGGTAACCTTTTCGGTACCAAATCCCTGCATCTTTAAATTGGAATTACCACAATCTGGGCATGCTTGGGGTATTGTTGTTGAGTAACCACAATAATGACATTTAATCAGCTCACTAAATTTATGGTATGTAAGGGTGACATCGCAATTCTTACACTCGGGAACCCAATGACAAATATCGCATTCAATACGCAAGGAAAACCCACGTCTATTTTGAAATAATATTGATTGTTTGCCATTTGACAAGGCATTAGTAATCTCACTAATAATAACCGATGAAAAGTGGGACTTCATCATTCGCCTCTTGTGTTCCTCCTTTAGGTTTACAATTGAAACACGAGGGAGTTTAATATTACCATACCTTTGAGTTATTTCCGAGAGTCCATATTTACCGTTTAAAGCATTGTAATAACTTTCAATGGAGGGAGTAGCAGAACCAAGTAACACCTTAGCTCCATGCAATGTGGCAAGATAAATTGCTGCATCTCTAGCATTGTATCTTGGTGATGGATCGTATTGTTTATAGGAGCTGTCATGTTCTTCATCAACTATTATTAATCCTAGATTATCAAATGGTAAAAATAGGGACGATCTTGGACCAAGAATTATATCAAAATAATTCCCATCACCGTTACCATTGATATTATTCCAAACCTCAACTCTTTCATTCTGACTATATCGGGAATGATATACCCCTACTCTATCACCAAAATATTGGCGTAGTCTGGATATTATTTGAGTAGTTAAGGCTATTTCAGGGAGTAAATATAAAACCTGCTTACCTTTTGCAATCATCTCAAAAATCAGTTTGATATACAATTCTGTTTTACCACCCGAAGTAACACCATGGAGTAAAACCACATTATGTTTGGAAAAATGGGATTGTATATTACTGTAGGCTTTCTCCTGATGTTCGCTCAGAATAACCTCGATAATAGTTTTAGATAAATTGCCAGTATCTAACCTACTTACAATTCTTTCATTACAAATCAGAACTTCTTTTGTGATTAGGGCCTTCATTGCTGAATCACTTCCACCCGACCTTTGTAGTAATTCTTTTTGACTAATTTCAAAATCATCTTCAATTGGAATTCCTGCTTGAGCTATGAATGACATGAGTATCTCCAATTGCTTATGAGCTCTTTTACCCAAATCATCCATTAGCACATGAAGCTTTTCCTCACCATGGAATTTTTTATTCAGACTTATATACTTTTTGATTTTTGGTTTATAAATCTCTTTTAATTCTTCCTCCATAACAACCATCTTATTTTCGATCATTGTTTTAATCAGAGGGAGTACCTTCTTATAACCAACAATATTAGTAATGTCTCCAATTGTAAGTTTACTGTTAGTCATTAATGCCTCAGTTATCTGATATTCGGATTTATTCAATGAACTCTTATCGGGCACAAATAAAGGGGAAAGGGCTATTTTTGACTCGCTTGCGAGTTTAAAGGCATTTGGTAGAGCAGCATTCATAATTTCACCCAAAGTACTCATGTAATAGGATGATAACCATTCCCAAAAATTAAATTGAATTTCATTTACAATTGGATGTTCATCCAATAATGTTATGATGTATTTTGGAATTGTGTCGTGAGGTACATTTGTGTGTATCTTCCTTACTAATCCAGCGTAAATTCTTCTTTTACCAAACTGTATACTTACCCTATGTCCTGGCTTTATAAACTCATTCAAATCTCTTGGAACACGATACGTAAAAGTCCCCCTAATGGGTAAAGGTAATAGCACATCAGCAAAAAGTGTAATCTGTTCCATTATAATATTAGAATAACCAAAAACAAAGGTCAGTAAAAAAAATCACCAAAATTAGATTTGTTGATAATATTATAATTATTAATTAACGAATTGACACAAATTAATGATAATGTCATTTTATAACATTAAATAAGTCACGAAATATTATTATGACTTATGATGTTTTTACAAATTAAAAATACATGACTTTATATCACAAGAATCCATACAAAGCCATGAGGTTCAAGTATAATATGATCATTATCCATAACAAAGCCATTCATATTTAAAACAGCGAGGTTATTATCCGGTAAGGGATTTCTTAGCACTTGTTTTTCAGCTGATAGATTATTTAAAACTAATATTTTTTCGTCCGAATATTTGCGAACATATGATAGAATTTCATGGGGGTTATCTGTAACAACATCGATGAAATTAAGATCTCCTCTGCCAAATGAAGTAAAGTCTTTTCGTGTATTTAACATACTACTTATCATGCCAAATACCTGTGAATGAAAATTATCTTCTTGCTTAAGGTCTTGCTCTAGATTCATCCAGTCAATTTTACCACGAACAAGAAATCTTGTATCATCCTTTCCTGTAAGTTTTATTTGGTTCTTATAGTAATTCTTGTCATTGAGTTTACCAAACTCATCACCATAATAGATAACGGGTGTTCCAAGAAGAGTTAGCATAATAGAATAAGCAAGACCTATTTTATTTACATCTTTTTGCATTAACTCTGATAATCTTGCAGATATTCCTTCACCAACCCTAAAGTCCCATGAAGGATCATGACAATAACTATCATAGATATATTTTCTATCCTCCTCACTAACATATACCAATTCCAAGCTAAGCTCATCATGAACTCTAAGAAATGTAAACCATTGATTACTATCGCTTATTTCTGGAGTAAAAGCATTACTTAAAGTATGTTTTATGGGTTCAGAATTAGCGCTTGCTATGGATTTATATATCATTGGCATAAGCGGGAAGTGATATGCTGCATGGCACTCATCATTGTTGCCTAAGTATTTCACAACCTCTTTTGGTTTTTGACAAGCCTCAGCCAATAGTAATGTTTCTGGGTTTACATATTCGAGAGCAGCTCTAAAAAACTTGACAATTATATGTGTCATTTCCAAGTTTTCACAATCTGTACCATCCTCTTTCCACAAGTAAGGTATTGCATCAGCCCTGAATCCATCAACACCATTTTCTTGCCAATAGAGTAAATTTTTTGTCATTGCCAACAAGACATCTGGATTTCTGTAATTAAGATCTGGCTGGAAACTAAAAAATCTATGGAAATAGTATTTATCTTCTAACTTTTCCCAGTTTGAGTCTTCTATACCCTTAAACAATAAGCGTGCATCCAAATATTTATCTGGTTTATCACTCCAAATATAAAAATCCGTATACTCATTTACATCGTTCTTTTGGGAATCAATAAACCATGGATGCTCATCGGAAGTATGATTGATTGCAACATCAAATATAACTCTGATTCCTCTTTTGTGTGCCTCCTCAAGAAATGAACCAAATACAACTTCTTGATCACCACGAGTACTTTCATCAGACAATCCAAGTAGCGAAGGTCTAATTCTGTCATATTTACTAATATCAAAACCTGCATCACGCATTGGTGATTGAAGTATTGGTAATAGCCACAAACAATTAATTCCAAGGTTCTTTATATAATCAAGCTTTTCCGTTAATCCATAAAAATCTTCATTGTAAAGATTTACATACAAGGAGTAGACAATGGCATCTTTAAACCAGTCTTTTGAGACTTCCTTTTTGTCCGAGACATTAATATTAGAAATAAAAACATCCAGTTTATCAGCGGGTAGATCCGGATAAAGTTGATTCCAGTAATTATAGAGTTTAAGTTTTGTTGTCATTAATTTTATCAGATATTTTGATACGACAAAATTAGTTGAATAAATGTTGATTATTACGCCAATAGCCCAATAATGGTTTCAATCCAACAATACTCATAATTTAAGTTATCAGTATGTTTATATCAATCGTTTGCATAGGATACTTTAAAATAAAAATGTGGTAGTATATAAAATCTAATAGTAACAAGGTTTAATTTAGGTCATTAATTTAATCAACCGGCTTTTTTATTATATTTTTGGCAAGCGAATTATCTGATAATTAATTGTTTCGAAAGAATGCATAAAATGCAGTTTTATATTCATCTAATGATTTTTGTTTTTGCAATTACGCAAGCAAGTTTCTCCCAGGTGGCCTGGTTAACACCTGAAAATCCTCCCATAGATGATACTGTTACCTTAACATATAATTCAAATTTGGGTAATGGTGGTTTATCAGGTTATGATGGTGAAATTCACTTTCATACGGGTGCCATAACCAAAAAAAGTATAGATGGTGGTGACTGGAAGCACATTATTGGCAATTGGGGTAAAGATGATGAACAAACCAGGATGACTAATATTGGAAATGGCTTATACCAGTATAAGTTTTCAATAAGTTCTTTTTATAATCTCCGTGAAGATGAGGACATACAGCAGCTTGCCTTTGTTTTTAGAAGCGCAAATGGTTCAATGGTCGGTAAAACATCAAATAACGAAGATTTTTTCCTACCAGTAAACGGCTATTATCCTCCTGCTAAAACTGAGAAAATTTATGACTACAATGCAAGAAGATATATTACTCATTTTGACTATGACAGTATTGTTGAAGTAATTACCGACCATGGTACCACACAAATAGTCCCTTATGAAAGTAATATTATAGAGATAAGGCATTACCCACAAAATGCTCCAAAAGAAGAGAAATCAGATGCCGTTATTTTAAAACCAGAGGGCACTTTTAATAGTATTATAGATGAAACTAATTATCTGAAATTATTAACCGATAGTTTATCAGTTATAGTAAACAAAAATCCTTTTTTTATATCATTCTTATACGATAATGATACTATCATCAAGGAGGAAAAAGGATATTTTAGAAGGAGCGACACAGATGGAATACGATTTGAAATTGATGCCAATGAAAAAATATTTGGATTGGGTGAAAGAGCCGTTTCTCCGGACCTAATTGGAGGGAGATACAAGCTGTACAATAGACCCAAATATGGGTATGAGATTGGAGCAAAAAATTTAAATTACTCAGTTCCTCTAATTGTATCATCAAAAAAATATCTGTTATTATTTGATAACCCTCAAAAAGGATATGCTGATGTAGGAGAAGCAGAATCTGGTATTCTTGAATTTGGGGCCATTGGTGGAACTATGAAGTATGTCGTAATAGGTGGAAGTAATCATAAAATGATCGCAACTAATTATGCAGTACTAACGGGTTTCCAGCCATTGCCACCGATATGGGTTCTTGGTAACCTGCAATCCAGGATGGGATATAGAACACAAGAAGAAACAGACTCAATAGCAAATTTCACCATCGAACAGGATTTTCCTCTGGATGCAATGATAATTGACCTATATTGGTTTGGAGATAGTCTTTTAGGAACAATGGGAAGGCTTGACTGGTATAAACCCAATTGGCCTAACCCAGAAAAGATGATATCAGATTTAAGCAAGAAAGGTATTAAAGTTGTTCTTATAACAGAACCCTACATACTAGACTCTATTGAAAATTTCCATATTACTGATAGTTTGGGCTTACTTGCATTGGATTCTCTAGGAAATAGTTATGTGAATTCAGAATTTTATTTTGGAGATGGTGCTCTTATAGATATTTTTAAACCCGAGGCTAGACTTTGGTTATGGGATAAATATAAACCCCAAATTGAGATTGGTGTTGCTGGATGGTGGGGTGATTTGGGTGAACCAGAAAATCATCCTTCGGACCAGATTCATATTAATGGAAGTGCTGACGAAGTGCATAATATTTATGGTCACTATTGGCATAAAGCTCTATTTGAAAATATGAGAGAAGATTATCCAAAGATGAGGCTTTTCAATCTCAACAGAGCTGGATTTGCTGGATCTCAACGCTACTCCATTTACCCATGGACAGGAGACGTAAGCAGGAGTTGGGGTGGCCTGCAAGCACAAGTTCCTTTAATGATACACATGGGCCTATGCGGACTACCATTTATCCATTCAGATGCAGGTGGATTTGCTCAGGGAACTATGGATAATGAACTTTATACCAGATGGCTTCAAATGTCATGTTTTTCACCAATATTGAGACCCCATGGTTCAGATATTCCTTCTGAACCAGTTTATTTTAATGATACTACAAAGCAAATTGTTAGAAAGTTTATGCAACTTAGATATCAACTGCTTCCATACATTTATAATCTGGCAGCAGAAGCAACAATTAAGGGCTATCCAATTGTTAGACCATTATTTTTTGAGTTTCCAAAAGATACGAATACATATGATATTGGAAATGAATATATGTTTGGTGAGGATATTTTAGTTTTTCCTATTGTTGAAAAAGAACAAAAATATGCAGAGATATATTTACCCAAAGAATCTGATTGGTATAGTTTATGGGATAATCATATTTACTCTGGTGGTAAGAGCATAACACAAAAAATAGACTTGGAAACAATCCCAATTTTTATTAAAGCAGGAGCCTTTATTCCATACACTAACTATGTAAATACCACTGATAATTATTCAAAAACGGACTTGCTAATCAAATACTATTTTGACCACTCCGATAAAACAAATAGTTACACCATGTTTGAGGATGATGGGAAAACGTATGGTACAATAGAAAATAATAATTTTATATATATTATATTGGAAAGAGAATTTATTTCCGAAAAGAAATATAAATATATAATAAAGTCCGATGGTAAAGGCTACGAAGAGCAACCAGACATTAGAAATGTAAGCATTGAAATCATTGGTTTAGATGCCTTAGATATTGATGAGCTTTATTTAAATGAAGAAAAATTAATACAAATTAAAAATCATACGACCGGCAATCCAGGATACTCATATGACGCAAAAAAAGGAATATGGAATATTAATTTTAAATGGGACGGGCAAGAGGTAGAATTAATTCAAATTGGTAAAATTAAATAGTAATATAATATAACGAAGCATGGAAAAATTAAAAACTCGAGCGTTTTCCTCTGTTGTTTTAGTGCTTATTTTGGCACTAATAATATCATGTGATTACAACTCTGAAGAGAGGTCAAATCATCAGGAAAACATTAATCAATTGCACGCATACTGGACAAAGAATGCCAATATTTATGAGGTAAATATTCGTCAATTTACAAATGAAGGATCCATAAATGCATTTCGCAAACATTTACCTCGTCTCAAAGAAATGGGTGTTGATATATTGTGGATTATGCCTATACATCCAATTGGAGAAGTTAATAGAAAAGGGACGCTTGGTAGTTACTACGCTGTTAAGGACTACAAGCAAATAAACCCTGAGTTTGGAAGTATTGAAGATCTCCAAAATCTAGTAGATGAGGCACATGATTTAGGCATGTATGTTATCCTCGACTGGGTTGCAAACCACAGTGCTTGGGATAATCCATGGGCCACAAGGCATCCTGATTGGTATAAAAAAGATGATGATGGAAATTTTGTTTCACCATATGATTGGACTGATGTTATTGCATTTGACTATAGCAACCCTGTCCTACGTGATTCAATGATGGATGCTTTAAAATTCTGGGTAAGTGAAACGGATATTGATGGTTACCGATGTGATTTTCCAGGCATGGTTCCTGTTGATTTCTGGAATAGGGTGAGATATGAATTGGATTCAATCAAGCCCGTTTTTATGTTAGCTGAAGATGAAGATAATGATGATCTACTTAGAAAGGCTTTCGACATGAACTATGGATGGAAATTACACCACATAATGAATGAAATAGCACAAGGAAAACAAAACTCCAATGATATATGGGATTACTTTGATTGGAATGATAGCATATACCCCAGTTACTCATATCGTATGTATTTTACATCTAATCATGATGAAAACTCATGGAATGGAACAGTACAAGAGAGAATGGGTGATGCTGCGGAAGTTATGGCTGTGCTATCATATACAATCCCTGGTATGGGTATGATATATAATGGGCAGGAAGCGGGACTTAATAAACGGCTAGCGTTTTTTGAAAAAGACACAATCTCATGGGATGAAATGCCCTATTATAATCTGTACTCAACCTTAAATAAATTAAAAAAGGATAATCCAGCCCTCTGGAATGGAGAATATGGGGGATCAATTACTAGACTTGGCGACGAATCTAATCAATATGTTTTCGCATTTTACCGAGAAGCAGACAATAACAATGTTATTTCAATTCTTAATTTGAGTAATAAGCCACAATCATTTGAATTTGAAAGCTCAAACATAAATGGAGATTACATGGATGCAATCAAAGGAGAAACAATCACAATACAAGGAAAAACAGTCATAAATATGGATGCCTGGGATTATTTAGTCCTAGTTAAATAACACTCCTTTTCTTTAGATTATATTATAAAAAGACATTCTAAAATAAAGAATGGTCTTTTTTGAATCTTATTGGATATTATTAGAAATAATAGTAATATTTTTGCATTCCGAAATACAACACATATTGTATGACGGTTTAGTTAATAAATTTAATTCACAAAAAAATGCAAGAGAGTTTATTTTCAGTACCTCCGGTAAAAAATGAACCAGTATTATCATACATAAGCGGTTCTCCTGAAAGGGAAAAGCTAATTGAGGCATTAAAATGCGCAAAGGGATATGAAGCTGATATTCCGATGATAATAAATGGTAAAGAAGTTAGAACAGATGAAAAAATTATGATGAACCCACCGCATGAGCGAGATCATGTATTGGGTTACTACCATCGTGGTAATGAAAGTCATGTTGAAGATGCTATAAATGCAGCTTTAATGGCTAAAAAGCAATGGGCATCAGTGTCATGGAAACAAAGAGCTTCAATATTTTTGAAGGCTGCTGCAATGATTGCTGGGCCATACCGAGCAAGAATTAATGCCGCAACAATGTTGGCTCAATCCAAGTCGGCTCATCAGGCTGAAATTGATTCTGCTTGTGAATTAGCTGACTTTTTAAGGTTTAACGTTAGGTATATGACAGAGATTTATACCGAGCAACCTAATTCTGATGAAATTAATTGGAATAGGCTTGAGCAGCGTGAACTAGAAGGTTTTGTATTTGCTTTAACTCCTTTCAATTTTACCGCAATTGCGGGTAATTTACCATCTGCTCCAGCACTTATGGGTAACACAGTGGTATGGAAGCCATCAAATTCCCAGGTATATTCGGCAGCAATAATAATGGATATTTTTATGGAAGCAGGTTTACCTGAAGGCGTTATAAACCTTGTTTTTGTTTCTGGACCTGTTGCGGGAAAAGTTATATTCTCTCATCCTGATTTTGCAGGAATTCACTTCACAGGTTCCACGGGTGTTTTTCAAAATATTTGGAAAGAAGTTGGCAATAACATTCATAAATACAAATCCTATCCTAGAATAGTTGGTGAAACTGGAGGCAAAAATTTTGTTCTTGTTCATGAATCATCAAACCCTCGTGAGGTTGCAACAGCGCTGACCCGAGGCGCATTTGAATATCAGGGTCAAAAATGCTCAGCAGCATCAAGGGCTTACATTCCCTCTAATTTATGGGATCAAATATGGAATGATGTTAAATCTGATATGGACTCAATCAAAATGGGGAGTGTTGAAGATTTATCAAACTTTGTAAATGCAGTTATAGATGAGGCATCTTTTGACAAACTTGAAATGTTTATCAACAATGCAAAAAAAGATAAAAATGCCAAAATAATCCACGGTGGTAATTGTGATAAATCAAAGGGATTTTTTATTGAACCTACAATTATTTTGACCAAAGATCCCCATTACATAACCATGGAGGAAGAGCTTTTTGGGCCTGTTCTCACAATTTACGTTTACGACCCAAAGGATTTTGATGAAGTTATTGATTTGGTTGATACAACATCTATTTATGCATTAACTGGTTCAATATTTTCCAAGGATCGGTATATAATTGAGAAAGTGCTCAAACGCCTTAATCATGCGGCTGGAAACTTTTACATTAATGATAAGCCAACAGGGGCTGTTGTTAATATGCAACCATTCGGTGGTGCTCGTGGTTCGGGAACAAATGATAAGGCTGGATCAAAGTTAAACCTATTAAGGTGGGTTAGTCCACGCACTATTAAAGAGTGTTTGTTACCCCCAAAAAATTATAGATATCCATTCCTAGAAAAATAAAAAATCTTTAAAAAAATCTTACAAATGGACACATCAGGATTAAATAAAACTGATCTACTAAAAAGTCTAGCTATTGCTGAAATCAACAATGGAGTATCAACTGGTAGCAACTGGATAAAAACAGATGGAGACATTACCAGTTCATACACTCCCATTGATGGTACAGAGCTTGCAAAGGTTAGAAATGCAACACTTCAAGATTATGATGTTGTTGTTGAAAAGGCACAGGAAGCATTCAAAACATGGAGAGAAGTACCTGCTCCAAAAAGAGGAGAAGTTGTCAGACAACTTGGAGATAAATTAAGAGAGAAAAAAGACGCCTTAGGCAAGCTTGTTTCCTTTGAAATGGGAAAATCATTACAAGAAGGACTTGGAGAGGTTCAAGAAATGATTGATATATGTGAATTTGCAGTCGGATTATCAAGGCAATTGCATGGTTTAACTATGCATTCGGAAAGAGAACTGCACAGAATGTACGAACAATATCATCCATTGGGAATTGTGGGCATTATATCTGCTTTTAACTTCCCTGTAGCCGTTTGGAGCTGGAATACTGCTCTAGCATGGGTTTGTGGTGATGTTTGCATATGGAAACCTTCTGAAAAAGCTCCTTTAACTGCGATTGCTTGTCAAAAAATAACTCAAGAAGTTTTTGAAAATAATAATGTTCCTGAAGGAGTGTCCTGTCTTGTTATTGGCGGAGCTGATCTAGGAATAAAAATGTCAAACGACAAGAGGGTTCCTCTAATAAGTGCAACTGGGTCAACTAGGATGGGTAAATCCGTTGGGGAAGCCGTTGGAAAAAGACTTGGAAAATCATTATTAGAATTAGGAGGCAACAATGCTGTAATTGTTACACCTAGTGCAGATTTAAAAATTGTTGTTCCAGGCGTGGTTTTTGGAGCTGTTGGAACAGCTGGTCAAAGGTGCACGTCAACAAGAAGAGTAATAATTCATGAGAGCATCTACGATAAAGTTAAAAACGCTGTTGTTTCAGCTTATGATCAAATAAAAATAGGAAACCCATTGGACGAGTCTAAACACATGGGCCCATTAATTGACAAGCTTGCTGTTGATAGTTATCTAAAAGCTATCGAATCCGCAAAAGCTGAAGGGGGTAATGTGTTAGTGGATGGTAAAGTTCTGGAAGGTGATGAATATACTTCAGGGTGCTATGTTAAACCGGTAATTGTAGAAGCCGACAATAGTTTTAAAATTGTGCAATCAGAAACCTTTGCTCCTATTTTATACTTGTTAAAATACTCTGGAGGTGTTGAAAATGCTATTGAGATACAAAACAATGTTCCTCAAGGTCTTTCAAGTGCAATTATGACAAACTCTTTAATCGAGTCTGAAAAATTTCTATCTCATGGAGGTTCAGATTGTGGAATTGCCAATGTTAACATAGGTACATCTGGCGCCGAAATAGGTGGAGCATTTGGTGGCGAAAAAGAAACAGGTGGTGGTCGCGAATCAGGTTCTGATGCATGGAAAGTTTATATGCGCAGACAAACTAACACCATTAACTATGGTAGTGAATTACCATTAGCACAAGGTATTAAGTTCGATCTTTAACGAATTAACTTAGATAAACATAAGCCACATATTTGCATTTATTAGTGCTTGTATGTGGCTTTTTTATTGGAGTTTATTGTATTTTAAGCAAAAAAAAATCCCGCCGAAGCGGGACTTAAACCATCAATTATCGAATAAAGCAGAAATCTAATTAGCCCTAAAGCTAATCTTTTAATTAATTTGTTAACTAGTTCAATTACAAAAGTACATTACATTGTTTACATAAAATGTTAAGTGAATATAACAACTGTTAATAAAAGTTAAAAGCTGTGTATCAACTGTTTGATGCCTTAAATTTGCCTCATGAAGAAGTGGTCATATTATATATTGCTAATACTTGTTACCATTGCAACGATTGGTTTGATGATGATACAAGTGAGATGGATAAGAGACGCCGTAAAGTTAAAAGAGGCCATTTTTGTAAAGGACGTAAAGCAAGCAATAACCCAAGTTGTTTATGATCTGGATAAATTAAGGTTGGAGGAAAGAATAAAGAATAGAAGAAAGTTTATAGAGGAAAACCAGAGTAGCTTCCAAATATATGATTCATTGAATAGAGTTATGTTCTACAACTTCCAAAACATTAGCAGTCAGACTGATATCGATATGATTTTGCATAACTCAAGTATGGCCAATAAACTTATTAATGATTTAACCTTTGGTTACAATCAAAAAGACCCTGAAAACTTCTACCACTCAAAAAAAGCCCTCATTGAATCAATGCTTACTTATGAGTTAAAAAATAAGGATATCAATACATCCTTTGAATTTGGGATATACAGTCCAGCAACAAACTCTATGATTTTTCAAAAAACAGGCAAATACCCTGAGGAACTCTTAAATGATAGTTTTATTTTCGACCTTAATCCTGTTGGATCATTGTTTTCATTGCCAAACAAATTACTTATATTTTTTCCAAATGAAAAAAAGTTTCTTATAAGTCAGTTATGGATACTACTTGCCGTATCAGTAGTCTTGTTTCTCGTGATAATAATATCATTTTCTTTTAGTATTTATACTATTTTCAGGCAAAAGAGGCTTTCAATAATGAAAAATGATTTTATTAATAATATGACTCATGAATTTAAAACACCTATATCAACAATAGCATTGGCATGCGAGGCTCTAAAGGATAAAGATATTCAAAAAACAGAATCTTTATATGAGAACTACGTTGGTGTTATTGATGAGGAAAATGGCCGTTTAGGGCTTATGTCGGAGCAGATATTACAAACTGCCATCATTGACAAGGGACAACTTAAAATTCAAAAATCCCTTAACAATATACATGATATTATCAATGCTGCCATGGGTAGTAAAACCATAGCTATTGAAAATAAAGGTGGTAAAATAGAAGCTCAGCTTAGAGCTCAGAATGACGAAGTAATGGGTGATAATATTCACTTGACGAATGTCATAATTAACCTTCTAGATAATGCCATAAAGTATTGCTTGGAAAAACCTGATATCGTTATAAACACAATAAATAGTAATAAATCCTTGTTAATTAGAATAAAAGATAACGGCATAGGAATAAGCAATACTAACAGAAAAAAAATCTTTGAAAAATTATATAGAGTACCCACCGGTAACGTTCATAATTTTAAAGGTTTTGGACTGGGCCTTAGCTATGTAAAGGCAATAATTGATCAACATAATGGCGAGGTTTCAGTGGATTCGGAAATGGGAAAAGGATCCACATTTACAATTAAACTTCCCATAAAAACAAATTAGCATGGAAAATACTAGAATACTTCTTGCGGAGGATGATAAAAATTTAGGAACCATTTTAAAAGCATATCTCGAAGCTAAAAATTATCCAACATTATTATGTCAGGATGGTAAAGAAGCTTATGAAGCATTTAAAAGAGAGAAATTTGACTTTTGTGTTCTAGATATAATGATGCCAGAAATGGATGGATTTACTTTAGCAAAGAAGATAAAAAAAATAGACAAGAACATACCAATCTTATTTCTGAGTGCAAAGGCGATGCAGGAAGATAAAAAACAAGGGTTTGAAATTGGAGCTGATGACTACCTAACTAAACCCTTTAGTATGGAAGAACTTATTTTCAGAATAAATGCAATAGTACGTAGAAGTAGGCCCGAAGAAACTGACAATAGCCCAACAGAGTTTAAATTTGGAAATTATACATTTGAATATAATAGGCAAATGCTATCAACGAGCGATGGTGAGCAGAAGTTAACATCAAAAGAGGCAGAACTTCTTAAGCTTCTTTGCGAGAACATGAACAATGTTCTTGATAGAACTGTTGCTCTAAATAAAATTTGGTTTGATGACAGTTATTTTAACGCTCGCTCCATGGATGTATACATAACCAAACTTCGTAAATATTTAAAAGGGGATGCAAGCGTTGAGCTTATAAATGTCCATGGAGTTGGATTTAAACTTGTAGTTAGTTGAAGTAAACCATAGATAGGGTTAACGAATTTAAAGTGTATCTATGATCTGTAGTTTGCTATTTTATGTCGGGTAACTTACAAACCCTACCCAGTGGCAGAGTATCTGATTTTATTATGTTCCATAAGTGAGATGAACTAGGGCCCTTATCCTTGTTTGTGAGAACAACCAGTGTTTTTTGATATTTCATATCACGAATATAGAATGTTCGAAACCCTTTCCACCATCCGAAGTGAAAAACCGTACTATCGCGGTCTTCTTTTACCCTCCATCCAAAGCCGTAATTATCCTTTCTTTTCCAATAGGATGGATTTCCAGGCATAAATGCCTCTCTTATTATTGAATCTGGCAAAAGGGTGAAGTTATCAAGGGACTGATCAAATTTAAACATGTCGTCAACGGAAGTGTATATTCCCTTATCTCCCATCACAGCATTCAAATACTCATTTGTCATCTCACGCCATCTCCAACCACGGTGATAATATCCTGCGACTCCCTCCTTAACATATAGAGATACGGAGGAGTCGTCTCTCATGTTGTATACAAAAGAATCGTTCATTTCCAATGGGTCAAATACTCTTTCGCGCATAAAATCCTCGAAATTCTGCCCAGATGTTCGTTCAACAACATTTGCAAGAATGGAATAATTTGAATTACAATAATGAAAACCATTATCAGGCGTAAAGTAGCTATCAGGAACATACTCTACAAATAAATCAAGCATATCATCATTATCCATGGGAACCTTTTTATTGGTCCACTTTTCATGGGCCAAACTCATATATCGGGGTAAGCCAGCTCTGTGAGTTAGTAATAGCCTAACAGTAACATCCTCATATGGGAATTCAGGGATATATCTGCGAATATCAACATCATACTCAATCTTCCCGTCATTTTTAAGTATCATTATGGCCATCGCCGTAAACATTTTTGATACGGACGCTAGTTGAAAGGCATCAGACGTTTTCAGACTATCTTTTTTCCTTCTTACATTCTTAAATCCATATGCCTTCTTGAATATAATTTTACCCTTTTCAGAGTATAGTACAGTTCCGTTAAAACCAGTTAGACGAGTAAGACGAGAAAATTTATTGTCAAGTTCAATTGCTTTATTCATAATTATAATGCTATCAAGACTTGATATTATGGAATCATTAATATCAACCAAAACAAAATTATCGTTAGTGTAACTCTCATTACTTTCGCCACAAGAATAAGCAGATAGTGCAAGTGCAAAAACAAATAAATATTTTGAAAGTTTTAATTTCATTGGCGCACAAAAATAGTAAATGAGTTAGATGGTTTTACCTGTAATACTCTTAAAAATCCATAATCGAACTCCGATTTCGTAATTATTAGTACATTTTTTTTTTGAATTAAACCATACACGCCTGATTAGCTATTTTTTACAAAATTAGGCATGCAATTTGCAAAATTGAGACTAAATAAGCTTATATGATTTACATTTTAGCATATTTAGTTATTTCAGTTATGATATCTTTTTTCTCTTTTGGAAAAAGGATAAGTTTTTTTGGTGCTCTGATGATAAACATTTTTCTAACACCTTTTGTTGGTTTAATAAGTATCATCAGAGCCAAAAAAAACATTATAACCCACCATTATAAAATGAAAAGTGTTTGTACCTCTTGTAAGACCGAAACAAAAGAAATTTTAGATTTTTGTCCTATTTGTGGACAAAATGCGTCAGTTTATTATACAGAAATAAATGATATTAAATTAGCCTATAAATAGGTATCCTTGCCCGTAAAATCTAGTCTGTAAAAATAATTTTTTTAGATATAATTAATTCCCCCCTCTCAAAAACTTCAACTAGATGTATACCCGAATAATTTCTGCTTTGCAGATTCCATACACCACTTATGGAATTTATTACTGTGCTATCTAGAATCCTGCCCTGGTTATCAAATAATTTTAATTCATAATTTCCCTTCCGAGTAAACTCAAAATTAATTTCCCCCTTTGATGGATTCGGATAGATTTTAATTTCATTCAATTGGTTATCATCTTTTCTACCGACAATTTGTGTATCCCAAACAGCCATTGTATACTCACCAGGTAATATTTCATCTACAATAATGTTACCTACGGACCAAACGCCTACGCGTGTTTGAGGTACTGACTTCCATTCATCTGCAGTATTTTCTCTATATAATATTACTATTGAGTCAATTGCTGAGGTTATTAATTCATTATCAAGATTACTACTTATCGAATAAAAGAATTTACCACTCGCATCAATGTTTTCTGGGAAAATACCTTCGATTTTCCAGTGCCTATATGGTGAAAGTCTTAACCCTTCGATTGGATTCTTTAGGGAGTCTGGCTTGACCCAACTATGTGTTGCTCTAATCATAGCTGAATCCGTTAATTCTTCAACATAAAGAGTAAAATAAGTTGATGGGAAAGTATATTCTGTTGGTTCACTGAAATATGAATAGTTGTCTGTTGTAGCGTCATTTATTTTCTCAAATAAATCCAAGAAAACTAAGATAGGTTCAGATGGCACTAAATTTTTATTATAAACCTTTACGGAATGGCCTGTTTTTCCTGAGAAATGAATGGTATCTGAAAATAGTCTAAGATCTTCATCTATATATGTAACCTCCAAAATATTATCATTGGCAAGGAAATCAAACCCTTTAAATTTTTGCTTAGTCCAAATGTCAATAATATAATCTTCTCCTTCCTCGACAACATTCATTGAATCAATTGAAAAGTGGGGTGTTCCAGGACTCATTACCCAGGCATCAAAAAATGAATACATATCAATTCCTGTATGTGCAGTTAAAAAATCGCGTAGCTCCTCAGATGATCTCGATGAGTAGGCAATTGTATCATTGGTTAAGTATGCTGTCATTGCATCAAAAAACAATGAATCTCCAAGGTAATTTTTTAATGTGTTTACTACGGTACTACCTTTATCATAAGCTGTTTTACCATAAGTAACCTCCTGAGGTATATTGCTAACTGCCCAATATCCGCCATCGGCAATATGAGCATTCTGAAGAACATCCTTGTGATTAGAACGCATCTCATCTAAAAATGTGCTATGACCATAAAGTACTTCCTTATAATAAATAGCACAAAATGTTGCCCACCCCTCGTTTAACCACATGTCTTCGGCGGTTGAACATGTTACTTTGTTCCCAAACCACATATGGGATAACTCATGAGTATACAGATATTCTGAGGAAGTTCCGCCATTAATAGCCGAATTAGGATATGCAATATTTGAAACATGCTCCATGGCTCCAATAGCTGTTCCAGTGTAGCCAATTTTTTCAAATGGATAGGGACCAAATCTCGTCTCAAAGAATTCTATTATCTCGTGAAGATTGATGAATGAACCAGCTACATTTCCTGCACTTGAGGGTTTTGTGTAAATAATTATTGGTATGCTATCTTCAATACCAGCATGTACATCTTTGTATTCAACGTAATCGCCAATGGTTATGGAAGCCAAATATGTTGGAATTGGATATGGTATATTCCAATGCCAAGTAGTGGTATTGTTACCATTATTTATTGTATCCAGAAGCCTACCACCAGCTGTAATTGTTAATCCTGTTTCTGCTGTACCAATAACATCATAAGTAGCTCTATCGGTAAAATCATCAATACATGGGAACCAGGTTTTACCAAGATTATGAGGAATTGATTCAAATCCCACACCTAAATTAAAAGCATAATCACCAGAAAAATGGAACCCTCCCCATGCTTCATGAAAAGGCTGGCCATGGTAATACACCCTTGAAGCAATAGTATCTCCAATGGATATGCTTTCACTCAAATCTATTATGATTTCATCATTAGAATGGGTATAAGGCCTGATTAATTGGTTAATAAATACAGAGTCGACAGTAAGATCCTTTAGATCTAGTTTTATTTGCTGTATTTGATTTATTTTGGGAGTAATTATAACTTCAGCCCATCCATTTATAGTTTTATCTGAGGTATTAATCTCATCGATATTAATTGTATAATGAATGGCATGAATAGAGTCTCCTATAGCTGCAGCTGTTTCAGCAATAACATTGCTCTGTAACGTAATAAATACGAGTACAAATAGAATTAACTTCTTCATTTTAGTTGATTAAATTAATAGATTAAGAAACTTGTTTGTAAAAGTAATTGAAAAATTGCACTTAAATATGTACGAAATTGATTAAAATAATGTTAATAGATCATAGTTATAGATAAAAATTTTATTTAACATTAATTAATCTAGAATTTATAACCAATTAGTTAAATTTGCGACGAATTATTACATTCTATAGATCTAAATTATAAAAACTTAAATCATGAAATCCAGATTAGTCATTTTCATTTTGACATCCATTTTACTTGTGATTGGTATCAATGTTCAAGCACAAAAGCAATGGACACTTGAAGAATGTATTGAATATGCTTTTGATAACAATATTCAGATTAAGCAAAGTGTGCTTAATGTTAATTCTGCAGATAGGGATGTTACTCAAAGCAAATATGGTTTGGCTCCTAACCTAAATGCAACTGCATCTCATCAATACGGATGGGGAAGATCATACGATCAATCAGCAAACAGATATGCAAATAATAATACACAACAATCATATTTTTCGATTAATTCTCAGGTTACCCTATTTAACGGTTTTCAACTCATAAACAATGTGAGGCAAAAACAATTTGACTACTTAGCTGAGAAATACAATTCCGACAAAATCAGAAACGATATGTCCCTAAACGTTGCTGCTGCATATCTTCAGATTTTATTTAATATAGAACTTGCAAAAAATGCAGAAAGACAGGTTGATATATCCAACGAGCAAATTGAAAAAACAAAAAAACAAGTTGATGCTGGAGCTCTTGCACAGGGTCAGTTATACGACATTGAGGCTCAAGGAGCTTCTGATGAAGCAGTGTTGGTTAACTCAAAAAATAATGTTCTGCTTGCTTATCTAGATTTGATGCAACTCTTGGATATTGAATCAAATGTAGAATTTGATGTGGAAAAACCAATCCTTGAAATTACCAGTACACCCACATTACTACCAGCAGAAATGATTTATAATAAATCTGTTATGATAATGCCAGAGATAAAGAGTGCTGAGTATAGGCTTGAAAGTGCAAATAAGAGCCTTTCCATAGTGAAAGGAATGAGAAGCCCAAGGCTATACGCAAATGGCTCTTATGGAACTAACTATTCAGATCAATTAGTTAAAAGTTTTATTCCTGGACAACCAGGTTATGATGAAAAAATTCCTTTTGGGGATCAGTTCAAAGAACACAGAAATGGAACTCTAAGCCTAGGAGTATCAATTCCATTATTCAACGGTTATCAAGTAAGTACCAACATTAAGAAATCTAAGATTTACTTGGATGTAGTTAACTTAGAATTAGAGTCTGAAAAATTACGTTTGAGAAAGAATATTGAGTCTGCATATGCTGACGCAATAGCTGCATATCAAACATTCTTGTCGAGAAATAAAAGTGTAGATGCATTTAAAGAATCATTTAAATATACCGAAGAGAAGTTTAATGTAGGAATGGTTAATTCCACCGATTATAATGTTGTAAAAACACAATTAGCAAATGCTGTATCGGATCTTACCTCTTCAAAATTTGACTATATCTTCAAAGTTAAAATTCTAGATTTTTACTTAGGAAAAAGCTTAACTCTGAAAGATATTGCCAATATTAAGTAAAACTAATCTAAGCGATGAATCATAATAAAATCTATTTTTATGATCGTTTTAAACTAAATTTTAAATCAACACAAAATGGCAGCAAAAAGTAAAAAACGAGTATGGTTGTTAATATCCATTGTAGTTGTTGTTACAGTTGTTACTGTGCTAGCAATAAAGAAAGGAAATAATTCCAAAAGCACAAAAGTAGCTACGGAATTTGTTGAATTAAGAAAAATAGTCGAAACGGTATCTGCAAACGGAAAGATACAGCCAGCTAAAGACATAAAAATTAGCCCATTTATTTCTGGTGAAGTTGTAGAGTTATATGTTAAGGAAGGTGAATTTGTTGAGAAAGGATACAAACTTGCAAGGATTGATCCTGAAATTTATCTCAGAGCCTATGAAAAAACTGAAGCTTCCTTAAAAACTTCTCAGGCAAATCAAGCTAATTCAAACGCAAGATTATCTCAAAGTAAGGCACAGTTTGTGAAATCTGAACTCGATTTTAAGAGAAGTAAAACACTCTGGGATAAGAAAGTAATTTCTGATAGCGATTTTGAAACTGCAAAATCTAACTACGATGTTTCAAAAGCTGATGTGGCTGCTGCCAAAGAAAGTTATAAATCATCACAATTTCAGGTTAGCAGTGCTAGAGCTTCCCTTAAGGAGGCAAAAGAAAATCTAAATAGAACTACCATATACGCTCCAAATGATGGAACCGTATCAAAATTAAGTGTTGATGTAGGAGAAAGAGTTACTGGAGCGTCTACATTTTCTGCAGGTACTGAAATAATGAGAATTGCAGATCTTGATATCCTGGAAGTGAATGTGGAAGTGAATGAAAATGATATTGTTAGGGTAAATTTACTTGACACAGCTATAATTGAAGTTGACGCATATCTTAATCGAGATTTTAAGGGGTTGGTAACAGAGATAGCAACCTCAGCAAATACGGTTGGAGTTAGTGCCGATCAGGTTACAAACTTTGATGTAAAGATTAAGATGCTAAAACCCTCCTATGAAGATCTTATAAGAACTGATGCCGCAATATCTTCACCTTTCAGACCTGGAATGTCTGCAACTGTGGAAATTGAAACTGAAACTGCAGTCAACATAAAAACCATAGCTATACAAGCAGTTACAACACGTGCTGACACCTCAGGTAGGGTAAAAACAGCTAAAGAAAAACGAGAGGAGGAAAGGCTAAGTTCCGAGAAAGGGGTCGCCAAGTCAAATGATAAAATTGAAGAATATGTTTTCCTTTTGGAGGACGGCAAGGCAAAACTAATAAAGGTTAAGACTGGTATACAAGATAATAAATACATCGAAGTAACAGAAGGCTTAAAAGATGGAGATGAAGTAATAGTGGCACCCTATAGATCAGTCTCAAAAACTCTAAAGAATAACGATGATGTTGAAAAAGTTAAAAAAGAAGAACTTTTTAAATCAGATAAAGATAACTAACCATTGGCTGTAATACTTAACATTGAAACTGCAACAAGAGTTTGTTCCGTTGGTGTTTCCATAGATGGTAAATTAATCGCATTAAAGGAATCCCACACTAAGAATTCCCATGCCGAGCAAATAACATTATTTGTTGAAGAAGTTCTGAATAAATCTGGTATAACTACCAAGGAACTTGATGCTGTAGCTGTTAGCAAAGGACCAGGATCTTACACTGGCCTGAGAATAGGAGTTTCAACCGCAAAAGGATTATGCTATGGACTTGATATTCCCTTAATTGGTATCAACACTTTGGAAGCAATGGCTAATGGCATGATTAATCTTATTAATAAGACTGATAACCCAACCACATCAGACGCACTTATATGCCCTATGATTGATGCAAGAAGAATGGAGGTTTATTCTTCTGTTTTTTCATTGAAATTAAAAATTATTGAAGAAACAATGGCCAAAATAATTGACAGCTCTTCCTATGGCAATTTTTTAAAGGACAATAATGTATATTTTGCAGGTGATGGAGCAGAAAAATGTAAGCAAAGCCTTTCCCACAATCAGAATGCAATATTTTTGGATGATTTTCACCCATCAGCATCTTACTTATGCAATTTAGCTAATGATAAATTCAATAACGATGATTTTGATAATTCTGCTTACTTCGAGCCTTACTACTTAAAGGATTTTGTTGCTGGCATATCAAAAGTTAAAGGTTTAAGAATGTAATTAATCCCAGTCTTCCTTGTAAACCGCCGTAGTGTTTCTAAATAGAGATGATGTTATAGAAAAGTAAAATACATTAGCCTTTAACCCTTTGTATGGTTGAGTACCATCACTTTCGGTATATCCTTGGTTAAAAAACTCAGACAGATAGTATTTAAACTTCAAACTAAGCCCATATGGGAATTGAACTCCTACAAAAACCGTATTATAATATGAAGGAACACGTTTACTAAACCACACATTAAATTTGGTCTTTTGTTCGTCTATGTAGGTCTTTTCCTTGTAATTAAATGGAAATTCAATCTCATAACCTCCATAAAAGAAAACCTTATTAAGATTCCCTAATTTAACCCCAACGGGAATGGCTAAATTGTAATTTCTAAACTTTTTCTTTGTGCTTGATCCAGGCTCATTATATATGAAACCAACGTTTCTAATTCCAAGTCCAAAAATAAATCCTAGGTTCTTATTAACGTCATAATTACCATGCGTTTGAACATTAAAGAAGGGAGACCATCTCATAACGTTTCCATTATCCGATCCGTTATCTTCAATAGTTGCAAAGGAGAAAATCATTTCACCTCCCGTAGTAGTATAAAAATTGTCGTTCTGAGAAACAGCTATTATAGATGTAAATATCACAAAAGCGGTTACTAAAAATATTCGTTTCATGTTTGTTTGTTTTGAGTTATTTAAAAAGCGTGCTAAGTAAGTAAAAAAATATTACTCTGAAAGAGATTTAGTGAGTTTTTTTACTAGGTCGTCCACTGTTGAATTGTTATATAATTTAATATCAGCTCTTTTTGCACAAGCACTTAAATTCTGATTATTTGGATCAGTAGATGTTAATTCTCGTTTTTCATTACTAATAAATGTATCATAGCTAATATTATCAGTTGCAGATCCTCGAATTAATATCCTATCATATCTAATTTTGGGATCTGCATCTACAGCAATTAATAGGAAGTTCCCTTTCTTTTCAAGATAGTCAATCTCGCCTGGTGTTCTTATACTTTCAATAATTGAATTATTACCAGATATTATTGCTCTTTCATATAATTGCTCAATGATATATGATGGTGAATGTTTTGACCTCAATTCGTTTGCAACATCTGTCATTGAATCACGGTTTACAACCAGGCCTCTTTTCTTAATCTCTTCTGTTAGATATTCTCTAACTGAAAAATGGTTATATCCCATATTATTTACTAAATATTTTACAATTGTTCCTTTTCCGGCTCCAAGAGTTCCTGTAATGCCAATAACCTTCATTTTAACTCACCTTAAATTATTGAATAACATATATTATTACTGAGAATTTCCATTACTTTCCATCTTAATATCTTTTATCCATTTGCCCATAACTACTGGCTCATAAGAATACATCCTCTTTATTAGATTTTCAATATTATCATCAGCAATAATATTTTGTCTATGTTCAGGTCTTATAAAACCATAAGTAACCCCAGAATCAATGAACTTTAGAAGGTTATCATAATAACCACAAGTGTTTAACAATCCAATGGGTTTGTCGGATATTCTTAATTGATTATAAATAAAAATTTCTGACAATTCATCAAGTGTACCTAATCCCCCCGGTAATGCAATGAAACCATCGGATATATTTGACATTATTTCTTTTCTTTCAGACATTGTATCAACAGCTATTAACTCCGTTATTCCCTTATGCTCAACCTCTTTCTCTAAAAGTAGATGAGGCATTATCCCTACCACCTTCTTTCCTCCTGCTAGGACTTCATCAGCTACTATCTTCATTAATCCAACATTTGCTCCTCCGTAAACAAGTTCAATGTCATTTTCAACAAAATACTCACCTACTTTTTTAGCTGCAATTTTAAAATCATCCAAAGATCCCATGCTGGATCCACAAAAAACACAAATTCTCTTCATAAATAACAATATTTTGGATCACAAAATTAGATTAATTTTGCCACATGTTCTTAATAGATACACATACACATCTATATTTAGATAGATTCAAAGATGATAGGGATTCGGTAATTCAGCGAGCTATTAACCAAGGTGTAACTAAAATGTTACTTCCGTCAATTGACAGTTCCACCTTTGAGGAAATGATGAATTTAACAAAAAGTTACCCCAACAATTGCCTGCCAATGATAGGTCTTCACCCAACATCTGTTAAGGATAATTATGAGGATGAATTAGCTTTTGTAGAAAAAGAGCTTGAAAAAGATAAATACATTGGAATTGGTGAAATAGGTATTGATTTATATTGGGATGATGCTCATAGTGACCAGCAAAAAGACGCGTTTAGAAGACAGCTTATATGGGCAAAAAAGTATAATCTCCCAATAGCTATTCACACGAGAGACTCATTTAATGAAGTTTACAATATCCTTAAAAAAGAAACTACCGATGAGTTATTAGGTGTGTTTCATTGCTTCACAGGAAATAAGAGTGAGGCTTTTAAAATTATGGATATTGGATTTAGCATGGGAATTGGAGGGATAGTAACATTTAAAAATTCAGGACTTGGTGAAGTGTGTAAATCAATTCCGTTGGATTTTATGATTCTGGAAACAGACTCTCCTTTTCTAACTCCTTCCCCTCACAGAGGCAAAAGAAATGAGAGTTCCTATCTCAACTTCATAGCCGTAAAATTGGCTGAAATACATGGAATGAAAGTGAATGATGTTGTAGAGAAAACAAGTGCCAATGCCATTAAACTATTTAACTTGAAACCATAAATAATGGAAGAAACGGCTATATTATTAATATATACAGGTGGTACAATTGGAATGATTGCAGATGAGGAAACAGGTACCCTTATACCATTTGATTTCGACAATATAAACAACCACATTCCCGAATTAAAAAGATTCAGATATAAACTTGGTTTCCATTGCTTTGATCCGTTATTGGATTCATCTAATATGAATGTTGAAACATGGATTGAACTTGGTCAAATCATAAAAAGCTATTATGAAGATTATGATGGCTTTGTAATTATGCATGGTTCCGACACTATGGCTTACACTGCATCTGCATTAAGTTTTATTCTTGAAAACCTAAATAAGCCCGTAGTATTTACTGGCTCTCAACTTCCACTTGGTGTGCTGAGAACAGATGGGAGAGAAAACCTACTTACTGCCATTGAGATTGCTGCTGCAAATGATGAGGATACCCCAATAGTGCCAGAAGTATGCATTTATTTTGAGAATCATTTGATGAGGGGAAACAGAACTACCAAATACAATGCTGAGAATTTCAATGCATTTGTTTCGGGCAACTTGCCGTTACTTGCTGACGTTGGAGTTTATATAAAGTACAATAAAAATATAATTTTAAGACCGAGTTTTACAAAATTAAAAGTTCATGTCAATTTTGATACTAATGTGGCCATATTAAAATTATATCCAGGTATCAATAAACAATTCGTTGATTCATTCTTCAAAACTGAAGGGTTAAAAGGCGTAATTATAGAAAGCTTTGGCTCAGGTAATGCCCCATCTGAAAAATGGTTTATCGATATTCTTAAAAATGCCAGTAAATCAGGGATAATAATATTAAACGTTACACAATGTATGACAGGTGCGGTTGAGCATGGAAAATATGAAACAAGTGTTAAGTTGGATAAAGCGGGTGTGGTGAGTGGTGGTGATATTACAACAGAATCAGCATTGGCAAAAATGATGTATCTATTGGGTAGTGGTCATGAGAATGATAAAATAGTTAGGTTATTGCAAAAGTCTTTAAGAGGAGAAATTTCCATATGAGTGTAAAAAATTGATACGAAGGCACTATAACATCAGTTAGTTTAGAAAAATATTAAATTATCTTAAAGTATTACCTTGTAAGATTTTATTCCAGATTTTTGGAACCCCAATAAAGGGACTTCATCGCAAACTTCAAAAAAAAAGAAGTAATTTGCAGAAATTTTCAGATTACAATTATACTATGAAGCGTCAAGTTACAATTAAGGACATTGCAGAAAAACTTGGAATATCGCCATCTACTGTTTCACGATCACTAAAAGATCATCCAGATATCAGTGAAAAAACAAGAAATGCTGTAAAAGAACTTGCAAAGCTTCTAGGATATAAGCCAAATTTGATAGCTTTAAACTTAAAAAATAGTCGTACAAATACGATAGGGTTAATTGTACCAGAAATTGAACATCACTTCTTTTCAAAAATTATTAGCGGAATAGAAGATGTTGCTTACGAGCACAATTACAATGTTTTAGTGGTTCAATCAAATGAGTCTTACATGAGAGAGGTGCTTAACTCTCAAACATTGCTTAGCAATAGAGTTGATGGAATGTTGGTTTCATTTTCCAAAGAAACTAAAGATTTTTCTCATTTCCAGCAAATTATTGACAATGAAATTCCCATAGTATTTTATGATCGTGCAATAACTAATTTAAAAGCTGATATGGTTGTTGTTGATGATTATACTGGGGCATACGATGCTGTTAATCATCTGCTAAGCAAAGGTTGTAGAAGAGTAGCATTTTACTCGGCACCTCAACACTTAATATTGGGTAAAGATAGATTACAAGGTTACATTGATGCTCTTGAAAAATATGGTATTATATACGACAAGAATTTAGTATACTCATGTGATTCCTATGAGTCAGCAATTAAAATATCAAATAGTGTATTAAAAAAAGTGGACAAGCCTGATGGTGTTTTTGCGGTTAATGACCTGACTGCTTTGGGTGTTATGAAAGTTGCAAAAAAACTTGGACTTAGTGTTCCAGAAGAACTTAAGATTGTAGGGTTTGAAAATAGTCGAAATTCTGTTTTAACTGAGCCCGAGCTTAGCTCTGTTGATCAGTTTGGATATACCCTTGGTAAAAAAGCTGCATCTATTTTGTTGGAGAGAATGAAAGATGATACGGTTAATTACGAACCCGTGAAACATGTTATAAAAACAAAGCTTATTGTTAGAGGGTCCAGTTAATTCATTGCAAACGATTGCAATTGCATGTTACAAAAATTTTCTATTATTACACCCCTTACAGGTTTAATATCCTAAAAACTAAAAACTTTAATGGCTTTTTAATACTTAATTAGCTATCTTTGTGAGTAATATTCACATGCATTCTTCCAAAGAATGAATTTTATTAATTAACTAAATGATAAATATTATGAAAAAATTTACTTTTAAATTTTTGGTCTTAGCTGCATTCTTCATGATGGGGAATATTCTAATGGCCCAATCTCCCACTTTTAACTTAACCTTTCAGGTAGAAATGGCTGGCGTACCATCTTTTAATTCTACAACTGATGCTGTTTATATCTCAGGGCCAACAGGATGGGATCAACCAGGCACAAATGAGGCACTTATGTTGACCCCAATAGAAGAAGGAGGAACCGTTTACAGCTTAACTCTAGCTGTAGAGGTTGTTGATATGGTAATGTATAAATATTTTATTGTAAGTGAAGGAGTGCCAAATTGGGATCATGGCGAATGGGGAGGTGATCCTAATCGTACAGTATATCCAACTGGTGATGCTACTTATGAAAATGTTTGGGCCAATAAGCCAATGTCAGTTACATTTAATGTAAATATGAGCACTGCAACTGAATTTAATCCAGCAACAGATGCTGTATATGTTGCAGGTACAATGGCTAATATGTGGGCACAACCTGGCACAGTTAGTGCATTTATGCTTTCGACAAATGATGATGTTAACTATTCACTTACACTTCTTGTTTATCCTGGAAATGTTGAATACAAATTCTTCCGAGTAATAGACAGTGAACCAAGTTGGGATCATGGTGAGTGGAGCGGTATGGATAACCGCACAGTTACAGTTGATTCAGTTGCATTAGATCTTAATGATTACTGGGGTCAAAATCAAATGAATGTAGCTCTTGACGGTATGTGGGAAATGGCTCCAATGGCAGGTGCCCTTGGCGTTGGTCCAGGTATGGGCGATATCTCTTGGTGGTCAAATAGTGCTGATGATGTTATTACAAGAGGATGTTATTTTGATGATATATATTATTTTGCTGAAGATGGAGCATTCGAAAATATCCTTGAAGATGAAGATCATGGATTTGAAACATGGATAGAGCCATGGCAAGGTATGGATCCTGAAGGATGTGGTACACCAGTTGCACCTCATAATGGGTCAATTGCCGCTACTTGGTCATATGAAGCTAGTAATGCGAACTCTGGCTCACTTACCTTACATGGTGTAGGTGCTTACATGGGTCTTGCAAAAGTATTCAATGGAGGTGAGCTATCAGCAGAAGGTACTACTGCACCAGAATCAATTACTTACATGGTAACATGGAACGATACTCAAGATACAATGACCCTTGATATTGCGATCGCAGATCCTGGTTACTGGCGTTTTATTCTTGTTAGAGCAGATGCTTCAGGCCTTAATGACAATGAATATCAGGTTATGGAAGTTTATCCTAACCCAGCTTCAAGTGTATTAAATATTAAGAACCATACTGATTTAGAAAGCCTTCATATTTATTCTGTAACAGGAAAAATGGTATTGCAATCAAATGATATTGATGGAACAATCGATATTAGCGATTTTGCAACAGGCTTATATGCAATTAGTGCATTGGATAAGAATGGTAAAAAATATCAAACTAAATTTATTAAAAATTAGTAATTACCTATAAAATATTTAAGAGCCGTTTTGTTATCAATAAAACGGCTCTTTTTATATAAATTTGTTACTAAAGTATTAGCGCAATGAATAATTACTACCTATTGGTTCTTATTTTTATAATTTCAAGCTGCAAACCAAATATCTCAGAAAAAACCTCTCATCTAAACCCTCCTGATTGGTCAAGTAATCAAATATGGTATCAGATTTTTGTTGAAAGATTTTACAACGGAGATACCACAAATGATCCAACTACTAAAAATATTTATGCTTCAAGTAATTTTCAGTCCGCACCAAATAATTGGTCATTGACACCATGGACATCAAACTGGTATCAAACAGATCAATGGGCAGATGAAATTGATGGAAATTTTCATTCAAAAATACAACTTAGAAGATATGGAGGAGATCTTCAGGGAGTGCTAAACAAACTTGATTACCTGCAAGAACTTGGTATTACGGCAATCTATTTTAACCCTATAAATGATGCTCCATCATTACATAAATTTGATGTTAGAAACTGGAGACATATTGATGTTAATTTTGGTCCTGATCCAACCGGAGATAATAGAATTATAGAGTCTGAAAATCCAGAAGATCCATCTACCTGGCAATGGACATCTGCCGATAAGCTTTTTTTAAAGCTTGTTAATGAAATGCATGAGAAAGGAATGCGTGTAATACTTGATTTTTCATGGAATCATACAGGCGTTGAGTTTTGGGCATTTAAGGATGTTTTAAAGAATCAAAATAACTCAAAGTATGTTGATTGGTATGATATTGAAACATTTGATAATCCTAAAACATCTACGAATGAATTCGAATATGTAGGTTGGGCAAACCTTCAGAGCCTACCCGAGATTAAAAAAGTTGAAGTTACTACCCCAAGACATCATGGATATCCTTACAATGGAGATATTAATGAAGGGGCCAAAAATCACATATATAATGTAACAAAAAGATGGCTTGCTCCCGATGGAGATACTGCAAATGGTATAGATGGTTACAGACTTGATGTAGCTGATCATATTGGAATGGATTTCTGGCGTGATTACCGTACTCACGTAAAATCCATAAAACCTGATGCTTATCTTATTGGTGAAATATGGTGGACTGCATGGCCGGATGTGCTCATGGATCCTGAACCATATTTAAAGGGTGATATTTTTGATGCTGTTATGTTTTATCAGGTATACAGACCAGCGAGATACTTCTTTGCAGATACAGATATAAAACTGAATGCCGCACAATTAAAAGATTCAATTCAACATTACTGGGGAAAGATGAGCAAGCCTATGCGTCACTCTCAAATGCTAACCGCTGCTACTCACGATTCACCAAGGCTTTCAACATCCTTTGATAATAAAGGAGGTTACAAGATGGGCGCATATCCTAATGACTACAACACATACCAAACGGGCAAACCAAGAAAAGAAACATATGACCGGGTTAGGTTATACCTTATGCATCAATTTACAATTCCTGGCTCACCACAAATCTGGAATGGCGATGAAATGGGTATGTGGGGTGCTGATGATCCAGATTGCCGCAAGCCTCTCTGGTGGCCTGAATATGACTTCGAAGATGAATACAGAAATAATTTCCAGCCAGGCGAGAAAGTTTATGATGAGGTTGGATTCAACATTGACATGTTTAATTTCTATAGAGAAATTATAAGCATTAGAAATGATAACCCTGTTCTTGCTCATGGTGATATTGAATTTATGATGGCAGAAGGAAATAAGCTCATGTATAAACGATTTGACGATAAGGATGAAATTATTGCAATCTTCAATATGGAAGATGAAGCACATGCATTTAAAATCCCAAACAAAAACTATAAAAACCTACTCGGTGATAATACTTTTGTTGGAATGATAACAGTTCCAGCCAAATCAGGTTTGCTTCTGAAGAAGATGTAGAGTTTAATTATCATTGAATATTTTTATATTAAATAGGCTAACAACGATTAATGATTATTCGTTTAAAGTGCCTGTAGTAGAAACTAAAAAAAAAGCCCTCCCGATAATTCGAGAGGGCTTTTTAAAGTACTTAAAAAATTCCTAGTTTTCAAAAATTCGGTATGAAGGAATTTCAGTTGTAAAATCAAGAATAAAGGTTATTGTACCTCCATCAGGTATTGGAATATCAGCACCACCTTGTACAAGGAATCCATCGTCAGGATCATTGGCTCCTAAGTTGACTACCCAATCATCGTTAGCTCTGTACTTAAACCTCTGATTATCTTGTGCTGGAATGTTTTCAACTGTTACATGAAGATATTGCTCAATGGGATCAAATTCCATATCAATGTCTACACTCCAATCAAGCCACTCACCAATCACACCCCAGTTTTCAGTTCCATCATAGCTCCATGTCAAAGCATTAATATCTATTTCCAGCCAATATCCACCAGGGCCTGGTACGCTTAGGTTACCTGCACTTGGATCAGTATCCAGTTCAAATTCAGAGGCCCCTAACCCATAATTAGTATGTTCCCAATCTGGATCAGATGTGAACTTAAACTCAAATGTACCACCTTCAGGGAAGTAAATATAACCCCTGTATATGCCATCATTGTTATAATCAAATACATTTGGTGCTTCACCTGGATTCCATCCCTGGTAATCACCAGGCACATATAATATTGGCACATCTGATGGTGGTGGTTCAGCAGGAGTAAATGTTGTAAACTTCGTTGAAATAACTTCTGAAACAGATTCTGTTCCCACAGTTCCACTCATTACACTTGAAACTCTAAATTCAACATCCACAGTAGTATCTCCTGGTAATCCCATCTGTAATAACATATTATTCATGTTATAATAGATAATATCGAATGACAGAACCTGTGTGTTCACGAGCTCTTTACCTCCAACAAAGTTACTGTCGGCAAGACCCATTTCTAATGAGTATGTTGATGCTGGCAACACAGCGCCATTGGTAATACTATATCCAGTTGCAGACCATGCAAACTGAATCACTTGAGCCGAATCTGCTATACTAAGTATAAATTCTGCCTCGGCCTCAGGTTGTGCAATGCTAGGAGCAGAAATTGCTGAAAGATTTAATACTGGATCTTTTTCTTCCTTTTGGCATGAACCCATTATCACAGCCAACCCGATTAATAATGTTATTATTGATATTTTTTTCATGATTAAACCAATTAAATGTTAATAATTAGGATTCTGTACAAGGTTTGGATTGGCATTGACGTCGGAAGCAGGAAGCGGAAACTGATTATATTTAGAATCAGTTGATCTTCCATCCTTTGTATTACCTTTCCATGCCCATAGATATTGATCACCAGTGAACTGATTATAACGAACTAAATCAGTACGACGATGACACTCCCAATAAAGTTCTCGTGCACGCTCATCAAGAATAAATTCTAAATCAATATCTCCTGCATTAACAACCCCTGAATTTGTACGAGTACGTAGCTCATTGATAAAAGTTGATGCCGTACCCATATCTCCACCAGAACCACCTCTTAATAAAGCTTCAGCATACATTAAATACACATCTGCCAGACGGAACATTGGAAAGTCAGTATCTGGAAAAGTAAGGCTAAACCCTGTCTTAAGTTCACCATTTTCTTCATAGGTATTTCTGAATTTAGTTACAGCATATCCATTATAAAAGTCTCCCATATTATCTATTTCAATACTATGGCCTTCTGACCAGAACATGGCTCTAGAATCACTGCCTTGAAATTTCTCCACAAATTGTTTAGTAGTTCTGGTACCTCCCCAGCCGCCATCTATTCCATAGGTTGCGGGGTCCATGTCGCCACCAACAGCTGCATGTATAATAAATGTAGTACCTCCCCAAGTTTGAGTATGTTCACCACTATACCTAATTGGAAAAATAATTTCCTGCATGGTCTGTGGGTCCATATCGTTATTGGCCCAAAAAAGTTGTTGGAATGTTGGTGAAAGTGAATAACCTGCATTTATTAGCTTGCTGCAATTTGTTAAGCACTCAGTATACTTAGCCTCTCCAATATAAACCTCAGCATTTAGATATAGCTTAGCAAGCAGCATCCATGCACCAGCTTTGTCAGCACGACCATATTCATTTGCACGTGGTTCTGACATATCAGCTTCCATACTCTCCAGCTCTTCTATGAGCCATGCAAAAAGTTCGTTTGATGATACCTGGCTTGGAAAGAAATCTCCAATGGGATCAGTTTCAACTGCAAATGGTACCGAGCCAAATAAGTCCAGAGCATGCCAATAGCTTAATGCTCTAAGCCATCTTGCTTCAGCGCGATATACTTTAACTTTATCTTTCCAATCCTGTGAGGTCCCTCTTGTATCAAGTTTATCATCTGTTGTTTGTCGCAAAAACTCATTTGTAAGAGATATTTGATAAAAGATACGATAGTAGAATGCTGCAATAAAGCCATCTCCATCACCCCATTGCTGGTAGTGGAAGTCTTTTATTGTTGCATCATCCCAGCCAATTACAGCTTCATCAGTGGTTAATTCCTGGTGATACCAATAACCACGCAAATATTGCCCAAATCCTTCATCAATTCCGCTTATATCTCCCTGCCCTGCTGGACCTTGTTGCCCTGAAACTGCAAGCCCAGCATAACATTTTGCAAGAAATTGTGTGTACGCCTCCGGGTCTTCAAACGCCTTATCAGCTGTTATAATATCCGGATCAATAGGTTTCATCTCCATGTTTTTTATACAAGAACTTGTAGTAAATATCAAGCCTGTAAAAACCATTGTTATATATAGTATTTTTTTCATTGTCTTATTGTCGTTTAAATTAGAACATCAGATTTACACCAAAAACCCAAACTCTGGTACGTGGATAAACACCATTGTCTATACCACCATTTACCTCTGGGTCAATTCCCGAATAGTTTGTGATAATAAATGCATTGTTTACTGTAGCTGATAACCTTATGTCAAGAGTGTTTTTGGCCAAATCTTTGAATAAGTAGCTAAGTGAAATATTATCCATTCTAAAGAATGCTGCATCTTGAATATAATAGTCTGAGAAATAGTGAGCATTCTGAAATCCAGTTTCACTAATTCCTGTGGTAATGTTACTTATATATGGCCCTTCAGCTCTATACAAACGTCCGTACCACCCATTATCACTTTGAACATTGTTATACATGTAATTGCCAAAATTAGCTCGTCCAGAAAATGCAAACGACCAGCTTTTGTAACTGAAGTTTGATGAAATTCCAAAAAATTTATCAGGATTAGCACTATTATGAAAGTATTTATCATCAGTTGTTATCTGACCATCGCCATTGCGATCCACATAAAGTCCTTCGATTGGCATTCCACTTTCATCGTATACCTGCTCATAAACATAAAAGGTATTTCGTGGCTGTCCAACGGCTTGAACTTGAATATTATTACCAACACCACCAGCAATACCTCCTGTCTCAATCATAGCGCCATCATATAAATTAGTAATTTCATTTTTATTGAAAGTAGCATTGAAACCAAGTTCCCAATACATGTCAGGTTTTGAGATAACCTTTCCGTTAATTGAGAACTCAACACCTCTGTTCTCAAGATCACCTATATTTTTGGTAATATAGTTGCTTAGATTTGATCCTGCTGGAACCGGAACATAGCTAAGCAAATTTGTAGTTTGGCGAACGTAGTAATCCACTGAACCATAAATTCTGTTATTGAGGAATGCATAATCTAAACCTGCATTCCAGGTAGTTGTTTGTTCCCATTTTAGATCCTCATTATACCCATCAGGTCTTAATGTAATGTAGTAAGTGTTTCCAAATGGGTATGAGGCAAATTCATTTCCAAAAGTATATCTGCCCAAATAATCATAAGCACCTTGTACTGCTTGCTGACCGGTAACTCCCCATCCTAGGCGTAATTTCAGCTGTGTGATAACCTTGGAATCACGTAAGAAGGCCTCTTCATTAATCTTCCATCCCAAAGCAACAGCAGGAAATACTGCATTCCTGTTTTTTGGAGCGAACCTTGTTGATCCATCCTGGCGCACAGAAGCTGTAAGAAGATACTTATTATTAAGAATGTAGTTAAGTCTTCCAAATACTGACTCAAGGTAATACTCGGAGCCAGATTCAAATTTTTCAGTTATAAACTCCTGACCCGTTGAATCTCCAGTTACAGGATCAATTATTACAGGAATATTACTGTTATCACTTGTTGAATAGTCATAAAAGTACTGAATTGAATATCCCGCTGTTACATCAAAATTAGATTTAATGGATTCAACATCTTTTGCATAACTGAAATAAAAGTCACCCAGCATATTTTTGTGTTCATTGTTGTAATGATTATCTGAGCCACCTCCCTGTGATTTATTATAGCTCCATGGAGCATAATTGGGAACATTGTAATGACCTTTGTTTTTACTATAATCCATACTTAGGTTCAGATTAGCTTTTAACTCTGGTAAAAAAGGCATTCTATAGTCAAGCTGTAAGTTTCCAAATACTCTGTTGGCATCTGACTTATTATCTGTAAGATCTAACAGTGCCATGGGGTTTTTTGTTCCCTGAACAACAGGGTCTCCATTGCTTTGTAACCATGCCCAATATCCTCCATATGAATTATCTGAACTTTTAACTGGTTTGGTTGGATCCATTTGAAGTGCAGAATTAATTGCACCACCATTACTAAATTGATTTTTAATAAATGAAGCGTTAATATTGAAATTAACATTTAAGTTATCGTTCAATAAAGTTGGGTTCAAAGAGGCTGCTATAGTTGTTCTTTGAAATTTTGAAGTTTTAAGAATACCTGGCTGATCTGTGTATCCAACACTAAATCGATACGGCATGTTTTGCCAAGCGCCAGTGGCAGTAATATTATGATCCATTGCCATTGTGTTCTCATAAATTTCATCCTGCCAGTTAGTTTTATGGATTGTTTGATTGTAACCAGTCCTATCATCAGGAAGGTCATTATAAACGATAGGATTTCCATTGGGATCAGTCCAAGTACCTAACATGTCAACATAAGATGGTTCTTTATCATTTATCAATGAAACAAACTCATCGGGTGTGTTGATGCTTAATGTATTCGGAATTTGATAAAACGAAAATTTACCTTGGTATTCCAGTTGCAATGGACGACCAATTTTTCCGCGTTTGGTGGTAATAATAATAACCCCATTTGATGCTCTCGAGCCATAAATGGCAGTTGCTGATGCATCCTTCAGAACGGTAAAACTTGCTATGTCATTAGGATTAATGCTATTAAGTGGGCTTCTTGTTCCACCACCAGCATCATTAGAGATAGGTATACCATCAATAACGTACAACGGTTCATTACTTGCACTTAATGAAGACCCTCCACGAATTATAATACTTGATGATGTACCAGGTGCACCTCCATTGGAAGTAATTTGAACACCAGCAACTTTTCCAGCAATAAGGCTTGCAGGATTAGTAATTGCACCGCTGTTGAAGCTTTCAGATTCGATTGCTGTGACTGAGCCAGTGACATCCTTTTTCTTTGCTACACCATAGCCAATCACCACAACACCATCCAAAGAAAGTGCAGATGATTTTAATGAAACGTTAACGGAACTAGCCACATCAACCTTTCGTTCTTCCATTGCGTAGCCAACGTAAGAAAACACCAGAACCTGTCCAGTCTCAACGCTAATGGTATAAATACCATTGATATCAGAAACGGTTCCTTGAGTAGTACCTTTAACAACAATTGTTGCTCCTGGTAGTGGTGTTCCATCTCCAGCATCAGTTACAATACCAGTGACGGCAACGCCCTGAGCAAGCATAGTTGTACTACTTATCAAAATCACTATGAACATAAGCAATCTTGAGAATAATTTTTTTAACATAATATTTCTTTTAGTTATTGTGAATTATAAATGGCAAGTAATTGCACATTCATTACCTTCAAAATTAGCAATAATTACCTAAATTTTAGTAAATACGTCATAATTACGGCATTAGAAAGATATTTAATAAATGTGTAAATTATTAAATTCTAGAAAGATTATTAGGTTACTTATACTTATATCAAAATGACAAACAACTCTTATTTGCCTGATTATCTGTCTTTTTAACCATTTTTGTCAAGCGTTTTGTTATGTTAATGTGTATAAAATCATCAAAAAATGCAATCGTTTGCAAAACATATGTTAACATCATGAGTCTATTTTTTTTTTGAGTATTGCTAGTAATAACGTTTTTAAGGTTCTATTCACTACAATAAAAAATGTTTTGCATGTGAAAGGTCTGTTAATATTGATTTTAGTGAACCTATGAATATTTTGTATCGATATTATATTACTCCTTTATCAATAACTAATAAAATAAGGTCTAGTAAACCTAATCCCAATTCTTATTGGCGCACACGATTGCGATAATGTAATGGTCTCCTTCCAATCACTCAAGTTATTGCAATTATGATATTTTAACTAGATCAACTATCATGTCTGCAACCAAATCTATTACTTTTGTTTCTATATATAAAGTTAATGTATGACAAGACTAACTCTGGCAATTTTTTTTACTCTAGTATTTTCAGCATTTGCCCAAGGACAACTTATAACTTCTGACCCTCCTTTTCCAACAAAAAATGATGAAGTCGTTATTACATTCAACTCATCATTGGGTAGCGGAGGTTTATCGGGTTTCGAAGGAGATATGTATGCTCATACGGGCCTTATAACATCAAACAGCTCCTCTGGAACAGACTGGAAATATGTTAAAGCAGGATGGACTGAGAATAGACCTGATTGTAAAATGATAAACATTGGTGATAACCTTTGGGAATTAACAATAAGCCCTTCAATTCAAGAATTTTATAATGTACCTGATAACGAAACCATTTTAAAGCTAGCATTTGTTTTTAGGAGTGATGATGGCTCTCAAACAGGAAAGACAGATGATGAAGGTGATATATTTTATGATGTATATGAGTCAGGATCAAACATAATTATAACAATTCCAGATATTAGTCCTTATATAGTTAGCATGGGTGATAACATTGCTATAGAAGGTAGCAGTGCCTCAATTGATTCTACTTTTATTTATGATAACGGCGATTTAATTTATGCTGATACTGGTAGTTCATTCAGCACAAGTGTAACAGCAACATCTTCTGGAAAACATTGGGTTATTGCCATTGGTGAGTCTGAAAACGAAATTGTAAAAGACTCTATTTATTATTATGTCAGGAATGGACAGAATACCCAGGAGCTCCCCTCAGGTATAAGGGATGGTATTAATTATGTGGATGAAAACACAGTAATCCTATGTTTACTTGCACCAGAAAAAGAACATGTTTTTGTTATAGGGGACTTTAATGACTGGGAGATCAATGCTAACAGTGAAATGAAAATCACACCAGATAACCTACGATTTTGGATTGAACTGAATGATCTTGAAGATGGCAAAGAGTATATCTTTCAATATTTGATAGATGGTAATATAAGAGTTGGTGATCCATATTGCGAAAAAGTTAGCGATCCATGGAATGATAAATGGATTAATAGCACAACATATCCAAATTTGATAGATTATCCAACGAATAGAACCACTGGTATTGCATCGGTAATGCAAACTAATCAGCAAGAATATATTTGGCAAACTGATGATTTTGATGTTCCGGAGGATGAAAAGCTCGTGATATATGAGCTTTTGATAAGAGACTTCATAATTAAGCATGATTTTAACACCATGCTTGACACACTTGATTACCTTGATAGACTTGGAGTTAATGCTATTGAATTAATGCCAAATAGTGAATTTGAAGGAAACTCCAGCTGGGGATACAACCCAAACTACTATTTTGCGCCAGATAAGTATTATGGGCCCAAGAACACTTTTAAAGCTTTCGTGGATGCATGTCATTCAAGAGGTATAGCAGTATTCATGGATATGGTTTTAAATCATTCTTACGGTACAAGCCCCATGGTAAAAATGTATTGGAATGCTGAGCAAAATAGACCCGCACCTAATAATCCCTGGTATAATGAACAATCAAATTTTACAAATCCCGATGCACAATGGGGTAACGATTTTAACCACGAAAGCATATATACCCAGCAGCTTATTGATAGTATAAATAGCTATTGGATGACAGAGTATAGAGTGGATGGCTTTCGTTTTGATTTCACAAAAGGTTTTGGAAATAATATAAAAGGCAATAATGATCCATGGGGAAGTAATTATGATTCTGATCGAATTGCATTATTAAAAAGAATGGCTGATAAAATTTGGGAAGTAAAGGATGATGCAGCTATAATATTTGAACATCTGGCTGTGAATAGTGAAGAAAGAGAACTTGCTAATTATGGTATTAAACTATGGGGAAATCAAAACTACAATTATAATGAGGCTACAATGGGTTACCATGACAATGGACAATCAAACTTTGATTGGATATCGTACAAGAAAAGAGGCTGGAATGACCCACACGTTGTTGGATACATGGAAAGTCATGATGAAGAAAGGCTGATGGTAAAGAATCTTGAGTTTGGTAATTCACAAGGAAATTATAATATTAAGGATCTAACAATAGCCCTTGGGCGTCAAGAATTAGCAGCGAATTTCTTTTTCACAATTCCTGGTCCAAAAATGATTTGGCAGTTTGGTGAAAGGGGCTATGATGTATCCATAGATTACAATGGAAGACTGGGAGAAAAGCCTCCTAGATGGGAATATATGGATGATTGGAGAAGAGAAAAGCTATATCATGTGTATGCTCAATTAATAAACCTGAAGAAAACAGAGGAAGCATTTGCGACAAGTAATTTTTCATTGGATTTGAATAATGCTATGAAAAAAATTAAATTAACACATGAAGATATGAATGTGGTAATCCTAGGTAACTTTGGGGTATCAGAAGGAAGTATTAACCCTTCATTTCATAGTACAGGAACATGGTATGAATTTTGGACAGGTGACTCAATTGTTGTAACAAACACTAATTCAAGCATAGTAATGGATGCTGGAGAGTACCTTATTTTCACCACAAAAAAGCTAACTAAACCTGATTATGTTGGACTATCTGAAGGTGAGGTTAAAGAAATTGATTTAAGGTTATTTCCAAACCCTGCTGATGTAATGTTAAATATATTATCTGAAAAGAAGATTAATAGAATTGAAATCCATAACATAAACGGAAGTATTGTTTATAATAAAGAAAACATTTATAAAACACACCTTAATATAGTTACCTCTGATTTTAAACCAGGTATCTATTTTGCTAAAATTGTTTTGATTAATGGCACAACCAATACTCGTAAAATTCTGATAAAGTAGAATATTGCATCAAATATTTATCAAACAACCTAAAGTATGGCACAAACGCTGATTGAAAAAATAGTCCAAAATCACGCAGTGGGATTAGAAAAAGGTTATTTAGTTAAGTCCGGCGACTTTATTTCTATACAACCAGCCCATGTAATGACTCATGATAACACAGGTGCCGTGATGGGTAAATTTGAAGCCATTGGCGCGAATAAAATGGCAAATCCAAGGCAACCAGTTTTTACTCTTGATCATAATGTTCAAGATAAATCTGAAAGTAATAAAAAGAAATATCAAAGGATAGAAGCTTTTGGTAAAAAAATGGGAGTTGATTTTTATCCTGCGGGTAGAGGTATTGGTCATCAAATTATGTGTGAAGAAGGGTATGCATGGCCTGGCACTATGGCTGTTGCTTCTGACAGTCACTCCAATATGTATGGTGGTTTAGGATGCTTAGGAACACCTGTAGTTCGTACTGATGCAGCTGCTTTATGGGCCACAAGCAGAACTTGGTGGCAAGTGCCTCCAATTGTAAATGTTATATTAAAAGGTAATTTACAGAAAGGGGTCACAGGTAAAGATATTATAATTACTCTTTGTGGGTTATTTAATAAAGATGAAGTTCTAAATCATGTTCTAGAGTTTACCGGAGATGGAGTTACCCACCTTGGCATAGATGAAAGGCTTTCAATTGCAAACATGACTACTGAATGGGGTGCTTTGGCAGGTGTTTTTCCAATAGATAATACTCTTATAAACTGGCTTAAAAAAAGAGATGATTTTATAACATCAAGAGGTTTGGAAGGAGTTATTTCGGATGAGGATGCTCAGGATGGAGTTCACCCAAGAATTAATCATAAAACTATTGAAGAATTAATTCGAAATCACCCCACGGCTGACAGTGATGCGTATTATGCTAAAGAAGTTATTCTGGATTTAGATAGCATATGTCCTCATATTAGTGGTCCTAATAACGTAAAAACCATGACAAATGTAAATGATGCATTTGATAAGGATATTAAGATAAATAAAGCATATTTAGTAAGCTGTGTAAATAGCAGAGTTGAAGATTTGGCAGAAGCTGCCAAAACTATAAAGAATAAAACTATTGCTCCTGGAGTGGAATTTTATATAGCCGCAGCTTCAAGTGAAGTACAAGCAGAAAGCGAAGCAAGAGGTGATTGGCAAGATTTAATTAATGCAGGAGCTACTCCACTTCCTCCGGGATGCGGCCCATGCATTGGCTTGGGTGCAGGACTACTAGGACCAAATGAAATCGGCATTTCAGCAACTAATAGAAATTTTAAGGGAAGAATGGGAGATCCATCAGCAGAGGCATACCTTGCATCACCTGCAGTGGTGGCAGCCTCAGCTGTTGCAGGAAAAATTGCTCCTCCTTTTGAATTCAAAAACATTAAACCAAATGGAACAATTGTAGAGAAGGAAAAAAATAAATCTGAAAAAATAAATATTTCACTTTTAAGTGGGTTTCCTGAAAAGTTAACGGGAAAAATTATTCTATGCTACCAAGATAACCTTAATACGGATGGAATATATCCAGGCAAGTATACATATGTAGATGATTTTACCCCCGAGCAGATGGCTGAAGTTGTAATGGAAAATTATGACATGGAATTTACTAATCTGGTTGAGAAAGGAAATATTATAGTTGGCGGATACAATTTTGGCACTGGGTCATCAAGAGAACAAGCCGCAACCGCATTAATGTATAGGGGTATCCAGATGGTTATTGCTGGTTCTTTCAGTCAAACTTACAAACGAAATGCAATAAATAACGGGTTTTTGGTTCTGGAATCACCAGAACTATTAGAAGATTTAAAAAATAATTTTGGCACTAAGTCATTAACAGTAAAAACTGAACTAGACTTGTTGGTTGATTTTAAAAAATCATGTCTTACAGTAAATGATAAAGACTATCAAATAAGTCCTGTAGGTGCTGCAGCTCAAGAGCTTATAATAACAAAAGGTTTAGAAAATTGGGTTAAAGAAAATATTGATTAACATTTAAAATACATTAATTATATTTTTTTAAGGTCTATTATTTGATCTAATTAAAAGACTTGGGCTCAGTGTTATTCAAGATGATTTCAAACAAATCTCAATGGTTTTTGACCTATTTACTTTGCCAGTTTTAGTTCTTACAAAATTATTGCCCTTATATATATTCTTAGGTAATTCATATTTGGACAATCGATTCTTCAATTTATTAGTAATTAAACTAACCAAATCATCTGAAATATCATCTTCAATAAAGAGAGATACTTTTTTTCCAAGTATGTCATCTTCAACACCAGCGATAAAATAATCACTAGTGATAAGATCGGAAATAAGACCCTCTACCTTCTCCGGAATCACCTTTATGCCACCAGTTATTATTATGTTATCCTTTCTACCTATAATATCAAATGAGCCATCATTAAATATATTCACAAGATCATTGGTTATAAGCATCTCAACTCCACGAGAAGGAGCACCAATTATTAGCTGGTTATCATTGTTACTTTTTATTACAATTCCAGCCATGGGATAAAATCTACCTTGTTTATCATTACTTCCAATTCTATGCAAAGCTATGTGAGTAATGGTCTCTGTCATCCCATAGGAATGCCAAGCATTTATTCCTTCTATGCTATTTATTCGATCCTCCAGTGACTTAGAAATTGAAGACCCTCCTATCAACAAAACTCCTGCATTTTTTAATTTATCAATTCCTTGCTCAGAGTTTAATAGGCGATTTACTTGATTTTGAACCATTGCTGTAATACTAATCGGTGAAGATTTAGGTTGTATCAAATCTTCTGAGGGTTTACTATAAACAAGATTCATTTTACCTACTATTGCTCTTACTACAACCATCTTAGCTGCAATATATTTTATTGGTAGACACAACCATATTGATGAATCAGGCTCTAATCCAAAAAAATCAATCGTTGCTTTTGCACTTTCAATCATATGAACCTTCTTGAGCTCAATTATTTTAGGATCACCTGTGGAACCTGATGTTTGAACTAAAACTGATTCATTTGGGGAAAACCATTCTAATATGAAATCATAAATTTCTTTTTCCCATAGGTTCATTGAATTATCTTCATCAACAACATTTTTTAGATGAGATAAAAGCTTTCTGTCGAAAACAGAGCCATTTACTTTTATGGTTTCAGGATAAATCATTTGTTATGAGGTTAAAATTCCAATTTCTTTTATTATCATATTTAAGATTCGCATTTTCTATTATCAACGGAGAGTCAATATTATTTTTGAATAGCTGACCTGTTCCTAATCCCTGAGGCAATGAATTATTTAAAGTGTAAGTCCATTGCGCAATAGCATTAAGTCCAATATTTCCTTCAAGTGCAGAAGTTACCCACCATCCAATATTTCTATTATCAGCCTCTCGTATAAACGAATTAGATTTACTCAACCCACCAATGAGCGATGGTTTTAGAATAATGTATTGAGGATTTAATTCATCAAGCATTTTAGATAATTCCATGTGGTCATCGATTCCAATCAACTCTTCATCTAAAGCAATAGGAATGGATGGATTATCGCAAATTTCTGCCATGGCCAACCATTGCCTTGCTTTAATGGGTTGCTCTATACTATGAATGTCATAATCTGATAGTATCTGAAGCTTTTCACGTGCCTCTTTTGGCTTAAAAGCACCATTTGCATCAAGCCTTAATTCAAGATCTTCAGAGGTAAAATCTGCTCTGATTTGCTTTAAAAGTTTTATCTCATCTTCAAAATTAATTGCACCAATTTTTAATTTAATACAGCGATAGCCAGATTCTATCTTTTCTATTATGCGGTTTTTCATTTCAATATAATCACCCATCCAGATCAATCCATTTATTGGTATTGAATCAATGCCGTTGGTGAAATCCGATTTGAATAGTAATCTTGAGCCACCTTCAACAAAATCTTTAATGGCCGTTTCAAGTCCAAATCTTATGGATGGAAATTCCTTTAATCCTTCCTCAAGCAGATATTGCCAATTATTAATATTAATACAAACATGATTCATCATTTCATCAAAATCAGACCTGTCATCAATACTTAAGCCTTTTATAATACTGCACTCTCCTATTCCCCGAACAGATGGATCATCTGTAGAGTAAATAAACAAAAACCACGAATCCTTTCGGGTAAGAATACCACGGGATGTTCCTCCTGGATGTTTAAAGTTTAGGGTATGTTTTTTGTAAGCTGCTTGCAGCATTGTAACGTTTTTGTAAAGATACTAAATGCAGCTTTATCAATTAGTGTAGTAACTCAATGGGTATAATACAACATCAAAAATATAATATTGTAATAACACAAAATCTTCTCCATCATTAACAGATGCATAGAAACGATCGTTATCATAGGGAATCAGCTCAAAATATGCTGCCTGACGGGTTTCTTCGGATAGAGCTTTCTTATAAAAACCCTTAAGATATGTTGTATCCTTATTTTCGTCAACTAATGTTATTTCATATATGGGTGATGAGTTAACAATTGAATCCAGTTTAATTGTTGGCATAATATTATTCAGCCTAGTCTCATATCTTAAATCACTGAAGGATGTTAAAAAATTAAGAAGTTTTAAAGTATCATAGTTTACAACTCTTTGCTTAGTTGAAAGGTTTATAAGGTTGTAATTACCTGTTTTATCATCAATGTCAACTTTAAAACTTTCCTCTGATAATTGACCAAATTGCACGGCAACACTTTTAATATCTGTTAAATTATAGTCAAATAGTATATGACTCTTCCAGTCATCAGGTTTCGGTGAATAACGAGTGGATAAAAACCCTCGAAATCCTGGTATATGAGTTATATATGGATGTTCAGCTCCTTCAAGAAGCATATAAGTACCCAAATTGTCTTGTGTCGCATCACCTACATAGTAAACTTTTGCAAGTTTCTCATAGGGGAAAAATCGTAATTTCTCACTGATATTAATCCGATATGATGTTTCATATACTTCCACTTTTACGCCTATACTTGCAAGTCGTTTAATAACATTATCCCTAGCCACAATCGGTACGGGTGCTTTAACTTTTAATCTCTGCATACTTCCAAGTAACCCTTCAACAAGCTTAGGGTTTGAATCAAATTTGTTATTTATAACCCAACCTTTGTTGGTTCTCTTTAAAGTAACCTGGTTTGATTTCTTATCGGCAATAAATATTTTTGTAATCGTCGAGGTATCTGATACCGCAAAGCCCGTTTCTTTCTCAGTTAGAGTACTACTATCGCTTCTTAATAAAAACCATAATGCTATGGGTATCACAAGAAGTATAGATATTATATATTTAATGTTTTTATTCATTTTAATCTAATTAGTTGTAGCGTTTAACTGGAATATTTACGTTTGCGTGCCCATATTAACAATAAACCTGCAAAAACTACAATAATAACAGGTAAAATAAGATTTACTAACTCCCATAGTGTTCTGTTAGAATTAATTTTTGTTTTGTCCAGAAGCCTTAGCTTCATTTCTCTTGATCTCAGAGATATGAGACCAGGTCCATCTGTTAAGTAATTTAAAGCATTCAAGACAAACTCTTTATTGCCAAAAGTTTCACCGGTAAATTGGTCAAAGCCAAGTGGCAAGGGATATCCTTGAGGAATATGAAATTGATTCTTGATGATATCGCCATCTGATACAATTATCATGCTTGTTGGAACACTAATTTCCTTAAATCCAATTTCTTTGCTACTGATAATTGATTGGGGTAAACGATTTCTAAAATCTGATCTAAATTCACCCTCCAATAATATTGCTACAGGCATTGAAGGGCCTGGATATTTCATTGGCTCTGGCTCTTCTGTTAATAATTGAAGGCTTATTATACCTGGTACGGGATCTGATCTAGAATAATCTGACGTGCGCAGTAGTATGGTTTTTTTTATTCCCTTTGCGGCGGTTGTGTCCATACTAGACACAAATTGTGTCTTTATGGTATTTAGATTTTTCACAATCGGATGATCCGCAGTGGGAGTTATTAAAGGGAAAAAATACCATGGAAAGAAATCAATTTGTGCCTGACCACCAACCTGCCCGGTACGAATGGGTATAGGCATTGCATTCAGGTCAAGTATCAGATCATTATTAAGTTTAACACCATATGTGAATAACTGAGATTGTAAGTCGATACTATTTTCAACAGCTACTGTTTGTTCCTGCAGTTGAATACTGTCCATACTGGCAATTACAGGATCTATTAGCCATAAGACTTTTCCACCATACATTATAAATTGATCTATTATGAATTTATCCTTTGCAGAAAAAACAGAATCTGGTTTAGCAATAATAATGGCGGAATATGCTGGTGATATTCTATACTCATTATTCAAGGAGTCCACAAGAATGCGTTTTATTAAGGAATTCAACTGGCCATCAATGGTAACACGATCAACAATATAGTTCTCTTGTAATGACAATGTAATATCATACGTTTCCTGGTCATCCAGTTCTCCATGCCCAGCTATGAATGCAACCTTAGGTTTTACATTTTTTATCAGGTTATTTATTACTTCGGCAAACCTAAATTCGAGATTTTGTATTGAATTATTTAATGCAGCTTCAGGTGGAACATTTATTTGTGCATCCAATAATTCTATGGGAAGTTCATTGTTTCTATAGCTCACCAAAGCACCAGGAAAGATAACCTGGGAATCCATACCTCCCTTTGTTTTTACTTGAAGGTTTGTTGGACTTAACCCTTGCTCCATCAATAATTGATATGTGGCATTCCTTTCATTAGGATCATCACTAATCGATGGGTTTATAAACTCGTATTCAATATTTTTATTATAAGCCCTGAATTCATCAAGAAGTTCTTTGGTTTCCTTTTTTAGCCTTTTGAAACCAGCTGGGAATTCACCATCAAGAAAAACCCTAAAGTAAACAATATCATCAACTTTCTTTAATAATTCCTGCGTTGGAAATGAAAGTGTATATCTTTTTTCAGTGGTTAGATCAAATCGTGTGTATATATATGAGCTAATTATATTTATCCCAATTAACACAATAATCACAGCTATTAATTGTAATATGTAGCTAGTTCTTACTTGATTATTTGAGCCATTCTTTTTCATAAAAGTATCACCATTTTCTTTTTGATAATGAAAAGTTTGTCAAGTATAAGAATAGTAAAATAACACTTAAGAAATATATCACATCCCTTGTATCCATAACACCTCTGCTTATTGAACTATAGTGGGAGCTTATACCTAAAGATCTAATGAATAAATCAAGGTTACCGAATATGTTTATGGAATACAAAAATTCGAAGCCCAAATAAGAAAATGCGCTTAAAACAATAGCTATGATAAATGATATGACCTGATTATCTGATAAGGATGAAGCAAAAACGCCAATTGACGCAAAGGTAGCTCCAAGAAAGAGTAATCCAATATAGGACCCCCATATGCTACCATAATCTAAATTACCAGGAGGGAAACCAAGTTTACTTATGGAAAATACATATACCAATGTCGGTACTAGAGCAAATACTATCAAAGTTACAGCAGCAAGAAATTTTGCAGTCACTATCTGAATATCTGACAAGGGTCGTGTGAGAAGTAATTCTATGGTACCAGATTTCTTTTCTTCGGAAAACATTCTCATGGTAACAGCAGGAACCAAAAACAAAAATACAATTGGTGCCACTACAAATAAACCATCCAAATTAGCATACCCATAATCAAGGACATTAAATTCATTGGGGAAAAACCATAAAAAGAGACCTATTGTTACTAAAAATACTGTTATTACAACATAGCCTGTTATAGAACTCAGAAATGATCTTAATTCTTTAAGATATAACGCAAACATATTGATGCTTTAGAGGGAACGCAAAAATAACACTTTTTTTATCCTAATGTTAATATCTCAAAAAAGCTCGTTATATACTCCTAACATACTGTCTATCAGTATTTATAGGTCTGGCCCTATTACTGGACGCCATTCTTGTTTTTCTTGGACTATATTTCATGGACTTTATGGTGCCTGCATTTGGTGGTATTTAAAACGGAATAGCTTAAAATAACCGGTTCCACAGCCCCTACCAAATGGTGAGTTTCTCTCATTAAACTTTGGTGGGTTTCAAAAAATGTATCCATTCTTTCATTGTCCTCGTTGGGAACTTTAAAAATGATATTAAATCCGTAGCATCCTTTTTTTATTGATATAATACGTTACTTTTAAGTTAATTACTTATATATCCATTAAATTAATAAAATAACTGAAAATACATTTATTTTATAGGGGGCGGTGTGTTACGACTATTAATAAATTGTGTAAAGTTTTCCAGGAAGGCTTTGCACAAGACCCTCAAATTCAAGGGATAAAAGTACAGATGAAACTTTTGATGGCGGAAGATCCACATTTGCGATAATTTTATCTATGCCAATGGGTACGTCGACATTGAGTGTATCAAAAATTAATTTTTCCTCATTGCTAAATTTAAAAAACATATCTCTCTGTTTCACTGTAACTTTATTTTCTATGTCATCCCAACCCATTATGTAGGAAATATCCTTAGCAGATTCCGCCAATGCCGCTTTATTTGTTTTTATTAGCACATTACATCCCTTTGAATACTTATCAGTTATCCTACCTGGAAGTGCAAATACATCACGATTATAAGAATTTGCTATGTCGGCAGTTATCAGTGCTCCTCCCCTTTCTCCGGATTCTATAACAACAATAGCATCACTCATACCAGCAACAATTCTATTACGCTTTGGAAAGTTTTGTTTGTCTGGATTTGTACCAGACATAAACTCTGTTAATAAACCTCCATTTTCAATAATTCGATTTGCAAGTTCTCTATTTTGATATGGATAAATTCTATCTAGCCCATGGCCAAGAACTGCAACGGTGTCAATCTTTTCTTTTACTGCATGCCGATGAGCAATACTATCGATACCATATGCTAAACCACTGACTATAACAACATTTTTAGTTTTTAAATCATCAATAAACTTCTCACAGTTTATTTTACCACGCTGCGTCGATTTTCTAGTACCCACAAATGATATAATTCTATTTCTGTTCAAATCACAATTACCCTTATAATACAACATTATGGGGGAATCATCACAATTTAATAGCCGTACTGGGTAATCAGCATCCTTATAAAAAAGTGTTCTAACATTGTTTTTAATGATAAAATCTATTTCTTGTTCAGCTCTTCTCAATACATTCTGTTCAAGAATATTATTTACTGTGGTTATTCCAATTCCAGGAATTTTTAAAAGTGCTCGCCTGGATTGTTTAAACACGGCTTCGACACCTCCACAATATGAAATTAGCTTTTTACCAACAATATCTCCAATTCCAGAAATCAATGTAATGGCAATTTGGTATCTTAGATTTTCTTTGGGCATTATTCAAATATAAGAAAATAACTTTGGAGACTAGAATACCGAGTATTATATTCTAATTATTACTTTTGTTATGATGCCAAAGCCAAAAAAAAATATTTTAATTTGTCCCCTTGACTGGGGTTTGGGTCATGCAACTAGAATGGTACCCGTTATTAAAGAAATTAAAGAGCAGGGGGCTAATGTAATACTAGCAGCTGATAATGGACCTCTGGATTTTCTTCTAAGATATTTCCCAAATGAGAAAATTCTTAAACTGAGAGGTTTTAGCCCCAACTATCCTCTAAAGGGTTCCATGTCATGGAAAATTGTAAGGTCTATTCCTCAAATAATCCATAAATCACGCATAGCCAGAAAATCAATTAGAAAAATTATAAGTGAATACAAAATTGATGCAATTATCTCTGACAACCGCTATGAATTGTCTGGTATGGGTGTACCAACAGTTTTTGTAACTCATCAGTTAAATATTCAAACCTCTGGATTGCAAAAACTAATAAAACCTCTGATTAATGTAATAATAAATAACATGATTGATGCTTTTGATGAAGTTTGGGTCCCTGACTCAAGTGATCACAGGCTTTCTGGGAATCTCTCAAAAACAAATAAATTTATTGCCAAATTACATTTTATTGATATTTTAAGTAGATTCAGTTCGGTGAATGTAAAATCAAAAACAGATTTGCCAATACTTGTTCTTTTATCCGGTCCTGAACCTCAGCGAACAATTCTTGAGAATAAGTTAATTGAACAAGCATTGGAATGTGGTATTGAAACGGTCATTCTTCAGGGCTTACCTGGTAAAACATCTCGTAAAAAAATAAAAAATATTACACTAATATCACACGCAGATGATGATGAACTTGCAGAATATATCTGTTCCGCGAAACATATTATCTGCAGACCAGGATATTCAACATTAATGGATCTGGCTGCTCTTAATAAATCGGGAATATTTATTCCCACACCAGGTCAAACAGAGCAAGAATATCTATCAAGAAGGTTTCTACAGGAGAATATTGCATTTTCAGAGTCTCAGGATAAATTTAATCTGATTAATGCAATTAATAAGGGAATAAATTACAAAGGTATTTATATGAGTCACAACAATTTGAAACTAAAAGAGAGAATTAATGTCTTGTTAAATAACTGCTAAAACAATTCGGCAAATATTTGATTAAAACTTAATTAAACTATTTTTGTTTTCTAAAATTATTAAGATTGCTTTCAAAAAGATTAAATAACCTTTTTTCAAACATAAGTAAACCCATTTGGTCTGTTTTGGGAAGTTTATTTGTTGGTATCGGTATTTTAGGAATTTTTCTACCCTTATTACCCACAACACCATTTTTACTTCTTGCTGCCTATTGTTTTAATCGTGGAAATGAGAAAATGCGAAAATGGTTTGAAAAAAATAAAATTGTAAGTACATATATTAGAAACTATCGAGAGAAAAAAGGCATGACGCTAAGGGCAAAAATGAATTCCATATTTGTCCTGTGGTTATCAATCGGAATTTCATTCTATCTAGTTGATAATTTATATATCAGAATAATACTATGCTTAGTTTTAATTCCAGTTACCATTCACTTGATATCATTACCGCAACTTAAGGAATAACTTTTATATTAATTTATTATGATACTTGAAAAAGAAATGAAGCTGTCCGAAGTAATCTTACATGATTACAATTTGGTTCCAATAATTAATAGATTTGGTATTCAGCTTGGCTTCGGGGATTCAACCATTGAAAGTGTTTGTAAAAACAAGGATATTGATCTAGATTTCTTTATGACTATTCTAAATAGTTTTCATGATCCACAATATATGGATAAGGAATATTTAAGAAGCTTTCCCGTTGAACTACTAATAAATTATTTAAAGGAAACCCATAAATATTATTTATCTGATAAGATACCAGAAATCGAGGTTATAATTGATGATATGGTTGTAGAAGCAAGGGATGATAAAGGGCCATATCAATTACTACAAAAGTTTTTTAAAGATTATGTTTATGAATTAAAAAAACACATTGATAGAGAGGAGGCCCTTGTTTATCCTTATGTAATAAAACTAAGTTCTTCATTAAAGACTGCTTCTATTCCAGATTCTGTTATATCAATGGTCAAAGAATATTCCATAACATTGTATGAAAAAGAACACGACGATGTAGAAGAAAAGTTAAATGACCTAAAAAATATTATCATAAAATACTTACCCACCGTAAAAGATCAAAAAAATAGATTTTTATTACTTAAAGAACTAAGTGCTCTTGAAAATGACTTGGCTGATCATGCTAGAATAGAGGATCTTATTTTGATACCCAAAGTGGAGATTCTTGAGAAAAAAGCTTTACTAGGATAATTGGCGAATGAGTTCAACAAAAAAAATAATAGTAATTACAAACTCCTTCTTACTTGCTGCTGGTGTTGAAAGCCTAGCACTTGAAATTCGAGGACTATTAGTAGATGAGGTATTTTCTGGTTCCGAAAAGAAGCTCTGTGAAAAAGTTCTATTGAAAAAGCCCGATTTAATTATTATTGACCCTGTGTCATTGGGTGAACACCTCATACCTACATTAAGAACTCTCCGTGAAGAACCAGAAACACTAATAGCTGGCCTTGTATCAGAATCAATGAAGGAAAATGTAAAAAGTAAATTTTCGCACCAGCTTGTAAAAGATGCTCCCAAGTATCAGCTAATAGAAGAACTTCAATCAATTATTGGTAAATACATTCCAGAAGAAAACAGTAAAACTCTAAGTAAGCGCGAAGTAGAAATTCTAAAAAATGTTGTACTAGGGTTATCTAATAAAGATGTTGCTGATAAATTATTTCTAAGTGTTCACACCGTGATGACACATAGAAAGAAAATAGCACGAAAACTTGGAATTAAAACCGTATCAGGTTTAACTGTTTATGCTCTCATGAATAAAATTGTTGATATGAGAGAAGTTGAAAGGCGCACATAGACATAAACAACAATTTTTCTACTTTTGCACCTCATTTTTTAATTCATGTCAAATCAAAAAGAAATAAATCGAAGAAGGACTTTTGCCATTATCAGTCATCCTGATGCTGGAAAGACAACCTTAACGGAAAAACTACTATTATTTGGAGGAGCAATCCAGGTAGCAGGAGCTGTTAAATCAAATAAGATTAAGAAAACAGCTACATCTGATTGGATGGAGATAGAAAGACAAAGGGGTATTAGTGTGGCTACTTCGGTAATGGGGTTTGAATATAATGATGTAAAGATCAATATTCTTGATACTCCTGGACATCAGGATTTTCAGGAAGATACATTCAGAACATTAACTGCTGCAGACAGTGTTGTGGTGGTAATTGATGTGGCTAAAGGTGTTGAGCCTCAAACTGAGAAGCTTGTTAAGGTATGTAGAATGCGTAATATCCCGATTATTGTATTCATAAATAAATTAGATAGACCCGGTAAAGATGCTTTTGACCTTTTAGATGAAGTTGAACAAAAGCTTCATTTAACAGTAACACCATTGAGTTGGCCAATTAACATGGGCCCATCTTTCAAGGGAGTTTATAATATATTCTCACACTCCTTAAACTTATTTTCACCCGGGAAACAAATTATAGAAGAAGGTATAGCCATAAATAATTTGGAAGATAAAAAAGTTGATGATTACCTTAAAGAGGATGCTGACCAATTACGAGAAGATGTTGAGTTAATTGAGAATGTATATCCTAAATTTGAAATTGACTCCTACCTTGGAGGAAAATTAAGTCCTGTGTTTTTCGGGAGTGCTTTAAATAACTTCGGTGTTAAAGAGTTATTGGATAACTTCATACAAATAGCGCCTTCACCCATAGGCCGTGAAAGTGACATTAGAAAGGTACTACCAGAAGAAAAATCATTTACCGGATTTGTATTCAAAATACATGCAAATATGGATCCAAAGCATAGAGACAGAATTGCATTTGTTAGAATAGTTTCTGGAGTTTTTAAGCGTAATACCTATTATCAGCATGTTAGACTCAATAGAAAACTAAAGTTTTCAAGTCCAACCTCCTTCATGGCACAAAAGAAATCAATTGTAGATGAAATGTATCCAGGAGACATTGTTGGATTACATGACACCGGAAACTTCAAAATTGGGGATACTATAACCGATGGCGAGACTCTTAATTATAAAGGAATCCCAAGTTTTTCTCCTGAATTATTTAAATATATTGAGAATGCAAGCCCCATGAAAGCAAAACAATTGGCAAAGGGTATTGATCAGCTAATGGATGAAGGAGTAGCACAACTATTTACAGGTAAGCATACTGGCAGAAAGATCATTGGCACTGTGGGTGCTTTGCAATTTGAAGTTATTCAATATCGCCTTGAACATGAATATGGTGCAAAATGTAGATTTGAACATATTACTCTCTACAAAACTGTTTGGTATAAAAGTTCAGACCAGGATCAGCTTAAAGATTTCAGAGCAAGAAAAGCTACCCAAATAGCACTTGACAAGGATGGTCGTGAAGTATTTCTCGCTGATTCACAATTTTCCCTTCAAATGGCTCAACAGAAATATAACAACATAGAATTCTTTTTCACATCTGAATTCTAAGATAAAATGTTACTTAACAATAATCTTTTTTGTTACAGCATTGTTACCTATTTCTATTAAACAAAAAAGGGCCACCAGAAAACTGGCAGCCCTTTTTATATTATTATAAAAAATGCTTATTTAACAAGCATCTTTTTTGTTACAGCTTTATTACCTATTTCTATTGTATAGAAGTAGATGCCTGAATCGAAATTGCTAACATCAAAGTTAAATGTATGTGCAAGAGCACTGTTATTTACGCTTTGTGTATGAACAACTTGTCCAAGAACATTACTGATTCTAAGATTAATAACTCCAGGAGTTTCTGATGTTACAAGAACACTTGTGTTATTAAACGCAGGGTTTGGAGAGTTTTGAGCAACTGAAAAATCTATAACACCCTCAACATTGTCAACACCTACAGGAATATCCATTGTATATCCATCTACATAATAAAAATTCATCTCTGAAGCTGGATCACCAGGAACTGTGTATTCAGTGAATATAAACGGAATTTCACATTCATACATACCGCTTACTAGATCAGAGAATACATATTGTGAAGCTGATCCATAAAATGCACTGAACCAGTAAAGGCTAAGCTCAGTTACGTTTTCAACTTCTGTGTAGGAATGATGGGCATCGTCATAGCCTACCATAAAAATATTTGGATTGGTATTACCTTCTGCACCATCAAGATCCGTATCAATCCATGAAAAGAATAATAAATGTCCATCATAAGTAGAGGAAGCATATGGTCTATTCCACATGCCTAGTCCGCCTATATCTCCTTCCAAGAAAATATTATCATATAAAGCGGTAGCATCCCAGTTGTCCCCACCATCTTTTGAGTACACATGCCATGTGGCCATGGTTCCTTCTCCAGGATACCAATTTCCCTCATCAGTAGCGATGGCTATAATACCCACAAGATGCGGATTACCTTCATCACAAACTACCACGTCAACGGAATATCCCATATTATAATAAACTTCATCACGATTGAACCCTGGACCATAGGTATCAATTGATTCCAGGACTTCGTCCGACCAGTAGTATTTTAGTGATTCAATACCGTCAACACCACCAAATTGAACATGAATCGGATCACTCCAAGATTCACCACCATCAATAGTTTTAAGAAGTACGGGATGATAATTTGTATATGGTACAGGTTCACTATCAGCACCTGTCATAAAAACCATATATCCAGTTAACCCATCTGGTGCAAAGGCTACCTTGGAGTCATTAAATGCATCAAGTGGAGCAAGGAATTCATAAAGAGATTCTTCATACGCAATCTCACCATCGACTATTTCACCGCGCCCAATTATTATTTCACCTGTATATTCAGAGCTTCCAGAAGTATAATCAGTGCTTGGTTCAGTATACCACACTGTACCACTCTGAGTAACTGTCATAGCATCAGGTATTAATCTCCAATAGTCATCTTCAGATTCTAAAAGTGTTTGTGTTGGGTTTGGAGGATTAGTTTCGGTAAGTGGATTTGAACCAAAAACATAGCCTCCCCAAATACCATTTGTATTTATTATAGATGCCGCCAAATAAGAATAAAATGCATTGGCAGGATCAGTATTACCCTCTGGATTTACTATTAATCCCTGAGGATATCTACCTGCGGCATAGGGATAAGTTGGACCAGGTTCTGTAGGTTGATATACTTTTACATTTGTTTCCCATGTGGACCCACCATCTGTACTGACATCATACGAAAGCCTGCTATTACCATCAACCTCTGTTCCACCGACCATACGATGTGTGAATACAATACTATTAAGTGCTGGATCTGCCCATAAATATGTACGTGAATTGCTGTAAAGGCCGTATGCGTTACCTGCTTGACCTATTGGTATAAAGTCAATAGAACGCCCCTTAATATCCCCAGAAATAGTTTCAGGCTGACTGAATGTATAAGCTGTTGAGGTAGGCTTTGGGGCTAATTCCAATTGCAGCTTATCCATAGGAGCTTTTGTGTTTTTTATACTGTGTTTCTGACCAATTGTTGCTATACCTAGGCTAAGTAAAATAAATAATAGTACTCCTTTTTTCATGATATTACTTTTTAATTAATAATTTAAAATCCAAAAAATAATTGAAAGTAGTGGTTGTATAATTTCAAAGGTAAATAATTATTTGCTAAATGCAATCAAAATCTTTGTCTAGTATGATATGTTTATAGGTAAAAAGGTTATTTATTTGGCTGTTAATCTTTGTGTAACTGCAGAAAAATAAACTAAAAAAGGGCTCCCAGAAAACTGGCAGCCCTTTTTATATTATTAAAAATAATGCTTATTTAACAAGCATCTTTTTTGTTACAGCTTTATTACCTATTTCTATTGTATAGAAGTAGATACCTGAATCAAAATTGCTAACATCAAAGTTAAATGTATGTGCAAGAGCACTGTTATTTACGCTTTGTGTATGAACAACTTGTCCAAGAATATTACTGATTCTAAGATTAATAACTCCAGGAGTTTCTGATGTTACAAGAACACTTGTGTTATTAACCGCAGGGTTTGGAGAGTTTTGAGCAACTGAAAAATCTATAGCGCCTTCAACATTGTCAACACCTACAGGCATATCCATTGTATATCCATCTACATAGTAAAAGTTCATTTCAGAAGCTGGATCACCAGGAACTGTATATTCGGTGAACATAAATGGAATCTCACATTGCCATACGTCACCTGCTTCAGAAGCAAAAACATATTGTGAAGCTGATCCATAAAATGCACTAAACCAGTATAGGCTAAGCTCTGTTACGTTTTCAACTTCTGTGTAAACGTGATCTTCTGAATCATACCCAACTACAAAAATATTTGGATTAGTGTTACCTTCAGCACCATCAAGATCTGTATCAATCCATGAGAAGAACAAGTAATGTCCATCATATGTAGACGCAGCATAAGGGCGATTGTATTGAGACAAGCCGCCTATATCACCATCCAAGAAAAGATTGTCATATAAAGCAGTTGCATCCCATGTGGTACCACCATCATCAGAAAATACATGCCATGTAGCCATTGTTCCTTCACCAGGATACCATCCATCTTCAGAACCGATAGCTATAATACCTGTAATATGTGGGTTACCTTCACCATCAACAATAAGGTCAACTGAAAAACCCATATTATAATACACCTCATCACGATTAAATCCTGGTCCATATACATCGATACTTTCCAAAATTTCATCTGACCAGTAATATTTTAGTGATTCAATACCGTCAACACCACCAAACTGAACTTGAATAGGATCTTCCCAAGTATCACCACCATCTATTGTTTTAACAATAACAGGGTGATAGCTAGTGTATGGAACTGGATCGCTTGCAGCATCAGTCATAAATACCATATAACCGGTTAGACCATCAGGTCCAAAAGCAATTTTAGTATCATTGAATGCTTCTAGAGGCTCCATAAACTCATAAAGAGATTCTTCATAAGCTACTTCTCCATCTACCATTACACCACGACCTAAAATAACTTCTCCAGTATATTCAGCAGCACCTGATGTATAATCTGTGCTTGGATCAGCATACCAGCTAACACCTCCAGTAGTTACTGTAAATGCATCCGGAATTAATCTGAAATAACCATCTTCTGTTGTTAGGTTTACCTGTGATGGGTTTGGAGGATCAGTTTCGGTAAGTGGATTTGATCCATAACCATAACCACCCCAGCTTCCGCCATTTGTTTGGTCAAGAGTACAAATAAAATATGTATAAAACGCATCTGCAGGATTAGTGTTTCCAAACGGATTAATAATAGCTCCTTGTGGATATCTGCCACCAGCATCTGGGTATGTTGGCCCTGGGCCTAATGGCGAATAAACTTGAACATTAGTTGCCCATGATGCACCACCATCTGTTGAAACATCATATGAAACACGACTGTTTCCGTCAACCTCAACACCACCAGTCATTCGGTGAGTGAATACAACACTGTTTAGATTAGGATCTGCCCACAAATAAGTACGTGGATTTGAATAAAGTCCGTATGCATTACCAGCCGTTCCTATAGGCACAAAGGTAGCAGCACGACCTTTTATATCTCCTTGAATAGTTTCTGGGAGTTCATTATCAAAAATAGAAGAAGCACCTTGAGGTACTGGTTCCATTAATAGTTCCGTTGCTGGAGCTTTTGTGCTTCTTAACTCATGTTTAAGCTGAGCATTAGCAGCGTAGCCAATTCCAAAAACTAAGATTAAAAGTAATAATTTTTTCATGATTCCAATTTTAATTTAACTTAAGTTTAAATATTTTATACTTGGTTTAAAAATGTAACAAGGGAACAAATATAACATATTGTTTGATTAACATAGTGTTTAAATCCAAATTTTTTAATTTATGTCTAGTTTAACTAAAGATACAATTTTAGGTCATTATGGTTGCATCTATTGAATAATAAATATGTAATTTAAACGTATTAAGATTAGTTATTTGTCTTGTAGTTTGAATACGCTTTTATTTTTAGCAGCTATTCTAGCATTTATATTTAATGACGAATTCAAGTGATTTGTGTCTATATTTGCATCTGTTAAGAAACCTATGAAGAAATTAAACCTCTATATGCTTAAGTCCTATTTGGGGCCCTTCATATTTACATTCTTCATTGCTTTATTCATACTTCTCCTGCAGTTTTTATGGAAGTACATAGATGACCTTGTGGGAAAAGGTTTAGAGTGGTATATAATAGCAAAGTTAATGTTTTATGCTTCCTCAACCTTTGTTCCATTAGCACTCCCTCTTGCCATCCTTTTGTCATCACTTATGACCTTTGGCAACATGGGCGAGCACTATGAATTAGTGGCAATGAAAGCTGCTGGAATTTCATTAAGAAAAGCTATGAAGCCTCTAATTATTCTTTCCTTGGCTCTTAGCATTTTTGCATTTCTTTTCTCAAATTATGTTTTACCTGTAGCTAATTTAAAATTTGGATCTCTACTTTATGATGTTAGGCAGCAAAAATTAGCTTTTAATATTAATGAGGGTATTTATTATCATGGATTGGAAGGTTTTGTTATTAGGGTTGGCAAGAAAGCAAAGGATAATAAAACAATTTATGATGTAAAAATATATAATCATTCAAAGAACAAGGGAAATATAACTATTACAACTGCTAAAAGGGGAATAATGCAATTAAGCCCTAATCAGAAGAATCTAATATTTACGCTTTATGACGGAAACACATACAATGACATTACCACTATAAATGGATACCGGAAAACAAGACCTTTCGAAGCAACTAGCTTCAAAAAACAAGTGCTAAATTTTGATTTATCCCAGTTTCAGCTGAACCGTACCAATGAGGATCTATTTAAATCTCATTATTCCATGCTAAACATCCAGCAGTTGAATAAAAGTATTGATTCCCTCAGCACAGGACACATCGCCTCCAAGTCACGATACTATAAAAACTTTCTAAGAAAATATTCCTACATATCTGATTCCACAAACCAATTACCCGTCAATAACAAGGAAATTATCATTGATACTGTTATAGTTCCAATAATTGACAATTTTGATATTCAATCGAAAAGTGATGTAATTAAGAGAGCCATGCGAGATGCACGAGCGGCAAAAGATAATTTCTTAGCCTTTAACAAAGATTTAGATACTCGAAAGCAAGTAATAACAAAACATGAGGTTGTATGGCATCAAAAATTCAAGTTATCAATTGCATGTTTTATTTTCTTTTTCATAGGTGCTCCCCTCGGTGCTATAATACGAAAAGGAGGTCTAGGTTTACCAGTGGTAATTTCCGTATTATTTTTTGTTTTATACCACATCATATCAATGACGGGTGAAAAGGCAGCAAAAACTGGCGAGTGGAATGTTGAATTTGGTCTTTGGCTCTCTACTTTAGTCGTATTACCAATTGGACTATTCCTTACTTTTAAAGCAACAACTGACGCCCAGTTAATGGATACGGAAAGCTGGAAAAAGTTCTTCAAAAGATTTAATCTGAAGAAACGAAATATTAGTTATGGCAGATAAGCTAAGCATATTGTTCATATGTAATAAATCCCCCTGGCCTCCAAAGGAAGGCGGTCCAATTGCAATGAATAATATCATAGAGGGAGTCATAAACAAAGGTCATAAAGCAAAGGTATTGGCTATCAATACAAACAAATATAATTTTGATCCATCAACCATTCCGACTGATTATAAAAACAAAACAGAAATAGAGCTTGTTTATGTAGATCTGGGCATTAAACCTACCGATGCTTTTTTTAATCTATTTTCACGTAAATCATATCATGTTCAGCGATTTATATCAAAACCATTTGAGAAGAAACTTGTGGAGATTCTGCACCAAGAAAATTATGATATAGTGCAGATAGAAACACTTTTCATGTCTCCTTATATTGATATAATTAGGAATAATTCCAATGCAAAGATTATTCTAAGAGCGCACAATATAGAGCATCTAATTTGGAAAAGAGTAGCTAGGTCAACCAATAATCCATTTAAAAAAAATTACCTTAAACATTTGGCTAATACTCTTGAAAATTATGAGAGAAAAATAATAAGTAAATATGATGGTATCGCTGCCATATCTGAGAAAGACAAACTATTTTTTGAAGAACAATCTGATACTCCCGTAGCTGCAATTTCATTTGGAGTTGACATGGATAAGTATGTTCCATCTAATCAAAATATTGAAGAGCACTCTCTTTTTCACATAGGTTCCATGAATTGGATTCCCAATAATGAAGGAATGAAATGGTTTTTGGACAATGTATGGGAAGATGTATGTAACATAATTCCCGACATTAGGTTATATCTAGCAGGAAGAGAAATGCCCAAATGGTTATTCAAAAAAGAATCAAAAAACCTCCGTATTGAGGGTGAAGTGCCAGATGCATTGAAATTTATACAATCCAAAAGTATTTCCATTGTACCTTTACTATCAGGAAGTGGAATACGCATTAAAATAATTGAAAGCATGGCAATGGGCAAGGTCGTCATATCTACATCAATAGGCGCCGAGGGAATAAATTATATTAATGGAGAAAATATAATAATTGCAGATAGTTCCACTGAAACAAAAGATGCCATTATAAAATTATATAATGATAAGGAACTAACCACTAGAATTGGTAATAATGCGAGGAAACTTATAGCCACTAACCATAACAATGAGATTATAATTATCAAACTAATTGAATTTTATAAATCTCTGATACAAAATCGAACTAGATAATCACCACAATACTTCTGGAGATTAATATTCATTCTTCAGGTCATTGCATCAGTAAAACATCATATTTTCATAACATGTCTCAAAATCTCACTTATCTTTGCATGGTATTAATCGAAATTAAAGGGAATTCAGATGAGGATTTTTGTGCTTTTGTCACGTGTACCCTACCCTCTTGAAAAGGGAGACAAACTTAGAGCCTTCCATCAGATAAGAGAATTATCAAAAAAGAATGAAATAATTCTTTGTGCATTAAATCCAATATCGAATCTTGATAAACAAAAAGCATTTAGAGAACTACAACCCTATTGTCTTTCCATAAATTTCTTGGATTTACCACCTCATGTAAGGGTATGGAATATGTTTGTGTCTCTATTTGGAAAACGTCCAATACAAACTGGTTATTTTTACAATGGAAAAGCTGCAAGAGATATAGATAGACTAATTAAAACTCATAAGCCAAATCATTTATATTGTCAATTTATCAGAACAACCGAATATTTAAAAAATTATGATATTCCCAAAACCTTAGATTATCAAGACGTTCTATCCTACGGGATGAAAAGGCGAATGGACAAGGCTTCTTTCTTCGCAAAACCTCTTTTTAACCTAGAATATCATAGGTTATTGAATTATGAAGCTGCTATATTCAACGTCTTTAATAACAAAACAATAATATCAATTCCAGACCAAAAGCTAATAAATCATCCAGAAAAAGACAGAATTCATGTAATTCCAAATGGTGTTGATCACGATTTTTTTAAACCCCAAAACAAAGAAAAAAAATACGATGTAGTATTTACAGGTAACATGGGTTATCCCCCAAATGTTGATGCTTCAGAGTTTCTTGTAAATAATATAATGCCAACTGTTTGGAAAAAACATCCCAATACTAAATTATTAATTGCTGGAGCAAGTCCAGCAAGAAAAGTGTTATCCCTAAGGTCATCAAAGGTAGTTATCTCAGGATGGATGGATGATATAAGGGATGCTTATGCAGAATCTAAAATCTTTATTGCCCCCATGAGAATTGGCACTGGTTTACAAAATAAATTACTTGAGGCAATGTCAATGAAAATACCAACAATTACTACGTCACTTGCAAACGATGCTCTTACAGCAAAGAACAGGCAGGAGATTTTAATTGGTGATAGCGCAAATGAACTTGCAGAAAATATCATTGAACTCATGGAAGACAGCACTCTTAATGAAAAAATAGCAGAAGCTGGATATAAATTTGTGCAAAAAAATCATAGTTGGGAAAAAGCAACTGAGAAACTAAATGTTATAATAAATTCATAGGCACTATAATTAAATATCTCAAAAGCATATATGTTCTTATTATTGATTAGCATAAGGCCCTTCTTTCCTAGCAATATAAACTATCCCAAATAAATTTTAATTTAGTAATTTTGCCAATCAATTATTTCAAATTGTATAATTAAAATAATATGGCTCAGAAACCTACCATACCAAAAGGCACAAGAGATTTTTCTCCATTTGAGATGATCCGTAGGAACTATATTTTTGATAGTATCAAAAATGTTTTCATAAAATACGGTTATCAGCCAATAGAGACTCCTGCAATGGAAAATCTAAGCACTCTTACTGGTAAGTATGGTGAAGAGGGAGATAGATTATTATTCAAAATTTTAAACTCTGGAGATTTCCTAAAAAATATTGACAGGAGTGATTTTGAAGATTCGAATCTAAATAAGATCGCCGCACAAATGTGTGAAAAAGGCCTTCGATATGATCTTACGGTGCCCTTTGCTAGGTATGTTGTACAAAATAGAAATGATATTACCTTTCCTTTCAAAAGATATCAAATTCAACCCGTTTGGAGAGCAGACAGACCCCAGAAGGGAAGATATAGAGAGTTTTACCAATGCGACGTAGATGTAATAGGAAGTAATTCCCTACTAAATGAGGTTGAATTGATTCTCATAATTGACGAAGTATTTTATGAGCTTGGTATTAACTCCGCCATAAAAATAAATAATCGAAAAATACTTGCAGGCATTGCTGAATACATAGGTCAGAGTGATAAAATAATTGACATAACAGTTGCAATTGACAAACTAGAAAAAATAGGCTTAGAAAAAGTTAATGAAGAACTTGTTCAAAAAGGATTGTCAAAAGAGTCCATTTCAAAACTTCAACCAGTTCTTAAACTTGAAGGTTCATTCAAAGAAAAATTCGCTAAACTTAGGGAAATACTCAACGATTCTGAAACAGGTTTAAAGGGATTGGATGAATTAAAGTTAATATTCAACCAACTTGACAAGCTTGAATTAAAAAACAATTTGGCCCTTGACCTAACTTTGGCCCGAGGTCTTAATTATTATACTGGAGCCATCATAGAAGTTTCTGCTCAAGACTCAAAAATTGGCAGTATTTGTGGTGGTGGACGTTATGATGATTTAACCGGTATTTTTGGATTGCCCGAAGTAAGTGGTGTTGGAATCTCTTTCGGTGCTGACCGCATCTATGATGTAATGAATGATTTAGATTTGTTCAAGGAAGAATCAGTATCCACATCGCAATTAATGTTGGTTAATTTTGGAGAAGAAGAAGGGAAATTTTGTCTTGGACTCTTACAAGAGTTAAGAAAAGCTGGGATACGTGCAGAATTATACCCGGATACAGCAAAAATGAAGAAACAGATGCGTTATGCAGATCTGAAAGGAATAAACTCTGTCCTTATGGTTGGAGAAGAGGAAATAAATGAAGGTTTATTTACTTTAAAAAATATGAAAACTGGAGATCAGGAAAAAGTAGATCTAAATCAATTAATAGGTTTATTTAAGTCAGAATAAATATGGAATCATCAAATGTTTATTATGTAAACAAAGATAAAATTACGTTTAAGACAATATTCAATCTTCTTAAACAGAATCAAAAAATAAAGCTTTCTGATGAAGCAAATAACCTCATTATTAAATGTCGTGATTACCTTGATAACAAAACAAAAAATGAATCCAACCCGATTTATGGTATAAATACAGGTTTTGGAGCTCTTTACAACAAAAGTATCTCGAATAAAGACCTTAGCAAACTTCAGAAAAACCTAGTAATTTCTCATGCCTGTGGCATAGGAGAAGAAGTTCCTCATGAAATAGTTAAGCTAATGATATTGTTAAAGGTCCAATCTCTATCTTATGGCCACTCTGGTGTTCAGATATCTACTGTGAATAGGTTGATTGATTTTTTTAACAATGATATTATTCCTATAATTTATCAACAAGGATCACTTGGAGCATCTGGGGATCTATCACCTCTTGCACATATGTCGCTGCCATTACTTGGATTAGGTGAGGTTTATTTTAAGGGAAAACGTACAAGTGCGCAGAAAGCTCTTAATACCCTTAAATTGAAACCCATTACCCTTAAATCAAAGGAAGGACTTGCTTTATTGAATGGCACCCAATTTATGAGTGCTTATGGGGTATACTGCTTACTAAAACTACATAAATTATCAGAACTTGCAGACATAATTGGAGCAATATCATTGGATGCTTTTGATGGTCGTATGGAACCATTTATTGATGAATTGCATCAGATAAGACCCCATCTTGGACAAATACAAACTGCCAAGCGATTTAGGGCTCTTCTTAAGGGAAGTGAACTAATGTTACAGACAAAGGAACATGTGCAAGACCCTTATTCATTTAGATGCATACCACAAGTGCATGGTGCCTCCAAAGACAGCATAAACTATGTTAGCTCTGTATTCTCAGCTGAAATTAATTCGGTAACGGATAACCCTACTATCTTTCCCGATAAGGATTTAATTATTTCAGGTGGAAATTTTCATGGCCAACCCTTAGCTCTTGCTCTTGACAATATGGCCATTGCTGCAGCAGAGTGGGGTAATATAAGTGAACGCAGAACATATCAACTTTTACACGGTAAAAGAGGACTTCCTCATTTCCTAGTTGCCAATCCTGGATTAAATTCGGGCTTTATGATTCCACAATACACAGCTGCTTCCATTGTTAATCAGAATAAACAGCTTTGCACACCAGCTTCAGTGGACTCAATTGAATCATCCCAAGGCCAAGAAGACCATGTTAGTATGGGAGCAAATGCTGCTACTAAAGCATTTAGGGTAGTTGAGAACCTAGAAAGAATCCTTGCGATTGAACTATTTAATGCTGCTCAAGCAATAGATTTTAGAAGACCCAACAAAACATCTATGATGCTTGAAGATTTCCTTGGTAAATATCGAGAATTAGTTCCATTTGTAATAGAGGATAAAGTTATGCATTTCGAAATTCAAAAAACCATCAATTTTCTCCAAAATGTTACTTTTGAAATGGAAGATGCTCTAATGGAAGGTATTTAAGAAAAAACCAAATCATAGGGTCTTTGAATCTTTTCTTTCAAGCCTGGTATTGAGAGAAATTTGCTTTCTCGACTATGCTCATTCCCTTCAAACATTATTAGCAATGTAGGATTTGTATATACTCCATAAGCAGAATTTATTTGAGGATTTAATTGAGAGTTAACATAAACAAGGCCCATTTCTGGGAAATGAATTTCAATCAATTGTTGAATCTTTGGTCTTAAACTTCTGCAAGGTGCACAGTTATTGTTGTAAAAATATATAATAAGCGCTTGTGAATATTCAATGGCTCTGACAAGTTCTTTGTTGTCTGAAATCTCGTAGATCATTAAAATAATGATTAATGAATGACAAAAGTATAAAATTACCTAATTTCGCCTTTCTAATAATCTAAATAAAAGATGTCAAAAATCAGGATAGCCATTAATGGTTTTGGAAGAATTGGACGGGTGACTTTCAGAAATATACAGAAAAAAGAAAATCTGGAAGTCATAGCTATAAATGACCTAACTGATGCAGCAAATCTTGCACATTTATTAAAATATGATTCTGTTCAAGGAACCTTTGAAGGAAATATTGATTGTAATGGAGAACACATAATTGTAAATGGATCTAAGATAAAGGTTTTACGTGAACCTAATCCATCAAATCTTCCCTGGAAAGAAATGAATATTGACATTGTAATTGAAGCAACTGGAGAGTTTACAGATCCACTTGATGCAATAAAACATATTAATAATTCTGGAGCAAAAAAAGTAATTATATCGGCACCCACAAAAGGAGAGCGCGAAGATGTTAATTATGTAGTTTTGGGAGTAAATGATGAGATTATAGATCGCAATGATACTATAATTTCAAATGCATCATGCACGACAAATAACGTAGCACCTCTTATTAAGGTTTTAGATGATAATTGGGGTGTTGAAAAAGGTTTCATCACCACAGTTCATAGTTACACAAAGGATCAAAATCTTGTGGATGGACCCCATAAGGATTGGAGGCGAGGCAGAGCCGCGGCCTACTCCATAGTTCCAACATCAACAGGTGCTGCCAAAGCAGCCACAAAAATTTTCCCCCATTTAAAAAATAATCTTGGGGGTGCAGGGTTTCGCGTACCTGTTCCAGATGGATCACTTACAGATTTAACATGTACTCTTAAAAAATCTACTTCCGTTGAAGATATAAATAAAGTATTTGAGAAGGCTGCAGAAACTACTATGAAAGGAATTCTCCAGTACACTGATGATCCCATTGTATCTGTTGATGTAATAGGTAACACCCATTCAGCAGTGTTTGATTCAAACCTAACGGCAGTACTTGGTGATAAAAATAAGCTTGTGAAAGTAGTTGCCTGGTATGATAATGAAATGGGGTATTCAAGCAGACTTGTGGAACTAATTGAGAAGTTTGTTTAGAGCTTACAGCAAAATAAAGTGCCCTAGTGATTTAAGCAAGCTATTCATCATTATTCTCAAAATACTCTAATCTCATATTCCCATCTTCATATACACCGTAGGAAAAAATATTCAACCAATCACCTAGAATAATTAACTCAGAGTTATCTGCAATATTCTTCTGTATTGGAATATGCCTATGGCCAAATACAAAATAATTTATATCAGGCTGTTTAGCAAGTGTTTCATGAGCAAAGAGAAATAACATTTCATTATCAATGTCCACCTTCACATCGCTTCTTTTTGATTTTGATATGTTAGCAAGACGGCTCTTCTGTGAAAAATATAATCCCATCCTTGAACCAATATCAGGATGTAACCATCTAAATAGCCATTGATTAGGTTTAAACTCAAATACTTTTTTCAAAAATTTATATCCATAATCACCAGGACCTAAACCATCTCCATGCGCGAGAAAAAACTTCTTGCCATCAAACTCACGTAATATGGGGTTTCTGTGGAGCTTTATGTTCAATTCGTTTGTAAGATAGTTGAAAGCCCATATATCATGATTACCTCTGAACATATGGACAGGAATACCGCTATCTGTAATTTCTGCCAATTTGCCCAATAATCTAACATATCCTTTGGGAACAACATACTTATATTCAAACCAAAAATCAAATAAATCGCCCATTAGGAATATTTCATCGGCATCCTTACTAACCATGTCAAGCCATCGCACTAGTTTCTTCTCTCTGAGCAGACTACTATCATGATCAGGTATCCCCAAGTGAAAATCAGAGGCAAAATATATTTTTGACTTGTTCGAAATAACTATACTTCTTTTACAATTTCTTTTATTAAATCAATTAACTTGGGAGTTACCCTTGAAACAGCCTCTATAACCTCCTTATGAGAAATCTCAATTATTTTTCCTTCAACACCCAAATCGGATATTACTGAAACGGCAAAAACAGGGAGTTTCATGTGTCTAGCAACAATTACTTCTGGTACAGTTGACATTCCGACAGCATCTGCACCCAAGATATTTATATATTTATATTCAGCAGGAGTTTCATAGGTTGGTCCGGAAACACCGGCATAAACTCCAGTTTTATAATTGATTCCATTATGGCGAGCTATTCTTTTTGCAACACTTAAAAGTCTTTTATCATAGGCCTCACTCATATCAACAAATCTTGGACCATGGTCATCGATATTTTCACCAATTAACGGGTTGGGCATTAGGTTTATATGATCAGTAATAAACATAATATCACCAACTTCAAAGGATGAGTTCACACCTCCACTAGCGTTGGAAACAAATAGATAATCTATTCCCAACAACTTCATAACACGAATAGGGAGTGTTACCTCTTCCATGGAATAACCTTCGTAGTAATGGAATCTTCCTTTCATTGCAACTACTTGTACTCCATTCAGCTTTCCAAAAATCAGCTGTCCATGATGTCCTTTTACTGTTGAAACAGGAAAATTTGGTATTGAATCATATGGAATGACAACTTCAGATTCTATTTCGTGCGCTAATTCACCTAAACCAGATCCAAGAATTATTCCAATGTGTGGTTTTACATCAATGCGTTCACTAATGAATGCTACCGTATCTTTTATTCTCTCTAACATACTTTTTGATTTGATTTGAGAAATTTGATTGATCCAAACCATGCAATTTTACTTCGATGGGAATATAAAACAATGGTAAAGAATCCATGGTGCGAATATATTCAGATTTTATCAAACGCATTGCATCTTTTTCAGTAGTTATGATAATTTTATTTCTTGTGAAGGCATCTTCATATGTTTTAACCACCATCTCAATATCTTTCTTTTTGTAAACGTGGTGATCAGGAAAATCCAACACGTGAAGGTCAACACATAGATCTCTTAGATACTCTTGAAAAGGATAGGAATTAGCAATGCCACAAAATAAAACTATGGTACTTATTTTATTTGGTATTTTCACATTCTCAAAACCAGGTAATGGGGTCATATTGCCATAATCCAGATAAGAAAAGTATAGACTTTGGTGACTTTCTGGTTTTAAAATGCCTTTGATACGTCGTCGTGTAATGGGAGAAAGAACCTTAAAGGTTTTTGTAACGATAATTATATCGGCTCTTTTAGCCTCTGAAACAACGTCCCTTAATCTTCCAGCCGGAAATAAATAATCTTCCATATAAAGATTATGAAAATCCGTGAGTAAAATGGATAATCCTGGCTTAACATATCTGTGCTGAAATGAATCATCTAGAACAATTGCATCAAGTTTCTTATCATCTTGCATTAAACTCATAATTCCCACCCGTCTATTTTCACAAACAGCAATTTTAAGTTCTTTTCTAAATTTGTTATGGTATTGCATGGGTTCATCACCTATGAGATGATGATCTGAATATTGATCAGCGATTAGGTAACCTTTTGAACTTCTACCATAACCACGGCTCAATACAGCTAGCTTATTTTCTTCCATTAATAATCTAATAATGAACTCAACCATTGGAGTTTTACCAGTTCCTCCAAGGCTAAGATTTCCAACTCCAATTATAGGAATATCATATGAAACGGATTTCAAAATATTTATTTTGAACATCCAATGCCTAATTCTGATAATTAGACCGTATGGAGCCGCAAAAGGTATTAACAATAACTTCCGAATTCCCATTTTCAATAAAAGTTATGTGTTCTTTTTTTGTTTTAACTGCAAAAAACCTGTTTCAATGTATATTTTTGTACCAAAAACACTAAAAAAGTGCGCTAATTTACGTAATTTTAGCTAAATTTTTTAACTTTTTACTAATTATTATGCAAGTCAAAGATATTACAAATTTTCTTGAAAATATAGCCCCTTCAAGTCTTCAGGAGAGTTATGATAATTCGGGTTTATTGGTTGGATCCTATGATCAAGAAGTTTCCAAAGCTCTCATAACATTGGATGTTACAAATGAAGTAGTGGAAGAAGCAATTGCAAACAACTGTGATATCATAATTGCACACCATCCAATTATATTTAAGGGATTAAAAAGGTTAGTTGGAAATACAATGACAGAAAAACTAGTTATTAAAGCTATTAAAAATGACATTAATCTGTATGCAGTTCACACAAACTTAGATAATGTTTTAGGTGGTGTGAATGGGATACTATCAGAAAAACTTAACCTAATAAACACACAAATTCTTTCACCCAAGAAAGATGGCTTATCAAAAGTTGTAGTCTTTTGCCCAAAGGAACATATTGAGTCTGTTCAAAAAGCCATGTTTAATAACGGAGCTGGAAGTATTGGAAACTACGATAGCTGTAGTTTTATTACCGACGGTAAAGGTACTTTCAGAGCACTGGAGGGAAGTAACCCCTTTGTTGGCAATAAAAATAGTTTACACCAAGAAGATGAATACAGACTTGAGGTAATAGTTGAAGATCATAATTTAGACAAAGTAGTAAGAGCTATGATTAATGCTCATCCTTATGAAGAAGTTGCACATGACATATATAAATTAACCAACACAAATAGTAATATTGGTAGTGGTATGATTGGTGAACTGAAAAAAGAAACCAATATAAAAGAATACCTTAAATTTGTAAAGAACACATTGGGATGTAGCTATATAAAACATAATAAGCTTGTTGACAAACCAATTAAAAAAGTTGCAATATGCGGTGGCAGTGGCAGCTTTCTAATACCCGAAGCAGCTCGAAAAAATGCAGATTTATTCATTACATCTGATATTAAATATCATGACTATTTTGAGTATTTAGGGGAAATGACAATTGCTGATGCAGGGCACTTTGAAACAGAACATCCTGTAAAAGAATTAATTTATGCGTATTTAAAGAAAAAATTTCCTAATTTTGCCCTCCAAATTTCAAAAATGAGTGCTAACCCCATATCATTCTTGTAATAAATTGAAAATAAGGTTACTATGGCTGGAAAAAAAGCGAAAAACAATGAGGAAGTAAGTGTAGAGCAAAAACTGATTGCACTCTATACCTTGCAACAAATCGACTCACAGGTTGATAAGATCAAAATTGTAAGAGGAGAACTGCCTCTGGAAGTTGAAGATTTGGAAGATGAAATCGCAGGATTAGAAACTCGGATTGCAAACTTTCATAAAGAAGAAGAGGATTATAAGAATTCCATCGAAGAGCAAAAAGGTGTAATTAAAGATAGTCAGGCTCTTATCACTAAATATAAGGAGCAACAAATGAATGTGCGTAACAACCGCGAGTACGATTCATTATCCAAGGAACTTGAATTTCAGAATCTTGAAATCGAACACGCTGAGAAAAAGATTAATGAATCAAAATACAATATTGAATTGCTCTCAACAGAAATAGAAAAGGCAGATGAAAAACTAAAGGATAAACGCATTGACCTTGAGGAAAAAAATAATGAGTTAAAAGATATTGTTGAAGAAACTGTATTGGAGGAAGACAAGCTTACCAATATGTCTGCAGAAAATGAAAAATTCATTGAAGACAGATTATTATCTGCTTACAAACGAATAAGAACGAACGCACGAAATGGTCTTGCCGTTGTTCAAATAGAAAGAGATGCATGTGGTGGTTGTTTTAACAAAATACCTCCGCAGCACCAACTAGATATAAGAGTTCACAAGAAAATTATCGTTTGTGATTATTGTGGTCGAATACTAGTTGATAAGGAAGTAAGCGAGCTGGTAACTGAAAAGATGAGTAAGTAATTACAATTATATGACTTACTGAAAGGGGCATGATATCATGCCCCTTTTTTTGTACTTTTACAATTGGGATGACACGAATACTATTAACAATTAGCCTAATAATTACCTGTGTTATAATTAATGCTCAGTCAGTAGCAATTAATGACAATTGCAAATTGGCCTATGTTGATGTTCTATCACTAAGATTTGATGATGCCAAAGAAAAAATTGCTCTGGAAAGAAAGCAAAATTCAGATAATTTATTTGTTAGCTATCTTGATAATTATATTAATTTTTTAGAGGTAAGCCTTAGTGAAGATGAGCTCTACTTCAAATCAATTGAAAATAAGATTGATGAAACAATAAGAAAAATTGAAACATTAGACGATAGCTCAAGGTTTAAAAAATATTTGCTTGGTAATATTTATCTTCAATGGGCAACAGTAAATCTGCGTTTTAGAAATTATATAACAGGTGTCATACAACTTAATAAGTCATATAGGTTAATGACCCAAAATGATAATGATTTTCCTAATTTCTTCCCAAATAAGATTACTTTAGGTGTGCTTCACATAATGATAGGAATTGTTCCAGATTCATACCAGTGGCTTCTTAACCTAGTTTCTATCAAGGGAACGGTAAGTGAGGGAAAAAATGAGTTGGAATATGCCCTTGAGCAAACTGATTACAACCCTTCATTTGACTACTTATCAAATGAGATTATTTTTTACAAGGGAATGGTCGAATTAAGTCTATCACCGGATCCTAACCTAGCTAGGTATCTATTATCCAGAATCGACAACAACGTAAATAACAACCTATTGTTATCCTATCTGATAATAAATATTTTCATGAAAAATGGAGAAAATGATAAGGCATTAGAAATGTTTCACAACATCGACTACACTTATAACTACTTTCCATTTTATTATATGGACTACCTGAAGGGTGAGTGCTATCTTAGAAAACTTGACTTATCAAAATCAGAACAAAGTCTTGAAACCTTTAGAAATAATTTTTCTGGTGTAAATTATATGAAAGATGCCCAGCTTAAGATAGCCTGGTGCAACTTGCTAAATGGCGATACAGCAAAATACTTAAGTAGCATTGAAAACATAAAAAATATAGGAGCTACGGATTTAGATGCAGATAAGAAAGCTCAGGATATTTCATTTGACAAATCCATACCAAATATTGAGCTCTTAAAAGCAAGGCTTTTTTTTGATGGAGGATATTATTATAAGGCAGATTCAGTAATTAATAATATCACAAATAAAGATCTTAAAACTTTAGAAATTACAGAATTGAATTATAGGAGAGCCAGAATATCTCATGCTTTAAATAATAATGAAAAAGCCAAACTGGAGTATGTCCAGACAATAAACCTTGGTAAAACACTACCATATTACTACGCTGGAAATTCAGCTCTTAAACTAGGCAACATATACGAGCTAGAGGGTGATACAATAAATGCCCTTATATATTATAAGCTATGTATTGATATGAATTTCAATGAGTATCGTAACAGCATAAGAGGAAAAGCTAAGCAAGGAATACAGAGGCTAAAACATTAATTAATCATTCTCCCTAATAATCAGGTATTTTACGTCAACTGTGAGTTATTAACAATTTACATGTCTAGGCATTATTAACAATTGTGAATATCCATAATAATATCAATTTTAAATCCCTCATAATCTGTATTTAGTATATATATAACAAAAAAAATTATTGTTAATAACGTAACCTTTTATTAACAAAGTGGTAAAAGGTGGTAAATTATGCAATATTGTGGTAAAATAGTTTTTAAATTTGAACCATAATTCTGAGTTTTTAATGGTCAACATACTAGGTACATATGAATGTAAAGTGGACTCAAAGGGAAGATTTATGTTTCCTGTGCAGTTCAAAGGGCAGCTTGGAGAGGCTGTCAAGCAAGGTATGGTGATTAAAAGAAGCATATTCAAACAATGTCTTGAATTATTCCCCATGGAAAACTGGAGAGAAGAGTCATTGCTAGTTAACAAACTGAATATGTTCAAAAAGAAAAACGCAGAATTTGCTACGAAGTTTATGGCAGGTGTTAAACCTCTTGAACTTGATGGTACCGGAAGATTGCTAATACCTAAGGATTTAATATCCTACAGCAGTATCACCAAAGAAATAGTGCTAACATCAGTTGTAAATCGTATCGAAATCTGGGACAAATCGGCATATGAAGTTGCTGTGGAATATAATCCAGATGATTTTGCCGACTTGGCAGAAGAGGTAATGGGCGAATTTGAAACTGAATAGAAAAAATGTATCACAATCCTGTTTTATTAAACGAATGCATATCAGGACTTAATATTAACCCTTCGGGCACCTATGTTGATGTTACATATGGTGGTGGTGGACATTCCAAAGAAATATTTAAACTTATTTCAGATGGAAGACTCATCGCATTCGATCAGGATAAGGATGCTGTTAACAATAAATTAGAGGATGATAAATTCACTCTCATAAATCATAACTTTCAGTTTCTAAAGAATTTTCTAAGATTACACGATGCCACAAAAGTAGATGGCATATTGGCTGACTTGGGTGTATCATCACATCAGTTTGATGTTCCAGAACGTGGTTTTTCAACTCGTTTCGAATCACCTCTTGATATGAGAATGAATCAAGGTCAAACAAAAACAGCAGCAGATGTTGTAAACACATATTCTGAATCAGACATCTCAGATGTACTGAATAATTATGGTGAAATAAATAATTACAGATGTTTTGTTAAGGGGATAATAGAATATAGAAAAAAGAATAAAATTTCTACTACGAGCGAGCTAATAGATTCGGTATCTAGATGCTATCCACAGCATAAGAAGAACAAATTCCTTGCACAACTTTTTCAAGCTCTTAGGATTGAGGTTAACAATGAGATGGATGTTTTAAAATCTCTTTTAACACAAGCAACCGAATCACTAAAATCTGGAGGTCGTCTTGTGGTTATTTCCTACCATTCCCTTGAAGATAGGATTGTTAAGAATTTTATAAAGTCTGGAAATTTCGAGGGAAAAGTAGAAAAGGATTTTTACGGAAATCCCATTGTTGAATATAAACAGATAACACGCAAACCTATTATGCCTGAGGAGATGGAAATAAATGAAAATAATAGAGCGCGAAGTGCCAAACTAAGAATAGCGGAGAAATTATAATGTCACCAAAATCAAATAAAATAATTGATGCGTCCAATGAAAAGAAGCCGTCTGCAAAAGCTGTTTTTAAGGATAGTAAAGTAGGAGATGCATTGAAAAATGTACTTGGTGGCTCCATAATATCAACTGGAACCTTCAAATTCTTTCGCTATCTGATCTTTCTGGCATTTCTGGCATTTGTATACATAGCCAATAACTATTATGCTGAAAATAACATTCGTGAAATAAATAAACTTAGAAAAGAACTAAAGGAGCTTAGATATGAATACATCCACGTCAAAACTCAGTTGATGCACATAGAAAAGCAATCACAGATAGCTCGAAAATTAGAAAAAAAAGGAATTAAGAAAAATAAACAACCAGTTAAAACCATAAATGTAAGATGACAGATCCAAAGAAGGACATATTATGGCGTGTTTACCTGGTATATTTCTGTGTATTGGTCTTTGCGTTTGCTATTGTTGCAAAGATATTATACATACAAATAGAAGAGGGGCCAAAGTTAAGTGCAAAAGCTCAAAACCAAGAGTTAAAGGTATTTGACTTGGAGGCATCACGTGGTAATATTCTTGATAAAAATGGTAGTCTCCTAGCCACATCAGTTCCAATATTTGAGGTGCGTTTTGATGTTTCATCACCGCACATATCTGACAAATTATTTAAAAGTAATATTGATTCTATTGCGAATGGTTTGGCATTTATTTTGAATAAGCCCATATCCAAAATCAAACAAAATCTTGTTAGGGCAAGAAATAATGGAAACAGATACTTTCTAATTACCCGGCGAGCAAACTATGATCAATTGACAAAAATCAAAGAACTCCCAATTTTCAGACTTGGAAAATACAAGGGAGGGCTTATTGCAATTCAAAAAACAAAAAGGGCAAAGCCCTATAATGAACTGGCTGCAAGAACCATTGGTTATGTGAATCAAAAAGAAAACCTTTTTGTAGGGCTGGAGGGAGCTTATACAAGTATCCTAACCGGTAAAAATGGAAAAATGGTTATGCGTCGCATTAACCATGGTGACTGGATACCCATTCATGATGAAAATGAAGTAGAACCCAAAGATGGATTAGATATAGTTTCAACCATAGATGTTCACATCCAAGATGTAGCCGAATCATCATTATTGGCAGAACTGCTTAAACATAAAGCTTTTCAGGGTTGCGCCGTGGTAATGGAAGTAAATACTGGGCATGTTATTGCCATTGCCAACCTTAGATACGATAGCTCTGACGCAAAATACAAGGAAACATACAATTATGCAATAGGAGAAAGTATTGAGCCTGGCTCAACATTCAAGCTTGCATCTATGTTGGCAGTTCTAGAGGATGAAAAGGTAAAGCTAACAGATAGTCTTATAACAGGCGTGGGATATACTAGATACTACAATCGCGAGATGAAAGATGTACATAAAATTGGAAATGGTAGGATTACAGTTAGAGATGCTTTTGAACATTCCTCAAATGTTGGTATTTCTAGAATAATCTTTGATTCCTACAAGGAAAATCCCTCGAATTATATTGACAGACTATACTCTTTTTCCATAAACGAGCCACTTGGCTTTAGCATAAAAGGTGAAGGCAAACCCTTAATTAAACACCCTTCGAATAAAAAATTCTGGTATGGCACATCATTACCCTGGATGTCAATAGGCTATGAGCTTATGGTAACACCCATGCAAACTCTCACTTACTACAATGCTGTTGCCAATGATGGTAAAATGGTGAAGCCAATGTTTGTTACCTCCATAAAAGAGGGGGGTGCTATTATTGAAGAGTTTGAAACTGTAATAATAAACGAACAAGTTGCATCAACACAAACAATAGATTCAGCAAAGTCATTATTGGAGGGCGTTGTTGAAAGAGGAACTGCAATGAGAGTTTTTAAAAATAGCCCTTACAAGGCTGCAGGTAAAACGGGAACAGCACAAATTGCAAAAGGAGGAAAATACAACAAGCGTAATTACAATGCTTCTTTTGTAGGTTATTTTCCAGCAGATAACCCAACGTATTCAATGATAGTTGTGGTTAACAACCCAAGTGCAGGAAAATATTATGGAGGCAGCGTTGCAGCTCCTGTTTTTAAAGAAATTGCAGATGTTTTATACTCCACAATTGTTGCCGACGAATATAATTCTGATTTACCATCAGATAGCCTAACTATTCCTAAACCAAAAAAAGCAATATGGCTAGATGATCTGGAGTCGATTTACACTTCACTAAACATAGGAAATGATGCAAGCCTTCCAATAACAGGTACATGGGCAAAAAAAGATAATAATGATAATTACATAACAGAAATAGTATTCAACCAAAATAGAATCCCAAATGTAATCGGTATGAATGCGAAAGATGCTGTATTTCTTTTGGAGAATATGGGTATCAGTACAACTATTTCTGGGAGAGGAAAAGTTAAAAAACAATCAATAAGGGGTGGGTCAAGAATAGGGGAAAACACAAATATATATTTACAACTAGGCAACTATTAACTAATTTGAAAAAACTACAGGACATATTATACCGCAGTGGAATAACTGAGATCATCGGATCAATAGATATTGATATATCTACCATTGAATTTGACTCTCGAAAGGTTATCAAAGGATCCCTTTTCATAGCTGTAAAAGGCACTCAGGTTGATGGACATGACTATATTGAAAAGGCAATTTCCAATGGAGCCATTGCTATAGTATGTAATGTTTTACCAATTAATATTAATGAGTCTGTAACATATGCAGTTTCTAGCAATAGCGCCAAAGCTCTTGGTTTCATAAGTGCTAACTTCTATGATAACCCAACTGAAAAAATACAACTAGTTGGCATTACTGGCACAAATGGTAAAACAACTATAGCTTCACTACTATATCAGTTGTTTAGGGATTTGGGATATGGGGTAGGACTTATTTCAACAATTCATAATATCATAAACGATAATGTTATTGAAAGTACCCATACTACCCCTGATGCAATATCATTGAATAATCTTTTGGCAACAATGGTAGATGAAGGATGTGAATACGCTTTTATGGAAGTTAGTTCTCATGCAGTATCACAACACAGAATTGCAGGCATTAGGTTTTCAGGTGGACTATTTACAAATATTACACATGAACACTTAGATTATCATGGATCTTTCAAAGAATATATTAAAGCCAAGAAGTCTTTCTTTGATTCCTTACCAGTAAATGCATTTTCACTCACAAACTCGGATGACAAGAATGGTTCTGTTATGTTGCAAAATACTAAGTCATCCAAATACACCTATGGAATTAAAAGTATTGCAAAATTCAAGGGTAAAATTATTGAAAACGGATTTGAAGGTATGATGCTAAAGATTGATGGCGAAGATGTTTACTCTTTGCTACCTGGGAACTTTAACGCTTACAATCTGCTTGCGGTTTATGCAACTGCAATGCTCTTGAATCAAGAAAAGAATGAAGTGCTAATAAGCCTTAGTAGACTGAAAGGAGCCGAGGGAAGATTTGACTTAATAAAATCACAAAACGGAATAATGGCAATCATAGATTATGCCCATACTCCTGATGCATTGGAAAATGTTCTTAAAACTATCAACTCCATAAGGACTCAAAATGAAGAGTTAATTACTGTTGTTGGGGCAGGTGGAAATAGGGATAAAACAAAGCGCCCGATTATGGCAAATGTAGCATCATTATTAAGCACAAGGGTCATTCTCACCTCAGATAATCCGCGTAATGAAGATCCTACAGACATATTAAATGATATGAAAATAGGTATTGACCCCGCAAAGAAAAATTCAACAATGCTGATTACTGATAGAAAGGAGGCCATAAGAACTGCTTTTAATATAGCTAGGTCAGGTGATATGATTTTAATTGCGGGTAAGGGACATGAAAAGTACCAAGAGATTAGTGGCGTTAGATACCCTTTTGATGATAAACAAGTGATTACTGAACTAATGGAAAATAACTGATAATATGCTTTATTACTTATTCAAATATCTTGATGCAGCGTTTAACTTTCCTGGAGCTGGTGTTTTCGAATATTTGTCATTCAGAGCTGCAATGGCCATAATCACATCGCTAATTATAAGTCTGTTTTTTGGAAGAAGATGGATCTCATTCCTTAACAAGAGGCAAGTGGGTGAAACCATTCGAGACTTAGGGCTGGAAGGTCAGCTTGAAAAACAAGGAACACCTACCATGGGAGGTCTTATAATACTCACATCTATTTTAGTGCCTGTTATCCTATTCGCAAAGCTGGAAAATATATACATACTGCTAATGATATTTACAACAGTATGGCTTGGAGGAATTGGATTTGCTGATGACTATATAAAAGTATTTAAAAAGAATAAGCAAGGGTTAAAGGGTAAATATAAGGTAATAGGTCAAGTAATACTAGGGCTAATTGTAGGCCTTGTTATGTATTTCAATACTGACATTGTGGTTCGTGAAAAAGCACCCGTAGAGTCTCAAATAGTTACAACCATAGGTGAGACTCAGACAACTTCAAAGTTTTCCATAACAGAGGAACGATCTACTAAAACCACTATTCCTTTTGTTAAAAATAATGAATTTGAATATTCAAGATTATTGAGTTGGCTTGGTTCGGGATACAAAAAATGGGCATTTCTAATATTTATACCCATAGTCATTTTTATTATTGTAGCTGTCTCAAATGGAGCAAACCTAACGGATGGCATGGATGGTCTTGCAACGGGCACATCGGCAGTAATTGGACTAACACTTGGTTTGCTTGCATGGGTGTCTGGTAATATAATCTTTGCGGACTATCTTAATATTATGTATCTCCCTAATGCTGGAGAGCTTACAATTTTCATAAGTGCATTTGTGGGCGCTACCGTGGGTTTCTTGTGGTACAACACTTATCCTGCTCAAGTATTCATGGGTGACACAGGAAGCTTAGCAATAGGTGGGATTATAGCAGTATTCGCAATAATAATCAGAAAGGAATTATTGATTCCAATATTATGTGGAATTTTTCTAGCAGAGAGCCTATCAGTAATCATTCAGGTAACTTATTTCAAACATACTAGAAAAAAATATGGTGAAGGAATTAGGGTATTTAAAATGTCGCCTCTTCATCATCATTTTCAAAAACTTGGATATCCAGAACCAAAAATTGTTCAGAGATTCTTGATCGTTGGGATTTTTCTGGCGGTATTAACAATAATAACTCTCAAACTTAGGTAATGAAAAATATACATGAATACACATTACCAAATAGTTGTGCTTGGAGCTGGAGAAAGTGGTGTTGGAGCTGCTATTCTTGCTAAAAAAAATAGGATATCTGTATTTGTTAGTGATAACGGAAGGATATCCAATAATTATAAAGACGTTCTTATAAATAATGAAATTGATTTTGAGGAGCTAGGACACTCTGAGGAGATTATTATGCAAGCTCAAGAGGTCATAAAGAGCCCAGGCATTCCGGATGATATACCAATCGTTAGAATCCTTGCAAAAAATGAAATTCCAATAATTTCTGAAATAGAATTTGCTGCAAGGTCTACCAATGCTAAGCTTATTATGATAACTGGATCCAATGGTAAAACAACTACAACATTGTTGATTTTTCATTTGCTAAAAACTGCAGGACTAAATGTAGGTGTAGCTGGTAATTTGGGTGAAAGCTTTGCAAAGCAGGTAGCAAATTATGATTACGACTACTATGTTCTTGAGATAAGCAGCTTTCAACTTGACGGAATGTTTAACACCAAAGCAAATATTGCAGTTTTATTGAACATTACTCCAGATCACCTTGATAGGTACGACTTTAACTTTAAAAGATATGCAGAATCCAAGTTTAAAATTTTTCAAAATCAATCAAAAGAAGATGCTTTGATATTTAACATCGACGATGAGATTATCGCCAGTAGAATTTCAGAAGGAAACATTCCATCTCAACTCTATCCGATAAGTTTAAAGGAGAATAATATAAATCAAGGCGCTTATTTAAACAATAACGAAATAGAAATCATTGATAATAAAACCAGTATTAATATGACATTAGAACAATTAGCATTACAAGGTAAACACAACGTCTACAACTCAATGGCAGCAGGTGTGGCGGCAAAGCTGATGGATATAAGAAAAGAAACTCTAAAGCAGTGTCTTTCAGATTTTCATAATGTTGCTCATCGACTGGAATATGTTTCCAGTGTGCATGGTATTAGATTCATAAACGATTCAAAAGCAACAAATGTGAATGCAACCTGGTATGCATTGGAGTATTATGAAAAGCCTATTATATGGATTGCTGGAGGGCAAGACAAGGGCAATGATTATTCTATTTTGATGGATATTGTTAAAAGTAAAGTAAAAGCCATTGTTTGCCTAGGTGAAAATAACGTTCCAATTCATGATGCATTTGGAAACATTGTAGACATTATTGTTGACACAAACAATACTTTGGATGCCGTGAGAAAAGCATACGAGCTTGCATCAAAGGATGATGTAGTATTACTCTCGCCTTCATGTGCTAGTTTCGACCTATTTGAAAATTACGAAGACAGAGGTAATCAGTTTAAAATTGCAGTAAAAGAATTATAACCGATGGGGTTTTCACTTAGAAATATAAAAGGTGATAAAGTTATATGGGCAATCGTATTTCTGCTGTCTATGATGTCATTCCTGGCAGTATATAGTTCAACTGGAACTCTAGCATATAAGTATCAGGGTGGTAATACCGAATACTATATGTTAAAGCATGGTTTAATACTATTTCTAGGGCTTGTTCTTATGTACCTTGCCCACATTGTTAAATACACATATTATTCACGTATTTTTCAAATTGCTTTGTACATCGCTGTTCCTTTACTTTTTATAACACTCTTCTTTGGTTTAAACCTTAATGAAGCACGTAGAGTTTTACCCTTACCATTCGGTTTAACATTTCAAACATCTGACTTAGCCAAAATAACCCTTATTATTTATCTGGCTAGAATGCTAACTAAAAAGCAAGATCAAATAAATGATTTCAAATCTGCTTTTGTTCCTATAATTTTTCCAGTATTACTGGTTACAGGATTAATATTCTGGGACAATTTATCCACTGCGGCTCTTTTATTTACCACATCCTTGGTATTAATATTTATTGGAAGAATAAAATTTGCTTACATAGCAAGCATGTTGGGAATTGGGATTCTTGCCGCTGTCATAGGGATTGGAATATTATATTCCTTACCTGAAGGTCAACAGGGCAGATTGGGTACATGGAAAGCCAGAATAACTGACTTTACAGATAAGAGTGCTGGCGACAGTTATCAAATTGAGCAAGCAAAGATTGCTATTGCAACGGGAGGTATTGTAGGAAAAATGCCTGGTAATAGTACGCAAAGAAATTTCCTTCCTCACCCCTACTCGGATTTTATCTTTGCAATTATTGTTGAAGAATATGGATTAGTAGGAGGTATTATAGTTGTTCTACTATACTTAGTGCTTCTATTTAGAGCTGTTAAGATTGTAACGCGAGCACCGGGTACTTTTGGATCATTTCTTGTCATTGGTGTGGCATTTAGCCTAGTATTCCAGGCAATGATTAATATGGGAGTAGCTGTAGGATTATTGCCAACAACAGGGCAGCCATTGCCACTTGTTAGTATGGGAGGTACTTCAATATGGTTTACTAGTTTGGCAATTGGGATAATATTGAGCGTGAGTAAGGAATTGGATAGTAAAGGTGAAGATAAATTAACTCCTGTTGAGGTTTATGAATAAAAACACAAAAATACTCATTAGTGGAGGTGGAACTGGTGGTCATATATTTCCAGCAATAGCAATAGCGAATGAACTTAAATCAAAGATAAATGATATAGAAATTCTATTCGTAGGTGCAAAAGGTCGTATGGAAATGGAAAAAGTTCCTATGGCAGGCTACAAAATCATAGGGTTATGGATAAGTGGACTACAAAGAAGGTTAACCATTAAAAATTTATTATTTCCATTTAAGTTAATATCAAGTTTATTAAAAGCAAAAAGTATAATAAATAAATTTAGTCCCAATGTTGTAGTTGGAACAGGTGGCTATGCAAGTGGCCCATTGTTATATTGTGCTTCCCTGTCTAAAATACCAACGCTCATCCATGAGCAAAATGCATTTCCAGGAATAACAAATAAATTACTTGCAAAAAATGTATCTAAAGTTTGCGTTTCATATTCTGGTATGGAAAAATTCTTTCCGCCAGATAAATTAAAAATAACGGGAAATCCCATCAGAAAAGAGATTTTACATATTTCTGTAAGTAAAAAAGAGGCCTTAAACTTCTTTGGACTGGAGACAGATAAAAAAACATTGCTGATAATAGGTGGAAGTCAGGGGGCTAGGAAAATAAATGAGGCCATTTTACATAATATTAAAATCGTTCTAGATATGAATATTCAATTATTATGGCAAACAGGCGAAAGTTCTTTTGATTCAATAGTTAAAAATACCACAGAGTTTAAAAATATTCAAGTACGGAAATTCATACAAAGAATGGATATGGCTTACTCTGCATGTGATTTTATCATTTCTAGAGCTGGTGCAATTGCCATTGCAGAAATAATAGCTTCAAAAAAACCTGCAATTTTTATCCCATTGCCTTCGGCTGCAGAAGATCATCAAACAAAAAATGCAATGTCTCTTGTGGAAGGAAATGCAGGAATTATAATAAATGAAAATGATTGCATTAATAGGCTACCTGTTGCATTAGAAAATCTTGTTAATGATAATGAGTTGCAGAAGAGAATAATTAACAATCTAGATTCTTTTAGTTATCCAAATGCCGCCTCTGATATTGCTGACGAGGTAATTAAACTTATTAGAGATGACAATTAAAAGTGGAGACATATTGTACTTTATTGGTCTGGGTGGAATAGGCATGAGTGCGCTTGCAAGATGGTGCAAACATCTTGGAGCAGTAGTTTATGGTTATGACGCACAACCAACAAACCTAACGGATGAATTAATAGAAGAGGGAATGTTTTTGCACTTTGAAGAAAACACAAGTATGATTCCGGAGAACATTGATTATGTTATCTACACACCTGCAATACCACAAAGTAATATTGAGCTTAAATATTTTCGAAATACAAAAACACCCATCTTCAAGAGATCGGAATTCTTAAGTCTCATAACTGAGCAGTTTAGAACCATTGCCATAGCAGGAACTCATGGTAAAACAAGTATAACAGCCCTAACTGCCCATATGTTGAAGAATGCTGGTTTAAATGTATCAGCATTTGTTGGAGGAATCTGTAGAAATTACAACTCCAATCTGATACTATCCGAAAACTCAAACTATCTGTTGATTGAAGCTGATGAGTATGATAGATCATTACTTAAACTAAATCCCTTAATAGCTGTTATATCCTCAACTGATGAGGATCATTTGGACATTTATAGTGATCACAATGATATAAAATCAACATTTTTTGAATTTGGGCAGCGTATAAAAAAGAACGGAACTCTAATATACAATTTATCGGTAGGTCCATTTGATAAATTATCATGTGAAAAAATGAGTTATGCAGTAAATCCCGATGCCAATGCAACTGCCTCAAACATTCAATTAAAAAATGGAAAATACCACATAGATATTAAGGTTGAAGGGTTATTGATTCCAGAGGTAAGAATTCAAGTTCCTGGTATGCATAATATAATGAACACTCTTGCCGCATCGTCAATTGGATATCTTACCGGATTATCGGGTGATGATATTAAATCTGGTATTGAGTCATTTAAAGGGGTGGAAAGAAGAATGGATTACCGACTTGAATCCAGTGAGATAATCTATATAGATGATTATGCACATCACCCTGAAGAAATAAAGTTCACCATTGAAACCATAAAAGAGCTTTACCCTGAAAAGAAAATAACAGGAGTATTCCAACCACATCTTTACAGCAGAACTAATGATTTTGCAAATGAATTTGCAAATGAACTTTCAAAATTAGATGAGGTGTTAATAATGCCTATTTATCCTGCCAGGGAAGAACCTATAAAAGGAGTTAGCTCAAGTTTAATAAAAAATAAAATGTCGAATAAAAATTGTGTAATTTCAAATAGAAATGAGGTAATACAATTTTTAAAAGCAAATAAACCTGAGGTATTGATAACAATGGGAGCAGGAGATATAGGAACAATGGTCAAAGAAATTGAAACGCTATTTTTGAACTAAGATATGCTAAGAATATTTAAAATAGTGCTTTTTATACTTACTGTTTTAGGACTAGTTTCTCTAACAGTCTTAGTAAAATATGAGAATACTGATATATGGATAAAAGATATAACAGTAAATATATATAGACCAACTGAAATAGGGTTTCTTTCTTCAGAGATCGTTCTAAATCAGTTGGGGAATATCGATAGTATCCAAAACCTAACATTAAGGGAAACAGAAATAGAGAGCATAGAAGAATTATTAATGATAAATCCTCATATTGAAAATGTGGATAGCTACGTGACGCTGGATGGCAAGCTACTAATAAATATATGTGAAAAAGTTCCTATTATAAGAATTTATGACGCCAACGGAAAAAGTATATATGTTGACAAAAACGGGAACTTTATTCCATTAAGTAATCGATATACGCCAAGAGTAATTATAGCAAGTGGTTATATTGGGGATATGAATATAAATTTAAGCAATAATATACATGATAGCACTTATATCGATACTCCTCTAAATAATGTATTTCAGATAAATAATCTGATTGCAAAAAACGAATTATTAAAATCGCAGATAGGACAGGTATATGTAAATAGCATAGGTGAATATGATTTGATACCAATACTCGGAAATCATATAATAAAACTTGGAAAAACAGTCAACGTAGAAGAAAAGATGGAAAATCTTACATCATATTACAAAAAAAACTTAGTAACAGAAGATTGGGATAAGTATAGAACAATCAACCTAAAATATAAAGATCAAATAGTTTGCACTAAAAAATAATCGTATGGAATCTGAAATTATCGTCGGACTGGACATAGGAACTACTAAAATTGCCTGTATAGTAGGTACAAAAAATGAATTTGGGAAAATTGACATTATGGGTTACGGGAAAACGGAATCCATTGGAGTTAAACGCGGAGTTGTAGCCAACATTGAAAACACGGTGCAATCCATAAGAAAAGCCGTGCAAATGGCTGAAGAGAAATCAGGAGTTGCAATTAAATACGTGAATGTAGGCATTGCTGGTCAACATATCAAAAGTCATCAACACAGGGGAAGCATCATAAGAGATGATGAGGATAAAGAGATTACCATGAAAGAGATAGATAGTCTTACCCAAAATATGTACAAACTAAGCATGGCCCCTGGAGAAGAAATAATAGATGTTATACCACAGGATTACATTATTGACAACGAAGGTGGTATAAGGGAGCCCGTTGGTATGCTTGGCAACAATTTGGAGGCTAATTTTCATATTATTATAGCTCAAACAGCCTCTGCTAAGAACATCTATAAGTGTATAAAAAAGGCAGATCTAGAGATGGTCAATCTCATTCTTGAGCCAATCGCTTCAGCTGAAGCTGTATTGAGTGAGGAAGAAAAAGAAGCTGGTGTAGTATTGGTTGATATTGGTGGCGGAACAACTGATATTGCCATATTCCAAGATAATATCATACGACATTCAGCAGTGATTCCTTTTGGTGGTGATATTGTAACTGAGGATGTAAAGGAAGGTTGTACCATAATTAAGAAACATGCTGAAGAATTAAAGGTAAAGTTTGGATCAGCTCTTGCAAGTGAAAACAGAGATGATGAGGTTGTTGCTATTCCTGGTCTACGCGGCAGACCTCCAAAGGAAATTACCTTGAAGAATCTGGCGTCAATAATACAGGCACGGATGGAAGAAATTATTGACCAAGTGTTTTTTGAGATTAAGAACTCAGGATTTGAAAAAAAACTAATAGCTGGTATTGTCATGACAGGTGGTGGATCACAGCTAAAACATATAGACCAATTAGCTGAATTTACAACTGGTATGGCAACTCGTATTGGATACCCAAATGAACATCTTGCCAAGGATGTTGTTGAAGAAATGGCGAGCCCAATGTATGCTACTGGTATCGGTCTTGTTATTGAAGGTATTATCCGTTTTGACATAGCTAAGATTCGAGAAGGTAATTTAAATCCTGATGACAATAGCTCAGGAAACGATAAAGCAAAAAAACGTGATAAAAGAAGAAGTAAGGATAGTGATGGTGAATCCGGTCCATCAAGATTTCTTCAATCACTAAAAAACTGGTTTGAAAATGATACTTCTGAGTAATGTCGCAATTAACTTTTTTTTGTTAAAAACTACTAACTAATATCAATTATCAACCTTTTCAAATAGATTAATTTTAAGTATTCCAAATCAAAATAACTGATATGATTACATTTGAACCTAAACAGCATCCTTCAATCATCAAGGTGTTAGGCGTTGGTGGAGGTGGCTCCAACGCCGTAAATCACATGTTTAAGCAAGGGATAAAAGGAGTTGAGTTTGCCGTATGCAATACTGATTTACAGGCACTTGAGTCGAGTCCGGTGCCCATAAAAATAGAGATAGGTGACAGTGGTGGATTAGGTGCTGGAGCCAACCCCAAAGTTGGTAAGGAATCAGCAGAAAGCTCCATAGAAAAAATCAAAGAATTATTAGATGATGAGTACACTCAGATGCTATTTATAACTGCTGGCATGGGTGGTGGAACTGGAACCGGTGCTGCACCAGTTATTGCAGAACTTGCCAGAGAGATGAATATACTTACAGTGGGTATTGTTACTCTACCATTTGGTTTTGAAGGAAGAAGAAGGAAGCAACAGGCTGAGTTAGGGATAAGTGAAATCAAAAAGCATGTAGACGCACTTTTAGTTATAAGCAATGACAAATTGCGTGAGCAGTTTGGAAACCTTGTTTTGGGAGAAGCATTTGCTCAAGCTGACAATGTTCTAACATCTGCAGCAAAAGGTATAGCAGAACTAATTACGGTTCCTGGTTATGTTAATGTAGATTTTGAAGATGTTCGTACAGTTATAAAAGATAGCGGAAAAGCTATTATGGGTTCTGCTACTGCCGAAGGTGAAGATAGAGCAGCAAAAGCCATAGAAGAAGCAATGAATTCACCACTACTCAACGATAATGAAATTGTAGGTGCAACAGATATACTTCTATATATAACTGCGGGTACGGATGATATTACAATGGACGAAATAACAGAAATAACAAACTTTGTCCAAAGTGAAAGTGGAGATGGTGCTGAAACTATATGGGGTGTTGGAAAAGATGAAACACTCGGTGATAAAGTAGGCATAACTATTATTGCCACAGGTTTTGATGCAGTTAGAAAAGACCCAGAACCAGTAAAAACAACAGTAGGTATAGTAGGAGATAAAAGTAAGGAGGAAACAATTTCTCCAGTGGTAGCAGAGGAAGAAAGAAGTGAAGAAGTAATAACAGAAATTATTAAAGTTACGCCAAAATCAACAGAAACAGTTGTTGATATTAAACAGGAAGAGTCAAAAATTGTTCATGCTCTGGATAAAATAGAAGAAAGTACGCCAAAGGCATCACCAACCAAAATTTCAAAAGACACATCTTCCTTGATAAAAAAAACTGAGGAAAACTATCTAAGTATCGGACATACCGTCTCATCAAAAAAAGAGGAAGTTGAAACCAAAGAACAGCAAAAGGAAGAAGGAAATGAAGATGGTATCAACAAAAATGCTAAGGAAAGAGTAAATAAGCTTAAGGATCTAAGTATAAATCTGCGTTCGCATGAAAAAATGAGTGAGCTTGAAAACCAGCCTGCTTATGTTAGGAAAAATGTTGAACTTGATGAAAAGGATCATTCATCAGAATCTGTTGTATCGCGCTACACACTTGGTGAAGATTCAAAAAATCAACCAATTATTAAATCGGATAATTCATTCCTTCATGACAATGTAGATTAATAAAATTATTATTATTTCAAAATTCACTGTATTTTCTGAATTTATAAATAAGATCAAATCACAAAGTTTAGCATTGTACTTTTTAATGTTACTAACACCGTGATTGCATAGTGTTTTCAATAACCCAATTATCCAAGTATCATTGTATTATTAAGAAATGAATGCGACACACATAACTATAATTATATTTGCATAAACTACATGATTATGAGTTTAGAGATATTAATAAACAATGATATTAAAAAAGCGATGCTGAATCGCGATAAACAACGACTTGAATCCCTGAGAGCTATAAAATCTGCTCTTCTGATGGAGAAAACAGGAGTAGGAATAGGTGGAGCTGAAATACCTAAGGAAGTTGAATTAAAAGTATTGCAAAAGCTTGTGAAGCAACGCAAGGAGTCAGCCGAAATATATAAAAGTCAAGGCAGAGATGATTTGGCTGAAGTTGAATTATTTCAGTCTGAAATCATTGAAAATTATCTTCCAGAACAATTGTCAGAAGACGAAATAAAAGCTCTAATTCAGAATATTATTACAGAAACAGGAGCTTCAACCATGAAAGATATGGGTAGAGTAATGGGAATGGCCTCAAAACAATTGGCAGGTAAAGCTGATAACAGAACAGTATCAACAATTGTTAAGCAATTACTAAGCAGCTAAATTAACCATCCTAAATAATACTCTAATATGAACGACACTAGTCCAAACATGTACAGAAGTGGGTTGCTTCCACTATTAACGGGTGTTATTGTGGATAGGTATGGTGTTCACACATCATTCATAGTTACTGTTGCTAGCTATATTTATATTGTATTCTATGGTATTAGGGGTTACAAACCAAAAAATATTTCATAAATTGCATTTAAATATTTCAATTATAAAATCATGATTAACAGAAGAAAGTTCCTGGAGCAAACGAGCCTTGCCGGTGCCATTACATTGATTCCTGGAGTACTAAAATCCGCATCATCAAACTCTAAAGACCTTTTAGTAACAGACAAACCAGTTGTAATCTCAACATGGAGCCACGGGCTTGAAGCCAATGAAGCAGCAATTAAGGTGTTAAATAATGGAGGTAGTATTGTTGATGCAGTTGAACAAGGAGTTTGGATACCCGAAGCAGATCCCGAAAATATGAGTGTTGGTCGTGGGGGATTACCTGATATCGAAGGTGTAGTTACCCTTGATGCTTCAATAATGGGCCCAGATGGCAATGCTGGTTCGGTGTGCTTTTTGGAGGATATTGTGCATCCCATATCAGTAGCAAGATTGGTAATGGATAGTACACCGCATGTTATGCTATCAGGGAAAGGAGCACAAGATTTTGCTATTGAAAACGGCTTTAAAAAAGAAAATTTACTGACCGAAAAGGCGAAGAAGGCCTGGGAAAAGGAAATTAAAAAAAGAGATTATAATCCTGCTCTAAATTGGGAGAATGATCCAAACTATTACCATGATACAATTGGACTTATTGCCATCGATGCAAACGGAGATATGGCTGGGGCATGCACAACAAGTGGATTAGGATTCAAGAAGAGAGGTAGAGTGGGAGATTCTCCTATTATTGGTGCAGGACTATTTGTTGATAATGAAATTGGTGGCGCAACTGCCACAGGCATGGGAGAGCTAGTAATGAAAACATTAGGTTCATTTTTAGTTGTTGAGTTAATGCGAAATGGAAAAACTCCTCAGCAGGCTGTTGAAGAAGCTGTTATCAGAATAGTGCAAAAAGTACCTGATCACAAATCATATCAAATAGGTTTTATCGCAATGAATAAGGCAGGAGAAACAGGAGCTTATTGCCTAAAACCAGGTTTTAACTATGCTCTATATAAGGATGGTAAAAATAAATTGGTAGATAGTAAATCATATTATGATTAAACCCATATTTAATCAAAATTGGAGCACACTATAAATAATTTAAACTCAAAAATTTGTGTTATTATACCTACATATAATAATGCTAATACACTAATAGATGTTATTCATGGAGTTCAAAAGTATTCGGATAATATTATTATAGTAAACGATGGCTCCACTGATTCAACATCGGAATTATTAAATACTGTTTCTTGTCTTAAAATTATTTCATTTCCCTTAAATAAAGGTAAAGGTGCAGCAATAAAAGAAGGAATGGCTGAAGCTTTATCACATGGTTTTGAATATGTGATGACCATCGATTCAGACGGACAGCATTATCCTGATGATATTCCTAAGATGTTCAATGCATTAAACAAGAATCCCGATTCGCTGATAATTGGTTCTAGAAATATTAATGCAGATGGGATGCCATCAAAGAATACATTTGCCAATAAGTTCTCAAATTTTTGGTTCTGGGCGGAAACAAATAAAAAATTACCTGATACTCAGTCGGGATTCAGGATATATCCAATCAAGTTTTATAAAAACACTAAATTTTTTACCAATGGTTTCGAGTTTGAAATTGAAATACTTGTGCGTTCAGCCTGGAAAGACATAAAAATTATTCCAACACCAGTAAAAGTATATTATCCATCACCAGAAAAAAGGGTTACCCACTTTAGACCATTCAGAGATTTTGCTAGAATAAGCTTACTAAATACAGTTCTTGTTTTAATTACATTTTTATTGGTCTTACCCTTAAAAGCCTTTAAATATATTACTCAAAACAAATTTACCAAGATTGTAAGAGAACAAATTACCCTGCATAATGAAACCCCGCATAAGGTTAGTATGGCCATTGGGTTCGGTATATTTATGGGAATTGCTCCCATATGGGGTTTTCAAATGATAGTAGCTGCTTTTTTGGCTCATATATTCAGACTCAATAAAATAATTGTACTGATATTTTCAAATATAAGTCTACCTCCTGTTATACCATTTATTATATATTTTAGCTATCAGTTTGGAGGTCTATTCTTTGATAACCCACAAGAGTTTGATATTGATACTATCTATTATTTAAAACAACAGATAGTTGATGGAGAGTTTTATAATACTCTTAAGGAGTTTGGGTACAGTATTATACAATACATTTTGGGAAGTCTTCTTCTAGGATTATCATTGGGGATTCTTTCTTTCTTGATTTCGTGGTCTTTAATAAAAGTTACCTCGGCCCTTAAAGAAAATAAATGAACAGCTTTTTTGTTGGTACATATAATTTCATTGGGAATAATAGATTCAAATCACTGTTTCTGTTATTAGTAATTGTTGTGCTTAGCGTTATTCTTGCTTCAAAACTCTCACTTTCTGAGGACATTACTAAAATCCTTCCAAATAATAAGAAGTTAAACCACTTGAATTTTGTTTATTCGAACTCCAAATTACTTGATAAGATTGTATTTAGTATAAGTTTAAATGATACCTCTCAGGTTAATCCTGAATTACTCTCAGAGTTTGCTGATATATTGACCGACTCTATTCATGTCAGGTATATTCCGAATTTGATAAAAACAATTGATTATGCTCCCTCACAAGATGATATGATGGAAGTATATGAAATATTAAGTACAAATCTGCCCTTATTTCTTTCAGACTCTGACTATGATATTATTGATACCTTAATAACTCCATTGAATATTGGTAAAACCATAAGAAGTAATTATAAGAACCTGATAGGACCTGCATCTTTTGCCACAAAAGGCATGATTTCCTCAGATCCTTTACACCTGACACAAATAGCACTTAACAAGCTTAAAACCCTAAATGTAGACGATAATTTCCTTACATATGGTAAATACTTTATCACAAAAGATAAAAGGAATATAGTTTTTCTACTGACTCCAGCTTCAAGCAATAATACAGCAGAAAACGAGGTGCTATTTTATGATATTGATATGACCATTGGGGCATTAAACCAAAAATTTAATAATCAATTTAATGTTGATTACTTCGGAAATGCCTTAGTTGCACTTGGTAATGCTAGACAAATAAAGAATGATATTATTATAACCGTTAGTATTGCTCTAATCCTATTAATTATAGTTATCACATTTTTCTTTAGAAGTAAGAGAGCTTTCATAATAATTTTTATGCCCGCTGTCTTTGGTGCAATTGTATCACTTGCAATTTTATATCTCATTAAGGGAGATGTAAGTGCCATATCACTGGGTATTGGAGCTGTACTTTTGGGAATCTGCGTAGATTATTCCTTGCATATATATTCTCTTTTTAGAGAAGGAGTAGCAAAAAAAACAATTCTAAAAAATTTATCAGGAGCCATTATTTTAAGCAGTTTGACAACTGCTTCCGCCTTCTTATCATTATATTTTATTAATTCTACAGCCCTCAACGATCTAGGACTTTTTGCAGCTATTAGTATCATAAGTGCAGCAATATTTTCGTTGGTTGTTCTACCGCAGCTATTGGGAAAGCAGAAAGTTAAACTTAAAAGTAACTTATCAATAATAGATATTATTGCAAAATATGATTACTCCAAAGGTAAATACTTGAAATTTATAATAGTAATCGTTACAATAGTTCTTTTCATAATATCAACTAATGTAGGTTTTGATGCAGACATGATGAAAAACAACTACATGAGCGATCGTTTAACTGAAACTGAAAAAAGGATTAATGCCATAACAAGCCTAAGCAAAAAGACCATTTACATAGTAACAACGGGTAAAAACTCTCAAAAAGCACTTGAAAGAAATGCTGAAGTAGGAAGAATTATCGATGAACTTGAAGAGGAAGGTTTAATAAAAGGGGCTTCCGTTATTAATAAAATATTCCCATCACAAAATGAACAAAATAATGCAATTGATAAATGGAATAATTATTGGGCAAATAAATCTCAGAATCTAAAAATTATACTAGATTCATGCGCCACAGAGTCAGGTTTTAGCATAAATGCATTTGATGATTTTTTTGAAATAATTAAAAAAGATTATCAAACAATATCTCTAGAAGAATCTAAAATTATAAATGATCTCTTCATTGACAATTTTTTAATTGAGAAAGACACCCTTTGTGCAATAATAAATATTTTGAAGGTTAATGGCTCTAACTCAGACATACATGCTGTTTACAATCAGTTTGATGAAATGGATCATGTTTGGATTATTGATAAAAGACTTATAACCAGTGAATTTGTAACTATCCTTAATAACAACTTTAACAAATTAGTAATCATATCGCTATCATTAGTATTTATAATTCTTCTAATTGCCTATGGTAGAATTGAACTTGCCCTTATAACAATGATACCAATAATTGTAAGCTGGATTTGGACAGTTGGTATTATGGGGATAATAGGAATAGACTTTAATATATTCAATGTAATTATTCTCACCTTCATATTTGGTCTTGGCATAGACTATAGCATATTTATAATGAGAGGGTTAATATTGGAATTTAAAAATGGCGAGGCAGAATTAAGTCATTATAAAGTGTCAATAATACTTTCTGGAATTACAACAATAGCTGGTGTTGGAGTATTGATATTTGCACAACATCCCGCATTACGATCCATAGCAATAATGTCAATTATTGGAATTATATCCGTAATAATAGTAACCTTTTCCTTATTGCCTGGAATTTTTAGATGGTTAGTTTATAATAAAAACAGTAAACGAAACAGGCCCGTAACTTTTATAGATTTAATATTTTCAATTTGGGCACTTTTGGTATTTGTTTCAGGTTCTATAATACTTTCATTAATTACTGTTTTCTTTGAGTTTATACCAGTAAAGAAATCAAAGAAAAAAGTGCTCATTCATAAATTATTTAGATATCTAACATGGGTCATGATATACATGAATTTCATGTCTAAGAAGACAATTATTAACACAACCGGTGAGGATTATATTAAGCCATCTATTATTATTGCAAATCACCAGAGTCATATTGATGTCATGTTAATGATGTTACTAAACTGGCGTGTTGTCGTACTTACAAATCCAAGAAATTTTTCAAGTCCTATTTACGGCCGTGCACTAAGATATGCTGGTTTCATCGAAGTAGATGGTGATTATAACTATATGTTGGAGCAGGTTAAAAAACAAACAGATGAGGGGTACTCAGTTGTTATTTTTCCTGAAGGACATAGATCAGAAGGTAATAAACTTAAAAGGTTTCACAAGGGAGCTTTTCAGCTTGCATCTGCATTAAATTTAGACATATTACCAATTATTATTTATGGCCAAAAGGAAGCCCTAAAGAAAAGTGAATTTTTTCTCAAGAGGGCTAAATTGATAACTAAATTTCTTCCACGAATTAGGGTTAATGACTCTGCCTTTGGAGAAAACCCAAAAGATCAGGCAAAAAATATTAAAAAGTACTTTGAAAATGAATACAATGAAGTTGCAAGATCTCTTGAAACACCAAATTATTACAGTAATTTCATAAAAAAGAATTTTATTTACAAAGGGCCAGTATTAGAGTGGTACACAAGAATAAAAATTAATTTTGAAGATGATTATAACCTGTTTAATGATTTAATTCCCAACACGTCAGTAGTGAGCGATCTAGGATGTGGCTATGGTTATTTAAGTATTTTACTTGGGTTGATGTCCAATGAAAGAATTATTACTGGGGTAGACTATGATTCTGATAAAATTGCTACTGCAAGTAACTGTGCAGTAAAATCAGATAATGTTACTTTTATTTCAGCAGATATAACTAATTTAGTAATACATAAATCTGATGTATTCGTACTCAATGATGTACTCCATTATCTTCCCGCTGATAAACAGGAGCAGATAATAGATTCATGCATAAACAGTTTAAATGAAAATGGTATGATTATTATAAGGGATGCTGATAAAAATATGACAAGTAGGCATATTGGAACTATTATAACTGAATTTTTCTCCACGGGATTAGGGTTTAACAAATCAAATAATAAGCTAGAATTTACTTCTAAGGCAAAAATTGAAAAAATAGTAGCCCAACGGAACATGGAGATGGAAGTTATTGATAATACTAAAAGAACATCAAATGTTATTTATATAATTAAATCCCAAAGAAATTGAGTTATCAATACGACTTCATAATAATAGGTAGTGGATTAGGTGGACTGCTTTGCGGCGCCCTAATGGCAAAACATGGAATGAAGATTTTGATCCTGGAAAAGAATCATCAATATGGAGGTTCTTTGCAATCATACAATCGTAAAGGATTTTATTTTGGCACAGGATTACATTATCTTGGGGACTTAGATGAAGGACAACCTCTCCATAAAATTTTTAAATATTTCGGTCTATTTGATGATATAAATTACCAAAGGCTAGATGATACAGGTTTCGATGTATTTAATATTGGAGGTAATGAATATAAGTTTCCAATTGGTTGGAATAGCTTTAGAGAAAAAATGGTTGAATATTTTCCTGATGAAGAACCTGCAATTGACGGTTATATTAAAGAAATTCAAAAAGTTGTTGAATTACAAGAGCTTAATTTGCTAAATGCAAATGACAACAATGAAATAAATATTAATGAATACCATACAATAAACACCTGGGAATTTATTCGGTCATTAACAAGCAATAAAAAGTTACAGCAAGTATTATCTGCTCTAAATTTTGTTTATGGAGGTGTTAAGAGTAAATCTCCCTTATATGTTCATGCACTAATCAACAACCATTATATATCTGGTGCTTACAGAGTAATCGGTCGCACCTCACAAATTTCCGAAAAATTAGTCTCTCAGATAGTGGACAAGGGTGGTGAGGTTATAACGAATAGTGCAGTTGTAAGTATTGATACTTCAGATGATTTAGTAAAGTCTGTGAAAACAATTAAAGGAGATGTATTCACAGCAAAAAATTTCATTTCCAACGTTCATCCTTCTACCACAATGAGCCTTATACCAGATGGTGGAATCAAGAAATCTTTCAGGAACAGAATGAACAGAACAGAAAATACTCTTTCTGCATTTGCGATTAATTTGGTTTTAAAGGATAATTGCTTTAAATATCGTAATTATAACTACAATTATTACAAAGGTGATGATGTTTGGTACGCATCTAATTATAATTCGGACACATGGCCAGAACATTATTTTATGTATTGCAATGTTCCGCAGAATGGAAGTGAGTATGCAAAATGTATTGGCTTACTTACTCATATGGAATATGCAGAAGTGGCAAAATGGAAAGATATCGATTCGAAAAAGAGAGGAGCTGGATACAAAAATTTTAAGGAGGAGAAAGCACAAAAACTAATTGAACTTGCTTCTAAGCAATTTCCTGAGTTAAAGGAAAGTATTGATAGTTATTACGTTTCAACTCCATTAACTTATCTAGACTATCTTGGTTCACCAAAGGGATCAATGTATGGAACATTAAGAGACCACAAAAATCCACTGGGTTCTTATATTCATCCAAGAACAAAACTTGGTAATTTGTTTTTTACCGGACAAAATCTAAACCTACATGGAATATTAGGTGTTAGCCTAAGCGCAATTATTACATGTGGTGAGTTTTTTGGCAAGGATAATATTCTTAAGGAGATTAATTTGGATGATAACTAACAAGAAACATAAGTATTTGATAAAACTTAGAAATATTACAATTGTACTTGTTATCGTAATTGTAACAAGCTCAATAGTATTTAATCTAGTGACAAGTATAAGCCCTCCCAAAATAGATAATATGGAAGTGCTTGATTTAGAGCGTGAAATATATGATAGCAATTACTTCATTGTTGGCAATTCATGGCTCAGAAAAAATGCTTTTGGGCTGTGGGAAATGTATTTGGAAGGAAATCCTTTCGAGATTGGAGTTATAAATGGTAAACTAACAAAGGAACTTATAAAACAACAAGAAGATTCATTTGTGGATCAAATAAATACTTTGGTTCCTTCCAAAGGGTATTTAAGATTTCTAAAATACTTTATTGCGTGGTTTAACCGAGATATGCATAAATATGTGCCTCCGGAATACATTGAAGAAATATATGGTGTTTCTTTTAGCGCAGCAGATAATTACGAATACATTGGAACAAAGTATGAAAGAATGCTAAATTATCATGGGGCTCACGACATTGGCCATGCATTGCAGAACCTTGCACTAGTTGGCTGTACTTCATTTGGTGCAAATCTTGGATTTAATGATAGCTCCTTCATAATTGGTCGCAATTTTGATTTTTATATTAATGATGAATTCGCTGAAAATAAAATTGTTGCTTTTGTTAAACCTGATACTGGTCATGAATTTGCTTATGTAACTTGGGCAAGTATGATTGGTGTTGTTTCTGGAATAAATAAAAAGGGCTTAACTGTTACAATAAATGCAGCCAAATCTGATATGCCGACTAAAGCAAAAATGCCAATATCGCTGCTTGCTCGTGAGATTCTTCAATATGCAGGCAATATTAATGAGGCAATTGCAATTGCAAAAAAAAGAGAGATATTTGTTTCAGAATCTATATTAGTTGGGTCAGCTGAAGATAATAATGCTGTCATAATTGAGAAATCGCCAGGAGGGCTTGATGTCTATTATCCAAAAGAAGATTTACTAATCTGTTCAAATCACTTTCAGAGTGATAAATTTAAAAATGAACCCAATAATCTAGAATATATTGAGCAGTCTGCAACAGCATATAGACAAAATAGAGCATTAGAATTATTGGATAATAACGATACAACTACTTATGAGGATGCTGCCTCAATGTTAAGAGACTACAATGGAATGGGTAATAAAAGTATAGGTATTGGAAATGAAAAAGCAATGGCTCAATTTATTTCACATCATAGTATAATATTTCAACCTCTAAAACATGATTTTTGGGTATCTACTACAAATTATCAATTTGGAGCTTTTCTCAACTATAATCTTGACACTGTATTTTCAAAAATAGAGTTGAGTGATAAAGGGGAAATAATTTATGACTCTGTTAGAACAATAAATGCTGATACATTAACCATAAATAATGAATTGGCAAGCATAAATAAATTTAGAAAGCTTAAAAAAGTATTAATTGATAATTTAAATAATGGAACTGATATTAAAAATAAGGATAAGTTCATCAACGAATTTATATCGGTAAATCCAGATTACTATCAAGGATACGTTCTAGCAGCTAATTATTTTTATGATATCAAGGATTATGATAGGGCTTTGGATTATTATAAACTTTCTCTTTCAAAAGAGTTTGAAAACACCACAGCTGCTGATAATGTTAAGAATAAAATTACAGAACTAGAATCTAAAGTAAGGTAATTAAATATGAGTATTCCAAAAATTGAGACAGAAAGTAAGGAAGAAATTATAAAATTTCAAGAAAGTCAACTTCCAATTATTCTAGGCTATTTAAATAGTAATTCAAACTTTTATAGAAGATTATTTAATGATAATAGTATTAACATAAACACGATCAAGACTCTAGATGACCTCACTAGAATACCTGTAACTACAAAAAACGATTTACAGAAACATAATAATGACTTCTTATGTGTAGAAAAAGATAAGGTTATTGATTATATAACTACTTCAGGCACTCTTGGCGAACCAGTAACATTTGCAATGACCAACGGTGATTTGGAGAGATTAGCTTACAATGAATATATTTCATTTTTATGCGCTGACACTACCAAAGAAGACATATATCAGCTATTGGTTACACTAGACAAAAGATTTATGGCTGGCATGGCTTATTTTATGGGATTACGAAAACTGGGTGCGGGTATAATTAGAACTGGTCCAGGCCTTCAGAAAATGCAATTTGAATCCATTAAAAGGTTCAATCCAACTGGATTTGTAACTGTACCATCCTTTATTCCCAAATTAATTACATATGCAATAAATAACAATATTAGTCTTAATGAAACAAGTGTAAAAAAAGCAATTTGCATTGGAGAGCCCATAAGAAATCCTGATTTTACCTTAAATCAATTGGGTAAAAAAATAGCTGAAGAATGGGATTTAAAACTTTATTCTACATACGCTTCCACAGAAATGGGAACTGCATTTACAGAATGTTCAGAAGGTAAAGGAGGGCACCATCATCCTGAGATGATAATAGTTGAGTTTTTAGACGAAAATAATAACCCTGTTTCCGAAGGTGAAGCAGGAGAGGTCACAATAACTACAATTGGTGTGGAAGGGATGCCTTTATTAAGGTTCAAAACTGGGGATATGTGCTATCATCACACAGAACCATGTAGGTGCGGAAGAAACACAATGAGATTAGGGCCTGTAATTGGACGAAAGCAGCAAATGATAAAACTAAAAGGCACAACCATTTATCCTCCTGCCATATATGATATACTAAACGAAATTGATTACATAGATAATTACATCGTTGAAGTTTCATCAAATGAATTAGGCATTGATGAACTTTTAATTAAAATAGGTTCCTTATATCATAAACCAGATTATGAGAAAAATATAAAAGATAATTTTAGGGCTAAGTTGAGAGTAGCTCCAGAAATAGAGTTTTATAGCCCACAAGAAATAGCAAAATTACATTTCATAAATGATTCTCGTAAGCCACAGGTTTTTATAGATAAACGTTAAATATATTTTTTATGAGAGATACTATCCTAATAATTTTAATGTCAATTACTTCGACTTTTGTTTTTGCTCAAGACAATATCATACTTACGCTTGAAGTTAAAAATATAAAGTCCTTTGATACAAAATTATATGTTGGCATCTATGATAATAAGAAAGACTTTAAAAATAAATCACATACCATTGATTCAGCTATTATTATTCCAAAAACAGAAACCGTAAAACTAACTTTTACCATTAAGGATGCAGGTATGTATGCTGCTGCTGGTTTTCAAGATCTGAACGGTAACAAAAAGTTAGACACTGGTATTTTTGGTATTCCCATAGAACCCGTTTGTGTTTCCGATTACAATCACAAGCCCAAATCACCACCTACATTTATAAAGTCAGAATTCATGCTAAAAAGTGACACCGTTATTGTAATGCCACTAATGTCTGGAAATAAAGAAATTGAGAAACTTGAAAAAAAATTCTAGCTTACCATCCTAGTATAGCCCTAAAGTCTAATTCTTGAGGGTTGGCAACAAACTTTTTTGCTGACTCGTAATCGCCTGGTTCAACAAACTGAAGTCCTTGGTTATATACCATTTTTGCCTTATCACCATCAATATCAACTAACCGCGGCTGTACCTTGCCAGATTCGTCAGCAACATCATCGAGATATAATGGATTTATATCTCCAACTGGGTTGGCAGTTACCATACATCCAGTTCTGCCTTCATCGAATAATTTCTTAACGCCAAAACCAAGCATTCCACAGTACATAAGGTCATATGCTGTTGGCTGAACACAACGAAGTTCATAACCTAATTCAACTGGTCTACTTTTAACATTTATACCCATCTCCTTTAGCTTGTTCTGAAGTAAAACATTAAATATATGAGCCTTGCTAACATTACCTAATTCGGGATGACCATGATCATCATAGGAGAAGTTAATTCCAGAATTTTTAATTTCTTCATCACTCATAAAATGGAAGACTCCTTCACTAATTATAGCTACTCCGTAGTCAACACCTTCTATTTTTCTTTTAACAATTGCTGAAATAACAAGTTTTATTATTTTATCAAAAGTAACCTCTACCTTATTGAACATCTCTGGTATAATTATCATAGGAAAATGACAAGCTGCACCAATTCCAAATGCAAGATGACCAGCCTCACGTCCCATTGCTGATAAAACAAACCAATTACCACTTGTTCTAGCATCTTCATAGATGGTTTGTGATATTCTCACGCCCTCCTGTTTTGCACTATGATAACCAAAAGTTGGAATTCCTGGAGGTAATGGCAAATCGTTGTCTATGGTCTTAGGTACATGAATATTCTGAATACTTACGTTATTGGATCTTAAATATTTGGATATACGATTTGCTGTTGAAGCAGTATCGTCTCCACCAATTGTCACCAAAAGTTTAACGTTATTATCCGTGAAGAATTTGGTTGAAAATTCATGGTCTTTAGGTTTATGTCTGCTCATCTGAAGCGCAGAACCTCCTTGTTTATGAATATCATCAGCAAAATTAAAATCTATATCAATGGTATTTCGATCATCTGAAAACAAACCCTTATAGCCTTCATGAATTCCTATAACTTTATATCCTGATCTCAAAAACACCAGTGAAACTGAGCTTATGACAGAGTTTATTCCAGGTGCAGGGCCACCACCACATAATATTGCAATTGATTCTTTCATCTAACTTATTTTCAAATTTTAAAATCCGTTGCAAAGATAAATATTGCACTCCAATTATCAGTAAATAAAATCATTAAGTTTAAATATGAAAAATATTTTAAAAATCCAGTAACCAGTAAATATCCATAAAAAATTATTCATTAATAGTAAATCCAGTAAAAATATACTTAATAATGTATGGTTCATTTATAATGCTGCGTGTTAATTACTCGCCTATATTTCAGCTTTTTATAATCATATGCAGGTAATAAACAATTTTAAACTGTGCTGTAATTTTTGAGACTGTATATGAAATATTAACCTCCCTGATTATGCGTTAAATTAAATTACGCAAACGATTTACATGTTACTCTCAACAATTTAAAAACTTAACCCCTTGGGATTTGAAAGCTTCTACAATCCCAATTAAACATTTGGAATAATAATCTTAAAGTAAGTGGAAAATTTACACAATCTTTTATTTTGACAGTAAAATCTGCACCGTAACTCTACTCTTTTGAAGCAGATAAACTTTTTTGTTGGTTACATACTTATTTATGAGTTCATCGGTATAATGCCTGATTGTTAGTAGCTGTAACCCCGTATTATATTTTAGGTTAAACATAGATAAGTCATCAATTAAAGCTTTGAGTTTATCATTGTCTTTATTGAATGATACAGAAAAGCTAACAGCGGAATTTTGCATCATATTAATGTGAATTCTATTTCTACTAAATGCTGAGAAGATCTGTTTTAAGTTATCCTCAGCAATGAAAGAAAGATTTTGTGTGCCTATGGACATCAATACTTGGTCATCCTTTACTATAATACTAGCAGTATTCGAATCATTGGAAGTATTATTGTTTATTATAGTAGGTTTAAGACTTGAATCATAATAAGGTCTCACAAGCAGAGGTATATTTTTCTGTTTAAGTGGTTGTATTGTTTTTGGATGTATTACAGAGGCACCATAATAGGCTAGTTCTATGGCTTCATGGTAAGAAATGTTTTCAATCTTTTCTGAATCATCAAATCTTGCAGGGTCAGAATTCATTAATCCAGGTACGTTTTTCCATATGGTAACCTCATCTGCATTAAGAATATTCCCAAATATAGCTGCCGTAAAATCGGATCCCTCACGACCCAAGGTAGTGGGCTTTCCAGATATATCTGATCCAATAAAGCCTTGCGTTACAACCACGTCCAGAGTCTCTAACATGGGATTAATTCTTGTTTCTATGGTTTTTTGTGTATAATTCCAATCAACATCCGCATCAGTGTAGTTGCTATTTGTTGTAATCAAACTTTTAGCATTAATTAATCTTGCACTTATTCCCATGCTCAGCAAATAATGATAAATAATACAACTGGATAGTTCTTCACCGATTGACACGATGCTATCATAAGCCTCATATCTGTTTTCATATGTTTCATTGGTGCTTTCCAATAAAGAGTTGAAACGAACATCTATGGCTCTAATCAATTCATCATTACCTTCCGGAAAAAGATTATCCAAAAGGTTTAAATGGTAATCTTTAATATCTAAGAATAATTTTTCTGATTTATCTCTGTTCCCAGAGTTGGTATGCAATTTTTCTAAACTATTTGTTATTTTACCAATGGCGGATACAACTATTACAAGAGGATCAGAACTATACTCTTTTACAAGTTGTCCTACCTTTATAATACCTTCAGCATCGCTCATCAATGCTCCACCAAATTTCATTACTCTCCTCAAATCAATCGTATTTTAAACATAATTGATAAAGGTAAAAATAATATTTCTGGTAAAATAATTAACTCTTTTATCGTTTTTCTTTTATGAGGCCTTTTCTAAATGCTGCAAGTAGCATTTTTAAGTCATTAATTTGGATTCTCAATTCTTTGCCGACATCAGTATCACTAACTCGTTTACGAGTTGCGTGTCCTTCTATAAAAACTCTATCAGAGATAATATCTTTTTCCTCTTTAATTGCATTTGCTTTTGATGTAAACTCCTTATGCTCAACTAATACAAGGCCATAAGAATTATAAATTAAAGTATAGCCAGAAACACCTGTAACTTTCTGATAAGGCACTGACATTCCACCATCAATGACAAATAATTTACCATTTGCTTTTATGGGGTTTTCTCCTTTTTTAACCTTTACAGGCACATGACCATTTACAATATGTGAATCTGCAGGCTCTAGTCCAAACTCTGAAAGGATTTTATCGCAATATTGCTCCTCCTTATATGCCAAATCATAATAAGCATTTCGCCCTTCTTGGTGAGTAGACGTATCCTCAAGAAAATACCTTTCGAAGGTTGCCATTTTATTTTTTCCAAATAATGGTGAAAGTGGCCCACACCAGAGATACCACGTATAATCTATGCTATAATTATCTTCAATCTTAGAACTTCTGTGAAAGTATCCCTTTCTGGCAACACGATCAAAATGATCACAAAGTTGTTTTCCATGATATACTTCACCTTCAATTTCAAACTTTTCAAACTCCCCATCCGAATTCATTGGGATACAGCCATGATAGAGAAGATTTGAATTGTAGGTAAGATACATACTTCCAGATGTAAACAAAAAATCAATATGATACTGTAACCTCTGGCTGTTCAAAAAGCTAGACCTTAATTTATCCATTACCTCTTGCTCTTCAGCGCTTAATTCGTATGGATTCTTGGGATTGATGGTAGGAAAGTTTTTATCTAATAAATCATGCTTCTTACCATCTATATCTATTGTACCTGATTTGAAATCAATGTTATCAAATACCAGCCTATCATTCATGCAAAAACTAGGGTTTCTTTTTACAGTCTGTCCTTCAAACTTAAACTGAATTATTGAGATGGCCTTTTGCATCTGTTTTAATAATTGTATATCCGAATGCTTTGCTTCGCCTTTTATTGAAAATAAGTCACACGAATCATTGGAATACTCTTTCATTGCAAATCTGGCAAGCGGTAACATATTAATACCATAAACATCCTCGAGAGTATCGAGATTATTATATCTCAAAGATATTCTTATAACATTTGCTATGAGAGCCATATTTCCAGATGCTGCACCCATCCAGAGAATATCATGATTACCCCATTGTATATCCACGGCATGATATTTAATAAGTCTGTCCATAACTTTTTCTGGGTGCGGACCCCTATCGAATATATCTCCTATTATATGAAGTCTGTCAACCAATAAGCGTTGAATAAATTCACATATGGCTACAATGAATGCTTCTGCTCTATCAATATATATTATTGAGTTAATAATACTTTCAAAGTACTCTTCTTTATCTTCTCCACTCTCATTAAGAAGCTCATCTATTATATAAGCAAAATCATGTGGCATGGCCTTTCTCACCTTAGATCTAGTGTATTTGGAGGCTGCTGCTCTTGCAACCTTTGATAATCTTTGAAGTGTGATTCCATACCATTCATTTATATCCTCTTCTCTTTTTAAAATAAGTTGTAGTTTTTGCTTTGGATAATAAATTAGAGTTGCCAATAAGCTTTTTTCTTTTTTTCTTAATGTTTTTCCAAATACTTCATCAATTTTCCTAACCACAACACCTGATGCATTAGCTAACACATGGCTAAAGGTTTCATATTCTCCATGAATATCAGATAAAAAATGTTCTGTGCCTTTGGGAAGATTTAAAATTGCTTCAAGGTTAATGACTTCAGTACTTGCGGACTGAACATTTGGGAATCTGTCAGCTAACAGATTCAGATACTTAATTTGATTTTCAAGATCTTTTCTTAAGTATTTTTTAGAGGTAAACTTCTCCATAGTAATTTTAGGGTTATATATAAAAATCTCTGCAAAATTATAAATAACTTCTACATTCAAAAATTATTGTAAAATAGCTGATTACTAAAAACATCAATTGCCAGATAAGGTTTATCATTTTAATTAAATTTGCGCCTATTAAATAATTCAAAATCGCAGTATAAAAGTTGATTCCGACAGACCTCATAAACCTATTTTCCAAAAACTCAGAAGTAATTAATCTTATAAGTTATTTGGAAAGTGGTCACAAAAAAATTCACCTTAAAGGACTTATTGGTTCTTCAACACCTCTTTTGATAAGCTGCATTATTGGGGCAAAAGGAAAGCAGCAGCATGTTTGTGTTCTCCCGGACAAAGAGCAAGCTGCATATTTTTATAATGATCTAGAAAGCCTATTGGAGGAGACAGGAAAAGAGCTAAATCAGAAAAAAGTTCTCTTTTATCCAACATCTTATTCCAAACCCTATGAGCCAGAAAATGTGGATCGTAATTATCAGTTATCACGAACTGAAGTTCTAAAAAGGACCATTTCTGGCGATAAAAAAACAATAATTATTACATATCCTCAGGCACTTGCAGAGAAAGTAATAACAAAGAGGTTTCTTTCCAAGAATATAATGAAGCTAAAGGTTGGTGAAGAGGTATCGCTTGATTTTATAAGTGATCTACTTTTTGAATTGGAATTTGACCATGTCGACTTTGTTACTGAACCGGGCCAATTTGCAATAAGAGGTGGTATTATTGATGTTTATTCTTTTTCAAACGAGCATCCCTATAGAATTGAATTTATTGGTGATGAAATAGAGTCCATTAGAGCATTTGACCCAGCAACTCAGCTTTCCGTTCAAACATTAAACAGGATAACTCTACTTCCAAACATTCAAAGTAGAGAGATAGTTGAGAAACGAGTAGATTTCATGGATTATATACCATCCACAACTACAATTTGGTTTGAAGATATAAAACTGACCTTGGACAGACTTGACAAGGAATACGAAAAGGCAGAAACTGGATTTGATAAAATATCAGATCATAATGATGCAATAAAACCTGATATACTATTCACCAATGGTAAAGCTACGTTAGAATTTCTTGACAAATTCACAATAATTGAGTTTGGTAGTCCATCAATATTTGAAAATTCTACAACACTAAAATTTAATCAGAAGCCCCAGCCATCATTCAATAAGAATTTTGATATTCTTATTGATGACCTAAAAGTTAAAAGTAAAGAAGGGTATAAGTGTATTATATTTTCAAGTAATAATAAACAAATTGAAAGATTATACGTTATTTTTGAAGACTTACAAGAGGAAATCCCAGATGCAGATAAAATCAGGTTTAATCCAGTATATCAAAGTCTAAGCACTGGGTTCATAGACAATGATTCAAAACTACTGTGCTATACTGACCATCAGATATTTAACAGATATCATAGATTTACATTACGAGAAGGGTTTACAAGCAAAGAAGAAATATCCATTAAGGATCTATACAATCTTAATCCGGGTGATTACATAACTCATATTGATCATGGAGTAGGAAAATTTGATGGCCTCCAAATAATTGATAATAACGGTAAAAAACAAGAGGCTATAAGACTAATCTACAAGAATAATGACATTCTTTACATTAGTATACATTCTTTGCACAGAATTTCAAAATATGTGGGTAAGGAAGGCACACCACCCAGCCTAAATAAGATTGGTTCAAAAGCCTGGACTAATGTAAAGAATAAAACAAAAAATAGAGTAAAAGACATAGCCCGTGATCTAATTAAATTGTACGCAAAAAGGAAAAATTCATCGGGTATACAATATTCACCTGACAACTATCTTCAAAATGAATTAGAGGCATCATTTATTTATGAAGATACACCGGATCAGCTTAAAGCAACCATAGACACTAAAAAGGATATGGAAGCCAAATATCCTATGGATCGGCTTATCTGTGGAGATGTTGGATTTGGAAAAACTGAGATAGCAATAAGGGCAGCGTTTAAAGCCGTTTGCGATAGCAAGCAAGTTGCCGTATTAGTGCCAACTACAATTCTTGCATTACAACATTTCAAAACCTTCGGTCAACGCTTGGAGGAATTCCCAGTTAAGATTGACTATATAAATAGATTTAAAAGTTCCAAGCAACAAAAAGAAACACTTCAAAACCTCAAAGATGGTAAAATAGATATAATAATTGGAACCCACCGCATACTTAGCAAGGATATTGAGTTCAAAGACCTTGGCTTATTCATTGTTGATGAGGAGCAAAAATTTGGTGTATCAGCAAAGGAAAAGTTAAAGCAATTCAAGGCTAATGTAGACTCACTAACACTAACCGCAACGCCAATACCAAGAACTCTGCAGTTTTCTCTTATGGGTGCTCGTGACTTAAGCATCATGAATACTGCACCACCAAACAGACATCCCATTCAAACACAAATAAGATCATTTGGCGCAGAGATAATTAGTGATGCCATTAATTATGAAATTTCGAGAGGTGGACAGGTTTTTTTCATTCATAATAGGGTACAGAATATTTTGGAAGTTTATGATATGATCAAGAAATTTGTGCCAAAGGTTCGAATTGGAATAGGTCATGGACAAATGGATGGTAAGACTCTTGAAAATGTGATGCTCGATTTTATAGATGGAGATTACGATGTACTACTGTCAACAACAATTGTTGAATCTGGCCTTGACATTCCAAATGCTAATACAATCATTATAAATGATGCTCAAAACCATGGGCTAAGTGACCTACATCAACTTAGAGGTCGGGTGGGAAGGTCAAATAAACAAGCATTCTGCTATCTTCTTTCGCCACCCCTTTCAAGTCTAACCAATGAAGCAAGAAAAAGGCTCAAGGCAATTGAAGAATATGGTGATTTAGGAAGTGGCTTTAATATCGCCATGCGTGATCTAGATATTAGAGGGGCAGGAAATATTCTAGGAGCAGAGCAAAGTGGATTTATTTCTGATATAGGTTATGAAATGTATCAAAAAATACTCGATGAGGCTATTACTGAGTTGAAAGAGGGTGAGTTTGCTACTCTTTACAACAAAGGAGAAATGGCCGACCAGTTTGTTTCAGATTGCCAGATTGAGACAGATTTAGAGATAAGAATCCCCGATTATTACATAACAAATATTACTGAAAGATTAAGCATTTATAAAGAACTTGACAACATTGACAACGAAGAAAAACTTCAAAAAACATGTTCCAAGCTAATTGACAGGTTTGGTCCCTTACCAGATGAAACTGTTGATTTAACAAATATTGTAAGGCTGAGATGGATTGCAAAAGAAATAGGGTTTGTAAAATTAAATCTAAAAAATAGAAGAATGACAGGATATTTTCCTGGTAGCCACGATTCGCCATTTTTTCACTCCAAAACCTTCGGTGATATCCTTACATTTATCCAAACAAATCCTAAAATTGCTGCAATGAAGGAAATTAAGGGAAGTCTGGCTCTTCGCTTTGAAAATGTAAGCTCAGTGACCAAAGCCATTTCACTTTTAAAATCAGTTAGTCATACTGCGGGTTAATCATAAAGATTTACTGAATGAAGAAATCATTTTGGAGGTATCTTTTTGTGAGGAGGCATTTCTCTCTATAAATATTCTATAGCCCTCCCCTTCTTCAATTGGGCAATTGCAAATTGATTGTATTATGCTAGTTAGGAAATATTTAGAATTATTACGTATGCCTCAAAATTACTTAGTTAATTTTACAGCTATGGCATTCATATTACTTTGGCTTTCTATCTGCAATATTAACCTATGCAAATCTTCAGAATATTGATTTAAATCCTGTATTATGTTAGATTTTGTTGACTCAAATCTATCTTTGGCACCTTCAAACATATCATGATAATATGAAATTCCACTTTTAAGATTATTAGCAAACTTTATTAAATATTTGTCATTAATATTATTTTGTTCGTATGCCTCATCTATTTTTCCTTTTAGATAATCTATATACATTCCCAGTTCCTTGACAAACATATTAGGTCTATCAACTCTTTTTATAAGATTTATTCTACCATATATATGATCCACCATTGTTTTTAGGGATGTAATTGTGGAGAAATAAGCAATGTTTGGCCCAGGGCATACAGAAACTCCATTACCCTCAACCTTAGTTTCCATTTTATTTTTTAACAATGCAGCCGTGCCCAAACCAACACAAATACATGATTTTTCAACAATTTTATCATATTTTTCAGTATAGTCATCAGCTGACAGCTGCAGATTCTTCAGTTGTTTAATTTTTTTATTTTGATACCTATACGAGGCTGTGCATATAACTCTGTCAGTAAATTCTGTGTTTGACATAAGATATTTTTTAGGACACATACTACCAGGTTTTCCTTTATTCACTAAAGCATATTTTTCAATGTCTTTTGTATTACCTCTAAGGTTGTTGAACGGAACTCCTAGGGGGGAAATATCACTTAAGTGAAGATCTTCTTCCTTGGCATCAGCTAATTCTCTTATGGTATATTCATCCACATTGGTAACCTCGGGAACGAGTAAAAAAGGGCTGCCCCAACCAACAGAATCAATTCCATACTGGTCTTGTAGGAATTCATGTTCCTCTGATGATCCAACGCCTCCTTGAGCAGTAATTCTTAAGGGAATTGCTTTTGTGGGTACAGTCTTGTTTAATTTTACTAATGATTCACAAAATATTCCAAAAACCTCATCCTTTAGAGTTTCTCTATTTGACTTAAATTCTTGTAATATTGGACCCAATAAATAACCATCCGTAGCAAAAGCATGGCCTCCACAATTTAAACCTGACTCAATTCTATATTCGCTAACCCAAAGTCCCTTTTTTGCAAAAAATTTTCCTTGGATCATAGCTGATCTGTAATCACTAACTTTTAGTATTATTTTCTTTTTGATATTACCATCCTGATCCGGGAAGAAATCATCAAAGCTTTGGATATAAGAGTATAGTCTAGGATTCATTCCGGCAGATAATACAACAGATGATTTAAGCTTGCTGGATGCAAAGCCTCGCAACGCTGCATGGGCATCATTATATTCTATAGGTAATTTGTCAAATCCTTTATAATTATCCTTATCAATTTTTGTCATAATATTAACATCAATATTACCCATCTTCATATTTTCATTGACCCAAGATCTAAATTCGTCAATATGAAGATGTTTTGACATTAAACTATTAAACTCATGCTTCAACTCAACACTATCGGGTAGCATATTAAAGTAGTCCTTTACTTCATGGCTTTTCTCAACAGCTGCAGTTTTTATTTCATTGAATTTCTTTTCCGCCAGATCGTTTATCAAGTTTAAGTATGATGTTATACGTTTGGCTCTAAAGTCCTCAACCTTATTTGATATTTCCTGAAAGGGTAATTCCAATTTTTCACTGTACATTTTGCGCAGTTTTTCCATTAAAATATCATCAACTAATGAAATCACAGAATCTATTCCAAGATGAGAAACTTTTAATGGGGTATCGATTGTAAAACCAATTCCCATAACAGGAATGTGAAATGTATGTTTCTTCATGTAAAATTTCTTTTAGAACTTGCCTATTTTGTTATAATTTATAGATTAATACTTGGTGAGCGTAGTTTTTAATAAAGTCGAAGCAAATATAAGCAATTAAGCATCCCTTATATTTTTAAAATAAGCCTACCTTTTTTATATTTCAAATGATAAAGACATAGTGCTATAATAATAGACCAAAAAGCTATAATTACTATTTATTATAATTCAATATTGTCTAAAAATTACTTTGTTTCATCTTTACTTTTATCTCCAAAGTCAAAGGACTTATCAATGGACTTAAAGTGAAGGTCCATTTGAGGGAATGGTATTGAAATTCCTTCTTTATAGAGTACATCATGTATTGCAAATACTATTTCGCTTTGAATTCTTATCCAATCGGGATAGTTGGATGTCCAAAATAATAACCTAAATTCCAAAGCACTATCACCCAACCCTTTGAAATAAACTTTTGGGGCAGGATCATCAATAATATCTGTATGATCTTTAAGTACTTTCTCAAACAATTTTTTTACCAAATGAGGATCTGAGCCATATGCAACTCCCGTAAAAATTTCTATTCTGCGTTTCTGATCAGATAATGTCCAATTTACAACTTCATTTGATATTAATTGGCCATTTGGAACTATGACTTCAGCACCTTCAAAAGTTCTTATGCAACTTGCCCGAATACCAATTGTTTTTACATTTCCGATAAGTTGACCGACCTCAACTGTATCGCCAATTTGTATGGGTCGCTCTAATAATAAAATAAACCCTGAAACTATGTTATTAAAAATATGTTGCAATCCAAAACCAATACCAACACCAAATGCTCCAGCAAGAACAGTTAAGCTACTTAGTGGCATACCAGCAGCAGAAATAGCCAACAACACGCCTATGGTAACAAGACTATATTTAACCATTACAGCAATTGTATTGGGAATACCCTTTGCTAGATTTAGTCTGTAAAGTATATCCTTTTCAAGAAGTATTTGAATTATTCTTGATAATACTATTGACAGCCATATTACCAAAAAGAACATAATAATATTACCCGGGGTAAATGATGCTGATCCAATATTTATTGGATCCTGTAAAAATGCAGTTATACTATCTATAACAACTCTTTTAATATTAATAACATTTAATATTGTTTGTATCCAGAAAATGAAAAATATCAGGTTTACCAATGAAATGGCTCTGCGCTTTATGATCTCTCCATAGAGTCTTATAACATTTAACTTTTTGGCATAATTGGTTTCAACGCCAAATGATATAAACCCATTTATGATTATAACTATAGAAAATATCAATAATGCATTAAATGCATTTGTAACCGGAATACGCAACGTAACTTCGGCCAATGTTGTTGATCCTAAGAGTAACGCAAGAAAACCCGTTAATGCGAATCCAAGATGAACCAATAAAATAAGAAAAATTGATAAATTATATAGCCTCTGGTTATATGGATTATGATAAAAGTAAATTGTTAGTTTGTAGAGCACAAATATTTCTATTAAAGCTATGAGAAGCATCAATATCATAAAATACATATTGTCTGGAGGGAATATAAAATATACCATGCTTAGTATAATTACAATACCAAATAAGTAAGTATATTTATAGAATCCACGTGGAACAATTGTACGCGCTATTATTATTATTGGAACACTAATTATTAGAACTAAAATATCTTTAAATAATTCTGGTCGTTCTTTAAAAATTATAAAGTTTGCAAATACTCCTATTATTAATGCAGCACTTACGCTCCTTGACATAATCTTTAATAACATTCTGCTATAGATAGAGTTGCCTACTATATCTGTTTTTAAAATTTTGAATTTAATTTCATTGAAAATGAATATCAAGCCAATCAATAAAAGAAGTTGTAAAATTCCTTCTAGAATCTCTTTCTTCAAAAATACAACCAGCTCTGAAAATTCAGTCTTATAGAAATTTTTTAATGGCTTGATTAAAGATCTTTTATCAGGATCTTTATAGTCTATGGTAAAAATTGATGGCTCATTTCTTACAAAAATTTCACTTTTCTTGTCCAAGTAAGTGTGGTCAAGAACATTAATAAATTCCTCAACCTTTATGCTCCTTTCGGAAGTATTATTGAGAATAATTAATAGGTCTTCACTTTTGTCGAATAAAATACTCTTAACCGAGTTTAAAATTTCCAAAACATCAACAACTCTATGTAGTAAAGTTGATTGATTTTCATCTTTGGATAATATATCTTCGGTATTTTTCCATACTTTGATATCCTCTTCAAGTTTTATTTCATACCCACTAAGAACACCTAAGACTTTAGCAAGTGACTTTTTCTCCTTGTTTAGATAATCAGCAAAGTTTTTCCAAAAAACCATTCTATTACTCAAATATCTCGTTGTTTCTAATCTAATATCTAATGATCTATCCAAAATCATTAAGCTGTCAATTATGAGAAGTATCGAATCAGTTTGCCTTGCCCTATTTTCTATTTCTAATGCTGAAATTATTGATTCTTGAATTCGTTGATATTCAATTATTATATCCCCAGACTTTATGGGTATCTCAGATACATTTATTGATTCAATTGAATTTTTTAATGTGTCAGTGGAATTATAATTCTGAGAATTCAGATACCCTGAGGAGATAAAAAGTATTATCAGGATAATAATCAACCGCGGTAAACTGAAGTTTAATTTATGCATAATACTTATAATTGTTTGTTATTAATTACCAAATATATTATTTATCCGGCATACATAAATATTTTCTTATTCTATTAAAATAGCTATCCGTCAATTACTCCTTATACAATGGTGTATAGGTTACAAATTTTTTGTTCATTATCACACTTATTATGAGATATTATATATTTGTTAAAATAAGAATCGTATTATGACTAAACAAAAAAAGAAGCTTGTGTTGGTTAATCCTCTTAATACCAGCACTAAAGGGCTAGTTATACATAGACAAGTAATCTATCCACCATTAGGATTGGGTATAATTGCAACCCTAACTCCAGACGATTGGGAAGTTGAATTAATAGATGAAAATTTTGATAGCTTTGAATATAGAGAAGCTGACTTAGTTGGTATTACTGCCCTAACCTCTAGTGTTACACGTGCCTATGAAATTGCAACCATCTATGAAGAAAAAGGTATACCAACAATTCTTGGAGGCATACATGCTTCAATGATGCCAGAAGAGGCAAAAAAGATTGTTAGTACTATTGTTGTTGGAGAAGTTGAAAGTGTATGGAAAACACTGTTAGAAGACTTCACTAAAGGTAAAATGAAAAGGCAATATACAGGACAAATATTACCCATGGAAGAAATGGTTAGACCAAAGCATGAAATTTTTCACAAGGATTATAAATTTGCTAGTGTTCAAACATCCCGAGGTTGCCCAATGAATTGTGAGTTTTGTTCTGTTCCTGCTTTTAACGGTAATTCTTATAGATACAGGCCCATTGAAGACGTTTTAGACGAACTAGAGACAATAAACCATAGCATGGTTTATTTTGTTGATGATAATCTAATAGGTTATGGAAGACGAGCACAAAGAAGAACAATAGAGTTCTGCAATGGCATAATTGAAAGAGGAATAAAAATAGAATGGTTCTGCTCAGCCTCCATGAATTTTGCCGATAATGAAGAAGTATTAGAACTAGCAGCAAAAGCAGGCTGCAGAATGGTATTGTTAGGCATCGAATCAGAGCGCATTGAACAACTTCAAAATATGAATAAACGATTGAATGCTAAGATGGGAATAGACAGCTACGAAATAGTTTTCAATAAGATACACAAGTATGGTATTGCTGTTTTAGGAGCATTTATTTATGGTCTGGAAACAGATACCCCCGAAACTATGGAAGCACGCACAAGCTACATTAATAATGCAGCAATAGATTCAGTGCAGGCAACTGTTCTAACTCCATTACCCGGAACTCGTTTATTCAATAGATTGCAAGAAGATGGAAAGATCAGATTTAACAATTTCCCTCAAGATTGGCAGCATTATCATTTTGGCGAAATTGTTTGGAATCATGACTTAATGAATCAAGAAACAATGAACAAGGAAATATCTAAAAATTGGGATGAATTGTATAATGAAAAAGTCCTAAAAAAGAAATTCATAAGAACTCTGAAGCAAACTAAGAGTCCAATTGCAGGTATATGGTCCTATGGTAGCAATATACAATATCATAATTTAGTCTTTGAGCATGATGATTCCCGACCTCAGCTTAATTTGGAGGACATATTCGGGTTAAAAGATGTAGAATCAACACCTTTCATGTAAAACTTGATTAATTATTTATCTAAAAAGGTTGAAAAAATCGTTTTACAAATACTTCTATATTCTGATTGTCTATCTTTGCGGGGCATAAATTTCAATTAAATGATTGACATACATACAACCTATAACCTAATGTCGGTTGCAACAGGTAATGTTTTTAAAGATAAGGGCTGGGATTTAGATCCTGAAAATGAAAAAACTGCTTCTTTGATAAGGGCAATATATGATAAGCCACAACTTAATTTAAAGAACAATAGCTACGGATTATATAAATTCTCAGATTGGTTACCAATTAAAAGAGCTTTGATGGGCTCTAGCTCTCCAATAACATATAAGAGTAAAGGCTTGGCAAAATATCTTAAGCTAAATAACCTATACATTACTTTTAGTGGATACTGGCCAGAAATTGGTGCCACAATGAAAACATGTTCATTCAAAGAAACAGAAGCTTTTAGCGTATGCGGCAGAATTAATTCAAATGAAAAAAGGATACTTGTTGTTGCATCAGCTGGAAATACAGCAAGAGCATTTGCACAGGTTTGTTCTGAAAATAATATACCATTATTATTAAGTGTTCCTGAAGATAATATCAACGCACTATGGTTTGATAAACCATTAAATGACTGTGTTAAACTTATATGTAGCAAAAGTGGAAGCGATTATTTTGATGCTATTCATCTTTCCAATATTGCATGTCAGATGAGCAAGTTTTATGCCGAAGGAGGTGCAAAAAATGTAGCACGTAGAGATGGTATGGGAACAACTATGTTATCTGCAACTACAACAATAGGAGAAATCCCTGAATATTATTTTCAGGCAGTAGGAAGTGGAACTGGAGCCATTGCAGCATGGGAGGCAAACTTAAGGTTTATTGAGGATGGAAGATTTGGTAATCGTAAAATGAATTTAATGGTTAGCCAAAATTATCCATTTAAACCCATATATGATGCTTGGAAGGCAAACTCAAGAGAATTATTGCCAATTAATGATGATGAAGCAAGAAAACAAGTAGAAATAATAGATGCAAAGGTGCTCTCCAACAGAAAGCCTCCATATGGTATTATTGGAGGTCTATTTGATGCCATGAAAGATGCTGGCGGTGATGTATTATTATCAACAAATGAAGAAGCCAAAGAGGCAGCCACATTATTTGAAAAAACTGAAGGTATAGATATACATCCTGCTGCAGCTGTAGCAACTGCAACATTGATAAATGAAGTAAAAAATAAAACCATCCTTGAAGATAGCCTTATAATGCTAAATATAACAGGAGGAGGAGAGCAGAGATTCAAAGATGAAAATGAGCTTTTCTATCTAAAGCCATCTTTAGTATTTGATATGAATCCAAAGGAAGAAGACGTCAAGAAAAAATTAAACGGTCTTTCTTGGTAAGCTCAATATCCATAACAATAATACTAACTAATATTCATAATTGATTTACTATGATATGTATTAAAGTGACAATTCCTGAAGAAATATGTAAGATTGATGATGAGCTAAAAGCCATTTATCACAGTAAGGATAGTGTCTGCATTTGGATATTTAAGACAAGGCATGACAGAAATGTTTTCATGGAACAAACTGTTGGAATGACCAAATTGGAAAGAGAAAATTATTACAATAAGTCCTTTTCGGAGGGAATAATTAATTAAAAAATTAATTCTGTTTTTCCTCGAAATAATAAAACCATTATTAGCAACAAATTACAAGCTGGGCATCATCGTTGGAAGTGCGCTAAAAGCCTCTAATAGTTATCTCAAGAAATGCCTACAAACCGGTCATGCCAATGGCTATTTTTATTTTATATCTGCTTTTTTAGATTTTCCATCACATTAGGTCTTCAAGGGTATTCACATTCTTAAACTGCGATGATCCATGTGGCATTTCGCTTATTTTAATTGATTTAAAACCAACTTGTTTGAAAAGGTCCATAAGTTTATAATTTTTATTGGTTATGGCTTTTTCTAATACTGGAATAATTTTTTTTGAATAATATCCCGCAAGGGGTTCAAAATGTCCATCATCATGTTGTGGGACAACTATTTCATAATCTTGTTTATTGGACAATAAGAAATCAAGGGTTGCAGGATATAACTCTGGAATATCACATGAAATGATTAAATTATCTGTTGTTTTGGATGCTAAAAGACACGAATATATACCCCCAATTGGACCTATGGGATCGGTAATATCTTTAATAATAGGGTAATTAAGATTATTGTATTTGCTTACTTTATTTGAACTAATAATTATACTATCACAAACACATTTGATATTTTCTATGGAATATTCAATTAGAGTTTTACCCTTATATGAGACAAATCCTTTATCTCGCCCCATTCTACGGCTGGCACCTCCTGCAAGAACAATGCCTGTTACAGCTCTTTTCATTGAAACATATTATAACTATTTCCCATACCTAACATCATCCATCAGTGATTGTATAGAATACTTCATGGATGTAAGTTCCAGTGCAATTAAGTTTCCATAACCCACTCTGTCATCAAAATAAACACCGTTATCCAGGTCAATGAATTTGTAATCATTATTATTAATTGCTAAATCTATGAACTCGAGGTTTACAGGAACATGTCCATGAATAATTTTTTTATTATTTATCTTTTCTTCCTCTACCTGGAAATCGCGAATCCATAACATAGACTGTTTATCTGAATAAGGATCTTCTTCTTTAAAATTTAAGCCGGCATGAACAATAATGTAATTATCCAACTCATAATAATATGGTAACTCATCCATCCATCGTATATAATGCTCTGGTATATCTCTTGGTGATTCGACATTAAAACTATCCAGGGTTTGCTTTCCTCCATGTATTTCCCATTCTTTCTGAATCTTAGTTTTTGACTTAAAACCCATAAAACTTTTTTGATTTTTATTGGCATTATAGGCTTTCACGCAATAATCTTCATGATTTCCCTTCAAAGTGACCACATTATACTCATTACTTTGTAGATTCATTATGTAGTCTATGACCTTTTTACTATCAGGACCCCTATCAATATAATCTCCCAAAAATACCATTAGGTCATTCTTGTTGGGCACTATTTGTTTTTCAACAAGAGTTTCCAATGTCCTAAAACAGCCATGTATATCTGGGATTACCCATTTCTTAATCATTTGGAAATATTATTTTGACAAAAGAACTTGTTTTATTTTCCCTTTGCCTGATTAGCAACTTTCTCCATCAATTCTTTTATTTCTTCTGGATCACCAATAAAATAATCCTTTACAAAATTAAGGTCATCATCAAATTCAAACACATAAGGAACACCCGTAGGTATGTTAAATCCTAGAATTTCTTCTTTACTCATATCCTTGAGATGCATAACCAAAGCTCTTAGGCTATTACCATGTGCCGTAATCAGTAAGTCCTTATTCTCATGCAAAGCAGGTTTAATCTCCATTTCCCAATACGGAAGAAGCCTATCTATTACCTCTTTTAACGACTCTGTCATTGGAAGCTCATCGGTAGTTAGGTCAGCATATCTTGCTTCTAATCTTGGATTTCTTTCATCATCTGCGGTCAACGCCTCAGGTGGAGTAGCAAAGCTTCTACGCCACAAAAGAACCATATCTGGGCCATATTTCTGTGCAGTTTCCATTTTGTTAAGACCCTGAAGAGTTCCATAATGTTTTTCATTTAAACGCCAGCTTTTTCTTTCCTCAATCCACATCATGTCCATTTCTTCAAGTATTAACCACAAAGTTTTGATTGCCCTTGTTAGATAAGATGTGTATGCCAGTTTAAACTGAAAACCTTCCTTTTTCAATATTTGACCAGCCTTTATTGCTTCTTTGATTCCTTGGTCAGATAAACTTACATCTTTCCAACCGGTAAACCTATTTTCCTTATTCCATTCACTTTGTCCATGTCGTACAAGAACCAATCTTTTCATTTTTCTTCTATTTGGATAATAAATTAATTTAGAAAGCAAGTCCTATATAATCAATGTGTCAGGATCTGCATATTTTTCAACAAAACTAAGAAATTGTGCTCTACAAACCATTCTCTATGTTATTTTTGTTACCGCATGATTGTAAATACCCCTCACATACTGAAATATATTTCCCCAGATTTAATCTGGAGTATAAAAACTACAAGAAAAGAAATCTTTCTTACCCTAGATGACGGGCCTCATCCTCACATAACCAGCTGGGTACTAGACTGTTTAAAAGACCACAATTCTAGCGCTACTTTTTTCTGTGTTGGCGAAAACGTTTGCAAATATCCCAAGGTTTTTGATTCAATTATTGAGAATGGTAATGACGTTGGTAATCATACCTATAACCACTTGAATGGATGGAAAACAAGAAACGATCAATACGTAAAGAATATATTGAAGGCCGGTAAGCATATAGATACTAATTATTTCAGACCACCATATGGTAGGATTACTCCTTCACAGATTAAATCATTAAGGGATAATTACAAAATAATAATGTGGTCTATTCTAACATGTGATTTTGATTCTAATGTTGGCATGAAACAATGCTTAAGAAACTCCATAAAATACACAAAGTCAGGATCAATTGTAGTTTTCCATGATAGTGAAAAATCCCAAAGTAATTTAAAATATGCTTTACCAAAATTTTTAAGACATTTTATTGATCAGGGATATAGAATTAGAAGTATAAGTAAGGGTATTTAATATCAATTGCAATAATTTGCATCTTTGCAAGTATAAAATCTCAAATGCTAAAAAGAGTATTACATTTATCAGCAATCCTGCTATTAGCAATAGCCATGAATAATTGTGCTAACTCAATAACTCCACCTGGAGGTGGCCCTAAGGATGAAACTCCTCCCACTGTTATTGAAACAATCCCCGCAAATGGCAGTGCCAATTTTATTAGTAATGGAATTATAATCAAATTTGATGAATTTGTCTCTCTTGAAAATATCCAACAGTCTGCTTTAATTTCACCACCAATGGCAAAAATGCCTGACTTCAAAATAAAGGGTAAGAGCATTCAGGTCAAGTTTAACGAGGAATTAATACCTAACACCACTTACTCAGTGTATTTTGGCGATGCAATAATAGATATAACGGAAAAGAATCCCCTTAGTAACTATATATATATATTTTCGACAGGTAAATTTGTTGATTCCTTGAGTGTTTTTGGTAAAGTTATAAATGCATTTGATCTAGAGCCAGTTGAAGGTGCATATGTTGGCTTATACAAGGACAACAATGACACCATTGAGTTTGATTCATTACCATATTTAATACCACCATACTATCTAAGTAAAACTGATAAAAATGGCAAGTTTCGGTTTTCAGGTTTATCGGATGATTATTTCTTCGCTTTTGGTCTAAATGATAAGAATAGCAACTTTTTCTTTGACCAACCAGTTGAAGAAATAGCATTTCTAGATTCATTAATACACCCTATATTTATTCCTCCCATATCATTAGATACTATTAATAGTGATAGCACATATATAGCAACACTTGATACTAATAGTTTTAAAGCAGAAAGATCATTTGCCACAGACAGTCTTTTTTTTGAAAATAATGGTATTGATTTATATATGTTTACATCTAAGGATACAATACAGAGGCTATTAAAGTCAGTAGTTCCTGAAAAAAACAAAATATTATTTTCATTTTCACAACCTGCAAATAATGTTACTTTTAAGCAGCTCAAATATCATTTAAGTGACTCACTTATTATTTCTGAGTATTCTGAAAATTTAGATACACTAAGATGGTACTTAAATAACCCTTCCATAGATTCTCTTGAACTACTAATAAAAGAATATGGTGATACTCTTGGCATAGCATATTTAAAACTAGATCCATCGAAGAAAGCAGCCAGAGTTAAGGTAAAAGATGAAAGTAAGAAGGAATTTTTAAGTTGGAAATCTAATATTTCCTCCAATACAATGGAGCCCGATGGTAAACTACAAATCACCTTTAATCAGCCAATGATAAAGTTTAATAATGTTGACTCATCCATACTTGTCATTAATACGGATACTATTTTAAATCCTGAAATAATATTTGTTGATAGCATTCGAAGAACCATAGAAATCCCTTTTAAAGCGGAAGAGGAAACAAAATACTACATATCCTTCCCCGACTCAGCTTTTACTAGCTGGAATAATGTTCATTCCAAAGAAATTGAAATTCGTTTTAAAACATTACCAATAAGTGACTACGGATTTCTTACACTAAAATTATTCCCCCATGAGAAGCAAAACTATATAATTCAAATGCTGAATGAAAAGGAGGAAATTTTAAATGAGGCTTATTTTGCCAATGACACAACAATAACATATAATTATCTAAAACCTCAATCGGTTCAATTCAAAATTATCTTTGATGATAATAATAATCATAAATGGGACCCAGGAGATTTAACAAAAAACCTACAACCTGAAAAAGTTGAGTATTTCCCCAAGGAAGTAAAAATAAGAGCTAACTGGGAAATTGAAGAAGAATGGAAATTTTAAGACTAAAACTCATTGCACCTATTAACACAATCTATTATTTCTGTTAATATTGTACTTCTGAGTTTGTAATAGATATTCTTTCCATCTCTTTCTGAAACTAACACTCCTTTATTTTTTAATATACTTAGATGATGTGATGCTGCCGCTTGTCCAATATTAAGGGCCTTATGAATATCCGTAACGCTCATCTTGTTACCCTTTGATAACAAATCCATTATAGCTATTCGCATTGGGTGGGAAATAGCCCTCAGTTTACTGGCCGCTGCCTCTAGTTTATTTACATCAATATTGCTTCTAACCATCCAGGTAACGTTTTTTACAAAAGTATAAAATCTAACATAAGGAATTCAAAACTATAATTTATAGGATAATAAATCTTGATTTAGAACTTAGCTGGATTTGCCTTAGGAACTAAATAAGCTTGTAAATTGGAATTTATTTCCATCAAAAAGGCCTTTGTCACTCAATTTCAATTGTGGAATTACTAATAATGCCATAAACGAAAGTGTCATATAGGGAGCCCTCAGAGTTGAGCCAGCATTATGAACTGCCTCATCGATAAGAGAATAACTAGCGGCAATTTGTCCACCATCGCAGGTTGACATAAGGCCAGCAACTGGCAAAGGAATAACCTTATTATCATCACCATTGACAAAGGATATTCCTCCTTCTTCTTTTATGATAAGGTTTATTGCATTGGTTATTTCTTCATCACTAGTACCAACAGCGATAATATTATGACTATCATGAGCAACACTTGAGGCAATTGCGCCTGTTTTAAGATTAAAATTTTTTATAAATGCTATGGCTGGCTCAGCATCATTATACCTGTTTAGTACTACAAGCTTAAGTATGTCATTATCTACATCACTTACGACATTACCATCAATAACCTTATAGTCTTCAGTAACAAACCCCGTTATTAACTGTCCATCATATGCTTCAATCACACATAATTTATCTCCATCAGGTTTTACATGTAGTTGTGATGAAGTGATAGGTTTAGCACTGAATTTATTGGGATGATCCTCTGGAACTGAATCGATATTAGAAACTCCGTTTTCCGCAACTAGGATACCATCAATGTATGTTTTAAGAATATTAAAATCCTCAAGGTTATCAACCACTATCATATCAGCCGGATCACCTATTTGAAGAGTTCCAACATCAAGACCGTAATGCTTAATTGGATTAAGTATAACACTTCGCAATACCTTTACGGGATCATACCCCTTAGATATTGCTCTTACTACCATTTCATTGATATGACCTTTTAATAAATCATCGGGATGTTTATCATCAGAACAAAACAAAACATGGTCATTATAATCATCCATTAAACCTATTAGGGCTTCAAAATTTTTGGCGGCACTACCCTCTCTTATCTGAATTTTCATTCCATATTTGATTTTATCTAGTGCTTCTTCCATCGTAAAACACTCATGATCGGTAGTAATTCCAACTTCCGCATACTTTTTAGCATCCTCGCCTGTTACTCCAGGAGCATGACCATCAATCGGTTTATTAAAGCTTTTTGCTATTTCTATTTTTCTCATTTCCCATGGATCGCGATTAATAACTCCGGGAAAGTTCATCATTTCAGACAGATATTTTATTTCGTCCATCGCTAATAGTTCTAGCATTTCTTCTTCCTTAAACTCATAACCACTAGTTTCAAAGGGAGTAGCTGGAACAGATGATGAGGCTCCAAAATAAAACTTGAAGGGAACTTTATTTCCATTCTTTATCATGTACTTTATACCATCAATTCCCAATACATTTGCAATCTCATGAGGATCGCTAACAGTTGCTACAGTTCCATGAATAACTGCCAGCTTAGCAAACTCTGAAGGAATTAACATTGAGCTCTCTATATGAATATGTGAATCAATTAAACCAGGCATTATATAGTTATTACTATCTACTTGATGTTTTTTTATATCTACGATTAATCCATTTTCTACATAAACAGTCCCTTTAAAAATATCACATGATCTTATGTCAATTATGTTACCCGAAATCTGAAATTTATCTTTTGAATGCATAGTTTAGGCGATTAATTAATATACAAATGTAAAAAAGAAGTTGATGATGATCATGTAATTTATACTAAATTGAAATATTGCTTTAATTGATTTATAAAAATACTTCTCATTGCCAATCTTCACTTAAAATATGTGATATTTAACACTAATATCACCATATTTTCGTTTCAGTAAGGTTATATTAATAAGAAGATTAGACTATTTTTGCAAAAAATCATATCCATCGTTATGAATGACAGTCTTGTAATTATACCAACATATAATGAAAAGGAAAATATTGAGCGTATTATACGCAAAGTTTTTAGCCTTGAAAAAGAATTCAATGTTTTAGTTGTTGAAGATAATAGCCCCGATGGCACTGCTGCAATTGTCAAGGAGTTAATGAAAGAGTTTGACAAAAGGCTGTTCATCATGGAAAGAAAGGGAAAGCTTGGTTTAGGAACTGCTTACATTGAAGGCTTCAAGTGGGGCCTTGACCATGAATACGAATATATTTTTGAAATGGACGCGGATTTTTCTCATAATCCTGATGATTTAAACAGGTTGTATGAAGCTGCAGCGAAAGGTGGAGCTGATGTTGTTATAGGTTCGCGGTATATTAGAGGAGTAAATGTAGTAAACTGGCCCATGGGTCGTGTTCTTATGTCATATTATGCATCTACCTATGTTCGCATGGTAACAGGCCTAAAAATAATGGACACAACTGCAGGATTTATGTGTTGGACTCGTCGTGTTCTTGAAACCATTGATCTTGATAGCATAAAGTTTGTAGGTTACGCATTTCAAATTGAAATGAAATATACAGCTCATAAACTAGGTTTTAATATTGTTGAAGTTCCTATCATTTTTACTGATCGCACAGAGGGAACATCGAAAATGAATAAAAGTATATTTAGAGAAGCTATTTTTGGGGTCCTAGATTTGAGATTCAGAAATATTGCAGGTAAGATTAAGCCCCTCAAAACTTTTTAATCCGTTTATTTTATCCGATCTTTAAATCAGACAATTACAATGAATACCGTAAAAAAAGTCATTAGGGGAGCTAAAATTATAAATGAAGGGAAAGTGTTCCTCGGTGATGTGGTAATAGTTGATGATACAATTCATGAGATCAAAGAGCAATCATTAAATAATAATTATTCTGATTTTGAAATAATAGATGCCAAGGGACTTTATCTAATACCAGGAGTAATAGATGACCAAGTTCATTTTCGTGACCCAGGTATAACATACAAAGGAGATATTTACTCGGAAAGCAGGGCAGCTGTTGCTGGGGGTATTACCAGTTTTATGGATATGCCTAATACGATTCCCAACTGCTTAACACAAGAAATCCTTCAAAACAAATATGATCATGCTTCTACCCTATCTATTGCTAATTATAGCTTCTATATGGGAGCGTCAAATGATAACCTAAGCGAAGTAGTCAAAACAAATCCAAAAAACGTATGTGGTATTAAGATATTTATGGGATCTTCCACGGGTAATATGTTGGTTGATAACAATGATACCCTTGAAGGTATTTTTAGTAATGCACCCATACTTGTTGCTGTACATTGTGAAGATGAAGAAACCATTAAAAGAAATACCACAGAATATTATGAAAAATATGGTGACAGCATATCAACCAACCTTCATCCTGAGATAAGATCATCAGAAGCATGCTACCTTTCATCATCAAAAGCTGTGTCACTTGCAAAAAAGCATGGCACAAGACTGCATGTGCTGCACCTTACAACAGCCAAAGAAATGGAACTATTTTCAAATGACATTCCATTAAGTGAGAAAAAAATCACTGCAGAGGCATGTATTCATCATCTATGGTTTTCTGATAAGGATTATGATAAAAAAGGGAATTTCATTAAATGGAATCCTGCAATTAAATCAGAATCCGATAGAGAAGCACTAATTGATGCTTTACACAGCGATAAAATAGACGTTATCGCAACTGACCATGCCCCTCACTCTCTAGAAGAAAAACAAAGGCCATATTTCAAAGCCCCCAGTGGTGGCCCTATGGTACAACATGCATTACCAGCAATGCTGGAGATGTATCACAATGGAGTATTTACTCTTGAAAAAATAGTTGAAAAGATGTGTCATAATCCATCAATTATATTTAACATTGAAAAAAGAGGGTTCATTAGGAAAGGATATAAAGCAGATTTAACCCTATTGGACCTTAACAACCCTCATACGGTGACTAAATCCAATATACTTTATAAATGCGGATGGTCTCCGATGGAAGGTCAGACATTTAAATCAAAGATTAAAGCGACATTTGTTAATGGGAACAAAGTTTATGACAATGGCGTGTTTAATGATGAAAAGCTTGGAGAAAGATTAACATTTAACAGATAACAAAAAGAAAATGAAAAAATTATTATTATTTGCAATAATTGGCCTAGTAACTATCTCATGCGGCAATAATGGAGAGAATAAAAAAAACATTGAAGGCAAAGAAATCATCAGTAGGTATACCAATGGAACTGCTGAAATAGAACGTGAATATAAAATAATCGATGGCAAAAGAGCTGCCGTGTATGAATGGGAATATTATGAGGATGGTAATAAGCTCAAAGAAGGTGCGTTGAGTAAAAATGAAAAACGTGATGGAAATTGGAAAGCATATTATCGAGATGGTAAACTTTGGAGTGAAGGTGATTATTCTGATGGTGTAAGGCAAGGGAAAACCATAACATACCATTCAAACGGAAACCTTTATTACAAAGGTAAGTTTAACAAGGCACAAAAATCTGGAATTTGGAAATTTTATGATGAGAATGGTGAGTTTGACTATGAAATAGACTATGATAAACGTGCCACCCCAAAAATTTCAATTGACAGTTCCGAATTTAAAAAAGCTACAAAATAAATAGCTGTTAGTTAATTCGTATACTTACCATAACAGGCAAGTGATCACTGAATCCACCGTAATAGTTTTTACCACTTGATGTCCTAGATGGGCGCGCTGGTCCTTTTTTTGGTTGGTAAAGCATCCAGCTTTCCTTATAAATAAGTTGGTCCGCCTCCATCACTTGTAAATTATTACCATCACGAAGCATTGATCCAGAAACTATTATTTGATCAAACATATCCCAACTTTTGTAATACAGCGATCCTTTCCCATTTAAAAACTGATTTATGGATAGGTTGTAAAGGTTTTCTGGATTTGGATTTGAATCAACCTCTTTGGCACTTAAAACCTCATACACACTGGTATCCGTTGGATTATCATTTAAATCACCCGCTATTATAATATTTGCGTGTGAATCTACTTTTAGGATTGAATCGCAAAAACTTTTTATTGTCAAAGCAATTTGGATTCTTTGTGGTTCCGTCTTAGCTTGGCCTCCCCAACGGGAAACCCAATGATTTATAAATAAATGCAAGGTATCAGACTTGTTAACTAATCCCTTAGAGTATAGTATGTCTCGCGTTCTATTTATTGTTTTGACAGAATCTTTGGTATGCCACAATTCGGGTTTGATAAATTGCGTCGATATGGGTGTATATATTTCAGGTTTATATAATAATGCAACATCTATACCTCTTTCATCAGGGCTATCCTTGTGAATAACTCTATAATTGGCAGGACTCATATCAGGATGTGCGATTAAGTCTTCAATTACACCTAAATTTTCAACCTCACATATACCAAACAAATCAGGAAACCCTTTTGGATCTATGGTTTTCATCACACGAGAAATATTATCAAGCTTATGAGCAAATCTATCCTTAGTCCATGGAACTTCACTTTCTGGAAGATACTTTTCATCCGAAACATTTACGTTATCTATTGTATCAAATAGGTTTTCAACATTGTAAAATGCAATATTTAAGGAAGTATTTGTTTTATGATCGCAACCAATTATGCATACTAATGCCACTACCAAAAGTGAGTAAAAGGTTATTTTATTCATATAGTTTATTCATCTTTTTGACAAATCTACAAATGATTTGTGTGTTTTACCCAAATCACAAATTATTTATTCAACAACTTAAATGAGTTACTGTATTATTAAATTATATTTTTCTAATTTTACGACACTATCTATGTGATGAATTATAAATGAAGCAAAATTTCTATCAAAAAGTATACGAAATTGTATCTAAAATACCCAAAGGTAGGGTTACTACTTACGGCACAATTGCAGAATTAGCAGGTAGCAAAGGTTCTGCAAGAATGGTAGGCTGGGCGCTGAATTCATTAAAAAGCCAGCCTGTTAACCTTCCAGCACATCGTGTGGTAAACAGAAATGGGCTTCTCACAGGTAAACATCATTTTGGCGGAGAATGTATAATGTCTGAATTACTTTCAAATGAAGGTGTTAAGATAAATGGAAATAGAGTAATTAACTTTGAGGATTATTTTTGGAATCCCACAGAAACTATTTATTAAGTTTTAACCCAACACATTTCATTAACTTATAACCAGGCTTTTAAATGATAATTAAAATAATTGAGATAAATAATTTACAGACCGTAACCAGGCTAGTGAGAAATTATTTTTTGGTATTTTCTTTAGGTCTAATTAGTATATGTTATGGACAAGGAACTTGGGAACGTATGGAAATAGCTGTTTCTGTAAATTTAAATGATATACACTTTACAGATAGCATAACAGGATGGTGTGTTGGAGACTCGGGTATCATTATACATACCTACGATGGTGGTAATTCTTGGGAAATCCAACAAAGTAATACCACCAATAATATCAAAACAGTATTTTTTATTTCCAATGATATTGGATTTGCATCAGCACACAATTTCACCATTTTGCCCTATGGAACTGATCTGCTAAGCACCAACGACGGTGGGGAAACATGGACTGTAAGTAGGTATCCCGAAGATAATATATTTATTACAAGTATTTATTATCATGACAGCCTAAATGGGTGGATGGGCGGAACTCCTCATGCGATTGTAAACACCATTGATGGAGGTCAAACGTGGAACCAAGCAAGCATAGACACAAGTACTTTGGCCTTTTTTCCAGTATTAAACATAACGTTCTACAACCTAAAATATGGATATGCATCCGGTGGTATATTTGATATAGCAGGGGTAATATGGATTACTGATAATTCTGGTGTTGATTGGAAAGCAATTAGTACAGATTATGCTCCGGCAGATGAAGTGCATGGTATCTATCCATTTGACTCACTTCGTATCATTGGTTCTGGAGGTGATCCCGATTTTGGCTACGGAGCAGGGTTTATGAATACATATGATGGAGGGTTTTCTTGGGAATACGATGAAATTGGAGTCCAAGGAATTGCATATGATATTGACTTTGTTGACTCCATGGAAGGATGGGCCCCACTGGGTCCAGAGAGAAGCTTTGTTTTTACAATGGATGCGGGTTTAACATGGACGTCTACACCTACTCCTGATAACACATCAATATTCAAAGTTGATTTTCCCGACGAAAGTCATGGCTATGCTATTGGCAGGGATGGAGCTTTCCTAGCTTTTAATCCTTCAATTCCCGTTGGAGTTGGTAATTTATTATCTGATAATAAAAAAATTACCTTATCCCAAAACTTTCCAAATCCTTTCTCGCAAAACACCACCATTAAAATTAAGGTTCCTAAAAATATTAACTCCATAAAATTACCTGTTTTACACTTTTATGATAGTAATGGTAAGTTATTATTAGAAAAAGAACCTAATTTTATTTCAGGTGATGAATACGGTTTCACCATAGACGGAAGTAACATGGCTAATGGTATTTACAATTATAATATTAGCACTTATTACGGCCTATCCGAAACAAAAAAAGCAGTTCTATTTAGATAGAATCAGTTTTTTTGTAATGGACATACTACCTGTTTCTAAATTGATAAGATATGCGCCATCTTCTATCATTAAATCCTTTAATGATAGTGAAATAGTATTATTTGCAGCATTAAAATTTTGAATGGTAAGACCTTTAACCATATTACCATCTAAATCCAATATTTTTAAATAAACATCCTCCATTACATGTGAATCAAATTTGATATTTATTATATCACCGGAAGGGTTTGGATATATCATAATACCATTCTTATCACTATTGGCATTTATTATATCAATATCAGATATATAAATTCGTGTTGACCAAATTTGATATATACCTGTTGAATTATCCATCCACACCGGTAACAGAGCATCCTCTGTAGATGTCATGTCAATATTATCCCCTTGATAACCTTGCCCCAAACCACCTATTGCAGAAGGAGCAAAATTATGGTCACTTATTTCAAATTCCCTCCAAGTACTTCCACCATCTTCAGATCTTGCCAAATAGACTCCTGTGGAATCAATTGATGTATTTCTATCATCATAAAATATTATATTAACAGCTCCGTAGTTATCTACATGTATAGTGGGGAAATATTGAGTTTTTCCATTGTTTATTGCATCCTGATTAACTCTAACTCCATCAGACCACGTTAGTCCTCCATCAGTAGAAATATTCAATATAATATCTGGATCTGTACCCGCTGGTAATAAATTCTTTTGGCCTGTAACAATATATATCCATCCGCTACGTAAACCATCAGTATTATCAATCGCCATATTAGGAAGGCCATTTACTCTTATGTTTCCCTTTTCGGGAAGAAGCCCTGTTATGCCATTGATAATAAAAATTTTCTCATTAACATTCCAATCGTAACCACCATCTTCTGAAATTGCAAATCCAACATGTACCTCTTTAAAGGGAGATTCATCAGCTACTCCAGCCCAGCATGTATATATATTACCGCTTGTTCCAACAACAATATCTCCTCCTGCACTTCTATTTTCAGGTTGATTTATTTGAATTGGCTCTAACCATTGTTCAAGATCAGAGCCCACCCTTGAAAACATCATAGGAAATGGGAATGCAAATTTTACCCATGATGCATATGTGTTCCCATAGTATGAACTATTACTATTTATATCGGAGGCTATGGCAGCTCTTTCAAGATCATCAGTTGAGATGGGTACTTGCTGAGACCATGACTTCCCTTTATCATATGAATAGTGCGCATATAATCCATTAAATGGTGTTCTTCCCAAGCGAGTAAGAATAAACCGATCATTCTTATCAATTGCAATTCCAGGGTCCCCACCATGAAAATCCATAGGGGTTCCATTGCAACTATCGGAGCCAACCCAATTGTATCCTTGATCATCTGATACATATATCCCTTCACTCACAAAAAATGGTATAAATGTTAGTGTGTTGCAAGAAGAAAATAACAAATCCTCATTTTGTGGGCTTTTTACAATAAAAACTTCTGTCTGTGTAACATTACTAGGATAGATTCTATAATTTACAGATGGAATTAATTTTAACTGAGCGCACAAAATTAAAGGGCAAATAACTAAAATTAACAAGGAACATACTTTTCGGTAATAGTATTTCATATATTTTAGAACTTATATCCAATGTTAAATTGGCCAAAGAGATTTAAAGGTTCGCCAGGTTCATAAAATCGTTGCTCAGCAGAATTGGTGTTTACAAATCCAACATAAACCTCATCAAGTATATTACTTACACCACCAGAAATTACAAAATAAAAACCTGCTGCTTTTATATCAATTCCCAACATACTATTTAGTATATTATAAGCATTTGTTCGATCTGAGTTTGCATCATCTACCCATAAACCACTTACTGAGTTTAAACTCAGCTTTGCAAATAGCTCAATGCTTTTTGTAATATTTTGTGAAAAATTTAATGATACAAAAAGATTATTCACAGGTACGCTCGGTACCACTTTACCAGAAAAGTTTTTTTCTTCCTCGGTAATATTACCAATTGAATCTATTTCTATTGTTAAGGCAGAATAGGAATCGTAAATAAAATCAGAGTATGTGTAAGCAATTATTAGATCCATCTTTTTTAATAATCTTACTTGGGTTCCAATTTCGAACCCTCTACGATTTGTTTTTGCAGCATTCCTAAAATAAACATCACCATATATTTCATATGGCACAACCTCATTATCTATATTCAAATTAAAAAATGTTGCTTCAAATCTAACTCTATTCAAAAAATCATTATTTAATTCTAGGAATCCTTTTACTCCCAATTCAAAACTCTTTGTAAGTTGGGGTTTAAGCTCTTGGTTATATAATAACTCAGGATCAAAGCTTTCAAGTTCATTTTTAGCTGGGCTATCGTAACTAAATCCATAGCTTGAATAAATGGAAACCATTTTTGTGAGTTTATAATTAAGCGCAACTTTAGGGACAAATGCTTCAAACGTTCTTGCATCTTTTCTTGAAGGTAGTGTTTCTTCTTTAAGGTCGAATGTTATAATATCATACCGACCTGATAGCAACAGGAATAAACGATTATCATAAACCTCATAATTATTAGATATATAGAATCCCGTATTATATATTTTCTCATTGAACAACTGAAGTATCTGATCACCTTTATTGCCATTAATATTGGAGTAGTATTCAATGCGTGCAGGCTGAAATAAAATATCTGTTCCGACAAGAAATTCATTTTTTCGGCTAAAAATATTTGACTCATTCAAATAATGAGTTCTTAGACCAAATCCATTTCTATTTATAATTCTATATTCTCTATTGGTTCTTTCAAAATATTTAATGGTTGCATAGGTAGTTAGTTCCAACTCATTATTATTTTCTCTACCAAATCTGGCAGTATATCTTACACCAAGTCGACCCTTCGTTGAAACGCGTTTTGTATCTCGATCTATAGCTCTTTGCTCTGCCTGATAGGGATTAGAATTAAATTCTTCCTGAGTCAATGATCCGGGCAACTTAATCATACCATCAACAAAATATAAGAGTAATTTTAGACTGGAGTTATTACTATATTTAGTTTCAACCACTGTATTTATAATATTCCATTTCTCAATATTGTGATCTCTATAGCCTTTAAAGTAATGATTACTGTAAGAAGTAAGCAGGTTGTAATTATCATTATTGTAACCAAATTTAAACCCATTTCGTCGGAGACCAAATGAACCTACCTGATTAAATTGAACAACGAATGGTGTATTAAAACTAATATCATTAATGAAATTGATAACTCCTCCTGGAGCATTTGTATACATGGAGGATAGGTTCCCTTTTGCTATCTCTATTTTACCAATTGAATTAAAGTCAATTGCTTCAATTCGAGTCTGTCCATCGGGTTCAGATTCAGGTATGTCATCTATTAGTATTCTTACACCTCTTATTCCAGATTTGGATTTACTACCGAATCCTCTTATGGATATTTTAACATCATGATTTCCATATCTAGATTGTAAAAATACTCCAGGAACAGATTCAAGAACTTCATTAACACCTATTTTTCTGTCATATTTAAATTCCCGATAGTCTATTCTTGATATTGGATAAGGGACATCTAAGACTCTTTTTTGTATCCTACTTCCCGTTATTATAACTTCATCAATATTTGAATTTATTGTATCATCCATTAAATTATAATCAACTATCTGAGCAGATATTTGAGGTATATATAACAAAATAATAAAAGAAAGTATTAGCCTTATGTGATTAACTCTGGTCACAATAAATAGAAATTATGCTTGAAAAGATGTAAAGCGATTTAATTTAATAATTCGCCTTACATCTTTAAAAAATATACCCTATTCAATAACTTTATAATTATTATTTCACAAGGAATTTTTTCACAAATGAACCTGTTTCATTCCTGATACTAATAAAATAAATACCAGGATTAGGATCCTTGAGGTTTATCTCTGACTTGTAGTTATCAATGATATGAAGGTTATTAAGCTCATACTGAACCTTACCATTGTTGTCAAATATACTTATATCAACTACTGTTGATTTATTTGATTCAATGTTAAAATTGAATTTACCATCATTGGGATTTGGATATAACCCAACATTAACTAAGCCGTCAATATCTTTGATACCAGTGCAATTAATGAATGTAACCGTTACAACATCTTCATTGAAACAAGAGTTATTATCAGTAACTCCAACAGTATACTCCTGAGAATTATACCCAATTCCAACAGAATCAACAGTTATTGATGGTGAGGTACTACCTCCAGGCATCCAAAAATATGAGGCAGCATTAGGCACGTATGCATCCAAAGTAATAATTTGATCTCCACAAATGGTTGTATCGTTTCCAAGATTAACATCTGGTAAAGCCCATACTTTTAGAACTTCTGATGTGGAACTTGGGCAACCATTCTGACTTATAATCGTGTATGTAATAATATGATCACCTGCTCCAACATCACCAGCATAAAAAATATTATCAATAACACCCTCACCTGAAAACACTCCTCCTGTAGGATTACCGCCTGATAATTCAAACGGTTCATTATCTGCACAAACTGGAGAAAGCTGAGTTAAAGTAACATTATCAATTGGTAAAACGACTATAGTTTGAAAAGCAGTATCTGAACAAAGGTTTGAATCCATGTAATCATAACCAATTACGTGTGAACCAACTCCAGCAACTGAAGCATAAAACATATCTTCATAAACTCCATCTCCAAAATATTCACCTCCAGCTGGCATACCTCCCGAAAGTTCAAAAGCTTCAGCACTTAAACAAACCTCACCCAGAGGATCAAATGAAACAATTGGTAATTCATGAATGGTAAGAGACACCTCGTAACCAGAGCTTTCACAATTATTTATAGTTTGTGTAGCAAAGTAAACATATTCTCCAGGTAAGGTATTACCTGTGTAAAATGGAGTGTTACTATATGCTAATTGAGTCAAATCTGAGTCGAAATACCATTTAATATTATCACCAACTGCCTCAAGTGGAGGAATTGTAGAATAAACACAAGCTGACTTATCTTCTGTTGATGGTGGGTCAGGTATTGTATTAACTGAAATATAATCTGACTTACTTGATGTACTAGATCCGGCAGGATTAGAAACTTCAAGTGTAACATCAAATTCACCAACTTCGTTATATGTAATAGTTGGGAATTGTTCTGTGGATTGAGCCGGATCTCCACCTTCGAAAGTCCAGAGCCAAGATGTGGCATTAACAGACGCATCAATAAAACTGACATTACTTCCTGAACAAGTTAAAGTATCAACTGCTGAAAAATCAGAGCTTGGAGGCTGTATAGGTACCACATTTATGATTGCTTCACGGTAATGGACAGGAGTTCCATTTGGTCCTTCACCCTTTATTAACATTGTATAGCCTCCAATTGGCACCTGATCTGCATTAACAACAATTGGTATTGAATCGGGCAAAAATGAATAAGTTATGCTGTTACCTTCAGGATATTCGAAAGAAAATAATCCTGATTGTGGTGTATCAATGGTGGCTGAAAATATTGCCTCATCAGAGTATAGCTTAACACTAGGAATAACCGCCCATATGGTATCACGAATTTGAATATCAGCAGTTGTGGGATAAACCCTCATGGCAAAATCAGGAAAATAGGATGTAAAACTTGCAAAAGTACCCCACCTAAAGTCACTCCAAGAAGACATGGATGTACTTGAGTTAGATACTATTCCACTATAATCTCCTTGATATCTAGGAGTTCCTCCACCACCGCAACTACTACAGTTAATTTTCATTTTCTCATTACTAATTTTTTTATTTGCCTTAAAAGTAAGTCCACCATCATCTGAATATGTGGCATAAATTAAAGCACTATCATTCGTTGGTGTATCTCTAGTATCCATCCACTGCACATATAGTCTACCCGTTTCGTAATCACACCAAGTTGCAGGTTGCCATTGATTACTAAATGTAGGATTTGAACCGGAGTTCACCCTTACTGGTTCAGACCAGTTTTCGGCACTATCATCAGAGTAACGACACCAAATATCAGGTTTATTACCGTTTCCTGGTGGGTCATTGGATGCATAAACCAAATACAACCTTCCTCTATTTGCTCCATAGCTATTATCGGCTGTTATAAATGGGTAAGGGCGTGTTCGCATATTCTGAACCGCATTTCTTCCATTTACATTACTGCCAACATAACCAGCAAAACTTTGTGCCGATTTATTTTCAAAAGTTAAACCACCATCATTTGATTCGTAAAATGTATAAGTTGATGCAAATGCACTTCCACTGTTTGTTACAACATAAACCGATCCGCCCTGTGTTGAAGCATCAGGACCAACACATACCATCATTCCTGGAAGACTCTGTGTTGATGGAGCAAATGTATTTTGCCATGTTAAACCTTGGTCAATACTTCTTGTGAAATTACCAGATCCGCTATTGGTCATTGTTGAATATACATAATTTGCATATGGTCCATTACTCTGATCGGCAGCAAGCCAATTCTTGTCATTTCCTGATATTGCAATAACCGCAGGATCCCATGTTTCACCATTATCTGATGATTTTACCACTTTACACCCCTGAATACTAGAACCATACATGTTTTCATAATATAAATTTCCATCTCCATCATAAGCTGTAACAGGATCACCTCTCATTGAAGATCCCCAACTGGGGTTGCTATTAAGCCAATTATATCCATCATTGGTATAATGTGATCCATCAGTGTTAAAAGCCGTAAAGAACTGCTTAGGATCAAGCGGATTAACACTAATATGACCCTCAGCAAAGTCTACTCCTAAATAAAAATTATCAAAATCATTAATAGTTATAACCTCCGATGGCACCCGTTGCATATTCTGAGTCTGTTCAAGATACCATAAAGGAATTTGATCCAAATTTGGATTGTCTGCAGCCTCTTGAGCTCCTAAATAAAACGGGCAAATTATTAATAGGGATAATAGCCCCATCAACTTGGTTAGTAGTGATACTTTCATAGTTAATTATTTGTTTTTAAAGAAAAGATTAGTTACTTAATTAAAAATAAATTGCTTTTCATATAGGCTCACATACATTATGCGTAGCTGAATTAACTTGGAGGTTTAATCAGTATTGTTTACTTAATTATGTATTTAAATAAACAATACTCAAAGATAATTTATTTATGTGTATTTATGGATTTATTTTTAAAACCATTTAAATTATTATTTTTCCTTTTTCAATAAGTATCTAACAATATTCTCACTATTTGTGCCGTAACCATAACTATTTACAAATACCCATCCGTTTTTATACATAAGGTTTAATATGGAAATAATATTATTAGAACGTGCAATGGTACCACTTTTATCACGTATTTCTTCAGTTTTAGGATGTGATTGACCATAGTCTACACGAACTTTTATATTGAAATTTTTGGTGAGACCTATAATTTCGATATACTCCAAATCTTGTTTTTTATTGATGTTAACATCGCCCACATATATTTGAGATAATCCTGAAAGTGAGAAAGCCAATAAGGTTATAAGAAGGTATACATATTTCATAATTCACAGAATTTATGGTTTATAATTATCATATCTGAAAAATATTTTCAATGAAGATAAGTTATTATCTTAAACTAACAAGTAAACAGTCTTGTTAATGAATGATTGGGAGAAGTTGATGGAGATGAATTCGGCTAACTATGATAAATCATACTAGAATTCATCTTCTTGATTTTGGTCAAGAGAACTATTTTGTCTTTCACGATCATATTTTTCACAGTCAAATTCAATCATTACATCCCTTAATGGCTTATCAAATTCTCCCTGACTAACACCCAGAGATGGGTCTGAGTACACTTTTTTCATATAAATTGCCCATATGGGTAGGGCCATATTAGCACCTTGACCTAAACCTATTGTTCTAAAATGAACACTTCGGTCTTCAGCACCAACCCATACTCCGGTTGTAAGATCTGGGGTAATTCCCATAAACCATCCATCAGATTGGTTTTGAGTTGTTCCAGTTTTTCCTGCAATTGGATTATGAAAACCGTATCTATATCTCAATCTAATTCCTGTACCACTTTCTACAACACCTTCCATGAGCTTAAGCATTTTATATGCTGTAACTTCATTCATTGCCTCTGTTTTATCAGGCACAAACCTTTCCAAAAGGTTACCATTCTTATCCTCAATTTTTGTAATGAAGGTTGGCACCACATAAACTCCTTTATTTGCAAAAGTGTTCATCGCACCTACCATTTCATATAATGATAAATCTGGTGTACCTAACGCAATTGATGGAACAGCAGGTATATCAGACTGTACTCCCATTTTTCTTGCCATTTGTCGCACTGATTGTGGTGAAAACCTTCCAATTAGATACGCACTAATCCAGTTATTGGAATTAGCAAGAGCCCATTTTAATGTGACCTCCTCTCCAACTCTATCATTTCCAGAATTTCTAGGCGACCAAAAAGTTCCATCATAAAGCTCAACACTATACTGGATATTAGACACTTTGTAGCATGGGGAATATTCTCCCTCTTGCATAGCCAAAGTATAAAGAAATGGTTTAAATGTTGATCCAACCTGTCGTTTCCCTTGAACCACATGATCAAATTTGAAATATTGATAGTCAATTCCACCCACCATGGCACGCACATAACCTGTTTTTGATTCCATTGATAGTAACCCGGCTTGGAGTATGTGTTTATAGTATATTATAGAATCAATGGGAGACATGATAGTATCTATTGATCCTTCCCAGCTAAATACCCTCATCTCCACAGGTATCATAAAGCTGGCACGAATTGAATCTTCTGAAACATCTAAGTTTTTTAACTTTCTATATCTCTCACTTCGTCTTATGGACTGTTCAATTATTCGCTCAACAGATTCTTCGATCTTTTCCTCTTCGAAGTCAAATGGTGCATTTGTATATCCTTCCCAATGCTTGTAAAATGCTGGCTGTAGGTCCAGTTGCAAATGTTCTCTAACAGCTTCTTCTGCATACCTTTGCATCCTTGAATCAATTGTAGTATATATTTTTAATCCATCTTTATATAAGTTATATGGAGTGCCATCTGGTTTATAATGATTCTTACACCATTCTTTTAATTCTCCTCTAAGATACTCACGCAAATAGGTTGCTAGCCCTTGATTATGATCTCTTAGAGTATATTTGGAAACTCCAAGTGGCAATTGACTAACGGAATCATAAACTTCCGATGTTATATAACCATACTTTTGCATTTGCTTTAAAACTAGGTTTCGACGACTAATCGATCTTTGAGGGTTTGAAATTGGACTGTACCTTGTTGGAGCATTAACAACACCGGCCATGAGAGCCGACTGTTGAAGATTAAGTGAATCTGGAGTGCAATCAAAAAAAGCTGATGTTGCTGACTTAATACCGTATGTGTTATGTCCATAGGTAACAGTATTAAGATACATGGCTATTATCTCTTCTTTTGAATAATATCTTTCAAGTTTTAATGCAGTTATCCATTCCTTAAACTTTCTAAGTACAAGTTGAGGTTTGGATAATCGCTCTCCACGTGGAAAAAGATTTTTTGCCAATTGCTGAGTTAGTGTGCTTCCTCCACCTCTGCTATTACCTGTGGCAACACCATAAAAAACTCTTAAAAGAGCCTTCTCATCAATTCCAGAATGCTCTTCAAACCTTATATCCTCAATGGACAAAACAGCATTAATTAAATTTGGAGAAATACCCCTGTAACTTATATTAGACCTATTTTCAATGAAATATGTCCCCAACAAATCTCCATCTGAAGAATATACTTCTGAAGCCAAATTACTCTTAGGATTTTCAAGTTCTTCAAAGGTTGGCATAGGGCCATACCACTCACTGGCAATGCCATAAAACAATAAGAAAACTAGCATCAGCAATGCTGCCCACAAAAACCAAAGTTTAAATATGTAATTAAATATTTTCTTTTGGGGTACCGATGGTTCGTTGCTCTTCATTTTGTAAGCGTGTGTTTTTAATTTGATGACTCATAAACTGATATTCCTATGCTATTTATGCCCTCAAGGGTATCTGTACGCATTGCTTGTTGTAAAAGCAATTTGTATTCTCCATTTATTGGAAATCTCATGTTTTTATTAAGAAGGATATTGTTTTCTTTAATACTACTCCATCCAGTTCCCAACCATTTACCCTCAGAATTGGCAAGCATAAATTCCAATGTATCTCGCGTAAAATTACCATTGGGGAATTCTGTTATCAAAAAAACATAAAGGTTACTATAACGGTAATTAACTGAGTTTCTTATGGAAATTTGGAAGTCATAATTTTGCAGGGAGTCTTCCACATCAACTATAAACTCTATAGCGTTATTTTTATACCACCCCGAAGTGGGTAGGTCAAAGCTTTGATTTATGATGGTAGTTTTTTGACAAGAAATAACGGTAATGCTTACCAACAAAATTATTATTAGTTTTTTGATCATTTTTTTTTGATTATTCATCAATAATATGATTTCAGAAATTTTACCAAAAATTATTATTTCTATTAGGCATAACCAGATATGTCATCAGACATCGAATCATTAACAGCCTCAACCTGAGTATTTTTTTCCGCAAATTTCTCAAGTTCTGCAGGTAATTTGCCACTATTATTTTGTTCAATAATGTACTTAACTTTATCTATTGGTAACGACATCATATTATGTGAATCACCTTCGTATGCATACCACATAGTTTTCTTGAGAATTTCATTCTTTATGAAATATGCCTTGCCTTTTTTTGTTCTCAGTGGAATGGAACTATCAGGAAAAGCTTTCATTGTATCAACATAGTCATCCACCTCATAATTCAAACAACACTTGAGTTTACCACATAAACCTGCTAATTTCTGCGGGTTTAAAGATAGTTGTTGAGCCCTTGCAGATGTTGTTGAAACACTACTAAAACTACTCATGTACGAGGAACAACAAGTTTCACGTCCACAAGAACCAATACCACCAACCTTTGCAGCCTCTTGTCTGGCACCTATTTGTTTCATTTCAATCCTAACTCTAAAAGAATCTGCAAGCTTTCGAATTAACTCCCTGAAATCAACTCTATCATTGGCTGTGTAATAAAAAATGGCTTTGGTCTTATCTCCCTGATACTCCACATCATTAATTTTCATTTCCAAATGAAGATCAGCAGCTATTGTTCGAGACTTTAGCATTATTTTATCTTCCATGGCCATTACCTCAAACCATTTCTCAATGTCTGTAGTACGTGCGTGCCTGAAAACCTTTTTTAGATCCTTTGTGCTTATATCAACATTTTTACGCTTCATTTGAGCCTCAACAAGTTGACCAGCTAAAGTGATAATGCCTATATCATGACCTGGCGATGCCTCTACTGCAACTACTTCTCCTTTTTTAAGGATTATATCTGGTGCATGAGTATAAAAGTCTTTTCTTCCATTCTTAAATCTAACCTCAACTACATTGATGTTATTAACACTGTTACCATCAGTATAATCTGATAACCAATCAATGGAACTCAATTTACAGCAACTTGCCTGGTTTATAGACAAGTCGTCAGGATTAGTTCCTTTCATGGCACAACATCCTCTGGAATTCCTTATGCTATTCTGTATTATGGTAGGATTTATTATTTCGTCCATTTTGCTTACTCCTCTTTCTTCTTAATCAGTATACAAAGGTAATTATATTAACAAAATACCTTATGATCTGCAAAATCATCATTAATATAGCAGTAATTAAAATTCAAATACTGATCTTAGTATCAAAAAGACACCGAAAAGAGATATGGCAATTCCGGCTATTTTATTGACCAGTATTAGGAATTTATCCGTAACCATTCTTTTGAACTTGCTTGCAGCAAATGTCTTTATAATATCAGTAACCAAAACAACCGATAATGTTCCGGAAAAAAATAAAATTAGCTTTGTACTATCAGCATTATATTGTGCTGTAACTCCAACTATAATGCTTACCCAAAATATCCATACAAATGGATTTACTGCGTTCAGTAAGAAGCCTTTACCAATATATATTAATGGATTTGGTAGCTTAGGGTCTTCATCACTTTCAGCACTATTTAAAGATGCTTTTTTAATATAAGTAACCGCACCAAAAACTATTAGTATAACTCCACCAATAATCCCCATGGTTTTGAAGTTCTCAACATTACTCATAATGGTTGAAGCACCAAATAATGTCAAGCCAACTACTACTAAGTCATTCAGAAAAATGCCTAGAGCAAGAAGCACACCAGAAAGCAGTCCTCTGTATAAACCTATTTGAATTAGCGCAAAAAACGCAGGGCCAAAACCAAACAAGAATGCAAGAGAAAGCCCAAGAATTGTACCTTCCATAAAAACTCCCATAATTCGGCAATTTTATTATCAGCTTATTAAACTATGCTTCTTAAGATAGGATTGCCATTCTTCAATCCTAGAATTCTTCAAAACTCGAGGAAATTTATTCGCACTTCCTTCTTTACCGGATTCTTTCATATAATCATAAAATACCTGAGAAGGTAAAACAGTTACACATACATCTTTTATTGCCTCCATCCTCTCAACACGATAATCATCATTTAAATTCTTAAGATGTTTATCAATTATATTGGCTGCTTTATCACCATCAAGCAAATCATCAGTTCCAATATACCATTGATGCGCAAACAACGAACCGTGGCTTACGCCAGCAACTGTAAACTCTTTTATCTCTATGTCAAGTTCTTCTTGAAGTAGTTCCATTGCACGATTCATATTTTCTTGTGAAAGGTGCTCACCACAAATACTAATAAAATGCTTTGTGCGACCGGTTATGATTATTTCACACTTTTCCTTATCAACAAACTTTATTGTATCTCCAAGAAGGTATCTCCATGCTCCAGCATTAGTAGACATAAGCAATGCGTAGTCAACTCCCTCTTCTACTTCTCCTATGGTTATGGCTTTAGGATCATCAAGTAAATTGCCTTCATCGTCAAAATTTTCATTATTGAATGGTACAAATTCATAATAGATACCATTATCAAGAACCATTTCCATTCCCTTAATATCCTTTCCATTTTGGAATGCGACATATCCCTCCGATGCCAAATAAGATTCACTATACATCATTGGCTTTGAGAAAAGTTTTTCAAAACTCTTCAAATATGGCTTAAATGAGACTCCACTATGAACATAAACCGATAAATTTGGCCAAATGTCATGAATGGTATCTAAATTGTATTCTTCAATAATCTTTTCCATTAGAATTTGAACCCATGCAGGGACTCCCACAATAATTCCGATATCCCAATTTGGTGCCTTGCGAACCATCTCATTCAACTTAGTTGCCCAATCATGAGTTTTTGATATTCGTCTTCCAGGACGATAAAAATGTTGAAACCAAAAAGGGATATTACCAGCAGTAATACCTGAAAGATCTCCTTCATAGTATGTACCATTATATTGAAGATGTGTGCTACCTCCAATCATAAGGATACCTTTTTCATAAAAATCTAAGGGAAAATCAAATTTAGTTGTAGAAATGAGTTGGCGTAAAGTAACCTGCTTAATCCCCTTTAACATGTCATTGGTAATGGGAATATATTTACTTGACGCCTCTGAAGTTCCTGAGCTTAAAGCAAAGTATCTTACCTTTCCAGGCCATGCAACATAAGACTCTCCATTTAATGCCCTATACCACCACCTTTTATACATTGATTGGTAGTCATGCATTGGCACTGTCTCTGCAAACTCTTCAGTAATATTCTTGGATTGGAGCAATTTTGAAAATCCGTAATGCTCTCCTATTGCTGTAAACTGTGACTTCCTGATTAGCTTGGTAAGTTGACGTTTTTGGGCAGTAACGGGATTTTGTTTCCTCCTCTGCTTTTCAACCGGCAAATTCCGTAACTCAAATGCTTTTTTTATTATACTTCCCAATATCGGCATATTCACAAGTTTAAGAAGTAGGCAAATTTATTAAAATTTAGCTATAAAAGGCCTAACTCCAGTTTAGCCTCCTCAGTAATCATATCCTGATCCCAAGGTGGTTCAAAAGTAATTTCTACTTCAGATTCGGTTACACCATTCAGATAACTCACTTCCTCCTTTACCTGAGCTGGCATTGATTCAGCAACAGGACAATTGGGAGAAGTCAATGTCATTAGAACTTTGACGTGACCTGTTTCAGAAATATTTATTTCGTAAATCAGCCCTAAGTCATAGATGTTTACAGGGATTTCAGGATCGAATATATTTTTTAAAACTCCTATTATTTTCTCTTCAAGTTCTCGTATTTCTTCTTTTGTCATAATAAAAACACTTTGGTTGTTTTCAATGATTATTTTCCTGTCTTCAAATGCAAAGCTTTGGCATACAGTTTCATTTGTTTTACCATTGAAACCAATCCGTTTGCTCTTGTTGGAGAAAGATGGGTGCTCAAACCTATATCATCAATAAAAGTAAAATCAGCGTTGAATATTTCAGAAGGTGTCGCATCTGACATAACTCTAATTAGAAGTGATATAATTCCCTTGGTAATAACAGCATCACTATCTGCAGTAAACACAACATTATCTTCGTCATAATCTGCATGTAACCATACTCTGGATTGACATCCTGTAATTAAATGAGAATCATTTTTAAACTTCTCATCAATTATTGGTAGTTCTTTTCCCAATTCGATTAGATAAGCATATTTATCCATCCAATCATCAAAAATTGCAAATTCATCAACAACAGACTGAGATTTTTCTTTTATTGTCATTTTTGATTAATCCTTTTTATGTCAACATATCAACTGCCTTCGCCAATGCATCGGCAAATAAATCAATTTCATCTTTGGTATTGTATAATGCCAAAGATACCCTTAATGTACCAGGTAACTTAAGAGCCTCCATTAAGGGTTGGGCACAGTGATTACCAGTTCTTATTGCTATACCCATTTGATCAAGCAAAGTGCCTATATCAAAGGGGTGTAACCCTTCAATATTAATAGAGATAACTGGTATTTTTGATTTTGCATTACCAATTATTCTAAGGCCTTTAATGTTTTCAAGTTTCTTTGTGGCATACTTTAGTAAAGTATCCTCATACTTGATAATGTTATCCATTCCAATATCTTGTATATATCTCAACGATGCTTCCATTCCTAATGCACCAGCCACATTAGGTGTTCCCGCTTCAAACTTATAGGGTAATTCATTAAAGATTGTGGATTCAAAATTTACTGAACTTATCATCTCTCCGCCATACTGATATGGACTTAGCTTATTTAGCCATTCTTCTTTTCCATATAAAACTCCTATTCCCATTGGTCCATATGCCTTATGACCAGAAAAGCAATAAAAATCACAATCTATATCTGAAACATCAACATTAGTATGCGCAATTGCCTGGGCACCATCCACAAATACAGGAATCCCATTATTATGAGCAATTTCCGATATTTTTTTCACTGGATTTATTGTACCCAATACATTTGAGATATGAGTAATGGATATTAGTTTTGTTTTGAAGTTTATCATGTCCTCTAATTCAGATAAATCAATGGTTCCATCCTTCAAAACAGGTAAAAATCTTAATGTTGCTTTATTTTTTTTGCATAGTTGTTGCCATGGCACAAAGTTCGAGTGGTGTTCCATAACCGTTATTATAACCTCATCTCCTTCGGTAATCAAATCACTAAATCCAGATGCTACCAAATTAACAGACTCTGTTGTGCCTTTGGTAAATATTATTTCTCTATAACTATTGGCATTAATAAACTTAGCAACAAATTTTCGTGAGTTTTCGTATAAATCTGTGGCAATATGACTGAGATTATATGAAGCACGATGAACATTACTGTTTTCCGTCTTATAATAGTCTGATACTCTATCTATTACTTGTAATGGCTTGTGAGTAGTGGCCCCATTATCAAAATAAACCAATTGCTTTCCATTTACCTTGGTGGACAAAATTGGAAAATCATTTCTTATGGTATTTATTTTAAAACCCATGGTTTATATTTTGCTCATATCAAGATCAAACTCAACAAGCTTTTCTGGTTTAGAGCAATGCAAAACACACTTATCACAGATATATAAATCCCCCCTTAATCGTTTTTTTACCATATCATCGATGCTGATTCGTAGTGGCAATATATCAATTTTACTTGTTACCTCTGCAATAAAAGCGTATATGAGAAGTAGTTTTGCATCCTTTTCAGGAATTCCTCTTTGCATCAAATAAAACAATGCGTCGTTATCAATTTGACCAACTGTGGCTCCGTGACTACATTTTACATCATCCGCATATATTTCAAGGAAAGGCATGGTATCAATCGTTGCATCCGTTGTCATGAGTATATTTGCATTTTTTTGAAATGCAACGGTTTTTTGAGAATCTCTGGCAACATAAATATATCCATTGAAGACAGCTGATGCTTCATCATCTAAAACTCCCTTGAACAACTCACTACTGGTACAATTTGGAGCCGAGTGCATTACCTTTACCTGGTTATCAACGTGTTGCTCATTATCCATGAGGTACATGGCGCTAATGTCAGCATTTGCACATTCACCCGTTAAATCTATATGAAATTCGTTCCTAAGTGTTCCACCATTAAAAGATAGTAGAATTACATTCAGGTTACTATCTGATTTCTGTTTTATTGTAGTTGAATTAATTAAGGATGTTTGATTATTTATATTTTGCAGTTTGTATAAAATTAAACTAGCGTTTTCACCAATAAATATTTCAGTATTAGTATTTAAGAATCCCGTATGCTGGTTTATCGAATCATCACAATGCAAAAAAGATAATTTACTATTCTTACCGAGTATTATGAGGTTACGAGTGTTAACCATTATATTACTTTCTCTATTAACCATTTTCACCAGCTGAATAGTTCTTTCAGACTCAATATTGTCTGGAACATATAGAAATAAACCGTCTGTATAAATCGCTGAATTTATAGCTTTTAAACCATGGTTATTATTCTGTGAGGTTTCATCATAGTACTCATCAAATAGTTCGGGATATTCTTCCTGGGCTTTGATTATGCTTCCCACAATTATACCATCATCAAGCACCTCAAGTTTTTCATTATCCGGAGAATAATACCATCCATTTAGTAGAGCATAAACATCGGTGCTAAAACCATGGATAGTGCAGTCAAATATTTCATTAATCTCCTTATCAAAATCAGGCTTATTATCACCTATGACAAAATCCGTATTGTAACTTTTACTTAGGTTAGTGCTTCTCCATTGCTCTTTCTTGGTTGTTGGTAATCCGAGATTATTAAAACTCTCGAAGCCTTTTTCTCGAGACTTCTTAACCTTTTGGTGAGAGGTTTTAAATACATCTTCTGGGTTTTCTTTATACCTATCAATAAGAGAAACCTCGAGCGGAAATTTTTTATTATCAGTTGACTTCATAATTCAATAGCTTTTGGACTCTCTTTATGCATGTTCTTTTATCCAGTCGTAACCTCTTTCTTCAAGTTCAAATGCAAGGCCTTTACCTCCAGATTTAACAATTCTGCCATCATACATTACATGAACAAAATCAGGCACAATATATTCCAATAATCGCTGGTAATGGGTTATAATTACAAATGCATTGTCCTGAGACTTGAGTGTATTTATGCCATTGGCTACAACCTTTAAAGCATCAATATCCAATCCCGAATCTGTTTCATCGAGAATGGCCAATGTAGGTTCTAGCATTGCCATCTGAAAAATCTCATTTTTCTTTTTCTCTCCACCTGAAAAGCCTTCATTTACTGATCTTTTGGTAAGCTTCGCTTGAATATCAACGAGTTTTTTCTTTTCTTCCATTTTTTTGAGAAACTCACCGGCAGAAATGTGTTCTTCACCCTTATATTCTCTCCGAGCGTTTAATGCGGTTCGCATAAAATTTGTTATACTTACACCTGGAATTTCAACCGGATACTGAAAACTTAAAAAGATACCTTCATTGGCTCTTTCATCAGGCGAAAGTTCGTTAATGTTCTGACCTTTGTAAATTATTTCTCCCGAATCAATATTATAACCTTCTCTGCCCGTTATGGCAGATGCAAGTGTGCTTTTGCCGGTACCATTGGGTCCCATAATTGCATGTACTTCTCCATTGTTAACTCCTAAATTTAACCCTTTAAGAATTTCTTTCCCATCAATACTTACATGTAAATCTTTTATATTTAATAACATATGTTTCTTATTTTCTGTGTTCGAAATCTAATATTTATCCAACGCTACCTTCCAAAGTTATTGCAAGAAGTTTTTGAGCTTCAACGGCAAATTCCATTGGTAGCTGATTTAAAACCTCTTTAGCGTAACCATTTACAATCAGTCCTATTGCCTTTTCCGTATCAATTCCCCTTTGCTGACAATAAAAAAGTTGATCTTCTGATATTTTGGATGTTGTGGCTTCATGTTCAACCACAGAGGATGTATTATTATTTTTGATGTAGGGAAATGTGTGTGCTCCACATTTATCTCCCAAAAGTAATGAATCACATTGTGAGAAATTACGAGCATTTTCAGCTTTTTTTGAAACTCGAACTAATCCTCTGTAAGTGTTATTACTTTTACCTGCTGAAATTCCCTTTGAAATAATTGTGCTTTTAGTATTCTTACCAATATGTAACATTTTTGTGCCCGTATCAGCTTGCTGCATATTATTTGTGACAGCAACGGAGTAAAACTCACCAATCGAATTGTCACCTAATAAAATACAACTTGGGTATTTCCATGTTATCGCTGAACCCGTTTCAACTTGAGTCCAACTTATTTTTGAATTATCCCCTTTGCACAAGCCTCTTTTTGTTACAAAGTTGTATATGCCACCTTTTCCATCCTTGTCTCCAGGATACCAGTTTTGTACTGTGGAATATTTAACCTCAGCATTATCGTGTGTAATTATCTCAACAATTGCGGCATGCAATTGGTTTTCATCTCTCTGAGGTGCAGTACATCCCTCAAGGTAACTAACATATCCACCTTCATCTGCAATAAGCAATGTTCGCTCAAACTGACCAGTGTTGGCTGCATTTATTCTAAAATAAGTACTAAGCTCAATGGGACATCTCACTCCTTTAGGAATATAGCAAAATGATCCATCGCTAAAAACTGCTGAGTTAAGTGCAGCAAAATAATTATCGGTATGCGGCACAACGGTACCTAGATACTTTTTTACTAAATCGGGATGAGCCTGAACAGCATCACTAAATGAGCAAAATATAATGCCATGCTTAGCAAGGGTATCCTGAAATGTTGTTTTCACTGAAACACTGTCAATAACAGCATCTACAGCTACGCCAGCAAGCATCTTTTGTTCATCTAATGAAATACCCAGCTTGTTAAATGTATCCAACAACTCTGGATCTACTTCGTCCAAGCTTTCAAGTCCTTTTTTTTGTTTTGGAGCAGCATAGTAAATTATATCTTGATAATTAATTGGCGGATGTTCCAATAATGCCCAATCAGGCTCCACGATAGTTAACCAATATCTGTATGCTTTTAATCTATATTCTAGAAGCCATTCGGGCTCATTTTTTTTACTTGAAATAAGGCGTATAGTATCTTCATTTAACCCAACTGGTGCTGTTTCGGTCTCAATATCAGTAACAAAACCATATTTATATTCACCGGATGTAACCTCCTCTAATATATTATTATTGTCGTTTTCTTCCTTCATTACATGCCTATTTAGACTAGTTATAAATAAGACTGCAAAATTACTAAAATTACCGATACTTAAGCAATTATGAAAGGCTCATACATGCACAATTTTTAAAATTAGTTTAGGCCCATTATGCAAATTAGCTATTGCTCATATAAAGCACTTGCATAATGTTATTAATCATTGAAAAATGGATTAATTTAACTAAAAGGAATTCAACTAGATAAAGGGTTACAAAAAAAGCAGTAGTAAAGTTTACTTAAAACCCATTATATGGAAAATCCATACAGAAATTCAAACCTTATTTGGTTATCTTTTAAACGATAAGTGCTGCGTACACCAAGTCTAATATTAGGAATAAGGCTCAGGAAATTCCAATCCGAATATAATTCAATGCCTGCACTACTATAATTATAATTGTTACTCAGAATATCTTTACCAATTAAATGATCATAAAACCCATGTATTGTTATACGTTTTAGATAAGCTATGGATGGAAGATCCAAATCAGGATAAATAACAGGAAATGCATAATCAACCTTTAGACTTAACATTTCCTTCAAATTAATTCCAGTATATCCTCTTGGTGTGCTGACAACATTTCCATATGTATAATTTCCATTATCCATAAATTGATAAGCGGCATAAACCCTGATACCCTGGTGGTTTATTACACCTGGCAGATAAACTATACCTGCAAACCCATAAACCAAGCTAATGGAATCAGATAAAGGCGTATGTCTCATGATAATATTTGTATTCAAACCATATCTAGGGTAAATATCTTTCTTGGATCTTTTAATCTGAGTGTAACCATAAAATGAATACGTTAATGATGTTATACTATTTTCTTTAAAACTAATATCAGGATTATCAATTTTGCCAAGAAATTTTTGAGCTATTCCTACCGTAGGATTGATACCTGTTACCCACTTACTATGAGTAAAATTTAAAGGTAAGGAGATACTCATAGCGAGATTTGTCTCATTCCATTTAAATTCTTGAATATCATTGTTTACATCATAATAGTTACTCCTTCTAAGGCCGTAGTCAGCGCTAAAAGTAAGTTTTGGATACCACCCTGCATATGTAAAAGATGCTTTTGCCTTTCCCGCTTGTTCATTGGGGTCATAATAATAACCCAGGCTACCCCATGCAGTACTTAGTGTATTCTGAGTAAGAATATTAACACCAGGTTGAAAATCGTAATTATTCAAATCTATTGCTGCAAGTCCCCAGCTATGAAAATTTAAAAGATGTCCTATTTTGCTATACTGCCTTGCTTGATATTTAATTTCTGGAATATCCTGTTCATCCAAAATAAATGTTTCAGAAGTTACAAGAGTATCTATTAGGTACTTTGAGCTAATATCGTTTAAGTTAACTTTTTTAAAATCCAATGTATCTAGAAATGCAATTCTAAAACCATCTGAAGTATAATTTGAGAATATTAAATTGTCACTGCTATTTTGAAATTTTGCATCGGATGCTCCAAATTTGACATTAGAAATTTGGTATTGATTATTATTCATAATATCTAGTAAATACATGTTATCAACACCCGTATATGCTCCGGTAAACACAATCTTTTTATCCTTCATTACTGGATATGAAATATTAGTATAATTAAATGGTAGAAGGTACTCATAATCTCCCGAATTAACATCAATTTTAATTATTGACTTACCATACTCACCTAGCACAATGGCAACAACAAAATTATCATCTTGAGACCATGATGGGTTCATAAAAAACAAATTATCCTTCGTTGAAAATGAATTTATTTCTTCACCAGTTGCAATATCGATAAAACTCAAAGAGTATTCATTTAAACTACTTACATCAACAGCCACAATAATATCTGCGCTATTTGACATTGAGGGGGAAAACAATCTCGAGCGCCTTGTAATCTGTTTTAGTTTTTTGTTTTTGAAATCATAAACCTTAATTACAGAATAATTTCTGTTGGACCAGCGAGGATCATATGTCCTTTCATTCCAGCAAATTAGGCTATCATTAACCGATAGTGATTCCATGAAATCAAATCCAGGGGTAAAAATAACCTCTTCGGATCCATCCCGTCTAATTCTTATAAATCTGTTTATGTCGTCAAGGCCTGATTTTTCAGCAATGAATGAACCATCCGAAAGCTCCTGTGCAAATCTATAGTTTGAATAGAATTTGTTTTTTTGAGGAGTAATCATTCTTGGATCAGACTTATCTTTAATATTTTGTTTCCAATAATCCCCTCTTTCCAAAAGCACATTTCTATAAAAATTAACTTTACCTGCTCCAGCTATTTTCTTCAGAGAGCTAGAAAAAGGGGCCAAAGTATATGGTTTTCTTGCAACTTTGTTTAATGTATTATTCCATATTTCACTACCATAATTTAGCACCCCAAATGTGACTAATTCATAACCCAGAGTATAATAATCTGGTGTATAGCTCTTAAAAGAACCAAAGAGAGCTTTGTCGTATGAATATATTTTCTTTTCACATACCTGCGCTACCAAATCCATTGAAAAGCTAGGTTCCCGTCCCCGTCCACTTTTACTAAATATAGTTTCGCTAAAAACGGCATCCCCTTCAATGAACCAGAAAGGGAGAAATAAACCCATTATTCCGCCTATCGCCTGGTCGCCAAACAATATTTTCAAACCCTTTGTAAATCCTTGATTTAGTTTTTGCATTTGGACCACATGACGATATTCATGAAGTGTTAGCTGCCGGCTCCATAATTGTGCATAGCTATTTTGATCCGGTGTCTCAAAAAAGTCTGCATGCATTGGCGTAGGACTAACCATTGCATTAGACGTAACTGACCTATTATGCAATACTATTTTGATCTTTTTATTGTTGTTTAGGTAAGGGTAACTCACGGGCTTATGGGAAACCTCAATTAAATTGGCATATTCATTTGCTTTAATATAGTATCCCGCAGGAAATATTATTCTTGCATGTTTAGAATTTATTTGCTTCCATTTTATTGAAGCAGGATCCTGTCCTGTAATATAATATTGGGATACACATATATTGGAAGTCAAAACAAATAGAACGAAAAAAAAACTTTGGATATTCTTAAGGAATATGTTCATAATCCAAAAATAATAGATTTCACAATAATATCATGTTTGATCTGTTTCCTCTCAATAGTGATAATGAAAAATTCGTTTACACAGTATTGGAAAAAAAATTCCATAAGGAATCCTGAGGCGGACTTGCTATAATAGAAACCACCTCTTTTTTTATTGGGTGCATAAACTCAAGCTGCCTGGCATGCAGACTTATTGAAGCGTCCTTATTACTTCTGGGCGAGCCATATTTTAGATCCCCTTTTATTGGAGATCCAATTGCTGAAAGCTGACACCTTATTTGATGATGCCGCCCGGTTTTTAAATCAACATCCAAAAGAAAGTAATTGTTGCTTTCTCCTATTAGCCTGTAGTTTAGTATGGCTTCCTTTGACCCTGCTTTTGGGTTTTTACTCGCGAAGGATTTATTTTTCCTTTGATCTCTAACAAGGTGATGAATAATTTCACCAGATTCAAACTCTGGTCTGTTTTGAACAATCGCCCAATAGGTTTTCTTTAGACCATGATTTTTTAAAAGTTCATTCATTCTGGTAAGGCCTTTGCTTGTTTTCGCAAATATAATAACCCCACTAACTGGTCTGTCTATTCTATGAATAACACCTGTGAATACGTTGCCTGGTTTACTATACTTTTCCTTAAGAAAACTCTTAACCTCTTCACTAAGTGGTTTATCTCCTGTTTTATCACCTTGAACAATTTCAGAAGGTAATTTATTTATGGCAATAAGATGGTTATCTTCATATAATACTCTTGACCCTATTGCACTCAAAATTGTCAAAATTTTATTTGTTTTACCTTTTAAATATGCAGACAAAAACCTAAATGAAGTTAACTTATTATAATCTAGAATTGAAGATTCAAACCAGCAGAAACAATACCTTTATAGCCATAGCCTGCCTCTGCAAAAAATGCTAGTTTTTTGCCCACTCTGATTCCTATTCCTGTCAGCTGAAAATTGAATGAATTTATACTAGCATCATCGTTAGGAGTAGTATTGTCAGTATAAACTACATTATTATCATAGGCAGTAAATCCTAGTCCCAATCCTGAATAAATCCTAAAACTAGGTTTGGAAACATAGTTGTAATTAATTTCTATGGCAAATGTATAAGCATTAGTTGTTCCATTAGCAACAAGACTATTATCATTATTTTCATACTTTGTTTTACCAGTTTCATAAGCAAATATGGCTCCTAGCATTAACTTATCAGCGATTGCATAATCATAACTTAAAAAGAATGCGCCAATTGATCCGCCATTTATCTGATCAGAAATAAATAAGCCAGTAATAATATCGTCAAATGCACTCATCATTGATACTGAAGTCGCGTATCCATAACCTAAATTTATCTCACTTGTTCCTTTTTCTTGAGCATGCGATGTCAAAGTAAAAATTAAACTGAATAAACAGGTTATGGAAATGGTTCTTAAAATTTTCATAATTTCTCTATTTTGTTGTTTTTGTATGCATCTATATTTAGTACCGTTCCTTTTCATTTGGAAATTTAACTTCCTTTACATCATCAATATATGATTCAAATGCTTTTACCATTTCGTCGTGAAGGTTATGATATCTTCTTAGAAACCTTGGAGTAAAATCTTGATTTATCCCCAACATATCATGAAGAACTAAAACTTGTCCATCCACATAAGGACCAGCTCCAATTCCAATTGTGGGTATTGATATTGAGTTGGTAACATCTTCAGCAAGAGCAGTAGGTATCTTTTCAAGTACAACACCAAAACAACCAGCACTTTCTAATATCTTAGCATCGCGCTTCAATTTTTCTGCTTCTTCCTGCTCAGTAGCCCTTACCACATAAGTTCCGAATTTATTTATGGATTGAGGTGTTAAACCTAAATGACCTATTACGGGAATCCCAGCGCTCAATACTCTATCTACTGACTCAAGGATTTCTTCACCTCCTTCCATCTTGATGGCATTGGCACCAGACTCTTTCATTATTCTGATAGCTGAGTTGAGAGCTTCTATTGAATTCCCTTGATATGTTCCAAATGGCAAATCTACTATTACTAAAGCTCTCTCTATAGCCCTCATAACAGATGATGCATGGTATATCATTTCATCCAGAGTAATTGGGAGTGTGGTTTTATGGCCGGCCATAACATTAGACGCAGAATCTCCAACTAGAATTACATCAATACGTGCTTCATCTAAGAGTTTCGCCATTGAATAGTCATAGCCTGTTAGCATAGCTATTTTCTCGCCTTTTTGCTTCATTTCCTGCAAAACATGCGTCGTGATCTTCGGAAGGTTTCTAGTTGTGTTCATTAATTTATGTTGCTAATGAATAGCAAATGTATGATATTTTGTAAAAGATTATTAACGTTTTTGTATAAGATTTTTAGCGCCTTAGTTTTATCTTAGAAAAATCTAAATAATAAGACATTCAATATGAGAAAATCCCTGGTTTTTTCATTTCATTAATTAAAGATATAAATTCTATTCAATAGATAAATAGTTTATAATAAATTTGCAGCTTTTAAGTTTACCCATTAATGAACAATAAGAGGTACATATCCAAGCTGCTACTTTTGACTTTTCTCATGATTTTCATATCAAAAGTGATGTTTCCTCAGAGTGATATCTCATGGGTTAGTGGTAAAGTTGTTGATAAAAAGAACAACCCCATTGAGCTTGCTAACATAGCTATTGTGGGCGAAAGCGGTGGTACAACTACAGATAAATCTGGGAGCTACAAATTACAGGTGCCCTCTAATAAAGAAATTATTATAGCTGCAACATACGTAGGTTATGCAGTTAAGAAGGTTAAGATTAAGCTTAAACCAGGCGAATCCAAAGTATTAAATATTCGTTTGGAATTAATTTCAACCGATTTACCAGGTTTTGAGGTAAAGGATGAGCAACTGAGAACACAAAGTATGGTTCGACTCAATCCAAAGGATGTAAATCTTGTTCCCTCGCTAACTGAAGGTGTATCAGACATTATAAAAACACTCCCTGGCGTTACCTCAACAAATGAAATGAGCTCACAGTATTCGGTTCGTGGTGGTAATTTCGATGAAAACCTTATTTACGTAAATGATATCGAAATATATAGGCCCTTTCTTGTTAACTCTGGTCAGCAAGAGGGGCTGAGTTTTGTTAACTCATCTCTTGTTTCCTCACTTTTGTTTTCTGCTGGAGGTTTTGGGGTAGAATATGGCGATAAGATGTCGTCGGTTTTGGATGTAACTTACAGAACACCTGATGAATTTGGAGGTTCATTTTCAGCTAGTCTTCTTGGAGCAGAATTAGATTTTGGAGGAACAGCACTAAGCAATAAGTTTACATATTTGTTTGGTGCCAGATACAAATCAAATAGCTACTTACTGAATAGTTTGGAAACTCAGGGTGAATATAAACCTGAATTCATGGATATACAATCGCTCATTTCCTACAAATTAAGTGATAAGTGGGATTTGTCGTTTTTAGGATACTATTCAAGAAACAAGTATAAGGTTATCCCTTCAAATCGCGAAACTGATTTTGGGACTTTTCAGGAAGTAATAAGGTTCAAGGTTTATTTCGATGGTAATGAAACTGATAGATATGACCTTTACCAAGGAGGTTTAACATTAAGGTTCAAACCCTCCAAAAGCACAAATCTAAAATTCATATTATCTGCTTTCAACACAAATGAATCTGAAACATATGATATTCAAGGACAATATTGGATAGGACAAGTTGAAACAAGTTTGGGTAGTGAGGAATTTGGAGAAGCTGTGCAAACTCAAGGAATTGGAACCTATTTACTACATGCTCGAAATTATTTTAAAGCCAGAGTAATAAGTGCGGAACACAAGGGTACAACCATCAAGGAAAATAATGTTCTCAAATGGGGAATAAGATATCAAAATCAACAAGTAGATGATAAGCTGCGCGAATGGGAAATGGTAGATTCTGCTGGATATTCCATACCAAATCCATCACCCAATCCCGGAAGTGCAAATCCAGATAATCCTGATTTCATACTCAAGGACTTTGTAAGTGCTAATAATACACTTAGCACCAATAGGTTTGTGGCTTATGCTTCAAGTCAATGGAATATTGTAACCAAAAACAACAGTGAAATAACTTTAACAGCAGGCTTAAGAGCAAATTATTGGGATTTTAATCAGGAGTTTTTAATCGCCCCGAGGGGGAATTTTTCTTATAAACCTGCAAAAAATCCAGATCTTATATTTAGGTTTGCAACAGGTATTTACTACCAAACTCCCTTTTACAGGGAGATGAGAGGATTAGACGGCACAATTAACAATAATGTTAAATCTCAAAAATCTACACATTTTATATTGGGTGGTGATTATCGTTTTACAACCTGGAACAGACCCTTCATTTTCACAACTGAAGTTTATTATAAGATGCTTGATAATCTCATTCCTTACTATGTGGAAAATTTAAGGATACGTTACCTAACAGATCAAACTGCTAAAGGATATGCTGCAGGAATCGATTTCAAGATATATGGTGAATTTGTTAAAGGTATTGATAGTTGGCTAAGTCTATCAATCATGCAAACCAAAGAAGATATCTATGATGACTTTTATTATGATTATTACAACTCTGATGGAGAAATAATATACCCTGGCATTACTGTAAATAACCTAGTAACAGATAGTGTTCGTGTGGAGCCAGGTTTTATTCCAAGACCTACTGATCAACGTGTAAACTTTTCTATTTTTTTCCAGGACTATATTCCAAACCATCCTTATCTTAAAATGAATCTAAGATTGCTATTTAGTACTGGATTACCATTTGGAGCACCAGATACAGAGAGATACGCTCACACACTAAGGATGCCAGATTACAGACGAGTTGATATAGGTTTTTCATACCAATTTATTAATGAAGGAAGTACCTTCAAATCTGGAAATCCATTTAAGCACTTCAAGAATATGTGGGTTAGCTTGGAAATTTTTAACCTATTACAAATTTATAATACTGTGAGTTATGTTTGGATAAAGGACATAAATAATCGTCAGTATGCAGTTCCAAACTACCTCACTCCACGATTATTAAACATAAAACTCACAGCCGAGTTTTAAGTTAAATTACCCTTTTAAAATCTCACATTTCTACGTATTTATTTCTTCAAATCGTATAGAAATATAGTCAATGACATTAATACGTATAGAAGTATGATGAATGGGATAGCTACTACCTCAAGAAATATTAGCATAAATAATGACAAAAGGAGAAATAGATATCTTGTTTTATTTCTATTAAAGTCAATTCCTTGAAACTTCAAAGCAAACATTGGAAGACGGGATACCATTAAAAGAGAACCAAGAACTGCGACCGTTAAAAGAAAATAGGTATTTGTTATTATTGCGTATAACATGCTGCTCTCAGCATATAACTCAGATCTTATAAGTGGCAATGAGGCTATCAAAATAGCCATTGCAGGTATTGGTAAACCCTTAAATGAAGTAACCTGCTCATCATCTGTATTGAAAATAGCAAGGCGCAGTGCTCCAAATACCGGTATTAGAAATGCTAAAAACGGAAGTATGAATAAATTATTTGGATAGTCGCCATACTGATCTATGCTTACATCAATCATATAGAAGAGTATAAAGCCAGGTGCAACACCAAAAGAAACAATATCGCAAAGAGAATCCAACTGTGCTCCAATATCTGATTTTGCATCAAGAATCTTGGCTGCAAAACCATCTAGAAAATCAAAAATCGCAGCTATGAATATAAACCACGCTGCCATTTCAATATTATTATTTGCATATAGATAAATGGATAAAATACCACTTACAAGATTTAATAATGTGATAATATTAGGAATATGTTTTTTCATATTTTAATTTTTCAATTTTTCAAAAGTACATTTTCTTTTATTCTCATTGCCAAAATATGGCCTGCTTAATCATTTCTTAGCTGCAGAATAAAAGATTATTTTTGCCATCCATTAAAGAAATAATTGTGCATCCTGGAAAACTAAATATAGAAGAATATGACTATAATCTTGATGATTCCAGAATAGCAAAATATCCTTTAGATGAAAGGGATTCATCCAAACTGCTTTATCTCGATAGCGGTATCCCTATGAATAAAGCATTCAAACAACTTCCCGAACTTATTACTTCTGATTCATTATTGTTATTTAATAAAACAAAGGTTGTTAATGCTCGATTAAAATTCAAAAAAATAACAGGTGCTATCATTGAAGTATTTTGTCTTGAACCCGTTGAACCTGTTAAGGATTTTCAGCTTGCTTTCCAACAAAATTCGCCTGTGGTATGGAAATGCTTGGTGGGTAATGCAAAAAGATGGAAATCAGGAATGCTCGAACTTGTAATACAAATTGAAGATAGTGTTATATGTTTAACGGCAGAGAAAAAACTTCAGCTATCAGATGGATATTTAATAGAGTTTAGTTGGAATGATATTGATATAACTTTTTCTCAAATTATCAACAGAAGCGGTATGATTCCAATTCCGCCCTATCTTAATCGAAAAGCTGAAGAATCTGACAATAAACGATACCAAACTATTTATGCTGAAGATGAAGGCTCAGTTGCTGCGCCAACAGCAGGTTTACATTTCACAGAATCAATTTTTAATGCATTGAAAATAAAAGGTGTAGAGGTTGATAGCCTGACTCTTCATGTTGGTGCTGGAACGTTTAAACCTGTTGTTTCAAAAGAAGTAGATGGCCATGAAATGCATATGGAAAAAATTGTAGTTCATGTTAAAACATTGGAACATATATTAAGAAAGATTAATTATGATATAATTCCCGTTGGTACCACCAGCATGAGAACACTTGAAAGCTTTTATTGGATGGCAATTAATTTATTGCAGGGAGATACAAGTTTCTCCGTTGGTCAATGGGACGCTTATAAACTCAATAATCATAAACTAAGCAATCGAGAAGCAATCGAAACATTATTAAGATATCTTAAAGAAAAAAATTTATCTGAAATTCATGGAGAAACAAGATTAATGATTGCTCCAGGTTATGAGTTCAAATTTGCAACAGGTCTTATTACAAACTTTCATCAACCAAAAAGCACACTTCTGCTACTTGTATCTGCTCTGGTTGGTGATGATTGGAAAAAAGTCTATGAATTTGCATTAAAAAATGAATACAGGTTTTTGAGTTACGGCGATAGTTGCTTTTTTAGGGGTCCTTGTAAATAAAGGCACTACTAATATTTGATTATTGTAAATGAGAGTTTAAAACTCTTATATGTTTACCGCAACAACTTCCTTTATTTCTGGAAGCACCTTCTTCAATGTGGTTTCAATTCCATTTTTCAGTGTAACAGTACTAAACGCGCATGAACCGCATGCTCCGGTAAGTTCTACATTTACCACATTATCATCTGTGATTTCTAAAAATGTAATGTCCCCGCCATCAGCTTGCAAATAAGGCCTTACTTGGTCTAAAACATTGAGTATTTTTTGAGTTAATTCTTCCTTAGTTCTTTCCATTCTTGAGTATTTATAGTTTTTCTATTTCTTTTTCAACATTGACTGCGATTTCGGCAAAGTTATTGCTTAATCCGTTATCATTATTGAGTACAACCGGTATTCCACCATCTCCTGATTCAACAATTTTCTCCTTGATAGGCAGACGACCTAATACAGGTATTTCAAGTTCTCGCGCTAGTTCGTCAGTAGCACCCTTTCCAAATATATAGAATTTTTTGTCTGGTAATTCATCGGGTGTAAAATATGACATATTCTCAACAACTCCCAATAAGGGAATTGTGAGTTTGTCCTGACGATACATCATTGCTGCTCTTCGAACATCCGCAGTTGCTAACTTTTGTGGTGTAGTAACTAAAACTGTACCCTTTACATTATATGATTGAGCTAATGTGAGTTGTATGTCTCCAGTTCCTGGAGGCATATCAATAACCAAATAATCCAGGTCTCCCCACTCTGCATCTTTCATTAATTGGTTGAAAGCGTTGTTTATCATGGAACCTCTCCACATGAGAGCCTGATCAGGTTTAACAAAAAACCCGAGAGATAAAATTTTAACTCCATGATTTTCCAAAGGAACCATTATTGATTTTCCTTCACGCTCAATTACACCTGGTTGCTCGTCTTCAACACCAAACATAATTGGAACAGACGGTCCCATTATATCTGCATCCAGAATTCCAACCTTCTTGCCAGTTTTTGACAATGAAACAGCAAGGTTTGCAGCAACTGTTGATTTTCCAACACCACCCTTACCAGCAATAACAGCAACTATATTTTTTACACCTGATAATGGGCCTAACCCCTTATCTTTTTCAGCAATTGGTTTTACTTCAACCGATATTTCCTCACCCAACTCTGCTTTTAAAGTTTTTACAATAGAATTGTAAACTATACCTACTGCAGGATCATCCAATTTAGGAAAAACAACACTTACTTTTATATTGTTTCCTTCTATATTGATATCGTCTATCATTCCCAAGTCAACAATGTTGTTTTGCTTGGCAAAAAATATGACTTCTTTAAGAGCTTTAGTTACATCGTGATTAGTGATGAACTGTGACATACTGTAATAATTTAGATTTAATTATAATAGGAATTTAAGTACCACAAAATTACAATTATTTCTTGTAGAACGACAAATTATACTTATTTAGACGCCTTCCAGATTAAATTGCTTTTTAATTAAAATACATAGCTTTTTTACATTTATTAATTCCAGAATTAATTGTTGATACGATCGTCTACTATACATTTCATTTAATTCATTGTTAATGAAGAAGTACCCTTAAACTATGTTCATTTAAAATTATTTTCAAAATCATTTGATTAATTGAAAAATTATGTCTTATTTTGCACTCCTTTTTTGAACAGGATAAATTAAATTACATAGAGATGTCAAGAGTTTGCCAGATAACAGGAAAGAAAGTGATTTCAGGAAATAATGTAAGTCACTCACATGCAAAGACTAGAAGAAAATTCCAACCAAACTTGCACACAAAGAAATTTTTTGTGCCTGAAACAGGGAAATGGATAACATTGATGGTAAGTGCAAATGGTATTCGTACTATAAATAAGAAAGGTATTACCGCTGCTCTTAAAGAAGCCACTGAAAAAGGTTTTTATAAGGCCTAGAAATAAAAGATATTCATGAAAAAAGAGATTGTCAAAAATGACAATCTCTTTTTTTTTGCCTTTACTCTAGTTAGTAATGAAAGAATTTTTTAGTAATTAAAAGTTTCGTCGTAATGTATCTGCAATTTCATCTGACAGTTTATTAAAAACTTGTTTTTGATTTCCGTCAGCATTTATTTTACTGTACTTGCCTTGTTTGTGATAAAAATCAACCACGGGTTCCGTTTTTTCACTGTACTGTTCAAGTCTATTGATTATTAACTCCGTACTTTTATCATATGGCCTAGCTTTATTGGCATTCTGGCCCCTTGAGCTCAATCTTTTTATCGCGTCAAGAGTACCCAATTTCAACTCGATCATATTGGAAACTTTCATCCCAACTCTTTGTAATAATCCATCTAAGATATAGGCCTGAACAATTGTTCTAGGAAAGCCTTTGAAGATAAACCCATTGGCTTTGGGATTTGCTTTTATCTTATCTGCTATAAGCTTGATGGGAATTATGTCAGGAACTATCTCTCCCTTGTCCATATATGGTTTGGCAATTTTCCCCGTTTCTGTATTATTCTTTATCTCTTCTCTCATGAGCTTCCCCGTTGAAATATACACCAGGTTATGCTTATCTGCAAGAAGCTGACCCTGTGTACCTTTTCCTGCGCCTGGCTTTCCCAAGAGAACGATATTAGTAAACTCTTTTTTCTTATTTTTTTCTATATACTTGACAATATCTTCAAAAATATCATCCATATTACCTACTCCATTAACCTTATGGTACTTACTTTGGTCCTCATAATAGCTAGCAACAGGTTTTGTTTTTTCTTCATATTCTTGCAGTCGCACCTTAATTACATCTAAATTATCATCAGAACGACCAGAAGTTGCAGAACGAAGCAACAAACGATCAACAAGTTCATTTTCTGGCACATCAAGGCTTATCATCATTTGCAAACTGGTGTTAAGTTTTAACAATAAGCCATCAAGAATATACGCCTGCACAACAGTACGAGGAAAACCATCAAAAAGAATTCCTCTAGCATTTTTGTTTTCTTGTATCTTATTCTCAATAATTTGAACCACGAGTTCATCAGGAACAAGTCCCCCAGCCTCAATTATACTTTTTGCTTCTTGACCAAGATCAGAATTTGCATCAATTTCTGATCTAAGAATTTCTCCTGTAGAAATATAAGTTAGGTGATATTTATCAAGTAACTTTTTTGACTGAGTTCCTTTACCTGCGCCCGGAGGGCCAAAAAGAGCGATATTAAGCATTTTAATGAATGTTATTTATTATCGGTAATTTTATATATATCTTTCAAGTTTCTTCCCTGACCATCATAATCTAAGCCATAACCAACTATAAAATCATTGGGTATCTCTATTCCTATATAATCTATTTTATAATCTTTTCTAAAGGCATCTGGCTTAAATAAAAGTGTTGCAATTTTAACATCTTCAGCTCCCATCATTGCCAACTGTCCCAGTACATTTTCCATGGTGATACCAGAATCAATTATATCTTCTATAATTACCACTGATCTGCCAGTTACATCCTCATCAAAACCAATAAGCTGTCTTACTTTTTCCGTAGACGATGTTCCTTCATAGGATGCAAGTTTAACAAAGGATATTTCACATGATAGTTCTACCATTTTTAGTAAATCACTTGCAAACATAAAAGAGCCATTTAAAATTACAAGAAAAATTGGAGTTTTATTCTCCATATCCTTATTTATTTTAGTGGCGACTTTCCTTATTGCTACATCTATTTCAGCGGATGTAATAACTGGTTTAAAATATTTATCATGTATTTTAATTGTACTCATCAAATATTGATTGCTTAATTAATGGTTATTTAACCATTTAAAAAAAAAGAGACAACAAAGATAGAACTTAACACTTTATTAGCAAACTCATTTTATGTATTTTTGTGGTCCTAAAAAAACTAATTACATATAATTATGAAAGCGGTTGTAAGTATTATAATGGGAAGCACTTCTGATTTAAAAGTTATGGAAAAAGCTGCAGCTTTCCTCAATGACTTGGAAATTCCATTTGAAATCAATGCATTATCTGCTCATAGAACACCTGGTGAGGTTGAAGTTTTTGCAAAAAATGCAGAAGCAAATGGAATAAAAGTAATTATTGCAGGAGCTGGAATGGCAGCACATCTTCCTGGTGTAATTGCATCAATGACAACTGTTCCAGTAATAGGGGTTCCTATAAATGCAACTCTTGATGGAATGGATGCGCTTTTGGCAATTGTTCAAATGCCTCCTGGTATACCAGTGGCAACAGTAGGTATAAATGGAGCTTTAAATGCAGGCATTCTTGCGGTACAAATGATGGCTACGGGTGATGCTAAAATGATGGAAAAAATACACGAACATAAGAAAACACTTAAACAAAAAATTGTAAAAGCAAATGAGGATTTAAAAGCAGTTGACTATAAATTTAAGGTTAATTAAGCTTCCCTACCTGCAGTTTAGCAATAAATCCGCTCTATAATTTTCTGATAAACAAAAGGCCATCTCTTATTGACAACATTACTTGTTCAACTCTTTTATCATTTTTTATGTGAGTATTAAATTCCAAAAGAGATTTGGTGTCAGTATCTGGATTCTGATCTGTAACTTTACCACTCCACAAAACATTATCCGCTATTATTAATCCACCTTTACTTAATTTAGGAAGCACCAAATTATAATAACTAAGGTATTCCTTTTTGTTGGCATCAATGAATACAATGTCAATGGTTTCATCAATCTTAGGAATTATGTCAAGAGCATTTCCCATTATCAGTTTTATTTTACTTTCGTTCTCAGATTTTGAAATATGATCTAGTATAATTTTTTCCAATTCAACATTTGACTCGATTGTGTAAAGAATACCATCTTCAGCAAGACCTTTTGCCAAGCATAAAGCGGAATAGCCAGTAAAAGAGCCTATCTCTAATATGATTCTTGGTTTGGCAATTTTTGAAATCAACTCCAAAAATTTTCCTTGTATTTTTCCTGATATCATACGAGGAAGTGTGGTTCGTAAGTTTGTTTTACGATTCAGGTCGTAAAGTAAATTATCCTCATCACTGGTGTGATCTTCAGCATATTTCTCTAAATCAGGTTCAATCATTGTGATTATTCGTTTAAATATCTTAAAATGCTAATCTGTTTTGAATCAAATATCTCATTTGACACATCCATAATTTGATTAGCGGTTATATGTCCTATTTCATCAATTACCTCTTCAATTGTTTTTACTCTAGACTTGTACAGCATCACTTTTGCAATACCCAACATTTCATTTTGATATGATTCGCTTGTCATCGCAAGCTGGCCCGCAATCTGTCTTTTTGCACGATGTAATTGTATGGTACCCAATTTCTTATTTCGCATCCTAGCAAGTACCTTGAATGCAAGGTTTATACTTTTATCAACATAATTATTATCTGACCCTATGTAAATATTAAAAAACCCAGTATCCGAATAAGGTTGATACATTGATTCAACATTGTAAGCATAGGCATGTTTTTCTCTTATTTCCATACTTAGTATTGAGTTAAGGGCAGGGCCACCAAGCAAATTGCTAATAAGAAGCAATGTCAATTTATTTGGATGGCTTCTAGAATAAGCTATGTTGCCAAGCATACAATGAGAAAGATGAGAATTCATTGATTTAACATGATTAGTCGGGATATAATTATTAAATGGAATTCTTGTCAGGGATGATTTTGTTTGGGGAATATCATTAAAATACTTTTCAATAATACTGATAAGTTTCTTAAAACCTATCTGTCCAACAGATGCAATTACCATCTCCTCTGTGCTATATCTGGTTTTAATAAAACGAAGTATGTCCTTCCGCTTTAATGATTTAATGTTTTCAATGCTACCAAGTATATTTCTACCCAATGAATGTCCGTTGTAAATCAAATCTTCAAAATCATCAAAAATTAACTCTGCAGGGCTATCGTTATATGAATTGATTTCATCTATTATTATATCTTTCTCCTTATCTATCTCCTTTTGAGGATAAACAGAGTTAAAAGCCACATCAGCAAAAAGTTCTATACTTTGTTTATAGTAATTTGGCATAAACGATGCATATATACATGTCTCTTCTTTTGTTGTATATGCATTTAGTTCACCTCCAATATTTTCTATTCTGCTAAGCACGTGATGTGCCTTTCTTTTATTTGTGCCCTTAAACAACATATGCTCTATTAGATGAGCCAATCCATTTTCGTTTTCACTTTCATCTCTTGAACCCGTATTTACCATTAGGCCGCAATGTGAAACTTTACCTTCTGTTTGTCTATGAATGATTTTAATACCATTCTTTAATATATGATACTGATATTTCACATGATATATTTTAAATTGCAAAAGTAAATAAAGAAGACTAAATTATTTTTTATGTAATTTTGGGTATGAATATATTTACAAAACTTGTTAACCTAAAGGTTCTATCCACTAGAAAAAGAAAGCTAGAATTTAGCATTCTGCTTTTTATCATGAATTTTATTTTTGTGTTTATTATCGGATTATTCCCCATAAAAAGTTGGATTGGTGAATTATATAGCATTTCTGTTTCAGGAATTTTCTTTGCCTCAGTAATTAGCATATCAGATCATCATGTACGATTTCTATTTTTAGCAATTATCCTAACAATATTAACATGGGTTTCTACGTACATGAACCTTAATATAATGCTTCATTTCACATCTCTTATTTCAATAATATTCTTCTTATATATAATTATTATTTCTGTTATAAGGATTGCCACAAGTAAGGAAGTGGGAAGTTTAGAGTTCTTGAGGGCTGTTAACATTTATTTCTTGATTGGAATAGTAGGAGCAATAATATTTCGTTCAATATACGTTTCAGACCCTTCAGCAATAAATATAAATGACAATAATGTACTTAAGTCAACGGATTTGGTGTATTTCAGCTTCGAAACCATAACCACTCTGGGTTATGGAGATATTTCTCCGGGATCTCCATTGGCAAAAAATGTATCTGTACTTTTAAGCTTTGCTGGTCAGCTATACCTTACAATGATTGGAGCATTATTGATTGGTAAATTTTTACAAAATTCTGAAAAAAAGAATAGGAAAGAGAACACTAATACTTCCAAAAAGTAATGCTGATTATTTTTGATTGTGCATCTTTATGGAAACTGATTTAGCAATTAAACCAATGGCTATTATTACATATCCTATTGCAACAAATATTAACAGTCTGATATCAGAGGTAACAAAGGCAAAGTAATATAATCCATGGAAAAAAGTAGCTACTCCAAGTCCAGTTAAAGTATCTATAAATTCATTCTTACGAAGTTTGGCCATACCTATGAAAAAGCCCAATGCTATTGAAAAAACTAAGTTTGCGATGGGATATGTATACAAGAAGAGAGTGAAATTATGCATTTTTTCGGCTGAGCCAATAATCTCAAAAGCAAATAAAACAGTGGCAACAATTGAAAACCCTAATCCAATAAAAATAGAGTAAATAATTCCTTCTAAGGGTCCCGTAAATGTATTTAGTTTAAAAAATGAGTAGCGCAAAGGAAGCATCATTGCAAATTCTGAGCTTAAGGCAATTCCAACAAAAACAAAGAATGCCATACGTCTCATATTATTGTAATTACCATCCAACCTCAGTTCTATTAAATAATCTGCTATGACTAGAATTATTACACCTATCGCTCCCAATAAAATAGCATTTCGGATATTTGAAAAGTTTTTAACTTCAAATTTATACTTCATGTATAAAATTGCCATAATTGTAATTAAGGGGGCAACTGCAAAACTGATGTAGTTTATTGTACTCATCTCTGTGATATCATAATTAATTTATTCAAATATAATAAATGTTTGTAATTTCGTGATGCTAAATTAGTAAATAGATTATTTTAATGGTGGGATATAAATATTAATCTGAAATATACATTAATTTTTAATGACATCAAAAAGGAAGGGAAGAGTCCAAAAATCAACAGGAAGCTGGTATTCAGTTGCTACTGATACAGGTCAAATATATCAATGTAGATTAAAGGGAGTTTTTAGAAATAAAGGAATTAAAGCTACGAATCCAATTGCAGTGGGCGACATTGTAGACATTACAATTGATAGTGGCGATGGAACTGGATTAATTACAAATATCCACCCACGTACAAATTATTTGATAAGAAAGGCAACCAAACTTTCAAAAGTAACGCATGTAATTGCTTCCAATGTGGAACAAGTAATAATAATTGTTTCTCTTGTTCAACCAAGAACATCAACAGGATTTATAGACCGAATATTAACAACTGCTGAAGCGTACCACATACCATCAGTAATTGTTTTTAATAAAACGGATTTATATGATAAAAATGTAATCGAGAAACTCCAACACTTAAGATCTATTTATAAAAAAATTGGATACAAAACGATTAAAACCTCAGCCAAAACAGGAGATGGGCTTCAAGATCTCAAACATGTTTTAAAGGATAAAATTAGTTTGCTCTCTGGTCACTCAGGGGTAGGTAAATCAGCTTTAATAAATAAATTAGATCCTAATCTTAATTTAAAAACAGGACAGATTTCTGATTATCATCTAAAGGGAATGCACACAACTACTTTTGCAACCATGTTTCAATTGAGTTTTGGGGGCAATGTTATAGACACGCCAGGAATTAAAGAGTTTGGTCTTGTGGAATTTGAAAAGGTTGATTTAGGACAACGGTTTCCTGAGATTCGCTGTCTTATGAAAGACTGCAAATTCAATAATTGTGTACATTTGAATGAGCCTGGGTGTGCAGTGATTACTGCTGCTAAAAATGGTGAAATTGCAGAATTTAGATACGAAAATTATCTAAATATGCTCAACTCAATATAAAAATATAATCTATGATAGCATCAATGCTCATAAAGGAAGATATTTTACCTCTTCAGCTAAAAGATAATCTGGGAGAAGCCATTGTAAGAATGAATGAGTATAATATTTCTCATTTTCCGGTATGCGACGAAGGTAAATTTATTGGCACTATTTCTGAAAAAAACATTATTAATATCGATAATAATGAAGCCAAAGTAAGCAAGGATATTTTAAAACTAGATAACTATTATGTGAATGAACATCAATATTTTTACGAAGTGCTGAAGCTAGCTAGTGATCAACAGTTAAGCATAATAGCAGTCGTAGATGACGCTGGTCAATACATGGGGAGTATCACTCAGAATGATCTAATAAGCTATTTCGCAAAAAGCATGTCCGTTGATTTACCAGGTGGAGTGATTATACTGGAAGTAAGTGAAAATGACTATAGCCTAACTGAAATAGCAAATATTGTTGAGTCTAATGATGCAAAAATATTAAGTTCATATATAATATCTAAAACCAACTCCATTAAGTTAGAAGTAGTTATTAAAGTGAGTAAAATAAATTTGGATTCAATTATAAAAACATTTGAAAGATATAATTATAAAATTGTTGCCTCCTATCAGGAAAGCACAAATTATGATGAGCTAAGAGATAATTATGACTCCCTTATCAACTATCTAAATATTTAATTTTTAGCCATTGTTTCGTTTAAGCACAATATCATTTTTACTTTTATTGGTTTTTAATTTAAACTCCAATAATATCAATGCAGAAACACAATTAGGGGGTAATGATACTGTAGTAATGGTTGGAGAAATAACAATCACAGGCAACAAGGTAACCAAAGACAGAATAATATTTCGTGAATTAGAGTTTAGCTCAGGTTCATCCATTGAATTGAGCAAACTTGATAGCCTGATGGTAAAGAGTCAACAAAACCTCATAAACAGATCCCTTTTCAATTTTGTAACATTAAAAAAAGTAACAATAAATGACACGGTTAATGTTAATATTAATGTTGTGGAGAGATGGTATTTCTGGCCAATACCTATAATCCAATTTGCCGACAGGAATATTAATGCATGGTTAAATAAAAAAGATTTCAGCAGAGTCAATTACGGGGTAAATTTACGAGTTGACAATTTCAGGGGATTAATGGAAAAACTTAATATCATTATACAGTTGGGTTATGATTTGGTTCTAGGTGCAAGATGGAGCATCCCCTACCTAACAAAAAATCAAGTTCTTGGAATGGAATTAGGTGGTGGCATCCAACTAAATCATACAGTTGCTTATAAAACTGTTGAGAACAAAGAACAATTTTATCATTCTCCCTCTGGGTATGCCCAGCAAAATATTTACGGAAAAATAGGGCTTACATTTAGACCTGGGTTTAATTATTTGCATTCATTCAATGCTGGATATAATAATTACATGTTCCAAGACACAATCTTTAATCTTAATCCAAATTTCGGAGAGGAAAAAAATTACTCATATTTCTCAATTAGTTACTCCTTTAAACTCGACCAAAGAGATTACAAACCGTATCCATTGAAAGGTTATTATTTTGAAACTAGTATAACAAAGTATGGATTAGGAATGTTCAATGGTGATGTGGATAATACTTCACTTAATATTAGCTTCGATCAATATCTGAATATTTACAAAAAATTATATTTTGGATATAATGTTAGAGGTAAATTGTCCACAGAGAAACCAATGTTACCATATTTCATAAAATCAGGATTAGGTTACTATCCAAATAACATTAGGGGCTATGAATTATATGTAGTTGACGGACAGCAAATAGCAATTTTCAAATCCAATCTTAAATATGAAATCATTCCAAAAACAAAATTCAATATAAAATGGATAAAATCTACAAAATTTAGTGAGTCGTTTTTATCTATCTATGCAAATATTTTCTTCGATTTAGCATATGTTAATGATGTTAACACTGCCGAATTAAACCCCCTTTCAAATCAATTTTTGTTTGGAACAGGACTAGGCTTGGACTTCATAACATATTATGATCTTGTTCTAAGATTAGAATTATCCTATAATAAACAGAAAGAGATAGGCTTTTACATTGGTTTTGTTGCTCCAATCTAAACCACTTATTCCTGTAAATTACATCACAAACAACTGTTTCTTAAAAAAAGTTAAGTCCCTTTTTACTATTAATTTATACGTGTTTTTAGGTTACATTTGCCAAAAAAGTGGAGAGATGAGAGTCGCAGTGTTTGGAAAGTCATATTCTGATGGTCAGAAGAGTTACCTACAGTTATTGATGGATGAACTCGCTAAGAGAAATGCTGAAATTTCAATTTATGAGCCATTTTACAAGACTATCTCCAATGAGATTAACTTGAGAAGCAATATCTCAAAATTCAACACTAACAAAGATATCAAAGGAAATATAGACGTGCTATTTTCAGTTGGAGGAGATGGTACAATGTTAGATACTGTTCCTATTATTAGAAATTCAGGAATTCCAATCTTTGGAATTAATCTTGGCCGTTTAGGTTTTTTATCAAGTGTTTCGAAACATGAAATATCAGATGCCGTAAAATGTATTTTTTCTGGTGACTATAACATAGATAAAAGAGCATTATTGCAATTGAAAAAGCCAAAAAATTTATTTGGTAATGTAAACTACGCACTAAACGACCTTACTATATACAGGAATAATGCAACTGCTTTGGTAACGGTGCACGTTTATGTTGATGATTTGTTTTTAAACTCCTATTGGGGCGACGGATTAATAGTTTCAACGCCAACGGGCTCAACTGCATATTCAATGAGTGTAGGTGGACCTATTGTAACGCCAGGGTCTAAAAATTTCATAATTGCTCCCATAGCATCTCACAACCTTACTGTTAGACCAATAATCCTGCAGGATTCAAGTACAATTAGAATAAAAATAGACGGACGAGAAGAAAAGCATTTGTTGACACTTGATTCGAAAATATCAGCAATAAGTAGAGAAGATGAAATAATAATAAAAAGATGCAACTTTACTGTTAATCTCATTCAAATGAAAAATAAGAACTTCTACTCTACCATAAGAGACAAACTATACTGGGGAAAAGATAATAGGAATTGATTCGTTTTATACTATAAGTAAGTTATTTAAGTTTGTTATGTGTTGATTTATACATAAACTATATGATAGGCATAACCAAAAAAATGATATTTTTGCGCCTCAATTTCACAATGATACAGAATACTAGAAAATACATGTCAAAAATAATTTTAAAGGCCTCTATGGTGTTTATTTTTATTTTATTGTTATCGGTAAATGTAAAATCGCAAACAATGGAAGTTGGAGGAATGATTGGCGCCTCTTATTATCTTGGTGAGTTAAACCCCGCCCTGCCATACAACCAAACTCAGCTCGCCTATGGTGGGCTTGTTAGATATAATCTAAATCCTAGATGGTCCTTTAAGTTCAACTATTATCGGGCAAAAGTTCAAGGTAGTGATAACACAGGAGGTTCAGTAAAAGACAGAAACTTAGACTTCAAGTCTGATATAAATGACTTTTCTCTCTTGGCTGAATTTAATTTTTGGGAGTATTATACCGGAAGTAAAAAGAATTATTTTGCTCCATTTTTGTATGCTGGCCTAACATATTTTACATTCAAACCCGTGTCTTTCAGTGGTGTAGAATTGCAATCCATTGGAACAGAAGGCCAAAATGTAGGCTTTAATGGACGCAGCCCATACAACCAGTTTAGTTTTGCTTTAGCATTTGGATTTGGAATTAAATACAGCCTTTCAAAAAGGCTAGCTTTAACATTTGAATGGGGAATGCGCAAAACATTGACTGATTATATTGATGATATTAGCACCACATACTACTTAGAAGGACAAAATATAAATCCTGATATTACGGATGAAATACTAAGTGATCCAACAATGAGCCACGACGCATTTATGCAAAGAGGAGATGAAAAAATCAATGATTGGTACAATATCACTGGAATTACTGTTACTTATAAATTTGATCTAAAAAGCAATAAGCGTTGCAATAGCACAAGCTGGAAATAAGTATTTATTAATGAAGAGTAACAAAGATAAAATAGATATAAATAAACTTCCAGAGCACATTGCTATCATTATGGATGGAAATGGTAGATGGGCCATTAAAAACGGATTAGATAGGGTTAATGGACATCATGAAGGAGTTGATTCTGTTAGAGAGGTTGCTGAAGCTGCCGCAGAATTAGGTATAAAATATCTGACTCTTTATACTTTTTCAACAGAAAACTGGAACCGACCCAAGGCTGAGGTAGATGCACTCATGACACTATTTGTTGACACTATAATCAAAGAGTTATCTACTTTGAATAAAAACAAAATACGACTAAATGCCATTGGCGATTTAAAAGCACTTCCAGGTGAGAACTATGAAAAATTAGCTGAAACCATGGAAAAAACTAAGGACAATGATAAAATGGTCCTAACCCTTGCCATCAGTTATAGCTCAAGATGGGAAATTTTAAATGCCGTAAAAAGTATTTCTGAGAAAGTTGAAAAAAAAGAACTTAAAATTGGTGATATAGATGACGAAGTATTTAATACATTTTTGTCAACGTTCCCAATGCCAGACCCAGAGTTACTAATCCGTACAAGTGGAGAGCATAGAATTAGTAATTACCTATTATGGCAGATTGCTTATTCAGAGCTTTACTTTACCGATGTGCTTTGGCCAGATTTTAGAAAAGAAGAATTATATAATGCAATTGTTCAATATCAAAATCGTGAGCGAAGATTTGGTATGACAAGTGACCAATTACAAAGCTGATTTATTGTATGATAAGTGCCGTGGGAAATAAAATTTTAAAACTAACATTTTTTCTGAACTTTATGTTTTCTGTGTTTTTATTGGAAGCTCAGATTAGCATTGGTAATGATCTATCCAAGATTAACTACGAAGCGCCAACGGAGTATATTATTGGTGGTATTGAAGTTGAAGGAGTCGAATATTTAGATGAAAATGTAATAATAATGCTTTCAAACCTGGAGGTTGGTGAAAGAATTAAAGTGCCAGGAGATGATATAACAGGTGCAATACGCAGACTATGGGAGCAAGGTCTGTTTGATAATATCAGCATTGTAGCAACTGATATCAAAGCAAATAAAATTTTCTTGAAAATTATTCTTCATGAAAGGCCAAGGTTGAGTAAATTCTCATTCAATGGGATTAGAAAAACAGAAGCTGATGATATTAGGGAAAAAATAAACCTAAGCAGAGGTGATGTTGTAACTGATCACCTTATAATCAGAACTAAAAATATCATTGAAGACTTTTATGCAGATAAAGGTTTTCTCAATAGTGAGATAACCATAACAGAAAAAACCGATAAGCGAGATATTAACTTCATTGACCTTATAATAGACATTAAGAAAAATAAAAAAGTTAAAATAAAAGAAATCAATATTTATGGTATCCATGAATTATCAGCTGATGCCATCAAATCAAGCATGAGAGAAACCAAGGCAAGGGGCACATTTACACCTTTAATAGACTTGGGCCCTTTTGTTATTGATGTTGCCACGGATGTTATAACTCTTAAATTTAAAGAGCTTAGAAATGAATTTGTTACTTATTTCAAAGAACATTTCAAGATAAATCTCTTCAAAGGATCTAAGTATATTAAAACCAAATACAAGGAAGATTTAAACAACATCATAGCCAAATACAATAAAAAAGGTTATCGAGATGCGCAAGTAGTTAAGGACTCGGTATACATGATTGACAATGAAAATATTGGTATTGATATTTTCATAGATGAGGGTAACAAATATTACTTCCGAAATATAACATGGGTAGGAAACAAAGTATATAACTCTCTGTTTCTAAGTTCAGTTCTTGGCATATTGCCTGGTGATGTATACAATTTAGAGTTGTTAGAAACAAATCTAAATTACAATCCATCAGGATTTGATGTAAGTTCACTGTATATGAATAATGGTTACCTTTTCTTCAATGCAACACCAGTTGAAACATATGTGGATAATGATAGCATTGACTTGGAGATAAGGATATTTGAAGGAAAACAAGCTAGAATAAGAAATGTTTCCGTAAAGGGAAATACCAAAACAAACGACCATGTTGTAATACGTGAGTTAAGAACTCGTCCTGGACAGCTATTCAGTAGAGAAGATGTTATAAGAACCACTCGTGAGTTGGCAAATTTGAGATACTTTGATCCAGAATCCATTACTCCAAATATTAATCCTGATCCCGCCAATGGAACTGTGGACATTGAATATGAAGTTGAAGAAACATCCGCAGATCAAATTGAATTGTCTGGTGGATGGGGTTATGGAAGAATCATAGGAACATTAGGCCTTAGTTTCAACAACTTCTCTGTTAAAAATATATTCAAAGGCGATGCATGGCGTCCCATTCCATCTGGTGATGGGCAAAAGCTATCTCTAAGATTTCAGACATATGGTAAAGACTATCTTAGCTGGAGTGTTTCTTTCACAGAGCCGTGGCTTGGTGGTAAAAAACCAAATGCCCTAACAATATCATATTATCATTCAATATTCTCTAATGGTTTACCAACGTACGACACATTAAGATCTTCATTTGTTATTGATGGTATCACAATAGGAATTGGTAAAAGACTAACGTGGCCAGATGACTTTTTCACTCTTTATCAGGGTATAAACCTTCAGCTTTATAAATTAGATAATTATGCTACCATATTTTATATTGGGGATGGTAATGGTACTTATAACAACTTTAATTATGAAATAATCCTTGGTAGAAATTCCATTGATCAACCAATTTATCCTCGACGTGGTTCAGATATTTCACTTGGACTTGAATTAACACCACCCTATTCATTATTTAGTCCCAACAAAGATTATAGCCAAATTGGTGATAATGAAAAATATAAGTGGATTGAGTATCACAAATGGAAATTTAAAGCATATTGGTATTTTGAATTGATGGAGAAACTTGTCTTAGCGACTAAATTCAGATTTGGATACCTTGGCTATTATAATAGTGATTTGGGAGTTACCCCATTTGAGAGATTTTATCTTGGAGGCGATGGTCTATCAGGAGCTAATAACTTTGATGGAAGAGAGATCATAAGTATGAGAGGTTATACCAATGAATCAATTACTCCGTACTACTACCAAAATAAAAATATTGGAGGTACTGTTTTCACAAGATATACACTTGAATTAAGATATCCATTATCTCTAAATCCAAGCTCAACAATATATGCATTGACATTTGTGGAAGCAGGTAACTCTTGGCTAGGCTCGCAAGGGTTTGATCCATTTGATATGAAAAGATCCGCAGGATTTGGTGTTAGAGTATTTCTGCCAATGTTTGGTATGCTTGGTCTTGATTGGGCATATGGATTTGATCCTATATATGGTATTCCAAGTGCAAACGGAAGTCATTTCCATTTCTCACTAAATCAATCTCTGGATTAATTTTGGCAACATTTTTGATATATTTCAATCGAATATAATATTGAACATCATGAAAAATTTATTATTAAAATCTGTTTTCAGTGTGCTTATTGCGACACTTATTTTAACTACTTATACGGCAACAGCTCAGCAGCAAAAGTATGCTTATGTTGACACTCAATACATTTTAGACAATATTCCTGAATTTCAGGATGCCCAAGACGAACTTGACGAATACTCAAAGAAATGGCAAAAAGAAATTGAGGATAATTATGGTAAAGTTAGCGAAATGTATCAGAAATATCAGGCTGAAGCAGTGCTTCTTCCTGAAGATATTAAGCGCAAACGAGAAGAAGAAATAATAGACAAGGAAAAGGAAGTTAAAGAATTACAGCAGCAATATTTTGGTAAGGAGGGAGATCTATTCAAAAAACGTCAGGAGTTAATACAACCAATTCAAGAAAAGGTTTACAATGCAATTGAAACAATTGCTTCAACAAGCAACTATTCTTTTGTGTTTGATAAAGCTGGCGGAATGACATTACTTTATGGAAACCCAAAATATGATATTAGTGACGATGTGCTTGATGAAGTTGGTAATGTTATGCAAACCGTTAAAAGAGATAATAGAGGGCAAAATAATTAAGCTTTATCCTTATTGAAACAATAAATATCTCTGTTTCTGAACGGTTCTAAAATCAATTTGTTAATAAATCTTAATATTATCAATCCATATTTTTAAATGGTTGATTATTACTCTTTTTTGCGTAAGTTTGCAACCCTGATTTGAGGTTTAAACGTACCTCATTCAATGTAAGAAAAAGAATTTCTAGTCAAGTAAAGGCTGAAAAAACAGAATTTTAAAAAATAATTAAAAAGATGAAATCACTTAAAAAAGTAATTGCGGTATTATCACTTATTGTAATGATTACAGGTTTTGCTTCAGCCCAAACAGGAGCTAAATTTGGATACATTGATTCAAACGAAATACTAGCTATGATGCCTGAAACAGACTCGTTACAGAATGAGTTAAAAGCCTATGCAGATTATCTTGACGAACAAATGTCAACAATGGCGATGGAATATCAAACCAAGGTAACAGATTATCAGGAAAATTACAACACAATGTCTGACCTAATTCGTCAAACCAAGGAAAAAGAAATTACCGATCTGCAAGCTCGCATTCAAGCCTTTCAGCAATCAGCTGACCAAGATCTGGGAGCTAAACAAGCTGAATTGTTTAATCCTTTAATTGACAAGGTTAAAGTTGCAATTACTGAAGTTGCCAGAGAAAATGGTTACAATTACATTTTTGACGTAGGAACTGGAGCTCTTGTATTTTATGAAACAGGAGATAATATTATCCCATTAGTTAAAACAAAGCTAGGAATTCAGTAAAATACAAGTTCAATAATATAAATAACCCCGATCTGTTTATCAGACGGGGTTTTTTCATTTATACCGGTATTAATAAAAACATATAGCTATCCATAATCTATGGAAACACGATTAATACAAATAGAGCGACAGTTTGTTTAAATTTGCACAATTATTTTAGAATTTTAGGATGACCGAATCAAAGAAAAATACCAGACTATATCTGGACATTGAGAAAGTAATTGATGATAAAAGCCCTACACTGAGAAAAATTTTACCATCTTTTGTTGTGAATTATATAAAGAGATTAGTCCATCAGGATAAGCTAAATCAATATATGGATATTCACAAGGATAAGGTTGGTATTGATTTTATCGAAGGTATTTTAGGAGAGATGAATACCACACTTAATTTGAAAGGTTTGGAAAATATCCCTAAAACAGATCGAGCTGTTGTAGTTTCAAATCATCCACTGGGGGGACTTGATGGTATGGCTTTAATGGTGGCTGTTTCAAAAGTACGGGGTGATATTCTTTTTCCGGTAAATGATATTCTTATGAATATTACAAACCTTAGTACTCTATTCACACCAATAAATAAACATGGTGGAAATTCATCTAATGTAAAAGTTGTAGACAAAACTTTTGCATCAGATAGTATTATATGCTATTTCCCCTTTGGCCTTGTTTCTAGGAAAAAAGCAGGAGAAATAGAAGATCTTTTTTGGCGTCCTACTTTTATCACAAAAGCCATAAAATACAAACGTGATATAATTCCTACTCATATTGATGGTAAAAATTCCAATTTTTTCTATAACTTATCGAACATAAGAAAACGTCTTGGGATTAAGGCAAATCTTGAGATGTTCTTTTTGGTAAATGAATTGTTTAAACAAGAAAATAAAACTCTTAAAATTACTTTTGGACCTCCAATATCATATAAAATTTTTGATAATAGGTATACAATGAGGCAGTGGTCTGAACTGATGCGAGAGTATTCCTATAAAGTTGGTAAAGGATATTCTTTACCATTCAAAGTGCCAGAAAATATTTAGAGTAAGTATATTTGTAAATCAAACTCCAATAATAATGAAAACTATCATTCCTCCAATAGATAAAATATTACTTGAAAGGGAGCTTAATAAGGATACTTTTCTTCGCGATACGAATAATGGTAATAATGAAATTTATATTATCAGCGATATTGACTCCCCCAATGCAGTTCGTGAAATTGGAAGGTTAAGGGAGGTTACATTCCGAGATGCTGGTGGAGGAACAGGAAAGGATATTGATCTGGACTCTTATGACTTAGGAAATCATGCATTCAAGCAACTAGTGCTTTGGGATCCTAAAGAGAAAGAAATAATTGGAGGTTACAGATATAATAGATGCAGTGAATTGGAAATTACCCCAAAAGGTGAGGTATTATCACCAACGTCTAGATTATTTAAATATTCCAAGCAGTTCATTAACGATTATTTTCCTTATACCATAGAACTCGGTAGATCATTTGTGCAACCACTCTATCAGCCTACATTTAATCTGAGACGTGGTATGTATGCCTTGGATAATCTTTGGGATGGTCTAGGGGCAGTATTAATAGAAAATCCTGATTTAAAATATTTATTTGGGAAAGTAACTATGTACACCCATTTTGACAAACTGGCAAGAGATATAATACTATTCTTTCTACAGAAATATTTTCCTGATCCAGACAAACTCATATTTCCAATCGTTGCGCTAAAGAGAGAAACATCAGACAAGGTACTAAATAGCATGTTCACAGGTTGCAATTATGATGAAGATTACAAGATTCTGATCCAAAAGGTAAGAAAGCTTGGTGAAAATGTACCTCCTCTTATTAATGCATATATGAACCTTTCATCAACAATGAAAACATTTGGAACTGCAGTTAATGATCATTTTGGACAAGTAGAGGAAACTGGTATACTGATAACAGTAAACGATATTTTTCCCATAAAAAAAGATAGGCATATCACAACTTACAATAAATCTAATTAATATATCCAATGAAAATAAATCAGGCAGAATTTGTAATTAGCTCAACTGATATAAAGCAGTGTCCTAAGCCTGACAAACCCGAATATGCATTTATTGGCAGGTCTAACGTTGGTAAATCATCACTTATAAATATGCTGACATTTCGGAAAAAACTTGCTAAAACTTCTTCAACTCCAGGTAAGACAATTTTAATAAATCATTTCATTGTAAATAAGTCATGGTACCTTGTGGATTTGCCTGGCTATGGCTATGCTAAACGATCAAAGACAGAGAGACAGAAATGGGAGAAAATGATTCGGAAATATATCCTCAACAGAACGAATATGCTAACATTATTCGTATTAATTGATTCAAGGATAGAACCTCAACAAATCGATCTTGATTTTATTGATTGGCTTGGAATATCTAATATACCATTTGTACTCACATTTACAAAAGCAGATAAATTAAAACCTTTGCAACTGGCTACTAACATTGAAAATTATAAAATTAAATTGCTTGAAAAATGGGAAGAAGTTCCCCTATTTTTGGTTACATCAGCCGTTAAGGGAGATGGACGTAATGAGGTATTAGATTATATTGAGAAAACAAATTTAATATTTGATCCAGGCACTATATAATCTCGAATAAGAGTTGATTTTTAGAAACAATATCACCCACCTTTGTCTTAAGTCTTAATTCTCCATCAAATGGAGCCACAACACTATTCATCATTTTCATTGCCTCAAGGATCAATATAATATCCCCTTCCTTTACCTTTCTCCTATTTTTAAAATAGATTTCCGTTACCGTTCCTGGGATAAAGGCAATGACCTTGGAAGGTTCGTGTTCTGCGTAATTTGTACGTCGTTTATATTTCTCCGTAAGGTGCGTTTTATATTTAACACCACCTATCTCAATGGAACTATATCTTGGTTTTTTTGATTCTTTAGCCATGATATTATTTTAAAATGGTGGTACACCATGCTTTTTAGGTGGTAATTGTATCTTCTTATCCTTTGAGATATCAAGAGCATGGATAAGCATTTTCCTAGTTTCATTTGGTTCAATAACAGCATCAACATATCCGTATGCCGCTGCAACATATGGGTTAGCAAATTTAGATTTGTACTCAGCAACTTTTTCCTTGCGCATCAAATCAGGATCTGTAGATGTCATAATTTCTTTACGAAATATTATATTTGAAGCTCCCTCTGGGCCCATAACTGCAATTTCCGCTGTCGGCCATGCAAAAACAAAATCTGCTCTAAGGTGATGTGAGCACATGGCTATGTAACCACCTCCGTACGCCTTACGTGTTATTAAGGTAATTTTTGGAACAGTTGCTTCCGAGTAGGCATAAAGAAGCTTAGCTCCATGTCGAATAACACCAGCATGCTCCTGATCCACACCAGGAAGATATCCAGGAAGATCAACCAATGTTACCAAAGGAATGTTAAAGGAGTCACAATAGCGCACAAATCTTGCGGCCTTATCCGATGAATCAACATCAAGAACTCCCGCAAGAAATAAGGGCTGATTTGCAACAATTCCAACCGTTTCTCCATTAATTCTTGAAAATCCTATTACAATATTCTTTGCAAATAATTCCTGAATTTCAAAAAATTCAGAATCATCAGCAAGTGATTTAATTAAATCTCTAACATCATAAGGCTGCTTTGCATCTGAAGGCATAACAGCATCAATTTTAAATTTTCTAGACTTTGGTGATTTCTTTGGATATTTCTTTGCCTTTGTTATGTTATTCCATGGAATGTAGCTCACCAGTTGCTTTATCTGACTAAAGCATTCTTCTTCACTTTCAGCATAAAAATGTGCATTACCCGTATCTTCACAATGTACTCTAGCACCACCAAGCGCTTCCATTGAAATTTCTTCACCCAAAACGGTTTTTATTACTTCTGGGCCTGTAATAAACATCTTGGTAATCTTCTCAACAGTGAACACAAAATCTGTTAAAGCAGGAGAATAAACGGCTCCTCCAGCACATGGGCCAAGTATCACAGATATCTGTGGGATTACACCTGAAGCAAGAGTATTACGGAAAAATATTTCACCATAACCTGCAAGAGAATTTACACCTTCTTGTATTCGAGCACCTCCTGAATCATTTATTCCAATAAGGGGTACCTTTAACTTGAGTGCATGATCCATAATTTTTGTGATCTTCTTGGCATGCATCCAACCCAATGATCCTCCAGCAACAGTAAAATCCTGGGCATAAATACATACGGGATTACCTGTTATTGTGCCTGTACCCGTGATAACTCCATCACCGGGTAGATACTTCTTGTTCATGTCAAAATCCTTTGCAGCGTGTTCCACAAATAAGTCATATTCATGAAATGATTTTGGATCAAGCAAAGCAATTATTCTTTCTCTTGCTGTAAGCTTACCAATGGCTTTTTGCTTTTCAATAGCTTTGTCGCCTCCACCTTTTAAGGCAGTCCGCATGCGTTTCTTGAGATCAATCGACTTTTCTTTTATGCCCATACTAATTTGTTTATGGTTACAAAAAAAGAGATAAGTTTCATTCAGATGAATTCTTTCCAAGTTGGTAACTTATCTCTAGGGTTACAAAAGTATATCAAATTCATAAGCCATCAAGTCTTTTTCTCTTTATAAGCACAAAATAAATTTTTAACTTATTGTAAATGCGTTGTTAACGACATTAATACACAGCAAATAATAAATTCTCATTTAGCCATAAAATTATCACAATGTCGTATCATTTTTAATGATATAATATTGGTATTAAGGTAGTAACAATGATGTTCCAAATTAAAAACTAAAATTGGGTATTGAAAAGTAATGGCCGTATTGTAATATTTCACAGTATGCACTTATGAATTGAATGCTGAATTGAAAATATTTACTTTCCCATTACTTTAATCTCATTTGAAAAAAATCATTGACAAATTACCAAAATTATTGTACCTTTGTTCCTTATTATGTATGAACATATGAACATATATATAAACTAAAGGATATTAGCGATGAAAAAAAACTTTACTCTTAAAAACGGCTTTGGAAAAAATTCCATGTTTAAAAGCCTAATTGTAGCAACCCTTTTCTCATTCCTGTTTTTTATGGGATGTTATGAATGGAAAACCATAATTCAGCCTGATTATGCAACCGTGAATTCATATTTTGATGTATTTCTAAGTGCCCATGATGATGGAAACCCAGATAATGACTGGACAAATCCTGATCTTCATGATTATGGATTGTTTGGTGTTATGCTTCCCGATAGCTGGACTGTTAGGGACAGTATCCCATTTACAATTATCTGTACCAACCCTGAGTACAATAATTCGGGAATATTACTTTGGAGTGCTGATAGGTCACAAACTCTTGAGGATTCGATTCCTTCTCCGAATGGTTATTACTGGTGGGGCGCAGCAACCAGTGCTGAAGCTTCACTTATATATTTTGATAGTTTATATCTAGAACCAAGGATTTATACCGGAAGCGTTCCTGGCAACTATTTCCTTCGTTATTCCATTGGTGATATTGACTATTGGGAAAGAAACCCTGCAGATGATGTAAGTGATCCTATTCCAATTACCCTGATCGACAATACAGGGATAGATGAATTCCTTTCTTCTTCAAATATCACCCTGTATCCTAATCCAGCTTCAGAATATTTGAATATTGATGTAAACATATACAGGAATGAACTTATAGTTTGTGAGATCTATGACATAACTGGAAAGATGATTTATAATCAGGAAATTACTAGTAAAAGCACCCGAATCAATATTACCGACCTATCCCAGGGAATTTACTTTGTAAACCTTAGAAACGGAGAATCTGAAAAGTCACATAAGATTCTCGTTAAATAGTAATCCTTTTAATCTGAAATTGCCAGATTGTTAATCGAATAGCTTTTAATAATCTGGTAATTTCATATGCATATGCTTTTGAACAGGTTTATCTTTTCAATTTTAGCTTTGTTTTTTTCAGCCTTGTGGATTCAAGGGAATTCACAGGGAATACCTGACACAGCATTCAACCAGTTAATCAGAGTCCAGAATGGAGGCTGGATTGCAGGGGATGCCACGTTCTCTATTCACCTTCCTGATAACAGAACCTTGTGGTTATTCGGGGATAGTTTTATCGGAACGGTAAATGAAGATAGTTCACTGGCTCCAGGAGCAAGTATGATAAGAAACTGTGCCATTGTTCAACAGGATGAAATCATGTTTGCACTTTACAATGGAACCTTTGGTGAACCTGAGGATTTTGTGTCTACAAACTATCCTGACTCAACATGGTTTTGGCCAGAACATGGAATGGTAGAAAATGATACTCTGAAAATAATATTTTCCGAGTTTGGCAAAACGGATGGAACACCCGGCTGGAATTTTGAATATCTTAATGCATGGATAATATATCTTTCATATCCAGGATTAGAATACATTAATCAGGTCAAACTTCCATACTTTGAAGAAAATGGAGTAATGTATGGTGACAGGTTATTGGAGCACGATGGTTATACATATATTTTTGGAAGAAAACCCGTTAGTCCTGATTACAATATTCCAATGCCCCATATAGCTAGAGTTCCATCAGGAGACCTTTTATCAGAATGGGAATTTTATGATGGAAATTACTGGACATCAAATTCATCTTCATCAAAAAAGATATCCGATCAGCCTGTGTCTCAACAATATGGCGTTTTCAAATATCAGGATAAGTTTGTGATGATTACCCAGGAGATATGGTTGGGGAGACATATCTATTCAATGGTTTCAAACCAGCCTTACGGGCCGTGGAGTAACCTTGAAGTTATTTATATCACCCCTCTCCCATTTGAAGATATGTTCACTTACAATGCCTATCCTCATAGTCAGTTTAATGATAATAATGAGTTACTGGTATCTTACAATTCAAATGGAAACTTTTTTGAAATCTTCAATAATATTGAATTATACAGACCAAGATTCTTCAGAATTCCATATTCAACAATACATCCTTCCTTTACATCATCGGATATAATTGAACAGGACGAAAGATCAGAATTAACCCTTTATCCAAATCCATCGGATAATTCACTGTACGTTAGAATACCAGATACTGAAGCAGCTTTTGAGGAAGTAGTTTTATATAATACACGGAGTGAAAAAGTGGGAGTTTTTACAATATCAGGAATTAGCTACAATGATAATTATATTAAAGTTCCAACTGAAAGTTTAGCTGCAGGATTTTATATAATCAATATTGGAAACCGTTTTGGGAGATTCATACATAAATAATCTATTTTTGCTCTGATTTCATATTATGAAAATTGTAATAGATCATAAAAGTTTAGTTCCCTTGCATGCTCAGGTAGAAGCCTTGGTAAGGGAAATGATAAAGCAACCCGAATATCGTAACGGTGCATTTCTGCCCAATGAGATGAGTCTTGCAAATCAGCTTGGTATATCAAGAAATACTGTAAGGCAAGCCTTCAATAAACTTGTATATGAAGGTCTGTTGCTAAGGAAAAAAGGTGTTGGCACAAGAATAGCTGACAGTAATGTGAATACAAGAGCACAAAACTGGTTGAGTTTCTCCCAGGAGATGAGGGGAGCAGGAATTGAAATTATCAATTTTGATTTAAAAATATCCTGGACAGAATCCAATGACAAAATATCTATGTTCTTTGATATCCCGGTAGGTAAAAAAATACTAAAACTGGAAAGACTTCGTGGACGTGATAATTATCCCTTTGTTTATTTTGTATCATATTTCCATCCACGAATTGGCCTTACAGGCGATGAAGACTTCACCAGACCCTTATATGAAATTCTAGAAAAGGATTATTCAGTTATTGTAAAACTATCAAAGGAAGAAATTTGTGCCGGACTTGCAGGTGAAGAGATTGGCAACACTCTGGGAATTGGGCCTGATAAGCCAATCCTGATAAGAAAAAGGTTTGTTTATGATCCTGGCGGTAGGCCAGTGGAATATAACCTTGGTTATTACCGCGCAGATAGCTTTACCTACACCATTGAAAGTGAAAGGGAACTTTAGTCAGCGCTAATATGTTAATATGGCAGCAATTTCTTATTTAAAGAAAAACTCGAAATGGCCATCTATGGCTGAACGCCAGTAACTAGAGTTGTGAGATCCTTTGCTACTAATAAATTTTACATCAATATCATTTTCTTTACATACATCAATAGTTGCAATATTGATATTATACAAAGGATCTTCTGTGCCACAACTAACAATTATTCCATTTTCTGAGGTTTTAAGTTTTTCAATATTCCAGATAACGGAATAGTCTTTTAATAATTCTTTCGGGTTTTCTGAATCAGACAAACCTAATATCCTGCTAATTCCATAGTGTTCTGACCAATCAGTTAAATCAAGCAAACCACTCAGGCTTCCGGCACTTCTGAAATACTCGGTAAATGTTTCAAATAAATACAAAGCTCCATGTCCTCCCATGCTTAATCCTGTGACAAAAATACTGTCTTGCTGAATATTGTAATTTTCTGCAATCACTGGAGCCAGATCCCATGAAAAAAATGTTGACCAGTCGTTTTCGTTGTTTGCCGGGCTGTTAATATACCATGAATCGTATAATCCATCGGGGCAAACAATTATTGCATTGTATTTATTCGCATATGATTGACAGTCAATAATATCATCCCAGTAATGGTAATTTCCAGCCCACCCATGAAGTAAATATACCACAGGAAGAGCATTCTGAAGATCACCATTATTCGGGGTAAAAACCCACACCGTATCAGGAGAAACCAAATAACTTGAATTGATTACCAATTGTTGTTGAGCGTTTGAACTAATACTCAACAACAGTAATAATGCAATGATTATATTTTTCATGGATTTAAAATTTTATCCATCTGCACTCTTATAAATACAGGACGGTATTTACTGGCATCCTCAAATAAGTCATCCAAATTAAAGCTGTTCACACAATATGAGATAAGCAATTCATTATCATCAATTAGATGTGGATGTGCCACCGGATTGTACGCAAAAAGATTCTTTACCTGAACCAGTGGCTGAAGTTTCCATAATTCCTTTTTGTTGGTCCACCCAGTATAGGGATTGTCAGATGTAACAGAGTATATACTGCTTGCCAGAAAATCACCTGATTGAGTAATCATCACATATTTGTCTTTATGCTTAAATACACTAAATTGCTCAGAGCCTCTAAAACTTGTCATAGGCTTTGCAAGTTTTGAATCTGCTACCCAGTTTTCTCCTGTATAAAACTCCCAATCTGCTAATATATTTCCTTTAGGAGCACGGGCAACATATGGAAATTTATCACCCGCACCATAGATGTATGTGAAATCCGGATCATCATCACAAACGGCATGACCCCAGTGAATCTCAACTTCGCCCGGATAATCAAAATGATCGATTTTTTCTAATGCCAGATCGGGCAGACTAAAAGTAGCAATGTTTGCATTTGTCCATCTAAATCCCCAGTTGCCGGTATCAGCCTGATAAAAGCCCGTCATAAAGACCTTCAGTTTACCATTTTCAACGAAACCATCGCCTGGCCAGTACCACAACGAGTCTTCAGAAAACTCCGTTCCTTTAACTGCTTCCGGAGGTATTACAAGTGAAGATTCCCATCCATCAATAATATTGTATAAACTTTTTAAAGAATCTCCATCCTGCACGGCCATGGCATTTCTAATAAATACCGGTGATCTTTTATCACGACTACCATCCGGATTAACAGTTCCTAAAAATGAGTCTCCAAAAATCCAAACTGTTCTTTTATCGGGAAGCTCTACTGAATAAAAGCCATCGGCACCGGTTACTCCACAACAATCACGAGCAAAATAGTTGGTATAATACTCATCAACAAAAACATTTCTTGTATTGTTGGGTTGTTCCTTTTCATTACTGTTAATACATGATGCAATTAGTATTGAAACAGTAAGTATTTGTATGGCAATGGTTTTCATATTCATTTTTTTATTCTTCTACATATTTTTGAATTGCCTCTTTCCAAACTTGATATCCTTTACCATTCAGGTGTAATCCGTCCAAACTATAGTCAGGATTTAGTTTATTATCATCATTAGAAAAAATTGAAAATAGTTCAATGTATTCGATGCTTTTTTCTGCGGAAAGCTTTTCCAGATGTGTATTAATTTGCATGATATCACTGGTACTACGAGTGTAATGAATTGCATCATCAACCGGTAGCACACTTTGAATATAAATTTTGGTATCAGGGCATATGATTTGAATACTATCAATAATCTTTGTGTAATTGGATACAACATAATCCACAGTTTTACCATAGGCCATATCATTGGTTCCAATCATTATAAATATCTTGGAAGGTTTAGAGCTAATAATTTCATCAAGTCGTTCCAATACACCGTCGGTATCATCCCCGCCAATACCCCGGTTTTTAATATTTGGATTTTGGAATAATTCGGCCCATTCACATCCATCGGTTATACTATTTCCAAGAAAAATTATCTCATTCTCAGTGTCAGGTAGCAACTCGAAATGCTCCTTTTTCTGATAGTAATAAGCCCGCATGGCTTTGTTCCATGCTTCCATATCTTCATCAAATTTATCATAAGCCATTATCTCATTAATCTCACCCTGTGTTAATATACTGCTCATCGAAGGTGGTGCATCTTCAGGTTTACTTCCCCATTTTTTATTTGGTTTATTTCCCATTTTGAGTTCTAATTTACCTCCGCCCACAAGCTGCGAATGATAAAACCATGGTTTAGTAAGCTTTTCACCATTAAGCTTTGCCCATTGAATATACTTATTCTCCCTGCTTACATTTTTAGCTTCTATCACGAAAATGCCACCAGAATAATAGTTTGAATCAAGTTGAATCATTATTTTCTCAAAGATAGGGCTACCAATTTCATATATTGGATTTATAGATGCACCGCCATCCATCTCAAATAAGCCCATAGCACTCATAACATACCATGCTCCCATTTGCCCCTGATCCTCATCACCGGGCCATGCATCAATGCTATCACCATAGAAACCATACATTATTTCACGAACCCACTTTTGAGTGAGCCATGGTGCACCGGCATAATTAAATAAATAAGCAGCTTCCATATTTGGCTGATTTCCATGATTAATAGGAAGAATGCCAACTCCAATTAAACCATTTTCGTTGAGATGTTCTGAATTAAATCGGTGAGGAAGTGATTTTTGAAATCCTTCTTCCAAGCGGCTTATATATGTTTCTTTTCCAAGTAAATTAAGCAGTCCTTTCTGATCATGGGGAACAAACCATGTGTATTGCCAGGCATTTCCTTCAACAAAACCAGGCCCAAGGAATACAGAATAACCATAAGGTGAGAAATTCTCTTTCCAGCTACCATCTGAATTTTTCATCCAAACATAACCCACTTTTTCATTGAAAACATTTTTATAATTAAAAGCTCTCTTGGTGAATGTCTTAAAATCAGATTCATTTCCTAATGCCTTTGCCATCTGACCAACTGTCCAGTCATCATATGCATATTCAAGGGTGTTGCTAACCGGGCCTTCCTCATTTGGCACAAATCCATATTTTATGTAGGATTCAAGATGGCGATTGCCAACCAATCCTCCGCCAGGATGAGGTTTACCCTGCTCCATTTGATTGTGTCGAATTGCAGTATATGCCTTATCAACATCATAATTTCTAATGCCCTTTTGAAATGCGCTTACAATTAAAGGTATTTCATGTGAGGCAACCATAATACTTGAATATTCAATTCCGGTCGGACCTTTAGGAAGCCAGCCACCTTTATCATATATTTCAAGTAATGATCGAACCCAGCTATTTGCAATTTCTGGATGTTGAAGTGTCCATAGCTGATTCAGATTCCAGAATGTATTCCAAAAGGCGTCTCCACCATAAACAACATCTGAACTATCTTCGAGTTGCTGAACCTTTTCATACATATCACGATACTTTCCATTTACATCGCTCCATATCGTGCGACTAGCATATGCCCTATACATGTTTGTATAGAACTTTTTAGTATCTGTTTCGCTTCCTCCGGAAACCTGAATTGTTCCCAGTAGATTATTCCATGTATTCTGGTTATGTTTTACCACCTTATCAAAATTCCAGTTAAAGGGATCTAGCTCAGTTTCCATATTAAGTCTTGCCTGCTCAACACTGACAAGAGAAACGCCAGACTGCATAAGAATTTGTTCTCCTTCATGTGTTTCAAAAGTTACAAATGCTCCGACGTCCTCATCCCCATATATTAGAATTATATCATCAGTATTCTCTTGTATTTCTTCGCGTACCCAACCATTGAATGACTTAAATGGTGTATCAAACCTGATAACAAAATGGAGAATAAACTCATTATAGTTTGCCCCTCTGAGGCTTTGCTGTACTGAATACCCCTCTATTTCTGTATCACTTACCTTCGTGATTCTTGCCGCAAATATTTCATAGCTATACTCGGTTGAGATTTTCAGGTCGATAATAATGCGTGCATCTTTAGCTTTTGGAAATGTATATCGCTGGAAACCTGCCCTTGTGGTGGAAGTGAGTTCTGCATTTATATTGTAATCTTCCAAAAACACCTGATAATAACCAGCTCTGGCTATTTCATTTCTATGACTGAATCGTGACCTGTATCCCAGATCAGGGTTTGTTTCCGTTCCGGGAACAATTTTTAAAGGGCCAGTAGCAGGCATAGTAAGTAATCCTCCCATTGTCCATGAATGCAGATGTGAAAATCCGGTAATATTGTTTATTTTATACTCATATCCAGCCTTCCATCCTTTCCTCTGGTTGTCAGGTGACAGTTTCACCATCCCAAAGGGCATGGTAACTCCTGGAAACAGCATCCATCTAGCAAATGTGGTTCCCATTAGTGGATCAATATAATCGACAGGTACTTTTCTATTTTCCTGAGCTGACACCTGAAAAAAGATCACTAGGATGAATGTGAACAATAATAACTTCTTCATAATATTATTTATCTAGCTGTTGAAGAGCAAAAGAATAAGCACCAAGGGCTATTGCATGACTTGCCCCAATTTTGGTTACTCCTACACCTGTTCTGGGAAGTGCATCAAACTCAATCCTCTTTCGTGTTCTGGAGCTACCAATGGATTGAATATTTCCGATTGCAAATTCCCTAAATATTCTTTCATCCTCTAAATCAAATAAATTGATTGACAATCTATCGGTTTCATATCCAGTAAAATGCGTATATTTTCTGTTAATCTCATTGAACATAAAGGGTGAAAATAGATCCCATGCTGCAGTAATTCCACCTCCCAGTACTACCAAACCATCAACCACGGTAACAATATTGGCTATTGAACTTCCCAGCGCTTCTCCAAACTGTCTAAAAGCTTCAACTGCTCCTAATCTATTACCCGGAAGGTTCCCATTGGCAATCTCAGCAATATCCTTGGGCATAGGTGTATCTGAAAATTCAATTCCCGATTCCTCGGAATATATTCTTTGGATAGCTCTGGTGCTAATACTTTCCTCGGCATTCCAGTCAGTATCAAATTTATTTATTGTATTATGAACCTCAGCACCACAGGAACTATCACCAACAATAAGATTATTGTCGATTACTATACCGCCTCCAAAACCAGTTCCAAGCGTTAACCCAATAAGGTTTTTAAACTGTTTAATCCCTCCGGCTTTAATAATTCTGTCGTTTATATAAGGAAGAAAACCTAAAAGAGCTTCACCATAGGCAAAAAGATTACCATCATTATTTATGAAAACAGGTAGATTGAACTCATCTTCCAATATGGGTCCCAACGGTACATTACCATTAAAAGCTTTGAAATTTGGAAGGTTTCCAAGTATTCCAAGCTCATAATCAGCTGGCCCTGGGAATGCAAAACTTATTGCCGCTGCCTTATTCTCTGTGAACGAATTAATATGTCTGAAACCGTCAATTATATTTTTTATACACTTATGCTGATTATCAGCCTCTGCAGGTAAGGTAAAAGGTTTTGTTATTGCCTTATTTGACTGGATAGCGGAAAACACAAAGTTGGTTCCACCAGCATCCAGTGTTAGTATAATTCTATTGTCTGTCGTTGCTTTCATTATTTGGTTTTAATAACATAATAGGAGGCATATGCTATATAAAGCATACAGAAAATTAATACAAATATTGAAGCCATAATCCCGAACATATCAACCAGTAATCCAATAATTGGTGGAATAATAGCACCACCACTAACTGCCAGGATGATAAGACTAGATAATTCATTCGCATAAACTGGCTTCTTTTCAACTATTAGTGCAAACATTATCGGGAAAACATTGGCAAACCCCAAACCGGAAATAAAAATCAATATCTGTGTCAGGAGTAGATCCTCAGAAACTAAAATTCCAAGTAAGCCCAATATTGCAATAAGGGTACTTATTACCATGAACAATTTAATGTCCAGCTTACGAAGTAGTATGGCACCGATAAACCGTCCTGCCATCAATGAAGCAAAGTAAATTACGATTCCCATGCTGGCAGCTTCAAGACTTAAACTAAATTTCGACACTAGGAAGGTAGCAATATTTGTATTCATGGCAACATCGAAACCAACCATAAAAAATATGGCTAGTATTGTAATAAGAATGTATTTGTTCTTCAGTAGTTTGAACGAACTTTTAAATGTTGCCGGTTCCTTCTCTGGTTTTGACTCATCAATTTTTATCGAATTTAACCAAATTGCTGAAAGTACTGAAATAACAGCAAAAATCGGGAATACAAGTCTCCAGTTACCCAGATATAGGGCCAAACCCGCGGTAATCACGGGCCCTAGCATCGATGCAATGGCTTTTACTAGTTGAGAAAGGCTTAGGTTTGCAGCCTTTGTATCAGCTGATGAAATATCTATCAACAATGGATTTGCACTTACCTGTAATATGGTATTTCCGATACCAAGTAATGCAAAACCAAGTAATGAAGTTGGTAAAGTATAGTATATGAAAGGAATGAACAATCCAATTGCGGTAAGAATCATTCCAATATTTACAGTAAGTTTTTTATTGTATCTATCTTGAAATATTCCTGTGGGTATTGACACCAAAGCAAACCATATAAAAACCATAAATGGTATAAGCTGAGCTACCTTATCGGAAAGGTTGAAATCGTTTTTAACATACCCGGTGGAAACACCAACTAGGTCGACAAAACCCATTACAAAGAATGAGAATATTACTGGTATAAAAATTTTAGCATTTGCACTTTTCTTCATTTCGACTTTTTATTTATTGATTTGTTCTAACATAGGCCAGTATGGTTCCACACTCCTTTCCCTTTGATTCTCCATGTGGTTCAATAATAATATCTCCAGCGCTGGCCGGGATAATAAATGTTTCAGCATAGTGAAAAACCTTTGGAGTAAATTTGTTTTCCGCACTTTTTACAATTATTTCACGGCCTTCAATAACATTAAAGACCTGAACTCCAGATTTCTTTTTATGTATAACTGGTTTGATAAACCAATGTCTTCTTGTTTCTATAAATTCGCTTTCATGCAGGCCTGTTTTTTCACTTTTCCAACCATCACCGAATTCAGTCGGTTCAATTTGGTTAATGAGATTTTCCTTTGTGTAGCTCTCTGTTCGTTCCCAATTGATGACATTTTTACCGTGCTCAATATTGATTGGCCTTGGTTTTCCATCCATTCCCAGACGTTCCCAATCCCAAAGTTTAAAGGTAAAAATATAAGGTGTTGAGCTTATTTCCAGAACCATTGAGTTTTTCCCTGAGCAATGAACAGTTCCGGCCGGAATTAGAAAGTGATCGTGTTTTTTTACTGGCCATTTCATTACATATTTTTCAGCGGGAAATCTTTCTCCTGTCTCCTGGGAGTATCGAAGATCATCGATCATACCCTCCGGATTAATGTCTTCCTTTAAGCCAAGATAAACCACAGCATCATCTCCTGCATCAAGAAGGTAATAGCTTTCGTCCTGTGTGTAGTTCATTCCGAATTTTTGTTGGATGTACTCAGTAACAGGGTGTACTTGAAGACTTAGATTCCCACCATCCATGGTATCAAGAAAGTCAAATCTGATTGGAAATTCATCTCCAAACCTACCGTAGACGGCTTCACCGAGTAATTCAACAGGCCTATAGTATACAACATTTACTGATGGAGTTTCAAAGTTTATATTTCCAAATTTTAAGTATAAACTATTTTCTTCGGGTACACAATTAAAGCACCATGCATAATTATCTGTATCTTTATCAAGATCACAAACCTCTTTCATCCACTGACCTCCCCAAGGGCCAGCATCAAAATAGGGTACTAGGCTAAATGGTTGGTGGGCTGCAATATTAATGCCTTCACGGAATAAGTCACCAGTAATCATCTTTGGCTCCAGCATATTATTGGTATCAAGAACATAATCCCACTTATTAAATTGAGTTTTCTTAAATCTGTCAAGAACTCTCCAGTCCACAAAGTAACCCCGCTTATACTTTGCTTCTAATCCCTCATCAATATTTACTATTCCCAGGTTATTTACCTCATTGCGACGCATACGTATCTGAATTTCCCATCTTGCCATATCAAGGTAAATAAAGCAATCAGCGTTTTCAACAAGGTACGAAGCTCCGACTCCCATAACGATTGTCAGACCTTCCGTTTTGGATTTAATTTCACTTCTTGCTTTGTTTAGCTTTTTTTTATCAATAAAGCTATCAAGAGTTAATCTGGTGATATACCCAAATATCCTATCGGTAGTAACATCCTGTGCTGTCAATGCCATTATTTCATCTTCCGGAAGAAATAAATCAGAAGAAGAATAGAAACTATCAGGTTGGAGTCCTTTTTTTATCTCACTGGCAATTTCCTGCTCCATTATACCCTGGTAGCATTCCATAATTACAGTGATCTTTTTCTTTCCTCTTAGATCATGTCTTAGCTTCGACACAATACTATCCCAACCAACCACGCATTCCTCACCAGTTGGCCTTATTTCTACTCCAGGGTAATTGTTAAAGTTTGATTTCAAATTAGTGGGCTTTAGTTATATCCTTGGTTTTGTGTGAGTTTTGAATTTGCATCCATTTCTCTTTGTGGAATTGGAAATACGTAATTGTATTCCTGCGGGTTTGCTTCGTTCTTAGCTCTATTGACAAATTCTATCAAATTCCCGGTGCGAACAAGATCATACCATCTGATACCTTCATTAACAAATTCAACACGACGCTCATGCAATACAGCCACTCTGAACTCATCCTTCGATAATCCATCCAGATCAGGTAAAACATTTTCATTACCATTCCGTGCTCTCTGACGAACAGTATTTATGGCTAAATAAGCCTCACTCGATGGACCTAAAAATTCATTTAGCGCCTCGGCATAGATTAAAAGAACCTCTGAGTATCGCATTATGGCAAAATTGGATCCGCATTGTGCAGTTTCATCTGGTGCATAAGTATCTTGATCCCAGTGTTTCCATACATGAGGATAAAAGGTGTCAAACCAGTATTGGTCAAAAAATGTAACTTCCTTTCGATAGTCCCCTTCTTCAAAACTCTGGAGAAGATCTTCTGTTGGTAACATTATTTCCACACCAGCAGAAAACGTGCCTGGGATATTAGGTAAACCACTAATTACTATTTGATTTTGCTGGCTTGGCACTCCTGAGTAAAATTGAGCTGCAAATATTGACTCTTTGCCATTACGGTTTATATCCTTGAAGTTACTTGAGTAATCATCATATAGTCCGTAAATCCCCAATTCCATAACTTTATTGGCTTCCTGGTAAGCTTTTTCCCAATTTCCTATTGTAAGGTAAACCTTTGATAAAAATGCCAATGATGCACCACTTGTTGCACGCCCCTTATCACCACCAGAATAATATACCTGGGGGCATTTCTCAGCTGCCACAGTGAAGTCATATATTATCTGATTATAAACCTCATCACTGGATGTTCTGGATACATATTTCTCTTCATCATTTAAGTCCGGGCTGATAGGTTTGACAATTAGAGGAATATCACCATAGATTCTTACAAGGTTAAAGTAAAACAATCCTCTCAGAAAGTGTGCCTCCCCCAGTATTTGTGATTTTTTTGCCGAGTCCATTTCAATATCAGGCACTTTCTCTAAAACAATATTTGCCCTGAAGATACCAAGGTATGATCCCTGCCATATACCTTCAAGATAGGTATTCGTTGTTTCAATATCATAGTTGTTAAACTGATGAATATTCGGGTCATTCAATGTCGTACGTGAAATACAATCATCAGATGCCACATCCTGTAATAACCATAGATAGCTATTATATTGATTTACATAAGTCAATAAAGAATAAACAGCATTTATGGCACCGTTGGCATCTTCTTCAGTCTGATAATAATTATCATAGTATATTTTATAGGGTTCTAATTCAAGTTGTTTCTGGCAGGAAACAGCAATAAGTAGAACTAGAATCAGTGGTATTGAATATATCGCTTTCATGACTAAACAATTTAAGGTTAAAAATTAACTACAATTCCAGCTAAATAAGTTCTGGCAGATGGATATCCTCCATAATCATAACCTATTCTGGTATTATCAAATGCAAACCTACTTACCTCGGGATCAAAACCTGAATAATTTGTAAATGTGAATAGGTTTTCGCCTGTTAAATACACTCTGGCATCACTTATCTTCAATGTCTTCATCCATCTGGAAGGAAGGTTGTATGAGACTGTGATAACTTTAATTCGCACATATGAACCATCCTCAAGATACCTGTCTGACATATGAAGATAATCGGTATTTCTATTGGCTCTTGGATATTTATTGCTTGGATTCTCAGGTGTCCACCTGTCAAGCATATTAACTGATGCATTTGACAAACCATTGCCTGATTCCAGCTCGAAATTGTTACTGTTAAGGATTTCATTACCATGTTGTCCCTGAATGAATATATCAAGAGATATATTACCATAGGAGAATGAATTATTCAGTCCCCAAAAGAATTTTGGAAGTGCGTGGCCAATTATTTTCCTATCCTTATTATCAATTTTACCATCGTCATTCTGATCTATGTATTTAAAATCACCTGGTTCTGCATTATATACTGCAGCCTGATCAGCTTCATCAAGCTGCCAGATTCCATCTGCCTGCAGTCCGTAAAAACTTCCAAGTTGTTCACCCTGAGTTATTATTGACCAAGACCCTATTTTTAACTTGTAGGTATCATTATTGATATAAAGTGTTTTGCCACCTAGATCAAGAATTCTGTTGTCATTAAACGATATATTGAAATCTGTATTCCACTTAAATCGGTTTATAAGATTTGCTGTACGCATATTAAATTCAAATCCAGAATTTTTCATACTCCCGATATTCTCGAAATAACTTGAATAGCCAGTAGTGAATGGCAATTCAGAATTATAAAGCATGTCCGTGGTTTTCTTGTAATAATAGTCGGTAGTGATAGCAATTCTACTGTCGAAGAATCCCATGTCAAGTCCAATATCAAACTGTGCCGTTTTCTCCCATCTTAAATTGGCATTGGCTGGAGTAATAGGTGCAAACCCAGAAGCAGGATAACCACCGTTAAAGTAATATTGTGTCCCTGAAATGGTGCTTATATAGGCATAATCATAAAACCTATCATTTCCGGATATTCCATAACTCAGTCTCAATTTAAGGTCGGAAAATATTCCTGTTTGCCAGATAAATGATTCTTCGATCAATCTCCATGCAAATGCTGCTGACGGGAAGAAAGCATATCTATAATTACTGCCAAAACGGGATGACCCATCTACCCTACCAGTAGCTGTAAACAGATACTTCTTATTGAGATTATAATTAACCCTTCCCATATAGGAAACAATTGCAGACTCAGCAAATGAAGCATAAATATTTGGCATATTTTCTGCATTTTCAATTCCATAATAACCGAGAATATCATTTGGAAAGCCCGTTGAAATATTTATGTAACTTCTTGAGTTGTTCTTTTGGAATGTTAAACCAGCAAAAGCTGAAATATCATGAACACCTTTGATATTTGTATTATATGAAAAGGTATTCTCATAGAGGATGGTTTGAAGTTTTGTATAAGCAAATCGTGCCTGGCCATCATTAAAGGATCCCGAATATATAGTTCTTGGGGTATACATATCCTGAGTTTGATTGTATAAATCCGTTGCGAGACTGGTTTTAAATTTCAAATTTTTAATAATTTCATACTCGGCATATACGTTTCCAATTAACCTGCCAATCTTACTAACTGCATCAACTAATCTAGTTACGGCAACTGGGTTATCAAGCCATGCATCTGCATTTGGATCCGTTAAAGTATAGTTACCCTCCTCGTCATATATAGGAAGAACTGGATTAAAGGTCAAAGCAGAATTTACAACACCGGGAAAGAACCCTCCAGGAGTATCAGTTGGAACGGTGTTATTTATTGTATGATTATAACCAACTGATGTTCCAACCTTTAAGCGTTTATTCAATTGCCTGTCGAATGTAAACCTCAAACTGTATCTGGTAAAATCAGATCCTACAATAATACCATCCTGCTGAAATACATTACCACTCAGAGAATACTGAGTTTTTTCGTCTCCACCCGAAAATGAAAGCTGGTAGTTTTGAATTGGTGCATCTCGATAAATCTCTTTTTGCCAGTCAGTACCAACACCCAGAGAGTCAGGATTTGGATAAAGCGGCATATATCCTGATGGATTAGCATTATATCCAGCTTCATCATATAGTGTTGCGAATTGCTTTGCATTCATGACATCAACCGAGGATGACTTTTGCTGAATACCATAACTGGCCTTAAAGGTTATTCTATCACTACCCTCTTTTCCTCTCTTTGTTGTGATAATAACCACACCATTTGCTCCCCTTGCGCCGTAAATAGCAGTCGCCGATGCATCTTTAAGTATATTAATGGATTCAATATCATTGGGATTAATAGAGCTTAAACCATTTTCCGAAGGACTTCCGATCCATGAGAAGTTCTGCTGTCCTTCCATTAGTACACCATCGATAACATAAAGAGGTTCTGTACCAGACATAATTGAATTGGATCCACGGATTTTCATTGATGTTGCGCCACCGGGCTGAGCACTTAGTGATGTTACCTGGACACCTGCTACGCGTCCCTGCAGTTTCTTATCAAATGAACTCACTGGAATATCTGATAACTCATCCATATCCACCAAAACCACTGCACCTGTCAGATCCTTCTTTTTTACACTTCCATAACCTATAACAACAACTTCATCGAGTCCAATATCACTCTTTTCCATTCTGATATTAATTACATTGGCACTTTGAATCTCAATAGTTTCCGTTCTCATTCCAATAAAGGTGAATTGCAGTTTTGTCACTGATTTATCGATCTGAATCTGGTAGTTACCATCGATATCGGTAACTGTGCCTAGAGTTGTCCCTAATGCAAGTACCGTAACTCCAGGTATTGTACTACCATCTGAGACATTAGTAACAGTTCCTGTTATTGTCCGCTGTTGAGCTAAAATGCTACTACCTAACAGCAATAGCAATACTATGAGTACAGTTATTTTTCTCATAATGTTGGTTTTAATAATATGTTCATATGTATGAACATATGTTTTACAAAGCAAAGTTACTATATTTTTCCCATAGAAATGTATTATATATATAAATTAAGGTGAGGAATTGCTAGAAGTAAATTCTAGTTATTCCGGAGCCTCCCATCTCTAATGGTGCATCACCAAAATCTCGAATTTCATCAACCGTTTGAAGATATTCTCGGATAAGCTCGCGTAGTATACCATAGCCTTTGCCATGTAGTATGCTTACTTCATTTTGATTTAATAATATAGCCTCGTCGATGTAGCTTTTTAAATCTGATAGGGCTTCCTCGGAACGTTTTCCTCTAAGATCTAGTTTTAAACTAAAGTTTGCTGCCTTTTGATTAATGTCATTTACTATATCAGAATAGGATTTACGTCGTATGTTGGGTTTTGTTGGTTGATGGGTTTTCTGTATTTTTTCAATTGTTGTGGTAATTTTCACATCATTTATGTTAATAACTGCTTCTTTTCCACTTAATGAAATTAGCTCTCCAGCCATAGTGGAATTAACAATATTAACCCAATCACCCTCTTTCAAAATTTCTTGTTTTGAACCTTTCGGAACCACAACTGGTTTCTTTTTCTTTGGCAGCTTGGGCTTCTTAGTAGTAGATAATGTTACGTCGTTTTCCTTGGTTATCTCATCCTTCTTTTTCTCAAGCTCCCTTCTAATCTCTTTTGTTTTTTTATTTTCTGCAGCAGCTTCCTTAATTTCACGTATTGTATTTTCAACAGCTTTATTGGATGATTCTATAATCTTTAATGCTTGCTCCTGAGCTTCATTTATTATCTTCTTTTTTGATTTTTCCAAATCAGTAATCAGCACATTATATTCTTCGATCATTCGATTGAGATTTTCATCATAGGAGCTAGCTTTTTGCTGTTGCTTTTGAAGCTTGATCTTATCTATTTCCAATTGCTGAAGTTGTTTATCAAACCTAACGTGTTTTCCTCCACTCTTTTTCTTTGCTTCTTTAAGAACATAAGAAGGAAACCCTATTTTTTTTGCTATTTCAAAGGCAAAGGAACTTCCTGGTTTTCCTATTTGAAGTTCGTACAATGGCTGCATCTCCTTTGAATCAAAAAGCATTGCACCATTCACAATTCCTTCAAGTTTTTCGGCAGCTAATTTCACATTGGTATAGTGGGTTGTAATAATTCCATAAGAGTTCTTCTTATTGAGTTGCTCAAGTGTTGCCTCTGCAATAGAACCTCCCAACTGTGGCTCTGTACCAGAGCCAAACTCATCAATTAGAATAAGTGTTTCTGAGTTGGAATATCTAAGAAAATATTTCATGTTTAGCAGGTGGCTACTATAGGTACTCAGATCATTTTCAAGTGATTGTTCATCACCGATATCAATAAATATATTTTTAAATACTCTAAAAACACTATCGGGTGAAGCGGATACAAGTAGGCCACACTGAAGCATATATTGCAAAATACCTGTTGTTTTCAAACATATTGATTTACCACCAGCATTGGGCCCAGAAATTATTACTATCCGTTGGCTTTCATCCAATAAAAGATTTAGAGGCACAACATTTTTTCCTTGATCGCTTAGTGTAAGAAATAACTGAGGATGCACTCCATCTTTAATAATAATAGGTTTATGGGAAGATATATTTGGTCTGCTTGCTTTTATGCTAATGGAAAATTTGGCCTTTGCATAAATAAAATCAATTAACCCTAAAAATCTGTACGCATTAAATAAATCTGGAATAAATGGTCTTAATTTATCCGTGAACTCTATCAGAATTTTTATAATTTCTCTTTTTTCCTCATTTTCCAGCTCACGTATTTCATTATTTATTTCAAAAGAAGCAGGAGCTTCAACAAATACTGTCTGACCCGATGATGATTCGTCATGAATAATACCACCTATTGATCTTTTATCACTAGCTTTTAGCGGAATTACAGGTCTTCCACTTCTTATGGTGATCTCAGAATTCTCAGGTACATATCCAGACTTCTTAGCTCTTTCAAAAGCTTTTTTAGTTTCACTAAGTACTTTATTTTGTTTGTTAACTAGTGATTTTCTTATTTCGGATAATCTTTGAGATGCCTTATCCCTGATTTTTCCTTTTTCATCAATTATCCTTTCGGCCTCCGGAAAAAGATTGTAGGGAAATACAACTTCGCCAGAAAGACTTAATAACTCTGGGTATTCTTCCTTTTCAACATTATCAAAATAACCGAGAATATTTCCAATTGATTCCAATGATGCCTTTAAACTAAAAAGTACATCCTGCTCGATATAGCTGCCAGGAGTGGTTAATTCGGAAAGGTTATCCCTCATATCAAAAAAGTCCTTAGCTGGAAATGAAGGCCCGGTGGTTAATAGTGTAACCATCTCAAATGATTGATCCAATAACTTTTTAATGATTTCTGGATTTGAACTAAACCTTATCTTGTCAACGAATTTAATACCCATATCGCTGATACAATTGTTTCGGAGATACTCTTTTATTAAATCAAACCCTATCTTTTGCTCAAATATTTTTGGATAAATCATATGACAAAGGTATTAAGAAACCCAAAAAGAAAAGGTTCTCAGGGAGAATTTATGATGGCAGCCGTTATATGCTAATAAAAAGGAAGTATACAAACAGGTTTTTTCAAACTAACGATTGAATCAAAATTATATACAGTCGACTCCATTAAGCTGGTATTCTGGTCATGACATGTTAAGCATGCCCCGACCCTTAATATCCTTTTTTGATCCTCCACTGAAAATGGAAATACGTTTGACCTGGTTGACACTTTTTCACCCGATCTGTCATCCAAGAATCCAATCCAACAATCTTCGGGCAAAGTATCATTGGGATTATTCTTGTAATATGAATCAAAACTCCATTTTCCATTATCTGGATTAAATTCCATTTTACCCTTTCCATATCCCAATGCAATTGGATTATTATGACACGACTTACAATCTCTACCTTGGGTAACCGTTGTATGAGGAGCTGATGGAGCAAATAGCCTATGAAATATCAATGAATCGTGCAGTTCCTTTGAGAAGCTACCCACATCAATTGTCAAAACCATACCGGGTACCACAGGAATAACTTCCTTATGATCGACATCCCGTCTTACTCCCAAGGCCGGTGGTCCATGGTTATATTCACCAACATATTCAACCCAACTACCCATCTTTTCTTCATTGGCAATCATATTATAGCCATTTTCCGCGGGATCATATTCATTATGACAGCCGATACAGCTTGGTGCCCATGATGAATGACATGCTGAACAACTAAGATCATCATGTGCATTCCCTTTGGTACAAACTACATTTGGAGGGCTCAATATAAATTCAACCCCTTCATTTTTTGTAAAGAAGAAATTGGTATCATTTTTCACTTCTGTATTAACAAGTGGGATATCCCGTTTATTTGTTACAAGAAATTTCTTGTCGCCATTGGCACCAAAACGCATACTAGCAATTTTAGCCGATTCATCATCAAGATTATTAGCATCAACAGTGGATGGTTCTCCATTGAAATGACAGTCGGAACATGATATTGTATTTTGATTTTCCTGGTGTGCATAATAATTTCCGTCTCCCATAACCTCATATGAGTTATGACAATCAATACAGCTTAATCCAAGTTTATGATGAACATCTTCTTGAACAAACTTAAAAACTCTGCTGTCTTCAACAATCCTGTAATTACTATCAAGAAGAACATTATCTGCCACTAATTGGGTTTCATGCCATCCCTCATAACTTGTGGAAATTCGGGCAGAACGGCTATGACACCCAAAACAATGCTGGTTAGTTACCTGCATGCTTATTGAAGGGTGATAAACTAAATATGTAGTGTCAAACACATCAGCCTGATGATTAAGCCATGCAGTAGTTGCAAACTGATCATAATTCACATGACATGCCAGACACCCTCCTCCCCTGCTTTTATCCGAGATAGGGCCTGATTCGGTTTTTGGATTATCCAGATGACAAGTTACACATAAATTTCTCAGATGCTCATCTGCAGCACTATTTCCCAGGTGGTGAAAATCAGTAAGTATATCGGGGTTATCCTGCTCATTGAACACAAACCTGTCAACGCTTATCATACCACTTAAGTTTGACATTAGGTTCGAAGATTTCCGTTGGGTAATATCAGGATGACAGTTGGTTGTTCCACAACTCATATCCGCATCAGCAAAATTACCAGGCAAAAGTATCATCTGGCTGTGAGCACCATCCTTGCTACCATCATATGGATTTCCTCCATGACATGAAAAACAACCAATGGCTTCCGGGTTATGCGATGAAGTGAAGCCCATAACATTTTGGTGACAAACAATACAGCTTTCTTTTTTACCATCAATAAGTCCTGAACTTGATATATCAGATTCTGTATACTCAGCGGTCAAGTTAATACTTGATGTTCTGAAAGAGGTCAGAACAGAATGTGAATAATTCTCGTGCCAAGGCCATACCCAACGCCAGTTTTCACCCCTAAAAAACATCCCTATTATGGTTAAGAGTATGTAAAGTATGGTAATAATCAACAAGGAGCGTTTACTGAAAAATGATATATGTTTACCTGTATATGGGATGAGATAAATTAAGGTGAGAAATAGAATAATAATTAAAATTGAAATCCATGGCATTGTAAGCCAATGGAGAACTTCCTGAAATCCAACAAAATACCATGGACCTTTTACGCTTGGGTTAATACCATCATGAAGCGGAGCAGTAAAAAAATATGAAAGTATAATGGTTCCTAACAATACTAGAAAGAAAGAATTATAAATGGGCCATAATTTCCTGGAGTGCTCAAAGGTTATAACCGCTAGAAATATTGTAAATGTGGCAATGTGATGAACGTAGACCAATTGCAAACTATCTTCATTACCCAGAAGAGAATAAGCCATCAAATTTCCAAGGATGGGAATTTCTTTAATTAGGCTGTCAAGTATACGCCATGCCTGCTGCGTATCGGCATCACCCTTGAGAAGAAACCCCGTAAGCATTGCCAAAAAGAGAATTATTACACCAATCGTAAGTCGAAGCCAAACTCCCTTTTTTATTCTAATATCTGCAGTTATTTTAAAATGATCCCAGATATGTATTAGTGTAGCAATTAAGAATATCTGCGCACTCCAAAAATGTAAATTTCTAATGAATGATGCCGTTGGATTTAGTATCATCAAAGAGCTTATTGACAGTAAAGGCTTATTAACATCATATGGTATGGCTATGAAAACTCCGGTGAGAGCACAAATCAAGAATGCTGCCAATGATACCTGCCCATAGGTTACTTTGTGAAATATGTTTTTTACCTTTTCCAATTATAATTTATACTTGAACAGTAAGAACACTGCTATTTCTATCAACTTCAAAATCAAGCTTTTCCAGCGGCCTCAATGCCGGACCCACCAAGGCATTTCCATCCAAATCGAATGAAGAACCATGGCATGGGCAGTGAAGCTTTGATTCGGATTCGTTGATTATTTTACACCCCAGATGAGTACACCTGGACGATAATACCTGAATATTATTATCTTGATTAATAACAATGAATTCATCATGAAAACTAACCTCCTTATTAGGATTGTACGGAATGGAGTGTTTCTTTTTTGAGATAATGGTTTTTTGTCTGCTAACCATCTTACCCCATAGAACAGCAGATCCTGCAATCAACCCAATGAAGGCAGATTTAATAAAGTATCTTCGTGTATGTACTTCCTTGTTCACAGAATACCGTTAAAACGCGAAAATACTAAATTACTAAAATATCATGGATAACATTGGCTTATATATAATCAAGATAAACAAGGGAACTACCCAAGGTGGCAAATTTTCATCAATCCTTCTCCGTAGATTACCTCAAAGGTTTTACCGGTAATTTTAATCAATCCATCTTCTTGAAATTTCTTTAATGTCCGAATCACACTTTCTGTTGACATATAAAAAACCAGAAAATGTAAACTACCTCGCGGTGTATTGGAATTTAAAATAAATAATGATGCGTTTTGGGAAGAAGCAATGCTTCGGCCTCTTTTTTTCATCCAAATCTGGAAATCTTATCGAGCTGTTCTTCGTTTAGAATCTTAATATTCTTACCCTTTGTTTCGATTAGACCTTCATTCTTGAAATCCTTCATTATTCGGAGAACGCTTTCAATGGAGAGACCTGTTAAATCCGCAAGGTCACTTCTGGACAATGGTAAACAAAATTTATCGGATTTGAACACACGATTAGCAAGGCAAAGCATTAAATCAGCAACTAGACCACCTGATTGCTTTCTGGTTAAGCAATAAAACCTACCATAAACCTGGGCAGCATTCTCATTTTGGATATTGGCTATTTTATATGCAAAATTCCCGTTTTTTCTCAGCAGGGATTTGAAAAAGTTCACATCTATTAAGCTTGCAACAGTATCAACATAGGTTGATGCAGAATAAATAAAAGTATTATTACCATCGTAAATGGATGACAATCCAATGAAATGATCTTCTGGAATCATCTTTAAGATTAAATCTTTCGACTGACCTCCAATATAGACTTTAACCAAGCCTGATTTTAGAAAAATAACATGTGAAGCAAAGGTTCCTTGCTTAGCAATAACCTCTCCCTTCTTATATTCAATATTTATGGTGTTCTTTTCCAGCAGATCTTTTTCCTCATCCGTCAAGACGCTAAAACACTCAGATTGTATGTTCTCTACAATACAACTTGCCGGTAAATCAACAACCTTACTCATTTCCACAATATTTTCATGCAAATGTACAAATTCTAGCAAATTTTCGGTGTCCGTCATAAATTTTTATGTCAAATTACAGTTTTTGTTACGACCAATTACAATGTTCCCATGTAAATATGTGCATATGTACAACCTACATTTGTTAATAAATTAACATTAACTAAAATTGAATTTTAATTGTAACACTTAAATTTTTAAAAATGAAAAAATTATTTAGTTATTTTCTAGTAGTGATGCTGATTCCAGCATTCGTATTAACAGGTTGTAAAGATGACAATGATGATATTACACCTGCTGACAAGGGAAATTTTACAACTCTAAAGAACTACCTTGTGGATCAAAACCTTGAAATTGGAACAATATTAGCAGATGGTTGGGTTGTTGCTCCTGCCCCTATGGTAGATGGTAGCGGTATTGTTGATGTTGAAAACGAATGTACAATTCCTGATTATCATGTTTTTGATATTAGAGGAGAAAGTGATTTCAATAATGGTCATATTAAAGGTGCTATCAATGTAGCTCTAACTGATATTGTGACTACAGCTGCTGATTATTCAGATAAACCTATTCTTGTTGTTTGTAAAACTGGTCAAACTGCCGGACGTGGTGCAATGGCATTGAGACTATCAGGTTTTCAAGCTAAAGTTATGAAATTTGGAATGTCTTACTGGAACACAGCATTTGATCTTTGGACAGGTAAAGTTAATAACTTTGGAGTTAGTAATCCAAATTGGGTTACAACAGATGGCCCTGAACTCCCAACAAATGAACTTCCTCAATGGGAAACAACATCAACTGACCCAGTAGAAATTCTTGCTGCTAATATTAACACTATGCTTGCTGCTGGTGAATGGGGATTAATATCTGATGATATATTAGCTAACCCTACAGCCTATAATACTTACAATTTCTGGAAAAATGATGAGGAGTACATTGGATTAGGACATTTCGTTGGTGCTTATCAGTTTAAGCCAATTAATTTTGACAACATTAATGCTCTTCCTGCTGAAGAAGACACATATATTTACTGCTTCACAGGTCAAACTTCATCTTTCGTTGTTTCTTACTTACAAGTACTTGGATATACAAATGCAAAAAGTATTCTTTTTGGTGCTAACCGCATTATTCATGACGATCTTGATGCTTACAATCCAGAAGTAACATGGCATCACTCATATGATTACACATTTGAAGTAAATAATTAATAAACAGAATTGATTCCTCTGGCACTTAGTGGTGCCAGAGGTTGATATTTTAAACTACAAATTTATATAAGACCGGTAAACATGAAAAAAGCAACTTTACTCATAGGATTATTATTAATTACCATAATTAATAGTAATACAATACTTGCACAAGGCTGTGTTGAAACATCATCCGATGACGGTCCACAAATTGTGGGTTACATACAACCTCAGTTTAACTCATACCTAAATGGCGATAAAGCTAATGGAGATCCAATTAAACCAAGTTCATTTTTCTTTAAAAGAGCTCGGGTTGGTATTGTAGGATCGATACCTTATGATGTTAGTTATTATGTAATGGCTGAATTTAGCCCTGGATTATCTGGTGGAAGCCCTTATTTACTGGATGCTTTTGTTACATACGCCCCTTTTGGTAAATATTTAAAATTCTCTTTGGGACAATACAAGTCACCTTTTAGTCTTGAACTTAATACTCCTTGTTTTGCTTTAAACACAATTAGAAGATCAACTGTAGTAAACGAGCTTGCTGCTCCATTTCGTGATATGGGACTTATGTTACTTGGTAGCTCTGATTCTCTATTTGGAATTCCTGATTTGATTTCATACAAGGTAGCCATACTAAACGGTACAGGAATTAATCATATTGATGACAACAGCAATAAAGACATTGCGGCTCGTATAGTTATTGCTCCATGGCAATGGTTAAAAATTGGAGGTAGTTATCGTACCGGATTTGTTGGTACCAAAGACATTAACGACGAACAAAAAAGACGCACCAGAACTGCATTTGATTTAACTTTCGAAAAGTGGAATTTCATGCTTCAAGGTGAATATTTAATGGGCCAAGATATTGGAGAGATCGCCGGTGGTGGTGGTTGTGGAGGAAAAGCAACTGCGACAACTCTTCCAACATATGACAAAGATGGTTTCTGGGTAGCTGCCATGTACATGACACCCTGGAGCTTACAACCAATTGTAAAATATGAAACTTACAACCCAGACGGAACCGCTTATTCTTATCTTGGAAACACTCAAACATATGATCAGAACACAATTACATTTGGTCTGAATTACTTTCTAAACGATTGGACAAGAATTCAGGTTAACTACCTATACAACAGCGAAGGAAAAACCAATGGTGATTTTAATGAGTATGACAATGATGCATTTATGATTCAGGTTCAAGCCAAATTCTAATCACCCAAAAAAAGCAAAAAATGAAAAAGTTAACATATATATTACTCTCAGGATTACTAGTTGTTCTATATTCATCCAGCATAATGGCGCAGGGTGATATCATTAGTGCAGCGGACTTTATGAAAATGTTCAAAACCAACAAGAATATAATTATTGTTGATGCGAGCAAAGCAGATAGCTATAAAAAAACTCATGTCAAAGGTGCGGTAAACATTCCCCACAAAACTTTATATAAAGACACAGAAATTGAAGGCCTAATTCACGACCCTGCAATACTTGCATCAATTTTTGGATCAAAAGGAGTAAGTGAAACAAAAACCATTGTAGTATATGATGGAGGATCACAGAAATATTCATCACGTGTTTATTGGATACTAAAATATTTAGGTGCTCCAGATGTAAAAATCCTACAGAAGGATATGGCTCAATGGAGAAAATCACGCGTTCCAATAACAAAAATGCCTTCTAAAGTTGCAAAAGCAACGTTCACACCAAAAGTTAATTCCTCCATTTATGCTGATATTGCCGATGTTAAATCAGGAAAAGCAGTAATTGTTGATGCTCGTACAACTGAAGAATTTGATGGAACTTCAGACAAAAGTGCTGGGCATATCCCGGGAGCAATCAATATTGGCTATAAAGAAGTATTAAATGCTACAGAAGGTTTTAAAAATAAAGCCGAAATGGAGGCATTTGTTGCTAAATATAAACTTTCAGCAGACAAACCAATCTTAGTATATTGCAATACTGGCGTAATTGCAGCTGTAATTTATGTTGGTTTAACCGATGTTATGGGATGGACCAATGTTAAGATTTATGATGGTGCATACAAAGAATGGGGTGGCAAAGGAAATCAGTTTGAAAATAAAGCTGGTGTTCTAACTACTAAAAAAGTAGGTGGCTCAGGCGGCGGTTGCTAAACCTGGATATTGGATATTATCTGTACTAATAATTTCTATTACGGATAATATTCCTAATAATATCAAAAGAAAACAGGATTTTAAAAGTGCAATATTATATCGACCTACTGTTAAACAATAAGAAGATAACCATGGACACTTTAACAAAAAAATCTTTTAATAGTCTTACAAAAACTGAGCAAGCAGTGATGGTTATAAATTCTGGTAAAGAATTGCTCATAAGACAAAATGAAGAATACTCCGTTCATCTGTATCTAATTTCAAATTTATTTGTAGAGATATTATATGAACTGAACAAAAGCACCATTATAAAAATCAAGACGCCTTCCAAAGAAAAACTATGTCTAAGTTACAATTTAAATGATCAGGAACTTAATAAATACTTAGCTAGTTAATCTTTAAAATAAATTTTTCTCATTGGAGAGATCCAACTAAACTGCTTAATAAAGCATAATAAATAAGGTCTGATGAAAACAAGAAGGGATTTTATTAAAGTTTCAGCAGCTGGCGCAGGAGCAGCAGCAATAGGGCTTAGCGCCTTAAACTGGAACGGAGTTAACAAGGCTCAGGCATCAAATTCACAACATCCCGTCAGCGATGAAGAAATGACATCTTTTCCCACTTACTGTGAAGTTTGTTTTTGGAAATGTGCAGGATGGACTTACGTTGACAAAAGCAACAATATCAGAAAAATCATAGGTAATAAGGAAGACCCTCATTGTAGTGGTCGACTATGTCCTCGTGGTACTGGTGGAGTTGGGATGTACACTGATAACGACAGGTTAAAAACACCTCTTATCAGAGAAACTGTGGACGGGAAACAAGGTTTTAGAAAAGCTTCATGGAGTGAAGCCCTTGATCTTGTGGCTTCGAAAATGAAAGATGTAAGTGAAAACCACGGCCCTGAGTCATTTGCGCTATTTAATCATGGAGCACCTGGAGCTCATTTCAAGCATTTGCTTCATGCTTATGGTTCAGATAATGAAGGAGAACCAGCATGGGCTCAATGTAGAGGTCCTCGTGAGGTAGGTTTTTCCGCTACATATGGTAGTTGGATCGGTTCACCTGAACCAACCGACATCCGGGATACTGATTGTCTTGTTCTTATCGGATCACATCTTGGTGAAAACATGCACAATGGTCAGGTACAGGAAGTTTCAACTGCGATAGAACGTAATGCAACAATTATCACCGTTGACCCGCGTCTGAGCACCATTGCAAGCAAATCGAAATACTGGCTTCCAATAAAACCTGCAACAGATTTAGCATTGTTGTTATCATGGATTCATGTATTGATTTATGAAGACATCTATGACAAAAAATATATTGAACAGTATGCCATTGGTTTTGAACAACTCAAAGATCATGTTAAGAATATGACACCAGAATGGGCATATGGTATAACAACAATTCAACCAGATGTAATTCGTAAAACAGCCCGTGAGATGGCAAATGCTTCTCCATCTGTAATTGTACATCCAGGTCGACATGTTGCTTGGTATGGAGATGATAGTCAAAGAGAAAGAGCAATTGCGATTCTAAATGCACTATTGGGATCATGGGGTAAAAGAGGTGGTTTTTATTTCAAAGAAGCAGTAAAGGTCCCATCCTACCCTCACCCAAAATACCCTCACCCACATTGGTCATGGAAAGACAATCTTGATGGAAAATATCCATTATCAGCAATGGGCATAACCACAGAATTACTCAAGGCATCCATTCCTGAATTTGATTATAAACATCAGATTAAAGCATGGATAGTAGCAGGCACAAATTTACCTCTTACAATTCCAAATAAAGAACTTTTCCAGTTGGCCGCCGAGTCTGTTGACTTCATCGCTGTTGTGGACACAATGCCAATGGATATCACAGGATATGCCGACGTAATACTACCAGAATGCACTTATCTTGAGAGATATGATACAATAAGATCGGCGCCTCACCGCGAGCCAAATATTGCGTTGCGAATGCCTGCTGTTGAACCTAAATGGGAATCAAAACCTTCATGGTGGATTGCCAAACAACTGGGTGAACGACTTGGATTAGGATCATACTTCGACTACGATGATTTTTCAGAAGTTCTTGACTGGCAGCTTAAGCAGATGGGAACATCTCTTGATGAGATGCAAAAAATTGGAATTAAGATCTTCCCAAGAAAATCAGGGCCTTTATATTTAGGCGATGGTGAAGAGTATAGTTTCAATACAAACTCTGGGAAAATTGAATTATATGCAACTGAATTTGAGGACCATGGTTTCGACCCTCTACCAAAATTCACAAAACATCCGGAACCGGAAGAAGGCTTTTATCGGTTAATTTATGGAAGAGCACCTATGCATACCTTCTCACGTACTTCAAATAATCCAAACCTACATGATCTGATGGATACTAATAGCGTTTGGGTTAATCCAAAAGTAGCAGATCTCTGGGATTTGGAAAAAGGACAAAAAGTTTGGTTACAAAACCAAGACGGAGTTGTTTCCACATTCCCTATCAAGGTTAGAATAACAGAAAGAATCAGATGGGACTCCGTTTACATGGTTCATGGGTTTGGACACAATAACAAAAAACTTACCCGAACTTACGGTAGAGGAGCGAGTGATGCTAATCTAATTACTAACATTATGGTTGACCCAATGATGGGAGGAACCGGAATGAGAGGAAATTTCGTTACATTTTTAACAACTGACCCAGGAATGGAGGTAGAGATATGAGATACGGAATGGCAATTGACACAGCTAAATGTGTCGGATGCAGCGACTGCGTAGTTGCGTGTCAAACAGAAAATAATGTCCCAATTGGTTATTGCCGGGATTGGATCGTTGAAAACGTTAACGGTAGCTATCCAAACGTTGAAATTGAATTACGTTCTGAAAGATGTAATCATTGTGAAAATTCGCCATGTGTGAGATGCTGCCCCACAGGAGCAAGCCACATTATAGATGGTGGGATTGTTATGGTAACTCATAATGAGTGCATTGGTTGCGGAGCATGTATCCAATCGTGCCCTTATGATGCAAGATATTCTCACCCTGATGGTTATGTTGATAAATGTACTTTCTGCCACCATCGACTAGAAAAAGGTCAAAACACCGCATGTGTTGAAGTTTGTCCAACAAGATGTTTACATTTTGGCGATTTGGATGATCCATATAGTGATGTGTCGAAGGCATTGAAAAACAGAACATGGAAAGTATTGGCTCCTGAAGCAGGAACTAAACCTCAATTATTTTTTCTTACTTAATCAAGGATATAAAAGATGAAAGAAGAATTATTTATTAGCGGTCGTGATATTCCAAATATTGATCCTTTTCTTAATATTTGGCATTGGGAAATACCGGTTTACCTTTATCTGGGAGGACTCTCAGCAGGTATTATGTTTTTTGCCGGACTATTTACTATTCTTGATAAAGAAAAAGAAATGGAAACCACAGTTAAGTGGGCTCCTTTTCTAGTACCTGTTGCTCTAGTTCTTGGACTATTTGCACTTTTTCTTGACCTAAAACACCAGTTATTTTTCTGGAGGTTATATACAACTATTCGTATTGAATCACCCATGTCATGGGGTGCATGGACATTGATGTTCATCACACCACTATCGATGGTTTGGGCTGCGGTCTATATCAAAGAGCTGATACCGGGTTGGAATTGGAAAATCAATATTGTTGATCAGTTTGAGGAGTTTGTCAAGAAAAACATGAAACCTCTTGCTTGGGCTATGATGGGATTAGCAATTGTTCTTGGAGTCTACACTGGAATATTACTCTCTGCATTTAATGCACGTCCGTTATGGAATACAAGTATACTAGGACCTTTGTTCCTGGTTTCAGGACTTTCGACCGGACTGGCAGCAATTATTTGGATGTCGAAAAGTCATTTTGAAAGAAAGGTACTAACCAAGATAGATATAGCTTTAATTTGTGTAGAGCTATTTCTAATTATTCACTTATTCATGGGGTTCCTTGCGGGTTCTGCAGTAAGTATCGAAGCTGCTGAACTATTCTTGGGCGGACCATTTACAACAACATTCTGGGGAGGTGTTGTCATTCTAGGGCTTATTATTCCGGCAATTCTTGAGACTCTGGAGTTGGCAGGATACAAAGTTCCTGTTTGGATACCATCATTCCTCGTATTATTAGGCGGCCTCCTCTTCCGTTTCATTATGGTAGAAGCGGGTCAAATAACCAGATTCTTATATTGATAACCAATCTTATACATCAATAAAATGGACACAGTTTCAAAAGAAAAAAGTATACCCAAGTACATAAATCCATATTTTGGAGGAGTATTACTTGGATTACTTCTACTTGTTACTTTTTATATTACAGGTAGAGGTCTAGGTGCCAGCGGTGCTGTTAAAAGTGCCGTTGTTTCCACCGTGGAAAAAATTGCTCCCGTACATGCTGAAGAAAGTACTTACTACAGTAAATTTATCTCCACCGATCACTCACCAATGTTCAACTGGCTTGTATTTGAATCAATTGGTGTTTTCATTGGAGGACTACTATCAGGTGTGTTATTTGGGAGAGTAAAAAAACTCAGAGTTGAACATTCACCAAAAATTACAAGCAAAACAAGAATAATTGCTGCAGGATTAGGCGGTATTCTATTTGGTTTTGGTAGTCAACTGGGAAGAGGTTGTTCCAGCGGAGCTGCTCTAAGTGGAACCGCTGCATTCTCCTTTGGCGGTTTGTTGGTCATGGTCGTTCTATTTGGAAGTGGCTATGTGTTCGCTTATTTTTTTAGAAAATTATGGATTTAATAAATACTACTATTATGGGACCACTAATTCCTTTAGGACAAATAGCCAGCGGATGGGATTTTGTTATCGCACTGCTAATAGGTATTGCTTTCGGGTTTATCCTTGAAGCATCAGGTTTTTCTTCTTCACGCAACATAACTGGAGTATTTTACGGATATAACTTTGTTGTGCTACGTGTATTTCTAACAGCTGTTGTTGTGGCAATGATTGGACTGCTATACTTCAATTACATGGGATGGATCGATTTAAATCTTATATATGTTGTTCCCACCTATATTAACTCAATGGTTATTGGATCAGTATTGATGGGCTTGGGATTCATACTTGGCGGTTTCTGCCCGGGAACAAGCTACACCGGAATTGCAATTGGTAAAATCGATGCCATGGTTTTCACCGGCGGATTATTTCTTGGAATATTCCTTTTCTCAGAATTATTCCCAGCATTAGAATCTTTCTACTATGGAGACAGTTTAGGTAGTGCGACTATTGAAGATGTGTTTGGAATCTCAAATGAAAAATTCTCATTTATTTTTGTAATAATAGCCATCATAGTATTTTACGTTACCTGGTTAATTGAGAAGAGGGTACGGAAAACTGTTAACCCATATAAATTCGAATAGATATGAATAGGAACTACATATTATTAATGATTGTAATAGTTGTTCTTGCGGGTGGATTATTATTCCTGCCCCAAAAAGCAAATTACATACAGCAAGACCCGGAAAAATTAATGTGGGATATTGCACAACCAACGAGATATATTACAACGGATGAAGTGGCGAAAATGATCATTGAAAAAGATCCTCTTTACCAGCTAGTTGATGTTAGAGCTGATTATGATTATGATATGTTCTCATTACCTGGTGCATATAATATACCACTGGATAGTTTACTAACTGAACAATCAGATATCATTCTTGATGTTGAAGATATTAATACTATTCTTTATTCTGACGATGATCTTAAAGCTGATCAGGCATGGGTAATTACTCGTAGAATGGGGTATAAGAATATTTATGTTATGAAGGGCGGTCTGAATTGCTGGATAAGAACAATAATTCAACCCAAAGAGCCAAAAGAGACTGCTCCAATTACTGAATTTGAGTTATATAAATTTCGTCAGGGAGCAAGCATCTACTTTACAGGTACTGAAATATCACTTGATGCAGGGGAAAAGAAAACTCTTAATGTCACTCGTAGGAAAAAAGAAACTGTTGCTGAAGGAGGCTGTTAATACAAATACTAGAACAAATTTATTATGCATATACACGAGTTAAATCCAAAGAAAACCATTATTGCATTATCATTATTTGTGATAGTGATAGTTGTAGGCTTGATTACATTATCAGGCCCTCGATTGAAATATGAACTAACTCCTGAACAAACCATAGAGCTTGTTGCATGGGAAGATGGCTATGTATTTCCATATGAACTGGAAGATATCTTGGCTGGTACAGTTGATACTGTAATTATAATGGATATTCGAAATACATTCGATTATAGCAGAGGTCATATCCCTAGCTCTGAAAATATAAGTACTGTTGGACTTCTCAACGAAGATAATTTGAAGCGACTGAAGAAACTTAAAGAAGATGGTTTCTGTGTTCTCATATATGGTGAAACATTACAACATGCAGTTGGTCCATGGATGGTATACCGCCAACTTGGCTTCGATAATGTAAAGGCCTTAATGGGTGGCTATGAGTATTACGAACTGTGGAAAGACAACCTTGGTGATTCATATGCTGACGATGGTTACTTAATAGGGACAGCCGATTTCGATTATTATGATGTTGCTTCAAATGTTACCATGCAAGAAAATGATAATGAAAAGCAACCAATAAAAGTAGTACGCAAAAAGAAAAGTACTGTTGTGGAAGGCGGTTGTTAATTAATTGGTGATTTAAAGAATTAAAAGGGATGCGAAAGCGCCCCTTTTTTTATGATTAAATTAGAATACCATAATCGGAAATTAACACCATGCAATATGATTAACCAGTATTAGAAATCCCCTTTATTCTTTCATAATCAAGAATATTAATTGTTCTCCCTTCCATGGAAATAATCCCATCCTTTTTAAATTCAGAAAGAGTTCGGATTGTATTCTCAGTTGTCATCGAAATTAGCTCACCAATTTCACGACGCGTAATTGGTAAACGAAATTCGTGGCTACGATAAATCTTATTTGTAAGAAATAATAGGAAAAATGCAATGCGACCCTTTACCTGTCTCTGTCTAATTTCGAATTGACTTTCAATAATATCATCACTAACCTTGCTCATCCTGTTTAGGACCCTCAGAGCAAACTTATTGTTGGTACTAACAACCTTGTGTAATATTACTAAATCAATATCGCAAACCTTTGTCTCCTCAACGGCCGCAATTGAATATTTATATACCGAATTAGAGAATATACTTAATAGGCTTATAAAGTCTCCAGGCTTGTTTAAACTAAGTATATGATCTTTACCATTTCGATCGGTTTTGTACAGTTTAATAAGGCCACTTCGTAAATATAAAAATGAATCTATGGGGTCCCCTTCTCTACGTATTATTTCACCTCTTCGATAAATAAACTCTTTTCTGGAGCTATTTACCATCTGATACTCCTCTTCAGTAAGTGAATCAAAGAGAAGTTTACGGTAAACACATGTTTTACAAGAACTTATCTCATTACTTGGTTTCATTCTAAATTATGGGTTTAGTCACTAATCATGATATATGTCATATCGCTCACAACACACATCTAGATTTATAGATATAACTTTGGTTCTTCAAAAATATTGATTATTTACATGATATAAAAACTTTAACCAAAGATAAATGAAAAAATTACTAATTCTAGGTGCAGGCACAGCTGGTACAATGATGGCAAATAAAATGAGGAAGGTACTTTCACGTTCTGATTGGGACATAACCATCGTTGATCAATATAAAACTCATTATTATCAACCAGGATTTCTTTTTATTCCATTTGGAATTTACAATGAGCAAGATGTAATTAAACCTAAGAATGATTTCTTCCCAGTTGGAGTTAATGTAATATTTTCAGCAATTGAAAAAGTAGAAGCAGATAAAAATCGTGTGCTTCTTGAAGATGGCATATCCCTGAAATATGATTATCTAATAATTGCAACTGGAACAAGAACAGCTCCCGAGGAAACAGATGGCCTAATGGGTAATCTGTGGTATAAAGACATCTTCGATTTCTATACTATCGAAGGAGCGGTGGCATTGGCTAATCATTTTAAAACCTGGAAAGGCGGTAAGCTTGTTGTTAATATTACTGAGCTTCCATACAAATGTCCTGTTGCTCCTCTTGAATTTGTCTTCTTTGCCGATGCTTTCTTTACAGAGAGGGGATTACGTGATAAAGTTGATATTACCTATGTAACTCCACTTCCAGGAGCTTTCACCAAGCCTCGTGCAACAAAAATGTTGGGCGAATTATTGGAGCAAAAAAATATCAACATTGTCCCCGACTACAACATCATGGAAGTTGACAATGAGAATAAAAAAATTGTGGACTTCGGAGGAAAAGAAGTTCCATTTGACTGTTTAGTTACCGTGCCAACAAACCTAGGAGCTGATTTCATAGAAACAAGTGGTTTAGGAGATGATATGAATTTCGTTAAAACTGACAAGTTCACTCTACAGCAGGTTGATCATGAAAATATTTTTGTTATTGGTGATGCCTCCAATATTCCAACATCAAAAGCAGGATCAGTAGCTCACTTTGCTGCAGAAATACTTGAAGAAAATCTACTATGTGCAATTGAAGGACGCGAATTAACAGCAAAATTTGATGGTCATGCCAACTGCTACATAGAAACTGGATATGGTAAAGGCACATTAATTGATTTCAATTATGATACTGAACCATTACCAGGATCATTTCCATTCCCCGGTTTGGGCCCGTTTGGACTTCTGAAAATTACTCGTACAAACCATTACGGCAAATTACTATTCCGTTGGATATACTGGCATATCCTCCTTAAGGGTAAAGACATGCCAATTGAATCTGAAATGCAAATGGCTGGTAAAAAACTTTAGAGCTCATTATTAATATTCGAAAAAAAGAAATCATGGATAATAATATACAAGAGCAGATAAATGACATAAACCATAAGTTGGATATAGTTCTTGATGAGGTAATTGCTCAAAAGCAAACCCGACAATCAATAGAAGATCTAACAGCTGACCTTACACTGATTGGGACTGATATTTTTTCATCCACAGTAACAGAGCTTGATAATGCCGGAGTTGAAGTAGATGGAGAGGCAGTTAAGCTTCTTATACTAAAGCTAATCAGAAACATAGACACGATCACGGAGCTTTTTGAAATGCTCGAAAGTGGAAAAGATCTACTCAAGGATCTATCACCAATCATACAGCAAGTTGGTCTTGATGGAATGCATTTAATGAACGATATTGAGAAGAAAGGCTACTTTGATTTCTTCAGGGAAGCGATTAGAATTCTTGATAATATAGTTACTCATTTTGGAGCAGAGGACATGAAACTATTGGCTGACAACATTGTTACCATAATGGAAACTGTAAAAAGTCTCACCCAACCTGAAATGCTCAAAGCAATAAATAGCGCTCTAATAGTTTATAAGAGTATTGACGTTGAAAATATTGAAGAATATTCATTGTTTAAGGCTATGAAGGCAATGAACTCCAAGGAAATGAGAAAAGGAATTGGTTTTATGATAACATTCCTAAAAAATATATCAAAAGCGACAGACGAACAGCAGAATCAAATTTAAATTTTTATCACTAATAAAATCAAAAATATGTCAACAAAAACAATTGCAGGAGTTGAAGTTAATCTGAATGATGAAGGTTATATGGAGGATGCTTCACAATGGACAAAAGAGATCGGTGCTGAAATTGCTAAAGAAGAAGGCATTGAATTAACTGAAAAACATTATGAATTAATCGAATGGATTAGAAACAAAGTTGCTGCTGGTGAAGGCCTTACAATTAGAGGTATTGGCAAATCAGGGGTTGTAAATGCAAAAGAATTTTATGGATTATTCCCAGGAGCTCCCCTAAAAAAGGCTACAAAGATAGCAGGTGTTCCGAAACCAACATCTTGTATATAATTTAAATATTAATATCATGGAAAATAATGAAAAAGTGCCCTTAAAGAAGATCTTGCTTATTTGCTCAAAAGCAAATATTGAAGATGTTTATGCCACATTAGTTATGGGTAATGGAGCAGTAATGGAAGGAATTGAAGCAAAACTTTTCTTCACCTTTTTTGGATTAGATGCTATTACAAAAAAGCAAATGGAAAAATTACATACTTCAACAGTAGGCAATCCCGGAATGAGAATGCCAGGGGGGTTGCCATTTCCAACTATGCTAGGCGGATTACCAGGTGTTGAGGCAGGGGTTTCAAAAATGATGAAAAAACAAATGGATGATCTAGATATTCCTCCCGTTGATGAATTCCTTGAGCTAATAACTGCTGGTGGCGGGGAAATATTCGCATGCAAGTTAGCAATGGACATGTTTAAACTTACCAAAGATGACCTGCATGCAGAGGTTAAAGATGTTATAACAGTTGGCGACCTATATGAAATGTGCGATGGCCCGGGGACTCAGATTGTCTTTACTTAGAAATTTATTTTAAGAAAATTAATAATAATCCGATGTTATGAAAACCTCTTCATTGAAGAGGTTTTTTTATTTTTGAACTTTAAATTAAATATGGAAGAGTTAAAAAATAAGAAAGGCACAGGCAAGAAAGAAAAAGTTATGACCTTTTGGGATCATCTCGATGAATTGAGATGGCACATAATGAGGTCCTTAATAGCTATAGTTATATTTGCAATAATTGCTTTTGTAAATCGCAGAATTATCTTTGATGTCATCATTTTAGCACCAAGTACTTCTGATTTCATAACAAATAGAGCTCTCTGCGAGCTAGGGAAATTTTTATCTCTTAATGCCCTTTGCATAAAAGACCTCAGCCTAAAAATTATCAATATAAAAATGTCGGGGCAGTTTCTTACGCACATGTACATATCAATTGTTTCTGGTTTTATTTTGGCGTTTCCATATGTACTATGGGAAATATGGCAGTTTGTTAAACCTGCAATGAAAGATAATGAAAGGAAATACTCAAGTGGTGGTGTGTTTATTAGCTCGGTTCTGTTCTTGATGGGTATTTTATTTAGCTATTTTTTAATTGTTCCTCTTACTGTAAACTTTTTAGGAACATATCATGTAAGCGAATCCGTATATAATCAGATTTCTCTTTCATCATACATAAATACGGTTGTTTCCGTGACATTTGCTGTTGGCTTAGTATTTGAGCTTCCTATTCTGGTATATTTCCTTACTAAAATTGGCGTTCTCACTCCAGATTTTATGAAAAAGAACCGAAAATACATGTACGTAATAATGTTAATTGTGTCTGCAATTATTACTCCACCTGATATGTTTAGTCAAATATTGGTAGTATTCCCGTTGATTGGTCTTTACGAATTTAGCATTGGGGTTTCAAACAGAATTTACAAGAAAAATCTTGAAGAATTAAGTTAGATTTCTAAGGTGATTTATCTTTTTCATCTACACTGTTTTTAACTTCATCATACCATGATGGGTTTCCGGTTGTAAATCCCATCGTTAATTGATAAAATTTCTCCATGGCTTCAACATGAACCCAGTGTGATGCCCCCTCAATAGTTATTATATCAGCATTGGGAAAATTAAATCTTATTTGCGGAAAGTCCTCTAACAATATATAATCAGAAGTGCCGCCTCTTATGAACAACGTTGGTTTTTCATACTTTTCATTGGTTTCAATGGCGTCAAACATTTGACCTATACTATTTTCCAAACCTTTCAGGTATATTCTCCATTCAAATTCATTATTCTTTTTTCGATGCAAGTTTTTCATTATAAATTGACGTATTCTTATATCAGGAATTAAAGGTGCCATTTCATCATCAACTTCTCTTCGATTTGATTTTGAGGTCAAATCAACAGATTTCATGGCTTCAATAATCTGTCGATGATTATCCCTTGGTCCATAAGCTTTGAGGGAAATATCTACTACGATTAGTTTCCTGATAATATGCGGATTTTCCAATGCAAACCTCATTGCAACTTTACCTCCTAGCGAATGTCCCAATAATATTATGTTATCTAATTCATGTTCATCTATAAAGTCAGATATGTCATCCGTTAAAGCCAAATAATTAAATTTATCGCTTTGGGGCGACTGGCCATGATTTCTTTGATCAACAACAAAAACTTCGAAACCCTCTAAAGCAATTCTTCGAGCATAGGTTGCCCAGTTATCTGATATGCCAAAAAGTCCATGTAATATAATCATTGGCTGCTTGCCTGAATTACCATATTTTCTGTAGAATAATTTCATTGTGCAAAAATATAAAATTGAGCTTTGAATTAAGCATTAGTAATTAATAGTGAGTAACTCTAAAAAACATTTATTAAATTTGAGTTTTATTCAAAATCAGTAAAAGATGGTAATTAAAATAATAGAATTTATAAGGATTGCAGGAGCAACTTTTGGGACTTTTTGGGCATATCAAGTTGGTATGAATACCATTACACCCTACGAATCGGTTTTACATATTTTAACTCCCTGGTTGATAGTTTCTATAGCAGGAACATCAGCAATAGAAGGCTTATTTTTTGGGAAACAATCTGCTGCAGAAAAAGGATTTGTTAATGATGGTAACTATGCTTACCAATCGAGGATTGGATTACTATCTTATGCCGTAATCTCATTACTCGTATATTTTGAAAATTGGGGGCCAAAAGCAGAGTTGACAATTATACTGACATTCTTATTTTTCATGTTCTTCTCCGCATTAAACCATGGCTATCAAGCTTTTGTGAAGAAGAACTACCATTGGGAAAATTTAAATAGACCATTCCTTACGATTTTACTTATTGTAGCCATTTGGTACCCAGTTTACAACCTACTATTCTAATCATCAGGATTAATAACTTCCGCACCATGCCCTTTAAGGTTAAAGTATTTTCGTATTGAAAAAACTGAAATATATATTAATGGTGTGTCAAAAAAAGCAAACAATACTTTAAACAAATAGCCACTAATTAATAATTCATAAAAGAGGCCCCATTCAATAACACCAAAGCTACATAACAAAAATAATATTGAAGCAGTATCAATAAGTTGTGAGCTAAATGTAGAGAAATTATTACGCAGCCACAAATGTTTACCTTTTGTCAAGTTTTTCCAGAAATGAAATATTTGAACATCCAAAAACTGAGCAAGCAAATATGCAGCCAGTGATGCACCAACAGCTATATATGTAAACCCAAACACTTTTTTAAAGACTCCATCACTTATGGGAGACCAGCTAGTCGCTGGAGCTTCCGTGGATACAACTACAATAAGTAATGCGAATAAGCTGGCAAATACTCCAGCTATTACAACTTTGTTGGCTCTTTTTCTACCGAAAATCTCAGAAACCACATCCGTAATAAGGAAAGTTACTGGATAAGCAATTATTCCCACAGAAAGTTCAAATTCATATAACCCAAATGGATTCCATGTGAAGAATTTTTGAAATATAAGATTGCTAGTAACAAGAGATGTTATGAATAATGCCGCAAGAATTAGGAAGAGTGTCTCTGCTTGCTTTATTTGTTTCTTGTCCATTTATAATATTTTGTCACGAATATATGCGAATTATCCAAATCAATAAAGCTTATGCTTTTTGGAAATCATAATATGATAAAACAAAAATATAAGTTAGTTGTGCTACTATGAATTAATTTAATATGGAACATATTCCGCTTTACTGTAATTGAAATAAATACTTCTGTATTGTGTTTTCCATGCCAAAGTAAAGCGAATCACAAATCAAAGCATGGCCAATACTTACTTCATCAAGCCATGGTATACAATCACCAAAATATTTCAGGTTTTCAAGATTCAAATCATGGCCTGCATTTAAACCTAGTCCCAATTCCTTTGCTAATATGGCTGAACTAACGAACGGTTCAATGGCCATTTCCTTACTCTTATTAAAGTTCTGTGCATAACTTTCAGTATATAGTTCGATTCTATCTGCACCTGTTTCCACTGCTCCTTCAACCATCTTCAAATCAGGATCAACAAAAATGGATGTTCGTATACCTGCATTTTTGAACTCAGAAATTATCTCATTAAGAAATTTCCTATGCTTTATTGTATCCCAACCGTGGTCTGAAGTTAATTGGCCGGGATCATCGGGAACAAGAGTAACTTGATTGGGTTTATTATTAACTACAAGCTGTATAAATTCCTTGGTTGGATTTCCTTCTATATTAAGTTCCGTATTTATGGCGGCTTTTAGATTTGGTATGTCAACATATTTAATATGACGTTGGTCTGGACGCGGATGTACAGTAATTCCATCTGCTCCAAATTGCTCGCAATCCCTTGCCACTTGGATCAAATTAGGTTGGTTACCACCTCTGGCATTTCTTAGTGTTGCTATTTTGTTTATATTGACGCTTAGCCTAATCATATTAATATTTTGAAACAAAATTAATAAATTGCATGGCATAAAATTAAATACACATGAGGGTAGTTATTCAAAGAGTTTCACAAGCTGAGGTAAAAGTCTCAGGTACAATAAAATCCAACATCTCTGAGGGTCTTCTGATATTATTAGGTGTTGAGAAGGACGATAATAAAGATGATGTAAGTTGGCTTTCAAAAAAAATATCAGGGCTGAGGATATTCAATGATGCAAATGGAATAATGAACCTCAGCATAAGAGATGTTGATGGAGATGTATTAGTTGTAAGTCAATTTACGCTCCATGCTAGAACAAAGAAGGGAAATAGACCATCTTATATAAACGCAGCACATCCTAACCATGCCATACCCTTGTATGAACTATTCATAAAAGATCTTGAAAATCATTTGGGCAAACCTGTTGGAGCAGGTGAATTTGGTGCTGAAATGAACATTAATCTGATAAACTCAGGTCCTGTTACAATAATAATGGACACAAAAAATAAGGAGTAATTAAATCTATTTTCTTCCGTTCCTTCTTCTTTCTTTGGCTTCTTTTGTAAGAAATTCATCTATTGCCATTGTCATTGAAGGTGCCGATTGTGTTGGAGCGGGAATATTTAGTTTGAGCTTAGCTTCCTTTACCGCTTTCGCTGTTGTAGGACCAAATGCTGCAATGAGCTTTCCCTGCTGTTTAAAAGTCGGAAAATTATTTTGAAGTGATTTAATGCCTGCAGGACTAAAGAAAATAACCAAATCGTACTTATCTATGTCAATGTCTGAAAGGTCGCTAGCTACGGTTCTATAGATTACAGCATTTGAGTATTCAATTTTATTTTCATCAAGCAATTTAAACATAGTTTGCTTATGTATATCCGAAGAAGGAACTAAAAACTTTTCTTCTGAATGCTTTTTTATAACATCTATAAGATCAGCAAAATTTTGTTTGCCATAGAAAATTTTACGTTTTCTATATTGAACATATTTTTGTAAATAATACGCTGTAGATTCGGATATACAAAAGTATTTCAATGAATCTGGTATTTCAAATCGCATTTCCTTTGCCATTCTAAAAAAATGATCAACGGCATGTCTACTAGTTAAAACTACTGCAGTATGCCCGTTAAAAGATCCTTTTGCTTTTCTAAATTCCCGAGCACTTATTCCTTCTATTGTGATAAATTTGTGAAAATCAATATTGACATTAAATCTTCTGGATAATTCACCATAGGGTGACTTCTCTAAATCAGCAGGTTGTGGTTGGGAAACTAAAATATTCTTTACTTTCAATGCTTCTTCGATTTATTCCTACATATTATCTAGAGTTGCAAATTGCAATTCAAAACACATTTAGGAGATGTTAACAAACATTCTGATAAGCACCAATACGGGTACTATATCGAGCGCGCAAAGGTACAAAATAATATGTAAAGCATTAAACATTGAAATTGATTTTCCTATGACAAATGTTTTTATTAGTCTAATTAGCTGTAATAGAACTATCATAACTATTGCAAATATGAGCAGAATCTCAAAACCTGTATATACCTCTAAAAGAATTATTGGCAACAAAAATACGCCAGTAATAAATAAAATATTTTGACCAATCCTCACTTGCTGCTTTCTTAGTTTACTGGTATTAAATATTACTGATATACCATAAATTAACGCTGTTCTGTAGATGTAAAATACGCCAATGACAAAATAACACCATCCAAGCACTTCATAAATTGAGTATCCATCTATCAAATCCTCAAAAAATTCACTCAAGAAAAGCAACATAAATATGCCAAGAGAAATAAAATAATTTATTGCAAAGAAACCTGTGATAAGATTTCCTTGTACAAGGGGATTAGCATTAACAGACCTCAGATAATGGCTTTCCGTTTTTAGTGAAAAAATCATTCTAAACCTGTCTGGCATAAAATGCCATATCAAAGCAGCAGAACCAATTAGAAAAATAATGACATAGGTCAAATAGTCAGAATGAGAGTTAATTAGGTAATTGCTCGTATTTGAATTCAATATTATGGGTTGTGCATCAAAAAGAGATTCATATTTATGGATCGGGGTAGAATCCATTTTGGACATATAATTTAACTTCATTGTATCATCATTCATCGAATGTCTTAAACTGTCCATCATTTTTTCAACTTAATACCTGGTGCAAAGGTAAAAAATTGAATCCTTTATTTAGATTGATTAGAAATATATCATTTCGACGATTTTTTATATTATTTCATTAACATGAACCAATAATTTGAGGTATATTTGAGGTAGTGGAAAAATACTCCCCAACTCAAAGCAACCACACTCTGCTAGCCAAACTGCCATCTTCTTGAAACAACATTTTCTATGAGGTAATTATTTATGATGAGTAACCTATTGATATATTATCTAAATCCATAAAAACCAATTTAATTATGCTTAACATAGTGATTTTTGGACCACCAGGATGTGGTAAAAGCACGCAGTCGGCAAGGTTAACCTCCAAGTACAATCTTGTCCATCTATCTACAGGAGATGTAATTAGAAAAGAAATAAAATCTGGATCGGAGTTGGGAATAGAATTGGAGAGTATTGTAGGAAAGGGGGAATTGGTTCCTTATAATATGATAATCAAGATACTTGAATCAGCTTTGGTACAAAATAAAAATTCAAATGGCTTCATTTTTGATGGTTTTCCACGAACTATTGATCAGGCAATCGACCTTGATAAAATTCTTGCAAAAGATAAGCAAGAAATATCAACTGCAATTTCACTATGTCTGCATGATAAAAAGGCAATTGAACGGCTATTAAACCGTGCTAAACTAGAAGGCAGGAAAGATGATACTGAAAATGTAATTAAAAATCGTTTAAAGGTATATGAGGAAGAAACCTATCCGTTGATAAGCTATTATCACAGTCAGGGAAAGTATCTCGAAGTAAAAGGAGACTGTTCAATTAATGATATCTTTTATAATATTACCAATATTATTGAAGAGAAGATGGCATTGGCACAGATTGACAATAATATCTTAAATATTCTGTAATTATTAATGAGAATTATCGTTAAATAGCTAAGAAACTATTTGATATGTATCACGAGCAATCATTAACTCTTCATCAGTTGGTACAACCAACACCTTTACTTTGGACTTATCTGAAGATAGGCTTACCTCCTCACCTCTTATATAAGCATTCTTCATATCAATATCAACACCCATAAAATCAAGACCCGTTAAAATCTTAATACGGGTATCCGGATCACGCTCTCCTATTCCGCCCGTAAAAACAATTATATCAACACCTCCTAATGCTGCGGCATATGCACCAATATATTTCTTTACTCTGTAAGCAAACATTTCAAGTGCAAGATCTGCTCTTTTATTACCTTTTTTTGATGCTTCCTCAATATCTCGCATATCTGATGATACACCTGATATACCTAACAATCCTGAAAACTTATTTATTAATGTACTGGTATAGCTAAGGCTAGTACCTTCTTTTCCTGCAACATAAAGTAATGCCCCAGGATCAATATCTCCCGTCCTAGTACCCATCATTAATCCTTCAGTAGGTGTCATTCCCATGGATGTATCAATGGATTTTCCATTTTTTATAGCTGCAACTGAAGACCCATTTCCCAAATGACATGTGATTATTTTTTGAGAAGATATGTCAACATCTAAAACCTCACATGCCCTTAAGCTCACGTATTTATGGCTAGTACCATGAAAACCATATCGTCGAATTTTGTACTTTTCATATAACACATAAGGTATAGCATATAGATAGGAATAATCAGGCATTGTTTGATGAAATGCCGTATCAAAAACACCAACCTGTTTAACATCTGGTAATAATTGTTGCATTGCAAAAATTCCTTTCAGATTAGGTGGGTTGTGCAATGGCGCAAGTTCAGAGGAATCCTCGAGTGCCTTTATTACCTCATCTGTAATAAGAACGCTACCGCTAAAGTCTTCTGCACCGTGAACAACTCTATGCCCAACAGCCTGAATATCATTTAGAGTGCTGATACTACCATACTTCTTACTAATTAATATCCCTAGCAAGTATTCTATTCCCTGCTGATGATCTAATATTTCTCCATCAAGGAAAATGCTATCACAACCATCCCTTTTATGTTTAATCGCACTCCCCTTTAGTCCTATTTTATCGACTAACCCTTTTGCAATAACCTTAGTTGAGGGCATATCAAATAATTGATATTTGATGGAAGAGCTTCCACAATTTAAAACAATTACCTTCATATTATTACCTTACTAATGCATGTGTTAAATTATTACTTACTGGTTTATCATTGTCATAATTATAAAACCCATTACCTGAATATCTACCAAAATGATTAGCTCTCACAAGACGCTTAATCACTGGTGATGCCTTATACTTTGATTCACCATACTCAGCATACAAATTTTCCATGTATTTTAAAATCTTATCTAATCCGATTTTGTCTGCCATTTCGAATGGCCCAATATTATGGCCAAAAGTTTCTCGCATCGTTAAATCTATATCATCTATTGTTGCTATACCTTCCAGGAGTATCTCACAAGCCTCATTAATTATTGGTATTAGCATTCTGGTACTAATATTTCCTGGAGATTCATTTACACAAACTCCCTTTTTACGTATCAATTGACAAAACCTCATTACCTTTTCATGAGCTTCCTTTGTTGATTTTACACCCTTAACAACTTCAACAATTGTAGTTTTATCAATGGGTTCAATAAAATGTATTCCAACAGCTCTGCCTGGATTTTTAAGAATTTCTGCCAAATCTGATATCATCAGTGTGCTTATGTTTGAAGAAATAATTGTTTCAGCATTCACAACACTTTCGATTTTGTGAAAAATATCTTTTCTGGGTTCAACCAAAGTTCCCTGCTTTCTCGATCCTATGGCTTCAATAACAATATCACATATACCAAGTTCTTTGTAATCCGTGGAGCCTTTAATACGCGATAATACCAGTCTTTTATCTGATGATGTCATACCCCAGTGACAAATTTCATAGTCCAGCTGAGATTCAATACTAATAAATATTTCTTTTATTCTTGTACTAGAAACATCTATGAATACTACCTCCATTCCATTTCTGGCTGCGAGCAGTACTATCCCCTGACCAATGGAACCACAGCCAACAACACCTACTGCACCAAATTTTCCCTTGACCTTTAGTTTATCACCAAGTCCAAACTCAAGTAACTGATTCATTTATCTTCTTTTTTGTGTTTACAAAGATACTAACTAAATGAAGATTTTATTTCTATTTACTCTATCATTTCCGGTAAATATTAACGCATTTTGTTGCTACATATTCTTAAATACAGTAACTGTTGTATCATCATTAAAATTCACATTGAAATCAAGTTTTCGAAAAACAGATATCATAGCCTTGTTATCTTGAGTAGTCTCTGCTGATACCACCTTAATGCCAACATTTTTGCAATTACAATACAATATATTTTAAGAGTAAGCACCCTTATTATGGTCATAATTATATGTAATTATCTCTTAACATCAACTTTAGCTCCTGCAATAATCTCTTCAACTACCCCTGGATCAAGCAAGGTAGAAGTATCACCTAGATTTGTAGCATCTCCCTCACCAATTTTTCTAAGAATACGTCGCATAATTTTGCCAGACCTCGTTTTAGGTAAGCCTGGAACTACTTGGATTTGATCAGGTTTTGCTATGGATCCAATGTGTTTTACTACGGTTGATCTAATTTCATCTTCTATTGATTCGGTCTCAGACTCTGACAGTTTATCACAAATAACATAGGCATATATTCCTGACCCTTTAATTTCATGGGGATATGCAACAACTGCTGATTCATTTACTTTGGGATGTTGGTTAATTGCGTCTTCAACCTCTGCCGTTCCTATTCTATGTCCTGAAACATTTATTACATCGTCAATACGCCCTATTATTCTATAATAACCATCTTCATCGCGTTTAGCTCCGTCGCCTGTTAGATATAACCCCTTGAATGCTGAGAAATATGTTTCAAAACATCGTTTATGGTCTCCATAAGTAGTTCTGAGCATTCCTGGCCATGGATATTTTATGCATAGAATTCCTTCCACACCATTACCCTTTAATTCTTCGCCTTCAGGACTCACAAGTATTGGCTGTATTCCCGGCAGAGGTAAGGTAGCAAAAGATGGTTTTGTGGGGGTAATTCCCGCAAGAGGAGAAATCATTATACCGCCCGTTTCCGTTTGCCACCATGTATCAACAATTGGACACCTTCCACCACCAACAATATCATGATACCACGTCCATGCTTCCTCGTTTATGGGCTCTCCAACGGTTCCAAGTACAGTTAACGAGCTTAAATTATGCTTAGTAACCCATTCGTTACCTTGAGCTATCAATGCGCGAATAGCTGTGGGAGCTGTATAAAATTGATTAACTTTATATTTATCAACTATCTCCCAAAACCTCCCTGCATCAGGCCATGTAGGAACACCTTCAAACATAATTGAAGTGGCACCTGTTAACAACGGTCCATAAACAATATATGAATGACCAGTTACCCATCCTATATCGGCAGTACACCAATAGATATCTCCATTATTATATTGAAATACATTTTTGAAGGTATATTCCGAAAAAATCATATAACCTGCAGTTGTGTGTAAAACCCCCTTTGGTTTACCCGTTGAACCTGAAGTATAAAGGATGAAAAGTGTGTCCTCAGAATCCATTACTTCAGCATCATTAAAAGAACTTACGCCTTCAATTAGGTCATGCCACCAAATATCTCGACCTTCTATAAAACTGATGTCCTCTCCTGTTCTCTTGAACACAATTGCATTCTTCACTGAGGGGCAGTTCTCCAATGATTCATCAACTATAGCTTTTAATGGAATTGACTTTGTTCCGCGATAAGCACCATCGGAAGTAATTACAATTTTACATGATGAATCATTAATCCTATCCGCCAACGCTATGGCAGAAAAACCTGCAAAAACAATCGAGTGTACTGCTCCGATACGAGCACATGCAAGCATTGCAATGGCTAATTCTGGTATCATGGGAAGATAAATAGCCACCCTATCTCCTTTTTCAATTCCAAGCTTCTTGAGAGAGTTAGCAAACTGCTTTACCTTATCAAATAACTCACCATAAGTAAGACGTACTTCTTTTTCTTTGGGATCATTTGGTTCCCATATAATTGCAACCTGATTCTTTCTTTGAAACATATTTCTTTCAAATATGTTCTCAGTTATGTTTAACTTACCTCCCTCAAACCATTTTACTTGAGGTGCATCTGGTCCATCAAAACGCCACTCGAGAATTTTATCCCACTTTTTACGCCAAAAATTTTCTTTAGCAATATCAGCCCAGAAATCTTCTGGATTTGTAATACTCTCCTGATACTTCTCTAAATATTCTGGTAAACTTGTAATCCTATTAATCATAAGTGTTTCTTATAAAAAGATTAATTAATAATGCTCTGCGATATTGGTAAATTATAATTAGATAAAAAATTATTTTGTCAAGTTTTTATTTCTTATCTGTAAATATATATAACATCAAAATGGTTGACAATTTAAGTAATATTCTAATTCTTATTTAAAATAATATGTTTAATACTACTCATTTATAAGTTTGAAGGGAGATTAAATATCAAATACTAAAGTTCCAGTTCTCCTATTTTACGTGCTATTGTAAGGGCCATTTTATGATTTGATTCATGTGTCCAACCAGCTATATGAGGTGTTAATATAACGTTGTTGTTCTTTATTAGTTCTTTGAATTCTTTTGGGATATTGACATCTTCAAATGATAGCCCCTCATATTCAATTACATCCAGACAAGCTCCAATTACTTTGCCTCTATCAAGAGCTGAAACCAAATCTGCAGTGTTTAAAATTTTACCTCTGGAAGTATTCACTATGTATATATTTTTGCGAAATGATTCAAGGAAATCATTGTTAACAAGATCCTGTGTTTCATCAGTAAGAGGAATATGTAAACTTACTATATCACATTCGTCAAATAGTTTTTCCATGGTTGATTCCAAGACATAATTATCCGAATAATCTGTCTTATATTTATCATATGAAATAACTTTTACGCCAAATCCTGCAAGTTTTTTTGCAAAAGCACTACCTGTATTTCCATAACCTATTATTCCAACGGTTTTATTACCGAGCTCAATGCCTCTATTTCCTTCACGTATCCATTTACCCTCTCTAACTTCCCTATCTGAAACTATTATTCTATTGAACAGTGCCAATATCATACCCAAAGCCTGCTCTCCCACAGCATCTCTATTACCTTCCGGAGCATTTAAGCAAATTATATTACATTTCTCAGCATAGGCAACATCAATATTCTCCATGCCTGCTCCTACTCTCGCAATAAATTTCAAACCATGACAATGCTGAAGAAAATCCTCATCTAATTTAACCTTACTTCTTATCACTATACCCACATAACCTGACACAATTTTTTTATATTCATCTCTACTGAAATTAGAAAAAGATTCACATATAAATCCCTGCTCCTCAAGCATTATTGATAACTCGCTCTGAGTACTATCAATAAAAAGTATCTTTCCTTTCTTCATAAAAAAACAAAACTTACTTTTGCGTAAAATTTTTGTGTTGAATTTGTGCTAAAATTCATGAGCAAAATTACAACAAGTTATTGGATTGTAATGAGTTTAGAATTTTTATCATACTTTCGTAATATTAATTGAGATCTGATTTTCATGTGGCAATTTCTTGTTAGGTTTATTTTAAGGAACAGATTATTTATCCTCATAGGTATTGGGATACTCACCATCCTTATGGCATATATGGGGTCTAAAATAAAAATGTCCTATGAAATGGCTCGAATGCTTCCTTCTACAGATTCCATCAACATTAAGTACGAACAGTTCAAAAAACAATTTGGACAGGATGGAAGTGTTATTTTCGTTGCCATTCAGGATCCTGACCTATTTACTGTAGACCATTTCAATAGCTGGTACAATTTAAGTAATGAGGTATTAAATATTGAGGGTATTCAAGAAGTCGTAAGTGTTGCTCGTTTATATAATCTTATTAGAAATGATAGCCTTAAAAAATTCGAATTCACACCAATCGTTTCGGATTTATTAACCACTCAAGCTGAAGTCGATAGTGTAAAAAAGCTAATCTATGGGCTTCCCTTTTACAACGACAGGTTATTTAATAAGGAAACTGATGTTAGCCTTATGATGATAACTCTTGATAAGGAAATATTAAATTCAAAGGCAAGGGTTGGTCTGGTTACTAATATTAAAGAAACAGTAGACAGTTATGGTCAAAAGTATAATATTGATGTAAAATATTCAGGATTACCTTACATAAGAACAGTTACATCGAAGAAAATACAGGATGAGCTATTATTATTTGTTCTTCTATCGCTTCTCATAACATCGGTATTATTATTCTTCCTGTTCAGATCAGGAAGAGCAGTACTTTTTGCTATGCTGGTGGTTATAATTGCTGTTATTTGGGTTTTGGGTACGATTGTACTGTTTGGTTATGAAATTACGATCCTTACGGGTATTTTACCTCCATTGTTAATTGTAATCGGCGTAGAAAACTCAATATTTTTACTCAATAAGTATCTTAATGAGTATAAATTACACGGTAACAAGGTAAAAGCATTATCACGAATGATAAGCCGTATTGGTAATGCAAACTTACTTACTAATGCAACAACAGCAGCTGGTTTTGCTGCATTCATAATTACAAGTAACGAGCTCCTGGTCGAATTTGGGGTAATTGCATCAATAAATATACTGGTTACGTATCTATTATCTCTATTTATACTTCCTATTCTTTTTAGCTACTTTCCTGTGCCTAAAATGAAGCATTTCCAGCATCTGGATAAGGGTTTTATAAATACTATTGTTACGGAAGTAACAAAAATAATACTAACTCGAAGAACAATTATTTATATTGTAGCATCAATTGCATTTGTGGCAGCAATTTATGGAATAACAAGATTAAAAACCACAGGTAATATTGTTGATGATATTTCAAAGAAAGAGAAGCTTTATAAGGACATGATTTTTCTAGAGAAAAATTTTAAAGGGGTTATGCCTTTGGAAATTACAATCAACACAAAAAGAAAAAATGGAATACTAAGCCTTTCTACATTAAAAAGAATAGATAGGCTGCAAGACACATTAGAGAAATATCCAGAATTTGCAAAACCGTTATCTGTTGTTGAAGTTGTAAAGTCTGCCAAACAGGCCTTCTACAAAGGAAAAGAAAGAATGTATTCACTACCAAATAATCAGGAAAAGAATTTTATTCTATCGTATGTGCCAGACATAACGTCTGGTAAGAAAAGCGTTTTGAGTGCATTTGTTGATTCCAACCTGCAAACTACCCGTGTATCTGCTCAAATGGCTAATATAGGAACCAACGACATAGAAAGAATTCTAAGTGATATCAAACCTAAAATAGATTCTATTTTTCCACCAAATAAATTTGATGTTAATCTCACAGGAACAAGTGTTGTGTTTTTGAAAGGAACAAATTATCTGGTAAAAAATCTCTTTATGAGCTTGATGCTAGCAGTATTGATAATTACAATATTAATGGCTTTGATCTTTTCATCAGCACGTATGATCTTGATTTCATTAATTCCAAACATAATTCCCCAAATTCTAACTGCAGGAATGATGGGGTATTTTGGGATTCCCATAAAACCATCAACTATTTTAATATTTAGTATTGCTTTGGGCATAAGTGTTGATAATACAATTCATTTCTTGAGTAGATACAGGTTGCAGCTGAGGAATAATGAATGGAAAATAAGACCCTCTGTTCTTGCAGCCCTTATTGAAACGGGATATAGCATGGTTTACTCTGCTATTATTCTATTTTTTGGGTTCTATATATTCACATTATCTTCGTTTGGGGGAACTGAAGCTTTGGGTTATTTAGTATCGTTCACTCTTATTGTAGCATTGCTTTCCAATCTTTTTGTTCTACCATCACTTTTACTATCTCTTGACAAAAGAATAATCACACGATCATTTAGAGAACCCTATCTTGAAATATTTGATGAAGAAGAAGATATTGACATGGATAAACTAGTCATAAAAGTAATGAAGCCCAAAGAAAGTTAACAATAATTATTAGTTATGAAAGGAATTATTCTTGCCGGAGGTGCCGGCACAAGACTTCATCCGCTAACTATTGCTGTTAGCAAACAATTAATGCCCATTTATGATAAACCGATGATTTATTATCCTTTATCAGTGTTAATGATGGCTGGTATTCGAGAAATATTAATTATTTCCACTCCCCATGATTTACCAAATTTTGAAATGCTATTGGGCGATGGCTCCCAAATTGGTTGCAGATTTGAATATGCGGTACAGGAAATCCCCAATGGGCTTGCTCAAGCTTTTGTGATTGGTGAAAAATTCATCGGTAATGACAAGGTTGCTCTCATTCTTGGGGATAATATTTTCTATGGTAGTGGATTAAGAAAAATACTCAAATCCAGCAATAATCCAGATGGAGGAGTTGTATTTGCTTATCATGTTAATGATCCAGAAAGATATGGCGTAGTTGAGTTTGATGAAAATATGAATGCAAAATCCATAGAAGAGAAACCTTCAAATCCAAAATCTAATTTTGCGGTTCCTGGATTATACTTTTATGACAACAATGTTATTGATATTGCAAAAAATCTAGCTCCTAGTGACAGAGGAGAATATGAGATTACCGACATAAACAAATATTATTTAAATGAAGGTAAGCTTAAGGTTGGTGTTTTTAGCCGTGGCACAGCATGGCTTGATACCGGAACTTTCGCTTCATTAACCCAAGCATCTCAATTTGTTGAGGTTGTGCAAGAAAGACAAGGACTTAAGATAAGCTGTATAGAAGAAATAGCATATCTTAATGGTTTCATTGATGATACACAATTAAGAAAGATAGCAGAACCATTAGTTAAAAGTGGCTACGGTCAATACTTATTAGACCTGATAAATTAGAATAATCCTATTTATGAGTAATTACGAAGATCTAATACTATATTTTGAAGATCAGTTAGATAAAATTCAGTATAACAACAGGCCAATTGAACTCTACGACCCCATAAAATACACCTTAGGGTTCGGTGGCAAACGAATTAGACCCGTTACAACCCTTATGGGTTGTGAACTATTTAGTAGTAATTATAAAAAAGCACTCCCCCAGGCAATAGCAATTGAGCTATTTCATAATTTCACTCTAATCCATGATGACATTATGGATGATGCCCCCATAAGAAGAGGTAAAGAAACTGTATTTAAAAAATGGAACTCGAATATTGCTATTCTCTCTGGTGACACACTATTTGCCCTTGCCTATCAATATGCTCAACAGGCTGATAATGTAATTCTAAAAGATATTCTTTCTGTTTTTAATCAAACTGCCATTGAAGTATGTGAAGGACAACAATTTGATTTAAATTATGAAACAAAAGATAGTGTAAGTGTTGATGAGTATATTAATATGATCCGCTTAAAAACTGGTGTTTTATTTGGTGCTAGTTTAAAAATAGGTGCTCTAATTGGAGGGGCAAGCACTTCTGATGCTGACCTACTATATGATTTTGGTGTTAATATAGGTCTAGGGTTTCAGTTAAAGGATGATCTTCTGGATACATTTGGTAATGAAATTGTATTTGGTAAAAAAAATGGTGGTGATATTGTTTCTAACAAAAAGACATACTTATATATAAAAGCGCTTGAATCAGCTATCGATAGTGACCGTAATATTCTTTTAAAGCATTATAAATCATCCGAATTACAATCTGATTCCAAGATTAAGTTAATAAAAGATATGTTTATTAAACTAAAGGTTGATATAGCAGCAAGTGAGGTTATAGATGGCTTTTTTAATTTAGGTATCGAAAGCCTTGATAAAATAAATTTACCATCAAAAAGAAAAATTCAGTTGATGGAAGTGGCTGTTAAAATGATAGATCGTAATAAATAATTTATACCTTATCCAATTGATCTGTTTTTAGTTCCCAGCTATTATATGCTTCATTTAATTTAAGATTAACTTCATCATGGGCTTTGTAAAGTTCTCCCGATTTTATCTCCTTAAAATATTTATCAGGATTTGATAGTTTTTCATTAATTAGATTTAAATTGTTTTCGAGGCTGGATATTTGTTTCTCTATTTTATTTATATCTGACCTTATTTTTCGCGATTTCTTTTCTACCTCTTTTTTATTTTCCCAATTAGACTTTTTATTAGAGGAATTCGTTTTATCTCGTGAATTCACAATTTGTTTCGATTCTAATTCATGAAGAGATGCTAACTTTCGTTTATCGATAAATTCTTCAATATCACCTCTGAATTCATTAATTTTCTTGTCCTTAAATTCATACATTCTGGTTGTTAAACCGGTTAAAAAATCTCTATCATGACTAACAATAACCACAGTTCCTTCATACTGTAATAAAGCATTTTTAAGGATGTCTTTGGATCTCATATCAAGGTGGTTAGTAGGCTCATCAAGTAAAAGCAAATTACTAGGAGTTAATAGCATAGTGGCTAAGGCTAACCGGGACTTTTCTCCACCAGATAACACCTTTACCTTTTTATCTACATCATCACCCCTAAACAGAAAAGCACCTAGGATCGATTTTATTCTTTTGCGAATTTCACCAACTGCCACCTTATCTAATGTTTCGAAAACCGTTGAATCAAGATCAAGCTTATCCCCTTGATCCTGCGCAAAATATGAAAGAACAACCTGGTGTCCAAGCTTAAGAGTTCCATTAAAATCTAAATCATTTGCAATTATCCTGATAAGTGTTGATTTACCTTCTCCATTTCGACCTAAGAAAGCAATTTTCTCTCCTCTTATAATCTCAAAGTCAATATTACTAAGTATTTTGTTGTCTCCATAGTTTTTCGAGATATCTATACCTTCAATTGTAACTTTGCCACTATGTGGTGCCTGAGGAAACAAAAAATTTATTGACTGCTTATCTACCTTATCCAATTCAATTTTATCCATCTTCTCCAACAACTTCACGCGAGATTGAACTTGTTTAGCTTTAGATGCTTTGTATCTGAACCTATCTACAAACCTTTCAATTTCATTAATATCCCTCTGCTGGTTATTAAATGTTGACTGAAGATGATGCTCCCTTTCCTCTCTTTGAATAATATAATCACTGTAGGAAACTTTGTAATCATATATTTTACCCTTGCTAATTTCTATTGTTCTAGTGGTAACATTATCCAAAAGCTTACGATCATGAGAAACTAAAACAACAGCTCCTGAATAATTAAGCAAAAAATCTTCAACCCATTGTATTGATTCAATATCCAGATGATTTGTGGGTTCATCCAAAAGAAGCAACTGAGGTTTAAGTAACAAGAGCTTGGCAATTTCAACTCTCATTTGCCACCCCTGACTAAACTCATTCATGGATCTGAATAAATCATTTCGTTTAAACCCCAGTCCCATTAAATATTTTTCAGCATTTCCAACTATTTTATCTGGAGAATTAATTCTTAATGAAGACTCGAGATATTCTAATCTATTTAGATGCTTTTCATATTCTATACTATTATATTCATCGCTTTCTAGCTTATTATGAATAAAATCAATCTCCGTTTTATAATCATTAATAAACCCAAAAATTAACATCGCTTCCTCAAAAACAGAAAGTTCGGATGATATTACCTTCTCTTGTGGCAAGTAACCGACATTAATGCCATTTGGAATAACTATATTTCCTGATTCGCACTCAACATTTCCTGCAAATATTTTTAATAAGGTGGATTTACCTGCTCCATTTACACCTGCCAAGCCTATCCTTTCCTTTTGATTTATATTAAAGGTAATATCGGAAAACAATGGCGTTCCCCCGTATTCTTTTGTTATATTGTTTACTGTTATCATGATAATTAAACAAGCCCAAAAATAGTATTAATAAATGTCTCCTAACATTTTATTTAATAACAAATAGTCCAATCAAAAAAAGAGCTGCTCGTGTATTACGAACAGCTCTTTTAAGAGTATTATTTTGTGTCGGTTATTAGTTAACCATTCACAGGGTTACTATCTTGTAATAACAACCTGCTTGGTAACTACTCCGTTATC